>Ga0256404_1000013_pt1 | contig 395863 bp, 355 predicted proteins | sample RumenRJG_01DNA_FD_185990 | JGI IMG/M metagenome (GOLD analysis project Ga0256404, IMG submission 185990) | Bovine rumen microbial communities from Lethbridge, Alberta, Canada - RJG_01 | ecosystem: Host-associated > Mammals > Digestive system > Stomach > Rumen | place: Canada: Alberta... | reverse complement strand
GATTTGTCCGCTAAGGAGTGTATTGTGCCGTCATAACGCTTTCTCCAGCGGTAAACATATTGTCGATTGGTTTTGTAGCGTATGGCAGCTTTAGTAACGCCATATTTTAAAGAATATTCAATTAATGTTTGCCTAAACTTCATATCTTGTGTTATAGTATTCATATACGGAAATCTCTCCTGTTGTAGTTTGGTGTTGTAACTTAACTATAACACATTTTGAGCGGTTTCCGTATTCTTTTTTTACCGACATATTTTTGTTCAAACTCGTTTTGAATAAAAATATGTCGGAATGTAACACATCTATTGTAAACCTACACAAAACAGCTCCGCCGCCGTTTTCTTTGTATTGACTATTTCGGTGTTTTGTGGTAGAATATATAATCAGTGGGGTATGCATAAATTGGGGCAAACTTATTATGGAGGACAATACTATGAATATCTCATTAAATCTACAGGCAATCGACACAATTAAAAGCGGAATACTGACGGAAATTGCAGAACTGTACAATGTTCTGGCAAATTATGACGACGAGGACACATACGAGAGTGCGCAGAGTAAAATCGCAACGGCGATTTCTCTGGAATATATCCTTGCAAGGCGCTTGGGTATAAGTTACGGAAGTATTGACAAGAAGATTACGGAGCTTATGGCTTTTGCCGAGGAAAACGGGCATGAGCTTGAGGCGGAGTTTTCGGATATGTCGGAGCTTAGAAAGTATGTAGAAAAACGTTAGTTTTTTCCGCAGGTGCGGTGTGGAGGAATTATGAAAAAACGATATGGTCGGACGGCAAATACATTTTCGGGATTTGCAGTCCTGTCTGCGGTTTTGCTTATTATCGGAGGAGCGGTAACCGTATTTTGGAACAATACCCTGACGGGGGCGGCTGAAGCGGCTGCCGGTACGGCGGTTTTGTTTGCATACCTTGTTACGGCTCACAGCCGAAAGGAAAAGATAAAAAACTATCTGAAAACGGTATCGGAGGAAAGCGGAACGATAACGTCAAACGTTCTGGGCAGACTTCCGCTCCCTATGACGGTGGTTAATGTTGACGGTACGGTAAAATGGTACAATGAAAAATTTGCGGCTCTGTTTGATGATGCAGATATGTTCGGCAGTCAGCTTGAAACCGTAGTAAGCGGGATTAAATGGGGCGAGATTTTAAAGACAGCGGCGGACATTCATAAGGAAATTACATTAAACGGCAAGGAATTTACCGTTGTCGGAAGTATGGTGCGTGATAAGGACGCAGCGGCTGACGAGGACGATAAGCACCTGACATATCTGTATTTTATTGATAATACCGAGGAAAAACAGTTAAAAACTCTGTATGAGGATGAAAAAACGGCGGTTGCGATTATAACAATCGATAACTATGACGAGGTTTTACAGCGTGTCAATGACAGTGATCAGCAGCAGATAGTTTCGCAGATACGAAATTTGATAAACGTATGGGCGGGCGAGGGTGACGCTATCGTTAAAAAGACGGAGCGTGACAGATATTTTATGTTCTTTGAGCATAAGCACCTTGCTAAATATATCGAGAATAAATTTAATATTCTCGATAAGGTAAGAGAAATAAGCGAAAACATAAAAATACCCGTATCCATAAGCATAGGTATAGGTATCGGCGGAAATATAAAGGAAAACGAATCAAATGCACGCAGTGCACTTGAGATGACGCTCGGCAGAGGCGGCGACCAGGTTTGCATTAAAGACGATACGCAGTACAAGTTTTACGGCGGAAAATCAAAGGAATATGAAAAAAGTACACGTGTTAAGACACGTGTTGTTGCCGGTGCGTTCAAGGATTTTATCAAAAATTCCGACAAGGTTATATTTATGGGACACAGCGGTGCGGATTATGATTGTTTCGGTGCGGCTATGGGTCTGCAAAGAGCGGTGCGCACGCTCGGCAAACGCCCGTATATAATTTATGATAATAACTCCCCGGCAATCAGAGGCTTGTATGAGGATTTACGCAATATTTCCGAATATAAGGATATGTTTGTGAGCGGCGAGAGCATAATAGAGGAAATCACCGAGAATACGCTGCTTGTGGTGCTTGATACGCACAAACCGTCCATGCTGCCCGCTCCGGAACTGCTCGGTCATATCTCGAAGGTGGTGCTTATAGACCACCACAGACGTTCGACCGAATTTATAAATCCGTGTTCGCTTATATACCATGAGCCGTATGCATCGTCCACTTGCGAAATGGCTACGGAGCTTCTGGAATATATGGATCTCGGCGGTGCGCTTACTGTTACCGAGGCGGAGTGTCTTTATATGGGTATTCTTATGGATACAAAGAATTTTATATTAAAAACGGGTGTAAGAACATTCGGTGCGGCGTCGTATCTGAAACGATTGGGACTTAACACCGTTGAGGTCAAAAAGCGGTTTAATGTCAACAAAGAGGACTATGACCATAAGGTTGACATTGTAAAAACAGCGGTTGAAATAGTGCCGAACATTGCGGTTGCAAAAAGCTATGAACGGTTTGACAACATACGTGTGGTCGCATCTCAGGCGGCTGACGAAATGCTCAATATAAACAGCATACGTGCGTCATTTGTGGTATATCCGCAGGAGAACGGCGTCGGAGTGTGCGCACGTTCTTTGGGCGATATAAACGTTCAGCTTATTATGGAGGCGCTTGGCGGCGGCGGACATATGACGGTTGCCGGAACGCAGATAAAGAACAGAACGGTTGATGAAGTCATAAATGATGTAAAAACGGTTGTTAAGGAATATATAAAACAAAATACTCCGTGAAAGGAATGAAATAAAATGCAGGTAATTTTAAATCAGGACGTAAAAGGACAAGGAAAAAAGGGACAGCTTATCAAGGTGTCGGACGGCTATGCAAGAAACTATCTTCTTCCGAGAGGACTTGCAAAAGAGGCTACAAACGATAACCTTAATATCTTAAAAGGCAAGAAGGAGTCCCTTGAATATAAGATAAAGACCGAAACGGACGAGGCTAAGGCTATCGTTGAAAAGATGAAGAATATCGAGGTCGTAATCAAGGCAAAAGCAGGAGAAAACGGAAAGCTTTTCGGCTCGGTTACTTCCAAAGAAGTAAGCGAGGAGCTTACAAAGCAGCATCATATTAAGATTGACAAAAAGAAGTTCATTCTTCCCGACGGTATAAAAACTCTCGGAGTTACCGAGGTTGAGGTAAAGGTGTATACGGGAATAGTAGGTAAGGTAAAGGTAAACGTACAGGAAAAGTAACGGGAAAGGATAATGCGGCTATGGCTGAAACGGAAATGCCGATAGATTTTTCGGGCAGAGCTCTGCCTAACAGCAGAGAAGCCGAACAGGCGGTAATAGGCAGTATTATTACAGATTCGCAGAGCGTTGCTGAGGCGGCGGAGATAATTTCTGCGGAGGATTTTTACTATGCCCAAAACCGTGAAATTTTCAATACGGTTATGGAGCTTTTCAACGAAAACAGCGTTATTGACTTTGTTACCGTTTCAGACAGGCTCAAGCAAAACGATAAATTTGATGCTGTAGGTGGAATGGGATACTTGCGAGATGCCGCCGCAAATGTGCCGACAACACATCATGTCGGATATTATTCCGAAATAATAAAGGAGAAATCTTCTCTGCGCAAGCTTATCGAGAGTGCAAACTCAATAAGCAATATGGCGTATGACGGCTCGGACGGAGCAGATAATATTATGCAGCGCTCTGAACAGCTTCTTTATGATGTGGCGGCAGGGCGTGAAACACGTGATATTACGCCAATAAAAAATATACTTCTCGACAGCTATGAAATGCTTGTTGAAAATTCGCAGTCAAAGGGCGGCATAACGGGCATAAACACAGGCTTTGACGAACTAAACCGCCGTACCGGCGGACTTCACGGCGGAGAACTGATACTTATCGCCGGACGTCCGGGTATGGGTAAGTCAAGCTTTGCGGTAAATATTGCGGAGCACGTTTCCATACATGACGGAAAAACGGTAGCCATATTCAACCTTGAAATGCCCCGTGAGCAGATAGTAAACAGAATTTTATGCTCACAGGCAATGGTAAATTCGGTTAAAATGCGTACGGGCGATATGGACGGCGACGATTGGGAAAGAATAGGCGACGTTGTCAATAAAGTGGCGCTTGCGCCGCTTTATATAGACGATACCGCAACCGTTACCGTTTCGCAGATACGTGCAAAGTGCAGACGGCTTAAGCAGAGCAAGGATTTGGCTCTGGTAGTAATAGACTATCTTCAGCTTATGCAGTCGGGCAAGCGTATAGAGAGCCGTCAGCATGAAATTTCCGAAATATCACGTTCATTGAAAATCCTCTCAAAGGAGCTTGATGTTCCCGTTATAGCGCTGTCACAGCTTTCCCGTGCGAGCGAGAGCAGAAGCGACAAACGGCCTATGCTGTCCGATTTGAGAGAATCGGGTGCAATCGAGCAGGATGCGGATATGGTAATGTTTTTGTACCGTGACGACTATTATAATAAAGAGACCGAGGAAAAAAATCTTGCGGAATGTATAATAGCGAAGCACAGAAGCGGTGAAACAGGTATGTTCAAGCTTGGTTGGAGAGGCGAGTTTACGAAATTTCAGAATATTGAATATAAGATAAAAGAGCAATGATAGATAAGGTTTATAAGACTATAAAAGAATATGAGCTTATAGATAAAGGCGATAAAATACTGATAGGTCTGTCGGGCGGTGCGGATTCCGTCTGCCTGACGCATATTTTGTATACCCTTTGCGACACTCTTAAGATAACGCTTAATACGGCGCATCTTAATCATAACATACGTGGCGCAGAGGCGGACAGTGACGCATTGTTTGCACAGCGCTTTTCTGAAACGCTCAATATTCCTTTTGCATTGCGGAGTGAGAGGGTGAGCGAGTACGCCCGAAAAAACGGTATGTCGGAGGAGCTTGCGGGCAGAGAACTCAGATATGCCTTTTTTAATGAATTTCTGAAGGAACACGGCTTTAACAAAATTGCGACTGCGCATAACAGGAACGATAATTCTGAGACAATCCTTATGAATTTTGTAAGGGGCAGCGGCATAAAAGGCTTGTGCGGAATACCGCACAGGAGGGGCAATATAATCCGCCCGATACTTGATATTGAGCGGAGCGAAATAGAAGAATACTGCGCAAAAAACGGTCTGTCATATGTGACGGACAGCACAAATAATCAAAAAGTGTACACCAGAAATAAAATACGGCTTGAGATTATCCCCGAGATTGAAAAATTGCTCAATCCCAATTTTGTAACTACCGTAACGGAAAACGCAAGACTTATAAAATCCGATGCGGAGTTTATCGAAGATGCTGCAAAAGCGGCGTATCGTGACAATGTGTATGATAACAGAGTTGATATTAAATATCTTTTGTCACAGCCGTTTTCGGTGTCAAGCCGCATTATACTTGAAATGGTGCGGGAGGCGGCAGGCAGTATAAGCAATTTTCCGTCAAGCTTTGTTTATGAAATAACCGAACTTATAAAAAAAGGGAAGAGCGGTGCGTTTATTGAACTTCCGGGCGAGATAGGCGCATATGTGGAATACGGAAAGCTGTATATAGGAAAGAGCAATTTAACGGGCGATTTTGAATATATTCTTCCCGTGAACGGCGAAGTGTATATAAAAGAACTGTGTAAAACTGTAAAAACCGAATATGTCACCGAAAAAAGCGGCGTCGGATTTTATTTTGCGGCAGATAAAGATGACATAATTAAGCTTAGGAACAGGCGTGACGGCGATGTATTTTTCCCGACAGGTATGGACGGCAGAAAAAAAGTGAAAGATTTATTTATAGATATGAAGCTTACCCGTGCGGAGCGAAGCCGTGCGCCGATATTGACAATAAATGATGAAATTGCAGGTGTGATTAAAAAAAGATACGATAAACGCTTTGTTTTTGACGGAAAAGGAATAAAAATTACGTTTATATAGATTTTATTCTTGAAATAAGGGCAAGAATATGTTAGAATAATTCTGATATGCAAAAGGAGGTAATGTTTTGCAGAGAGGTTTAAGAAATTTAGGACTGTGGGCGGCGTTTCTGATAGGAATATATATCATATATTCGATTGTGGTCGGAAGTATGACGCACACGGATAAAATGGTATATTCAGACCTTGTCCGTGCCATAAAGCAGGAAAACGTGACCAATATGGTTATCAGCGGAAATACCGTAACGGCAACCGTAAAGGACGCAAAGGGCAAGGATACGGTGCAGAAGATTGAAATACCGTCTTTGGAGATACTGCAGAATGATGTCGGCACGATGATAAACGACCAGATGGACGCAGGGACTCTTAAGCAGGAGGCGTATCAGTCGAAAATATCGTGGGTTGCGGTGAGCAACATCTTACTTATTGCGGTTTTTATATTTGTGTTTATTTTTGGTTTTGTGCGCAGAGGCGGTGCGGCGACGGGCGGCGGATTTACCAAGAGCAAGGCTGTTATGAGCAGTACGCATAAGGTGAAATTCAGCGATGTTGCCGGCGCTGTTGAGGAAAAGGCGGAATTGCAGGAGATAGTTGAATTTCTCAAAAATCCGTCAAAATTCATTGCATTGGGCGCGCGTATACCGAAAGGCGTTTTACTTGTAGGCTCGCCCGGTACGGGTAAGACTTTGCTTGCAAAGGCTGTTGCGGGCGAAGCCGGAGTGCCGTTTTTTTCAATAAGCGGATCGGACTTTGTAGAGCTGTATGTGGGCGTGGGCGCATCACGTGTGCGTGATTTGTTTGAACAGGCAAAGAAAAACAAGCCTTGTATAGTGTTTATAGACGAAATTGACGCAGTAGGAAGAAAAAGAGGCGCAGGTATGGGCGGCGGCCACGATGAGCGTGAGCAGACGCTGAACCAGTTGCTTGTTGAAATGGACGGTTTCGGCGAGAACGACGGCGTTATAATGATTGCCGCAACAAACCGTCCCGATATTCTCGACCCGGCTCTGTTAAGACCGGGACGATTTGACAGACAGGTTGTTGTCGATTTGCCGGACGTAAAGGGCAGAGAGGCAGTGCTTAAAGTACATTCGTCAAAGAAACCGCTTGAGCCTGACGTTGACCTTGAAAAAATTGCAAAGGAAACATCGGGATATTCGGGCGCCGATCTGGAAAACCTTATGAACGAGGCGGCAATTTATGCGGCACGCAGAAATCATAAGAAGATAACCAACCGTGATATTGAGGACGCAAACCTTAAAGTAATGATGGGTTCCGAGAAAAAATCGAGAGTTCTTACCGATAAGGAAAAAAAGCTTACCGCATATCATGAGGCAGGTCACGCAGTGGTGGCACGTATAGTCGACAAAGCCGCAGAGGTGCATAAAATCTCTATTGTGCCGAGAGGAAGGGCCGGCGGATTTACAATGTATGTTCCCGATGAGGACAAAATGTATATCTCACGCAACGAAATGCTCAATCAGATAATGATAATGCTCGGCGGACGTGTGGCGGAAAAGCTCACAATGGACGATATAAGCACGGGCGCATCAAACGATATAGAACGTGCGACATCGCTTGCACGTCAGATGGTTAAAAAGTACGGTATGAGCGACGTTATAGGTCCTGTTTCGTATGACGAGGGCGGAGAGGTGTTTATCGGACGTGATTTCGGACATTCAAAGAATTATTCCGAAAAGACCGCCGCAGATATTGACAGCGAAGTAAGAAATATACTTGAAAAACAGTTTGAAAAAACAGAGGAGCTGTTGAAAAAGCATATGCCGGTTTTATCGGCGGTAGCAGAAGAACTGCTTGAAAAAGAAACAATAAGCGGCGAAGAATTTAATCGTTGCTTTGTTGATACAGAGGAAGGAGGAAATGAAGATGAGCGTAACTAAGTCAACATTGATAGGTGAGGCACTCGAAATGAATGTAGAGCTTGCACCTATATTTATGAGTATCGGTATGCATTGCCTCGGCTGCCCGGCTTCACAGGGCGAGACAATCGAGGAGGCGTGTATGGTTCATGGTGTAGACGCAGACGAGCTTGTTGAGAAAATCAATAAGTTTCTTGCTGAACACGCTGAATAATATCGAAAAATGAAGCCGTAAAAGCATTTTAAAAATGCTTTTACGGCTCTTTTTTTATGCAAAAACCAACCCCGACACTATACTGTCGAGGTTGGTTTATATTTTATACTCTGTATAATAAATCTGTGTATGTCGGGAACGGCCAGTATTCTTTTGCAACTATTGTTTCAAGCTTATCTGCCGCCGTCCTTAACTCAGCCATTGCCGGGAGTACGTTGTCACGGTAATAGTTACCTACTGCAAACGGATCGTCCGTATCGGGAACATTCTCCGAAACAGCCGTAAGAGCGTCTGTCTTTTCCATAAGCTCCTCAGTGAGGTCCGTAAGCAATTGTGCTTTTGCGGTTTCCTTAGGTGCTTTCAAGCCGAGAGCCGCTTTTGATGCAAGATCGTCCGTAACGAATTTCGTGTACTTAAGCGACGCAGGGAGAATTTCCTGCTTTGCCATTTCAAGCATTGTAAGCATTTCGATGTGGAGAGTCTTGTCGTATTCTTCCATCATAATGTTACATCTTGTTGTTGTTTCCACTTCTGTAAATACGCCGTGCTTTGCAAATAAATCAATTGATTTCTTGCTCTTGAAGTAGGGAAGTGCGTCGGGAGTTGTCTTTAAGTTCGGCAGACCTCTCTTTTCAGCCTCCGCAACCCATTCGTCGCTGTATCCGTTGCCGTTGAATATAATCTTGTCATGCTTTTTGAATACGTCAATAGCAATTTCAAGAGCCTTGTCGTGTACTTCCGTTTCGGTTGTACAGCCTTCGAGAAGGTCTGCAAACTGCGATAACGATTCTGCAACGATTGTGTTGATAACAATGTTGATACCGGCGATTGACTGTGACGAGCCGGGCATTCTGAACTCAAATCTGTTTCCCGTAAATGCGAACGGCGATGTTCTGTTACGGTCTGTAGAATCCTTGTGAATGATTGGCAGTGACTCAACGCCCGTTTCAAGAACTGCTCCGTGAGCGTCCTTTTTGATGTTTCCTGTCTTTAATTCTTCAATAACCTCCGAAAGCTGATCGCCGAGGTACATTGATACGATTGCCGGAGGCGCTTCGTTGGCGCCGAGACGGTGATCGTTTCCGGCGGTAGCTACCGAAAGACGAAGAATTTCACTGTAATCGTCAACAGCTTTGATAACAGCCGCAAGGAACAGGAGGAACTGTACATTTTCTTTCGGGTGTTTACCCGGCTTTAAGAGGTTTTCGCCGTCGGTTGTACCGATTGACCAGTTGTTGTGCTTACCCGAGCCGTTGATACCGTCATACGGCTTTTCGTGAAGCAGGCAGTACAAACCGTGACGGTCTGCAACCTTCTTTAAGACTTCCATTGTAAGCTGGTTGTGGTCGGTTGCAACGTTTGCAATAGAGAAGATAGGAGCAACCTCGTGCTGTGCCGGAGCAACTTCGTTATGCTTTGTCTTTGACAAAACGCCCAGTCGCCAGAGCTTTTCGTCAACCTCTTTCATAAACGCCGAAACTCTTTCCTTTATCTGACCGAAATAATGGTCGTCCATTTCCTGACCTTTTGCCGGCATTGCACCGAAAAGCGTTCTGCCCGTAAGCATAAGGTCTTTTCTCTGCCCTCTTAACTTTTTATCGACAAGGAAATATTCCTGTTCGGGACCTACATATGAAACAACTCTTGCAGGCTCTTTGCCGAAGAATTTAAGTACACGCTTTGCCTCTTTGTTTATTGCCTCAACCGAGCGCAGGAGCGGAGTCTTTTTGTCAAGCACTTCGCCCGTATATGATACGAAAGAGGTAGGAATACACAGCGAATCGTCTTTAATGAATGCAAACGAAGTCGGATCCCATGCCGTATAGCCTCTTGCCTCGAATGTAGCTCTCAAACCGCCGGAGGGGAACGATGAAGCGTCAGGCTCGCCCATAATAAGCTCCTTGCCCGAAAATTCCATAATTACCTTGCCGTCGTCTGTCGGCTGAATGAATGCGTCATGCTTCTCTGCAGTAAAACCTGTCATAGGCTGGAACCAGTGAGTATAGTGAGTACAGCCGTTCTCAATTGCCCAGTCCTTCATAGCATTTGCAACTACTTCCGCAACACCGGCTTCAAGCTTTGTGCCTGCGTTGATTGTTTTAAGCAGTGACTCATAAGTTTCCTTGGGCAGACGTGCCTTCATTGTGTCAAGGTTAAATACCTTGCTTCCGAAGATTTCCGCAACATTTCCGTTTTTCATAAAAATACCTCCTTAAGTATCTTGTGTTACTAAAAAAGGGCATTTTATATCTCCTCAATATAAAACACCCTTGTCTTATCAGCAACTTAACTATATTAATAATTATAAACTTTCATCTCTCGTTTGTCAATATGCAATTTGCAAGATTTGGAGAGACATAATAATATTATATTTATACATATTTATGGGTCGAGATGATGAAGGTCTCTCGGGAACAGACTTGCCTGGCGTATGTTCTCAAGCCCCAGAAGCTTCATAACAAGACGTTCAAGCCCGATACCCAGTCCGCCGTGCGGCGGCATACCGTATTTGTGAATGTCGAGATATGCGCCCAACTCCTCAGGCTCTATGTTGTAGCGCTTAAGCTTTTCAAGCTGTTCCTTGTAGTCGTGAATACGCTGACCCCCGGTTGTAATCTCAAGACCTCTGAAAAGCAAATCAAAGCTTTCCGCAAGCTTGGGGTCCTCCGGCGAATCCATTGCGTAGAACGGACGTTTCGAGCCGGGGAATTTGGTGATAAATATAAAATCACTGTCAAACTCACGCTTTGCGTATTCGCACAGCTTAACCTCGTCTGTCGGGTCGAGATCGAACTGGTTGTGTTCCTTGCCGAGAATATCGAGTGCCTCAAAGAATGTTACCGAGGGGATATCCTTTATAACGGGGATTTCAGCATTCAAAAGTGCTATTTCGTCCGCATAATGCTCTTTTACGTATTCCGTAACATATTTGAGCATTGCCGTTTCCATCTGCATAACGTCACTCATATCCTTGATAAATCCCATCTCAAAATCAAGTCCGATGTATTCGTTCAGATGACGTGTGGAGTTGTGCTTTTCGGCACGGTACACCGGCGCAATCTCGAACACTCTGTCAAAGAATGAAACACAGGTCTGCTTGTAAAACTGCGGACTCTGCGAAAGAGTTGCGTCCTGTCCGAAATATTTCAGCTTAAAAATGTTTGCACCGCCCTCGGCACCCATCTTTGCGATTTTCGGGGTGTGTATTTCGGTGAAGTTCTGCGAAAGCATAAACTCACGAAATCCGCTCACAACACCCTCCGTTACTTTGAATACCGCACGTGTGTCGGGGTGGCGGAGCGCAACGCTCCTGTATTCCAGATTTGTTTCGAGCGAACAGCCTAAATGTCTGTCCGATACGTGCAGGGGATATTCTGCCGCAGGCTTTGAAAGCACTTCAAAATCCGTTAATACTATCTCATATCCGTGCGCCGCACGTTTTTCTTCTTTAACCGTTCCGTTTACCGTTACATATGCGCCTTCGCATAAATCATCAAGCTTTCCTTTGCAGGTATCAGCCGAATAAGTTGACTGCAAAAGGTATCTGCCGGTACGCAGTATTACAAATGAAAATCCGCCCATATCACGAATTTTATGAACACAGGCGCTGAAAGTTATTTTACTTCCGCAGGCGTTTTCAAGCTTTTCGAGAGTAAGCTCCGAAATAAGTTCTTTTCCGCTTATTTGCTGCATATTGTAATCATTCCTTTCTATTTGAGTTTTTTCGTAAGCAAGTCTTTGACAGCTTTCGGGTTAGCGCTTTTTCCGACCTGGCGCAGAGTCTGTCCCATAAAGAAGCTGAACAGCTTTTCGTTGCCGGCTCTGTATTTTTCAAGACTGTCTTGGTTTTCGCTTATTATTTTATCAATTATTTCTTCAAGTCCGTCAATGCTGTCGCTCATAATGAAGCCGTGTGCCTCCGCAATCTTTTGCGGATCGCCGCCGTCATTGAACATTATTGCGGTTATTTCCTTTGCACTGCCGGCACTGATTTTGCCGCCCGACTGCATACTTACGATTTGAGCAATTCCCGCGGGGGTTATGCCCGACTCCGTAATAGATTTTCCGCTTTCGTTAAGGCTGTGGCTCACCTCGCCTAAAAGTATGTTTGCAATCTGCTTGTAAGACGGATTGATTTTTACCGTCTCGTCATAGAAATCCGAAAACGCCTTGTCTGCTATTATAAGAAGTGCGTCGTCCTCGGGCAGACCGTATTCTTTGGTGTAACGCTCAAAACGCTTGTGAGGCATTTCGGGCATTGACTCTTTAATTTTTGAAAGCTCCTCGTCCGTAAACAAAACGGGCGGAATATCGGGTTCGGGGAAGTAGCGGTAATCGTGCGCTTCCTCTTTTGAACGCATTGCTTTTGTATCGTCGTGGTTTTCGTTGTAACGGCGTGTTTCCTGAACCACCTCGCCGCCTTTGTCGAGAATTTCGCTCTGACGGCTTATCTCGTATTCAATGGCTCTGCCTATTGATTTTATTGAGTTGATGTTTTTAAGCTCCGCTCTTGTTCCGAACTTGTCCGAACCGAACGGCATAAGCGATATGTTTACGTCAACTCTTAATGAGCCTTGCTCCATTCTTGCGTCGCATACGCCCGCATATTTAAGACGTAGCGCTATTTTTTTGACAAAATCCTGTACTTGTTCGATTGTTCTGAAATCAGGCTCGGTTACTATTTCGATAAGCGGTACGCCGCAGCGGTTGTAGTCCGCCATTGAGATGCCCTCGTAATCATCATGTACGAGCTTTCCGGCATCCTCCTCTATGTGTATGCGGTTTATACGTATGTCCGTACCGTCGCATACGGTTATGTGACCGTCGGTGCATATCGGCTCAAAGAACTGCGTTATCTGATATGCTTTCGGAAGGTCGGGGTAAAAGTAATTCTTTCGGTCAAACGAGCTGTATTTGTGAACGGTACAGTCGGTTGCAAAGCCTGCCTTTGCGGCAAGCGTTACTGCCCCTTGATTGAGTATAGGGAGCGTTCCGGGCATACCGGAACACCTGGGGCAGGCTCTTGTGTTCTCGCCGCCTCCGAAAGAGTTTGCGCATGAGCAAAAGACTTTGGAATTTGTCAGAAGCTCACAATGTATTTCAAGACCGATTACAGGCTGATACCTCATATTACCGCCTCCTTATAGTCAAAATCGCTTTCAAATCTGTCGCATAATGCTATAATGGTTTTTTCGTCAAAGGCTTTCCCGGTAAGGCTCATGCCAATGGGCATACCGTCCTTTGAATATCCGCAGGTGGTGGATATTGCGGGTAATCCCGCAATGTTTACCGTAACGGTGCAAATGTCCGCAAGATACATTTTAACGGGATCGGACTCCTGAAAACCTATCTTATAAGCCGCCGTAGGAGCAGTCGGAGTAAGCACAACATCGCATTTATCGAATATATTGCGGTATTCCTTGCGGATTTGGCTTCTTATCTTGCGTGCTTTGTTGTAATATGCGTCATAGTATCCCGAACAGAGCGCATAGTTGCCGAGCATAATTCTGCGCTTTACCTCGTCGCCGAATCCCTCACGGCGTGAGTTCGAAATCAACTGCATATAATCGTCGCCGTCCGAACGCAGACCGTACTTTATGCCGTCAAATCTTGAAAGGTTTGACGCCGCTTCTGCTGATGAAATAAGATAATATGCCGAAACGGCATATTTGAGCGAGGGGAGGGAACATTCAACAATTTCACAACCGAGCGATTTGTAATAATCAACCGCCGCAAGAACAGCGCTTTTTACTTCATCGCTGACACCGTCCAAAAATTCCTTTGGAACGCCTATCTTCATACCGGAAACGTCCGTTCCGATAAGCGAAAGGCAGTCGCCCAAAGCTGTGTTGGACGAGGTGGCGTCATTTTTGTCCGAACCGCTTATGCAGTTTAAGACATATCCCGTATCCTCGGCGCATTTTCCGATAACGCCTATCTGATCAAGTGAGGAGGCAAACGCTATAAGCCCCCATCTTGAAACTGCACCGTATGTCGGCTTTAAACCGGTAACACCGCAGAATGCGCTCGGCTGACGTACCGAACCGCCCGTGTCGCTGCCGAGAGCGGCGGCGCATAAATCCGCCGATACGGACGCAGCGGCACCGCCCGACGAACCGCCCGTTACGCAGTCGGTGTCATACGGGTTTTTTACTCCGCCGAAATATGATGTCTGTGACGAACCGCCCATTGCGAACTCGTCCATATTTGTTTTGCCTAAGATAACCGCTCCCTCGCTTTTGAGCTTTGATATAACGGTTGCGTCATAAAAAGGAACGAAATCCTCAAGCATTTTTGAAGCACAGGTGGTGCGTATGCCGTCTGTGCAAATGTTATCTTTAATAGAAAGCGGAATACCCGTAAGCGCCGACGCACTTCCCGTATCAATCGCTTTCTGTGCCGATTTTGCGTCCGAAAGAGCGCTTTCGGAACATACTGTTATATAGCTGTTTAAAGCTTTATCCTTTTTTTCTATTTTATCTAAATAATCCTTTGTCAGTTCAACGGCGCTTATCTCTTTTTTATCGAGCGCCGCACGCATTTGTGATAATTTCATATTAAAAATCCTTTCGTAATCAGACTACTTTCGGAACAACAAAACTGTTGTTCTTAACGTTCTTTGCGTTGCGTGTTATTTCTTCTGCATTATTTGAATTTTCAGCATTATCATTGCGTAAATTATTATAATCAACTGCGTCAAGGGTGTATGGGTCAACATTTTCATTAAATTCCCGTACCTTATCCATAAGTGCGATAATTTCGGTCATATCGTTTGTCATTTTTTGAAGCTCGCCGTCCGTAAACGTAATCTTGGATAACTGCGCCAGATGACGGGTCAAATCGGAATCAAACATATTACCATCTCCTTCACTGATTTTTTTGTAGAAAAAAAAGCGTTGTATACAAAAAAGTACACAACGCCCTTGTTGTAATAACTATAATAACACATATACGAATATATTGCAATAGTTAAATAATAAATTTGTCAAAAATTCACACACTATTATCAAATAAAAACTTTTTATTGGGCATAAATTTGTCTACTATGCGCCTTTTTGCGGAAAACTATTGATTATTTCAATGGAATATGCCATAATAGAGAATGGAAAAATGTGAAATGAGGTATGCCCGATGCACAAGTCGGATACTACAATTGAATATGTTGAGCCGGGTTCTGTTGCAGATGAGGCGGGACTTGTCAAGGGCGATAAACTGCTTAAGATAAACGGTCACGAAATTCATGATATATTGGAATACCGCTATCTTGTTTCCGAATACGAGATAACGCTTGAGGTGGAGAAAAAAGACGGCACAATAGAAGTGATTACCGCTGAAAGCAATTATGAGGACCCCGGAATAGAATTTCGCGAGGGACTTATAGATGAGGCGCAAAGCTGTACCAATAAGTGCATTTTCTGTTTTATAGACCAATTGCCTAAAGGTATGCGTGAAACGGTGTATTTTAAAGATGACGATACACGCCTTTCGTTTTTGCAGGGTAATTACGTTACGCTTACGAATATGTCGGACGAGGAGCTTGACCGCCTTATAAGTATGCACGTTTCGCCGATAAACGTGTCGGTGCATACGACAAATCCCGAGCTCAGGTGCAAAATGCTTCATAACCGATTTGCCGGGAAATGCTTTGATATAATGAAGAAATTCCGCGACAGTGGTATATATATGAACTGTCAGATAGTTTTATGCCCCGATATAAACGATAAAGAGGAGCTTGACCGCACACTTTACGACCTTGCGTCGCTTTATCCGAACGTGAACAGCGTATCCGTTGTGCCTGTGGGACTTACACGGTACCGTGAGGGGCTTTATCCGCTCACTCCGTTTGACAGAAATTCATCGCTTGAAACAATACGCCGTGTTGAGGAGATACAGAATGAATTTTATGAAAAATTCGGGACAAGACTTGTGTATTTGTCCGATGAATTTTACGTAAATGCAGGACTTCCCGTACCGCCGTCTGACGTGTACGAAGGATTTCCGCAGATTGAAAACGGCGTGGGACTTATGGCGAGTATGCAAGAGGAGTTTGACGAGGCAATAAAGCTTGTGCCGAAAAGAAAATACAGCCGTACCGTTATGATGGCAACGGGCGAGATAGCGTATGATTTTATAAATGCTCTTGCAAAACGCACGGAGCTTGCGGCTGACGGATTAAAAACGGACGTGTATGCCATAAAAAATGATTTTTTCGGCGGAGGAGTAACGGTTTCGGGACTTGTTACGGGCGGAGATATTATAAAGCAGTTAAAAGATAAGCCTAAGGCAGATATTTTAACAATACCGCAGTGTATGCTGCGTGACGGCGAGGACGTTTTCCTGGACGATACAACAATATCGGACGTGGAGTGTGAGCTGGGAATGAAAGTGGTTACGGTTATGAATGACGGCTATGATTTTGTCGAAAAATTAATTGGCAGCAAATTGGAATTTTAAAGGAAGGAATAAATTTAATGAAACCTACAGTTGCGATAGTGGGCAGACCTAATGTCGGAAAGTCCACATTGTTTAATAAAATAACGGGACAGCGTATAAGTATAGTAGAGGATACGCCGGGTGTTACGCGTGACAGGATTTATGCGGACGCCTCGTGGCTTGACAAGCATTTTATCCTGATTGATACGGGCGGTATAGAGCCTGCGTCGAAGGACGAAATACTTGTGCAGATGCGCCGTCAGGCACAGCTTGCAATTGAAATGGCGGACGTTGTCGTGCTTATGACAAATGTACGTGACGGTGTGACCGCAAATGATGCGGACGTTGCCGCAATGCTTTTAAAAGCGCAGAAAAAGATAATTCTTGCGGTGAACAAGGTGGATAACATAGGAGAACCACCACTCGAATTTTACGAATTTTACAACCTCGGACTGGGCGACCCGATAGCAATATCCTCAACGCACGGCTTGGGCGTGGGAGATTTGCTTGATGAGATAACCTCAAAATTCCCCGAGGACGCAGATACCTCCGAGAACGATGACGAAATAAAGGTTGCAGTTATCGGAAAACCGAACGCAGGCAAATCCTCGCTTATAAATAAAATTCTCGGCGAGGAAAGAGTTATAGTAAGCAATATTGCCGGCACAACACGTGACGCAATCGATTCGCATTATGAAAAGAACGGCGAAAAATATCTGTTTATAGATACGGCAGGTATGCGAAAACGGGGGAAAATAGACGAAACGGTTGAACGCTATAGCGTTGTGCGCTCGCTTGCGGCTGTGGACAGGAGCGATGTGTGCGTTATTATGATAGACGCATCGGAGGGTATAACCGAACAGGACACCAAGGTTGCGGGGTATGCGCACGAACAGGGCAAGGCGTGTATTTTTGCGGTAAACAAGTGGGATATAATCGAGAAAAACGACAAGACAATGAAGCAGTTCCGTGACAGAGTGCGTGAGGAGTTTGCGTTTATGTCGTATGCGTCGATAGTGTTTATAAGCGCAAAAACGGGACAGCGTGTCGATAAACTGCTTGAAGAAATAAAGAAAGTAAACGAACAGCACAAGAGAAGAATAACAACAGGTATGTTAAATGATGTCCTAAACGAGGCAACAGCAAAGCAACAGCCGCCGACGGATAAGGGACGCCGTCTCAGACTGTATTACGGCACACAGGCGTCCGTTGCGCCTCCGACATTTATTCTGTTTGCAAATTCAAAGGATTTGTTCCATTATTCGTATCTTCGTTTTATTGAAAATCAGATACGTGAAAACTTCGGTTTTGAGGGAACGCCGATTAATTTCATTATAAGAGAAAAGAGTGAAAAGAAGTGATAATAAATATTATAATTGCGGCGGCGCTGGTGATTTCGTACCTTATCGGTTCAATCAACAGCTCAATATTAATATCAAAGGCAAAGGGCAGCGATATACGTTCCGAGGGCTCGGGAAATGCCGGCGCAACCAATATGCTCCGCACATACGGCAAAGGTATGGGCGTTATAACGCTTATTATTGACGCACTAAAGGGCGTTGTGGCAGTGTTTGCGGCAAAGGGTGTTGTGGCGGCTGTGCCGAACGGCGGCGAGGTGTTTGCGGCGCTCCCGTATATGTGTGCGGCGGCGGTTGTTATAGGACACGATTTTCCAGTATTTTTCGGATTTAAGGGCGGAAAAGGCGTTGCCACATCTTTGGGAGCGGTGCTGGTACTGGATTGGCGCATAGGACTTATAGTCCTTTTGGCGGCGCTTGCGGTTATGGCAATTACACGCTATGTCTCGCTCGGCTCAATCATCGGTGCGGCGGTATACATAGTTGCCGAAATGCTTGAAATGGCGTTTAGAGGAAACTTTAACAAAACGGCGGCGGTGTGCGTTGCCATACTCGGACTTATGATAATCATACGCCATATATCGAATATATCACGCCTTATAAAGGGCGAGGAAAATAAGCTCGGAGCAAAGAAAAAAGAAAGCGAATAAATGAAAGGAATTATACTGATATGAAGATTGCGGTAATCGGTTCGGGCAGTTGGGGAACGGCTGTGGCGGTTCTTCTTGCCGGAAAGGGAAACGATGTATATTTGTGGTCATGGCAGCAGGAGGAAACGGACAGATTAAACCGTGACCGTGAGAATTGCGAATTTTTGCCGGGAATAAAATTCCCCGAAAATATAATCTGTACGCATAATATGGAGGAGTGCGCAGACGGAGCGGAGCTGATTGTAACTGCCGCACCGTCGCCGGCGACACGTACTACGGCAAAACAGCTTTCACCGTTTGTAAAGAGCGGTCAGAAGATAGTAAATATTTCAAAGGGGCTTGAAGAAGGCGCTCTTATGCGTCTTTCACAGGTGTACAAGTCGGAAATACCCCAGGCGGATATTGCGGTTATGAGCGGTCCGTCTCACGCTGAGGAGGTTTCAAAAGGACTGCCTACAACAAACGTTGCGGCGGCGGAAAATATTAAGACGGCTGAATTTGTGCAGGACGTTTTTATGCGTGATAATTTCAGAGTATATACGTCAACGGACGTAATCGGAGTTGAGCTTGGCGGAGCGCTGAAGAATATAATCGCTCTGTGCGCCGGCATTTCGGACGGCTTGGGTTACGGCGACAACACAAAGGCGGCGCTTATGACAAGAGGTCTTGCGGAAATCGCAAGACTCGGCATAGCAATGGGCGCAAAAGAGGAAACTTTTATGGGACTTTCGGGCGTAGGCGACCTTATAGTTACCTGTACAAGTATGCATTCGAGAAACCGCCGTGCCGGAATACTTCTCGGTCAGGGAAAATCGCTTGATGAAACATTAAAGAGCGTGCATATGGTTGTCGAGGGCGTAAACACCGCCTCGGCAGCGTATAAACTCGGCGAAAAATACGGAATAGAAATGCCGATAACGGCAGAGGCAAACGCAATACTTTTTGACGGAAAAAGCGCAAGAGAGGCTGTTAATTCGCTTATGACAAGAGAAAAACGCCATGAAAGAAACGAAAACGGAAAGGGAGCGAACCGCTAAATGAACATAATTGTTATCGGCGGAGGAAAGGTCGGCAAAAAGCTTGTTGCCGATTTTAACCGTGAGGAACATAACGTAATACTTATAGATACAAAGCGTGAAATAACCGAGCAGGTGCAGGACGAATACGATGTAATGGGTATCTGTGGCAGCGGTACGGATATAGAAGTATTAAAAGAAGCAGGCATTAAAAACACCGATTTGTTTATTTCCGTAACGGAAAAGGATGAGTTTAACGCACTTTGCTGTGTTATGGCTAAAAATCTCGGTGCGAAAAGATGCGTGGCGCGTGTCAGAAATACAGAATATTTCAAGCAGATAGCGTATATGCGTGACGTTTTGGGAATAAATCTTATTGTAAATCCCGAATACTATGCGGGACGTGAAATAGCAAGAAATCTGCGTTTTCCGGCGGCTATAAAAACGGAAACGTTTGCAAAGGGCAGAGTGGAAATGGCTGAAATGCTTCTTCCCGAAAGCCTTGACGGAAAAGCACTTAAGGAAATATACAAAACCTGCCGTACAAAGGTGCTTATATGTGCGGTACAGCGTGAGGGCACCGTGGAAATACCGAACGGCGACTTTATTTTAAGAAAAGGCGACAGAATACATGTAACGGCGTCGCACTCGGACATTGCGGCATTTATGGAGTTTGCCGGAGTTGTGAGCCAGCCGATAAAAACAACGCTTATAATAGGCGGCGGAAGAATAGCGTATTATCTTGCACGTCAGCTTGTTGACAGCGGAATAAAGGTAAAAATAATTGAGAAAGATATGAAGCAGTGCGAGCTTTTGGCGGATAATCTGCCCTCGGGGATTACGATAGTCTGCGGCGACGGCACGGAACAGCAGGTGCTTGATGAAGAGGGCATAAACGCTTACGATTCGCTTGTAGCGCTTACGGGCATCGATGAGGAAAACATAATCGTTTCAATGTATGCAAAAATAAAGCATATGAAAAAGGTTATAACCAAAATAGACCGTGTTACAATATCGCAGGTAATCTCGGCAACGGGAATAGACAGCATAATCACTCCGCAGGAGATTACGGCTAACACGATAATAGGATATTCACGTGCAATGGAGGCGTCCGAGGGTACGGAGGTAAGAGCATTGTACAGAATTGTCGATGGAAAGGCGGAGGCTATAGAATTCCGCATAACGCAGAAGTCGGCAATTACGTCCGTACCGCTTCGGGATTTGAAATTTAAACCCAATATGCTTATAGCGGTGATTTTAAAGGGGAACAAAATAACCATTCCGGACGGTAATTCAACGCTTGAAGTAGGCGATACAATGATACTGCTTACAAAGCAGCCGGTAAAGAAAATAAGCGAAATTTTGGCTTAACTGCGTGGGGGATAAGTATGAATTACAGAATGGTGTTTTATTTAACCGGGAAGATAATGTGCCTGGGTGCGGCGCTTTTGGCAGCTCCGCTTGCCGCAGCCGTTATATACGGCGAGAATACGGTTATGGCATTTTTGCTTTCGGCGGCGGCATTTTTTGCGGTCGGAATATGCGGTATTCTCTTAAAGCCTAAGAAGAAAGAATTTTATGCCCGTGACGGTATCATAACGGTATCGTTAAGCTGGGTGCTGTTTTCTCTTTTGGGCGGACTGCCGTTTTTCATAAGCCGTGAAATACCGAATTTTGCGGACTGCTTTTTTGAGACGGTGTCGGGTTTTACGACTACGGGATCGAGCATTTTAACAAATGTTGAGGGATTGAGCAAGTGTATGCTTTTCTGGCGCAGTTTCACGCACTGGATAGGCGGTATGGGCGTGCTTGTGTTTGCAATGGCGCTTTTTTCGTCAAAGGATACGCAGACCAATTACCTTATGCGTGCGGAAATGCCCGGACCGAAAATAGGAAAGCTTGTGGCGAAATGGCAGTTTTCGGCACGTATCCTATACATAATGTATATTGTGCTGACGGCTGTTGAGGTGGTATTCCTTATGATAGGCAAAATGCCGTTTTACGATAGCCTGCTCCACGCTTTCGGAACTGCCGGAACGGGCGGTTTCAGTATGAAAAACACAAGCATGGGATATTATAACAGCGCATATATTGATTATGTAATAGGAATATTTATGGTGCTGTTCGGCATAAATTTCAATATTTATTATCTTGTGATAATACGCAAATTTTCAAAAATTGTCGGTAATGACGAGCTGAAAGCGTATCTTGCAATCGTGGTTGCCGCAACGGCGGTTATTATGCTTAATATCCGTCCTATGTACGGAAGTTTTGCTAAGGCGCTGCAGTATTCGTTTTTCCAGGTAAGCTCGATAATAACCACCACGGGATATTCCACTGCCGATTTCAATACGTGGCCTATGCTGTCGCAGATTATTCTTGTACTGCTTATGTTTGTGGGCGGCTGTGCCGGCTCAACGGGCGGCGGACTCAAGGTTATCCGTGTGCTTGTGCTTGCGAAAGGTTCGTTCCGTGAATTGCACAGAGCGGTAAGACCGAGAAAGGTGAATATAGTAAGGATTGACGGTAAAACGCTTGAGGCTGAAGTGATGTCGGGCGTTATGTCGTATTTTGCGCTGTATATGCTGATTATGGCGGTATCCATACTGATAGTAAGCCTTGATAATTTTGATATGACAACAACCGCCACGGCGGTAATATCGACGTTTAACAATATAGGACCGGGACTCGGAGTGGTAGGACCGACAGGAAGCTTTGCGGATTTTTCAATTCTTTCAAAGCTTGTTCTTTCGTTCGATATGCTTGCCGGCAGACTGGAAATATATCCTATGATGGCGCTCCTTATGCCGTCGGTATGGAAAAGAGTATAAATAAAACCGTTATGGAAAAGCTGTTAGTGATAACAGCTTCCAAGCTGTAGACAAACCGTTTGGGTTGTCTACTTTATTTTTGTATGAAAGGAATGGTTTTATTTATGGAGGATATTTCAAAAACAATAGACGGATACGTTAAAAAGGCACAGAAGGCTCTTGAAGAATTTATGAGCTATGACAGGGAAAGTGTGGACAGAATTGTAAAAGCGATGGCTCTTGCCGGGCTTGCCAAGCACACCGAGCTTGCAAAAATGGCGGTCGAAGAAACGGGACGTGGCGTTTACGAGGATAAAATCACAAAGAATATGTTTGCGACGGAGTACGTGTACCATTCTATTAAGAACGAAAAAACGGTAGGCGTTATTGCGGCGAATGAGCTTGAAGAGTACGAGATAATAGCCGAGCCTGTTGGGGTGGTGTGCGGAGTTACTCCCGTTACAAATCCGACCTCCACAACAATGTTTAAAATACTTATCTGCATAAAAACAAGAAATCCGATTATATTCGGATTTCACCCCGGTGCGCAGAAATGCTCTGCCGCTGCCGCAAAAATTATGTACGATGCCGCCGTAGCGGCAGGCGCACCGAAAAACTGCATACAGTGGATAGAAAAACCGTCGGTTGAGGCGACAAATGCGCTTATGAATCATGAGGGTGTCGCAACGGTTTTGGCAACGGGCGGCAGTTCGATGGTGCGTGCGGCGTATTCTACGGGAAAGCCGGCTCTCGGTGTGGGACCGGGCAATGTTCCTTGCTATATACACGAAAGCTGTGACCTTGAACAGGCGGTCACAGACCTTATTCTTTCAAAATCCTTTGATAACGGTATGATTTGCGCCTCGGAGCAAAACGTGATAGTGGATAAATCCGTTTCCGCACGCTTTGAAAAGCTGATGAGGGAATACGGCTGTTATTTTGTGAAAAAAGATGAACTGAAACAGCTTTCCGATTACTGCATAACGAAAAACGGCACTATAAATGCCGATATTGTCGGAAAAAGCGCATATGATATTGCAAAAAATGCAGGGATACAGGTTTTAGAGGACACAAAAATACTGGTCGCCAAAATTGACGGAATAGGTGAAAAATATCCGCTCTCAAGAGAAAAGCTGAGTCCCGTTCTTGCGTATATGACGGTAAACAGCACCGATGAGGGTATAAAAAGAGCGGAGGAAACCGTTAATTTTAACGGACTCGGACACAGCGCCGTCATACACGCAAATGATGAAGAAACGGTTGAAAAGTTTGCAAAGGCTCTGCGTGCAAGCCGTCTTATCGTAAATTCACCGTCAACGCACGGTGCAATAGGCGATATATATAACACAAATATGCCGTCGCTGACGCTTGGGTGCGGCAGTTACGGCAAAAACAGCATAAGCGGAAATATCTCGGCAATAAATCTGATAAATCAAAAGCGTGTGGCAAAAAGGCGCGTGAATATGCAGTGGTTTAAAATCCCCGGGAAAATATATTTTGAAAAAGGCTCGGTGCAGTATCTTGAAAAAATGCCCGACATAAGCCGTGCGTTTATCGTTACGGACGAGGGAATGGTAAAGCTCGGGTATGTGGATAAGGTGCTGTATTATCTGCGGCGCAGAGCGGATTATGTGCATTGCGAAATTTTTTCGGAGGTAGAACCCGATCCCGATATTGAAACGGTAAAGCGCGGAGCGGAGATGATGGCGGAGTTTGAGCCTGATGTGATAATCGCTCTGGGCGGAGGAAGCGCAATGGACGCCGCAAAAGGAATGTGGCTCTTTTACGAATATCCGTCGATTGATTTTAAAGCTTTGCGGTTAAGATTTCTCGATATAAGAAAACGCACGTTCAAATTTCCGTCTATGGGTAAAAAAGCAAAATTTGCGGCAATTCCGACAACATCGGGAACGGGGAGCGAGGTAACAAGCTTTTCTGTTATATCTGATAAAAAGAACAATATGAAATATCCTCTGGCGGATTATGAGCTTACGCCCGATATAGCGATTATAGATCCGCAGTTTGTTATGAGTCTGCCGAAAACACCGACGGCTGATACGGGACTTGATGTGCTTACTCACGCAATCGAGGCGTATGTGTCGGTTATGGCGTCCGATTATACGGACGGACTTGCAATAAAGGCAATACAGCTTGTGTTCGAATATCTTCCGAGAGCCTATAAAAACGGAGCAAATGATGAGGAAGCAAGAGAAAAAATGCATAACGCAAGCTGCATTGCCGGTATGGCGTTTACGAATGCGTTCTTGGGATTAAATCATTCGATAGCGCATAAAATAGGCGGAGAATATCATGTTCCGCACGGGCGTGCAAACGCTGTTTTGCTGCCGTATGTGATAGAATACAATTCGTCCGTGCCGACAAAGTTTGTTTCGTTTCCGAAATATAAAAAATTTATCGCAGATAAAAAGTATGCCGAAATAGCGTCTTATATAGGGCTTTCGCCGAAAAACACAGAGGACGGCGTGAAAAAGCTTATCGGGGCGGTAAAAACGCTTTTGGCGGAGCTTAACGAACCGGCATCTTTTAAGGAGTGCGGAATAGACGAAAAGGAATATATGTCAAAGCTTTCGGATATTGCGGACAAGGCTTTTGAGGATCAGTGCACAACGGCAAATCCGAGACTGCCTCTTGTGTCCGAAATCGAGGAAATAATGAAAAAAGCCTATTTCGGGTAATGATTTTAGACATAATAACCTAAAAACTATGGAAAAATTTCTACAATGAATGACAAAACATTTGTTTACTTTGATGTTAGATTGTGCTATAATATATTATAGATAGAACAGGAGGCGTAAACAAATGTATTGCATCGGTGATAAGGTCGTCCATCCAATGCACGGGGCAGGCACGATAGAAAATATAAAAGAAATAGAGCTTGCCGGAAACAAGCGCAAGTATTACTGCGTAAAATTCGCAGTGGGAAGTATGGTGACCAATATTCCTGTTGAAAGCAGCCAAAGTATAGGACTTAGGGATGTTGTCGATAAGAATGAAGCAAAAAAAATTCTCGAGTGTTTCCGTGATATGCCGGTAACGGACGATTCCAACTGGAACAAACGTCAGCGTGAGAATATCGAGAAAATAAAATCGGGGGATATTTATAAGGTCTTGAGTGTTTTAAAAGACCTTATGTACCGTGAGCGTACTCACGGACTGTCCACAAACGAACGCAAAACCCTCGGCAGTGCACGCCAGATTGTGCTGAGCGAGCTGGTGCTGTCAAAGGTGGCGGACGTTACGGATATTGAAAATATTCTGCACGATACCATAGAAGTTTTGGTGTAATAAGGAGCCGCAGTAAAGCGATATATCGTTTTACTGCAGCCCTTTTTGTGTAATCGGAGGTTTCGGATATGGAAATGACCGCTGTAATAGCCGCAGGCGGCAAGGGCAGCCGTATGGGTGCGGATATTAATAAGGTGTTTTTAAAGCTTGGCGGCAAGGAAATATTAGCACGCACAACAGAAGCTTTTGAAAAAAATCCGCTTGTGAGGGAAATCATTGTTGTTACGGGTAAAAACGATATTGAAAAATGCAAGGATTTAATTTCGGAGTACGGTTTTTCAAAAGTCGTATGTGTTGTTGAGGGCGGCAGTACACGCCGGGAGTCTGTGGCAAACGGACTGCAATATGCAAAATGCGGATTTGTTGCCGTACATGACGCCGCACGTGCGCTCATAACCGAAGATATTATAAATGATACCGCATCGGCGGCGGAAAAGTACGGTGCGGCGGCACCGGGTGTGCTGTGCAAGGATACGGTTAAAATTGCCGATAATGGCGGATTTATAGAGTCAACGCCCGACAGGAGCCAAATGTATATGATACAGACTCCGCAGATTTTTAAGACGGAGCTTTTGAAAAAGGCGCACAATGCGCCGTCCGACGCCGAGGCAACAGATGATTGTATGCTTGTTGAGAATATGGGCGGGCGTGTGAAAATTACGGAGGGCAGTTATGAGAACATAAAGCTCACCACGCCCGACGATATGCTTATCGGTGAGATGATTTTAAAAAGGCGGTGCAAAGAATGCGAATAGGACAAGGGTATGATGTGCATAGGCTCGTTGAGGGCAGAAAATGCATAATATGCGGAGTGGAAATCCCGAGCGAAAAAGGACTTTTGGGACATTCCGATGCGGACGTTGCACTGCACGCTCTTTCGGACGCACTTTTGGGTGCGGCGGCGCTGGGCGATATAGGAAAGCATTTTCCCGATACCGATCCGAAGTACGAGGGAGCGGACAGCCGTGTGCTTTTAAGGCGTGTGTATGAGCTTATAAAAGAAAAAGGCTGCAGAGTTGTTAATGCGGACATTACGATTATTGCACAGAAGCCGAAAATGCTTCCGTATATTGAAAAAATGCGTAAAAATGTTGCCGATGATCTGGAAACGGGCATTGAAAATATTAATGTAAAAGCAACAACGACCGAAAAACTCGGTTTTGAGGGCAGGGAAGAAGGAATTTCCGCAACAGCGGTGGTTTTGATAGATACATAAGGAGAAACAATATTGAACGTATATGATTTTGACGGAACGATATATGACGGCGATTCAACGGCGGATTTTATCGGGTATTGCATAAAGAAATATCCGAAAGTGCTTTTAAATGCGCCGCGCACGCTTTGGGCGTATATATTATATGTGTTCGGCTTTTTTTCGCAGACGCAATTTAAAGAGCAAATGTACGGAATGTTCAAATACATTTCGGATATTGATACGGCGGTTTCGGATTTTTGGCATACGCACCGCCGTAAAATAAAAAAATGGTATATCGGGCAAAAGCGTGATGATGACCTTATTATTTCCGCATCGCCGGAATTTCTGCTCGCCCCTGTATGCGAAAATCTTATGGCGTCGGTAGTGGACAAACATACGGGCAAATACACGGGCGAAAATTGCCGTGGCGAGGAAAAAGTACGCAGACTTTACAAAAGCATACCCGATGCGTCAATAGACGAGTTCTATTCCGACTCGTTTGCCGATACTCCGCTCTCACGTGAGGCACATAGGGCATTTTTCGTGGAAAGGGATAAGCGTACGCCGTGGGAGGAATATGTACCCAATAAAAAGAAAAGCATTATAGGTATGCTGTGGTCGAGAGAATTTATGATGTTTATTATAATAGGCATTATAAATACCTTTAACGGCATAGTTTTGTCGTGGCTGTATTCGCTGTTTATAAAAAATGCCAACCTGGCGTTTGTTGTAGGATATATCACTTCAACGGTGATTTCCTATCTTTTAAACAGCCGATTTACGTTTAACGAAAAGCTGTCCGTAAAGCGATATGTAAAATTCTTTATATCGTATATACCTAACTTCATAATTCAGAATTTGGCTGTAATATTGTTTTACAATATTCTTTCATGGCATAAAATCATTGCATATGCAATAGCCGCAATTATAGGCGTACCGCTGACTTTTGTATTTATGAAAATATTTACGTTCAGAAAAAAATAAAATAGGTGTTGCATTTTCCGTAAAGTGTGATATAATCAATTTAAGGGCAAAGGTGTTCTGCAAATATGCAGAACACCTTTTTGTATTTATGAAAGGAACGGTTATATATGAAAAAAACGATAATCGGCGTACTGCCGCTTTGGGACGAAAAAAAGAAAGTCTGTGGATGCTTCAGGGATATATGGACGGAATAGCCGAGGCGATTTATCTCCCGGACAAAAAATTTGTCTGGGCAGTGCAGTGGCATCCGGAGTTTTCGTATCTTACCGATGATGACAGTATGAAGATTTTCAATAAATTCATTGAGAGCTGCGAAGCGTAGATGAGTATTGCATTTTTTTAAACGGCGGTATGTGCGAAACAATTTTAAGCGACGCAAATGCACTTAAAGCACCGACTAAAGCGCCGGCGAGTACATCGCTGGGATAATGCACGTATAGGTATAATCTTGAAAATGCTATCAGTACCGCAATAATCACGGCAGGTATGCCTATGCGCTTTTGCGATGCCGTAAGCATTGTAACGGCAGCCGCAAACGAGGAACAACTGTGTCCCGACGGGAAAGAAAAGTCCGTCGGCTCGGCTATCATAAGCTCTATTGCACTGTTAAAATTATATGGGCGAACTCTTGCAAATGCGTTTTTCATTATAATATTGCATACGATAAATCCCAATAAAAGTGCAATTCCAACCGCAATGCCATCTTTACGGTACTTCTTTGTGCATATAAATACGATTGCTGTGACAATCCATATCAGTCCGACATTTCCCAGGTGCGTAAACAGCAGCATAATTTTATCAAAAATCGGATTTTTTATATATTCCCAAATGAAATTCAGTATTGCAAAATCCGTCTGTATAATCAAATTCATACCAATCCCTCCGCCGATATTATATATCATTAATATATATTTTGCAATAAAAATCAGAGTAAGACAAAAAAATAAGATATTTTTGAAATTTTTTCTTGACAAATGCAATTAAATACTGTATAATATTTTTGTTGACGGCTCGTTGGTCAAGCGGTTAAGACTCCGCCCTCTCACGGCGGCAACGAGGGTTCGATTCCCTCACGAGTCACCATTTAAGAAACACATTCATCTGATAGATAAATGTGTTTCTTTTTAATATAGAGGGGGATTTTTTATGAATGATGAATTAAAAATACGCTTGACCCAACTGAAAGAATTACAAGAACTAATTAACAAGAAGCAAGAATATTCAAAACTATTAATGAGTGAAGAAAAATATTTATCAGCTCATTTAAAAAGAACAAAACCAAAATTAAAAGAGAGTAAAGTTCTTGATGAACCGCCAAAGAAGTATAACAGGTTTATTTTGCTCTTTAGTTTGGGTGTTTTATTTTTGATTTTGGGTTTTGGTTTTATTTCCGCTGCTGATTTCGGTATAGGCGCTTTTATGGTTATTGCTGGCATGTTTATTGCTTTTGTTGCCACTTGGAGTTACAAGATAGAAAAAAATAAATATCAAAATTCAATAGTAGAATATAGTAACAGTGTTAAATATAATGAAAAAGCAGAAAACTATAATAATAAGGTTTATCCGATTGAATTAGAAGAATACAATAAAGAATTGGTTGAATGGAAAAAACAATACAAATTACAAATCGAAAAGGTTAAGCCTAATTATCAAGAGATTTGCGCAGAAATACAAAAACGAAATGATGTATTGCATCAAAAGTATCATGACGATATTGGAGGCATTATTGAGTTTATTGAAAGTGGTCGTGCGGATAGTTTTAAAGAGGCTTTAAACGGTTATATAAAAGAAAAAAATGATATTGCATATAAACAGTCTCAATTAGATTTACAAGCAGAAAAATTAAAAGCTGAAATTAGTCATAATCAAGCAATGCAAAGGGCGGCTCAAGAACAAGCTGATTATGTACATAGCCAAGTTGAAATTATGAAAGAAGATCAAAGAAAACGTGCAATGTCAGCCCCGGATTGTTTTTTATGTGCAAACTATCCGTGTGGAGGCAAACCTGAGTATTGTGGCTCGTTTAGACAAAAATCATGATGTCAGAGATAGACAAACAGATTATTTAAGAATAGTTTATTTTTGATTAACTATTCATCATAAATTGGTGAGTGAATGGACTTAATTTTCGCACAATTTCGCCGGACGCTAACAGTATAAAAATCTCACTCTTTTGAGTGAGATTTTTTAGTTTAGAAAAAGTATTTATTTTAAAATTATATTAAAAAAATGTGAAATGCTGGACTAAACGCTGAAAAAGTGTTATTATATATAGGAATAGAAAAATTATCGGAGTAATTCGTTATGAGGATATTAAAAAAAATTATCGGTGCGGTATTTGCTTTTGTCAAAAATGTGATAGACGACAATATCGGACTTTATGCGGCGCAGGCGTCGTTTTTTCTGATAATATCGGCAATTCCGTTTATAATGCTTTTGCTCGCTTTAGTAAAATATATTGTACCGATAAGCGAAAGCGATATATTTAATTTTGTAAACACATATATACCCAAAACGATAAGCCAGTGGGTGCGTGCGGTAATAGATGAAATATTTAACCAATCGTCAAATATTTCTATTATTTCCGCTACGGCAATAACCACGCTATGGTTGTCGTCAAGGGGATTTATGGCGATATACTCGGGAATAAACAATGCATTCGGCGTTAAAAACGTGCCGAATTATTTTTACACAAGGATAATAGCGGTATTTTATACGATATGCTTTTTGGCGGTGCTTATTCTCGGATTTGTTATGTTTGCATTGGGAAATAAAATACAGGAGCTTTTGTACGGAAAATTCTCGGTGCTGTATGAAATAGTATCTTTTATACTGAGTATGCGTATACTTATATTTTTCTCGCTTGTCACGCTGTGTCTTGCGGCAATATATAAGTTTCTCACAAGGCAGAGAATGAAATTCAAGTATCAGCTTCCCGGTGCGGCGCTTGCGACGGTCGGCTGGATGGGATTTTCGTATGCGTATTCGATATATATTGAATATTTTTCGACATATTCGTATGTGTACGGCAGTCTTACCGCGCTTGTGTTCCTGATGCTGTGGCTGTATTTCTGTATGGATATATTTCTTTACGGTGCGGAGTTTAACAAAATGTTTATGCCGATAAACAGGGAAAATCAACGGGGGAATGGTGATGTTTGATACGATTGTATTCAGTCAGGACGAGCTTGTATCGGCGGTTGAGTCGGGATACAGGTGTATCGGGCTGTGCGATAATACATTCACCGTTTCGGACGGTTGGAACATTGAATACACGTTGATAGGAAATGCCCGTGTGTGCGGATATTTCAGCGGTGCGGAGCTTTATGAAGGATTTTGGGTAAACGGATACGGCATAAGCCTTATTTGAAACGGTGATTAATATGAACGCTGTACATATAAACTGGACGCTCCCCAAAAGCGGCGAGGAGGATTTTGAACTGCTTACGACAGTTATTTCGGCGCTTAAATGGCGTGAGTATAACGGCAGTATCAAAATGATAACGGACAAAAACGGTGCGGAATTTTACAGAAAAAACGGACTTGATATACTATGGGATAACGGTGTATCGGACGAACTGACCGATATAAAAGCCGATCCTGAAATGTTTTGGGCGGCAGGGAAAATTTATGCGCTGAAGTCGCAGAAAGCGCCGTTGGCTGTGATTGATACCGATTTTATCGTATGGAAAAAGCTTGATTTTGACACAGTAAAAGATGCGGCGGTGATACATTTTGAGGATATAAATTCGGACGCATATCCCGATGTATCGGTATTTAAAATGAAAAAGGGATACAAATTCCCGAAAGCTGATGCGGATTTAAAAGCCTGCAATACAGCGTTTTATGTTATAAAAAATCAGCAGTTTCTCGATTGCTATACAGCAGAGGCAATACGATTTATCGAAGATGCTGAAAAGGCCAAAGAACCGCTTACGTATATGCTGTATGCCGAACAAAGATTGTTTAATATTTGTGCCGAAAAGGTCGGTGCAAAGGTCAGTGCGTTTTCAGATTTAAAAACGCTTTTTGCGGATAATACGCTATTTACGCATACGTGGGGAATGAAACGTGAAATGCGTGCAAATGATGAACTCAGGAAAAAGTTTTGCCTACGCTGCGCAAAACGTATAAAACTGGATTTTCCGGACATAGCGCCTGTTTTGAAAAAAACGGAGCTTGTCCGTGAATATTTTTGAAAATATGTTGACATCGGAAACGACAGGTAGTATAATTTTATGTGAATTTTTTTAAATGGAGTGATAAAAAGTGGAATTACAGGGTAAAAAAATAAGTTTTTTGGGCGACAGTATCACCGAGGGGTGCGGAACAAGCTGTGAGGAAAAGAATTATGTTTCAGTGTTCGGCAGACTAAGCGGTGCAGAAGTCAGAAATTACGGTATCAGCGGCACGAGAATAGCGCGTCAGACCGTGCCGAGTGAAGAACCCAAATTTGACAACGATTTTGTTAAGCGTGCGGATGAAATGGACGCCGATGCGGATATAATTGTGGTTTTCGGCGGAACAAACGACTACGGTCACGGCGATGCGGCTTTTGGAACGTTTGACAGCCATGACGTACATACATTTTACGGCGCATTACATACGCTTTGCCAAAAGCTTATAAATAAATATCCCGATGCGGAAATAGTGTTTATGACGCCGCTGCACAGACTTGAAGAAAACAAACAGATAAATGAATTCGGCATAAGAAATGTTGCAACACTTTCGGAATATGTCGATGCAATTAAGGAAGTAACAAAGTATTATGCAATCCCTACGCTTGATTTGTATTCGGTAAGCAGATTGCAGCCCGAAGTGGAAGTACTGAAAGAACGCTATATGCCGGACGGACTCCACCCGAACGACGCCGGTGCGGAAATTATTGCACGCCGCCTGCTGGGATTTTTAAAATCATTATAAAAACCAAAACAGAGCCGAGGTTTATGCCGAAGTTCTGTTTTTTTTGACAAACATAATTGGAAGATTTCACAGGCACTTGTTGTCTTGTCAAATATTTATTGATATTATTGTCAAAAATCTACAAAATTTTTCAAATTTTGCGCCAATTATTGACAAACAACAGAATGTTTACTATAATATATAACGTATTATTAAGCAATGTGTATATAAGAAAGGAAAAACAAGATGAATTTGTCCGATGTTCAGCAATCGCTGTATGAGTATTTTAAACAGAAAAAAATTGTTGTACTGCTGATGCAGTTTGCGGTTATACTTGCATTGGTCTATCCGATTTATTTGATTATGACCAGATTGAGTTTTTTGAATTTTATAACAGGAATATTGGGGCATATTAATATTGTTTTTTATTTTGCATATCTTATAGGCTTGATTTTGTGTTTTGCGAAAAGAGATATGATGGCGGTATTTATAGCATTTGCATTGAGGACTTTTGTTTCGATAATTGATTTGTTTAAGTTTTCGGTCAGCGTGAATACTGTACTGAGTATTATTGTATACGGTATTCTTGCTTTTGCGGCATTTAATTTTTACAGAAACAGTTCAGAAGTTTAAAATATAAAAACAGGGGGGGTAATGTCTTATGGCAGGTTTTTTTGATAAAGTTGTGGTTGGATTAAACAAAGGAGTAAATGCAGTCGGCGAAGGCTCCAAGTTTATTGTGGAAAAGGCAAATATAAATACTCAAATTAAAGACAAGGAACGGGAGAAGAGCAGATTGCTTTTGAATATGGGTACACTTGTATATAACTTGCATGTAAACGGCGAAATACATATAGAGCAGTGCGAGGGACTGTGCAGTGAAATAGCCGGAGCGGATCAGGAGATTGCAGCATTGCAGGAAAAACTTAAAGATCTTGAGATGCAGAGAACGCAGTCGGTGCAGACAACGCAGTATACCGAGCCTATATATACGCAGACAACGGTACAGCAAACAAATGAAAAAGACGGCATTGTTTGCGAATGCGGGTTTGTAAATAAGGAAACGGCAAAGTTTTGTGCAAAATGCGGAAAGGCGCTTGTAACGGAACAAAATGAGTCTGCTCAGAATGCAGAATAATATAGTGGGGAAAAATGAAATGAAGTATTGTATTAATTGCGGAAATCAGTTGAACGGGGAAAAGTTTTGCCCTAAATGCGGTGCGGCAGTTGAAACCGAAACGGAAAAAGCGCCGGAGAGCACATCTGTCGGCGGAAACGGCGCAATAAAAAAGGTAATTTTGGGCGTTGCGGTAATTGCGGTTGTGGTTGTTGCATGCGTATTATTTTCGGGAAGAAGCTACAAGAAAGTTGTAAAGGATTATATGAAAGCAACAATAAAAGCTGATTCGGAAAAGCTTGTATCACTGCTTCCTGATTCGGTGGTGGATTGTATCATTGATGATGACTATGACGGTGACAGAGATGAAATGATGGACGATATAGACGATACGCTTGATGATATTGATGAACAACTTTATTCATACGGCGTTAAAACATCGGATATTTCTTATAAAATAAAAGATGCAAAAGACATGCCCAACGATGATATTCATGATTTGGAAAAGGAATATCGAAAAGCAAAGATAAAGATCAAAAAAGCAAAGAAGGTTGAGGTTGAAATAACAATTCCTCAAAACGACAAGAAGAACAGTACAACGGTAGAAATTGGCGTTGCTAAAATAGGACGCTCATGGTACTTGATTGATTTTGATTTTTAATCTGTAAATAAAAACGTAATAATTACCACAGATACAAAACAACTTTCTGTGGTAATTGTTTTATTATAACTAAGGCGGGGAGAATGGGGTTATGAAATATTGTACCAATTGCGGCAATCAACTGAACGGAGAAAAATTTTGCCCTAAATGCGGTAAACCGACAACAGCTTTTTATGTCAGTACAAAAGCTTCGGAGAAAAAGGCTGTAAATTATTTTTCTGCTTATGCATTTTGGCTTGGTTGGCTGCTGTTGATATGTGTCGGAGTTGTTTATGCATTTACAGGAATAAAAGGCTGGCATAATTTTATTGCGGAAGCTCAGGCTTACGGGATTGCTTTACACATTATATATTTGACGGTATCGCTTATTCCGCTTATATGCGGATTGTGTGCCGTGTCGGTAAAAAGAGGATGTGAATTGATCTCTGTTATTTCATCAGCCGTATGCCTTTTTATTATGATTTTAATAATTATAATTTCAAAGATTATTACACATTTTAATCAAAATAATTTTTTTGGAATTTTTGATAAAAGCATATTCGGCGTGTTTAGCAAGGCGGCAACTGCTGTGGTGATTTTGTCGGCAATATCGATCTTTGCCGGGATGTTAAGCATAAAATCCAAAGACAAGAATTAAGTTTGTACGATTGAGAGGACGGAAATGAAAAATTTTATAGGTAAGGCTTTAAGGTATATAACACTTCTTGCGGTTTTTGCCGCAATGGCGGCATTTGTATATTTGTATGCAAGTGAGTATTTTTTCACTTCAAACAACGGCACAAAAAGTATTGCGATTTCCGACAGCGGTATAATAACCGACGCCAATGTCAGTTATAAGCTTAAAGGAATGATAGGAAGTGTAACGCTGACCAAATCAAGTGGCGGAATAAATGACGCGGCAGGGGCGCTAAGCAGCGGTATAAACATAAAAGCGCACGGGAAAAAGGTAGAGAGCGCACACATAGAATTTAAATATAATTCCGAAAATAATGATTTTAATCCGGAAAAACTGGGGATTGCGTATTTTAATGAGGAGCTGGGAAGAATGGAGCTTCTTGAGTCGGAAATTGATAAAGAAAAATCATCAATCAGTGTTGATACATCTCATTTTAGCGAATATGTTGTTGTAGATACTGACGAATGGTATGACGCATGGATTCAAAGCCAGGTGATAATAAGGGATTCAAATGCAAAAACATATTTTGACGTTGCATTTGCCATAGACCGTTCGAGCAGTATGTACGGTGAGAAAAATGAGTTAAGCAAACAGTCTACATATGAGTTTATCACAAATTTGTACGATGAGGACGCATATTCGTTAATTGCATTTAACAGCAAAGCCGAAACGATTATTCCTCCGCAGACCTTTGGAAATGCAAATTCGGAAATTTTAAAAAGTACAGTTGATTCAATAGAGGCTACGGGAGGAACCGAAATAAACGAGGCTCTGAGTATGGGAGTAAACGTGTTGGCAAGCGATGGGTACGGAGATAAAACAAAACTATTGGTTTTACTTTCAGACGGGCAGTCGCAGGTTAATGATGCATACCTTGAGGAGGCAAAAAGGCAAAACATCAATGTAATAACGGTAGGTTTCGGAAGTGATACAAATGAAGGATTGCTCCAAAATATTGCGGCTGCCACGGACGGACGTTACTATAAGGCGGAAGAAAATAATATCTCGGATATTTTTGAACTGATACGTGAGGAATATTTGGGTGTTGATTTGAGCGCCGACACCGACGGCGATAAAATACCGGACAAGGTAGAGCGCATCGGTATGAGAAATCAATACGGAAAAATCATTGTCACAGACCCGGAAAAGGCTGATACGGACGGCGACGGAAAAACAGACGGCGAGGAAATGGGAACGCTGGTTGTTGATGAGAATGTATCCGAGCAGGACAGAGCAAAAGGAATAACGAGATATGTTTATTTCAGAATGGTTTCGCATCCGCTGATAAAGGACGGAAACATAAAAATCGAAAAACCTAAATTAAAAGTAATATTAAACGATAAAGAGCTGTCTTTTGACGAAACGCCGATTGTGGTTAACTCATCCATTCTGACTGATGTAAGTATATTTGAAAATATCGGAGCGGAGGTTGTAAAATCCGAAAGCGAAAATACGGTAACAATAACGAAAGGCAAACGCAGTATAAAAGTAGTGCCGGGAACATGGTGGGTCAATCTGAATGACAGTAAAAAAGAATGTTATTGCTACGGTCCGATATATGAACAAAACGGACATATTATGGTTCCTGTTGAAATTACAATGCAGCTTATGGGCGGAGCAGTTACATGGCTTAAGGACTCCAAGACGGTTAATATATACTACAGTGACATAATAGATTATGTTTTAGAGAATGATTATGACAGAAAAAATGCGGGATTAAATATAAATGTTACCGGATTTGACGCAAAAAATATTTTCAGTGATTATAATTACAATTATAAGTATATGGACAAATATTACAACGATCAGCTTATTAATGCCGCAATAATTGCGCTTGATAATCCGACAATGCCGATAACAACATTTGCAAGGAGTTTTACTGATTTTACAAATGCAGATTATGTCCGTACCCATAAGTCGCTGAACATAAATGATTTCTATACGAAAGAACTGGTTGCGGAATGTCTGGCAACGGCAATAGAAAGTGTTGCCGGCGATAAGGTTGATTTGTCGGGGGCTGACGCCAAGTTAAGAGGTGATGTTAAAAAGGTTTTATCCAACGTTAAAACGGTTAATAAGCTTATAATAAACGAAGACTCGTCACTAAAGGGATTATCCGCCCTCAATCAGACGGTTAAGGGGGCGTCAGACGCACTTGAGTCGATAGATAAAGTTACGGAAATACTTGAGTACGCATTTACCGATTACGGAACATCGCTAAGCTATCTCAATGCCGTACGTGATGCATTGCAGAAAAACGGTCTGTTGGATTCGTCATTGGAAATGGCAATCAACTCCCTTGAAACAGAGTACAATGCATGGGTGGTAACTAAAATATCTGACTATTTTACGGGGAAGGTTTCGGACGAAATAACGGGACTTATAAGTTCGGCTGTAGGGGGAGGAGCATATTCTTTTGTAAGTTTTGTATGGAACGGAATGAACATTGTGTCGGGAAACCATACAAGAGCGTCGGAACTGAAAAAGGCAAACGCATATATGCTGTATAATCTGCCTTTAAGCAGATGTTACAGAATGTATGCACAGAAAATTTATGACGGAGATTATACTGCCGATGATGTCCTGCTATGCGAAAAACTGTTTGAAATATGCAAGGCATCAAGAATACAGGAATATAAATGCGCAATAAATCTTGACATGGCGGACAGGAATCCGTTATATCCGAATATTCCGATAAGAACAGACGAATTGCATAATTCGGAATACAGCGTTTTGGAAAACGGAATGAATATGCTGCAGAACAAAACATATAAAAAATAATTCTATAAGTGCAAAAACAAGGACTTGATTTTCCTTGTTTTTGCTTTTTTTGACAAATAAATAAAAACCGTCAAAAACTCTTGAATGTTTTTAATGGTTGTGGTATAATAACTCTAATCGAAAGTCACCAGCTGGCGACTTTTTGCTCAAAAAAACAGCATAAAGGTTACCAGTTGGTAACTTTTATTCAAGCCAACGCCGTAAAAAGCGTTTGCCGACTGATACCGGAGGATAAAAATGGCGGAAGTATACGGGGAAAAACCACGCAGATTTACACGTGAATGGTGGCCTTATTTTTGGCTGTATTACAAATGGCACGTTATAATAACGGTGCTTGTCTGCTTGTTTTTGGGAATAGGAATAACGCAGTGTGTGAAGTCGGAAAAATTTGACTTAACGGTTGTATATTCGGGAGGCAGATACATACCCGATACCGAAGTTGAAAAGATAGAGGAATTTGTAAGCCGATACGTTGATGACATTGACGGCGACGGCAAACAGAATGTTTTTTTTGAACAGCTTAATGTGTCCTCCGACAAATCAGATATGCAGTACAATTCCGCAATGCAGACAAAACTGCTTGTCGAAATGCAGAGTAATGAAGCATTCATTTATATAATGGACGGGGATAGAATGAGAGAAATTCTCGATAATCCAAACGTCTGCGAAGCGTTTGTTCCCGTAAAGGAATGGGCGCAGGACACCGTGGACGAGGAGCTTATGTACGGCTCGGACGGTGAAATGAGGGCAGTCTCTTTAAGAAACAGCAAGGCTCTTACCGAAGCCGGAATAAAGTGCGATGATTTGTACGTATTTATTATGGAAAACGTAAGCGAAAAAGGCAGTCGGTATTACGAAAACGACGTAAAAATTGCCAATGAGCTGATAAAATGATTGCAGGGAGGACAGATTTGGCACTTGAGAAACGAGATGTATGTGAATATGAATTATTTTCTGAGTACAAACGTACCCGTGACATACATTTAAGAGATGAAATTGTTGAATCATACATATATATAGCGGAAATTCTGTCACGCAAATTTATTAACCGAGGTATCGACTATGACGATATATTCCAGGTGGCGTCAATGGGCGTGCTTTATGCGGTAGAACGCTTTGATCCCGATAGAGGAGTTAAGTTTGCGACTTTTGCAACACCTACCGTAATGGGTGAGATAAGACGGTATTTTCGTGACAAAGGAAATTTTGTAAGAATTCCGAGACGTCTGTACGAGGTGTTTTACCGTGCGGAGCGTATAAAACGCCAATCGGCGGATATGAGCGATTCGGAGCTTGCAAGGCGGCTCGATTTGCCCGATAAGGTGATAAAGGAAGCAAATAAGGCGGGCGGAGCAGCATTTATGAAATCGCTCGAGTACGAGGCGTTTGCGGACGGGACGCTCAGCCTTTCAAATGTACTCGGTGCAGAGGATAATCATTTTCTTATGCTTGAAAACAGAGATTTTATTGATTACTGTATGAAACAGCTCGGCGATACTGAAAGAAAATTTGTTAAAATGCGCTATGATGACGAAATGAGTCAGAAAGAAATAGCAAAAGTTCTCGGAGTATCGCAGATGCAGGTTTCGCGAATGGAAAAAAGCGTATTGAAAAAATTCAGAAACTGGTATTTCAGAGATTAGGAGGAACATTGAATGCTTACACAGTCAAAAAAAGAATTTATTGAATTTATGATGGACTCCGATGTTTTAAGGTTCGGCGACTTTGTTACCAAAAGCGGACGAAACACGCCGTATTTTGTGAACACGGGAAACTACAAAACCGGAAAACAGATAGCCGTTTTGGGTAAATTTTACGCAAAGCTTGTAAAAGAAACCTGCGGCACGCAGTTTGACGCAATGTTCGGTCCGGCGTATAAGGGTATTCCGCTTGCCGCTTCGTGTGCGGCGGCTTTATATAACGAATACGATATTGATAAACCGTATTTCTTTAACCGCAAGGAGGCAAAAGACCATGGTGAGGGAGGCTCGCTTGTCGGATATAAGCCGAAAGACGGTGACAGGGTTATCATAATCGAGGACGTTATAACCGCAGGTACGGCGATAAGGGAAACAATGCCTGTATTAAAAGGCTCGGCGGACGTTTCAGTAAAGGATATGTTCATTTCCGTAAACCGATGCGAAGTCGGAAAAATCCCCGGAAAAACCGCCGTTACGGAGGTAATGGAGGATTACGGCATAAACGTTCACTCAATCGTTACCGTGCTTGACATTTACCAATATTTAAAAGAGGACGGCTCTTACGGCGATGTTCTCGGAAATATGGAACAATATATGGATAAATATTGTCTATCTTAATAAGAAAAGAATAAAAAGGAGAGGGTTATTTATGAAATTTAAAGCTATGTTATGCGCTGCGGCTGCGGCGGTTATGATGTTCGCAGGAACTGCGGCAATGGCGGAGGAGGACGTTGTTACCGTTATGGTGGACAACGAGAAGGTTGAGTTCGACCAAAATCCGATAATTCTGGACGGAACAACGCTTGTGCCTATCCGTGCAGTGTTTGAAAAAGCAGGCGCTCAGGTGGATTGGGACGGAAATACCCGTACTGCAACGCTTGTAAAAGGCGATTACACCGTTACAATAACGGTCGGCGACAGCGCATTGTACAAAAACGGTCAGGCTGTGCCGCTTTCGGTATCGGCAATCGTTTATAACGACCGTATTCTTATCCCTGTTCGTGCAATAGGCGAGGCAATGGATTTTGATATTAACTGGGACGGTTTCCATTCAGCCGTGTTTGTCGGAACGGACGGCACGGAATATCGTCCTTATGCGGCAAGACGCTATGCGTTCCGTGAAACCGCAGAGGCGGCAAAATTCTATTCGGAGCAGTCGGTAGACTGGAGCGAGGTTGACGTAAACGGCGACGGAAGTCTTGACGATATTACATTTACACGTTCTTTGGACGTTGCAAACGAAAAATCGCCGCTTATTATAATAAACGGTAGAGATTACAGCCACGTGCTTAAATTTATGAAGAGTACATATGCCATTGCGGTGGTTGATATAGACAAAACCGACTCCACAAGAGAGCTTATGATAGTCGAAGGCGGAGATAATCTTACGGCATGGTTCTTCAGATTTGACGGAAACAATCTTTTCCCGATAACCAATGGCAACGGAAACGCATCGATAAAATTTGTATCCAAGCTGTTCTTTGACGAGAGAAGCTATATACTTTCAGACCTTGAGGGTATGTGCTGTATGGATATAATGATTACGGGAAGCGCATATCAGCTTGAGGATAACGTTATAACTCAGTACAGAGTTTCAAACGCAAGCAAGATTATACCGAGAAAGTTTGTGCGCAAGTATGACGATAATATGATTTATTACTATACTCCGACCGATACGTATAAGCCGGGAACATATAAAGGCGGCTCAAAGTACACAATGGCGGCTAAGGAATTTGAACGTGTTGACTATTCGTTTGAGGTGCTCAATATGTATATTGACGAAACAAACCCGTCATACATTGAACTGTACGTTGAGTTCCCGAACGGTATAAAGGCAGTGCTTACGCCGTTCGGCGCATAATGGGGTGATTACTATCAGAAAAATATTAACGTTTTTGGCGGTTGTTTCGGCAGTTCTTATCTGCTCGGTTTCGGCGTATGCATACAATGTGGTGGATTTGCCGGACAGCATGACGTTTGCCGACGCACTGGGCATATATGATGCTAACGATATTCAGTCGGCAACCGTTTCAAACCTTGATGATGACAAGCGGATAGATTTGTCACAATATGAAGCGCAGGAGTTTTTCAAAAGTGCGCAGGATGTTACGCTGTACCGTAAAATTAACCCTACTCCTTTCAGAGGTACGGCGGTGAATATATCCGCAAACGGCAGTGTAAAAAGCTTTTACTTTAATTCGGGAATACAGATAGGTCTGTTTGGTTCGGAAAACTATATTTGCTACCAGATGCCCGATTATGACCTTACAAAGTTTATGTACCTCTTCTCAAAGTATGAGGAATCGGAAAATAAATTAAACGGTGCGGAGCTTTACAGAAATACGGAAAATGATTTCCTTAAACTGCCGGAGGATTTATGGGCGGTAGATCCGATAAAGGAGGCGGCGTCACGGTCATTGCTGCCGTATCCGCTGACCGCAAAATACGGGGCGAATATCTCGCGTGAGGAATTTTGCGTACTTATCGGCAATCTTATTGCGGTTTCGGGAGGATATGCATCGCTTGAAACATATATGAAAGACAATATGCCCGATTACACAACGGACAATTTTGCGGACTGTATCGGCAAAGACGCATCAATAGATATGCTTTTTGCGCTCGGAATTGTGAGCGGCAAAGGCGGCGAATACTTTGACCCCGACGGTTGTATCACAAGAGAAGAGGCGGCAAAAATGCTTACGGCATCTGCATCTCAGTTTGTGTTTATCGAAAGCGATTACAAAGTAAACTACAAGGACGAGAGAAATATTTCTCCGTGGGCAAAATTCTTTGTGCGCTGGGTCACGGAAAAAGGTGTTATGAGCGGTGTTGACGGCGAAAATTTTGAACCGCAGGGAACATACACCGTGCAGCAGGCAATAACGACCGTTTCAAGATTATATAATATTATCGGATAAATTGAATAATTCGTTTTAAAACTACGCATAATAGCATTGTTCCGTAAGGACATAATTATTATGCGGAGGTAATGATGATGAGTAATTGTAGCAGCTGTTCGGAGAATAAAAGCATAAGATGTTCTGTTGTTCAGTGTAAAAATCACTGCCAGTCATCGGACTATTGTTCTTTGCCGAGTATCCTTGTAGGTACTCACGAGGCTAACCCGACTATGATTGAGTGCACCGACTGCACATCATTTCAGCTCAGAAACTGAGAAAACTGCAAACATTCAAAAGAAAATGCCGTAAGTTTTACGGCATTTTCTTTTGTGAAAGGATAAAAGATATGGAAAATATATTCCCGTATTCCGACGATAATAAACGCTATCATACATGGAATTATCATTTGCGGCACAAATTCGGCGGCAAGGTAATGAAGGTTTCACTAAATGCAGGCTTTACCTGCCCGAACATTGACGGTACAAAAGGCTTCGGCGGCTGTACGTATTGTTCCGGTACGGGGAGCGGCGATTTTGCTGGTGACCCGTCGGAAAGCATAGTAAATCAGTTCTGTGAAGTGAAAGAAAAGCTCAATAAAAAATGGAGCGATGCGAAATGCATACCGTATTTTCAGGCGCATACAAATACATATGCTTCGGCAGAGGTTTTGCGTGAACGCTTTGAGGGAGTGCTTAAAGAGCCTGATGTGGTCGGTATAAGCATTGCCACACGTGCCGACTGCCTTGAGGAAGATGTATTGGAGTATCTTTCGGAGCTTAATAAGAGGACGTATCTTATTGTGGAATTGGGACTACAGACTGTTTTTGACGAAACGGGCGAGAGGATAAACCGTTGTCACACTTTTGCCGACTTTCTTGACGGATACGGAAAATTAAGAGAGCGTGGAATAAATGTGTGCGTGCATCTGATAGACGGGCTCCCCGGCGAAACAAAGGAAATGATGGTGGAAAGTGCAAAGCAAGTGGCAAAACTTGAACCACATTGCGTGAAACTTCATCTTCTGCATATTCTAAAAGGCACAAAAATGGCGGAGGAATACGCATCGGGAACTTTTGAACTTATGACTTTAGAGGATTATGCGGATGTTATTGTGCGTCAGCTTGAAGTGTTTTCGCCAAAGGTCATAATTCAGCGGCTTACAGGCGACGGCGGACGTGACTCGCTTATAGGTCCTATGTGGAGCCTTAAGAAATTTGTGGTGCTGAACACCATAGACAAACTTATGATAAAACGCAATACATATCAGGGAAAATTTTATTGCAATGACAGCTCTTTTATGCTATAATCAGTAGTAACAATATTAAGGGGGAAAACAGATGTTAAAAAAGATAACCGCCGCTTTTGTCGGTGCGGCGATTTTTATGAGCGGAACGGGTGCGTTTGCGAAATCATATTCGCTTATAAACGGGAATATGGATTACAGACGGGGTTTGATAAGCGAGCCTGCGTTTAAAACGTATGTAAAAACAAATGCGGAAAATTATGTTTATTACGGTGCAAAGTTTGAGCCGAGAGCGGGAATATACATAGGTACGCCGTATGACAGGGCGTATCCCGGAATAAACAATGCCGTAAATACGGAATACGACTGGTTTGTGCCGTCGGACGAGTATAAAAACGAAAATTGTCCGAGAGTGGAAAAAGCAGAGAAAAAGAGCAGTCACACCGTTTTAAAAGGCTATAATCTGAATTTTGCACTGCCAAATTCACAGGTGATAGAGATTTCGGATTTTTCAAATCATCTGTACAACAAGATAGACGATCTTGCGGCTATGGGAGAAGATATACTCCTTATTTTCGGCAAAGAGTTTAATATTGACGATAATTTCAATGATCCCGAGCTTTTCAAACGCTGTTTCAGATTTGTTGCGGATTATGCGCATACAAAGGAAAATATAGCAATGGTATGGGCGCCGAACGATACGGGCGGACTTGACACAACACTTGAAGAATTTTATCCGGGTGACGAATACGTTGACTGGATTGGGTGCAGTATGTACACGATGCCGTTTTTCCAGGGTAATCCCAATGCAGACGACGGAGCGAATATGTCATTTATAATGGGACCGTATGCGAACCCGTCAATGCGTGCCAAGCTGATACACACTTTTATGGTACGTAATAATATCAAAAAGCCTGTAATGATAACCGAGGGCGGTGTAGGTTACGAATCGCCGTCGGGAATAGATTATACCGACTGGGCGGCACATCAGCTAAGGCTGTATTATGCGGATTTGTGCCGTGCGTACCCGGAGTTTAAATGTATAATTTCGTTTAATCAGTTTGTATATCCGGGCGATTTGTACAGATATGACATTGCAAAAAATCCGACGCTGCTTTCTGTAATACAGGAGGTAACGCAGGACTCTATATATCTTAAAAAATATCCCGACAGTGCGCCGTATTCGTACACCGAGATTTTTGATGGTATGATATTTACCGGCACGGTGGATATTTCCTCATACGCCTATATCCCCAAAAAGCAAAATTTGGTGGTAAGGTATCTTCTGGACGGACAGTGGATTGCGGAGCGAAACGAGCCGCCGTATGAGCTTAATGCGGGCAATGACCTTATCCCTTACGGCTGGCACACGCTTACCTGTGAAATATATGACGGGACAAAGATAACACAGTCAAAGGATTATTGGATAGCGCTGACTCCGAAAGAGGAAAATTATGCGTATTCAAGCGAAGCGGATGATAATACCTGCGCATACAAGGATATGGCGGATAAGCCGTCCGAAATGCGCAATGCAGTAGGATTTCTCACCGCAAAGGGTGTATTAAACGGTACCGACGGGGTGAATTTCTCACCCGACAGCAAGGTGTCGAGAGCCGAAATGGCGGCAATACTCACACGTGTATACGGCGAGGAGGAGTCGGACAAACCGTCGGGACTTACGGACGTAACAAAAGATAACTGGTATTACGGTGCGGTAAATGCCGCTGTGAGCGAGGGACTTATAACCGGCTATGACGATATGACCTTCCGTGGCGGAAACGCAATAACACGTGACGAGTTTATAACAATTACGGCAAAAATAATCCTTAAGGAAAAGGGCGGCAAAGTGCCGGATATAACGCTCGATTACGGCGATGAATTGTCGGGCTGGGCGTACGATTACATAAAAACGGCAAAATATTATAACCTTATCCTTGAACGCAGTGACGGCATTTTCTGCGGCAGCAGCGAGGTTACGAGAGGCGACGCCGCAATTATGGTTAAAAGATTGTATAATTTGATAAAATAGAATATAAAAAGGTGATGCTTTATTTGCATCACCTTTTTGTATATAAAATGGTTGTATTGAGTATATTATATACATACAAATATGCGTTAGTGAAAGGATTGACAAAAGTGAAAGAATTTAATTATACAATAAAAGACGAAGTGGGACTTCATGCTCGCCCGGCAGGACTGCTTGTAAAAACGGCAGGAGAGTTTTCCTCCGAAATTACCGTTTCAAAAGGTGAAAAATCGGCGGACGCAAAAAAGCTTTTTGCGCTTATGGGATTAGGCATAAAATGCGGCGATACGGTTGCCGTGTCAATACAGGGCGGTGACGAGGACGGCGCTTACAACACAGTGAAAAGCTTTTTTGAAAGCAATTTATAAGCACGGGGAGCGAAGCGTATGCGTATTGTAAATGGAAAAGGAGTTTGCGGCGGCGTGGCTTTCGGCAGACTGCACATTATGCGCAAGACCTCAAGCGTTGTAAAAAGAGAGCGTATAGAAGAAACCGAGGAAGAAATAAAGCGTTTTGAAAGCGCACGGAAAAAAGCAACGGAACAGCTTGCGAAATTGTATGAAAAAGCCGTGACGGAGGTGGGAGAGGATAATGCGATGATATTTGAAATACATCGTATGATGCTTGAGGACGAGGACTATGTAAATTCCGTACACAGCATAATTTCCGCACAAAAGCTCAATGCCGAAACCGCCGCTGCGACCGCCGCAGATAATTTTGCGGATATGTTTTCAAAAATGGACGACAGCTATATGCAGGCGCGTGCGGCGGACGTTAAAGATATTTCGGAGCGCATAATAAGAATACTCGGAAATTCCGACGAGGGAACGCTTGACGCTGATGAAAGCATTGTTCTTGCCGCAGAGGACCTTGCGCCCTCCGAAACGGTACAGCTTGACAAAGAAAAAATTCTTTCCTTTGTTACCGAAAACGGGAGCGAAAACTCTCACACTTCAATTCTTGCAAGAACCCTCGGTATCCCGGCGGTTATAAATGCAAAGGGCATAATGGAGCCCGAAAATGACGGAAAAGACGTTATAGTTGACGGGTTTAAGGGCGATATATATATAGAGCCGGATATGAACACCGTTATTGAAATGCAGAATAAAAAGAAGGAATCGGAAAAGCGCAAGGAGCTCTTGGGAAAGCTTAAAGGAACCAAGCCTGTAACGGCAGACGGAAAGGAAATACTGCTGTATGCCAATATAGGAACGCCCGATGATTTACCGCTTGTGTATGCAAACGATGCGCAGGGAGTGGGACTTTTCAGAAGTGAGTTTTTGTATCTGGAACGCAGTACCTATCCTACCGAGGACGAGCAGTTTGCGATATACAAAAGTGCGGCGGAAAAAATGGGCGGAAAGAGGACTGTTATACGTACTCTCGATATAGGTGCGGACAAGCAGGTTAAATATTTTGATATGCCGAAAGAAGAAAACCCGGCAATGGGCGTACGTGCGATAAGAATTTGCCTTAACCGCCCGACGCTGTTTAAAACTCAGCTCCGTGCGCTGTACAGGGCGTCGGTATTCGGAAAAATATCAATAATGTTTCCGATGATAACCTCTGTCGACGAAGTACGCAGAATAAAAGAAATATGCAATGAAGTAAAAAAAGAACTGCGTGAGGAAAATATCGAGTTTGCCGAGGATACGGAGCTTGGTATAATGATAGAAACTCCGGCGGCGGCAATAATAAGCGATAAGCTGGCGTGCGAGGTGGACTTTTTCTCAATCGGAACAAACGACCTCACCCAGTACACACTTGCGGCAGACCGTCAGAATGAAGCCGCCTCACATTTTTGCAATCCGCATCATACCGCTGTTTTAAGGCTTATTAAGCTTACGGCGGATAATGCGCATAAGCATGGAATATGGGTCGGGATTTGCGGTGAGCTTGCGGCGGATACGGAGCTTACAGAATTATTTTTGGCAATGGGAATTGATGAATTGTCGGTATCGCCGTCATTCGTTCTATCGCTTAAAGAAAAAATACAAAAAACAAACGTTTCCGAGATAAAGGAACGAGAACTGGAAAAGCTGAAATAACAATCAGGGTCTGTTTTGCAAAAGCAGACCTTTTTTTATTTTACATAAAAAGTAGTTGCTTTTTTACGAAAACAATAGTATAATATAGTTATTAAAATTGAAGATTATCCGAAGGAGGAAAATTAATGAGTGCAAAGTATAAAAGAGTGCTTTTAAAAATAAGCGGCGAGGCTCTTGCCGGCGACAGAGGTTTCGGTCTTGACGAGCATACAATAACAACCATATGCAAAAGCATTAAGAAGATTGTTGATATGGGAGTGGCCGTGGCGATAGTTGTCGGCGGCGGAAACATATGGCGGGGCAGAAGCAGTGAGCAGATGGACAGAACACGTGCGGATCATATGGGTATGCTTGCAACGGCTATAAACGCACTCGGACTTTGCAGTTCGCTTGAGGCTATAGGCGTGCCTACAAGAGTGCAGACTGCCATAGAAATGCGCCAGGTTGCGGAACCTTATATAAGAGGAAAGGCAGTAAGACATCTTGAAAAGGGCAGAGTGGTTATTTTCGGGTGCGGAACGGGCAACCCGTTTATGTCAACTGATACTGCGGCAGCGTTAAGAGCGGTTGAAATGGACGCAGACGTTATTCTGCTTGCAAAGAAAGTTGACGCCGTTTATGACAGCGATCCAAATATAAATCCTAACGCTAAAAAATATGATTTTCTTTCTTTCAGCGATATTCTAGGCAAAGAATTGGGAGTTATGGACTCGACTGCCGCATCTATGTGCCGTGACAACAAAATGCCGATACTCGTTTTCGGACTTAACGATCCCGAAAATATTGTAAGAGCCGTAAACGGAGAGAGAATAGGAACTCTTGTTACGGTAAGCGGTAAGGAGGAATAAAAATGCTGCTGTCAACACAAACAGGGACGGTGTTTGCCGCATACGGAATTGACAAAGGCATAGAGCTTTATAAAGAAGCGGGCTATGACGCTCTTGATTTTTCTTTTATGGACCCGAAGTATTATTCTTCCGAGCGGACAAAGGATTATTTTGAAGAAATACGTAAAAAATCCGAGGAGTGCGGACTTTGTTTTAACCAGGCGCATGCGCCGTTCCATTCGAGTTTTGCAGATGAAGAAGCAACAAAACAAAGATTTAAGGACATTGCAAAATCAATAGAATATGCCTCATATCTGGGGATAAAAAATATTGTCGTGCATCCGTGCCAGCATTTGGAGTACCGCACCGAAAAGGAAAAGCTTTTTGAAATAAATATGGACTTTTACAACAGATTAAAGCCGTACTGTGAAGAATACGGAGTGCACGTTGCGGTTGAAAATATGTGGCAGTCTGTCGGGAATAAAATTCTTCATTCCACCTGTTCAAGCCCGGAGGAATTTATAAGATACATTGACGAATTAAACAGCGAATGGTTTGTTGCGTGTCTTGATTTGGGACATTCGATGCTTGTTTGCAATGAGCCTAAGGATTTTATAAGAGCGCTCGGCAGTAAGCGGTTAAAAGCGCTTCACGTTCATGATGTGGACGGCATAAAAGATTTGCATACGCTGCCGTATTTCGGAATAATAGACTGGGACAGTGTTGCGGAGGCGCTTGCCGATATAGGCTATACCGGAGATTTCACCTTTGAGGCGGACAGCTTTTTGGGCGGAAAGCCAAAGGAGCTTTATCCGCAGATGGAAAAGACAATGGTTGATACCGGAAGATACATTATCAATAAATTTAATGATTATAAAAAATAAGGAGGACTTTACAATGGGAAAATATCCTGAAGTTGAAGCAAAAATGGAAAAGAGAGTGGACGGCTATGCCGAGGAACTCAAAACGGTAAGAGCGGGACGTGCAAACGCATCTGTTCTCGATAAGGTTGCAATAGATTATTACGGCACAATGACGCCTATAAATCAGGTTGGCTCAATATCGTCTCCCGAACCGAGAATGCTCGTTATTCAGCCGTGGGACGCAGGCGTTTTAAAGGAAATAGAAAAGGCAATAAACAAGTCGGACATAGGCATAACACCGCAGAATGACGGTAAAGTAATAAGACTTAACTTCCCCCCGCTTACAGAGGAAAGAAGAAAAGAGCTGGTTAAAACAGTCAAAAAATATTCCGAAGAAGCTAAAATACAGATAAGAAACGCAAGACGTGACGCAATGGAAAGCTTTAAAGCGCAGAAGAAGAACGGCGAAATAACCGAGGACGATTTAAAGGGAATAGAAAAAGACATACAGGCGCTTACGGACAAATATATTAAAGAAATAGAGTCCATTGACGCCGCAAAGGAAAAAGAAATAATAGAAGTTTGATAAATCCGCACACCGCAACTTGTTTTGCGGTGTGTAATGCAAAGAGGGGAATTTATGCTGTTTCGGAAAAAGATATCGCACGAAATTGATTATAACAATCTGCCAAATCACATAGGATTTATTATGGACGGTAACGGCAGGTGGGCAAAAAAACGCGGACTTCCGAGAAGCGCCGGGCATAAGGCAGGTGCGGAGTCTTTAAAAAAGATCATAACGGAAGCCAATAAAATGGGCGTGAAATATGCAACGGTGTATGCATTTTCTACTGAAAACTGGAAACGCCCTAAAGATGAGGTAGATTATCTTATGCAGCTTTTGATGGATTATCTCGTCAATGCGGAAAAAACTCTTGCCGGAGAAAACGTTGTAATCCGTGCGATAGGCTCACGCAGCGAGCTGTCGGAGGAAATGCAGCGCCAGATAGAGAAAACGGAAAAGTTTACGGAGAAAAACACCGGAATAGTGATGAACATAGCGCTCAATTACGGCGGACGTGAGGAGATAGTCCGTTCGTTTAAGAAACTTGCCCGTGAGGTTTATGACGGCAAAAAAAATATAGAAGATATTACCGAAAAGGACATAGAAAACGGACTTTACACAAAGGGTCAGCCAGATGTCGACTTACTTATAAGAACAAGCGGCGAGCTGAGAATATCAAATTTTATGCTGTGGCAGATAAGCTATGCGGAAATGTGGTTTACGGATAAGCTCTGGCCCGATTTCAAGCCGTCGGATTTGCATCGTGCAATACTTGATTTCCAGAACAGAGGCAGACGCTTCGGCGGAGTATAGGAGTGAGGAATATGCTTAAAAGAATTATTACCGCTTTTGCGGCTTTGGTTGTATTTTTTGCGGCAATAGCGCTGAAGCCTGCGGCGTTTGCTATTGTGGTTTCGGCTGTTATATTGATTATGCTGTTCGAGTGCTTTAATGCTATGAAAGCAACAACGGCTGTGCGGTGCGTAGGATATGCGTCGTCCGTTTTGCTCCTTGCCGGACTCTACAGAGGACAATGCCTTGAGGCTGTTATATTAAGCATTGCGGCTTTTATGATACTGATGATTGCAAAGCACGGCAGGGAAAACGGCAAAGACATATTAACGCCGGGGATGCTGGCGTTTTATGTAACAATATTTATGAGTTATATTCTGAAAGTGCGTGTGGAATTCGGCGTTTACGGAATGTTGTGGATATTTGTCTGCGCATGGATGTCCGATACAGGCGCATATTTTGCCGGAACATTCTTCGGAAAACACAAGCTTATACCACGTGTCAGCCCAAAAAAAACGGTTGAAGGCTCGATAGGCGGTATTATAGTATGCGTGCTTTCGTGTATGCTGTATCTGTTTATCGTAAGCAAAATCGTAACCGAGGTGCATGGCGTGGGATACATTGCGGCGGCAATTATGGGCGCTGTAGCATCAATTATGTCGCAGTTCGGCGATCTTGCCGCATCGGCGATCAAGCGTGACTGCAACGTTAAGGATTACGGCAATATTTTCCCGGGGCACGGCGGATTTATGGACAGATTTGACAGCGTAATGTTTATTGCGCCGTTTGTATACTACTTTATGACTTTAATTAAATAGCGGAGATACTTATGAATTCAAAAAATGTGGCTGTTCTCGGCTCTACGGGGTCGATAGGAACGCAAACGCTTGAAATAGCGAGAGAATATAAAAATATCAATATAGTATCGTTGAGCGCATATTCCAATACAGAGCTTTTGGAAAAACAGGCACGTGAGTTTTTGCCCGAGACAGTGTGCGTGGTTGACGAAAAAAAAGCGGCGGAACTGAAAATCAGGCTTGCGGATACAGATATAAAGGTAACGGGCGGAGCAGAGGGGCTCTCCGATGCGGCAACCGTTAAGAGCGCTGACACCGTAGTAACGGGAGTTGTAGGCATAAGCGGATTAAAGCCGACGCTCGACGCAATAAAAGAAGGAAAAAATATTGCCCTCGCCAATAAAGAAACGCTTGTTACGGGCGGACATCTCGTAACTAAAGCCGCAGAAAATTACAATGTAAAAATACTGCCCGTGGACAGCGAACACAGTGCGATTTTTCAGTCAATTCAGGGAATGAACAGTCACCGTGAAATAAAAAGAATACTGCTTACCGCATCGGGCGGTCCGTTTTACGGAAAAACCGCCGATGAGCTTAAGAATATAACGCCTGAGATGGCGCTTAAGCACCCGAACTGGAATATGGGCGCAAAGGTTACGATTGATTCGTCAACGCTTGTAAACAAGGGACTGGAAATGATAGAAGCCAAGTGGCTGTTTGATGTTGATATAGACGATATTAAGGTATTGGTACACAGGCAAAGCGTACTGCACAGTGCGGTGGAATTTACCGACAATGCCGTTATTTCACAGCTCGGTGCGCCGGATATGAAACTGCCGATACAGTATGCGTTGACATATCCCGAAAGACTGCCTATGCACGGCAACGAACTGGATCTTATAAAATACGGTTCGCTTACTTTTGACGAACCCGATACAAAAACCTTTTATGCGCTTGAACTGGCAAAGAAAGCCGGTAAGAAGGGCGGCAATCTGCCAACCGTATTCAACAGCGCCGATGAAGCGGCGGTTGATTTGTTCTTGAAAGGAAAAATATCGTATCCGCAAATATCGGAGCGCATACAATATGCAATGGAAAAGTCGGCGTTTAAGGAAAATCCGTCGCTTGACGAAATTTTTGAAACGGACGCTTTTGCACGTGAAACGGTGTATAATCTGAAATAAAAAGGAGCGCTTTTTGTGATAACTGCAATTGTAACAATTGTTATGTTTCTTGTAATGGTGTCACTGCATGAGTTCGGACACTATATAGTAGCAAGACTTCTTAAATTTAAAATTCTTGAATATTCCATAGGCTTCGGACCTGCTATTTTTAAGAGCGAAAAAACAGAAATACAATATTCCGTAAGATGTATACCGTTGGGCGGATATTGCAAATTTGAGGGCGAGGACGAGAAAAGCACCGATCCTGCCGCATTCAACAATCAGCCTGTATGGAAACGTATACTTGTTTTACTGGCAGGCGGAGTGTTTAATATTATACTCGGCTTTGTCCTGTTTCTTGCAATAATCCCGGCAACCTCGCCGATGCTTACAAACAAGATAGACACGGTTGTCGAAAACAGCTATATCGAGCAGGCAGGAATACAGCCCGGAGATAAAATTATAGAGATAAACGGACATAAAATCAGTTTTTACAACGATATAAAGCTGTATACAAGCGATTTTGAAAAGGAAACAACAGCGCATATAAAGATTAAAAGAGGTAAAGAAAAACTCTCGTTTGATATAAAACCGACCGAACAGATGGTAACACAAAAATATCTTGATGACGGTATCGAATACACGGATTCGATAAACGGCAAAGAACAAACGCAGTTTTTTGAATATTCCGATAATGTTGCAAAAGATGAAAGCAAGATAGGCAAAACCTCGCAGACAACGAGATATATTATAGGCTTTACACCGCAAAAGGAAGACGTTACGTTTTTTAATGTTTGGGGCGAGGCATGGAACAATACACGCTTTGTGGTAAAGCTTGTGTATCAATCACTGTGGCAGATGCTGACCGGAACAGTTGGTGTTGATCAGATGTCGGGACCTGTCGGAATAGTAAGCGAGGTAAACAGTGCGGTTAAGTCGGGAAGCTATGCATGGCTTTACGTATTAAATCTTATTGCGCTTTTGACAATAAACCTGGGCGTATTTAATCTGTTACCCATACCCGCACTTGACGGAGGAAGACTGTTCTTTATGATTATTGAACTCATCAGAAGAAAGCCGATACCGCCCGAAAAAGAGGGTATGGTGCATGCAGTGGGAATGTTGTTATTGCTTGCGCTTGTGGTTTACGTATCGTTTAATGATATAATGCGGCTCATCGGATAGGAGAAGAAAATGAGAAAGAAAAAAAGAGTTGTGGATATAGGCGGCGTTAAAATCGGGGGAGATTATCCGATTGCGATACAGTCTATGTGCAATACCAATACACGCAATGTAAAAGCAACGGTTGAGCAGATTATCGAACTGGAGAACATAGGCTGTGAAATAATACGTGTTGCAGTGCCTGACATGGAGGCGGCAGAAGCAATAAGCGATATAAAAAAGTCAATCCATATACCGCTTGTTGCCGATATTCATTTTGATTACCGCATTGCGCTGGAATGTATGAAAAACGGCGTTGATAAGGTGCGCATAAATCCCGGAAACATAGGGGATAGGGAGCGTGTGAAAGAAGTAGTTGAGATGGCTAAGGAGCGAAGTATTCCCATACGTATCGGAGTAAACGGCGGTTCTTTGGATAAAAAACTTTTGAATAAATACGGCGGTGTAACCGCCGAAGCATTGGTTGAAAGCGCAATGGAGCATATTGAAATACTTGACAGCCTGAATTTTCACAATACGGTTGTATCTATAAAAGTATCAAACGTTCCCGTAATGCTTGACGCATACAGGAAATTCAGCGAAATTTCGGATATACCTCTGCATATCGGCGTAACAGAATCGGGAACTTTAAACAGCGGTATAATTAAATCCTCTGTCGGAATAGGAGCACTGCTTGCGGAGGGAATAGGAGATACAATGCGTGTTTCGCTCACTGCAAATCCGACAGAAGAAATTTATGCGGCGTACAGTATTCAGCAGGTTATGGGACTTCGAAAAAAAGGTGCGGAGCTTGTATCTTGTCCAACGTGCGGAAGAACACAGATTGATTTGATTAAAATTGCCGACGAGGTTGAAAAACGGCTGAGAAACATAAATAAAAACATAAAAGTTGCCGTTATGGGTTGCGCCGTAAACGGCCCCGGCGAAGCACGTGAAGCCGATATAGGAATTGCGGGTGGAAACGGAGTCGGCTTGATTTTTAAACACGGCGAAATAATCCGCAAAGTAAGCGAAGACAAGATTGTGGACGAGCTTATGAAAGAAATAGAAGCAATATAAAAAACGCATTGGAGGACATTTATGATAAGGCAATATGTTGAAACGTATAATTTTGAAAATGTACATTTTTCAGATAATTTTCGCTGTTCCGAGAGTGGTTTTATAATAAAGCTCCGCTTAAAAAAGCTTTGCAATACGTGTGAAACGCTTTTGCAAATAGGTGAAAGCATAAAGATTACGCAACGAATTTTAAAACCGTCTGATGAGGAAAATCTGACTTACTTTGAAAAAGGCGAATGTTATTATCAAAAAACAGACAAAGACGGATGTGTTCCCATAGTGGAAATTGAACTCGGTTTTTATAATGACATTCATCCCGAGTGGACCGGTATGAAACTCGGAATTAACGTTTTGATGTATGATATAACACAAGACGATCTTTATATTGTTTATGACGGTGTAAATTTCAGATTGGTTTACGGCGGAAAAGTAGTAAATAATGATTTACCGTTCGGAAATTTAAAGAAAAGCGCCGATAACGAAATAAATGTTAATTCGGAGTATGTTTCTTATGTGAAATTTTCTGATGAAAAAGCAGAGTTTTTAAGAAAAACGAAAAATCTCGACAAAAAACTGAATTTTTACACGCCGTACGGTCACAATGTGTTTATAGGCGACGTAGTGAATTTTTATCATGACGGCGTATATCACGTTCTATATATGCCTGACCGCCACCATCATGGAAACCGCTGGGGCGGCGGAGGTCACCATTTTGAGCATATGATAACAAGAGATTTTGTCGACTGGGAGGACGTAGGGCCGATTTGGGACGTTACGGAGCAATGGCAGTCGACCGGTACGGGTACGATGTTTTTCCATAACGGCAAATATTATGTCGCATACGGACTGCATACAAGCAGAACAATTCCTGAAGATAAAACAGGCTCAAAGCTTATAAAGGAATATTTTGAAGAACACGGCGAAACACGGATAGTTACAGATGAGGAATTGTATGAGAAGGGACTGTATCCGAGCGGTGCAAGCTATTCTGTCAGTGATGACGGTGTTCATTTTACACAGAGCAAAAAAATATTCAGTGCTTGCGAAAATCCGAGCATTTATTCGGACGGAAAAAAGCTTGTGATGTATGCCGGATACGGCGACTGCACCGCATGGAGTGCGGAGGATATTGATGCGCCGTGGAAGATACTTGATAATGTGAAATTTGAATGTGATGATAAGTCGGAAATGCACAACTCGTCAGAATGTCCGTCGGCTTTTGAATGGAACGGCTATAAATATCTTATTATGGGCGTTACGGGATTTTGGCGCACGGAAAAGAACAGCGATGAATACATAGATTATGCGTCAAAGGGATTTGATGTATATGAAGGACTGTCAGTGCCGATGGCTTCAAAAATTTTTGATAACCGTGCGGTTATTGCCGGCTGGATCGGCGGTATGGGCTGGGGTTCGATGATGGTTCATCGTGAACTTATACAGTATAAAGACGGAAATTTGGGAATGAAGTGGATGTCGGAACTTTTTCCGAATATATCGGAGAAAGCGGAGACGGCTTGTGCGGACGGAAGTTTTAAACTAACAGAAAAAATTTCGTATTATTTTGAAACGGAACTAAGCTCCGAGACAGAAAAGGCAAACATTCAATTTATCGATAATGCCGGTAAAGTATGCGAACTAAGACTTAATGTAAAAGAGAAAACAGCGCAGTACGGCAGCTGCCGCATAGGTGAGAATGCAGAGGACTTACTGCCTATGTATAAAGCAATAAAAACAGTTGAGCAGACAATGAGCGGTTTTAATACTTTACCCGATACACTGCCGCATAAGTGCGGTGATTTTGCACTTGCGCATGTGCGTTATCCTGTCGGAAAAATTAAAGTAAAAGCGCTTATTTACTATTTTGAAAAGAACAACTGCACGATTATAGATACGGAAATTGCAGAAACGAGAACTCTTATAACGAACCGCCAAAACTTTATTCCGACAATAATAAAACCTGATTTAGAATTTAAAAATGCAAAACTTTTCAAAGCTGATTTGTAATATGGAGATGAATGAGATGAAAAAATATCTTATAATAAACGGAGTAAATCTTAATATGCTTGGCGTGCGTGAGCCTGAAATTTACGGAAAAAACACGCTTAAGGATTTGGAAAATTCAATTTCCGAATTTGCGAAAGAAAAAGGCGTTGAGGTTGATTTTTTTCAGAGCAATTATGAGGGGGAAGTATGCGAGGCGATACAAAAGGCATACAATGTGTATGACGGTATCGTTATAAATCCCGGAGCGTTTACTCATTATTCGTATGCAATCCGTGACGCTGTGGCGTCCGTAGGTGTTCCGACGATTGAGGTGCATATCTCGAATATTCATAAGCGTGAGGAGTTTCGGCATACATCTGTTATTGTGCCGGAGTGTGTAGGTCAGATATGCGGACTCGGTTTTAAGGGATATACTCTTGCGTTGGAGGCGCTTTTTGATGCAGACAAGAATTGACAAACTGAGAAAAAGCATAAATACCGATGAATGCGTACTTATATCGGGAAAGGCGAACATATTCTATTACAGCGGATTTCGTTCTGAGGACGCATACCTGATTATTTCTCAAGAAAAGCAGATAATCGTAACCGATTCACGATACACAATTCAGGCGAAAGAACAAGCGCCGAATTTTGAATTGTGCGATATAATGCTTGGTTGGGAAAAGATTTTAAAGAAAGCGGAAAAGAAGATTATCGGATATGAGGAGAATTATCTTACCGCCGGTATGCTCGAAAAATTCAAATCGTCATCGGATATGCACTTTAAGCCGATGCAGGCGGTGATTGACAAGCCGAGAAGAATAAAGGACAAATCGGAAATAAAAAGAATTGCCGATGCCGAGAAAATCGGTGATGAGGCGTTCAGCTATATTTTAAAACTGATAAAGCCGGGAAAAACAGAGCGTGAAATTGCGCTTGAGCTTGAGTTTTTTATGAAAAGACAGGGTGCCGAGGCACTGTCGTTTGACACGATAGCCGCATCGGGAAAGCGCTCCGCAATGCCGCACGGTCTTGCGAGCGGTAAGGAGCTTTGCAAAGGCGATTTCCTTACTTTGGATTTCGGATGTATATTTGAAGGCTATTGCTCCGATATGACACGGACAGTCGTTATCGGAAAGCCTGACGAAAAGCAAAAGGAAATATATAATACGGTGCTTCAGGCACAGCTTGCGGCACTGAAAACAATATCAGCGGGTAAAAGGTGCAGTGATATTGACGCTGCGGCAAGAGATGTTATCAAAAAAGCAGGATACGGAAATAATTTCGGTCACAGCCTGGGACACAGCGTAGGTATAGAAATTCACGAGATGCCGGTATTTTCGCCAAAGAGCGCCGATATTACCGAAGAGGGACACGTTATAACCGTAGAACCGGGCATTTATGTTGAGGACTTTGGCGGCGTAAGAATTGAGGATTTGATTGTTGTAACCGAAAACGGCATTGAAAATCTGACATCATCACCGAAAGAGTTAATAGAATTATAAAGGGGCAAAACTATGGGATATTTAAAAGCGGTTACATTCAGCTATGATGACAGCGTTACGGCAGACGCAAGGCTGTCGAAGATTTTTAAAAAGTACGGTCTTAAAGCCACGTTTAATGTAATCCCCAAGCACACAAATCCCGACGTGTACAGGGAAGAAAAGGGCGTTAAAATCAGACATCTTAACGTTGAGGATATGGGAGATACATATGAGGGGCACGAGATTGCCTCGCATACAATTCATCACCCTCGTTTGGCAGATATGAGCTATGAGGACGCCGAAAAGGAAATTGTGGAATCTACAAAGCTTGCCGAGGAGATGTATAACACGAAAATAACGGGGTTTGCGTATCCGTTCTGCAATTGGAGCAATGAAACGGTAGATATTTTAAAAAAGCATAATTTCCTTTATGCACGCGCAGGTTATAATACACATTCGTTTGATTTGCAGGATAATCTTCTGGCGTTTAATCCGACGTGTCATCACAATGATGAAAAATTGTTTGAGCTTGCCGAGGAATTTATAAATATGGAATGTGATGAGCTTAAAATATTTTATGTGTGGGGTCATGCATATGAATTTGATGTGGACAACAACTGGGACCGCATAGAGAAATTCTGCCAAATTATAAGCGGACATAACGATATTTTCTACGGTACAAACAAGGAAGTTTTTGAACTGCAGAAGAAAAAACAAGCAGGGAACAGATAGAAATGTGTTTTGAAGCATACAATAATGAAAATTGGCAAACACAGTTTTATTAAATAAAGCGCAGTCATTTAGACTGCGCTTTATTGTTTCTGAACACAATGTTTGATAATTTCTTATAAAGAAGAAATGTTACAACTGAATTTATACCGCTTTTAAGCAGATTAAACGGTATAATAGCCGTTGGGAGCATAGCAATAATCGCTTTTCTCGGCGTTCCCATATAGATAGGTGTAAATATTACGTTCCATAGGCACATGGTGGCTGTCATTACAAGAATACCGGCAATAAGCGCTATAACGGCAGATTTCTTTGTACGGTTATGCTTATATATCAATCCTGCCGTCCATACAAAAGCGCCCGTTGCGAATATATGCATTATAACGCCGATAATTCCGCCCGATGCACTCACGGTAAAGCCTTGCACAATGCTCACAACAACAGTAAGGATAAATCCGCACAGCGGACCTAAAAGAAAGGTACATAAAAATATCGGCACATCGGCAGGGTCATATTCCAGAAACGCCGCCCCCGGCAGAATCGGAAAATGCACCAGCGCAACAAGTATAACGGACAGCGCCGCCATAACGCCTATTGTGGTAAGTTTTTTTGTCATAGATAGTTCTTTCATTACAGTACCTCCAAAAAATTAATTTACGGTTTTGTTCTGCGAATGAAAAAATCCTCTGCATTTTGCAGAGGACAAATAATACAATTATTGTATTTCATTTCTTTATCCGGACTGTACCGTCGGTTCAGGAATCACACCTGATCAACCCTTAAACAAGGCTCTCGGACTTGTAGCATACGCTCATTACCGCCGGTGAGGAATTGCACCTCGCCCTAAAACAAAACTTTACTATATTATAGCACCGAAAAAGAAATTTGTCAATACATAATAAAAAAGGACTGTTTACAGTCCTTTTTATGCGCTTTGTAATGCGTCCGTAAGCCACCATTCGCCTATATCGAGCGCCTTGTACAAATCATCACGTTCCGCCTTGCGGTAAACCTGACCTTTGCCGAATTCGCCCGTATTATCCATAAGCTGAATTTTAACTTTAGTCGAAACCTTAACGCCGTTATTATCTTTTGTTTCCGTTACATCAAGCACAAGAATATATTTGTCTTCCAAATTACCGTAGTAAACCCTGTCACCGCAGCGGATAAGGGGCTTTCCGTTATACATCAGAAACTTCTTTTTCTTAGCAGCTGCCACAATCACTATCTCCTCTCCAAATATATTATATATAGTTTACCACAAATTTCAGCTTTTGTCCAGTGTTTTTAACAAAATGAAAATTATTTTCATTTTGCCTTGACATATATTAATACTTGTGGTATAACATAAGCATAATATTGCCGATTGAGCGGAACGGAGAAGAAAATGAAAAATAATTTCTTTACAATAGGTTTGAATAAAGAAACGGGAAACGTCAATTCAATCGTAATTAATGATGATCCCGACCGTATGAACTGGTGCGGAATGACTCATGAATGGGGCGAGCTTGTATGCGAAAACAGAGTTATACAGACAAAGAGCAGATGGACGGAGCTTGTTGATTTTACGGAAAACGAAAGCGAGTCCGTAAGCAATTTCACAAACGGAAAGCTTGATATAACAGTAAAAAGAAGTTTTACGGATTTGGGTACATATCGTGAAAGCTATACGTTTAAAAATACTATTGACGGCGACGTGTTTATAAGAAAGGGCGAGATAGGAATTTACATACCGTTCTGCGATGAATGGAAATCCGCTGACATCAGCCAAAAGCATTGTTCTAATACGCATATATGGACGGGAGAAACGGAAAGCTGGATAAATGCTTTAAAGCAGGGAATTTCCGATTACAACATAGGCATTGTTGTAACAGAGGGAGCAATTGACGCATACAGCATAGACAGGGCAAATCAGACAATTCGTTCAAATACGAGAGGAAATATAATCGTTCATCCGGAGGGAATAGAACTCTTAAGCGGTGAAAGTTTTACAATAGCATGGGAAATGTTTGTACACAAAGGAGGAGAAGATTTTTTTGACAAATTAAAGGAATACGGAAAAATATGCCCGGTATCGGAAAAGTATACCGTATATCCCGATGAGGCGGCGGAGTTTTCGTTTGAAACCGATGCGGAAAATATAAAAATCACACTTGACGGCAAAAATATTCCGTATACGAAAAATGGCAGCAAAATAAGCATAAAATACAATACCGAAAAGAAAGGCGAAAACAGATTTAATATAACTGCCGATGAAAAGCGCACACATATAAGCATATATGCGGTAAGCGATTTTGAAACAATTCTTGAACGGCGCATCAATTTTATTGTTGATAATCAGCAGTACAGCAGAAAAGGAAGCCATGTCGACGGCGCATATCTTATATATGATAATAAAGAAAAGACTCTTTTCTATGATAAGCAAGTGACTGATCATAACGCCTGCCGTGAACGTCTCGGAATGGTGCTCCTTATAACAAGATATTTGCAAACTCACAAAAATGAAAAATTCTATCAAAGCCTTATGAAGTGGGTAGAATTTATGAAACGTGAGATAATTGATTTTGAAACGGGCGAGGTCTTTAATTCGGAGGGCAAAGACCACTCGACCGTGCGCTTGTATAATGCACCATGGATGATAACGCTTTTGTGTGAGCTTTATAATCTCACAGGCGAGAACGAGTACATAGATACTGCATACAAGGCGGTTAAATTTTATTACACGCAGGGCGGTAAAAAATTCTATCCCAACGGATTGAGTATGAATCTTACTGTTGACGCCTTTAAAAAAGCCGGTAATGACGAACGCACGGCGGAGATAATCAATGAGTTTAAACAGCACGTGCAGAATATGGTTGATACAGGACTTAATTATCCGCCGATGGAGTGTACGTTTGAGCAGACTATTGTAACGCCTGCCGTAACCTATATATGCGAAATGGGACTTATTACGGGCGATACATCATACAAGGAATATGTGCAGGATCATTTAAAGGTGTTAAAGCGTTTTGACGGTATGCAGCCTGATTACAGAACAAACGATATGCCTATAAGATACTGGGACGATTATTGGTTCGGAAAATCGGAGCTTTATGCAGATACACTGCATTACTGGAGCTGTCTGTCGGCACGTTCGTGGAACACGTACTATCTGCTGTCGGGTGATGAAGAATACCGTGAAAGAGCAATAAATTGCGTTAAAAACTGTTTCTGCCTGTTCAAGGAGGACGGAACGGCGTCTTGCGCATATGTACTGCCGTTTAAAGCGGATCAACACACGGGAGATTTTTATGACGATTGGGCAAACGACCAGGATTTTGCGCTCTACTTTGCAATGACGATTTTTTAATAGCCTTGACTAAGGCCGCTTTGCTGTGGTATAATCAAACCATAGCAAGGCGATTTTTTTTCGGGAGGAACAAAATGAAGACATCAGCAGTATTATTAAAACCGTCATTTAAGGATTACTTATGGGGCGGTACAAGGCTTCGCACAGAGTACGGCAAAAAGTGTGATTTAGATAAAATAGCCGAAAGCTGGGAGCTTTCGGCGCACAAAGACGGCGAAAGCGTTATTGCAAGCGGTGAATATGCGGGATTAAAGCTTTCGGAGTATATCGAAAAATGCGGACGTGAAATTCTCGGCAAACGCGGCGCGGCATTTGACAAATTTCCGATACTGATAAAATTTATAGACGCTCAGGACAATTTATCTATACAGGTGCATCCGAGCGATGAATACGCATTGAAAAACGAGGGTGAGTACGGAAAAACAGAGGTTTGGTATGTTCTTTCGTCGCAAGAGGGGGCGTCGCTGTATTACGGATTTAAAACCAAGATAACGGCTGATGAATACCGCAGAAGAATTGCGGACAACACGCTTACCGAGACGCTTAATAAGGTTGATGCAAAGAAAGGCGATGTGTTCTTTGTCAAGCCGGGTACGGTACACGCTATAGGCGCAGGGCTTATGATATGTGAGATACAGCAAAACTCAAACACAACATACCGTGTGTATGATTACGACCGCAGAGGTACTGACGGCAAACCGAGAGAACTGCATATCGAAAAAGCGGTTGCGGTTTCAAATACAACGCCTATTTCAGACAGCGAGAACTATCATGAAATAAAAGAATATGACGGATATAAAACAAGATTAATCGCATCATGCAAATATTTCACTTCCGAAAAGATAGATGTTTCGGACAGAGTTACCCTAAAGCTTGATACGGAAAGCTTTAAGTCGGTAATAGTAACCGAGGGTTCGGCGGTGATTGAACTTAACGGTGAAAAAACGGATATAAAAAAAGGAGACAGCATATTTGTCCCGTCGCAGGAGTCCGATATGACAATTGTCGGAGAATGTGAATTGATTTTGTCCTATGTTTGATTTAAAAAGGGTACGCCCAATAGGGCGTACCTTTTTGCATAAAAAAGAGGAACAAGCAAAAGCTTGTTCCGTCATGGAGGAAAGGATGGGATTTGAACCCACGGATGCTTTCACATCACAGCATTTCCAATGCTGCGCCTTCAGCCGCTCGGCCACCTCTCCGAAATACGTTAATCAGTATATCACAAAATATTGGTTTTGTCAACCTGTAAATTGCTGTTTTAACGTCGCCTGTGAGAAAACTTACAGCCTTTTTTCGCTTTTTGCTTGCAAATAATGAAAAAATGGTGTATAATATCTGTATAAATATGCATTGGGGGTATTATGTGATGAAAAAGATAGCAATACTTCCTAACGAGGGAAAAGACGTAGGGCTTGTGAACACAAGGCAGATTATTGAATATTTGTCGGGCAAGGCAAAGCTGTATATGCCGACTGAATACAAAGCGGCGGGGTATAACGTGATTTACAGTGACAATCCGTACAAAGAGGTTGACACGGCAATTGTCCTGGGCGGCGACGGTACTATAATACAATGCGCTACCGATTGCGCCAAAAACAATATCGAGGTGTTGGGAATAAATCTTGGCACAATAGGATTTATGACCGAGGTGGAGGTTGAAAATATGACCGAGGCTCTCGATAAGCTCTTAAGCGGAGATTATACGGTAGAGGAGAGAATGATTTTAAAAGCGGAAATATTGCGCCGTGACAATTCAATCGCCGCATATCATGCATTAAATGATATCGTTTTTTCAAAAACGGTGGGGGAGAAATTAATAAATCTTGAATTATATACGGACGGCGAGCTGGTACACCGATACGTGGCGGACGGATTGATAATAGCTACTCCGACAGGTTCAACGGGATATTCAATATCCGCCGGCGGTCCCGTGGTCGACCCGACAATGCAGTTGTATATCGCAACTCCGATATGCGCACATATGCTTTCGGTAAGGAGCGCAATATTAAGCTCCGAAAAAAATATAGAAATACAGTTTCAAAACAGCACATCGGAACAAAACGCAGTCGTCACGGCGGACGGTGATGTGTGCGGATATATAAGCGGAGCTGATAAAGTAAGGATTACAAAATCAAAATATGCATTCAGGCTTATAAAAACGGGAAGCCAGTCATTCTACGAAACGCTTCTCAGTAAATTGAGCTGAAAGGAATTTAAAAGATGAAATATAAAAGACAAGGGCAGATTGTAAAAATAATAAAGGAAAAGCCGATAAAGACTCATGAACAGTTGATAGAGGAACTGAACAAGGCAGGGTATGCCGTAACACAGGCAACCGTTTCGAGGGATATAAAGGATTTGGGGCTGATAAAAGTTCCCGTTCAGGGCGGCGGTTCGGTTTATTCGATTTCGCGAGGTATTGAGGACGATTCCGAAAAGAAGCTTAATATGTTTTCTGATGCGGTTATTGATATTGACAACGCTTTGCATACCGTAGTTATTAAAACGTATCCGGGTATGGCAAATGCGGTTGCCGCATCTGTCGATTCCATAATGAAAAACGAATTTCTCGGCTCAATCGCAGGCGACGATACGGTACTTATTATTGCGTCAAGTCCGGAGTCTGCTTTGCATATTACCGAAAAGCTGAGAAAGTCTTTTAAAAATTAGTGTCTGGGGATTTTGAGTATGTTAAACAGCTTATCAATAAAAAATATAGCGGTAATCGATAATTTGGAAATCAATCTGAAAAAGGGATTTAATATCCTGACGGGCGAAACGGGTGCAGGAAAATCAATAATTATCGATTCGATTAATATGATACTCGGTATGCGTGCCGACCGTGAGCTTGTGAGGCACGGTGCGGAGCACGCTTTTGTTCAGGCGGTATTTGATGCCGATGGCAGAGTGATAGAATTTCTGTTGGACAATGACATTGATACCGAGGACGGACAGATTATTATAACACGCCGCATAACTTCGGACGGAAAAAGCACGGCGAAAATAAACGGCTGTGCGGTAACGCTCGGTATGCTCCGTGATACTGCGGATATGCTTGTAAATATTCACGGACAGCATGATAATCAGGCACTGTTAAATCCGTCAAAACATATTTTATTTCTTGATGAATATGCTGAAAATGAAACGATTTTGTCTGAATACAAAGCCAAGTATCGGCATATCAATAATTTAAAAGCCGAGCTTTCGGCAAATTCCGCCGATGAGCAGGAAAAGCTAAGAAGAATGGATTTATTGAAATATCAGATTAACGAAATCACCTCCGCAAAGCTTGTTTCGGGCGAGGAGGAGGAATTAAAAAATCGGCGTGAGATACTAGAAAATGCGGAGAAAATATCGTCTGCCGCAAATGAAGCGTATACACAGCTTTACGACGGCGACGAGTTAAGGTGCGCATATGACGGATTGAGTATCGCCGTAAATGCACTTTCCCCGATTTCCGATTTGAATGATGATTTGCAAAACATTTATAATTCTTTGTCGGAGGCTATGTATTCGATAGAGGACAACGCGCACGAACTCAAAAACTTTGCCGAAACGGTTGAGTATGACGAGGCGGAGTTGAATGAGATTGAGGATCGCCTTGAATTATTGCAAAAGCTTAAGCGGAAATACGGGAATACGGTTGAGGATATACTTGCTTTTTGTGAAAATGCGCAAAAGGAGCTTGAAACAATACTTATAAGTGATGAAAAGGCTGAAGAACTGACTGAGGAAATAGAAAAAGAGGAGAAAAAGCTTAAAGCTCTCGCTCAAAAATTAAGCAAGACAAGACTTGACGCCGCAAAAATTCTTCAGGATAAAATAGAAAATTCATTGCATGAACTGAATATGGAAAAAGCGAAGTTCTCAATATCGGTTTTAACGAATGAAGATTTTTCTTCCAATGGCTGTGATGAGGTTGAGTTTCTTATAAGCACCAACCCGGGCGAGGATTTAAAACCGCTTGTAAAGATTGCGTCAGGTGGCGAGCTTTCCAGAGTAATGCTTGCAATTAAATCGGCGCTTGCCGGTAAAGATGATGTTGAAACGCTTATTTTTGATGAAATAGACACGGGGGTTTCGGGAAATGCAGCACTTAAGATTGCGAAAAAGCTTAAACAATTGGCGTGCGGTAAGCAGGTACTTTGCATAACGCATTTACCGCAGATTGCGGCGGCGGGAGATACGCATTTTCTTATTACGAAAAACGTTGATGATAATTCCGCAACCGTTTCGGTTACGGAGCTTGACAGCGAGGGCAGAATTACAGAGCTTTCAAGAATAATAGACGGAGGTAAACCGAGCGCATCGGCAAGAGAATATGCCAAAGAAATGCTCGGAATTGTATAAAATGAAACAGCAGGGGACAGTAGTGTCTTTGTCGGGTGATACTGCGGCGGTACAAACGGTGAGAATGTCCGCTTGCGGAGGTAATTGCCAAAGCTGCGGCGGCTGCAGCGATATGCGGACAGTGTATGCGGAAAATCCCATAAATGCGCAAATAGGCGATACGGTAGAAATAGAAATGCCGTCCGCTACTGTCCTTGCGGCGGCACTGATTGTTTATGTAATACCGATAGCTGTATTAATTGCAGGATACCTTATCGGGAGCGTCTTTTTTGATAAGGAATGGCAAAATATCATTTCGGGAATATTTCCGATGTTTGTATCGTACATTATAATTTCGGCAGTTACAAAAAAGAATAAAAACAAATATAAATCGGTAATAACAAAAATAGTCAATCCCGAAATTTGTGTAAAGACTTTACGAAGTCTCCAAGATGATGTATAATAAAAATATCTTTTTGGTTTTAATTATGCCTTTGAGGTTTACACAAAATGAGGGATTGTCCCGGGGGGACTGCCTTGTTAAATGCAAATTTCAAGTAAGATAAATCACTCTTTATTTTACTTGGATATTAAAATAACGGTATAATTGACCCAATATCCACGATTTTGCCCTGATTAAGCGAAACGACCTCCACACCGTATTTTTTGCAGAAACTTATAATTTCATTACAGTTCTTATGTGTTTTTATATTTCCGTTTACCGCCAACATATCGGGCGCAATCAATCCGCTTGCGCCTCCGATAAATCCCTCCATACCGTACAGCTCTATACAACCCGGTTCTATCAGCAATACATCAATTCCGTTTGCTGTTGCTGTTTTATATATCCCTTTATCGGCTGTTATTATCGCATTGCTGTTTATCGGGCAAATCGAGCATTTTGCATACCCTTGCTTAACGTTCAGAATTTTCCTGTTAAGGCTTAGGTATTCTGAGAGAATTTCTATCGCCGTACAAGCAGCGCTGCAAATCAGAAAATCACCGAAAGTCGCCGCATTGTACGGAATATCGGCGGGATATTTTTCTGAAAGAGGTTTTGAGCCTTTTATAATATCAGCATCGGGCAAAATGCTTTTATAATGGTTATAACATTCGGGTGCGCATACAAATCTGTTTTTGCCGAGATGGTGTATCTGAATATCGGTATGTCCGCACACTGCTTTCCCGACAGAGGTTAATTTTGCGGACTTATAAACGGTAATATTTAATGATTTAAGAAAACTTTCGGACTCCTCCGAAATTCTGTAATCTGCAAGCACTCCCTTTGAACGTTTGTTCGGGAGATTGGCATTTTCAAAATAATTCATAATAAATTCTTGAAATAGTTTACATAATATTATTATGTAAACTATTTCGTCATTTCTTCAAATTCCGTTTCGGAAATAATTTTTACACCGAGCTTTTGCGCTTTGTCAAGCTTGCTTCCGGCTTCTTTTCCGGCAAGCACATAATCCGTTTTCTTTGAAACGCTTGACGAGGTTTTTCCGCCCAGTCTTTCTATCATTTCGCTCGCTTCGGTACGTGTGTATTTCTCAAGAGTACCCGTAAGAACAAAGGTTTTGCCCTCAAAAAGTTCGTTCCTCTCCCCTTCTTCTGGACTGTCGTCAACGCAATGTACGCCTGCGTTTTCAAGACGTTCTATAAAAACAATATTTTGCGGCTCGGAAAAATATTCAATTACCGACTGTGCCATAACGGCGCCTATATCGGGAATTGATGAAAGACCGATTTCGTCTGCCTGCCTTAAATTGTCCAATGTTTTGTACTCTTTTGACAGTATTTTTGCGGCTTTTTCGCCTATGTGCCTTATTCCGAGGGCATTTATAAGCCGATACAAAGGATTTGTCTTTGATTTTTCAAGAGAGTCCATAAGGTTTTTAGCGGATTTTTCGCCCATTTTATCCATTTGTGCAACGTTTTCGGCATTAATATAATACAAATCCGATGCATTTTCTATTATTTTGCGTTCCAGCATCTGTTCGATTATAGACGGACCGAGACCCTCAATATCCATAGCGTTTCTCGATACAAAATGCACTATATTTCTAAACCTCTGCGCCGGGCAGTTTACGCCCGTACAGCGGTATGCGGCTTCGCCGTCCTCTCGCACCGTGAGCGCACCGCATTCGGGACAGTATTTCGGCATTTCAAAAACTTTTTCTTCACCGTTTCGGTTTTCTTTTATGACCTCAACAACAGCAGGGATAATATCTCCCGCTTTTTCAATCACAACCGTATCTCCGATACGAATATCTTTTTCGGTTATATAGTCAATATTATGAAGTGTTGCACGGGATACGTTTGTTCCTGCGATATGAACGGTATCGAGAATTGCAAGCGGCGTCAGAACGCCTGTTCTGCCGACCTGCACCTTTATATCCCGAATTACGGTTTTCTGCTTTTCAGCCGGATATTTATAAGCAATTGCCCATTTGGGGTATTTTGCGGTAGTGCCGAGAGTTTTTCTTGCCTCAAAATCATTTACCTTTACAACTGCTCCGTCAATATCAAAGTAAAGATTTCCGCGTTCTTCGCCTATTTCCTCTATTCTCGAATACGCTTCTCCGATGCTTTTGTATACATTTTCGTCCAATATTGTTTTAAAACCCTGCTCACGCAAAAAATGCAAACCGTCAATATGAGTTTTAATTTCAACGCCCTGTATTTGCTGAATATTGAAAACAAATATGTCAAGACTGCGCTTTGCTGCTATTTTCGGGTCAAGCTGTCTTAAAGAGCCTGCGGCGGCGTTTCTCGGATTTGCAAAAAGCGGCTGTTCAAGCGACTCAAGCGTATCATTGATTTTTTTGAAATTATCACGTGACAAAAACACCTCGCCGCGCACTTCGAGATACGGTATTTTATCTTTAAGCTTCATAGGAACGGAACGGATTGTCTTAACGTTTTCCGTAACGTCCTCGCCTGTTATTCCGTCGCCTCTCGTTGAACCGCGCACAAATTCTCCGTCCCGATATTCAATCGAAACGGAAAGCCCGTCTATTTTCTGCTCAACCACATATTCCGCGTTAGGCACAATATCCCTTACACGTTTGTCAAATTCAAAAATTTCGCCTTTTGAAAACGCTTTTTGCAGACTCTGCATCTGAACATCATGATGCACCTCAGCAAATCCCGAAACCGCCTCGCCTCCGACACGCATAGTCGGCGAGTTGGATTTTTTATATTCGGGGTGCTGTTCTTCAAGCTGTTCAAGCTCTTTTAAAAGAGCGTCAAATTCAAAATCCGATATTTCCGGCGCATCGTCAACATAATATTTATGATTGTGATAGTTGAGCAAATCCGTAAGCTCATCAATACGTTTTTCTATATCCATTTTCTACTCCTGCATTAAAAGAGGGACTGTAAAATTAATTTTACAGTCCTCAAAAATTGTTTTATGAAAGAAGTATTATTACTTCCATAACAATCGATATAAGCGTAAGTATGCTCACGATTGTAACGCCCCAGACGCATTTCTTTTTAAGGCTTAAAAATCCGCTTTCAAGTTCTTCGAGAGAATTTTTGGAATTAAGCTGTGCATTTTTCAAATCAAAAATGCTGTCGTTAAGCTTTGTAATTCCCGCAACAGCCTTTCGTATTTCCTCTACGCCGCCGTAAACCGAGTCGGTTTTGTGCTTTATATCCTCTGCCGAACGTGCAAAATCACGGCTGTTTATGTCTATGTTATCAAGCTTTTCACTTAATTTCTTTGCTTCTGCCAGGATTTTCTCCGCTTTGTCGGCGGTAAGTTTCAGACTGTCATACAACGCATTGGGAGTGTTGTCGCTTTCTTCTTCCGTATCTTCATCAAATACGATTTCTTCCTCGGGTATTTCCTCGTCCGCCTCGTATACTTCACGGCTCTTTTTGAAATCGTCAATCTTGTTTATTGCTTCAGCCGTTATCTTTTTGGAAACGTCTTTGATTTCTCCCGCCGTTTTTCTGAATTTTTCAATTACACCCTGTAAATTAATTTTTTTAGTATCTCCCAAATCAGATTCCTCCACCGGTTCGCCTTCGTTAAGCTTTCCGTCCACGCTCTTTAAAAATTCCGCATACTCCTCGTCCGTTCCCGAATAGGAATATTCGCCGTTATCATATGATTTAATATTCATAGTCTTTTCTCCCCAAAATCAATCGTCATTTTCATCGGGTTTAACCGGTTTTATTGTAATAACTTCTTCGGGTTCTTCCTCGTCTGCGTAATCAGTGCCGCTTGTCGGAGCACCGCATTTTGAACAGAAAGCGCTTTCCTTTTTGTTATACGTTCCGCAATTCGGGCATTTTGTACTGCCTTCCATTTCCTCGGCACGCTGTCTCAAAATCATAAGCTCCTCCGTGTGCCTGTCGATTTTCTCGCAAAAACTGCGTATGTCGTCTTCGACATAATCGCCCTTGGTGTAGTTATCGTAAATCACCTTGCCAATTTCGGTATACACTTCTTTTATTTTCGATTCTTCCTCACCGATGGCAAATTTGATTTTTGTAAGATTCATAAAACTGCTCGTTTTATCAACCACGTGCTTACCTATCTTAACCGCACCGTCTTTTGCTTTTTCCGCACCGCTTTTTATAGTATCAAAAATGTCACTCATCGCTGTTACCGCCCTTCCTCGATTTTTATTATAAACATTATAACACACCTTATTATATTTTTCCATATAAATTAAGAAAATTATTCAATTTTTTTTAGCTTGGCGAATGCCGCCATAAGCTGTTTTTGACCTATTGTGTCAAATTGTATGTTAAGTATGGCGTCTTTGCCGAACTGCTTGGCGCTGATTACCGTTCCTCTGCCGAATTTTCTGTGTTCCACTATATCCCCTGCCTTAAAATTGACATCGCCTGTTGCGGCAGCGGTTTTCTTGTACGGCTCAAAAGAATACGGCTTTGTTTCGCTCTTGTTTATAAAAGCCGCCGCCTTTGTGAGTACGCCTGAAACGTCCTCGATATACTCGGACGGTATTTCTCTGTAAAATCTCGACTCTCTTGACGGCGCGCTTTTCCCGTAAAACATACGGCTTTGAGTTTTTGTTATGTAGAGCTTTTCCTTTGCACGTGTCATTGCAACGTAGCACAAACGTCTTTCTTCGTCTATTTCCTCTTGTCCCGACTCAATGGAGCGCATACCGGGGAAAATCCCGTCCTCCATTCCGGCAATGAACACTCTGGGGAATTCAAGTCCTTTTGAAGAATGTATCGTCATAAGCACCGCCGCGTCCTGATCCTCGTCATATGCGTCAATATCCGCAACAAGCGTTACGCTTTCGAGAAATTCGCTTAATTTTCCGCTGTATTCATCATTTTTCATAAATTCTTCTGCGGCGGACATAAATTCGTCAAGGTTTTCGAGCCTTGTTTTGTTTTCTATCGTATCCTCGGCCATAAGAGCCGCCGTGTAACCTGTGTCCGTAAGCGTGCGTGTTATAAGCTCCGTAAGCGGAATATTGTCCTTTAGCTTAATAAGACTGTCCATCATATCCGAAAAGCATTTTAGCTTTTGCGCAGCATTTGCCAGTTCACTGTATTTTTCGGTGTTCTTTATTACCTCATATATGCTTATGCCCTCTGCGGCGGCGGCTTTTTCGGCTTTATCAACAGTTGCCGCGCCTATTTTGCGCTTAGGCTCGTTAATTATACGCTTAAGACTTACATCATCATTTTGATTGAGAATAAGCCGCAGATATGCTATCAAATCCTTTATTTCCTTGCGGTCATAGAATCTGAGGCCGGCAAGCACTCTGTACGGAACGGCTTCACGCATAAGATTTTCTTCTATTACACGCGATTGTGCGTTTGTGCGGTACAAAACAGCGCAATCGCTGAATTTTCCGCCGTTTTCGTAACAGGAGCGTATTTCACGTGCGATATATCGTCCCTCGGCAGCTTCATCCCTGCCCGTATATGATATGATTTTACTGCCTTTTCCGTTCTCTGTCCACAAATTTTTGCCCATTCGTCTGCCGTTGTTTGCAATAACGGCGTTTGCAGCGTCGAGTATATTTTGCGTAGAGCGGTAATTCTGTTCAAGCATAACCTTGTGTGTGTTTTCGTAATCCTCCTCAAAGCGCAATATATTCCCGACATTCGCTCCGCGGAATTTATATATGCTCTGGTCGTCATCGCCGACAACGCAAATGTTTTTATATCCGTCCGACAAAAGCTTTATAAGTATGTACTGGGCGTTGTTTGTGTCCTGGTACTCGTCTACAAGCACATACTCGAACTTGCTTTGATAATACATTCTGACATCGTTGTTAAGGCTTAAAATTTTTACCGTATTAAGGATTATATCGTCAAAGTCGAGAGCATTGTTTCCCTTTAGCTTTTCCTGGTATTTCTTGTAAAGCTGAGAAATCGTTTTCATACGGAAATCGTTTTTGTAAACATTTTCAAACATTGCCGGATCCATCATATCGTTTTTTGCATTGCTTATAATAGAAAGCACGCTTTTGGGCGGAAAATTGCGTTCATCGAGCGAAAGCTCACGCATACACTCTTTCATAACGGTTTTCGTATCGGCTGTATCGTAAATTATAAAATCTCTGCCGTATCCCAAAAAATCGATTGTACTGCGCAAAATCCTTACGCACATCGAATGGAAAGTTCCTATCCACATTCCGGCGGAGGTATCGCCGAGTATTTTTTCTATTCGGTCGCGCATTTCGCGTGCCGCTTTGTTTGTAAATGTAATTGCAAGAATATTCTGCGGCTTTACGTGATATTTTCCTATAAGATATGCAATCCTGTTTACTATCACCGTTGTTTTGCCACTGCCTGCGCCGGCAACCACCAAAACGGGTCCCTCCGTGGCTTTTACGGCTTCTGTTTGTTTATCGTTTAAATTTTCAAATAAATTTTCCATATATTGTTTTCCTCATCTATTTTCACTTTATATTCATTATACCATATTACTGCGGAAAAGACAATTAAAATCTTTCCGTTTCTTCAATAAAAAGAGCCGTATATTTTACGGCTATCAACACAAGTTATAATAGAGAAAGGCGGTGAAAAGATGAGAAAATCAGGAAAATTTTATATTGCGGCAATGCTTGTATTTTTGTTTTCCGCCCCCGTATATGCGCAAGGGATTTCGGTCATTCCCTGCGGCGAAACGGTGGGAGTTAAAATTTATACGGACGGTCTTTTGGTTGTCGGTACGGACAATGATAAAATAAAAGTAAACGACGTTCTTATAAAAGCCGACGGTATCGAGCTTAAAACCACGGAACAGCTTTCGGAAATAGTAAACAGCCGCCCGTCGGGAATAAATTTATCCGTCAAGCGGAATGACAGAAGTTTTGATGTTTTTGCCGTGCCCGAAACTTCGGAGGACGGCAAAGTGCATTTGGGATTATGGGTGCGTGACAGCACCGCCGGTATCGGAACTGTCACGTATATAAATCCCGACGATATGAGCTTTGCGGCGCTCGGACACGGGATATGCGATGTTGATACAGGTAATATTTTATCCGTAAAATCGGGAAATATTCTTAATTGCGCATATTTATCGGTAACAAAGAGCAAAAAAGGTACTCCGGGCGAAATAAGCGGAAGTTTTGAAAAGGTAAATCTCGGTATGGTGACGAAAAACACGGCAAACGGAATTTTCGGTACGGCAGAGCGTGAAGCTTTTCCGATGACGGAACGGAAAATCCCGACAGCCGAACGCTCGGAGGTATACACGGGCAATGCGCATATTTTATCGGACATTGACGGGAGCGGTGTGAAAAAATATGAAATTCAGATAACAAAAATATCAAAAAACGCCCATAGTAAAGCGATTATTTTTAAGGTAACGGACAATGCTTTGCTCGAAAAAGCCGGAGGAATAGTACAGGGTATGAGCGGCGCTCCGATAATTCAGAACGATAAGCTGATAGGTGCGGTAACGCACGTTTTTGTTAATTCCCCCGAAAAAGGCTACGGAATTTTTATTGACGAAATGACAGACGGTAATTAACATTAAACGGGACTGATAAACCAGTCCCGTTTCGCTTTTACTTTTCTATTTTATCAATCATAGGACAGTCGAGCTTTGCGCGGTATTCCGGCTTTGCCCAATATACGGCGTTTCGTATAACCGTCTGCACGTCCTTGTTATAATATGTAGGATACGTTTCATGTCCCGGCTGGAAGTAGAAAACCTTTCCGTTTCCTCTCGTATAACAACAGCCGCTTCTAAACACCTCTCCCCCTTCGTACCAGCTCACAAATACTGTCTGGTCAGGTTCGGGAATATCAAACGGTTCCGAGTATGTTTCCTCATGCGGAAGTTCAAAATAACGTCCCAGTCCTTTTGCAATCGGGTGCGACGGCTTGCTTACCCATATGCGTTCTTTGTCGCCGTCCTCTCTCCAGCCTAAGTAACATGATGTTCCCATAAGAAGCCCGAACGGCTTTGAGCAATGTGCCGAATGGAGGAATATTATTCCCATACCCTCTAAAACAGCGTCACGCACCAGCTTTGCGGTTTCATCCGGAACATCGCCGTGGCGCATATGTCCCCACCATAAAAGAACATCGGTGTTATCAAGAATTTCTTTTGTGATACCGCAGTTTTCGTCCTGCAAAGTCGCTGTCCTTACGGATATATCGTCACTCTGCAAAAATTCCGCAATGGCGCTGTGTATGCCGTTGGGGTAAATCTTTTTTACGGCGTCATCAATTCTTTCGTGTTCAAATTCGTTCCAAACCAAAACGTTTATCATTTTTTATATCTCTCCTTTTGAAAAATATTCCGTAATTTTAAATTAAGTATAGCATTTTACTTTGCTGTATGATATAATATTTTTATCTAAAAGTATAACTTTTTTGACCGGAGGGATATTTATGGAGTACGATGAGGGAAAAGTTGTTCAGGACGGATTTGAAATACCGATAGAATGTTTTAACAGAATACACGTTATCGGTGACGGCGAGCTTGAAAACCTGCATTATCACGATTATGTCGAACTGCTCTACGGCGTGGACTGCGATACTGTCGTGCGCTGCGGAGTAAACGATTATCATATGTGCAGCGGCGATTTTGTTGTGATTAATTCAAAAACGCCTCATTCGGTTATTTCCAATTCAAAAATAAGCATATACACCGTCATTAAATTTATGCCGCAGATATTGTATGCAGCCGAACAGTCGGTATTTGAATTTAAGTACATACTCCCATTTGTTGCGGATACAAAGAAATATCAAAAATTTTTCAGCCGCAACGAAATAGAAAACACGGATATTCCGGAAATTATGAGAGCGATTTTATCCGAGAGAAAAAATATGGCGTACGGCTATGAGATAGCGCTCAGGATATACGTAAGCAGAATTGTTTTGAGGCTTATACGCAAATGGCACGTCAGCGGAGAGGATACGGACGTTTCAAACGAAACGATGCTTTCCGTGCAAAAAGGCATTGAATATGCGCAGAACAATTACAGCACAGCAACTTCTTCAAAGGCGGCTGAGATATGCAATCTTTGTCCGTGTTATTTTTCACGGCTTTTTAAGCGTGTTATGAAAAAGAGTTTTACCGAATATGTTACATACATAAAAATTTGCGAAGCACAAAAACTGCTTATCACAACAAAAGAAAGCATAACCGATATATCGCTCGATACCGGCTTTTCAACAACGAGCTATTTTATAGAATGTTTCAAAAAGCAAACCCTGCTCACCCCCAAGCAATTCCGTGATAAATTCGGCAATACGAATAATTGATAAAAACAAGGATTTGAGGCATACTAAACCGGAGTATACTTGTTTTTTTATAGGGGGATAATTATGCCGAGAATTTTAGCTTTTGCAATCGGATTGTACTTTTTGGGACTTTGGACAGAAATGTATAAACGCATTTTTGATACAATGACAATCAATCGGTTAAATAAAACTCTCCCTTTGTCGGACAAGCGTATTGTTGCGGTTTCTTCAAGGTATTTTTCACTGCGTCGTGCTTTTGCAAAAAAGGAAGGCTTTCTTCAGATGATGATTTTTCAATATAAGGGCTTATAATCCTTATATTGCATAAAAGTGACCTAAAAAAACACCCTTTTTTTTAGGTATTTAATATTGATTTTTCACATAAAAAGTGTTATTATATATACGTATGCTTATGCTATATATTATTTTGGCATTTAGCGCTATAAATTTTTTTATAAAAGGAGAGATTTCTCGATGGCAAGAAAAATGAAAACCATGGATGGAAACAACGCCGCCGCATATGCGTCATATGCATTTACGGACGTTGCGGCAATCTATCCTATCACACCATCATCAACAATGGCGGAGGTCACGGATAAATGGGCTGCTGCCGGTCAGAAGAACATTTTCGGCAATACCGTAAAGGTTGTTGAAATGCAGTCGGAGGCAGGCGCTTCGGGTACTGTTCACGGTTCGCTCACAGCAGGTGCGCTTACCACTACCTACACGGCATCTCAGGGACTTCTGCTTATGATCCCGAATATGTACAAGATTGCCGGCGAACAGCTTCCCTGCGTATTTAACGTATCGGCAAGATGTATAGCCGCTCATGCACTTTCCATTTTCGGTGACCACAGCGACGTTATGGCTTGCCGCCAGACAGGATTTGCTATGCTCGCATCAACAAATCCGCAGGAGGCTATGGATCTCGGCGCTGTTGCTCATATGACAGCAATCAAAGCAAAAATCCCGTTCCTTCATTTCTTTGACGGTTTCAGAACATCTCACGAGTATCAGAAAGTTGCTTGCTGGGATTATCAGGACCTTGCCGAAATGGTTGACTGGGACGCAATAAATGATTTTAGACGTAAGTCGTTAAATCCCGAACACCCCGCTCAGAGAGGTACTGCTCAGAACGGAGACATATACTTCCAGGCAAGAGAAGCTTGTAACTCGGCTTACGATGCGGTTCCCGAAGTCTGTCAGGAGTATATGGACAAGGTTAACGCAAAAATCGGTTCAAATTATCAGTTATTCAACTATCACGGCGCTCCCGATGCAGATCAGATTATTGTTGCAATGGGTAGTGTATGCGATACTATCAAAGAAACCGTTGACTATATGAACGCTAACGGAAGCAAAGTAGGTATGATTGCCGTAAGACTTTACAGACCGTTCAGCATTAAGCATTTTGTTGACGCTATTCCCTCAACAGTTAAGAAGATTACCGTTCTTGACAGAACAAAGGAACCGGGTGCTCTCGGCGAACCGCTTTATCTTGACGTTGTTGCAGCTTTGCAGAACGACGGCAGATTTAAGGACGTTCCCGTATATGCAGGACGTTACGGCCTTGCATCAAAGGACACAACTCCGGCATGCATTATCGCCGCTTTCAGAAACACCGAAAAGAAGCATTTCACAATCGGTATCAATGATGACGTTACGCATCTTTCGCTTGATCTCAGCGAAAATCCCGACACCACACCTGCAGGTATTACAAGCTGTAAGTTCTGGGGTCTCGGTGCTGATGGTACGGTTGGCGCTAACAAAAACTCGGTTAAGATTATCGGCGACCACACAGATATGAACGTTCAGGCTTACTTTGACTATGACTCAAAGAAATCGGGCGGTCTCACCTGCTCACACCTGCGTTTCGGTCATGCTCCGATTACATCGACATACCTTATCAATAAGGCTGACTTTGTTGCTTGTCATAAAGCTTCATACATAAGACAGTATGATATGGTAAGCGATATTAAGCCCGGCGGTGTATTCCTTTTGAACTGCTCATGGTCAGGCGAAGAGCTGGACAAGCACCTCCCCGGACAGGTTAAGAAATACATTGCCGACAACAACATTCAGTTCTATACAATAGACGGTGTAAAGATCGGTAAGGAAATCGGACTCGGAAACAGAATTAACACTGTATTACAGTCGGCATTCTTCAAATTATCAAAAATTCTTCCCGAAGAAGACGCTATAAAGTATATGAAGGACGCCGCTACAGCTTCATACTCAAAGAAGGGCGAAGCTATCGTTAAGATGAATCACGATGCAATTGACGCCGGCGCACAGCAGGTAGTCAAAGTTGACGTTCCCGAAAGCTGGAAGAACTGCGAATACGAGGACATCTCGACAAAGCACGAGGGCGAAGGCGAATTAATCGATTACGTAAACAATATACTTGTTCCTATCAATGCATTTGCAGGCGCTAAGCTCCCTGTTTCGGCATTTACAAAATATCAGACAGGCGAAGTTCCGCTCGGAAGCGCCGCATTTGAAAAGAGAGGAATAGCTATAGACGTTCCCGTATGGAACAACGAAACATGTATACAGTGCGGTCAGTGTTCATATGTATGTCCGCACGCTTGTATCCGTCCCGTAGTTCTTACAAAGGAAGAGCTTGACAATGCTCCCGAGGGTATTAAATACGCTCCGGCAAAACAGCTTGACGGATTGTATTACACAATGGCAATTTCGGTTCTTGACTGTACAGGCTGTGGCAGCTGTGCAAACATCTGCCCCGGAAACATCAAGAACGATACGCTCGTTATGAGCTCGCTCGAAGGTCAGTACGATGCTCAGAAGTATTTCGATTATGCGGCTGATTTGGGCGAAAAGCAGGCTGTTCTCGATAAGTTCCCCGCAACCAAGGTTAAGGGTTCGCAGTTTAAGATGCCTTATCTTGAATTCTCAGGCGCTTGCGCAGGCTGCGGCGAAACACCGTATGCAAAGCTTGTTACACAGCTGTTCGGTGACAGAATGTACATTGCAAACGCAACGGGTTGTTCTTCAATCTGGGGAGGTTCGGCACCGTCAACACCGTATACGGTAAACGCTAAGGGCGAAGGTCCCGCATGGGCAAACTCGCTTTTTGAAGACAATGCCGAATTCGGTCTCGGTATGTGCATTGCTCAGGATACAATAAGAGAGCAGACAATCGCAAAGGTAGAAAAGATTGCAGATGAAAATGCAGAGGTTAAGACTGCATTTGATAAGTTCCTTGAAACAAAAGACAGCAGTATCTGCAACAAAGTTCCCACAGAGGAATTGTTAAAGGCTGTTGCGGCTGTTACATCACAGGAAGCAAAAGACGTTCTTGCAGATAAAGAATATCTTTCAAAGAAATCCTGCTGGATATTCGGCGGTGACGGCTGGGCATATGATATAGGCTTCGGCGGTGTTGACCACGCTCTCGCATCGGGTAACGATGTAAATATTCTTGTATTCGATACAGAAGTTTACTCGAACACGGGCGGACAGGCTTCAAAGGCTACTCCGACAGGCGCAATCGCACAGTTTGCCGCAGCAGGTAAAGAGGTTAAGAAAAAGGATCTTGCTGCTATAGCTATGAGCTATGGTTATATCTATGTTGCACAGGTTGCTATGGGCTACAATATGCAGCAGTGTCTTGACGCTATGGTTGAGGCTGAAAGCTATCATGGTCCGTCGCTTATAATTGCATATGCTCCTTGTATAAACCACGGTATTAAGGGCGGTATGAAGATTGCTCAGTCAGAGGAAAAGAAAGCAGTTGAATCAGGTTACTGGCACTGCTTCAGATTTGACCCGAGAAAGACAGCAGAGGGCAAGAATCCGTTTACATTGGATTCAAAGAAACCTACCCTCTCCTATGAGGACTTCCTTATGGGCGAAGTTCGTTACAACTCGCTTGCTCGTTCAAATCCCGAAAGAGCAAAGGAATTATTTGCTAAAGCGGTAAAGAATGCAGAAGAAAAGTATGCAAAGCTTGTAAAATTAGCAGAAGCTGAATAATAAAAAAATTAAACAGCGCAGCAGTTATAACTGCTGCGCTGTTTTTATGATCATAAAAAAGGCGGTGTATACCGCCTTTTTTTAAACTGTTTCCACTTTTATAATATTGGTATTTCCCGACTTGCCATCGGTTATTCCGCCTGTTATAACTATGCAGTCGCCTTTTTTTAAGTCAAGATTTGCTTTTGCGGCGGAAAGTGCATGATAGAACAATACGTCGGTTGAATTGAACTGCTCGCTCATTACGGGCAGTACGCCCCATGAAAGTGCAAGCTTATACCATACCGATTTATTTGTTGCCATTCCGATAATATCCGTAGGCGCACGGAAACGTGATACCATTCTGACCGTCATACCCGATATTGATGTGGCAACTATTGCTTTTGCCCCTATATCTATTGCCATTCCGCACGTAGCGTGCGAGATAGCGTCTATTCTGTTTTTGATGTTAAAATCGGAGGTTTTAAAACGTTTATCGTAATGAATGTGCTTTTCCGTCTCCTCTATAATTTCGGACATTGTTCTTACCGTTTCAACAGGGTGCTTTCCTGCCGCAGACTCTCCCGAAAGCATAACGGCGCTCGTTCCGTCATATACGGCGTTTGCAACGTCCGAAATTTCCGCTCTGGTCGGCCTGGGATTGTAAATCATAGATTCGAGCATTTCGGTAGCGGTAATTACACGCTTTCCGAGCAGACGGCACTTGGTGATAATGTATTTCTGAATTGCCGGAAGCTCCGCAAACGGCACTTCAACGCCAAGGTCTCCCCTGCCGATCATTATTCCCTCACATTCTTCACAAATTTCTTCTATGTTGTCTATTCCCGTCTGATTTTCAATCTTTGCAATAATGCCTATTCCACTGCCGCCGTTTTCTGCAAGGAATTCTTTCAGGTCAAGCAAATCCTGCTTGCATGATACAAATGACGCCGCAATGAAATCAACATTATTCTTTATTCCGAGCAAAACATCGCTTTTATCCTGTTCGCTTAAATAAATCTGATGAAGTACCTTATTAGGAAAACTCATACTTTTTCTGTCCGAAAGCTCGCCGCCTGCCGTAACAATACATATAATATCTGTGTCGGTGATTTCCTTTACCTCGAATGCTACAAGACCGTTATTTACAAGCACTCTGTCGCCTACGTTCAAGTCGTTTACAAGTCCCTTGTAATTTACGCTGACAATGGTTTCATCGCCCTCAATATCTCTTGTTGTAAATGTGAAGCTGTCGCCGTCGGACAGTTGTATTTTTGAATTTTTAAATGTTTTAATTCTGTATTCAGGGCCTTTTGTGTCGAGCATTATAGCTATCGGCAGATTAAGCTTTTCACGGACTCTCTTTACCATATCGATTTTTTGCTGTTGTTCCTCGTGAGTTCCGTGCGAGAAATTTAGCCTTGCCACGTTGGCTCCCGCCTTGCACATTTCTTCAAACACTTTATCCTCGCTGCTTGACGGACCGATTGTGCATACAATTTTTGTCTTTCTCATATTCTATGCTCCTTTTGCTTAATGCCGTAATAAAAAAATTCCTATTATATATTATACCCCAAGCGGCAAATGTAGTCAAGGAAAATAATGAAAAAGGCGCTAATGTTTAACATACAATTAACATTAGCGCCTTTGCTTATAATTTAATCATGAAGTTTTCGTTTATCAATAACTCTTTTTGCTTTGCCCTCGCTGCGCTCTATTTCACGGTAATCCATAAGATGTACCTTTGCGCCTATTCCGAGCTGACTTCTGAGCTTTGATGCAAGCATTTTTTCGGTAAGGTCTGTCGGACCTGTGTATTCCGGCTGACGTTCTACATTTATATCGAACGTATCCGTATTGTTTTCACGGTCAACGATAATCTGATAATTTGCCGATACCACATCGCCGTTTTTAAGAAGCACTTCTTCTATCTGCGACGGGAATACGTTTACGCCTCTTATGATAAGCATATCGTCCGTTCTGCCGGCAGGCTTTGCCATTCTTACGTGTGTGCGTCCGCATTTGCACGGCTCGTAATTCAGCACGCACAAATCTCTTGTGCGGTAACGGATAAGCGGTTGCCCCTCTTTGGTGATTGTTGTGAATACCAATTCACCGAATTCGCCCTCGGGAAGTACCTCCCCCGTTTCGGGATTTATAATTTCAGGAATAAACATATCCTCGCATACGTGCATTCCTGCCTGCTGACTGCACTCATACGACACGCCCGGACCTATTATCTCGGTTAAGCCGTAAACGTCATATGCCTTTATTCCCAAAGAGTCTTCTATAGTTCTGCGCATCTCCTCAGTCCACGGCTCTGCACCGAAAATACCTGCCTTGAGCTTTATATCGTCTTTCATACCATGGTCGCGTATAGCTTCGGCAAGATACATAGCATATGACGGCGTACAGCACAGGTGTGTTGCACCCAAATCACACATAAGTCTTATCTGACGTTCGGTATTTCCCGAGGAAGTCGGAACAGTCATTGCACCGAGCTTTTCCGCTCCGCCGTGTGCACCGAGTCCGCCCGTAAACAGACCGTAGCCGTATGATACCTGCACAACCGAATTTTCGTCTGCACCCGTTGCCGCAAGCTGACGTGCAAAGCAATCGGACCAGTTATCGAGGTCTTTTCTTGTATATCCGGCAACCACCTGTTTGCCTGTTGTTCCCGAAGAAGCATGGATACGTACAATATCCTTCTTCGGAACAGCCAAAAGACCGAACGGATAATAATCCCTTAAGTCCTGCTTGGTTGTAAACGGAAGCTTTGCAAGGTCTTTAAGTTCTTTTATGTCCTCGGGCTTTACGCCTGCATTGTCCATTCTTTCCCTGTACATAGGCACGTTGTCATATATACGTCTGACCTGCCACTTAAGACGCTCGAGCTGAAGTTTCTCGATTTCGCCTCTTTCCATACACTCTATATCTTTTTGAAAATACGCCATTTGTTTTGTCCTCCCGTGCTTAAATGCTGTAACCTGCCTCAAAAGCCTTTAAGTTCATCTCAAGGAATTTTTCGGGGACGGTTTCCTTTATTGTTTCTATCCAGACTTCCTTTTTAACGTCCATTGTTTTTGCGAGGAAACCTATCAGAACAACATTCACTGCTTTTATAGTTCCTGCCTGTTTTGCAAGCGGAAGCGCATCTATTACTTTAAGATGCGTTTTTTCTTTTATCTTGCTTTCAATGTCCGACGGATAATCCATTGCACCCGTTATGACAGGCATAGGATTTATGCACTGATTGTTCGCAAGTATTTTGCCATCCTTTTTTACGTACGGCAACGCTCTGTAAGCTTCGAGCATTTCAAATGCAAGGACAAGATCCGCCTCGCCTCTGTCGATTATCGGCGAATATACTTTTTCGCCGTATTTTATGTATGTAACAACGCTTCCGCCACGCTGGCTCATACCGTGAACCTCGCTCACTTTCACGTCGTATCCCTCTTTTATGGCAACCTTACCGAGTATGCGGCTGGCAAGCAGCGTACCCTGACCGCCGACTCCGACTATCATTATATTCATATCTCTTACCTCCGCTTACTCAGATTTTTCTATAGCGCCAAACGGACATACGTTAGTGCATAATCCGCAGCCGTTGCACTGTGTCGTATCAATCTTTATATTGCCGTCCGTAAACGAAATTGCCGGACAACCGAGCTTCATACACATTTTACACTTTTTGCACTTATCCGTTACCGTACAGCAGCCTGTAAGCTTTTTGCGTATTTCGGGAAGAAGCGCACACGGACGCTGTGCTATAATAACGGACGGTTCTTCTTTCATCAGCTCTGCTTTAACGACTTCTTCAAATCCTTTTATGTCAAACGGGTCTGCCACAACAACGCTTTCAACTCCGACGGCTTTTGCAAGTGCAATCAGATTTACCTGCTTTGTCGGTTCTTTTCTGATTGTATATCCGGTCGTCGGGTTATCCTGATGACCTGTCATACCTGTAATCGAGTTATCGAGTATAATAACCGTATTTACGCCCTTGTTGTAAACAATATCAACAAGTCCCGTGATACCCGAATGCATAAAGGTCGAATCGCCGATAACGCTTACCAGCTTCTTTGCAAATTCGTTTCCGCGTGCTTTTACCATACCGTGCGCCGCACTTACCGACGCACCCATGCAGATGGTAGTATCAACGCTCTGCAGCGGCGGCGCCGCACCGAGAGTATAACAGCCTATATCGCCCGACACAACAACGCCGAGCTTTTTAAGAACATAAAATGTTCCTCTGTGCGGACAGCCGGGACACATAACCGGCGGTCTTATCGGTATAACTTCGTCGATTGACGCCGTTTCTGCCGGTGCTTCGCCAAGGACAGCGCTGCGTATCATTGTCGGTGTGTATTCGCCCAAAAGCGTGAACGCCTCTTTGCCGATTACATCAACGCCAATATTTCTGCAATGCTCCTCTATAAACGGGTCAAGTTCTTCTATTACAAAGACTTTATCGCATTTTGCCGCAAAATCACGTATCATTTTTTCGGGCATCGGATATATTGTTCCGAGTTTTAAGTAGTTGACCTTGTCGCCCAATGCTTCTTTTGCGTACATATACGCAATTCCTGCCGAGATTACGCCGATCTTTGAGCCGTTATCCTCAATCTTGTTTATGGGACTGGTCTCTGCCATTTCAACGAGATTTTTCATTCTTTCTTCAACCACAACGTGGCGCTTTATGGCATTGCCGGGCATCATAACGTACTTTGCGGGATTTTTATCATAATCTTTTAATTTATAATCAAACTTTTCCTGTTCCTCAACAAGGCTCTGCGAGTGCGAAACACGTGTCGAGAGTCTTATAAACACGGGCGTGTCATACTGTTCCGACAAATCATATGCAAGCTTTGTAAAGTCACGGCACTCACCGCTGTCGGACGGCTCAAGCATCAATATTTTCGACGCCTTTGCATAATGGCGTGAGTCCTGCTCGTTCTGTGACGAATGCATTCCCTGGTCGTCCGCAACGCACATAACCATACCGCCGTTTACGCCGGTATAGCTTGCCGTAAACACGGGGTCAGCCATAACGTTCAAACCGACATGCTTCATACAGGTCATTGAACGTGCTCCCGCAACAGACGCACCTATTGCCGTTTCACAGGCAACTTTTTCATTGGGCGCCCATTCAACGTAAATGTTATCGTATTTTACGATATTTTCGGTAATTTCCGTACTCGGCGTACCCGGGTACGATGAAACGACTGTTACGCCGGCTTCGTATGCACCTCGTGCAATCGCCTCATTTCCAAGCATTAATTTTTTCATAATAACTCTGCTCCTTATATTTCAATCTGTTTTTTAACAACACTTTCACCGCAATATATTTTTCTGAGCTTCGGCTTTTCGATTTTTCCGGTGGGATTTCTCGGCACGTCCGCAAATATTATCTTTCTCGGACGCTTGTATCTCGGAAGATCGCCGCAAAATTCCATTATTTCTTCTTCGGTTGCTTCACAGCCTTGTTTCAGCTGAATTATTGCCGCCGATATTTCTCCTAAGCGTATATCCGGCAAGCCTATAACCGCTACATCGCTTATCTTGTCATTTTTTCTTAAGAAGTCCTCAATCTGTACGGGATATATGTTTTCGCCGCCCGATATTATAACGTCCTTTGCACGGTCAACGAGGTATATAAATCCGTCCTCGTCCTCCTGTGCCATATCGCCCGTAAGCAGCCAGTCGCCTTTTAAAACCTCTGCGGTGGATTTGGGGTCATTGTAATAGCATTTCATAACTCCGGGACCTTTTACCGCCAGTTCGCCGACTTCGCCGCGTTTTACTTCGTTGCCGTCGGGATTAAGAATTTTTACCTCCCAACCATAACCGGGAACGCCTATTGCGCCTACTTTATGTATGTTTTCTACGCCTAAATGCACACAACCGGGACCTATCGACTCGGACAATCCGTAATTTGTGTCATACTGATGATTTGGGAAGTATTTCTTCCAGCGCTTTATTAGTGACGGCGGAACAGGCTGTGCGCCTATATGCATAAGCCGCCATTGGCTAAGGCTGTAATCCTCAAGCTTTATATCACCGCGCTCGATTGCGTCCAGTATATCCTGCGCCCACGGAACAAGCAGCCATACTATCGTACATTTTTCCTCCGATATTGCCTGCATAATCCATTCGGGTCTTACACCCCTTAAAAGCACCGCCTTTGAGCCTGATCTGAGACTTCCGAACCAGTGCATTTTTGCGCCGGTATGATACAGCGGCGGTATGCACAGGAACACATCGTCGTGCGTTGTGCCGTGATGCGTCTGCTCTACTTTTGCGGAATGTGAAAGGCTTCTGTGTGCGTGAAGTATCGCTTTCGGAAAACCCGTTGTTCCCGATGAAAAATATATTGCCGCATCATCGTCATCGGTAAGCTTTATATTCGGCGCCTCAATGCTCATAAAGCGAACAAGATAATTATAACTTTCCGAGAATGTCGGACAATTTTCTCCGACGTAAAACATCTGCTTTACGTTAGGAAGCTTATCGCATATTTCCTCTACCCTGCCTATAAATTCAGGTCCGAATACTAAAACATCGGACTCGGCAAGTTCAACGCAGTATTTAATTTCCTCTGCCGTATATCGGTAATTAAGCGGTACAGCCAGTGCTCCCGTTTTGAGAACTCCGAAATATATCGGCAGCCATTCAAGGCAGTTCATCAATAAGATTGCAACCTTGTCGCCTTTTTTTATTCCACGGCTTAAAAGAAGATTTGCAAATCTGTTTGCTTTATCGTCAAATTCTTTCCATGTAATTTCACTTCTGCCGCAAAGCGCAGGGTTTGTTTCTATTAGCGCATACTCTTTCCATGTAAGCTTTGTATGCTCCATAACCTTCGGGTCTATCTCAACAAGCGCCGTTTCACCGCCGAATTTACGTGCGTTTTCTTCAAGTAATTCCGTAATAGGCATTTTTCTATATCTCCTTTATTCTTCAGCCTTGAAAACTTTTTCAACAAAGCCGTTATCAAATTTCTTAGTAAACAGCGATACTATCGGTACGACCGCCAGCGATACTGCCATTGCCGCAACTCCCATAACGGGCGCTTGCGAAGCGGCGCTCTTAAATCCCGACATACAGCTTATTATTACAGTCGGCACAAGCACGGTTAAAAATCCGCAGATCATACCCGACCATGCGCCTGCTTTTGTAATCTTTTTTGAATAAATGCCCCACAGATACGGACCTATAAAACAACCCGACACTATGCCCCAGCTGAATGACATTATATTTACTATTATCGAAATATTTGCGGTTGCGAATATGTATGAGCAAGTAACAAATATGAGGCACAGTATTCTTGTGAGTATCATCTGATGTTTGGGGTTGTAATCCTTTTTTACCGTTGGTATAAGGTCGACGCTTATTGCCGATGATGACGAAAGCACTATTGACGAAAGCGTAGACATCGACGCCGACAAAAGCAATATCAGAATTACCGCAAAAATCAGCGTGGTTACTATATTTATATCGCCGAGAGCTGTAAGGAGCGTCTGCGGTATTACCGAGTCGACACCGCCCTCAGGCAATGTGTTGTTAAGCACGAGTCTTGACAGCGAACCTACAAAGTATGCGCCGCAGCCTATAATCAGCGCAAATACCGTAGATATGTACTTTGCCTGTTTGATTGATTGTACATCTTTAATTGCGTAATATTTATTTACCATCTGCGGAAGTCCCCACGTTCCGAAAGACGTGAGAAGAATATTAATGCAGAGGAATTTTAAGCTTGAGCCGCCGAACCAGCTTGTTATTTGCTCGCCTACGGGAGCACCGTTTGCGGTGACTCCGTCAAGCGCGCGCAGATTATCCATAAAATGCGCCGCACCGCCGACAGCCTCGGTATTTAAAATTGCGATTACCATTGCGATTACTCCGGCAATCATAATAATTCCCTGTACAAAGTCCGTATACGCCGTTGCCACATATCCGCCGAGAACAAGATATATTGCCGTGAGGCAGGCAATTACAAGCATCCAGACATTGTTTGATATGTTCGGGAATATTGCCGAAAACATTGAGCCGAGTCCCTTATATACAGCGGCGCTGTACGGAACAAGGAACACAAATATAATAACCGCCGCAAAAACCTTAAGCGGAGTTGAATTATATCTGCTTTCAAAAAATTCCGGCATTGTTTTTGAATTAAGCGTATGCGTCATTGTCCGTGTACGGCGTGCCAAAAGCTGCCATGCAAGAAAGCACCCCAAAAACGCATTTCCTATGCCTATCCATATAGAGCCTAAGCCGATATTCCAACCGTGCTGACCGGCATAACCCACAAAAATAACAGCTGAAAAATATGACGTACCGTATGCAAAAGCACTTACCCACGCCCCGATTTTTCTGCTGCCTAAAAGAAATCCGTCAATCGTTTTGGTCTTTTTGGAGCTTCTTACTCCTATTAAAACCATTACTGCCGCAAAAACAGCCAGTACAGCTATGATTACACGCTGCATTTGAACAATATTGTTCTCCATTGTTATCCATCCTTCCGTTCTACCGTTTTACTTTTGTTTTTTGCGAAATCTGCGCATAAGCACAGTCTGCCGCACTTCAAATACTACAAATTTAATTATACAACATTTTTATTGCGAAATAAAGTGTTTTTTGTAAATTCGGTATTTTCATCAATTTTCGTATCGGTTTATTATATATATTGTATATAATAAAGAAAAACTGCCGATACAATCGGCAGTTTTTCTTTATTTAATCACTTATAATTCCCGCATTTGCACCGTAATATTTGGGTACATCGCCTTTTATTACCGTTTCGAGCAGCGGAATATCCGTTGTTACCGTTTCTTTATGGGAAAACATATATCCTGTACCGGTAACGTCAACCGAAACTTTTAAAGTAACTCTGTGATTTACCTGATTTATTCCGGCGCTCTCGAAGTTTTCTTCGAGATTAGCGAAAACAAGTGAATCGGGAGCTATTTTTAGCGGTATCTGCGGTCCTATTCCCGATAAAACCGGCAGCTTTGACGCACTCATAAGCGGAATATGCACCGTTTGTGCGCCGTATGTATTTATTCTTTTCTGAATATCGTTTATAAGACGTGATTTAAGCCTGTTTATTTTTACCGTGTCGGCATCAATAATACCATTATCTGTTTCGGAAAATCCGCCGTCGGTTTCGGCAAACACCTCGCTTACAGATGTGTTCACAATATCATTTACCATTGTATTGGCACAGGCGGAAAACCTTGCCTGATATGACGGTGCAAGCCTGTACAGCGTACCGTATGCAAGCAATATAACGGCGGCAATAATTGCAATACGCCTTATAAAATATCTTTTATATCTGACGTTAAACCCCATCCGCATAATATCACCTCCGCTGAGATATATTATGCGGATACGGGGTATTCTGTGAAAGTTACAGTTTCTTTGTTTCCACTTCTTCGGTTATGCGCTTGATGAAGTCCTCCAAGGGCATTGCGCCAAGGTCACCTTCTTTTCTTTCACGAACCGATACAGTACCGTTTTCAATATCCTTGTCACCTATAACAAGCATATACGGAACTTTTTCAAGCTGTGCTTCACGAAGTTTATATCCGAGTTTCTCGCTTCTGTCGTCCACTTCAAGTCTTATTATGCCGCTTTCTTCCAGCTTTTTCTTAACCTCATAAACATAGTCGAGATGTCTGTCAGCTATCGGTAACAGCTTAACCTGTACCGGAGCAAGCCATACAGGGAATGCGCCTGCATATTTTTCAATAAGAAGTGCAAGCGTTCTTTCGTAACAGCCGATAGATGTTCTGTGAATGATATACGGATTTTTCTTTGTTCCGTCTTTATCGGTGTATTCCATTCCGAATTTCTCGGCAAGCATTTGGTCTATCTGTATTGTGATAAGCGTATCCTCTTTGCCGTGAACGTTCTTTATCTGTATATCAAGCTTAGGACCATAGAAAGCCGCCTCGCCTATTCCGATCTTGTAATCGATACCAATATCATCAAGGATTGTTTTCATTACGGACTGTGCTTCGTCCCACTGTTCCTCCGTTCCTATATATTTCTCACGGTTGTCGGGATCCCACTGTGAAAATCTGTATGTTACGTCTTCATCAAGACCGAGAGTTTTGAGCATAAAGTTTGTAAGTTCAAGACAGCCTCTGAATTCGTCCTCAAGCTGTTCCGGAGTACACATAAGATGTCCCTCCGAAATTGTAAACTGACGCACTCTGATAAGTCCGTGCATTTCGCCTGACGCTTCGTTTCTGAAAAGCGTTGACGTTTCGTTTAATCGCATCGGCAAATCACGGTATGAACGTCCTCTGTTCAAAAATACCTGATACTGGAACGGACAAGTCATAGGACGCAATGCGAATACTTCGCTGTCCTTTTCCTCATCGCCCATAACAAACATTCCCTCTTTGTAATGATCCCAGTGACCCGAAATCTTATAAAGGTCGCTCTTTGCCATAAGCGGTGTTTTTGTAAGCTGCCAACCGCGCTTTTGCTCCTCGTCCTCGACAAATCTCTGCAAAAGCTGTATAACTCTTGCGCCTTTCGGGAGCAGTATCGGAAGTCCCTGACCAATGTAATCAACCGTTGTGAACAGTTCAAGTTCACGTCCGAGCTTGTTATGATCTCTTTTCTTTGCTTCTTCAAGATACTCAAGGTGTTTTTCGAGTTCGTCCTTTGTAAGGAACGCCGTGCCGTAAATTCTGGTGAGCATTTTGTTATGCTCATCGCCTCTCCAATATGCGCCTGTTGCGGACAAAAGCTTAAATGCCTTTACCTTTGAAGTATACTTTACGTGCGGTCCTGCGCAAAGGTCTGTAAATTCGCCCTGCTTGTAGAAAGAAATCGGATCACCCTCCGGGATTTCGTTTATAAGCTCGATTTTGTACGGCTCATCTTTCATAAGCTCCAGAGCTTCTTCTCTCGGAAGCTCAAATCTTTCGATTTTAAGATTTTCCTTTGCTATTTTTTTCATTTCCGCTTCTATAGCGTCCAAATCTTCACGGGTAAAAGCATGGTCGGTGTCAAAATCATAATAAAATCCGCTGTCGATTGCCGGACCTATGGTAAGCTTTACCTCCGGGAAAAGTCTTTTGACCGCCTGCGCCATAACATGTGACGTCGAGTGTCTTAATGTTTGCAATTCGTTCATTTCTGCCATAGTAAATACTTCCTTTCAATAATTATTAAGCGCATTACCCGAAATAAAAAAACGCACTCCGAGTAATGTTAATTACTCAGGAGTGCAGAATATACACGGTTCCATCCTGATTGCGGTAAAGTACCGCCGCTTGTTTTTATCGTTAACGCAGATTCACGTAATACCTACTAAAATGACTTTTTCGGTATTCTGCTCCGAAGTGGTGTTCGTCTGCCGCCGCCAAAGAAACACTTTCAGCCACGATGTTTCCTCTCTCATTGGTTTTGCGGCAAATTACTGTCTTCATCATCGCCGTTTTATATATTATCTCACTATTTTTGCAAAAAGTCAAGATTTTTTTTCGGATTGTAAAATCTTTTTAATATATTTCCCCGTATATGATTTTTCCACCTTGGATATTTCCTCGGGCGTACCCTCGGCAACTATCGTGCCGCCGTTTTTTCCGCCCTCCGGTCCGAGGTCGATTATATAATCCGCAGTTTTTATAACGTCAAGATTATGCTCGATAACGATAACGGTGTTTCCGTTATCAACAAGCTTGTCAAGCACGGCTGTGAGCTTGTGAACATCTGCGGTATGCAAGCCGGTTGTCGGCTCGTCAAGAATATAGATTGTTCTTCCCGTTGAACGCTTTGAAAGCTCTGTCGCAAGCTTTACTCTCTGTGCCTCACCGCCCGAAAGTGTTGTTGAGCTTTGACCGAGTTTAATATATCCCAATCCTACCTCCTGCAAGGTTTCGAGCTTTCTTTTAAGTCGGGGCAAATTCTCAAAAAATTCCGCCGCCTCGTCAACGGTCATTTCGAGAACATCATATATATTCTTGCCCTTGTATTTTACTTCGAGCGTTTCACGGTTATAGCGTCTGCCCTTGCAGACCTCGCACGGCACGAAAACGTCCGAGAGAAAATTCATTTCAATTTTTATAATTCCGTCGCCGGTACACGCCTCGCATCTGCCGCCTTTAACGTTAAAACTGAATCTGCCGGCATTATATCCTCTGATTTTGGATTCGTTTGTAGTCGCAAAGACTTCGCGAATATCATTGAACAGATTTGTATATGTCGCAGGGTTTGAACGTGGCGTTCTTCCTATCGGGCTTTGGTCTATATTGATTATTTTATCAAGTTTATCTATTCCCTTGATTGTTTTATGCTCTCCTGCGTGGGTATGCGCACGGTTAAGGTCATGCGCAAGGCGTTTATAGAGAATTTCGTTTACAAGCGACGATTTGCCCGAACCCGAAACTCCCGTAACACAGGTAAGAATACCCAACGGGAACTTAACATTTATATTTTTCAGATTGTTTTCCTTTGCACCGACAACCTCTATCCAGCCTGTCGGTTTCCTGCGTGTTTCGGGTATGGGTATACGCAATTCGCCGCTCAGATATTTGCCTGTTACCGAGTCGGGAGAATTTATAATATCCTCCGCAGTACCCTCGCCCACAAGCCGACCGCCGTTTATACCGGCTCCTGGACCTATATCCACTATGTGATCCGCAGCATACATAGTGTCGGTATCATGTTCGACAACTATTACCGCATTTCCGAGGTCACGCAGATTTTTAAGCGTTTTAATAAGACGGTCATTATCACGCTGATGAAGTCCTATGCTCGGCTCGTCAAGAATATACAAAACACCCGTAAGTCCCGAACCTATCTGCGTTGCAAGACGTATTCTCTGTGCCTCGCCGCCCGAAAGCGTTCCCGAAGAACGTGAAAGTGAAAGATAATCCAAGCCGACATCAAGCAGAAACTGCAAACGTGCCTTTATTTCTTTTACCACCTGCGATACAATAACTTTTTCACGCTCCGTAAGCCTAAGATTATTTATAAACTCCATTTCCTCGCGTATCGGCATACGTGTGAAATTGTAAATATTCATATCGTTTATCGTTACGGCAAGCACTTCATCATTTAATCTTGCACCGTGACAGTGACTGCACGTAACATTGTTGATATACCGCTCAAGGTCATTTTTTGAGTAAATTGACGTTGTTTCGTTGTACCGTCTTTCAAGATTTGCCGCAACACCCTCAAACGGCGCCGCATAAACGCCTTTTCCGTATGAGCGGTTGTAGCGTATATTTATCTTTTCATTTCCCGTGCCGTACATAACGATATGCTTTATATCGTCAGATAAATCTTTCCACGGCGTATTAATATCAAATCCGTAATGTTCGGCAAGTGCAGTGTAATACATATGCGCCATACTGTCCTTTATTTCGGGAGCCGCCCAGCCGCTTGCATAAAGGGCGCCCTCGATAAGGCTTTTATCCTCGTCACGCACTATAAGCGACGGGTCGATTTTTGATATGCTTCCCAAGCCGCCGCAATGCGGACACGCACCGTAAGGATTATTGAACGAAAACATACGGGGCGAAAGCTCGTGCAGGCTTATTCCGCAGTTTTCGCAGGAATAGCTTTGGCTGAATGTAAGCATATCGCTTCCGATAACATCAATCATTACCACATCGCCCGTAAGCTTAAGTGCCGTTTCAATCGAATCGGTGAGCCTTTTTGCTATGTTTTCACGTATAATCAAACGATCCACTACTATTTCTATGGAATGCTTCTTTGTCTTTTCAAGCGAAATATCCTCGCTTAAATCACGCATTTCACCGTCTGCACGGACACGCACGTATCCGTTTTTCTTTGCGCTGTCGAGTACCTTTTTGTGTTCGCCCTTCTGCCCTCTTATAATGGGCGCAAGAATTTGAATTTTAGTTCCCTCGCCCAGTTCAAGCACTCTGTCTACAATCTGGTCAATGCTTTGCTTTTTAACCTCACGTCCGCATTTGGGACAATGCGGAATACCTATTCTGCCGTATAAAAGCCTTAAATAATCATATATTTCCGTAACCGTTCCCACTGTTGAACGTGGGTTTTTTGACGTAGTTTTCTGATCGATGCTTATAGCAGGAGAAAGCCCCTCTATATAATCAACGTCGGGCTTATCCATCTGTCCTAAAAACTGTCTCGCATATGACGAGAGCGACTCCATATATCTGCGCTGACCTTCTGCATATATTGTATCGAATGCAAGCGATGATTTTCCCGACCCCGAAAGACCCGTTATAACAACAAGCTTTTCACGGGGGATATTTACATTTATATTTTTCAGATTATGCTCACGTGCGCCGAGTATTTTAATTTCTTTAGCCATTTGTTTACCTCTTATTGAAGATAACAGCTTCCGCTGTTTTTGTATCTGTTAAGCATATTTTTCTTTTCCGTTGCCGCATTGCGATAATCCTCCGCAATTGAGTTTTCAAAAACACGCTCTATTAAATCATCCTCCGAAAACGCAAGCGTTGCGGACTTTAAAACCTCTATCCGATCCGCCTCCGAAAACTCGCGTATGTCAATTATTTCCGTCGGTACGCCGAGTATATCGGTCAATGCATCACAGGTAGAGTACAGTATGTTCATTTTGATGTTTTTATCGCAAAAGCATACAAACTCGACCTTATCCGTATATTCAAGCACATACAGAACGGGCGTTAAAATTTTTTCTTTTAACAGCTGTACGGCTGTTTCCATTGTATCGGTCATTTTTTACTATCTCCTATGTCAGATATTCTTTTTCGATTTTGCGTATACGGTCACGTATAGCCGCCGCCTGCTCAAAATCAAGATTTTCGGCGGCTTTGAACATTTCCGCCGTAAGCTCCGCAAGAAGCCCAGTGTAATCCGTTTTTTCGTCCTCGTCCGCCTTTTCTTCAACAGGCTTTAAGGACTGAAGAATATCACGTATATCTTTCTTTATCGTTTGCGGAATGATATTATGCTCCTCGTTGTACTTTTTCTGTAATTCACGCCTTCTCTGTGTTTCCGAGATGGCGTTCTGCATTGAGTTTGTTATCGTGTCCGCATAAAGTATTACCTTTCCTTCGGCGTTTCTCGCCGCTCTGCCTATGGTCTGTATAAGAGACATCTCGCTTCTCAAAAATCCCTCTTTGTCGGCGTCAAGTATGGCGACAAGCGCCACTTCGGGAATGTCCAGCCCTTCACGCAGAAGATTTATTCCCACAAGCACGTCATACGTACCCATTCTCAAATCTTTTATTATTTCCGTACGCTCGATTGTACTTATGTCAGAGTGCATATACGTTACTTTTATCCCTACGCCTTTAAGATACTCTGTCAAATCCTCCGCCATACGCTTTGTGAGCGTGGTTACAAGCGTTCTGAAACCTTTTTCGGTTTCTTTGTTTATTTCGCCTATTAAATCGTCTATCTGATTTTGAGTCGGGCGTATAAATATTTCGGGATCAAGCAGACCGGTGGGACGTATTACCTGCTCCACTATGGCGCTTGAATGTTCCTTTTCGTATTCTGCCGGAGTTGCACTCGTAAATATTACCTGGTTTAAGCGATCCTCAAATTCGTTGAATTTGAGCGGTCTGTTGTCTGCCGCACTCGGCAGACGGAAACCGTATTTTATAAGTGTTTCCTTTCTTGCACGGTCGCCGTTGTACATTCCGCGCACCTGCGGAACGGTAACGTGCGACTCATCTATTATCATAAGATAATCTTCGGGGAAATAGTCCAAAAGCGTAAACGGCGCACTTCCGGGCGCTCTGCCGCTTATATGCCTCGAATAGTTTTCTATGCCCTGGCAAAAGCCTATTTCCTGCATCATTTCAAGGTCATACCGTGTGCGCTGTTCTATTCTCTGCGCCTCGATAAGCATATCATGATCCTTGAAATATTTTACCTGCTCCTCCATTTCAAGTTCTATACCTGCCATTGCGGCAAGCATTTTATCGTTCGTTGTAACGTAATGCGATGCCGGTGAAATAACTGCATGCTGTCTTATTCCGATAACCTCGCCCGTTACGACGTTTACCTCGCTTATGCGCTCTATTTCATCGCCGAAAAATTCCACTCTCACGGCGTTCTCGCCGTTGTTTGACGGGAATATTTCAAGCACATCTCCCCTTACACGAAACTTGTTTCTCACAAAATTTATATCGTTTCTTTCATATTGCATTGCAACAAGCTTTTTTAAAATTTCATCTCTGTCTTTCTGCATACCGACACGCAGAGAAAGCATAAGATTTTTATAATCCTCGGGATCGCCCAAACCATATATACATGAAACGCTCGAAACAATAATTACGTCCTTGCGCTCAAACAGCGCAAATGTTGCGCTGTGACGCAGCTTATCTATTTCCTCGTTTGTCATAGAGTTTTTCTCAATATAAGTATCTGTCTGCGGAATGTATGCCTCCGGCTGATAATAGTCATAATACGATACAAAAAATTCAACGCAGTTTTCGGGGAAAAACTCCTTAAATTCACTACATAGCTGTGCCGCAAGAGTCTTGTTGTGAGCAAGTACAATCGTAGGCTTGTTGACCTTTGAGATAATATTTGCCATTGTAAAGGTTTTTCCCGAACCCGTTACGCCCATAAGCGTCTGAAACTTTTCGCCTTTCAATACGCCGTCGGCAAGCTTTTCTATAGCCTGCGGCTGATCGCCTTTCGGTGTATATTCGGAAACAAGCTTGAATTTATCCAATGCAGACACCTCCCTTTTGTATCTTATACAGTATATCACATAATTTTTAATTTGTCAAACATTTGTTTGGAAAAAATTGAAATACACCGCTCCGTGTACATATGTACAATCCGAACGGTGTATTTTTATGTTTACATAAATATTCTCCTTACAAGAATATTGACTCTGCGCACATTTACCGATGTATATTCTTCCACATTACTGCGTATTGTATGCTGGATTTTTCTGCACACACGGCAGATATTATCAGTGTTTGACAGCGTAATCGTCATATCAATATGAACACCGTGAGCGGTTGTTCTGAGATTTATATTGAGTATTTGCCTTACTTCGCTTACTTTCCTTGTTTCGTGCATTGCCATTGCAATGATTACGTTATTTGAAATACTGTAATCACCCATATAGCTGAACGTAGGACGCACTATCGATTTTTCCTCAAGCACATTGATTTTATCGGAGTCAAGCACTTTCTGAAAACGTCTTAGCGGGTGCAGAAAATATCCCGAAAAATCCTGCTTAATCTCAAAAGTCGGAACAGGAATAACGTGCTTGCCTTCAACATTGCGCATTTTTTGTGCGGCAGCCATTTCCTCGGGGGACGCCTCCTCCGTAATATATATATACTTCTCCACCGGCGGTAAGCCTATATTGGCGGCAATTCTGTCCGCCATTCCCTCGGAGGTGCCGAGAATCATTATGCTGTTTATTTTATTTGCCGCAATTGCACGCTGTACTTCAACGCACTGCTCTTTTTTCATAAACAAAGCATGCTTTACCGACGCAATCCTTGTAGCCTCACGCTTTGCCGAATACCCGGCAAGTACCTTGCCGTGCGAAATCATAATTCCGTCGTCTATAATCGCATCGGCGTTATACTTCTGTGAAACGGTTACGCTCCTGTAGCTTTTTCCCGTGCCGCTCGGTCCTACAAATGCAATCACTCTCATAAAATCAATCCTTACTTTGCTTAATCTTATATGACAAGGTCATAAGCGAGTCGGACATATGTACATTCTCCACCGCAATCTTTTCCGAAAGCTTTAGTTCCGTGTAGGAAAAATTCAGAAGTCCCTTAACGCCGCATTCCGCCAAAAGTTCCGCCGTTTTTTTCACTTCTTTTCCGGGGAGCGTGAGCATTGCTATGTCTACCCTGTTCTTCATAAGAAAGTTTTTAAGCACATCGGCGGACATAACCTCAATGCCGTTTATTCGTGTGCCGATTACGTTCTTATCAACATCGAAAATCCCCACAAGTTTAAATCCGCGCTTTGCAAAATGACTGTGGTTTGCAAGCGCGCGTCCGAGGTTTCCGGCACCGATGATTATGGTTGTGTCCTCATCGTGCAGACCGAGAATATCTCCTATCGCATGATACAGATGCTCCACATTGTATCCGTACCCCTGCTGACCGAATCCGCCGAAATAGTTAAAATCCTGACGTATCTGTGAGGCGGTAACATTCATTTTTTTGCTGAGAGCACCCGATGAAATTTTAGTTATGTTTTGTTCCAGCAGATCACCGAGGTATCTGTAATACCTCGGCAGCCGCTTTACAACAACCGCAGGAACGTGTCTTTCCTGTTCGTTCATTATTTTTATCCCCTTTATTGAGCGTTTTTCTTTGTATAATTCAAAAGTCCGCCCGCAAAAATCATATCTTTCTGACGCTGTGAGAAATTAACGTTTACATCAAAATCAAAGCCTTTTGTTACGTTTGTAACCTTAACTGTTTCGCCGTTCTCAATCTGATCTTTCACGTTGTCTATTCTGAGTTCGTCGGACATATCTATTCTGTCATAGTCGCTTTCGTTTGCAAAGGTCATAGGTATAATGCCCGCATTGATGAGGTTAGCCATATGTATTCTTGCAAATGATTTTGTTATAACCGCTTTGACTCCCAGATACAGCGGTGCGAGTGCGGCGTGTTCTCTTGAAGAACCCTGACCGTAATTTGCTCCGCCTATTATAATGCTCTTTTTCATTTCAAGCGCTCTGTCATGGAATTTTTCATCACACACGCTGAAACAATACTTTGAAATTTCCGGTATGTTTGAGCGCAGAGGAAGTATTTTAGCGCCCGCCGGCATAATATGATCCGTTGTTATGTTGTCACCCACTTTAAGGCTCACGCCTGCGTCTATCGTATCGGCAAGCGGTTCGGAAAGCGGGAACGGCTTAATATTCGGACCTCTGAGAATTTCAATGCTGTCCATATCTTTTTCGTCAGCCGGTTTTACTATCATATTATCGTTTACGGTAAACTTTTCGGGAAGCTTAAATTCAGGCTCATCACCGAGAGTTCTCGGGTCTGTAAGCATGCCTGTAATTGCGGACGCCGCCGCAACCTCCGGCGATACAAGGTATATCTGACCGTCTTTCGTTCCGCTTCTGCCCTCAAAGTTTCTGTTGAATGTTCTTAATGATATACCCTTTGAATTGGGCGACTGTCCCATACCGATACACGGGCCGCACGCACTTTCGAGTATTCTTGCGCCTGCGTCTATAAGCGTTGAGAGAGCGCCGTTTTCTGCAAGCATATTAAGCACCTGCTTCGAGCCGGGAGCTATCGAAAGCGACACATCGGGATGAACAGTCTTGCCTTTCAGTATATATGCAACCTTGAGCATATCCAAAAGCGATGAGTTTGTGCAGGAGCCGATACATACCTGATCAATCTTCATTGCGCCTATTTCATTTACCGATTTTACGTTATCCGGCATATGCGGACAAGCAGCAAGCGGCTCAAGCTCGCTTAAATTAATATCTATTTCTTCATCATAAACCGCATCTTCATCGGCACAAAGCGGCACGTATGCTTCCTCTCTGCTCTGTGCTTTCAAGAACTCGTATGTTACCTCGTCTGACGGGAATATTGATGTTGTTGCGCCAAGTTCCGCACCCATATTGGTAATAGTTGCTCGCTCCGGCACGGAAAGAGTTTTTACTCCCTCGCCGCAATATTCTATAACTTTTCCGACTCCGCCCTTAACGGTCATTCTTCTTAAAACCTCAAGAATAACGTCCTTTGCGGCAACCCACGGCGAAAGCTTACCCGTAAGATTAACCTTAACCACCTTGGGACAGGTTATGTAGTACGTTCCTCCGCCCATTGCAACGGCAACGTCCATACCGCCTGCGCCTATGGCAATCATTCCGATACCGCCGCCCGTCGGCGTATGGCTGTCCGAGCCGATAAGAGTTTTTCCGGGAACGCCGAAACGTTCAAGATGCACCTGATGGCAAATTCCGTTACCCGGACGTGAGAAATATATTCCGTGCTTTTTTGCGATACTTCCGATAAATCTGTGATCGTCCATATTCATAAATCCGTTTTGCAGAGTGTTATGGTCTATATATGCAACAGAGCGCTCCGTCTTTACTCTCGGAACACCCATAGCCTCAAATTCGAGATATGCCATTGTTCCCGTAGCGTCCTGTGTAAGAGTCTGATCAATTCTTATGCCTATTTCCTGCCCTTTTATCATTTCGCCCTCAACGAGATGCGCCGATAAAATTTTCTCAGTAAGTGTCTGTCCCATTTTAAATCACCTCATTTTTATAATATCTTATTTTATTACACTTTATGGGGGTTTGTCAAGTGTGCCGGCAAATATATGAAAGTTTTTTTTAATTATGCTTGTCATTCGTGAAAATTTGTTGTATAATCTAACATACAAACATACGAAAGGATAAAAAGATGAATATACAAATAAAACAAATTTCCGATATGGAAAAAATATGTTCAATTAAAGATTTTGACGTACAGCGTATCGAAAAGCAGGATATATTATGCGGTGAGAAATTCTGCTATCAGATAGCAATGTACGCCGAAAGGCTCCAATTGTTTCATATAGCGGTAAATTCCCCGATAAAAAAATATGTTAAGGTATATGCGGTAAAGAAAACGGTTGTGGATTTTCCGTCAAACTCGTTTGACGATGATGATTTTATAACGAAAGAAAGCGGTCTTATGCCGGATATGCTTGTTCCGCTGTCCGAGCAGAATAACTGCGTGAGTGTGTCGAGTGAGGCGGACACATTATGGATTGAGGTTGCCGTCCCGGAAAACTTTGAGCCGGGCGAATATCCGATAGACATTTCATTCGTGAATGACGAAACCTACAGATACGGCGAAAAGGTGCAGTTTGTTCAGACTATGAAAATAAACGTACTGCCGCTTAATCTGCCGAAGCAGAAAACGATGTTCACGCAGTGGTTTCATGTTGACTGCATTGCGGCTGTTCACAATGTGAAAATATACAGCGAAAAGCACTGGGCGCTGATTGAAAAATACTTAAAGCTTGCCGTGGATTTGGGAATAAACACAATCCTTACTCCCGTTATAACACCGCCGCTTGATACCAATTTCGGAACGGTACGCCCGTGTACACAGCTTGTAAAGATAGAAAAATCGGGAAGTCGGTACAGTTTTGATTTTTCGCTTCTGCGCCGATGGATTTCGATATGCCGCAATAACGGAATAGATTATTACGAAATTTCGCATTTATTCTCGCAATGGGGACTTAAATATTCGCCTAACATAATGGTTACAGAAAACGGAAAATCACGCTATATGTTCGGCTGGAATGTACCTGCGTCCGACCCGTCATATAAAGAATTTCTCGAACAGTTTTTACCGGAACTTATCAAGGTGCTTAAAGAGGAAAAAATCAAGGACAAGTGCCTTTTCCACCTTTCGGACGAGCCGCTTGAAAATCATATGGAAAACTACAGATATGCGCACGATCTGGTGCGTCCGCTGATTGACGGCTGTAAAATTATAGACGCAATGTCGAGTAAGATTTTTTACAATGAAAAGCTTGTTGACATTCCCGTTTCAGCCACGGATCACATAGAGCCGTTTATTGAGTCTGACACAAAGGGACTGTGGGCATATTATTGCTGCGGCCAAGGAAACGGCGTAGGAAACAGGTTTATAGCAATGCCGTCATACAGGAACAGAATATTGGGATTACAGCTTTACAAATACGGTATCGGTGGATTTTTGCAGTGGGGATATAATTTCTATTTCAGCCACCGCTCGTTTTATCCGATAAATCCGTATGTGACAACCTCAAGCGATAAAGCCTTCCCCTCCGGCGACCCGTTCTCGGTATATCCGACTCAGAACGGAGTTACACCGTCACTGCGTGCGGTGATTTTCAAAGAGGCACTCCAGGACATAGAATTGTGCCGTATGCTTGAAGAAAAAATCGGAAAAGAAAAAGTTGTCGAGCTTATTGAAAAAGAAGCCGGAATGGAGATAACTTTCAAGGATTATCCGAGAAACAGCGAATTTATTCCGCATCTTACAGATAAGATAAAAAGTATGCTGATATAAAAAAGCAACCTCCGTTACGGAGGTTGCTTTTTTATATCAGATTTACGAACAATGACGCCACAATAACGGTAAGAACTCCTGCAACCGCAATCGCAAGACTGCTCATAGCGCCTTCGGTTTCTCCCAGTTCCATTGCTTTTGTCGTACCTATTGCATGGGACGCCGTTCCGATTGCCAGCCCCTTTGCAACGGGATTGTTTATCCTGAATAATTTTAATACGCCCTCAGCCGTCAGATTGCCGAGAATACCTGTTATTGTTATTGCTACAATCGTTATGGTTTCCACTCCGCCGTATTCCGTACTGAGTCCCAATCCGATTGCCATTGTTATTGATTTCGGAAGCAGTGACACATATTCGGTATGAGATATGGAAAACAGATACGCCATTACAAAAATACTTCCCATACTCGCAAACACACCTGTGCATATCCCTATAAGTATTTCTTTCAGATGCGTTTTTAAAACATATATCCTCCTGTACAGAGGTATGGCAAGACATACCGTTGCAGGGGTCAGAAGATAGCTTATATATTTCGCACCGCTGTTATACACCTCGTAATCAATATTGAACACCAACAGCACCGCAATTATTACTAATATCGAAAACAAAAACGGATTAAGCTGTTTTACTTTTTTATTTATCGCCTCGCCCAAAAGGTAAACGCCTATGCTTAATATTACGCCAAAGTAGACATTTTCGGCAAGTATATTATTCATCTCTGTGCCTCCTGTCAAGCTTCATAACCCATTCCGTAGCTTTGCCCGTAGCGATCATTGTAATGAATGTCGAAACAACGGAAATTACCGCAATCGGCACAATTATACTTTTCAACGAATCCCATGCCGTTATAAGCGCCACTCCGCCCGGTATAAACATTATCGGCATAATCGCAAGCAGAAAATCGCTTGTTTCCTCTACCTGTTCAAGTTTGACGATTTTTGTGCACAGGCAAAAAATCATTATCGCAAAGCCGTAAATGCTTGCCGGGACGGGCAAAGGTATAAAATGATGCAGTAATTCGCCCAAAAAAGTTATACCGAAAATCACGGCAGTCTGTCTTAAATATTTCATATCTAATGTTGTGTTATACTCCCTTGCAATTTCAGCAGCGGCAAAGTTCTTCCGCCAATGCGTCTATTTTTTCACGGCTTTCATCATTTAATGCCGATAAAATTTTTACGCTGTTTTCCGCAAAAGTCAAATCCTTTGAATTTTCAAACATTTTGCTCATCACTTTTGCGGCAGTGGGCGCCCATGAACCGTTTTCGATAAACGCTACGGTTCTGTTGCGGTAATTGCGCTCCGTGAGATTTTCTATAAACTCACGCATAAACGGGAAAATATCCGCATTATATGTTGTGGTAGCAAGAACAAGCTTGCCGTATCTGAAAGCGTCCTCAACGTTTTCAGCCATATCGCTCCTTGCCAAATCGCTTAAAACCACTTTCGGACAACCCTTTTCACGCAGTTTTTCCGCCAAAAGCTCCGCCGCCTTTTTTGTGTTTCCGTAAACGGAAGTGTACGCTATCATAACGCCCTCGCTCTCTACCGAATACGATGACCAAATATTATAGAGATTTATATAATATTCAAGATTTTCCGACAGAACAGGTCCGTGCAAAGGACAGATTATCTTAATGTCAAGCGCAGAAGCTTTCTTTAAAAGACTCTGCACCTGTGCGCCGTATTTGCCGACTATACCGATATAGTATCTGCGTGCCTCGCAAGCCCAGTCCTCATCGGCGTCCAGTGCGCCGAATTTACCGAATCCGTCAGCCGAGAACAGAACCTTGTCAAAACTGTCGTACGAAACTATAACCTCGGGCCAATGCACCATAGGCGCGGTGATGAAAGTAAGAGTATGCTTTCCCAATGACAATGTGTCGCCTTCATTTACAACCAAACGCCTGTCCGCAAAATCCGTACCGAAAAACTGCTTCATCATTGTGAACGCCTTACTGCTTGCAACGATAACGGCATTTTTGTATTTCTCGGCGAATCTCTGTATGTTTGCGGAATGATCCGGCTCCATATGGTGAACAATGAGATAATCGGGCTCTCTTTCACCGACTGCGTCTTTGAGATTGTTAAACCATTCGTCCGCAAAATATGCGTCAACAGTATCGGTTACCGCAATTTTGTCATCAATAATAACGTATGAGTTATACGCCATACCGTTTTCAACCGCATACTGTCCCTCAAACAAATCAATCTCATGGTCGTTTACGCCTATATATTTAATATCTTTTGTAATTTCCATATCAATATACCCTCTCTTTCTTATTTTCCGGTGCTTCCGAAACCGCCGTCACGCTTGCCGTCCGCATCATCATCAACCGTTATTCCGTATTCGACAAATATTCCCTGGCAAAATCCGTCACCCTTATTAAGCTCAATTGTCTTACTTTCGTTTGAGTCATTTGTTATTTTGCAAAAGATATGTCCCTCGTTACTGCTGTTATAATAATCGCTGTCAATTATGCCTACTGTATTGTTGAACTGAAGTCTGAACTTAAAGCCCAGACCGCTTCTCGGATAAAGCTTAAGCACCCAGCCGTCATCTATTCTTACCCGTATTCCCGTAGGAATTTTAACCGTTTCGCCGGGTTTTAAGGTAAAAGCTTTCGGTGTGTAAAAATCATATCCCGCCGAGCCTGTTGTGGCACGCTTAGGGAGTTTTATGCCGTCATATACTTCATTAACGTCATTCTTGCCAGGAAAGGTATCCTCCCAATCGGATTTAAATTTTTCAAAACTGACTTTTTCAAATTTAGCAATTCTTTTCATATATCTTATCCTTTCCGAAGATTTTTAATCCGTTACAAGCACTATTTGATCCAATTCAAGGCTTTTTTTAACGTCAATCACCTTCTGATTTGCGCTCCCCTTCCATGGCAGACGCACATCTTTTAATGCTTCTTCAAATTTACCGTCAACCAAAACATCAACCTTGCTCATACAGTCAAGGTCTTTTATATCGTTCCATTCATAACCGGTGTATATCCAAATGGTTTTTTGCGGAAACTTTTCTCTTATTTCGCCAACAAGCTTTCCGATTTCCGAACGGTTAAGCGTATGCAATGGGTCTCCTCCCGAAAAAGTCACGCCCGATATATAAGGCTTTTCAAGCTCATCAAAAATCTCTTTTTTTGCCGTCTCGTCAAACGGTATTCCGCCGTTTATATCCCACGTAACGGGATTTTGGCAATTGGCGCAGTGATGCTCGCATCCTGCAACCCAAAGCACTACCCGCAGTCCGTCGCCGTTAAGCATATCGTCCTTTGTTATATTGTGATACCGCATTACATACTTTTCCTTTCAGCGATTTCTGCCATTTTGGCGTCGTTAAGTCTCGTGTCGCCCTTAACTCTTGAATACGAAAGATAGCCGTTCATTCTGTCTATCTTGGTAAGATTTTTCGAACCGCATTCCGGGCAAACGTCCATTTCAAGTTCCTCGTGACCGCAATCGTCGCAATAAGCAAGCGACAGATTAACTCCCTCATATAGTCCCATCTTCATCGCACGGCGCACAAGCGTTCTTATTGCCTCTTTGTTGTAGGCAATCGGATATTTTACATACTGTATTTTTCCTCCGTTTGCCAAATTCCAAAATCTGTTCTCAAGATCCTGTTTCTGAATGGGAGTAATATCCTCTGTAACATGGCAATGAAAACTGTTTGAAACATACGGTCTGTCCGAAACCTTTTCTATAATTCCGTACTTCTTTCTGAATTGTGTTACCTGAAGTCCGCACAGTGATTCTGCCGGAGTTCCGTATATAGCGTAGAGGATACCGTCCTCTTTCTTAAATTCGTTGATTTTATCGTTGATGTGCTGTAATACGTTTATAGCAAATTCCCCGTCTTCAACAAGAGATTTTTTGTTATACAGCTCCTGTAATTCGTTAAATGCGGTTATGCCGAAAGATGCCGTACATGATTTTAAGAGCGGCTTTATTTTATCATAAAGTCCCAGATGACCGCTGTAGAAACCTCCCTCGCAGTATGCAAGCGGATTGGTTGACGCACGCATTTCGCCAAGATATTCATATGTTCTTATATGGAGCTGACGGATCAGTTCGAGATAATAGTCAAGCACTTCATAAAAATCTCTGCTCTCCTGTCTTGCCTTTGCCAGTATCATCGGAAGATGCAGTGATATTGCACCTATGTTGAAACGTCCGACAAACACAGGCTCGTCTTTATCATCGGCAGGCTCCATTCCGCCGCGCTTGTAATACGGCGAAAGGAACGCACGGCAGCCCATAGGCGAAACTATTTTTCCGTATTTTTTATACATTGACGGAACATATCCGTCGCCCGTAAGCGAAAGCCAATCGGGATACATTGTTTTTGAAGAACATTCTATGCCTGCTTCAAAAACATCTTCGAGCGGTTTGCCCTCGCCGTGCAGATTTTCATCATACAGGAAAACGATTTTCGGGAACAGCACCGGCTTTTTTCTGCCCTCTTTGCCCTGTCCGTTCATACGCACCTTGAGCATTGCAATGGTAGCCATTTTGGCAAATCTGCCCGTACCCGTACCTGCAGTTACCGTTATAAACGGGTAATCGCCGCGGCTTGACGATACTGAGTTAAACTTGTATTCCCAACCTTGGAAACCCTGTTCAAAATCACGCTCAACGTCTTTTAAAGACTCCTCCTCGGCTCTCTTTTGGTCCAGTCCGAGTCCGAGATATTTTTTGATATATTTTGCATATGATTTTTCAGCATACGGCTCAAGGATAAGTTCTGCGGACGGCACCGTAAAGCCGCCGTACTGCTGGCTTGCCGCCGACAATACTATATCGCCGATAACGTCGAATGCAACATCGAGCGTTTTCGGCTCATTATACCACAGGTTACCCATTTCAAAGCCGCCTTTTAAAACGTTTTCTACGTCAAAAAGACAGCAGTTCATTGTATCACGGCGTGCGGACATATCGTGAATATAAATATATCCGTCACGTATTGCCTGCAGTTCCTCGGTTGTGAGGAAGAATTTTTTATAAAGCTCTTTGTTAAGCTGATTGAAAATAAGGCTTCTCTTTGTCGAAACAAGCGCACTGTCCGTATTTGAATTTTCCTTATCGCCAATGTACATAATAGACTGACTCTTTTTATAAACCTCGTCAAGCATCTGCACAAAATCCTGCTTATAGTTTCTGTAATCCCTGTAGCTTTTTGCAACCTTCGGATTTACCTTTTCAAGAGCGCCCTCAACAATATTATGCATTTCAGCAATCTTAATATCCTCTTTGCCCATCTTTTCGGCTTCTTCGGTTACGAATTTGCATATAAAATCTTTTTCTTCATCGGTAAATTTAACAAGCACACGGAATGCAGACTTGTTGACCGCATTAACAACTTTCTGAACGTTAAACGCTTCTTTTGTGTTGTCTTTCTTTACAACATACATTGTTCTTTCCCCTTTCACAATCGTATATATATCAATAAATCTTATCTCAAACCACAAGATGTTGTGGTTTTGGTGTACGTTTTCTATTATAAACACAATATAGAAAAAAATCAATTACATACACGTTACAATTAAATTACATTAATTTCGAATATATGTTCGTATATATTATAACACCTTATTTTACCTGTGTCAACAGCTTTTGCCGTAAAAAATTTTAATTTTTTTAAAAATTTTACTTGACAAACGATAACGTTATGTGTATAATAATAAAGCAGTCAAAAATACGGTCCGGTAGTTCAGTTGGTTAGAACGCTAGCCTGTCACGCTAGAGGTCGTGAGTTCGAGCCTCATCCGGATCGCCAAAGAGGAGCAAGTTTTGCTCCTCTTTTTTTGTATTCTGCAATAAAAAAAACAGGCAAAGCCTGTTTTAGTTTGTAAAAAAGTGATATTTTACTTTTTTCGTCTGTTGACAAAATATTGTCGACAGGCTCTATTTATATATAAGATCCGTATGCCATTTTGTTTTGTGCCAGTGTTCGCCGTTGTATATTCTAAATCCCAACGCAAATTTCATACTGTCCGTTCTTCTGAGAAGTTTTATGATTATTTCATTATCCCCCTCATTAAAATCCATAAGGCAGAAATTATTGTATGGCGTATACAGACGTATTTCGTCCTTGGCGAGGACTTCCTTTCCGTTTACCCACATCTTAAATCCGTCGGTGTTTCCTATCACACCCCATACCTTTTGAGCCTTATCGGAAGCAACGGTTGTTTTGAGATACACACACATTTGCCCCTCAAGCGTCACCGTTTCTTCAAGAGGAATTATGTCCTCGTATGCCGAAACCGTGTCTATAAAGTCATTTTCGGGCATATTAAGGGCAGTTTCGTCTATGTATTCTTTATCAAGAAAGACTTCGCTGTTTACCATACACACAATATCCGGCAATACGCAGCCCTCACCATGCGGACTCGGATAATCGGGATTCATCGGCTGATCGAGCTGTTCAAAATACGGACCGTATACGTGATATTTTATCGGCTGTATTTTTAAAATCTCTGCTGCTAACCCATCTTCGGTCGCTTTTATTATTTCAAGCTTCGGCACGGTTTTATCCGTTACGCTGTATTCTTCGGGAATATCGGTTATATTAAGGCAGGGATTGTCTATCTTTAACGCAATGTTTATTGTATCCTTTGCCAGTCCTTTTATGCTGTCCGACGGTCTTACAATATCGATACCGCATATAAAATAATCCTTTATAAGTCCCGTTATTTCCTCGCCCAGACCTTTATATCCTATCATCGCTCCGACTATCGCCGCAGTGCTTGCACAGGTGCAGTCTGTGTCGTATCCGCATTTTAAGGCGATGTTTATGGTTTTGCGCATATCCTTTTTTCCGTATAAAAGCGCAATCAGAACAAATCCGAGATTTTGCACCACGTTGGTAAAATCGGGATGCGAATATCTGCTTAATACCATTTTCCTTGCTTGCGTCCAGTCTTGTCCGCACTTGAAACAATCGAACACATCTTTAAAGCATTTGTCAAGCTTACTTCCCTCGGGGACATATTTCATAGCCTTTTTTACAAGTGCTTCAACATCGCTTTCAAAAAATGCCATACTTTCAGCCGCCGCAAGAAACTGCTCGGCATACACCGAATTATCAGCGTGGTCGAGAGTTGCGTCTATGTACGCATATTTTGCCGCCAAATCATCATTTCCGGCGCTGATAAAGCCCCATATCTCGGAACGTATGGGACAGCCCATTCCCTCTTTGAAAAAGGAATTGTTTATAATTCCGCTGTACGGCGGTTTTACGCCTCTTGCGTAATTTTTCATAAAATATCCGTACTCGCTGAACGGATACCAGCACTTTTCAAGCCATGCGTCCGCAAGATCGCACGAGCTTACGCTTACGCCCTTTCTTTCAAGGACGTCAAGCCATAACAGCTGTATGTCAAGGTCGTCGTTCGGAAGGTCGGGATTGAAGATTTCTTCAAAATCGTCCGTATCGATAATTTTCTTTATCCCCTCCACAGGCGCTCCTGCAGCTCCTCCCAGACATTTGCCGTACCAGCCACCATGTATTTTATCAAGCAATTCATCAAAAGTTATTGTGTGCATTTTCTTCTCCGGTCATTTTAATAAGCAATTTATTTCGTGGCTTGTAAGATGACGCCACCTGCCAACGGGCAGATTGCCCAGCTCAAGCTCGCCGATTTTAATTCTTTTTAAGGCAATTACCGTATAGCCGAGTGCGTCAAACATTTTTCGCACCTGTCTGTTTCTGCCCTCGTGTATCGTTATCTTGATTGCCGTTTTTCCGCCGGCGGCGTCCATAATTTCAACCTGCGCCGGAGATGTGGTATAATCCTCTACTTTTACGCCTTTTCTTAATCGGTTAAGGTCGGGGATTGCAATTCCCCCGTGTATAACAGCAATATACGTCTTATCCTTTTGGAATTTGGGGTGCGTTATTTTATAAGTGAAATCACCGTCATTTGTCATAAGCAGAAGTCCCTCAGTTTCATAATCAAGACGTCCTACAGGAAAAATGCGTGTGCCTACTTCTTCTTTTACAATATCGACAACCGTAGGTCTGTCAAACTGATCCTTTGCCGTTGAAACATAGCCTGCGGGCTTGTTAAGCATAATATAATACTTTTTGTCTTTAATCTCAACAGGCTTGTTGTCAACCGTTACGGTGTCACGCCCCGTTTCAACCTTTGTGCCCTGCTCTGTAACTTTTTTTCCGTTTACCTTTACCCTGCCCTCATCTATCATACCTTCGGCGGCACGCCTTGACGCAATACCGCTCATTGCAATGTATTTTTGCAGTCTTACAATCTCACCCATATAATACACCTTTCATCAAAAAGTTAATTTTTTTATATATTTTCTAAAACAAACGGCAAAACTTCTACCGAGTCTTTCGGTTTTAAAAATATCCGATTGCGAAACAATATCCACCCTTCCGATTTCATTTCCCTTGTACATAATCCGTGCATATCCGACCTTCTCGCCGGAGTTTATCGGCGGACATAAATCGGGAATGTTTACTTCTACGTCAAAATCGTCTTTTTTGTCCGACAGCGACGCAACTATAAAATCATTGTCCGCCGCAAAAATATGTTTTCCGTATGTTTTTATACATTCGCCCTTTTCCAATATTTTAAGCGGTTCGGAGGAGGCAAATACATCTTCGTACATTTTTATGTGATTATTCCAGTCATCGCCGTCGTTTAGCGTAACAGCAATATATTTCATTCCGTCACGCACCGCCGAGCTGACAAGACATCTGCCTGCCTTTTTTGTATAGCCTGTTTTAACGCCCGTGCAATCGTCCATAAGATTTAAAAGCTTATTGTGGTTATAAAATTCCAAAGTGCGTTCGGAATCGTTTAAAACATTTACTTTATGCTTGCGTGTTGACACAATCACTGCAAATTTTTCGTTTTCGAGTGCCGTCTTGGCAATAAGCGCCATATCATACGCTGTAGTGTAATGCCCGTCATCGGGCAATCCGCTCGGATTGGTAAAGCACGTTGCCACTGCTCCGCACTCTTTCGCACGTTCTGTCATAAGCTTTGCAAATTCCGTATCCGTACCCGAAATATTATGTGCAACCGCTTCCGCGGCGTCATTACCGGAATTCAGCATAAGTCCGTACAAAACGTCCTCCATATAAAGCTTGTCGCCCTCTTTCGCATACGTGGACGAGCCTGCCGTTCTGACCGCATCGCCCGTCATTGTGACAACATCATACGGATTGCTGTTTTCAAGCGCAACAAGCGCTGTCATTATTTTTGTCGTGCTCGCCATAGGACTTTTTTCATATGCATTCTTTTCATAGACGACCTCGCCCGTAACGCCGTTTATAAGACAAGCTTTTGTATTTTCGCTCATTTCGGCACTTGCAGAGGAGCTTGCAAGAAGCAATACAGTTATTATTGCAACAAGTTTTTTCATCAATAACCATCTCCAATATTATACACTATATCCGCTGTGTTTTCAACAAAAAAATATCTTTTTAAAAATATATTAAAAATTTTCAAAAAAATTCTTGACAAAGACGATTTTATCTGCTATAATTATCAATGTTGCTACGGAAGAGCAATAAATGCGATGGTGGCGGAATTGGCAGACGCGCACGTTTGAGGGGCGTGTGGTTACACCGTACCGGTTCAAGTCCGGTCCTTCGCACCAAATCGGAACAAGCTAAACCTTGTTCCGATTTTTTTTTAAGCATTGACAATCGTTTATTGCCAACGCCTAACAAGCAGCATATAAAGCGCCGTGCCGCCGCCTATTGACCCTGCAAATATCGTAAGACTCATAATACACGGATACCAAAAGGAAAACCCTGCCGTGTTTATATAAATTCCATATGTAAGACCCAAAAACCAAAATCCCGCAAATATCGGTATAGTGTAAGGAAATGCGGTTTTGAGTGCTTTTAAGTATTTGTTTTTCATTTCTTCCGCTCCTTTTTATTATATATTCAAAAAAATCACCCATACGGGTGATTTTTTTTGATTTTCGTTATTATTCTGCCTGTTCCTCGTCAACGTTGATTTCTTCCTCAACTTCAACTTCAGGATCTGTCGAATATACAAGTGCCTCTGCTTTTTCCTCAACAGCAGGAACTTCTTCTTCAACTGCGGGAGCTTCTTCCTCAACCGGCGGAGCAATTAATGCTCTTATGCTGAGGTTTATCTTCTTGGTTTCCCAATCAGCCTCTGTAACCTTAACTTCAACTTCTTCGCCGATTGTGAGAACATCTTCGGGTTTGCCTATTCTTCTGTCAGCAATCTGCGAAATGTGAATAAGTCCGTCTACTCCGGGTATAATTTCCGCAAATGCACCGAACGGCATCATACGAACAATCTTAACCTTTATAACATCACCGACATTTACTTTAGCCTGTGCGATAACCCACGGATTATCCTCTGTCTTTTTGTAGCCTAAGGAAATCTTCTTTGTTTCCTTATCCATATCCTTGATATATACTTCAAGCACATCGCCTACATTTACGATTTCCGACGGGTGCTTTATCTTGTTCCATGAAAGCTCGCTGATATGAACAAGACCGTCAATACCGCCGATGTCAACAAACGCACCGAACGATGTGAGCGATTTAACAACGCCCTCGTATGTCTTGCCTACTTCAGCATCTGCCCAGAATTTTTCTTCTTTTTCTTTTCTTGCAGCTTCGAGAAGAACTCTTACCGAACCGATAACTCTTCTTCTTCTCTCGTCAATTTCGATTATTTTGAAGTTGACTGTTTCGCCTACAAGAGTCTGGAGGTCCTGAACAAATCTCTCCGATGCCTGGCGTGCCGGGATAAATACCTGTGAACCATCTGCCAGCGCAATTACTCCTCCCTTTACAGCCTTGATAATTTTTCCTTCAAGAACCTCGCCGGATTCGTAAGCCGCTTTGATTTTGTTCCAGCTTTCCATAGCTACCAATTTCTTTCTTGATAAAACTACTTTTCCCTCACCGTCATTTACGCCTACAACGTAAACTTTGATTGTATCGCCTTCTTTTACAACATCAGACGGCTTAAGTGACGGGTCGTCTGTCAGCTGATCAGCTGCAAGCTGTCCGTTATACTTAAAGCCACCCAAATCGACGATGACTTCATTGTTACGAACCTCTACAACCGTTCCGTCAACAATGTCCCCGTTGTTGAGAGTTTTTGACGAATACTGTTCAAACAGTTCTGCAAAGCTCTCCTCATTTTTTAAATTTTCACTCATAGCCTTTACTACCTCCTCGATAATACGGTGCGGCGTAGATGCCCCTGCCGTAATACCTATTTTATTATATGTTTTTTGAGGAATTTCCTCAACAGCTTCGATATGGTAGGTTTCGGAGCAATTGGCTTTTGAAATCTCAAAAAGCTTTCTTGTGTTTGAACTTTCTTTTCCGCCGATTACAATCATACAATCAACGTCTTTTGAAAGCTCGTCCGCTTCCTCCTGCCTACTTTTCGTCGCTCTACATATTGTATCAAATATCAGGGCACTTTTGCAAGTTTTTTTTATATTTTTTACGATTTGACTAAAAATTTCTTTATTTATTGTCGTTTGTGCCACAATACATAGGGGTTTATCGTATTTTTTTTGTTCTAAAACGGCATTTTCGCCGTATATTATATCGGCGCTGTTCTCACACCAGCCGTTTATGCCGATAACTTCGGGGTGATTTTTATCACCGATTATAATTATTTTATATCCCTTATTATAATGCTCATACACAATTTTATGTATTTTTTCAACAAAAGGACAGGTTAAGTCAATATGCGGACGTTTCTTTATCTTATCATAAATTTCTTTACCGACCCCATGCGCACGTATCACAACCGTATAATCTTCGGGAATTTGCTCTGCGTCATCATACGAATATACACCATGCCCTGCCAAATCCTCGATTACCTGACGATTGTGTATGAGAGCGCCGACCGTGGCAAGCTTTTCGCCGTTTTCCATTGCTTTGTATACGTTATCTACGGCCCGCTTTACTCCATAGCAAAAGCCTGCCGTTTTTGCAACCTTTATCATTATTCTCTGCCTTTCAAGCTGTACATTTCATTAAGAATTTTATCCGCCATCTGCTGACATTCCTCACTGTTTATACGGCGGTCGTAATACTCGGTTAAATCCACCGGTTTGCCGTAATGAATTATGATTTTGCTCATCCACCTGTATTTTCCCTCTATAAACACCGGAATAACGGGGACTTTCGACCTCTGCGCAATCATTGCAACGCCCGGCTGCGCTTTTGATTTTTCACCCTCTTTTACTCTGTGTCCCTCCGGGAATATAAGCATTGCCCTTCCGCTTTTCAGTATCGAAAAAGCACTCCTTATCGCTCCTATATCTCCGCTTCCTCTGTGCACGGGAAACGCTCCGAGAGCCGTTATCAGCTTTCCGAAAAGCGGATTTTTAAAAAGCTCCGATTTCGCCATAAACGTAAGCGGTCTCGGACAGGAATAGCCTGCCATAACAGGGTCAAGATTTGAGCGGTGGTTTACTGCCAGTATCATTCCGCCCTCTTTGGGTATGTTTTCCGTTCCGACCACTTTTATACGGAAGCAGAAAAACAGCACAATCTTCAAAAAAACTCCTACTATACTGTAAAACATATTAATCTCCAATCTTTTTTATAAGCGCTTTCACCGCCTCCGCAGACTGTTCAAACGTCATATCGGAGGTGTCGAGAAGAACTGCGTCGGGTGCACATTTAAGTGGTGCGGTTTTTCTCTCACTGTCGTTCTTGTCGCGGTATTCTATATCGCTCTTTATTTTTTCAAAATCACAGCTTACGCCCTTTTCCGTAAGCTCCTTGTATCTTCTTTCCGCTCTTTTTTCAACAGATGCGGTAAGGAAAATTTTAACCTGTGCATTCGGAAGAACATACGAGCAAATATCACGTCCGTCCATTATGACATTTGCCGTTTTCGCCATATTCTGCTGCAAGGAAACAAGCTTCTTTCTTACTTCGGGAATTACCGCAACATCGGACGCTCCGACGGAAACCTTTTCTTCACGGATTGCTTTTGATACGTCGGCGCCGTTTAAGTAAATATGCTGTGCGCCGTCCTCGTATTTGATTTCAATTCTTATATCGTCAAGCTTTTTTATCAGTTTATCCGTATCGGCTTTACAGTCTATGCCGTTTTGTATGGCGTACAGCGCAACGCTCCTGTACATTGCTCCCGTGTCAATATATACATATCCCAAATCCTTTGCTACAGTTTTTGAAACGCTGCTCTTGCCCGCTCCCGCGGGACCGTCGACAGCTACGGAAATATATGTTTCCTTTGCCGTAATGTCGGGACGCAGAACCTTTGCACCCTTTAAGTACACGTGATGTATTTCGCTGTTCTTTTTTTCGGTATTAAATCGGACTATTACTCTTATGCATTTTTCAAGCGAGCCTTCGACAAACGGCGCCGCCATATCAAGGAGCGGAACGTCCGTTATGCCCATACGGCGCACCGCCGCCGCCGGGAAAGCTTTTGTCAAATCCTTTGTTACCGTAAATGTAATATCGGTTATGTCCTCTGTGTTTATACCGTTTCTGTCTATTATTTCTTTTACCGTTTCCGCCGCTGCGTCCAAAATATCCTCTCTTGTGTTATTATCCGCAGTTGTTGCACCGCGTACCGCACGTATTGCCATTTTGTACTCCCCTTTCTTTATACAGCTCTGTGTCCGAGAGCTATTGTAACATCGTTAAGATTTAAAAGACCGATTGCAAAGAACAGGCATACGCTTATGTGATCCTTGCTCCTTGCAATGCCTATTTTTCCGCCTAAGTTTAATCCGACGCATTTGTCGATTATCATCTGCAGCGCCTCGTGCGCCGCACCTGCAACAGCGCCCTCTTCCGCATGGCTGTCGCCTATTACGCCCTCACGCTTTGCCGCAATAACCGCACGTTCAAGTATTTTGGGAACTGCACTTGCAAAATCACTGCCGAAATCAGCCGCAACCGTCTTTATCCCCAATGCAGAATACTGCTCCTTTAATATTTTTTCTTCTTCACGTCCGTCGCTAAGCGCCATTTTAACCGCCGCTTTGCAAACGTCCTTACTTCCGAATGCCATAATAAATCACTCCTCCTGTGCCGCGCTCATTCCTGCAAGATAGCCTGTCGAAAACGCCGCCTGCAGATTATATCCGCCCGTATATCCGTCTACGTCTATTACCTCGCCCGCAAAATATAAACCTTTGACTTTCTTTGACTCCATTGTGGACGGGTTTATTTCCGATACCTTTACGCCGCCCGACGTTACTATCGCTTCCTCAACGGGTCTGAAACCCTTTAGCGTAAGAGAAAGGTGCTTAAGCGTATGTATGAGCCTTAAACGCTCCGTATGAGTTATCTCACACACAGCCTTATGCTCCTCAAGCTCTGCATTTTTAATAACGACAGGCACCAAAGCTTTCGGCAATAAATCGTCCAAAGCATTTACAAGGTGCTTTTTTGAATATTTTTCAAAATCACGTAAAATTCGTGCGTCAAGCGTTTCCTCGTCAAGCGCCGGTTTTAAGTCTATTTCGAGATGTCTTTCCGAATTAATGTTTTTAATATGCGATGACATTGAAAGAACCACAGGCCCCGATACTCCGAAATGAGTAAACAACAGCTCGCCGAAATCCTCATACACTTTTTTTCCGCTGTCATTTTTAAGCGTAACGGCTATATTTTTGAGACCCAGCCCCATTAAGTCACGCACCCATTTTTCCTCCGTGACAAGCGGAACAAGCGACGGCTTGGGCGGAATTACCGTATGCCCTGCCTCGCGCGCAAAATCATATCCGTCGCCGGTTGAGCCGGTATTGGGATATGAAACTCCGCCCGTGCAGACGATTACCCTGTCGGCATAAATATTTTTTCCCGATAGCTTAACGCCTTTTATTTCGCCGTTCTCCGCAATAATTCCTTTTACACGTGCCGTTATTGGTGTGACATTGCTTTTCAGCGCATATTTTCTCAGGGCTTTTACAACGTCCTCTGCTTTGTCGCTTACGGGAAAAATCCGTCCGCCGCGCTCCGTTTTTGTTTCTACGCCGTATTTTTTGAGCAATGCCGTTATATCGTAATTCCCGAATGTATACAATGCGCTGTAGAGAAACTTTGCGTTTGTGGGATACATATTAATCATATCCTCCGTTTCGGCGCTGTTTGTAATGTTGCATCTGCCTTTTCCCGTTATTCTTAATTTTTTTCCGAAAAAATCATTTCTCTCAATGAGAATAACTTTTTCCGCATCTTCCGCCGCACGCCCTGCCGCAATCATACCGGCGGCACCTGCGCCTATAACTATTATTTTCATTTTATACTCCATAATTGTGAATTGCGGTATACCCTGTCCTCAATGGGTGAAACTCCGTCTTTTATTCTGCCCGATACTGCCACGCTGTCCTTTGCAAAATACAGCGGTACGAACGGTGCCTCGGACGTGATTACTCCGCCGAGTCCTTTGTATATTTCTTTCAGGGTATCCTCACCGCTCGTCATTCCTGCCTGCGATATGAGCATATCCGCCTCCTCGCTTGCATACACGAACGGATTGGCGTTTGAGAGTATCAGCGGCGAAAGGTCGCCGTTACTTCCGAGATCAAATTCTCCGATATACAAATCAAAATCATGCGCCGAAATTCTTTGCGTGTACACCTCGTTCGGAACGGCGCTGACTATCGCTTTTATGCCGCATTTTTCACACTGTGCCTTAATCCGCTCCGCAATCTCCGTTTTTATCGCATCATCTCTGTCGGTAAGGATTGTTACGGAAAACAGCTCGCTTCTTCTACCCTGCGTTCGCCTTAAATATCCGTCACTGCTCTCGCCCCAGCCGTCGTTTCCGAACAGTTCGAGCGCTTTTTCACGATTACCGCTTAAATTATTCTCCGTATCATAGAAAAAGCGTGATTTGGGGTTTATCGGTATGTTTACACCCTCGCCTCTCGAATAAAGTACGGAGTTTACAATATCGTGCTTGTCCGTCAGTTCTCCCAGTCCTCGCCTGGTATCCGCACCGGAAAGAACCGATTTTGAAGTGTTAAAGCCTATAAATGCAAGCCTGTTTGACAAAAAGTCGTATGTCTTGTTACCGCCTTTCGGCGTGTATGAGGAAAGGTCTGCAGACAAGCTTGTTATCACGTCCGTTTCGCTTACTTCAAACAGTGAACGGTATTTTTCCGCATCGGGCGCTTTTTGTATATACAACTTGTCAATCTTGGCTTTGCCGTTATGATATTCTGCAAAAGCGTCAAACTCGTATCTGTCTGCACTTATTTCTGAAGCATAAGAAAACGCTCCCGTGCCTATCGGCTTATACAAAATTTCTTCTGTTCCGTATTTTATTATCGGAAAATCCAAAAGCGAAACAAATCCGCTTACCGGTCTTTTAAGCGTTATGCGCAAAGTATCGTCGCTTACAGCACGATAATCCGCCATATCCTTTAAATTCTCCGAATACGGCGTTTGTGCGGTCAGTATCTGCTTTATAGAATACGCCGCATCGTAGGCGTCAAATGCCTTTTTATCATGCCACAGCACACCGCTTTTCATTTTTATCACATACGTAAGTCCGTCTGCGCTGACATTGTATTCAGATGCCAGAACGGGATTTTCCTTTCCGCTTTCGTCCGTTTCAAAAAGCGGTTCGTACACAAACTGCATAGCTTCGCGTACCGTCTGCGATTTGGTGATGAGCGGATTGAATGTGTCAAAATCCGAAATACCGACACAAATACTGTTTTCAGGCTCGTATTTTTCCGTTTTACCCGTTGTGTCGGAAAATTCCTCGGCTATATTTTCTATATTGTTTTTTACCTGTGCCGTCAGCTTGTCCAGCGGTTCGCACGCCGCAGTCAGGCACGCAAAACAGCATACAAGCATTAACGCAATAAGCTTTTTCATTATCATTCTCCGTTATATCAATTCCAGAAACGCACCGAGATTTCCTCTTTTTCCGTTTGTTTTTCGGTGCGAAAACAGCAAATCGCTGTTACAGCAGGTGCATATTCCGCAATCGTCAATATTTTCTTTCGGAATACCCTCCTCCAAAAACTGCATACGTATTGCCGACTGCATATCAACATGAAAGCGTTCGCCGTATTTTACAACCGTATCAGTACCGAATTCTTTTATAAAAATCTCCGCCACATCATCGCCCACCTCAAAGCAATCCGCCTGTATGGACGGACCTATGGCAGTGAGTATGTCGCACGGCTTTGAGCCGAAATCCTCTTCCATTTTGCGTATTGTTTTCTGACCTATTCTTTTCACAGTACCGCGCCAACCCGAATGTGCGAGAGCGATAATTTGGTTTTTCCTGTCAAGAAAAAACAACGGTACGCAATCCGCAAAAAGAGTTACCAAAGGCACTCCCGTGCGGTCGGTAATGAGTGCGTCCGCACTTTCAAACGCATTTTGGCGCATTATTCCGTTTCCGCAGTCCTTTTCTGTAACATAGCAAACATTGTCCTCATGAACTTGCTTGGACAACACAAGCTTTTTATAATCCATTCCGAGCGTGTCGGACATTATTTCAAAATTTTTAACAACGTTATCGTTACTGTCACCGTGATTGAAACGAAAATTCATCGAGCTGAAATATCCGTTGCTCACACCGCCGCGGCGTGTTGAAAAGCCGTGCCGTACAAGTCTCGTTTCCTCAAATGATGAAATTGTGTAATAAAAAACTCCGCCGCTGTTTTTCAGCTCAAACATTCCGATTATTCCTTTCCCGAATTATGAAAATAGTCATACACATTCTGCGCCGATTTTCTGTCCATTCCGTCAGCGTTTTCCAGTTCGTCGACAGTTGCCTCTTTTATTTTATCAATACTTTCAAACATAGTCAAGAGGGCATTTCGTCTTTTTTCACCCACGCCCTTAATATTATCCAGTTCGGACGTTATTTTTGAATGAAGCTTTCTGTGATAGCTTATCGCCGTGTTATGCACCTCGTCCTGTATGTGCGTTACTAGTTTAAATGCCGGACTTGTCTGCTTAAGCTCTATCATTCCGTCCCCGGACACAAGTCCTCGCGTTCTGTGCTTGTTGTCCTTTACCATTCCGAACACGGGAATGTCAATTTCCATCATATCAAGCAATTCCGTAACGGTATTGAGATGTCCGCGTCCGCCGTCCAAAAGTATAAGATCGGGTAACGGCAGAAACTTTGCATCACGCGCATTAAGCGTACCGTTCGCTATCTGTTCTTCCTCCTCCATTGCGTGTCTGAACCGTCTGTATATAACCTCACGCATAGCGGCGTAATCGTCCGCACCCTCAAAGCTTTTAATTTTGAATATTCTGTATTTTCTCTTTGCGCTTTTTCCGTTCTCAAAAACCGCCATACCGCCCACGTTGTCGCTTCCCTGTATATTGGAAATATCATACGCTTCGATACGTTTCGGATATTCCGAAAGATTTAATGCGCTTTGCAGTTCGTCAAGCACTGCGCTTTTCTCTTTTTCTTTAAGCTGTTTAATCTTGTAATTTTCAAGCGATGTAAGCGCATTTTTATCCGCCATTTTTACAAGGCTTAATTTTTCGCCGCGCTTGGGAGATATAACGCTTACTTTTCTGCCCTTTCTTTCTCTGAGCCATTCGCCGATTATTTCGGCATCCGCAATTTCGTATTTGGTAAGCACTTCATCGGGAATATCGGAGCTTTGCGCATAAAACTGTTTGACAAAATCATTTAATATTTCGGCGCTGTCCGAATTTGCCGTATTATCAAGCTTATAGCTTTTATGTCCCGTAACCTTGCCCATACGTACAAACAATATCTCACAAAATGTAAGCTTATCGTCCTCAGCGATTGCAATAACGTCTTTATCGTTTTGTTTATCTGTATTTATTACTCTCTGTTTTTCGTCTATTTCGTTTATTGAGCGTATTTTATCACGCAAAGCAGCTGCTTTTTCGTATTCGAGATTTTTCGATGCCGTCTGCATCTGTTCGGTTAAATCCCTTATAAGCTCTTTATGATTTCCGTCAAGGAAACGGCATATATCAAAGAATACCTGCCTGTACTCATCCTTTGAAACCTTTCCCGTACATGGCGCAAAACAGGTGTTTATGTGATAATTAAGGCAGGGTCTGTCTTTTTTTATATCTTCGGGAAAACGTCTGTTGCATGAGGGCGGCTTAAAAAGACGGCGTATTATTTCGATTACGTTTTTTAATGCCGTGCCGTCAACGTACGGGCCGTAATACTTTGCACCGTCACGCTGTAATTTGCGTACCTTCAGGATTTTCGGATACGGCTCGTTTATGGTGACTTTTAAATACGGATAGTGCTTGTCGTCTTTAAGCAGAATATTGTATTTGGGAGTGTATTTTTTAATCAAGTTACACTCAAGCGCAAGCGCCTCCGTTTCGGTATCGGTAACGATATATTCAAAGTACGCCACATTCGCAACCATTGCACGAACCTTGGGCGTATGATTGGAGTTTTTTCTGAAATACTGCCGTACTCTGTTCTTTAAAATCTTCGCCTTGCCGACATAAATAACCTCATCATCGGAATTGTGCATAAGATACACTCCCGGCTGATCGGGCAGATTTTTCAGTTCCTCCTCCCAGTCAAACATATCATCATCTCCTATTTTTATATTAAGTAAAAATAACTCTACATATGGCTATGTAGAGTTATTTATTGTAATATTATCTAAAATTACTCCGAGAAGTTGGATTCAATAAGTTCAACCAGTGTCTTTACGGCATCGTCTTCATCACTGCCGTCTGCAATAATAGAAATTTTTGTTCCTTTAACTATGCCGAGTGACAAAACCCCCAGTAAGCTTTTTGCATTAACACGTCTTTCGTCTTTTTCAACCCAAATACTGGCTTTAAATTCATTGGCACGCTGAATAAAGAATGTTGCCGGTCTTGCGTGTAACCCCACAGAATTTTTTACAGTAACTTCATTTGAAACCATTAATAGTTCCCCCTCGCATTGTGATAATTAATTATCAATATCCTTTTACAAAATATCTAATCTCATATATTAGGATACTCGAAAATAGGCGAAACGTCAATAGTTTTTTGAAAAAAATTTTATTTTTGAGCAACATAACCTTATATGAATTATTTTCACTCGTCTTTTTCAGCTATTTCTACAACCTCATGTTTACCGCCGATATTAAGAATTTCACGCACCTGGCGCTCAATGTCTGCGGCAAATTCGGGATTTTCAATCATATACTTGCGCACATTGTCGCGGCCCTGACCGATTTTCTCGCCGTTATAGCTGAACCATGCCCCCGATTTCTTGATAATATCGTAATTTACGGCAACATCAAGGATATTTCCCTCTTTGGAAATTCCGTGACCGTACAGAATATCAAATTCAGCCTCTTTAAACGGCGGAGCTACCTTGTTCTTAACTACTTTTACCCTTGTTTTGTTGCCTATGATTTCAGTGCCGTTTTTAATAGCCTCCTGACGTCTTACATCAAGGCGCACCGACGAGAAGAATTTAAGCGCACGTCCGCCCGGAGTTGTTTCGGGATTTCCGTACACAACGCCCACTTTTTCACGCAGCTGATTTATAAATATAACGACAGTTCCCGATTTTGAGATAATGCCCGTAAGCTTTCTTAAAGCCTGCGACATAAGTCTTGCGAGAAGTCCTACGTGGGTATCGCCCATTTCGCCCTCGATTTCCGCTTTCGGAACAAGAGCCGCAACGGAGTCTATAACGATAACGTCAAGCGCACCGCTCCTTACAAGCGCCTCACAAATGTCAAGCGCCTGTTCGCCCGTATCCGGCTGTGCAACAATTAAATTGTCTATATCAACGCCGAGTTTTTCGGCATACACGGGGTCAAGCGCATGCTCTGCGTCTATAAATGCCGCCTCGCCGCCCATTTTCTGCGCCTCTGCAACCACGTGCAGTGCCACGGTTGTTTTACCCGAGGACTCGGGACCGTATATTTCGATAACTCTGCCTCTCGGCATACCGCCTACACCAAGTGCAAGGTCAAGAGTAAGCGAACCCGTCGGGATAGAGTCAACGGAAGAAACTCTCGTATCGCCCAGTTTCATTATACTTCCCGTACCGTATTCCTTTTCTATTACATCAAAAACGGTGGCAAGAGCCTTTTTCTTCTCCTCGTCCGTTTTTCTTTCTATCTGCTTTACTTCTTTATCATTCTTTGCCATATTGCCGTATTCCTTTCAGTATTATTACGAACATTTGTTCTTGTTATAATCATAATACCATATAATTTGTACTTTTGCAAGTGTTTTTTCAAAATTTTTCAAAAAAAATATGCAGTTTCTTTACTGCATACATTCTGCGGAAAACAGCGTACTGTGAAATAGACATTTTCTGTCCGTTTCACAGCCGTATATTCCAAAAAATATTATAATACTTTGTTGAGAAAATCTATTGTTCTCGGGTTTTTGGGATTTTTGAACACTTCCTCCGGTGTTCCCTCCTCACAGATAACACCCTCATCAATAAATATAACTCTGTCCGATACTTCTCTTGCAAAACCCATTTCGTGAGTTACCACAACCATCGTCATACCGTCCTCGGCAAGCTCTTTCATAACGTTTAATACCTCGCCCACCATTTCGGGGTCAAGAGCCGATGTAGGCTCGTCAAACAGCATTATGTCGGGTTTCATTGCAAGCGCTCTCGCAATTGCCACACGCTGCTGCTGTCCTCCCGAAAGCTGTGAAGGATACGCATTTGCCTTATCAGCCAGTCCGACACGGTTCAAAAGTTCTTTTGCAAGCTTTTCGGCGTCCGCTTTGGACATAGTTTTCGTATCAACAGGCGCCATTGTTATATTGTTAAGCACCGTCAGATGCGGAAACAGATTAAACTGCTGAAACACCATTCCGATATTTCGTCTTATTAAGTTCAGATTTGCCTTTTTTGCCGTTATGTCATAGTTATCAACAATAATCTCGCCTTTTGTCGGAACTTCAAGAAGATTTATACAGCGAAGCATTGTTGATTTTCCCGATCCCGAAGGACCTATTACGCATACAACCTCACCCTCTTTTACGGTCAGGTCAATTCCTTTTAAAACCTCAAGCTTATTAAAGCTTTTATGGAGATTTTTTATCTTAATTTTTTCGTCCATAACTCATCTTCTTCTCCAAATATTTTGATATAAGCATTAAAATTGAGATAACTATCAAGTAATACACTGCCACCAGTATATAGGAGGCAAAAAACTGATATGATTTTCCCACGTACACCTTTGCTTTGTTTACAACCTCTGCCAGACCTATTACTGAAAGAATAGAGGTATCCTTTACCGTTATGATAAACTGATTAACCATAGAAGGTATTGCAACCTTTATTGCCTGCGGCAAAACAACCTTTATCATTGTGCGTGTTTTGCTAAGACCCAGGCTTCTTGCTGCCTCTGTCTGACCTATCGGAATAGCCGATATACCGCCTCTGAAAATTTCCGAAAGATATGCGCCTGCATTAAGGCTTAAGGTTATAACGCCTGCGGTAAACGCCTCAATTCTGAAATCGGGGCTGAACATCTGTATAAGCTGAGGTACGCCGAAATATATAATAAATGCCTGAACGAGCATAGGCGTTCCTCTTATAATCCATACGTAAACGGCAGAAATCCCCTTTAAAAGCCAATTTTTTGACATTCCCATTATACAGCTTATAAATCCGATTACCATTCCTATCAGGATTGACAGCAGAGAAATTAAAATAGTCAGCTTAATTCCGTCTAAAAGCAACGGTGTTGCTTCATTAATTGTCCTTATAAAATCCATAATTCACACTCTTGTACAAAAAAATTTTCGGTGCAAAGCGCCTATCGGCACTTTGCACTGAATGAGAAATAATTATTTTACCAAATCTTTAACGGAAGTAACCGAGCTGTCTGCCGTTACAACCATAATCTGACCGTCCTCAAAATAGCCGTCCGAGAAATCAAATGTCTGTTTTCTTTCATCGGTGATTGTCATACCGGCAATCATAGCATCTGCCTGACCTGACTGAACTGCGCCCATCGATGCGTCAAAGCCTTCGTTCTTAACTTCGTACTGGAATCCCTGATCCTCGGCAACTGCCGCAAGAATGTCCATATCAACGCCTGTATACTTGTTTGTTGCTGTGTCTAAGAATTCAAACGGTGCGAATGCATTATCCGAATAGATTATGTATTTCTTTGAAGGCGTTATACCGCTTTCAACTCTCTCTGCTCCGTCTTTCTTATACTTCTTTTCACCATAGCCGTATTTTGCAAGTATTTCATCATACTTACCGTTTGCCTTAATGTTTTCAAGACCTGCGTTGAACATCTTCAAAAGCTCCGCATTTGTGCCTTTTTTAACCGCAAAGCCGTACTCTGCCGGATTTTCAAGCTCGCCTACGGTCTTTAATGCAAGACCTTCCTCCTTTATTGCCCAGCCGATAACCGAACGGTCCTCAAAGCAAGCGGCGTTTGTGCCGTTGATAACAGCCTGATACATTGTCGGCGAATCCTCATAATAAACAACCTTTAATCCAAGTTCCTGCGCATACTTTTCAGTAAGCTCCGCACTCATTGTGCTTGTCTTAGCCGCAAGAGTTACGTCCTTGCCGCCCTTTGCTCCGTTTCCGCAGCCTGCCATGCTTATGCACAAAGCAGATGTTAATAATAATGCTAAAATCTTTTTCATACTCTTTCCCTCTTTCTTAATTATTAATAATATTAAAATCTATTTTAACATATTTTATATTAAATTTCAACAACTATTTTAAATTTTGGTGATTTTTTCAGCCAATCATTTCCAAAGCGGCAGAAAAAGCCTTGTTGCAGGTCTTTTCTCTGACCTCGTCACGGCTGCCGTCAAAGTGGTTTTCGATAACCTGTACTCTGCCTGAAAAGCAAATTCCGATAAACACCGTACCGACAGGTTTTTCGGCTGTACCTCCGCCGGGGCCCGCTATCCCCGTCACTCCGATGCCGATGTCCGCACCTGTATGTCGGCATATTCCCGTGCACATCTGATACGCCGTATACGAGCTTACCGCACCGAATTTTTCGAGTGTTTCGCTTTTCACGCCCAGTTCACGCATTTTTGCTTCGTTTGAATATGTCACTATAGCTTCTTCAAATATTTCGGACGCTCCCGGCACTTGGGTTATTCTTTCCGCAAGCATTCCGCCGGTACAGCTTTCAGCCGTTGAAATCTTCAGTTTTTTCTCTATAAGCTTATTTACCAAATCTTCGTTAATCATTTCGGCAAAACCTCTATCATTTCCATGCCTTGGAGCGCCGCCTCGATAAGCTCGCCCACATTGAGCGCCGCCTCTGTTTTTTCGATTGACTCACGTCTCGGATTTACGGTCGGGTGTTTCGGTGTAAACACAGTACAGCAATCTTCATACGGAAGTATCGACGTTTCAAATGTGCCTATCTCTCTTGCACGATCCATAATCTCTATTTTATCCATACCGATTAACGGCTGTAAAACGGGCATATCCACAACCGCATTTGTTACGTCAAGCGCCGCAAGCGTCTGGCTTGCCACCTGACCCACGCTCTCGCCCGTTATAAGCGCTTTTGATTTATGCTTAAGCGCTATACGCTCCGCTATGCGCATCATAAATCTGCGCATTATAAGCGTCATATGCTCCTCGGGGCATTTGTCGCGTATCTGTAACTGTATCTCCGTAAACGGAACGATATACAGGTTTATTTTTGACGTATATCTTGCAATTATTGACGCAAGCTCGATAACCTTTTCCTTTGCTCTCTCGCTCGTGTACGGGAATGAGAAGAAGTTCACGGCGTCGATTTCAACGCCGCGCTTTGCAATCATATGCCCTGCTACGGGACTGTCGATACCGCCCGATAAAAGGAGCGTTGCCTTAGAGCCTGTGCCTATTGGCATACCGCCCTGACCTTTTATTTTGCTTTCGCAGCAGTAAACATATGCCGAGTCCTCACGGACTTCGACACGCACCGTCGCATCGGGATTATGCACATCAACGATTATCTCGGGGTATTCGTCATCGAGAAATCCACCCACCTCCATACATATCTGCGGTGAATTGTACGGAAACTGCTTATCCGATCTCTTAGCCTCAACTTTAAACCGTGTTCCCGGCTTTAGTTCGGGGCGCAGATATTCCTTTGCCGTCTGCTTAATGCTTCCTATATCCTTTTCGCATACCGCCGCACGTGTTATCGAAACCAGTCCGAAAATTTTCGACATTCTCTCAATCATAACATCGATTTTTGCGGGATCTTCCACATCGACATATACTGTTGCCTGGGCAATTCGCACGTGCGCCTTTGCAACATTTTTTGTAGCATTGTTTATATTGTTTATCAGTATGCTTTCAAACCTCGGACGGTTTCCGCCCTTTAATATTATCTCTCCGTATTTTGCCAAAATTATTTCTTTCATATCCTGTCCCCTACATAAATTTTCTTATTGCCGCCGTTTCCTTTGCCACCGCCGAAACTGCGTTTTCTATATCATCATCGGTAATGCTTTCGTCAAAGCTGAACCTTACCGATCCGCTTATTTCCTTTTTGTCAAGTCCCATAGCTGTCAGCACGTGGCTCGGCTGAGGCTTATGCGACGAGCATGCCGAGCCTGTGGAAACATATATTCCGTGCGGCTCAAGTGCGTGCAGAAGAATTTCCGCTTTTATGCCGAGAAACGAAACATTAAGAACGCTTCCCGAATTATATTCGTCACTGCCATTGATTTTTATATTATCTATGCGCTTAAGAAATTCTTTTTTGAATTTATTCCGTATTTCCGTAAGTCTTGAATTGTCGCACGAACATTCCGACGCCGCCGCTCCGAACGCCGCTATACCGCCCTCATTTTCCGTTCCGGGGCGAAGTCCGCCCTGCTGTTCGCCGCCGAAAATATGCGGACGGAATTTGCCGTCGTTTATGTACAGCGCTCCCGTACCTTTAAATCCGTGTATTTTATGTGCGCTTATGCTCACGTAATCCGCACCCCATAACAACGGCTTTACGTCTATCTTTCCGAACGACTGCACGCAGTCGCAGTGCAGTACGGCATTGGGCGATGTTTTTTTGATTATTTTCTTCAATTCGGAAACAGGCTGAATAACGCCCGTTTCATTATTTACGTGCATAATGCTTACAAGCACCGTGTCCGCTCGGAGCGCATTTTCAAATTCCTCCAATGAAATTCTGCCGTCCGCTCTGACACCCAGATAGGTTACGTCAAAGCCTTCTTTTTCAAGCTGATGTGCCGTTTCAAGCACGGACGGGTGTTCAATCTTAGTGGTGATAATATGATTTCCGAGTTTTTTTCTGCCGTGCGCCGCACCGAAAAGCGCCGTATTGTTCGCCTCTGTACCGCCCGATGTAAAATACAGTTTTTTGCTGTCCACACCGAGCATTGACGATATTATATCACGGCTTTTATTTATAATTTTTTCACTGTCCAGTCCCAGCCTGTACAGCGAGGACGGATTGCCGAAATGTTCAACCGTATCAAGCATTGCCTCTGCGGCTTTCTTTGACGGTTTTGTTGTTGCGGCATTATCAAGATATATCATTTTCATTCTCCGTTGTTTATTATAATAAGCGCCATTCCGCTTTTCGCCGTTATTTTGCAGTCGTTATCGGCTATAATGTTGCTGTTTCCGCGGCTTTCGCCGAAAAACAGCGTTTCGTTGTTAAGCGGATATTCCGCTCCCGTTATCGTAACTTCGGTTAAATCTCCGTAAACGGGAATTACCGAAAGAGTTTTTCCCTTTTTACCGATTATCGAAAAGCTTTTCCGCATAAGGTATATTTCGTTGTTATCGTCTATTATACAGCCGTTTTTGCATTGCGTTAAAAGAAACATATTTGTAAGCGAATGGTCGATACGGCTTCCCGTCACTGCAAACATAACGATTTCGCCATAGCCGTGTTCAACTGCATATTTTACGCACAATTCGCTGTCTGTGAGGTCTTTATGCGTCGGAAAAACGTATCTTTTTATATTTTTCGGTTCTTCGGAAGAGTCGAAATCTCCTATAACCAAATCCGCCTTTACGCCTGCGGTTTCGGCATGCTTATATCCGCCGTCCGCACAAAGCACAATGTCGGCGTCCTTTGCGCAATCCGCAAGCCTGTCATAGCACTTCATTGCGCCGTTGCCTATAATTATCGCTTTCATCTTAAAAACTTCTTCACCGATCCCGTTATATCGTCATTAAACACGGCTGTTCCCGCCACAATCACGTTTGCACCGAATGACAGCACATCACTGACATTTGATGAGTTTATTCCGCCGTCTACCTGTATGTTGAAATCATCGCCCATACGATTTCGCAGGTATGTTATTTTTTCATTTACCTCCGGTATGTACTTCTGTCCGCCGTATCCGGGGTGAACGCTCATTACAAGCGCCATATCGACCGTATCGAGGTATTTTTCTATTGCCGAAACGGGAGTTTCTGGAGATATTGCAATGCCTGCCTTTTTCCCGCGGCTCTTAATCATTTCAATGCACTTTTCGGGCACTTTTGTTGCTTCAATGTGAAAGCACACGCCGTCTGCTCCCGCATCGATAAATTTATCAATGTATTTCTCAGGCTCAACTATCATAAGATGAGCGTCAAAGAAAATATCGGTATATTTTCTTAATGAGCTTATTACAGGTATGCCGAAGCTTATATTGGGGACGAATATCCCGTCCATAACGTCAAGGTGCATCCAATGCGCACCTGCTGTTTCAGCTTCTTTCACGTCCTTTGCCAGGTTTCCGAAATCTGCCGCCAGTATTGACGGCGCAAGTATCATTTGTGCCATTTTTGTTCTCCGTTCTCCCATTCTTTGATTTTTCCAAGCTGTTCATACAGCATTTTATAGCTTTCATAACGTGATGTGCTTATAATGCCGTCATTAACCGCCTCTTTTACGGCGCAGTCAGGCTCATTTATATGCATACATCCTCTGAAACGGCAGTTATTGCGGTATTTTTCCGTTTCGGGAAAATACTCCTGCAGTTCGCTTGCTTTTATGCCGTACACTTCCAGTGACGAAAACCCCGGCGTATCAAACACAAATCCGCCGCCGTCAAGTTCGAACAGCTCAACGTGCCTTGTTGTGTGACGCCCACGCAGTATCTTTTCGGACACTGCGCCCGTTTCGAGGGTATCGCCCAAAATTATACTGAGAATACTCGATTTCCCGACTCCCGACAAGCCTGCAAAAGCCGACACCTTACCTGTAATCATTTTTTTCAAATCCTCAATGCCCTCGTTTTTCTCCGCACACACATTCAGTACACGAAAGCCTGCTTTTTTGTAAATCTCTGCTATTTCTACGCCGTCCGATAAATCTGTTTTGTTTATGCAGATTATCGGCTCTATGCCATTTATCTGCGCATTAATAAGCATTTTATCAATAAGCGGCATATTGGGTGACGGTGATGCGGCGGCAACGACAAGCACAAGCATATCCGTATTGGCAACACTCGGTCTTATAAGCTCGTTTCGTCTTTTGAATATTTTTACTATCGAGCCTTTTCCGTTTTTAATGTCTATCTCAACGTTATCGCCGATAACGGGTGTAATTTTTTCATTTCTGAAAACGCCCCGTGCCTTACACTCGTATACATTATTATCAGCGGCCTTTATATAATAAAAGCCGCCGATTCCCTTAACTATTATTCCCTGCATATAAACCTCAGTTAAAGCTTAGTGTCTTTTCAAGCACTTTCGCACCGTCTATATACGCCTGCACGGGCACACTGCCCGTACCCGATATTTCAACGGTAACGCTTCCCTCGCTCTTATCGTGCATTGCGTTATGCACAGTACGTCCGTTTGCAACTATTTCAACGCTCACTTTATTGTTTGCGGCGTCTGGGATTTTTACGGTAAAGCTTTGCGTTGCTCCCCCTGACGGTGCTGTGCTTGCCTCCGGCTCGTCAACGTCCTTTTCGGGTGCGGGAGTTGCCTGTTCGCCGTCGCCTACCGTTCCCGTTCCCTCTTTGTTACCGCTTGAAATTACGATTGTTACAAATGAATTTTTTGCAACCGATTTTCCTGCGAGCGGACTCTGCGATATGATTGTTCCCTCGGGCGCTGATGACGCTTTCTTTGTTGCCACACCGAGGTTAAGACCGCTTTGCTGAAGTTTTGCCGATGCGCTTTCCTTGCTTTCGCCCGTAATGTTCGGGACTACAACCTTTGAATTTTCGGGTGCTGCCGTACTTGCCCCGGCTCTGCCTTTGCTTACGAAAAGCGTTACATAGTCCGATTTGTTCACTTTTGTTCCTGCCTCCGGCAACTGACGGATTATATGATCCTGCGGAACAGTATCCGAATTTTCGTCTATTATAACATACGTCAGTCCTTCTTCGATTACCGCCTCTATGGCGTCGTCGGTTGACTTGTTGCGCACATCGGGAACTTCTATATTACCGCCCGACGAGCCTATTGAAACAACTATTGTTACCTCCGAATGTTTCGGTGCTACCGTTCCTGCCTCGGGGCTCTGCGTTATAACGTTACCCTCGTCCACCTTGTCCGAAAGAGAATATTCTATTTCATCGGAAAGCTTGAAACCAGCTTGTTCAAGCGTCTGCGTTGCCTGGTCAATGCTCATATTCGATAATGACGGGACAGCCTTTTCATGGCTTGCGTTCATTATAAAATACGTTCCCATAACGATAAGCACTATAACAAGCACCGTAAGGATTGCAAGCAAAGAGGAAAATCTGTCTGATTTCTTTTCCTCTTTGGTTTTCTTTTTCTTTTGTTTTTTGGGAGCTTTTTTCTCCTTTGCCTTTTTACGGCTTTTTGCAAGCTCCTCCTGTATTGTTTCGGTATCTATCTTCTTTGTATCGCCTTCTTCTTCGGCAAAACCGTCCCAATCGTCCTCTATAACGTTATCGTTTACGGGCGGTTCTCCCTCCGATTCCTCCTTGCTCGGAAGAATTTCATCTGCAAGCACCGCATGGAGATCGTCAAGCATTTCTGCGGTGTTCTGATACCTTGACGCCGGGTCTTTTGATATGGCTTTCATTGTTATATACGCCAAATCCGACGGAATATCTATATTAACGCACTTTACGTTGACAGGCTCTTTTTCAAGATGCATAAGCGCAACCGAAACGGCACTTTCGGCATTGAACGGAACTTTTCCCGTAAGCATTTCGTAAAGCACAATGCCGAGCGAATATATATCCGAGCGTGCGTCCGTATAGCCGCCTCTTGCCTGTTCGGGTGAAATGTAATGCACCGATCCCATTGCCGACGAGCCTACCATAGTTGTTTCCGACGCCGCCGCTCTGGCTATGCCGAAATCCGTTACCTTAAGCGTTTTGTCTCGTGTCATTATGATATTCTGCGGCTTAATATCACGGTGAATTATATTCTTGCTGTGCGCCTCGTTAAGACCCTGCGCAATCTGAATAGCATAATCGCACGCCTCCTGCCACGGGAGCGCACCCTTTTCCTTTATGTATTCCTTAAGGGTTGTTCCGTCAACAAGCTCCATTACCATGTAGTTCATTCCGCTGTCACAGCCTACGTCGTAAACGGACACAATATTATTATGCACAAGGCTTGCACATGACTGCGCCTCCTTGATAAAGTTTTTTACGACCGCTTCCTCGCCCTCAAGCGAGTCACGCAATACTTTTATTGCGACATATCTGTTTAAAAGATTATCCTTAGCCTTATAAACGGTGGCCATACCGCCCGTACCGATTTTTTCTATAACGTCATAACGCCCGTTGAGTACCTTTCCGATTAAATTATCACTGTTCATCATTTTTCTCCTTTTTAAGTATTATAACGGTTATATTGTCCTTTCCGCCACGTGAATTTGCGGTATTTACAAGCTGTTCCGTCTTTTTCTTAAGACTTCCTCTTTTTTGAACAATATCTTTTATTTCCTCATCGTCAACGAAATTAACCAATCCGTCCGAACACAGCAGTATTGTTTCGCCGTTATACGGTCTGATATTCACATCTACCTTGACGGTTTCCTCCGCACCCATTGCTCTTGTGATAAAATTCTTTTTGGGGTGGTGCTTTGCCTCCTCCTTGGTTATCTTACCCATGGAAACAAGCTCCTGAACATATGAGTGATCCCTTGTTATCTGTTTTATTTCGTTTTTGTCAATCGTATACGCGCGGGAATCTCCCACGTGAGCCGTTATGATACGTCCTTTGAATACCATTGCCAGCGTGGCTGTTGTTCCCATTCCCATTATTTTATAATGGTTTTCCGCATATTTGTATATTATATTGTTTGCGCTTATGAATGCCTTTCTTACCGTTTCGCCGGCTTCGACATAATCCTGATCCTCGCTGAGACTGTTTTCAAGGTGATTGCGTATAACGTCAACCACCATCATACTGGCTATTTCGCCCGCTTTATGTCCGCCCATACCGTCCGCAACTATCGCATACGGAAAAGCGCCGTCGGCTTTTACATAGTAATTGTCCTCGTTGATTTTTCTGCACATTCCCACATCGGTCATTGCACCAAACTGCATTTTATCACCTCACATCTGTCAGAGCAGTTTCTTTCTTAACTGACCGCACGAAGCGGCTATATCGCTACCCAATTCACGCCTTACGGTTACATTTATACCGTTTTTTGAAAGACGCTCGGAAAAAGCGTAAATTTCCTCATTAGTACCCTTTGTATAAGAACGTTCCTCCACCTTGTTTACAGGTATCAGATTTACATGAGCGTGAAGGCTTTTTACGAGCCTTGACAGCTCATCGGCGTTTTCCATACTGTCATTCACGCCGTGTATAAGCGAATATTCAAAGCTTATCCGCCGTCCCGTCGCATCGAGATACGCACGGCACGCCTCCATAAGCTCGCTTATTTTCCATTTATGATTTACGGGCATTATCCCGTCACGTATTTCATCGTTCGGCGCATGCAGTGATATTGTAAGCGTTATCGGAAGATTTTCCTTTGCAAGCTCATATATCACAGGCACTACTCCGCACGTTGATACAGTTATGTGGCGGTACCCTATGTTAAGTCCCTTTTCATGATTTACGTTATGCAGAAATTTTACAACGTTCTCAAAATTATCGAGCGGCTCGCCTATTCCCATCATAACGATATTCGATATTCGCTCGCCCAAATCCTTTTGAGCGAAAATTACCTGATTTATTATTTCTCCGGGTGCTAGATTTCTGTACAGTCCGCCTATTGTCGAAGCGCAGAACCGACACCCCATACGGCAGCCCACCTGTGAGGAAATGCATATCGTAAGTCCGTGATGATAGCGCATCACAACGCTTTCTATGCAGTTCCCGTCCGGCAGTTCAAATAAATACTTTACCGTACCGTCTATCTTTGAAACGTATTTTTCACGTATTTTAAGCGTTGAAACAGCGCTTATTTCTTCAAGCTTTTTCTTTGTCGCTTTGGAAATGTTTGTCATTTCGCCATAGCTTTCAACGCCCTTGTGCAGCCACTCGAAAATCTGTCCGCTGCGGTATTTCGGCTCGCCGATTTCCGCAAGAAACTCGGTAAGTTCGTCATACTCAAAATCTTTTAAATCAATCATTTTTTCCTCATTTTGCATATGTAAAATCCGTCCGTGCCGTCTGTGTGCGGATAGAACGTTTTTTCATAAAGTTTTTCAAAATTACCGTGCTTTTCAAGAAAAGCTCCCGTTATACCCTCGTTTTCGGCTTTTTCAACCGTACAGGTAGAGTATACGATAACACCGCCTTCTTTTAAGTATATGCAGGCGTTTTCGAGAATTTTTGCCTGTATTTTGCAAAGCTCGGGGGATCTGTCCTCATTCTGCTTTATATCCGGCTTTCTGCCTATTATGCCGAGTCCCGAACACGGAACGTCGCAAAGTATGCAATCGGCAATGCCGCTTAATGATTTGTCAAATTCAGCCGCATCACGCACATCGGTTTTTATAATATCTATACCGAGCCTTTCGGCATTCTTTTTTACAAGCTCTGTTTTATGATTGTATATATCAAAAGCAAGTATTCTGCCGCTGTTTTTCATAATCTCGGCAATATGCGTTGTTTTTCCTCCGGGTGCGGCGCACATATCTATCACCGTATCGCCCGGCTTTGGTGCGAGTATCTCTGCCGTTTTCATTGCCGCCGTGTCCTGCGGTGTGAAGTACCCCTCTTTATAAAGAGTATTTTTCTCAATATCAAATCCATCCGTCACAACGGCACCGTCTTTTATTTCGGCATTTATGCCCAAATCGGAAAGCATTTTTACCAATTCTTCATTTGTTGTCTTAAGCGTATTTGCACGCAGTGTTATAGGCTTGCTTTCGCCGAAAGAGCGCATCATATTCTCCGTAAATTCAAAGCCGAACTCCTCCGTCCATTTGCGGCACAGCCACAGCGGAAACGAGTATTTTACGGAAAGATATTCGTCTTTTTCTTTCGGATATTCTATTTCACTGCATTTTGAAACGCTCCTCAAAACGCCGTTTACAAAGCCTGCGGACGCACCGTGACCGTAGCGTTTTGCAAGCTTTACGCTTTCGTTCACCGCCGCACTTTGCGGAATTTTATCCGTAAATACAAGCTGAAAAACTCCCATACGGAGTATAAGCAGTATATATTTTGATATTTTTTTCAGCTTGATTTTTGAGAATTTGCTTATATAATAATCGAGAGTTATTTTTTTGTCCGAAACTCCGTACACAAGAGCGGTAAACAGCGCTTTGTCACGCTCGGACATATCGCTGTTTTTGAGCGTGTTTTTTACCGCCATATTTGAATATGCACCGTTGTACTCAATTTCATACAACGCCTTTAATGCGGCTTCTCTTGCGGTCATCGGTTTCTCCTGTTGGAATTTTGTACTATTAAAAACAATCTCAATACCTGCAATGCGGTTGACGCAACTGCCGCAAAATAGGTCATTGCCGCCGCCGAAAGAACTTTTCTTGCGCCGACAAGCTCATCGCCGCTTAAAAGGTTCATGCCCTCTATCGTCTGTAATGCTCTTTTGCTGGCGTTTGTTTCCGTAGGCAGTGTAACCAGCTGGAACACCAGTACCGCACAGAACAGTATAACGCCGAGCATAGCGAGATTGTATCCCCTGCTGCCCATTATAAGTCCTATTACTATAAGCGGCAGTGATGCGTAATTGCATATATTTACAAATGGCACAATTCCGTTTCTTACCTTTATGGGAACATATCCGACCTGATGCTGAACTGCGTGGCCGCACTCGTGCGCCGCTACGCCGATTGCCGCAACGGACGTTGAATTATACGTTGCGTCCGAAAGACGTATCACGCTGTTTTTCGGGTCAAAATGATCCGATAATCTTCCGTTCACGTGCTCGATACGCACGTTGTACAAGCCGTTTGCGTCAAGTATTTTTCTTGCCGCTTCCGCACCTGTCAGTCCGTAACGGCTCAATTGCTTGTCATATTTGGCAAATGTGGATTTAACATTTGCAGAAGCTATCATTGTTATAATAAATCCGATTATTACAAGAATATAAGTCGGATCAAAATACATTCCGTAAAACAGTGGCATAAATATCCCTACCTTCCCAATACAGTTCCGTATTCTATGCTGTGACCCCGCATATAGTCCTCAATATCCATTTTTTTGCTTCCGGGGAATTGAACGGTTTTTATATACAAAACACCTCTGCCGGTGGCAACCCTTAAACCGCTGCCTTTATCCAAGCTGAGGATTTCCCCCTCCTCGCCGAATGTGCCGTCACGCTGTGCAACCTCTGCGCTGTATATTTTCAGAGTTTCGCCCTTATAGAGCGTATTTGCAACGGGCCAAGGATTCATACCGCATATAAGCTTTGATATTTCCTCCGCACTCTTTCTCCATTTTATTGTTCCCGTTTCCTTTGAAATCATCGGCGCATATGTATGCTCGTCATGATTTTGCGGTACGAGTATCACTCCGCCGCATTCAATGGCTTTTACCGCTCTGACAAGCAGTTCGCCGCCCATTTCGGCAAGTCGGTCAAAAAGCTCTCCGGCTGTTTCGTATTTGCCTATTTCCGTTTTCTCGCTCATAAGCATATCGCCTGTGTCGAGTCCTTTATCCATTTGCATAATCGTAACGCCGGTTTCTCTCTCGCCGTTTATTATCGCCCATTGTATGGGTGCGGCGCCCCTGTATTTCGGGAGCAGTGAGGCGTGTACGTTTATACAGCCGTATTTCGGATAATTTATTATATATTCGGGAAGTATTTTCCCGTAAGCCGCAACCACTATAAGCTCCGGTTTTATTTCATCGAGCAGACCCGAAAACTCGCCGTCTTTCAGCTTTTCCGGCTGATACACCGGTATTCCGAGCTTTTCCGCCGCAATTTTTACGTCTGTAGGCTGTAATTTGTGACCTCTGCCCTTTGGTTTATCCGGCTGTGAAACCGCCGCCGCCACGTCAAATCCCGCATCGGCAAGTGCCTCAAGCGACTTTGCCGCAAAATCGGGTGTACCCATAAAAAGTATTTTCATTTCGCCGCTCCTTATTCAAGATATTCGATAACTTTATCCGTAAACAGTTTTCCGTCAAGATGGTCTATTTCATGGCAAAAGGCTCTTGCTGTAAGTCCTTCGCCCTCAATTTCAAACCAATTTCCGTCGCGATCCTGCGCACGCACCTTAACGTTCATAGGTCTCTCAACCGTGCCGAAAACTTTCGGTACGCTCAGACACCCCTCCGAATCAATCTGCGAACCGCTCTCCTCTATGATTTCGGGATTTATAAGCTCCGTTTTGCCCTCTCCCGTATCAACCACAACAGCTCTTTTAAGTATTCCGACCTGCGGTGCCGCAAGACCCACGCCGTCGGCTTTTACCATTGTTTCATACATATCGTCAAGCAGAATATGAAGCTTTTTATCAAAATTAACCACTGTTTTGCACTTTTTAAGCAGTATATCGTCGCCTTTTTTTCGTATTTCTCTGATAGCCATATCTCTTTCTCCTAATAAATCATCGTCGGGTCTTTATCTATAATGACCGAAACGTTTTTGTAATTCTTATTTGCCGCACACTCATAAGCCGCTTTTTTAAGCCGTTCATTGAGCGCTTTACTGTTTTCACATTTTATAATTATCTGCCAGCGATATTTATTTTTTATTTTTGAAACAGATGACGGGACGGGACCCAGCACCTGTATTTTCTGCTCCGTATCGCTCAAATCGCCCAAAAGCTTCATAAAATATTTTGCCGTCTGCGGAACGAGCGACTCCGACGCTCCCGAAAACATAATGTTTATAATTTCAGAAAACGGCGGATACCACATCAGCTTTCGGTTCTCTATTTCCGCATTGTAAAACGAGTCGAAATCATGCTTTTGTGCGCATAAAATTGCCTCTGCCTCGGGACTGTAGGTCTGAATAACTGCTCTGCCCTTTTTTCTGCCCCTGCCTGCCCGACCCGTAACCTGTTCGAGCATGGAAAAGGTGCGTTCCGAGCTTCTGTAATCGTTTATGTGGAGCATTGTGTCTGCGCTTATAACGCCGACAAGCGTTACGTTTTCAAAATCAAGCCCCTTGGAAACCATCTGCGTTCCGATAAGGACATCTGTTTTTTCTTTTTCAAATTTTTCAAGTATTTTCTCGTGTGATTCCTTTTTACCCGTTGTGTCAACGTCCATACGAAGCGTCGTAATTTGGGGGAAAAGCTTTTGTATTTCGGTTTCGACACGCTGTGTTCCGCCGCCGAAATACCGTATATATTTACTGCCGCACTGAGGACAAAGCGTGTAATTCGGGATAGTGTATCCGCAGTAGTGGCATTTTAACACATTGCCGTATTTATGGTATGTAAGCGATATACTGCAATGCGGACATTCCGCCGTAAAACCGCAGCTGCGGCACGACACAAACGTTGAAAATCCGCGCCTGTTCAAAAACAGTATGCTCTGCTCGCCGTTTTCGATGTTTTTTTTGAGTTCATTCGTCAACGCTCTTGAAAACATACTCCTGTTTCCGCAATTAAGCTCCTCTCGCATATCCGCAATTTTAATATCGGGCATATCGTTTTTATTATAACGGTAATTCATTGTAATAAGCGATATTTCGCCCGACCTTGCCCTGTAACAGCTTTTTGCCGACGGTGTGGCGGACGCATAAACTATAGATGCGCCGTACTGCTTTGCACGGAACGCCGCAACCTCTTTTGCGTCATACCTCGGCGACATTTCCGATTTATAAGTATCGGAATGTTCCTCGTCTATAATAATAACGCCGATATTGTCAAGCGGAGCAAATACCGCTGACCTTGCGCCTATTACTATATCCGCACCGCCGTTTTTTATCCTCTGCCACTGATCATAGCGTTCGCCCATAGACAGCTTGCTGTGAAAAACGGCTATTCTTTCGCCGAAACGGTTTAAAAATCTTGAAACCATCTGCGGAGTAAGCGCAATTTCCGGAACAAGCACAAGCGCCGTTTTTCCCATGCTCACAATATGGTCTATAACCTGCATAAACACTTCGGTTTTACCGCTCCCCGTCACTCCGTGGAGCAAAAACTCCTCAAAATTTCCGCTGTCGGCGGCTGTGTTTATGCTGTCAACGGCAATTTTCTGCTCGTCCGTAAGCTTAAGCCTTTCGCTTTTTTTAATTTCCTTATTGGCAAGCGGATTTCTCTCAACCGCAAGTTCAAATGTACTTACAAAGCCTTTATCGCACAGCGCCGTTACGGCATTATACGATCCGCCCGAAAATTTGCGCAGATCGGAAAGCGCAATAAATTCATTGGCAGACAGTATGTTAAGCATTTTAGCCTGTACCGGAGCTTTTTTCTCAAGCTTTTCAATTTCCTCCGCCGCTTGTTCGGAGGTTATCGAAAGCCTTACGGCACGAATTGTCTTTTGTTTTATTTCGTTTGATTGATAATACTCTTTTGTAAGAGTACCGTTTTTGAGCATTGCCCTTAACTGATTATCTATATTTCTTCCGATAAGCGACACAAGCGCCGATTTTTCCATACCGCCGCCGTTGTCAACAAGATATTCAATAATTTTGCGTCTGATTTCAGAGCGTTCCTCGGTAATTTTATTTAAACCTATCCATTCACGGCTTTTTGTGTCCGTGCCGGCAGGAACTATTGCGTGTATTATATCGAGATACGGTGCAAAATATTCACCGTGCATATATTCGATTGTTTCAAGCATTTTTTCATCAAACGCAGGCGTGTCATTAGCAATCTCGATTATCTCTTTCGTGTTTTTCAAAGGCTTTTTATCTTTAAGTCCTACGCAAAAGCCCTCCAAAACACTGTTTCCTCTTGAAAAAGGCACAAGCACTCTTGTTCCCACGCCTACTTTGTCCGATAGGTTGTCGGGTATTAAATAGTCAAAAGCCTTATCTACCATTCTTGAACGATGGTCTACAATAACTTCAGCAATCAAGCCTATGCCTTCCTTTCAATTATTCTTCGCTGTGTAATTCCTCTATGTTTTCCTCGGTCATATTCTGTATAGCGGCAAACTTTTCTTCTTCCATTTCCTGTGCCGACTTAATTCTGCCCGAGCGCACATATCCTACTTTGCCGTCCATAATTTCATTCACGGCTGTGGTAACGGGTTTTTCTCCATTGTTATCGGTAATGCCCATATGCATTGCCTTGCCTATCATTCTCGCACGCTTTGCAGCCATACTTACCAATGTGTAACGACTGTCTACACATTTGTCTAAATTTGTAATTCCCGGTTTGATCATCATAATAATATACCTCCGTTAATATTTTTCGTTTAATAATTTTTCGACCAGCTCGCTTTTATTTTTCTTGTCACGGAATATTTGGCATACTTCGTCCGTACAGCGTTCCAGGTCATCATTTACAACGATATAATTGTATTTACCGCTTTGGGTCATTTCCCATTTTGCGTGATCCATTCGCACCATTATCTGGTCTTCATTCTCACGCCCACGCCCTATAAGCCTGTTTTTAAGTTCTTTCATTGACGGCGGCACGACAAATATCAGATTGGCGTCCTCAAATTTGCTTTTCACTTTGAGTGCGCCCTGTACCTCGATTTCAAGTAAAACGTTTATTCCGTCATTGAGCATTTTCTCAACCGTGCGCCTGGGTGTACCGTAATAATTTCCGCCGTACACCGCATATTCGAGCATCTCGTCATTCTCGATGAGATTTGTAAACTCCTCCGAGGAAATATAATTGTAGGTAACGCCTTCTTCCTCGCCCTTGCGTTTTTCACGGGTAGTGCTTGAAACGGAAAGGAATATATCCTCACGCTTTAAAAGCTCGTTGCAGATTGTGCCTTTTCCCGTTCCCGACGGACCCGACATAACAAACAGAAGTCCTCTACTCATCTTTATCATCTCCTCTCAGTCTGCCGGCAACCGTTTCAGGCTGCATCGACGTAAGGATAATGTGTTCCGAATCGGTCACTATAACCGCTCTTGTACGTCTGCCGTAGGTAGCGTTTACAAGTATGCCCTTTTCTTCGGCATCGTGTATAATTCTTTTTATCGGAGCTGATTCGGGGCTTACCACCGCCACAATCCTGTCCGCATTTACCATATTTCCAAATCCGATGTTTATAAGCTTCATACGTTTACTCCGTTACTCGATATTCTGAACCTGTTCTCTGAGCTTTTCTATTTCGCCTTTAAGCTCAACAACAATTTTTGCAATCTCAATATCCTGCGCCTTTGAGCCTATCGTGTTTACCTCACGGTTTATCTCCTGTATGAGGAAATCAAGCTTTCTGCCTGCCGGCTCACCGCTGTCGAGAATTTGATAAAATTCCTCAAAATGACTTCCGAGCCGTACCGTTTCTTCATTTACCGCAACCTTATCGGCAAAAATTGCGACCTCCGTAAGTATTCTCGATTCGTCAATATCACGGTCGGCAACAACTTCTTTTATTTTGGCGTAAAGCTTTTCACGGTAATCAGCCACCGTTTTCGGCGAATATTCGTCCACCTTTTCGGCAAGCGTTTTCATATAATCCACACGGGCACGCAAATCTTTTCCTATGCGTTCGCCCTCTCTCGCACGCATATCCGTAAAGGCGGTTAATGCCTTTTCAAGCACGCCCTCCGTAAGCGACCAGATTTTGTCCTCGTCCTCCTCACGGCGCTCGGTTTTAAATATTTCCGTGTATCTCGCAACGTTCGATACCGATATATCGTCTTTCAGATTGAACTTCTCGCAAAGCTCGTGCAGAACGTCTATGTAATTTTTCGCAAGCTCCTCATTGAGTACAATATCCTTGTCCGCCTCCTCATAGCTTTCGACGCTGACAAAAATATCAACCTTACCCCTTGTTATGTATCGGGACGCATACTTGCGCACTTTATCCTCAAGAAAACCGAGATTTCTCGGCACTTTTATGTTATAATCCGAAAATCTGTGGTTTACGGATTTTATTTCAACCAAAATCTTTTTTCCTTCGGCAACGGTTTCGTATCTGCCGTAGCCGGTCATACTTTTAAGCATTTCTTTTCCCCGTTTCTCCGCAGTGTGCGGAATAATTTACCGTTTTGTCATTTGTTCTTGTTCTATACGGCAAGGCATATTTATCACCAAATACACCATTTTAATAATTATATCACACTTTTCTGCTTTTTCATACACTTTTTTATGAAAAATTTTTAAAATTTTATTTGCGCTTTTTAAGCATATGCAACAAAACCGAAGGAGTTCCTTCGGTTTTGTTGCATATTATTTTTTCTTTATTACTGTGTCAAAGGCTTCTATCTCCACTTTTCCGTTTTCGGGAGTATGTTTTGAATAAACAATGTTTTCCGCCGATACATAAACGCTCTTATCCGAGAAATTCTGAATAAATGTGTATTTTGCATCGGGCGTTTCTCTCGTCATTGCCGTTACTCCCTCGGGGAGAGTTTCGGTTTCAAACAAATCCTTTGTGATTTTCGCATAGAAATCCGTAAGGAATTGTCCGCCGTCACGGAACGCTATGTAATAAGCCTTTCCTTTTCCGTAGCTGTTACAGGTAACGCACGGCGTACCGCTCATATAATCCGACGTGTACTCGGCAAGCGTCTCGGCGGTATCGGCATGTATAAGCTCGCAATAATCCTTTGCGGTATATTCTTTTCCGTCGCTGCTCTTTACCGACACGCCGTCCCATTCGTACATTGTGTCTATTTCTTCATTCCATATTCCGAAAACCTCTTTGAGAACACCTGCCGGAAAACCTCCGAGATAGCAAAGGTCGTTTTCGTTTACATATCCCGTAATATAGGTTGCGACAAATATTCCGCCGTTTTCAACGTATGCTCTGATTTTTTCAACCGTTTTTTCGGACATTGAATAAAGCATAGGTGCGGCAATGATTTTGTATTTTGAAAAATCATCTTCGGGCGATATAACGTCCGTGGCTATACTGCGTTCCCAGAAGAATTTATGATGGCGCACGCACTCGTCACGATAGCCTTTGTTGTTAAGCAAAAATCCCGCCGCATCATCAAGCGCCCATGCGCTTTCCCAATCGTATATAATTGCCGCTCCGGCATTCGTTTTTGCATTTTGTACGTCCGAAATTTCCTTTAATATCTCGCCAATATCCGCACAGCCTTTGAAAACTCTTGTGTTTTCGTGTCCGCAGTGATCCACTACCGCACCGTGGAACTTTTCACAGCCTCCGCGGCTTTTGCGCCACTGGAAATACTGAACCGAGTCCGAACCGTGCGCCACCGCCTGCAGAGCCGATGTAATCATCATATTTGTGCGCTTCATTTTATTCACGGGCACATAGCTAATACAGCTCGGCGTACTTTCCATAAGCAAGAACGGCTTATGCTTTAAGCTTCTGTTCAAATCATAAACAAACGCCGTGTCGTTTCCCTGTACGGTACAGTCCTTGTCATGGTGCCACATGGGATATGCGTCCCACGAAACCGTATCAACGTGCGATGCGAATTTCTGATAATTTACACCGCGCAATTCGGGCCAGTGGAAGTTTGTCGTTATCGGTACGTTAGGCGTAATTTCCCTTAGCGGAGCGCACTCGGTTTCGTAAAAATCTATCGTTTGATCGGTAACAAATCTTTTCCAGTCCAGATTCATTGCGTGCACATTTGTTTCACCCAAGGGCGATGGCGGGTCTATCTGCGACCAGTCCGTATATGTATGGCTCCAAAAGCTGTTCCACCATTGATAATTCAGCTTTTCCAAATCGTTATCGTACTTCTTTTTGAGCCACTCGCGGAACGCATTTTTGCAAAGCTCGCAATGGCATTCTCCGCCGTACTCGTTCGATACGTGCCACATAATAAGTCCCGGATGATTTTTGTATCTTTCCGCAAGACGTCTGTTAATCTCACGCACCTTACTGCGGTATACGGGTGAAGTAAAACAATGATTGTGGCGTGATCCGTGCGTGCATTTTTCGCCTTTATCCGTAGTTCTCAAAACCTCCGGATATTTGTGACTAAGCCACGCCGGTCTTGCGCCGCTCGGCGTTGCGAGCATAAAATTAATTCCGTTTTCGTAAAGCTTATCGGTTATCATATCAAGGAACGAAAAATCATATTCCCCCTCCGATTTTTCAAGCTCTGCCCACGAAAAAATACCGATAGTCATTTCGTTCATACCAGCAAGCTTCATAAGCCGCATATCCTCGTCAATTATTTCAGGGTGCATTTTCCATTGATCGGGATTGTAGTCCGCTCCGTAAATTAAACTCATGTTGCAAATTCCTTTCCGAATTATAAATATTCCCTGTCACCGCAGGTCATTTTCTTTCTGTGTACGCTTATAAACGTACTTTTAAAATTCTCACTGTACTTTTCCATTGCCTCAACAACGCTTTCGGGTTTTAAATTATACACACTTCCGACAGACACGCACATTTCAACCGTCATAATGCCGTCTTTTTCCGACAGCGCCTTAATATCGAATATATGCGGACGTATATCGCTTTCCTTAACTCCGCTTTTCGATTTTTTCATAACCTTAAGCTCGCCGTTTGACATAAACTTATCCGCATCAAAACTGCCGCTGTACTCGATTTCGACGATATAAACAGCTCTGTCGAGCTTTGTTATATCATACTCTTTCGAGTCTGTTCTTTTGGCGGCGTATACGGTAAAACCGTCGGGCATTGCTTCGTTCAGTGCGCTTACCACAAAATCATCATCGTAATCGCCGTCAAAGCCGACCTTCATATACTCGCACTCCGACGTAACGCCGACCGAAAGCGGCTGTGCAACGGTCATAATCGGGTGAGGATTAAAGCCTTGCGAAAACTCAAACTGTAAAGGCGAACGGCGGATTGCCCTGTGAAAACAGCGCATAAAATCAAGATGCGATATGTATTTCACACGCTCGCCGCGCCCGTATTTAATAATATACTTACTCACAGCACACACCTGCCTTAAACCGTGCAATTCCGCAGCCTGCACATTTTTCACGGCAGTTCGGCGTTGTTTCGCCCCTCTGCGCCTTTTCGCTTTCCCGTATAAAAAAGTCCTTTGTTATTCCTATATCAATATGATCCCACGGTAAAATTTCGTCATACGGGCGCTTTCTTGCATTATAAAACTCCGTATCTATTCCCAGCTCGTCAAAAGCTTCCATCCATAAATCATATCTGAAATACTCGCTCCAGCCGTCAAACTTACAGCCCTTTTCAACCGCGCGTATTATAACGTCGCACAAACGCCTGTCGCCACGTGCAAATATGCCTTCGAGCGTGCTTGTTTTGTTATCGTGCCAGCTGTAGCGTATTCTCTTTGACGGAATGGAACGCTTTAGTTCGTTCTGTTTTTCGATTATCATCTCACGGCTGTCCTGCGGTTCCCACTGAAACGCCGTAAACGGCTTTGGTACAAAGCTTGATGTGCTGACCGTAATATTGATATTTTTCGCGCGTTCCTCTTTGGGAATTTCAAAATATACGTCAAGAACACGTCCCGCAAGTTCCGCAATTCCCCTTACGTCCTCCATTGTTTCGGTCGGAAGCCCGATCATAAAATACAATTTTACGTTCGTCCAGCCGCCCTTGAACAGCATAGAGGTCGATTTCATTATATTTTCTTCGGTTATGTTTTTGTTTATAACATCCCTTAATCTCTGCGTTCCTGCCTCGGGCGCAAAGGTAATTCCCGATTTTCTGACTTTCTGCACCTTTTCCATAAGCCCGAGAGAAAAATTGTCTATTCTCAAAGACGGCAAGGATAAACCTATTTTCTGCTTTTCCGTTATATCCAAAAGTCCGTCCGTAAGCTCCTCTAAACCGCTGAAATCACTTGTTGAAAGCGACGAAAGCGATATTTCGTCATATCCGCTGCAGCTTAAAAGCTTGTCCGCCAAAGCAAGCAGTGTGTCGGGTTTTCTTTCCCGTAACGGTCTGTAAATATATCCTGCCTGGCAAAATCTGCACCCTCTCAGACACCCACGCATTACCTCAAGCATAACACGGTCATGCACCGTTTCGCCGAACGGAACAATTATCGTGTCGGGAGCATATGTTTTGTCAAAATCGGGCATTATGCGCTTTTTAACGGTCGGCTTTGCGTGCGGATTGTTCGGAACAATGCTCTTTATCGTGTTGTCCTCATTATATTCCACATCATAAAATGACGGCACATACACACCCTCTATACCGGCAATCGCTTCAAGATAATCCTTTTTGCTCTTTTTGCCACTTTTCTTCCACTTTACATACTCGTCGGTAACCTCGTGAATAAGCTCCTCGCCCTCACCAAGCATTACAAAATCGAATATATCGGCAACAGGCTCGCAATTGTAAGCACACGGTCCGCCGGCGCATATTATCGGGTGGCTTTCGTCACGGTCACGCTGTCTTACGGGGATTTTGGCAAGGTTTAGCATATGCACTATATTTGAATAGCTGAGCTCATACTGGAGCGTAAAGCCAAGCATATCAAAATGCGTTATCTCATCGCCGCTCTCAAGTGCAAACAGCTTCATACCGTACTTATTCATTTCTTCTTCCATATCGGGCCAGGGCGCAAATACACGCTCGCACCAGGTATCCTCACGTGTGTTAAGCGTATGATACAGTATTTTAAGTCCCAAATGCGACATTGCTATTTCGTATGTGTCGGCAAAGCAAAATCCCCAACGTACATCAACTTCATTCGGGTTTTTCATCACCGAATTAAGCTCTCCGCCCGTATATCGTGTAGGCTTCATTACGCCCGAAAGTATTTTATCTCGCAGTGTTATACTCATTTATCTTCTCCGGTGTTTTTCTTTTTTGTAATAAATCCGTTTATTTTATCTATAGCTCCCGGCACAAGATCTAAAATCTTATCCACTGCCGACTGGCTGTCGCTTATCGGAACTATGCGCACGTTTCCGTTTGAAACCACCATAAACGCCTCCGCTTTAACGGACGCTCCTCCGCCTATTCCGCCGCCGAACATCGGCTCGTTTCCCTCTTTCTTGGGAGCAAACTCGCTTCCGCCGCCGCCGAAGCCGAACGAAACACGTGATATGGGTATTACAATCGTTCCGTCACCTACGGACATAGGCTCTCCTACAACCGTATTAACATCGATAAGTCCCTTAATGCTCTTCACAGCCTCGCTGACCATTTCGCTTACCGCATTACTCATCTGACATCTTCCTTTCCTCTTTAAGAATACGTTTCAGTTTTATATAGATAACCGCCGCTTTTGCAGCCATATAGTACAAATGTATTGCACGTGTGTAGATTACGGCATACACACCTGCCGAAAATACCGCATTGTCAAAATCGGCTTTTATATCGGTATGATGTTTTTTCAGTTTCATTTTTCTGTCCGCTGCGCCCAAAAATCCGAACACGACAGAGTTTACCGCACCGTAGACAAGTCCCGTATACATCGGATTTCCCGTTCCGATAACTCCTGATATGTTAAGTTCGTCAATCGCAATCGCTTTTTCAAACGTGTAATTCAAAAGCTTTAAAATATCTTTTTTAAGATTTGTGTACAGATACTTTGCACCGGCAAGGCGTTCAAGTATTCCCGCCGTTTCTTTATCGATTTTTTCGGGATTTTCTTCATAATTCTCAATTTCCTTGTTCACATCTTTTTTGACTTTCGGATAAAGATGCGATTTTATAAAAAGGAATTTTATATAAAGCTCGTTGTTTTCCGACTGATACAAAAAATCGGCGACAACGTTTATTCGTACAAGCGATAAAAGCATAATCAAAGCTATGATTATCAGCAAAATATATACCGCAGTCATATATTTATTCCTCCGATTGCTCCGTCTCCTCCAAAAGCGACTGCTGTTCGCCCTGCGGAGGCTCCTCCGCAATAAGCTTTTCAAGATTTACGGGCGGTAGATCCTTTGGCGATGTAAGCCCGAAACAGCGCAAAAACGTGTCTGTGGTTTTGTAAAGGATCGGACGTCCCGGTGCATCAAGCCTGCCTGCCTCGTCTATTAACCCGCGCTCATAGAGCCTGTTTACACAGCCGTCAGAGTTCACCCCTCTTATGCGCTCTATCTGTCCTCTTGTTATCGGCTGTTTGTACGCAATTATCGCAAGCGCCTCCATTGCCGCATTTGAAAGCGGCTGATTTCTCTGCTCTCCCAGTATTTCCTGTATGTAAGCATAATATTCCGGGCGAGAGCATATTTGGTAGCCGTCAAGTATATCTATTATATTAAACCCGCGCTTGTCACGGTCATATTCCTCACGCAGTTCCGTAACGGCTCTCTTTACGCTGTCAATATCGGTATCCAGCACAACCGCAAGCTTTGCCGCCTTTACGGGCTCGCCTGCGGCGAAAAGTATACCCTCTATCGCATATTTTATGTTAACCATTTACCTTTTCCGCCTTTTTTGAGAATAAATCAAAATCTTTTGTTTCTTCATTGTAATCCGCAAAAAGCTTATTAAGCTTTATCATTTCCAACACCGCAAGAAACGTTGCAATCATTTCGGGTCTGGAGTCGCCCTCGCAAAACAGGCTTGCAAAACGTATGCGTCCGCCCTTTAAGCGTTTGCATATCTTTTCAACCATATCGTCCACACTTACCTTTTCCCTGCCGACAATTCCCGAAAACGCACGCTTTGTCGGCTTTTCATACCGGACACGCCGTGCAAGTATGGAATTAAAAGCGTCGATAAGCGCCGAAACATCGTGATGCGTACTGTATTCGGGAACGGGAAATTTAATTTCCTCCTCGCTCCTGAACACAAGATATTTTGACGAAAACTCGCTTTTCCTAAGCTCCTGCGATGCCTCTTTAAATTTCTGATACTCAAGAAGTCTTTGCGCAAGTTCTTCTCTCGGATCCTCTTCCTCCTCCTCTTCGTTTTTCGGAAGAAGCATTTTGGATTTTATATACAAAAGCTGTGCCGCCATTACGATAAATTCGCCCGTATTGTCGAGCGAGGAGTCCTCTATGCCGTCGATAGCCTCGAGATACTGATCGGTTATTTCGGCTATCGGTATATCGTATATGCTCACCTTGCTTTTCTGTATCAGCGTCAGCAAAAGATCGAGCGGCCCTTCAAATTTATCCAGTTTGTACAGAATATTATCCATTGTTACCTGTCCTATATTATCATTTTAAGCAGTCCGTTTATCGGTACGGCTATCAGATTAAACACCGCATTTACGCCCGTGCCTATTATGGTGTTGAACATTCCCGTAAGCGACAGTATCATAATAAGTATCATTGAATATCTTTCATACTGAAGCATTTTGTAATATGTTCTGTCTGACAAAAATATGCCGAGTACCTTTGAACCGTCCAAAGGCGGTATCGGGATAAGGTTAAACACCATAAAGCACAGATTTGTGTATATAAACGTATGCGCTATCGAGCCGATAACGTTAAACACTGTTGTGCCAAGTCCCGTCTTTGCTTTTAAAATTATCGCTATTGCCCATATTATCATACCGCAAAACGCCATAACAAGGTTTGCAAAAGGTCCCGCAAGCGATACAAGCGCCGTACCTTTTTTGCGGTTACGGTAGTACATCGGATTTATCATAACGGGCTTTGCCCAGCCGAAACCCGTTAAAAGCATAAGCAATGTACCGTACAAATCCAGATGAGCAAGAGGATTTATCGTAAGTCTGCCCGTGTTTCTCGGCGTCGGATCGCCAAGCTTATCGGACACATATGCGTGTCCCAGTTCATGACCTATTATCGCAATAAGTCTTACCGGCAGTAGAATTACAAAACTCATAATGTTTGAAAATAAAGCTGTTAAAATACCCATTCGCATAATACTCCTATTTTAGTATTCTTTTATTATACAATTTTTTCAGTCAAATGTAAATAGGAAAATCAAAATTTCTTGACAAACATATGTTTTGTGTTGTATAATAACGGTAACCAATACATTTTCGAAACGGAGAATAATATGGATATTATAATTATTGCGCTGCTTATAACTCTTATAGTTTTAACACTTGTTCTGATATTTAAAACAAAATCGTCCGACACCTCCGCCCTTGAGCGGAACATAGGAGAAAGCACACAGCGCTCCGCCAAGCTTATAGGCGATATTTTAAGCGAAAATCAAAAGGCTATCGGCAAAATGCAGAGCGAAAATTTTGAAAAGATGAACAATTCCATACAGCAGACGCAAAGTATGGTCGAGCGCCAGCTTGATAAAATTCAGCGTGACAACGGCGTCCGACTTGACGAGATGCGGAGTATGGTAGAGAAAAAGCTTGAAAAAAGCATTGATGATAAAATGACAAATTCATTTAAGCTTGTAAACGACAGGCTTGAACAGGTATACAAGGGATTGGGCGAAATGCAGACGCTCGCCGCAGGCGTGGGCGACTTGAAAAAAGTATTGTCAAACGTAAAAACACGTGGAATTATGGGCGAATTACAGCTGAAAAATATCTTAACCGAAATTATGTCGCCCGAGCAGTACGAAGAAAACGTTATGACCGTTCCCAACAGCCGTAATGCGGTTGAATTTGCGATAAAACTGCCCGGCGACGGAAACAGGAGCGTTTACCTCCCCATTGACGCAAAATTCCCGGCAACGCTCTATCACGATCTTGCCGACGCATACGAGGAGGGCAATACTGAAAAAATCAATGCTGCCGCCGCAATGCTTACACGGCGTATAAAATCGGAGGCGGCGGATATTCACGATAAATACATAGAGCCTCCGTACACAACCGATTTTGCGATTATGTTCCTGCCGTTTGAGGGATTGTATGCGGAGGTTATAAACCGTGGGCTTGTAGACGAACTGCAACGGCTTTACAAGGTAAATATCGCAGGACCGAGCACAATGGCGGCTATGCTCAATTCTTTGCAGACAGGCTTTAAAACGCTTGCCATAGAAAAGCGCAGCGCTGAGGTCTGGAGCGTATTGAGCAGCGTTAAAACCGAGTTTGACAAGTTTGCGGACACGCTCGAATGTGCGCAGAAAAGAATTAATCAAGCAAACGACGATCTCGACAAGCTTGTGGGCGTGCGCACTCGCGCAATTCAGCGCAAATTAAAGGACGTTGAGAAAAATGAATAACTTCATTTTTCCAAACGCCCCGTAACCACACGGTCATTGCCGCATAAATCCTTTATTATGCGGACATCGCAAAAATTCTTTTTCATCAAATCGGATACAGCCTCGCCCTGGTCGTACCCTATCTCGTATGCGAGAATACCTCCGCAATTCAGCATATGCGGAGCAATTTCCGTTATCCGCCTGTAGAATATCAGTCCGTCCGCTCCGCCCGAAAGCGCATTGTACGGCTCGTGATTTTTGACCTCCGTCTGCAATGTTTCTATCACATCATCACGTATATACGGCGGATTTGACGCTATTATGTCAAACTTCTCGTTCGGGTATTCCTTTAAAATATCCATACGTATAAATCTTCCGCAAACACCGTTTTCCTTTGCATTGTATTTTGCAATTTCCAACGCTTTTTCGCTTACATCAAGAAATGTAACGTCCAAATCGGGGTTAAAATGTGCGGCGCTTATTCCTATACACCCCGCCCCGGTTCCTATGTCGATAAGCTTTCCGCTTTTTGCAGCGCTTATTATTTCCTCTACAAGCGTTTCCGTATCGGCTCTCGGTATCAGAACGTCGGGCGTGACTTTAAATTCCAGTCCCATAAAGCCTGCCGATTTGGTTATGTATTGTAACGGCTCGCCGTTTTGACGGCGCACAAGCATTTCATATATTTTCTTGAAATCCCCGTCCGAAACTTCGCAATTTCCGTTAAGCACAAGCTGTGTATTATCAATCCCAACAGCGTTTTTGACAATTTCCCGTGCCTCATATGCGGCATTATCCTTAAGCTTTTTCGTAAGGTCAGCCACAACATCACGTATTACCATTTGTCCTCCTCTTTGTTTTCGGGAATACACGGCAGTATAGACGCTATCGCAACTTCTATCTGCGAGTCATCCGGCTCACGTGTTGTAAGACGCTGAAGCCACAATCCCGGTTTTGACAGCGCACCGACAAATTTATTTTTACTGCGCCCCGCCCATTTTATAACCTCGTATGACAATCCCGCAACCACCGGCATAAGCGCAAGGCGTGTCGCCATTCTCAAAAGTGTGCTTGCCACGCCCGAAAAATTATCAAATCTCGGCAGAAGTGCAAAAACAAGTATGCTTATAAGCATTACAAACAAAAGAAAGCTTGTTCCGCATCTCGGGTGAAACCGTGTATGCTTTTTTACGTTTTCAACCGTCAATTCCTCCCCTGCCTCATAGCAGGCTATGGTTTTATGCTCCGCACCGTGATATTCGTACACACGCTTTATCTCGCTCATTTTCGATACAAGCGCCATATATCCCAAAAATATCACCATTCTTATAACGCCCTCAAACAGGCTTGTAAACGTATGCGTTCCCGTAACCGACGCAAGGAACGAAACCTTTGCGCCGAGCAGTTCCACGCACTTTGTAAGAAGAGCCGGTAAAAGCATAAACAAGCCTATACTGAAAATTACCGATATGAACACCGAAAAATATATCACAACGTCTTTCAATTTATCGCCGAGTTTTTCTTCAAGCCATTTGTCAAACTTGCTTTCTTCCTCCTCCTCGCCCTCGATGTCCACAAAGCTTGCGCTGTACATAAGCGCTTTAATGCCGATTACAAGGCTTTCGATAAATCCGATACACCCTCTTATTATCGGCAGACGGCATATCTTGTTTTTCTTTTTTGTGCCGTTATCCTCTATCTTTTTTTCTATTTCGCCGTCAGGCTTTCTCACTGCGACAACCGTTTTGTGAGGACCGCGCATCATTACGCCCTCCATTACCGCCTGACCGCCTATTGATGTTATATGAATTTGTTTTTCTTCCATTTCTCCGTTCCTTTCCGTCAACAGCATCTTAAGCACGTACAACAGCCGAGCGGACACAGGCAAAGCCCCGGCCCGGCAACGGTGGTTGTTCTGTAAGATGTGTTTCTGTTTGTTATACTGTCAAGCGCCGCACGATATTCGCTGTTATTCGGATTCATCGCACAGGCTTGCTTTAAATTGGTTACAGCCTGGTCATACCACCCTCTGCGCATACAGATAACTCCGTTTAAATAATACCACTCGTCCGTTTTTGGCAGAGAATTGAGCATAACGAGTGCGTCCATAAGTCTGTTTTGTGAAACAAGACTCCGCACCGCCGAGAAACTCGGCTTTGAAGATGCGGAATAATATCCTCCCCCTGAAGTGTTTGCGGTTTTCTGAGACGTTTTATTATTTGTAAGCATATCATACGCCTTGTTTATATTTTTCATTTTTTCCGCCGCCAAATCGGCAAGCGGATTATTAACATACCTGTCGGGGTGATATTTTTTTACCAATTCACGATACGCCTTTTTTATCGTTTCTTCATCGGCATCGTGGCTCACGCCCAAAACTTCATATGGATCCATCGTTTTCTCCGTTCGTTTTATTTTTACCCAGTATCGAATACTGTTTTGCCTTAAGTCCCGTGTAAATTATGTGTTCCAAAAGGCTTTTGTTTTTATATATTTTTAATAATTCAAAGCTTGAAGCAATGTTCTCAAGCGTAAACGTAAGCGATACGTCAAGCTGTTCTGCCGTATCACGGCGGTACTTTTCAAAATCCGTATACCCTGCGGCAAGAAACGGATTATACGATCCGCTCTTTCTGTCTTTTCCCATATCGTTATATGCGTCCGCAACGTATATCCATCTTCCCGTATTGTAGCCGAGCCATGCAAGCACACGCCGAGTTTTTTCGTCTTTTATAAAATCAGGCGTGAAAATACATTCGAGTATCTTTGCAAAGCAGTCCGCACATCTGTCAATTTCGGCACAGTTTGCTCTCTCAAGTGCGCCGAGTTCTTCAAGCTGTTTTGTAATCTCATCATACTGCCTTTTATATCTGCTTTTTGAGCGTTTAACGCCTTTTAAAAACAATACCGATTTGACAGCCGCCTTTATGCTTTTATCATCATTCACATCGTCACGAAGCTTTAAATATGTCAGTATTGTGCCAATACACGCCGCATACTCCAGAGCCTCATTGCTTACAGCATATTTTCGTCTTTCCTGTATGTGCGCCATACATCTGAAATCTTTAAATTCGTCTTTTTCATCTGTCAGTGCCGAAAGAACAAGAGCGAGAAACGTTATGTCATAGCTAAGTCCCAGGCGTGCCGTATGCGATGCGTATTTGCCCGTCGCTTTGCACAGACCGCAATAATATGCGGTAAAAAGAGCGTAATCCTCTTTGCTCATTTCTTCACGGACTACCGTAACATAACCGAACATAAGCTTGTTTCTCTCCTTACATAATTATATATTATATATCCAATCGCAAAAAAATTCAACCGTAATCGGTAAAATTAATTATTTATTAATATTTAAACACGAAAACGGCACAAAAACCATAGTATATACGGGGTGAAATGCTATGGAGGTTATTTTCTGGTCGGTAATATCTATTTTTTTTGTACTCGGAATAACATATACGGTAAAAGAGCTGATACGCTCAAGCCTTTCAAAAAAGCCGGGGATTGTATTTTATGAATACCGCAGTGAAAATGATGTCGAATACGATTTGCGGTGCATAAGAATGAATTATCCCGACTGCAAAATATGCGTCATAAATAACGGCGCACAATCGGATATTCTCGATAAGCTGATTGAGAGTACAAAAAATACGGAGCTGTTTAATTAAACAGCTCCGTATTTCAGACTGTAGACAAACCGCTTTCGGTTTATCTGCTTTGTTTAATCTTTTAATATTTCCTTTACTGACGCCGCAAGACCGGCTATTCCCTGAATATTTGAGGGAACAATAATCTTGGTTGCTTTGCCGTCCGCCGCTTTTTCAAAGCTTTCGAGCGATTTTATCGCAATATATGCATCCGACGGGTTTGACTCGTTTATACGCTTAATACCCTCCGCAACCGCAGTCTGCACCGTAAGGATTGCCTCGGCATTACCCTCTGCCTCTTTTATTGCGGCTTCCTTTTTGGCTTCCGCACGCAGAATAGCGCTTTCCTTTTCGCCCTCGGCTGTGAGAATTGCACTCTTTTTCTCACCCTCCGCACGGAGTATGCTTTCTCGTCTTTCACGCTCCGCCTTCATCTGGCGTTCCATTGCGTCCTGAATTTCTTTCGGCGGCATAATGTTTTTAAGTTCTACTCTGTTTATCTTTATGCCCCACGGGTCCGTTGCCTCGTCAAGTATCGAGCGCATCTTTGTATTTACCGTATCACGTGACGTAAGCGTTTCGTCAAGCTCAAGATCGCCTATGATATTTCTGAGCGTTGTCGCCGTAAGGTTTTCTATCGCCATCATCGGATGTTCAACGCCGTATGTGTAAAGCTTGGAATCCGTTATCTGATAATACACCACCGTGTCTATCTGCATTGTAACGTTATCCTTTGTGATTACCGGCTGAGGCGGAAAATCCACAACGTGTTCCTTTAAGTTTACCTTGCTTGCAATCCTGTCGATAAACGGGATTTTTATGTGTAGTCCCACGCCCCATGTTGCATTATATGCACCAAGTCTTTCAACAATATATGCGTGCGCCTGCGGCACTATCTTTATGTTTGCAATTAAAATCGCAAATATTATCAGTATTAATATTATTATAATCATTGTTCTTTCTCCTTTACAATCAGCTTAACTCCCTCAATGCGTTCAACAACTGCGGCGGCGCCTTTTTTTAGATTTTCTCCGTTACTGCTCCTCACCGTCCATACCATACCGTTTATTTTGCCCTGTCCGGTAGATAATATATTATCCACATCTTCCGTAATTGCAATTTCCTTTCCGATAAGTTCTTCGGTGTTGGTTTTAAGTCCTGTTGCCCTTAGCTTTGTCTTTGCTATGGGACGCAGCGCCAGCAGTGTGGCTGCTGATACGGCTATAAACACAATCGTCTGATACAATACGTTGTCCGTTACAAAGCTTGATACCAAAGCCGCTATACCGCCTATGGCAAACCATATGCTTACCAGCTGATACGTGATTGCCTCTGCTATTATAAACGCTACAACCAGCAAAAGCCACACAATGTTCATACCCATATATATCCCCTCCTTAAAGACATTATAACATATCACTGTCCAAAAATCAACAAGTTTATCACATAAAAATTCTCCCTTGCATATACTGATATTAGATTGATACACGGGAGTGGATTTTATGATTAACTTTTGTATGCGAGGCTGTGCAAAAACTGCGGGGCTGGTTTCGCTGTCGTTCTGCATCGGAGTGGTTGCCGGATTGTTTCTCCCCATTGCGGCGGTGGCAATTATAGAAACGCTTCTGCTTATTTTTTTCGGCTATTTATGCTTGTTTAAATGGTAAGAAAGGACGGGGTGTTATGAAAATCGTTGTTATGAAACTGCCCAAAGGTTTATCGGGACTGTTTAAGAAAATTTTTAAAATGAACTCTTGACAGAGCAAAACAGACAAACCTCAAACGGTTTGTCTGCAGTCTGAAGCAACAGGCAGAATTGCCTGTTGCTTTTGTATATACTTATTTTGTTTCCAAAAATTTTTCCACGCTCGCAAGCTTTACACAGATAACAAATACCTTGCACGCTTTTTTCAATTCCTCCGTTGAAGGATATGTAGGCGCTATTCTTATATTTGAATCATGCGGATCTTTTCCGTACGGGTATGTCGCTCCGGCTCCCGTAAGCTTAACGCCTGCATCTGCGCACATTGAAACCACTTTCTTTGCGCAGCCGTCTATTGTATCAAACCCGATAAAATATCCGCCTTTCGGATTTGTCCACTTGGCAATTCCGAGTCCGCCGAGTCCGCTCTCCAGAATATCCTCCACTGCCTTGAATTTCGGTCTTAAAACAGCGGCGTGTTTTTTCATATGCTCAACCATTCCGTTAAAATCTCCGAAAAATCTTGCGTGTCTTAACTGATTAAGTTTATCGTGTCCGATAGTCTGAATTGTCATCTGCTTTTTGATAAAGTCCAGATTTGACTTTGATGCGGAAATTGCGGCAATACCCGAACCCGGGAACGTAACCTTTGAGGTTGAGCAGAACTTATATACTATATCCGGATTTCCCGCTTTTTCACATTCCGAAAGAATTTCAAGTATATGATCCTGATTTTCCGGCTCGTCATAAAGATGATGTATGCAGTATGCGTTATCCCAGTAAATTCTGAAATCCTCCGCAGCCGGCTTTAAGTGTGCAAAACGGCGCACCGTTTCGTCGGAATACGAAATTCCCGACGGGTTTGAATACTTCGGCACACACCAGATACCCTTTACGGCAGGGTCGTTGTTAACATATTCTTCTACCATATCCATATCAGGGCCGTCGGAGTTCATGGGAATGTTTATCATTTCACAGCCGAAGAACTCGGTTATTCCGAAATGTCTGTCATATCCCGGTACGGGGCAAAGGAATTTTACTTTATCAAGCTTTGACCACGGTGTCGAACCCATAACGCCGTGCGTAAACGAACGTGCAACGGTATCATACATAACGTTAAGGCTTGAATTTCCGTATATTATAATGTTATCAATAGGACATTCAATCATTGCGCTCAATAATCTTTTAGCTTCAACAATACCGTCCAGCACACCGTAATTACGGCAGTCTATTCCTTGCTCGCAAGTAAGGCTGTGATCCTTTGCAAGAACATCTATCATTCCCATTGAAAGGTCAAGCTGTTCGATATTCGGCTTTCCTCTCGACATATCAAGATTTAAACCCTCGGCTTTCATTTCTCCGTACTGTGCTTCCAGCTCTGATTTAAGCTTAAGAAGCTCTTCACGTGACATATCAGCATATAACATTATGTATCCCTCCGAAAATTATTCTTATATCGCCTATTATAATATAAATTAAAAAATTGTTCAAGATATGACGATAATTTTTGTAACAAGTTACAAAATGAGCGGTTAATTTGCAATTATCGCCGTAAATTTTTATTCAAGCGATAAAAAACTGCGGAATGATATTCATTCCGCAGTTTCTGTAACTTTAAAGGATAACAAGTCTGAAGCTTATTTTATCCGAACTGCTGTTTACATATTTTTCGTAGCTTATGCCCTCTTTATCAAATTCCTCAAACATCTGATCGAATTTGTCGGCTGTGGTCATATAATACGTTCCGTAAGTGCCTACAATGTAATTTGAGATTATCTCTTTTGCTTTGCTCTCGTTCTCGGAATATATCACTACCGTACTTCCCGGTATTGCGCTCTCTATTTCATTGTTTACACTGCGGCTTGAGGCGGAGTTGTTCATTGCAACAACATCTTTATCGTTCGTTTTAAGCGAATATCCGTTGTCTTTCTGCTCCTGCGGCTCATTTGCGACAACTGCCTCGCCGGTACTTTCATCGGGTATTCTGTAGCGGTTTTTCTCAATCGTATATGGAACCGTACTCGGTGTCGGAGTTGCGGAAACATTGTTTACCGCTCTTGAATTATTATCCTTTACCGCCTGCTCACGTTCAACTGCCGGTGTGGGAGTCGGTCTGCTTGTAACAGCCGGAGCTTTCGGAACATAATTGCTGTTGTCTATAACCATATCGCTCAAATCAGTTTGATTTTTTCTGATTTTTGAGGAAGGCATCGTAATATTTTCCTGTTCAAAAACGGTGTTCGGCACAGCAGTATCGGACAGTTCCGGAAGCTTAGCCGTGTATTCGGGAGTTTCTTCTCCTCCCGTCGTAACTACCGTTTCGCTTATAACGCCGTCGCCGTTATCTGTCATTCTTCCGACAAGCGATTTGCCGTTTAAGCCGGCAACAACCGCAAGCAGCAGACAGGCTGCAACAGAACCGTAACGTTTCCAGTCAATTCCGATAAACATCGGCTTTCTTCTGCTTTCCTTGTCAATGCGCCTGTTAAGACTTTCTATAAAATCGCTGTTCGGTTTTATTTCAGGGAGGCTTTTTGTCACCTTAAGAATTGCATTCATAAAATCCAATTCGGCACGGCACTCCGCACACTCCGTTGTATGTTTAGTGAGCATCAGCCGTTCTTCTTCGGTAAGATTTTCATAATTATCAAGCATATCCCTGAATTTCTCACAATCCATCGGTAACGCCTCCTTTCTAAAATTCCTTTTAATCGGGTCGATGAGAACATCAACCATACAATATCTATCATTAAATTCTCTTTACAAATTATTAGACGTTATATTACATAAAAAGTTCCCTGTTTTCTGATAATTTTTTACGGAGAGCTTTTCTTGCTCTGTTAAGCCTTGATTTTACCGTGCCTACGGGGCATTTTAAAATCAAAGCAATATCGTCATAGCTCATATCTTCAACATCGCACAGCGTGATAACCTCTCTGTATTCCGTACTTAATTCGCTTATTGCTTTGCGCACCGCTCTTTGTGTTTCGTTATGCTCCGCATATTCATCGGGAAGCGGAGCAGTATCGCGTATATGCAGCTTGTACTCCTCATCGTCATTGCTCACATTTATGCTTACGGTGTTTGAATGTTTCATTCTTTTTCTCAATATATCGTTGCAAACATTGGACGTAATTCTGTATATCCACGTTGAAAGCGATGAATTTTCCTTAAAACCCGATATATTTCTGTATACTCTTATAAAAACCTCCTGGGCGGCGTCATGTGCGTCGTCACGGTCCGAGAGCATTCCGTATGCAATATTTATTACTTTTGTTTCATATTCGGCAAACAACTCGTTGAAAGCGTCACGGTCGCCGTCCTTACAGCGTTTTATAATCATTTTTTCGGGCAAATCCATCACCTCCTCTGCGTAAATTTTTATCGGTTAAAAATTATCTGTACGGTTTTTGTATGCATTATAGTACGCTGTCACGTCCTCCATACAATCTCCGTTGAATTTATCCAAAAACGCCTTTGCCACTTCAAATCTCACGGCAGACTCCACCACAACCGCACAAGCGGGAACAGCGCATACATCGGAGCGTTCCACCGACGCCTTATGCTCGGTCTTGTCGTTTATATCCATCGTTCGGAGCGGTTTATACAGCGTGGGAATAGGCTTCATTGCCGCACGCACCGTTATAGGCTCGCCGTTTGACATTCCGCCCTCTATTCCACCGGCGTTGTTGGTGTATCTGAAAAACTTTCCGTCATAGCCTATCTCGTCATGCACTTCCGCACCGCTGTGGCATGCGGTTTTAAATCCCATACCGAATTCAACGCCTTTTATCGCCTGTACGCTCATTACCGCGAAAGCAATGTTTGCGTCAAGCTTTCTGTCGTAATGGACATAACTTCCCAATCCTGCCGGCACTCCGAACACGGCTGTTTCGACTATACCTCCGGCAGACTCGCCCTTTGCTTTTATATCGTCTATATACTCCATAGCCTTTTTTTCTGCCTCCGCCGAACCAAAGCCTACGGGCGAAGTATATGCTCTTTTATAAAATTCGTCATCAAGCACCGCCGAATTGTCCTCAACTTCACCTATTCTTACGACTCTGCTTTTAAATTCTATACCAAACGGCTTCAAAAGCTGTGATGCCAGTGCGCCGACAGCCACACGTGCGGCTGTTTCACGTGCACTCGCACGTTCGAGAACATTTCGCATATCACGGTGATTGTATTTCATTCCGCCCGTGAGGTCTGCATGCCCCGGACGCGGAAAGCTTACGCTCTTTTCATCGGACGCATTCTCCGCACCCATAATGCTCTCCCAGTTTTCCCAGTCGCGGTTTCGTATAATCATAGCCACGGGGCTTCCCAAGGTGTATCCACCCCGAACGCCCGACAGAATTTCCGCACTGTCGCTCTCTATCTTCATACGTCCGCCTCTGCCGTAGCCATGCTGACGTCTTTTAAGCATTTCGTTAATTTCATTTATATCAATCTTCACGCCCGACGGCATTCCTTCTACAATTACCGTAAGGCATTTTCCGTGTGTTTCGCCTGCCGTAAAAAATCTTAACATATATATATTGCCCCTTAAAAAATCGTATTTATAACATTTTATCACTTTTAATGTTATTTTTCAAGCAAAATCGCATTTTTTATCATTTACTTTTCTCCGAAAGCTTTATAAATTCCTCATAAGTCATAAGCCGGTTAATTACATCAAGCAGCATATTTGCGGATATTTTTGACGGTATACCGAGCTTTTTTGCCAATTCCTCACGTCTTTTTCCGCTGTCCGCACCTCCCGAAAGACCTGCGGCAAACATATCCGCTTTTGTCACGGCTTTTTCCGATTTCGGTGCTTCACTGCTCCCGTTTATCGTACAGCCTGCGTTTTTAAGAGCGGTGAGAATTGTTTTTTCATCAATCCCCTCAACACCCAAAAGTCCTTCTTTCCCCGGCACTCTCTTTCTTTTTTCTTTACCCTTTACATCGGGAATATATGCGTGAAGCACCGTTCCCTCCGTTATGCTCTGTTTAATGTAATTTCTTATTTTAAATCCCGCACCGTCTGCATCGGTCAGTATTACTATTCCCGTTTCACGTGCAAGAGTTTTTATGCTTTCAAGCAGTTTTTTGTTTTTAAACACCGTAAAACCGTTTGTTGTGAGTATCACAGAATCTATAAAACCCGAAAGCTTTATCTTGTCATATGTTCCCTCGACGATTATCGTTTCTTTTATACTATACATACACGACTTCCTTTCGATTTTATATTATATAACAACTCATTAATTTTTTCAACCTTTATATCGTTGACAGCACGCATGTGATATGCTAAAATATAAAAAAACAGACAGCGGAGGTACATATGATTAACATAGAAGAAATTTTAAGCAAAATGACGCTCAAAGAAAAAATCGGTCAGCTTACACAGATAAGCTTTTCTTCGGATAAGCTTGATGAGATTGCCGAAATGGCACGCAACGGCGAAATAGGCTCGCTCATTCTTGCGCAAAGCTCGCTTGCGGGACAGGACGAGTCCGAAAAAAGCGCCGCCGAGGTGATAGATTATCTGCAAAAAATCATTGCGGAGGACGGTAACGGCATACCGATAATAACAGGACGTGACGTCATTCACGGCTATGACGTTATATACCCCGTTCCGCTTGCAATGGCTGCTACATATAATCCCGATCTTATAGAGGACGGCTACAGATACGTTGCAAAATCCGCCGCAAACGACGGCGTCCACTGGACATTCGCTCCGATGATCGATATGTCGCGTGACTCACGCTGGGGACGAATTATCGAAAGCCCCGGCGAGGATCCGTATCTTGGCGCGGCAATGGCAAAAGCCGTTGTCAAAGGTTTTCAGGGCGACGACTTAAAAACTCCCGGAAACATTGCCGCCTGTGCCAAGCATTTTATAGGCTACGGAGCCTCCGAGGGCGGACGTGATTACCACCGTGCCGAAATTTCGGAATATACGTTGAGAAACCATTATCTTCCGGCTTTTAAAAGCGCAATCGATGCAGGCGTATGCACCGTTATGAGTTCGTTTAACGAAATAAGCGGACAAATGGTGTCATCGAGCAGACAGCTTTTGACGGAGCTTTTAAAGGACGAGCTTGGATTTGACGGATTTGTCATAAGCGACTGGGGCGCTATACAATTCCTTACAGAACAGCGTGTTGCGGAGGACAGAAAAGACTGCGCAAAGCTTTGCATAAACGCCGGTCTCGATATGGATATGGTTGACAATTGCTACCATGATTATCTGGAGAAACTCGTTTCGGAAGGTGCGGTAAGCGAAGAACAAATCAACGATTCCGTAAGACGTGTTTTGCGGATTAAAGAGCGCATAGGCCTTTTCGACAACCCGTACACCGAAAAAGTTGAAATAAACAAAGCCGAATATATGAACAAAGCGCTTGAAATCGCGGTAGAATCAATGGTGCTTTTAAAGAATGACAACAACACGCTCCCTCTCAAAAAGAACGGAAAGTATCAGATATTCGGACCTCTTTATGATGAACGCCGTGCTATTATCGGTTCATGGGCGCCCGATCTTAATCTTGATATTACCGAAACGATAAAAGAGGCTTTTGAACGCTGTATACCCGAATCCGAAGAATTTGCATGGGGCAATCTGCAAAGCCGTGATGCTCTGCTGTGGCGCACGCACTTTATGGACGCTACAATACTTGTCCTGGGCGACAGCGAAATAGTTACGGGCGAAGCGCACAGCCTTGCAAGGCTGGAGCTTAAACCTGAGCAGGAGGCTCTTGTCCGCGAGGCAAGAAAATGCAAAAAGCCGTTAATCGGCGTATTTGTAAGCGGCAGGCCGCTTGCTCTTGAAAACGTTATAGATTATTTTGATGCGGCGCTTTTCTGCTGGCATGGCGGAACAAAAACAGGCGAAGCAATAGCAAAAATACTGTTCGGCGATGCTGCACCGTCAGGCAGACTTCCCGTAACTTTTCCGAGAATTACCGGTCAACTGCCTATATATTACAACGCTCCGAGCACGGGACATAGATGCGAGAATTATTACGATTATAATTTCACCGCCGGTTACGAGGACTGCTTGTCCTCTCCCCTTTATCCGTTCGGATACGGTTTAAGCTACACCGAGTTTGAATACGGCGGGATTTCCGCAGACAGGTACGAGCTTACATATGATGAATTAAAAAGTGGAAAATCATTTAAGGTAAGCGTTACGGTGAAGAACATCGGCAAAACCGACGCAAAGGAAACCGCACAATGCTATGTAACCGACTGCGTTGCATCTGCAATGCGTCCGATGCGTGAGCTTAAAGGATTTAGTAAAAAGCTTATTAAAAGCGGAGAAAGCGAGCGCTTTGAATTCAAGATAGGATTTAACGAATTGGGCTTTTACAATCTTGATAACAAGTTTGATGTTGAAAAAGGCAGGTTTGACATATATGTCGGCAAAGACTGCCTGTGCCGTGACAAAATAACGGTCGAAGTAAAATAGTCAAAACAGAGTGCAGACAAACCGCTTAAGGTTTGTCTGCACTCTGTTATTTGGAGTTTAAATCATTTCCGATGACAGGCTTCTTTTTCAATTACCCGCAGATTATCTCAACCGCATCGGTATCTTCGCCGATATGCGCACTGTAAGTTTTCCCGTTTATCGTAACATTATAATCACCGTGGAACGCCTCGGCGGTGCAATAGCCGTTTTCATCTGTTGCCGTTTCGAGATTTGTTTTCCATTCCTTATTGATAAGTCGGTCAAGCACATCATATGCCGGCTTGGGCGTGAAATCATGCTTTAACAAACCGCCGCCGTAATATGTTTCACTGCCGTAAGCATATCCGTCAACCAAATTCCACCACACTATTGATTTTACCGCCTTTATACTGAAGCACAAACGATAAAAATTCTCAACAATCTTTGCCTGAGCGGAAAGCTTTTCTTCTGTGCTGTCATACGACGGAATTGTAATCTCCGAAAAATGCAGTGAGTTGGTTAATTCGGAATATGTTCTTGCCATCTTGAGAATTTTTTCCGCATTGAGCTGGTCTGTCGGATTGTTTATATTCTCCTCTTTTATAAACAGGTGATGCTGTATACCTATTCCGTCTATTCTTCCGCCGCCGTATCTTATTTTTTGAGCAATCTGATACAGAGGTGAATTTTTCCCTTTGAACGAGCCGTCGTAAAAGCTGTGATAATCATTCAATATCAGATGATTATCAGGGAAAAGCTTATCTGCCAAAACAAACGCCTTTGTATCGTATTCCTCAGGCATATAGTCGTATGTATAGTCGCTTACCTCATTGCAGACATCCCATACGGGGATTTTTTCCGCATAGCGGTCGGCAATCATTTTAATACGCTCGTTTATTTTCCGCTGTATCTTTTTCTTGTCCTCCGGTAACCATTGCGGCAGACCTATACTTCTGTTGGGCCATACCAGATTATGTCCCTTAGGCTCTATGCCGTATTTTTCACACCATTCGAGCGACTCATCTGCCGGCGGACGGCGGTAGATTTTAGAACTTCCCTTATCAAACCTGTACACTTCCTCCTCAGGCTCATCATCACGCCAGTAAAACGATACAACCGCCTGGTTAAACAGCTTTTTAAATGCTTCGTCATACTTTTCCTGCTCATCATCGGTATCAAACTGATTAATCATAAAAGCATTACAGCCAAACCGAAAATCGCTTGCTGTCTGATTGATCTCAACTTTCGCATTGCTTATCGGTGTGCCGTCCTCCTTTACTGCTTTTATCCGCACACTGCTCATACGGTTTCGGCGAATGTTTTCATTAACGCTCTCTGAAAGTCCGTTTCTTTCAAGGTCGATATATTTTGCCGTTTCTGTTGTGTAACTCATTTTCATACACGCTCCTTATCATTTTATTAATTTGATTATAAGTCAATTTTTTTAATAAAACAACCGAATTTTCGGACTAAAAGGTTGAAAAATCGCACCTTTTGAGATATAATATTTAAAAAGATACCAAACACTTCCGTGTTTGTAAATGAGGTAAAAAAATATGATTTTTGACAATCCCCGCGCTTCGTTTTCGTTTTTAAGCGCAATCCGCTATTCCGATAACGGCGGCAAATTCTATAATAACAGCAGACCTTTCTGTTTTTTATCGTACAGGATAAATTCCGACGCTGAAATTGTCAGCGGTAAACAGAAAATCCCCGTAACAAGCGGAGATATAACGTTTTTTCCCGCAAGTGCGTCCTACTGCCGCCGCTCCGTAACGGACGACCTTATATCGGTAAGCCTTGATGTTTACAATGACGATACTCCCGATATATGCGTTTACAAACCCAAAGACCGCGCGAAATTCAGGGCTATGTTTAACTCGCTTACGGATATATGCAAAAAAAACAATCCCGGTTGTTTTTATGAGGCAAACGCCGTTATAAACAATATATTTGCGCAGATTTTTATCGAAAAACAATCCGAGTGCCGACATTCTGAAAAATTCCTTACGGCAAAGAAATTTATAGACAAAAACTTTTCAGACCCTGAACTTACCGTCGAAACAGTTGCCGCTTTCTGCGGACTTTCGCCCGGATATATGCGCCGTCTGTTTCAAAAAGAAATACATCTCTCACCCAAACAGTACCTCACCTCCGCACGTATTCAGTATGCATCATCGCTTATGAACAGCGGTTATTACAAAATATCGGAGGTTGCCGAAATGTCGGGATTTTACGACCCGAAATACTTTTCACAGGTATATAAAAAACAAACACAGCGCATATAGCGCTGTGTTTCAGATTGCGGACAAACCGTTTGAGGTTTGTCTGCTTTATTATTGGGAGTTTGAGGTGCTAACCTCAAATTTAAATCAGAAGTTTCAGATTTTGACGTTTCAAAATCCAATCAACGGAACTTCTGATTTTTTCATACAGAAGTTTTGAAAAAAGTGATATATCACTTTTTTTCATTTCAGTGGTTTATGCGATACAGCATTGCCGCCGCCTCGCATCTTCTTATATTATTATTCGGCAAAATCGTGTTATCCTCATACCCTGTTATAATTCCCGCATTTAAAAGCTTGCCTATTCCGTCAGCCGCCCACTGCGGTATATCGCCGTTATCGGCAAAATTTGTCTTCACCGATTCCGCATCGTCTAGCAAACGTCCGAGAATGGTCATAGCTTCGGCACGTGTTATATTGTCATACGGCGCAAACGCAACCGTGCCGTCATCGCTGACACGCCCTTTAATTATTCCCGATGCGTGCATAGCTTTTATGGCGTTTTCCGCCCATTGGGGTATATCCGCATTATCAGTAAAATTAAGCGTTTCGTTTGCATAATCGTTTTCGTCAATGCCCTCAAACGAGCATATCATCTTGGTAAATTCCGCACGTGTCATATTATTGTCGGGTTTAAATACCATAACCGAGTTTTCCTCACTGCCGTTTAAAATGCCCTCGTTTGCCATGGCAATAATTATATCTCTTGCCCAGTGTCCCGAAATATCGGCAAACCCGTCCTCCGTTTCTCCGTTGTAATCGGCAAGGTAAACGTTTATTTCTTTCTTAAAGCCGCCTTTTTCAATAACTATCTTTCCTGCTTTGTCACCGCCTCTTGACAGCGTGAACACTCCGTTTGCATCAATATTGCCTATATCTCCGACAAGCGACCAGTTAAATGCATTGTCCTGTGTATTAAGCTCAATACCGTTTACAACGGGCGATGCGAGAAGATTTATGCTGTAATCTCCCTCACGTCCGCAGTAAAGCTCGGAAACCTCTTTCCACGTACTTTCGTCATACATTTTAATATCTTCGGGAGTTTCAAAGCTTTCATACTGCTCGCTGTAAATACTTGCACCGTCATACATATAATTTACCGTCACAGGTCCCGTTCCCTCGAAGTGCAAAACTCCCGTATCGTCAAGATACGAGCCGCTGTCACTTGACAATTCAAGCGTTACCTTATCAACACCGTCCATTTTGTAATTTGACGTATCGTAAAGCGCAGTAACATTTATCTTCATGCTTGTTCCCGAAATGAAATTCTTATTTTCCACATTGTCCGTTACAACGTACTTGGGAATATCGGTTCTTTTTCTGTTATCTTTAAGGAACAAATAATTTGCGCACGAACGCAGTTTTCCGTCTGAGGGAGAATTTACAACCGCCGCTTCACTGCTTCCGGGGAAAATACCTGCCATCGCCGTTGAACCGCCGCCGTCGAGATTGAGCGCGTCCGTACAGCCGAGTTCCTTTAAGCGCTTTGCAATGGTTTCTGCCTGCGCACCGTAGCTGTAGCCTTTTCTTCTGCCGTCAAGCACATAAAATATAACGTTCCCGTCAGGCTTTATACCGACAGCCGTACGAGGTGCGGCGCCTGCCTCAAAGCCCGAACCCACTTCGCCGTTAATCAACAGCCGTCCTGCCGATGTTCCAATGGCATTTTCCGCACTTGCCCATATATTTTCGGCGTCATCTTCGGCAGTATTTGTAACGGTCAGCGTTTCTCCGATGTTTATACCGTTTAAGAAATTATAATCGTTCTCATATCCCGTCTTATTTATAAGCAGAATTATTTTGCCTTTCGGGATAGCTATATCTCCGTTATACTCAAATTTATCCTCGACCGTAAGCGTAACGGTTTTTCCTATTGAAAGCTTATCGGACGGACCACACACCAAAAACAGGCAGTCTGACGAGGTATGCGTGGTATCGCCGAATTTATCGGTCAAAATCCCGATAGGAGTAAAGTCCTTTGTGTACCATTTATTGATACACCCTACATTCGCCTCATTTTCACCGTGCTTCAGCGTTGTTTTAAGCTTTAAGCCGCGGATAAACCCCGTTCCGTCGGCACGAAAACCCACAGCGTCTATATATTCCTCCATAGCCGTTGTAATTTCTCCATTCATAATTGATGTACCCATAGGTATTCCCGTAGCGTATGAGAAATAATCGGCGTTAATTCCTATAAGCGGTCTTAAGCCGTTATCCTCCATATAATTCACAGCCTGCTTTATGGTGCGTGTACCCCACAGCGCCGAACCGTTTATAACAACAGGCACAGCCTCCTCGTTCGGAGTGTACTCGACATAATACTCCTGCTGGCGTCCGACGCTTGACGAGTCGAAAGTGACGTTATGAAGATATGTATATGCCCCCATATCGGTCACGGTTGTGCTTGTCTGTGTACCCAAAACATCGGCAAACACACTGTTCGCCGCAAATATTACGGATAATACCGTATATATAAACAATTTTTTCTTCACGAATTATCAGTCCTTTCAATCTGTTATTATAACACAAACACCGCTTTTCGTAAACCGTAAATTTATGACTTTCAAAAAAATATTCAGAAACACTCCGTTTCTGAATATTTTCTGCATTATTTGTTATTCTATTCCGATAACTTCATATCCTGCGTCGGTTACGGCTTTTTTCAAAACCTCATCGCTTACCTCTGATGTCATTGTTACAACTGCCTCACCGCCGTTATCAAGGCTTACCTCTGCGCTCACACCGCCGATTGCGTTAAGTGAGTCCTGTACTCTGCCTGTGCAGTGACTGCACATCATACCCTTAATTTTGATTGTTTTTTTCATTTTTATCTCTCCTTTTATATTTTTTTCCGAGCTTGATTTAAAATAGCGTAATCTCAATGCGTTTGTTACAACGAATACCGAAGAAAAGCTCATTGCAGCCGCCGCTATCATAGGATTAAGCTTTATTCCGAACGAATAAAGCACACCTGCGGCAATCGGTATTCCGATTGCGTTATAGAAAAATGCCCAGAACAGATTTTCTTTTATATTGCGTATTGTTGCACGGCTTAATTCCATTGCGGAAATTACGTCCGAAAGATCGCTTTTCATAAGAACTATATCCGCACTTTCCATTGCAATATCCGTTCCTGCGCCTATCGCTATGCCAAGGTCGGCACGAACCAAAGCCGGAGCGTCATTTATGCCGTCGCCTATCATTGCAACCTTTCTGCCGGACTCACGGAGTTTTCTTACCTCGTTTTCCTTATCCTGAGGAAGAACTCCCGCAATTACGTTGTCTATGCCTATTCTTCTGCCGACTGCCTTTGCCGTCACTTCATTATCACCCGTAAGCATTACAACGTCTATATTCATCCTTTTCATTTTTACCACAGCGTCGGGACAGCTTTCCTTTACCTTATCCGCCGCCGCAATAATTCCGAGCGTATTGCCGCCGTATGCGAAGTACAACGCTGTTTTTCCGTCCTTTGCAAGGTCGGTGTTTTCGTCAACGTCAATGCCGTTATCTTTCATAAATGCATAGTTTCCGCCGAGAAGCTCCTTGCCGTCTATTACGCCCTTTATTCCCCGTCCGGCAACCTGTTCAAAACCGCTTACGTCATATTTTTCATAGCCTGATGCATACTCGCACACTGCCTTTGAAAGCGGATGCTCCGACAAATGCTCTACCGAAAATGCTAATTTCAGAAGCTCGTCCTCGCTGTGTCCGCCGAGAGGAATTACGTCTGTTACGGACGGCTTGCCCTCTGTAATCGTTCCCGTCTTATCCATTACGACCGTATTAACGGTATGAAGCACTTCAAGCGCTTCAGCGGATTTTGTAAGTATACCCATTTGTGCGCCTCGTCCCGTTCCTACCATAATAGCGGTAGGGGTCGCAAGTCCCAAAGCGCACGGGCACGATATAACAAGCACCGAAATCGCCATTGAAAGTGCAAAGTCCGCACCGTGTCCCAGTATAAGCCACACCGCTGCCGTTACGACCGCAATGGCAATTACTATAGGAACGAACACTCCGCTCACCTTATCGGCAAGCTTTGCAATAGGCGCTTTTGTTGCAGAGGCGTCCTCCACAAGGTGTATAATCTGTGCAAGGGTTGTATCATCACCTGTTTTGGTCACTTCAAATTTGAAATATCCGCTCTTGTTTATCGTTGCACCGATAACGCCGTCACCCGGCTTTTTATCCACGGGTATGCTCTCGCCCGTTACAGCGGATTCGTCCACCGCACCGTTTCCCTCGGTTACAACGCCGTCAGCGCTTATTGCCTGTCCCGTGCGCACTACGCATATATCACCGACACGCAGTTCGTCCGCACTTATTGTTACTTCGTTTCCGTCACGCACAACAACAGCCGTTTTCGGCGATAAGTCCATAAGTTTTTCTATCGCCTCGGAGGTTTTGCCCTTTGCGCGTGCCTCAAGATATTTACCGACGGTTATAAGTGTAACTATCATTGCCGCCGACTCGAAATACAAATTCATCATATACGAATGAACCGTATGCATATCACCGTGACCGAGCGCATATCCTATTGCGTAAATTGCATATATACCGTAAAATTCCGCCGCCGCCGAACCTATCGCAATCAATGAATTCATATTCGGCGAACGGTGAAAAAGCGACTTGAAACCGTCCGTATAATAGCTTATATTTACGCCTATTATCGGAATTGTAAGCAAAAACTGCGTAAATGCGAAAGCAAGCGCATTCTCCGCATGGTCAAACACTCCCAAAAACGGGGCATGAAACATATGTCCCATCGAAATATACATTAATATAACAAGGAATATTACGGATATTAAAAGGCGCTGTTTTACCGATATTCCTTTTTCTTTCACCGGCTGAACACTTTTTTGCGCATCTGCCTCGGAGGCGCCGTATCCGCCGCTTTCAACGGCTTTTATAATATCGTTTACGGTAAGCTTGTTTTCGTCATATGATACGTTCATAGAATTTTTAAGTAAATTAACGCTTACAGTGTTTACACCGTCAAGCTTTCCGACGCTTTTTTCAATATGCGCACTGCAGGCGGCGCAGGACATTCCGGTTATGTTAAATTTCTTTTCCATTTGCAACCCCCGTTATATTTACTTTACTTTTATAACGTATGAACAGTTGTTCATATCATCATTGATATTATATACCAACACAAGCCATATGTCAATATCTTTTGCAGAAATAAATTTTATATACAAAATGAGCTGTTGCAATGCAACAGCTCATACGTGAAAAATTATTCTTATTTAATCATTGAAGCAACTTCAGCCGCAAAGTCCTCGTTCTTCTTTTCAAGACCTTCGCCCTTTTCAAAGCGTGTATATTCAACAATTTTGATGCTTCCGCCCAATTCTTTGGCAGTCTGCTGAACGTACTTTGTAACCGAAAGATCGCCGTCCTTAATGTATTCCTGGTCAACAAGGCAAACTTCCTTGAAGAACTTGTTGATACGTCCGTTTATCATCTTTTCGATGATTGCTTCGGGCTTACCCTCGTTCTTAGCCTGTGCCGCAAGAATTTCCTTTTCGTGTGCAACTCTTTCAGCCGGTACAGCGTCACGGTCAAGATATTCCGCACCTGCAGCGGCAATCTGCATTGCTATGTTCTTTGCGAACTCTGCAAAACCGTCTTTATCACCGCAGTCTGTATCAAACTTAACAAGAACGCCTATTCTGCCGCCGCCGTGAATGTAGGTAGCAACTGTACCCTCATAACGTGCAAAACGTCTGATATTCATATTCTCGCCGATTTTTGCAATCTTTTCTGTAAGAGCCTCGCCTACTGTCTGCTCTCCGCCCGAAATCTGCATTTCCTTTAATGCTTCAACGTCTGCGGGATTTTTTTCAGCGATTGTCTTTGCAACATCATCAACAAACTGAATGAACTGATCATTCTTTGCAACGAAGTCTGTTTCTGCATTTACTTCAACAACAACGCCTACGTTGCCGTCTACGTAATCCTTAACAATACCCTCGGATGCGATACGGCCTGCCTTTTTAACAGCCTTTGCCATACCCTTTTCTCTCAATATATCTATAGCTTTTTCTTTATCGCCGTCAGTCTCGGTAAGTGCCTTTTTACAGTCCATCATACCGCAGCCTGTCATTTCTCTTAATTCTTTAACATCAGCAGCTGTAAATGCCATTTTATTTACCTCCGTATCTCAATCTTTATTCTGCAACTTCTTCGTCTGTTTCATTTACCTTTGCTTCTTCAGCGTCTTCGGCAACAACAGCGTCCTCGCCCTGTCTGCCTTCGATTATGGCGTTTGACATGGTCGATGCGATGAGCTTTACGGCTCTTATAGCGTCGTCATTACCCGGGATTACGTAATCAACCTCATCAGGGTCGCAGTTTGTATCAACTATTGCAACTACGGGGATACCGAGCTTCTTTGCTTCAGAAATAGCAATCTTTTCTTTTCTCGGGTCTACAACGAACATAGCGCCCGGAAGCTTCTTCATATCCTTGATACCGCCGAGATATTTTTCGAGCTTGTCTCTCTGAGCCTTAAGCTTTATAACTTCCTTTTTCGGGAGAAGGTCGAATGTTCCTTCTTCTTCCATCTTATTAATCTGTGCAAGTCTGTCTATTCTCTTCTGAATAGTCTTGAAGTTTGTGAGCATACCGCCGAGCCATCTTGCGTTTACATAGTACATTCCGACTCTTTCTGCTTCTTCCTTAATGGAATCCTGAGCCTGCTTCTTTGTACCTACGAAAAGAATGTCCTCACCCTGAGCGGCGATGTCTCTTACGAAATAGTATGCTTCTTCAACCTTTCTTACCGTTTTCTGAAGGTCGATGATGTAGATACCGTTTCTCTCCGTGTAGATGTACTCCGCCATTTTAGGATTCCATCTTCTTGTCTGGTGTCCGAAATGAACACCTGCTTCTAAAAGCTGTTTCATTGAAATTACGTTTGCCATTTTTGTTTCCTCCTTGTTTTTAAATCCTCCGTCCCTTTCATTTTTTGTACCGACCCGTATCGGGCAACGGGCACAAAATCAAAAGACGTGCGTATTTTCCATACCGAAATATTTTACCATATTATTTGCCGAATGTCAAGCGTTTTATGCAGAATTTTCTTTGGTTTTGCTGAATATTTTTCCCATACTGCGAGAAAATAACATATAACAGTATTTAATCGGGAGGTTTAATATGAAAAACAAAATGACAAACGAACAATACAACGAATATGTAAAGACCAAAACCCCAAATTCCAACATTATAAAAAACTGCATATGGGCGTTTTTAATCGGCGGACTTATCTGCTGTATAGGTCAAGCCTTGCTTGCGCTGTACAAAAAAGCGGGATTGTCCGACGACAGCGCCGCCACAGCCGTTTCGATAACGCTTATTTTTCTGGGCGCACTGCTTACGGGGCTTGACATATACCCGAAAATCGCAAAACACGCAGGCGCAGGTACAATAGTACCCATAACGGGATTTGCAAACTCCGTTGTTGCGCCTGCGCTCGAGGCAAAGACCGAGGGATATGTTTTGGGTACGGGAGCAAAAATATTCACCATTGCCGGACCCGTTATCCTTTATGGTACGCTTGCCTCGTTTGTTGCGGGAATTATTTACTGTATAATTCTTTAGTTAAGCGTATAAAAATCCGCTATCTGTACGGGCGTTTCGGCAATGCTTACTCCGCTTATGCCGAGACTGCCGCTATTGTTTCTGCCCCATACCCAGAGAGTGCCGTCCGCTTTAACCGCCAGAACATACCCGAAGCCAAGTGAGAATGATGAAACGTCACTGAGTATCTTCTGTTCCTTTTTTATACCGAACAACCCCTCGGTATCTCCGTTAAGGGTATTGGGACACACATACAATCCATTATCGGACTTTAGCATCGCTATAAAATTACCCATATCTGCAACGTCGGTCACATACATTGATATTGCTATAGGCTTTTGCGTTTTAAACACCGTGTCCGTACCCTCGTACTGAGTTTTATAGTACGGCGATGACCAGCCGTGGAGTATTCCTTCTCCGTCTACCACAAAATATCCGCCGTTTGCGGAAAAACTGCTTACCTTCTGCGAAATTTTTATCGGTGCCGACAAATCATAATCATCATTGTATGACGTTCCCGAATCCTTTGCATAGTTAAGCCTTGCGCTGTAGAGCGAGCCGTCCTCGGTCTCATACATAAGAGTCAGCGCGCTTGACGAAAAATCGGTAACATTTTCCGCAATAAGCTCCGGCTCATCATAAAGCGTCCACGAAAATTCAATAGGACGGCGGTACAGCTTTTTATCCTCCGTAAGGAAGAAATACTCGCTCGCCTTTTTTACGTTTCTGTATGCAACAGGTGCCTCCTGCCCCTTGTATTTGCCTATCTTATCCCACAGATAATACATATTTCCGTTTGTGTCTATAACGGTTGTATATCCGGAAAACTCAGAGGCAACCACATCGCGTATTCCCGAATCAAGCTTTACCGGCACTTCTTTTTTGAAATCGGTAAAATCGCCAAATCCGTACAAATCACCTTTATCATCAATTATATACGATGCACTGCTGCCGCCGCTCACTTTTACAATTTTTCCTGCCTCGGTCTTTCCGTAATCAATCAGAATACCGTTTGAGTCAGTATCTCCTTCGCTGTCTACTCTGTAGCCGTAGCGGTATGTATCGTCAATCGTTATTTCACGCTTAAACGAGCCTTTTCTCTCTGTTCTTGATGCTAAAACGCCGTCGCATTTTGTAATGTTCAGATAATATCCCGTAATGCCGTTCATACAATCGCCGTATCTTCCGGCAATCATTCCGTCTGTGCAGTATGCAATTGTGTAATCATCACGCACTCGTCTGTCGGAACCGTTATGCGGCGTCTTTTTTCCGTGATAATATATGTAACCGTTTCTTTTATTGCCTGAAAAATCACCGCTTGTATAATAATCCTCGGTTGATTTTAAGCCGTTCGTAAACTCATAATGCTCGCTTATTACGCCGTAGCCATCGGGTTTTCCGTCGGTTACATCGCCCGAAAAGGTTATACTCCCCTCGTCCTTTTCACACGAAAGCGCTATCTCCTGCCTTTCATACGGATCGGGAAGATTTTCCTCGTCAAATCCTGCCATATCTATTCTTACGCTTCTTGTTCCGTCATTGTAATCAAAAATGCCGTATTTCTGCAATTCGTCTATCATAATAAGAGTCTGACCGTCAACGTTATAGGCATTCACTTTTTCACCGCCCAGATACGTAACAATATCTGTTGAATACACATCATAAGCGTGCTTGCGCATAACAACGGCGCTCTTTTTGATATTCACCTTATCCATAGGCATAAAGTTTCTGTCGGAGCTTCTGTTGCGGTTGATGTTAAGAGTTCTGTCATTGCCGTTCCAGTCAACATTAAAGCCGTATCCTCTCAAATCCTCCGCAATTACATATGTATAATCGTTTATGTTAAAAGACTCTATCGGCTGTTCGTCAATATACGCCGTAATATCCGTAGACAGCACCTCGCCTATCACATCGGCATATGCCGCATGTGAAACCAAAGCCGCCGTTCCGATAATTGCTGTGCATATCCAGCCTTTTAATTTCATTATTTTATCCTCCTTAATGTATAAACATTGCGTCACCGAACGAGAAAAATCTGTATTTTTCACGCACAGCCGTATTATACGCATTAAGTATATTCTCTCTGCCTGCCAAAGCGCTTACAAGCATTATAAGCGTTGATTCTGGGAGATGGAAATTAGTTATAAGTGCGTCAATTACGTTGAATTGCTTGCCCGGATATATAAATATATCCGTCCAGCCCGTCTGCTTTTTGAGCGGCAATCCCGATAATCCCGCCGTTTCAAGCACACGTGTTGCGGTTGTTCCCACCGAAACGACTCTCTTGCCCGATTGCTTTGTTTTATTTACAAGCTCCGCCGTTTCCTCGGGCAGTATATAAAATTCCGAATGCATTTTATGATCGCTTATTTCGTCAGCCTTTACGGGACGGAATGTTCCGAGTCCGACATGGAGCGTGACATAACCGACATTTACGCCCTTTTTCTTTATCTTCTCCAAAAGCTCCGGCGTAAAGTGCAGTCCTGCCGTCGGTGCGGCGGCACTGCCGGAATTCTTTGCGTAAACGGTCTGATACCTGTTTTTGTCCTCAAGCTTTTTCGTTATATACGGCGGAAGCGGCATCTCGCCGAGTCTGTCCAGAACTTCTTCAAATACGCCGTCATATTCAAACCGTACAAGTCGGTTTCCGTCGTTTATAACTTCAAGTATTTCAGCCTTAAGCTCACCGTTTCCGAACACAAATCTTGCGCCCGGCTTTGCACGTCTGCCCGGCTTTAAGATTACCTCCCAAGTATCAAGCGTGTGCTTGTGCAAAAGCAAAAACTCTATCGCACCGCCGGTATCCTCTTTTGTGCCGTACAGTCTTGCAGGCAAAACCTTTGTATCGTTAAGTATCAGCGTATCGCCCTCATTAAGATAATCCGCTATATCGTAAAAATGCTTATGCTCTATTTCGCCGCTGTGCTTGTCAAGCACCATTAATCTCGATTCGCTGCGTACCTTGATCGGTTCCTGTGCAATAAGCTCCTGCGGCAAATCATAGTAAAAATCCGATGTTTTCATTAAAACAAAACTCCTCGCTGTTTATTTTGGCATTTTTATGTCTTTCATTGTCATTATAATACCGTCCGCAATTCCGACGGCTACCTTCTTCTGATAATCCGCCGAACACATTTTCCTAAGCTCGTCCTCATTGGATATAAAACCCACCTCCGTGAGTATTGCGGGCATTTTGCACCGCCTTGTCACCGCATGGTTTGCGGTTTTTACTCCACGGCTTTGTGATTTCATATTATAAAGCATTTCGTTAAGCACACGTTCGGCAAGGACTTCGCTTGTTGTCCCGTATGTACCGTCATTGTTTTCGAGCGAATAATAAACCTCCGTTCCGTATGCCTCCGTTGACTCGGCAGAATTTATATGTACGCTGACAAACAATGCCGCATTTCGCTCATTCGCACGCCTTGGCGGCTCGGAAAGGCTCAGCAAAACGTCCGTTTCCCTCGTCATTTCGGCATTATATCCTCTTCTTATAAGAATATCCCTTACTTTTTTGGCTATGGAAAGCGTAAGGTCTTTTTCATATATTTGTTTTCCGTCAAGTACGCCCACCGCTCCGCTGTCACTGCCTCCGTGACCTGCGTCGATTATTATAAGCTTTGCCGATGACGGCGCCGCAGTATACTTCGGCGGTTCCGTCGGCTCAGGCGTCGGCTTTGCTGTTGCCGCCGGCTTGGGCGTCGGCTTTGCTGTTGCCGCCGGCTTGGGTGTTGATGTCGGTTTCGGTGCAGACACCGTATTTCCCGATGATGTAACCCTCACAACAAGCTTATTATCCGATACTATTTCTGTTTCATAGTTCTTAATTTCTCCGCTCACGTCTATAACTATCCTTGAACGCTCGCCGTTATCTCCGAGCCGTATTGATGAAATACCTTCCGAATTTACATTAAGATCTGCAAGATTTGCCATTTTAAATCCCGAAAGGTCGGTAACCACCCTGTTCGGCGATGACATTGTAAAGGTTGAATATCCGTCCGCACGCTCGCTTGTTTCAATAATCACCTCAACGGTATTTGAACCTGTCATTTCGTAAGAAACGTTATCCACACGCTTTTCCGGCAACGGTGTCGGCGTAGGTTCGTCAAAGCTGTAGTTTCTTGAATTTACAAGTATTGCGGCATTATCGCTGTCAAAATCCACGGGTACTTTTATGTTCTCGCTTATAAAGCGCACGGGTACCATCGTTTTTAACTCTCCGCCTTTCATACCTATAAGCTTCGGCACAACGTTATCGGGTATTGCTTCCCGTACTCCGTTTACCTCCGCAACGTTATCGTTTATATGTAGAAGAACGTCCGTATCGCCGTATTTTACACGCACCGCCTGCGTATTTGAATTATACTTCACCTCTGCCCCAAGCTCCTCAAAAATTTCACGCACGGGAACAAGCGCCCTATCATTAAAAATTATAGGCGGCATAGGCAGATCCGTAAGCATACGGTTGTTCACAATAAGCGAAAACATTCTCGTATTGTATTCGTGATCCGCACCGTCATATGTAATTGTCATTGCATTTGCAGTTAAACTGTTTATAAAACACAAAACCATAACCCAAACAAACAGTTTAATCCTTTTCATTAAAGTTACACCTCTTATTTGTCCGTAAACTTCATACCGAAATGCTCATACGCACTCTGTGTTGCAATCCTTCCTCTCGGCGTTCTTGCTATAAAACCGAGCTGGAGCAAATACGGCTCATACACATCCTCAATTGTGTTCGGCTCCTCTCCTATCGTTGCGGCAAGCGTATCAAGTCCTACAGGACCACCGCCGAAATTCTCTATCATTGTCTTTATCATACGGCTGTCTATCATATCAAGACCAAGCTCGTCCACCTCCATCATACCGAGAGCTTCAGCCGCCACCTTCCACGTTATTCTTCCGTCATGCTTTACCTGTGCAAAATCACGCACACGCTTTAAAAACCTGTTTGCAATTCTCGGCGTTCCTCTTGAACGTGAGGCAATTTCCGCCGCACCGTCCTCGTCTATTTCAACATCAAGTATACCCGCGCTTCGCATAACTATTGTTTTAAGCTCCTCCGGCGTGTACAGTTCAAGGCGTGATATAACGCCGAACCTGTCACGCAGAGGCGCCGTGAGCAAGCCTGCACGTGTTGTAGCGCCTATAAGCGTAAACTTCGGCAATTCAATGCGGATTGATTTTGCCGCCGGACCTTTGCCTATGATTATATCAAGCGCATAGTCCTCCATTGCCGGATACAGTATTTCCTCAACCGTTCTCGACATTCTGTGTATCTCGTCAATAAACAGAATATCGTGTTCTGACAGATTGGTAAGTATAGCCGCCAAATCCCCCGCTTTCTCAATTGCAGGTCCAGACGTTATGCGTATATTTACACCCATTTCCTTTGCGATTATACCGGCAAGGGTTGTTTTTCCCAGTCCCGGCGGACCGTATAACAAAACGTGGTCAAGCGCTTCTTTTCGCTCTATTGCCGCTTTTATGTATATTTCCAGATTGCTTTTTGCCTTTTCCTGTCCGACGTATTCGCTTAAACTCTGCGGTCTTAAGCCTACCTCAATTTCCGCATCTTCGTTTATAAATCCGCCGGTTACAAATCTTTCTTCTTCGTCAAACAAAATTTATCCTCCTAAAACAGCTTTGCAAGCGCTGTTTTTATGATTTCCTCAACGCTCATTGACGCATCTGCGGAGCTTACCGCTTTTTTTGCGTCATTGGGCGCATATCCGAGTACCACAAGTGCGGAAACCGCCTCGCTTAGATTATCGGAAGCGATAATCTCATCATCACCGCCCGTAACCATTTCCTGTATATCCTCGCTCTTAAGCTTATCCTTAAGTTCAAGTATTATACGCTGTGCAAGCTTCGGACCTACTCCCTGTGCTTTTGTGATTGCTTTTGCATTGTTTGTGACAATTGCCGCCGCAAGTCCCGACGGCGATACTGCCGACAATATTGCAAGCGCCGCTTTGGGTCCCACTCCCGAAACCGACAAAAGCGTCATAAACATATTCTTTTCTTCAAGCGTCGGAAACCCGTAAAGGTCCTGTATATCCTCACGGACATACAAATGCGTGTACATAACCGCATCTTCGCCCGAAGCTCCCAAAGACTGCAGTGCCGAGAGCGATGTGTATATTTTATATCCTACGCCCATAGCCTCGATTACCGCAAAATTTTCGCCCTTATGTGCGATTTTTCCTTTTATATAATAATACATTCCAAAACCCTTCCAAAACACATAATACTACAAATTTTTCGTTATGTCAACCTTCTCCGTTCTGCTCCGAACGCACCCTCGGCGATACCTTTTCATCATTGCCGTTCTTTTCGGTTTTATTTTCTATTTTAAACGGTGTGGGCACGGGAGTCGGTCGGGTTTTAAGTTCGGCTTCGAGGTCGTCTATCTTTTTGTTAAGCTCGTCTATCTCGCCGTTTTTCTTTTCCAATTCGGTTTTAAGCCGTTCGTTTTCCTCAACCGCACTGCTTACCGTCTGTCTTTTTTCGCTGTCCGAGCCTGCAATTATTCCCACTGCACTCACCGCCGCAAATATGAAAACAACAATGCACACAAGCACAATCAGCCATGCGTGCGTTTTCTTTTTGGCAGGTCTTATGTTATACTGTTTCATTTAATCTTCCTTTCAAAATACCCTTACGGCTCTGTTTATCGAGAACAAGTACAGATACGCCTCCGTAACTGGTTTTTTAAGTATTTTCTCGATTGCCTTTTTGTACAGTTCAAGCTGTACGGCATATTCCTCGGCTTTCGCATTCGCAAAAGCCTCCTCGTCATCACCTTTGAGCCTGTCGGTTTTATAATCCACAAGCACTATGCCGTCGCTTTCTTCAAAATAGCAGTCGATAGCGCCCTGTACTATTATTTCATCGCCGTTATCGGCGGAAAGCATAGGATTGTATACATCTGCACCGACCGCAATTTCAAACGGCGCTTCACGATGCAGTCTGCCGTTTGCATATGCGGCAGCCATTCTGCTGCCCAAACCGCCGTTAAAGAAATCGCATATAAGCTTTGTTGAGATATTTTCGGCGTCCTCTCTACTTATTTCGCCCATATCGCATATACGGCTTACTTCCTCACGCACGTATTCCTCATCCATACCTTTCTTCATACGTATGTACGCCATAACCTGGTGATGCGCCGTACCTATTGCCGCCGCCTCCTCCGCATTCAATGCAAATCTCGGCTTTTCGGACATTGTATATTCAGGCTCAAACGCTTTCTCGGAGCTTAATCTTTTAATTTCCGTTACCGTTGTCTTTGACGGCAGGCGGCAGTAATCCGAATACGGATATTTATAATTAAGTATCCTGTATATCTCTGTTGCAAAGCCTGCCGTGCTTTCTATGCGCTTAAACTCCCATTCGGACGGATTGTTTAATGCAACAGGTATGAGCCAATCGAAAAATCCCGTTGCTCCCACAGACGTTTCCTCGTCCATTTTACCGTTTTGCACCGAATTTTTCCAATTTTTCATTCGTTCCGAATACGCATCTTCGCTCGCAAACTTCATAACGGCGGTGACTATAAGCTTTTCTTTCGGACGTGTCAGTCCGACATAAAGCTTTCGCAAATTCTCCGACTGGCGTTCCTCACGGCATATGCGTTTTATGTACCGGTATGCCGGCGTATCGGTATAATAGCCCTTTTCGCTGTCCACATACATAAGTCCTATTCCGCCGTCCTTATGCAAATTCATATACTTTATCGCTTCGTTTTTGCTTGAAGTTGAATTTCGCTTTCCTGCCCCGGCAAGAAATACCACGGGAAATTCCAGACCCTTGCTTTTGTGTATGGTCATTATCCTTACCACATCGTGGTTTTCGCCTATTATCTTTGCCGCACCCATATCCTCGGCACGGTTTTCCATACGCTCAATGTACTTTATAAAATTAAAAAGCCCTTTAAAATCCGACTCCTCGTATTCCTTTGCACGCTCGTACAAAAGCCGTAGATTTGCCTGTGCCTCCGCACCGCCTTCAAACGCTCCCATAAAGTCGTAAAAGCCGCTTTCCTCATATATACTCCATAAAAGCCCCGCAACATTTTTGTACTTCATATACTCACGCCAGCGGTTTATTGTATTAATGAAATTTCTGCATTTTGGTCTGTTGTTTCTTTTAACTGCGTCATAAAAATACTCCGTATGCCCCGCTTCCGTGCGAATTTTGGAAAGCTCATCATCGCTGAAACCGCCTATCGGCGAACGCATAACCGCTATAAGCGGTATATCACAGCAAACGTTATTAATAAGGCTTAACAGCGACAGCATAAGCTTTACTTCCTTGCGGTCGAAATATCCGTTATTCTCCACATACGCCGATATACCCTGCTTTTCAAGCTCCTCCGTATATATGTCCGCAATATTCCTTACCGAACTTGCGAGAATTGCAACATCTCGGCTTAACATATTGCGGTATTGTGCGTTTCCGTCCCCGTCCGTACCGCAGAACACCCGGTAGCCGTTATCGAGCATAGAGCGGATTTGTGCGGCTATATGCGCCGCCTCAAGGCGTTCGTTTTCAATGTCTTCAAGCACATCGTCCTCATTGTCGCTTATTACGGGAATAATATGAAACTCCGATTTGTGGTCACAGCCGTTTTCCGTATAGTAATCCTTTTCACGGCAAAGACACTCGTCGCCCTCGTACACAACATCGCCGACTCTGTCCGACATAACGCCGCCGAATACCGAGTTTACACTGTCAAGTATTTCACGGCGGCTTCTGAAATTCTGAGAAAGCGCAATCCTGACGCCGCCCTCGCCTTTGAGATACTCTGCGCTCCTTTTCTTGAATATGAACGGATCGCCCCCGCGAAATCGGTAAATACTCTGTTTAAGGTCACCGACCATAAACATATTGTTTTCCGAAATTGCACCAAAGATTGCGTCCTGCAATCCGTTTGTGTCCTGGTACTCATCAATAAGTATTTCATCATACATATTTTTGTATTCATTGCGTATATCTTCATTGCAGAACAGGCGGTATGTCATATGCTCAATATCGTGAAATTCATATGCGCCGCGTTTTTCCTTAAGTGCCATATAAAAAGTATCGAACTTGCGCAAAAGCCATATAATATCCCCCAAAGACGAGCCGAGCGCTTTAAAGTGACTTTCGGTTTCGTCCGCCAAGGACATAACAAGCTCGCCCGTATCACTGCGGAATGAATTAAACAGCCGTTTGCGACTTTCATTGTATTCGTCCCATTTGTCATTCTCTCGCATTTTTCCGCTTTTTCTGACATCGGGAAAATACTTTGCCTGCGACATTTTTCTGTATACCGAATAAAGCTTATCCCACATTTCCCTCGGATCACTGCAATAAGCTTCTTTTATCTCCTTTGCCGACTCTGCGCACATAACGGCAAAGTCCCACTGCTTGCCCCACACGTCCGACATAGTATGGCTGACCATAGACGGATATTGGCGCATTACTTCCTCATACGTTCCCTCAAAGCCGTATTCAGCCGCCATATCCACGGTAAGCTTTTTAAAAAGCTTACCGTAATACTCCGCCGCACTCATGCTCCTGTCCAATGCGTCTTTTACCCAAACGCTTTGGAACAGCTCCTCATCATACATTTTAAGATTATTGTCAAGCCATTTGTCCGGCTCGGCAAAATTGCGTGTGAATTTATAAAGAACAAGCAGCATATCTCTTAAATTGTAGTCGTTCCTGTTTGACGAATACAACTCGGTTAAATGTATAAACCTACGCTTATCTTCTTCGTTCTCCGAACGGTAAAGCGCATCAAACAGTGCCTCGCACGTTTCCTCTTTCATAAGCTCCGCCTCTGCCGAGTCGCACAAGCCGAACTCTGGGTCTATTCCGAGATTATGAAAATTATTGCGCACGCATTTTAAGCAGAAAGAGTCGATTGTCATAATATCCGCATCGGCGGCAAGCCGCAATTGCTTATCGGCACGCTCACTGCCGCTTTTTTGCAATGCACGTATGATTTTCTCTTTCATTTCCGCCGCCGCCGCCTCGGTAAACGTAACAACAAGCATACGGTCTATATCAACGGGATTTTTCTCATCAAGCAGTTTTCGTATTATTCTCTCTACCAGAACTGCAGTTTTTCCCGAGCCTGCGGCTGCGCTTACAAGTATATCCGAGCCGCTTTCTTCTATTGCTTTTTTCTGATCGCTTGTCCATTCCATTATTTGCCGTCACCCCCTTTGTACTCTGCCATATGCTCCCATATTTCTTTCTTGGAGCCGCTCTTTTTCCTGAACTCCGCATTTTCACGCTCAAACACGCACGCCGCTTTATACTCGCAGTATGTGCAGGCATTCTTTGTGCTGTCCTCCGAATATGGGCTTACGTCAATCTTACCCGATTTTATATCGCTGTCAATCTCCTTTATGCTGTCCGATACGTATTCGAGAAGTCCGTCACGCTCGCTCGTTCCGTAAACCGAGCCGGCGCTCACACTGCCGTCCGCCTTAAGGCTTACGGGCGAAAAATCGCTCTTGTAGCTTTTTCTGTCACGTGCGTCCTCGTCAACGGCATAAACCTTTTCCATATCAAATTTGCCGTCCGCAGTTTTAGGCGCAAATATAACGCCGTCAAGCTTCATATTTTTGATATGCTCCACTCCGGCGGTATCTTCGCTCCCTTCGGGGCATTTTACAACATCATGCTTTACTTTGTTATAAAACATTCCCGATATTTCCGCATTTTTGCCGAGCGTTTTCTTTACCGCCAGCGCATAGATAACCATCTGCATATTTACCCGGTTGTATATATTGGCAATATCAAATTCCGTCTTGCCCGTTTTATAATCTATTATACGAACATATTCGTTTTCGCCGTCGCTGTATGTGTCTATTCGGTCAACAATACCTTGTACGTAAACTCCTCCGAGGTCTACCTTGTCAAATTCTTTCTCGTATCCGACAGTCGTGTATTTTCCCCTTTTGAGGCTCTTATGCACAACCTCGGCGCTTTCCTTTACGGTCTTGTTTACCCTGTCGATTATATTCAGACGCTTTTCGCAGTCGGACGGTGCTTTTGTTCGGATTTCGTCCTTTATTCCGTTTACTATTTCCTCTATACAGCCGTTTCTCGACTCGTCCGTAAGTTCTCTCCAACGCTCTGCTTTTTCCGAGGGTGTATCTGCGTCTTTTTCCACGTTTATGCAAAGCTCCTGTATTATCCTGTGCGCATACACACCGAAGTCGCTCGCCTCTATCTGCGCCGTTTCCTGTCTGCGTGCGTCAAGTCCGTACATCATAAAATACGAGAACGGACACTGCGCATATGTATTGATGCGCTTTGCACTGTACACTGTTTCACCGCCGAAAAGCTCCTGTGCGGTGTCGTAATTTAACCGTGCGTGCCGTCTTGAATATTCCGCCGCTTTGTTTATCATTGAAAGCTTGTTTCTGTACTCGGGTTTTCGCTTAAACCAACCGTACACCGCCTCCCATCTCGGGTCTCTCGTTTCGGCTTTGTTTCTTGATTTGTTTATCAAAAGCTTGTGTATTGCCGCATTCGGCGCCGAAATATATTCCTCATCAAGATTATCGGCAAGGATATTGTCCGTTTCCTTTACCTTGGGGAATGTCCGTCTTACATCGCCTATTATCCCTGATGGGCGCAGTGCCTTTCCCTCGCCGTTTTGTATATGATAGCAGAAATACAGCTTGTCCGTAACGGGCGCAATGGATTTGTATACTTTATAATACTGCATATCCATACGCTCCGCACCGTTATCAGCAATTTCCACACCGTTTTCCTTTAATGTATTTCTGTCCGAATTTGACAAAAATCCCTCATTTGATATACGGCTCGGATACGTACCGCTGACCGCACCCGAAACAAACAGCGCCTTAACATACGCCGATGTACTTCTCTCCACACTGCCGACGCACACGCTGTCAATACAGGACGGAATCATTCGCAGTTCGCACACGGATATTCCGGCACGGATATATCTGCCGTACTCCGCAAAGCTCATTTCACGATTGCCCATTGTCACAACTGCCTGGTCGATTACCTCTATTATTCTGTTCCATATCTCGGAAAAGCGCTGTGCTTCGTCATTGTTGCCCGATTTTCTGAATTTTAAGACGTCATTTTTAAGTCCGCCGTACATATTTATGCTTTCAAGAAATTCAAACAGCGATTTTGAATACTCTGCGGCGGTGCGGTTTTTCTTTATTTTTGCCGAAAGTGCGTCAAGCGGTTTTGCAAGCTTCGACTTAATCTCGTTTATCTCACGCTCCGCATCGTTTTCTTCTTCGTCAAATTTCCATTCGGCAAGCCATCTGCCCTTTCCCGTTATGCCGTACTTTAAAACATAATTGTCCGTGCGGTCGACTTCCGCAAGGTCGGTATGCTCAAAGCTTTCATTATAAATAAATCCCGCACGCAGATAACGAAAAACCGAATTATAGCTCCAATCGTCCTCGAAAATATCGAACACGGATAAAATCTGCATTGCGATCGGGTGATCCGAAAGATTAATTTTTTCATCGGAAAAATACGGTATTCCGTATTCGTCAAATACCGCTTTTATTATATGATTTTCACTTCCGCCGTCACCGCACATAACGACAATATCCTTATAGCGGTAGTTCTCCTCACGAACCAGCCGCAGTATTTCACAGGCTATATGCTCCGTTTCGGCATACAAATCACGTCCCGTAAACACCGATATGTCCTGCGTTTCTTCCGTATATTCCGCCCGCAGATTATTGTAGTTTTCAAGCATAAAGCGTATTTCGGGGCTTTTTACGTGGGAATAGAGCGTTTTGCAGTTGTAATCGCCCTCATAGCCTTTAAGAGCGCACAGCCTTTCGTATATTTTCCCCATCCGGCCGTAGACCGAATATCTATCCTCATACGGATAATTAATGCCTATTGTAAGGTCGACATTCTTCTCTGCCAGTGCCTCAAGTATAAGCATATGCTGAGGGGTAAGCTCGTCAAAATGATTTACCCAGACGTGAAGCTTGGAATTAAAATCATCGCTGTTTTTTATGTATTCGCTGACTCTTAACAGGTCGTCGTTACTGTCAGTGTAGCTTTCCTCCGCAAAAAATTCATTGTACTTTTCATACACCGCACCTGCCGCATTAAGCTTATTTTTAAGCGCATTGTTTGATGTTTTATTTGCAATATCATACAGCGTCTGCGGCTCAATGCAGTATATTTTCATTTCATTTATAAGCTGTTCCATAACGCCTGCAAATCCGCTCGTGCGCATTGTGCGTATAAGCGGACTTTCGGGCGAATTTTCACAGTATTCGTTTATCGCACGTGAAATGAGCATTCGCCGTCCCGAATCGGACAGGTATTTTATGCTCTGTGCCGGCAGAAAATTCAATGCCGTTTTTCTCGGCGTCATAACGTCTATACCGTTTAAACCCGTACCGCCGAATTCATCTACAAACTGTTTTTCCGTTTCAAACGAATAGTTATCGGGAACAATCATTATGCACCGCTCGCCGTTTGTTTCCGTATGTACTTTTTTAATCTGCTCAATGCACAGCCTGTTTTTTTCCGAGCCTATTCCGCCGCGGATAATCTTAACCGACATATGTATGTTCTGCCTTTCTGTCCGCAAAATAATACGTTCTCCCTTATTGCGGACAAATAAGGCGTATAAACAAAAACCCCAAAATAACCGTACAGCAAGCCGAATTTCTACCTGCTATTGCAGGTGGGTTATTTCCCGGATACTTTATATGTCCACTGGCATTTCCGAAGAAAAGGAGGCGTATACGCCGCATCCGGAGAGAAAGTCCCTTTTATAAAGTGTTGGTAAAAAATAGGCTTTTTCACGTGAGATTTCAGGGTAATGTATTAAGTTGTTCACTGATATTATATTACCACAAAATATGTTGAAATACAACAGGTAATATATGAAATTTTGTTTAAAAAGATGTTACAGATTTATTCCTCGTCATCTTCTTCGGCGCAAATCTTCAAAAATTCCTCATATGCCGCCTCAAGCTCCGCATCGTCCTCTATCGGATAAAGGTCAAGGTTTTCGCCGTCGTCAACAGGCTCGCACGCAAGAAGAATTACATCGTCGCACTCCGTTCCGTCGTCCATAACCTGGATAAACGCCCCGTAAGTTTTTCCGTTAAACTCAAACGTTCCCATACAGGTACAATTTATCTTTTCGCCGTTTTCGCCTTCCAATACAACTATTTCTTCGTCCATTTTATTGTTTCCTTTCGTTTGCAATTTTCTTTTACATATTCATTGTATAACACTTACCGCAAAATGTCAATCATTTCTTTGCGGAATTAAGATAACTTTCAAGTATAAGGCACGCCGACACCGTATCTATAACGCCTTTGCGCTTTTTGCCGTGCGTATTTGTTTCGTTTAAAAAGCGTGTCGCACCGACGGTTGTAAGGCGTTCGTCGCAGAAAATTATTTCACCGCCGTAAATTTCTTTAAGCTTTTCGGCAAATTTATATGTTGCCTCGGCACGGAAACCCTGTGTGCCGTCCATATTTTTCGGCAGTCCCACAACTATCTTTTCCGGCGAATACTGAGCTATTATTTTCCCCAGTTCCTCCATAAGCTTTTTTGCGCCCGTGTTTTTAACCGTACCCACGCCCTGTGCCGTAATTCCGAGTGCGTCGCTCACCGCCACGCCGACACGTGCGTCGCCGTAATCTATTCCGAGTATACGCATAAATATCTTCTCCTCCGCATTATAATATATACAGTATAGCATATATTTATCGGCTTGGCAATCCGTTTATACAAGAATTTACTTGACTGTATCAAAAAAAGATGTTATTATTACAATGGTTTGAAATGGTATTTTGAAAGGGGGCGATGTTCTCATCGCCCCAATAATCGCAAAACCGCAGGGGTCGATGCCTTCATCGACCCAAAAAATTTTTCAAAGGAGATTAATATATGAGTTCAGCAGTTCATGCAATAGTTTCGGCACTTTCGGGAAAAATACATTATACCTTTATAGTGGCGCTTGTTTCAATGATTCCGCTGTTGGAATTGAGAGGTTCAATACTTGCCGCAGGATTTATGAGCGTGCCGTTTCTGCCGACATACATTGCGGCAGTTATCGGAAATATGATTCCCATTCCGTTCATACTGCTCTTTATAGAAAAAATATTTGAATGGATGACAACGACAAAGCATTTTCATAAAATACCCGATAAAATACAGGAAAAAGCAATGAAAAAATCGGCACAGATAGAAAAATACGGATACTGGGGCTTGTTTTTGTTTGTTGCAATACCGCTCCCCGGTACGGGAGCATGGACGGGCAGTCTTCTTGCGGTGCTGTTCAGATTAAAACCGCTTAAAAGCTTTTTTGTCATTTTCCTGGGCGTTGCAACGGCAGGACTGATAATGTCTTTGATTTCTTTCGGAATTATCGGCAATATAATTTAAAGTATATTTTCTATCGTAAGATGCGACACCTCGCTCAAATGATCAATGAGAAAATTCAGCACACTGCACTTTGACAGTGCATCGGTGCGTTTTTCGCCATCCGTGAATCTTTCAAGCTCGGAAAGGTTCATTTTTATTTTGTCTGCTTCTTCGTGATTGCCCATTGTTTCCATAATAATCGAATTTTTCTCTATGCAATCCTTAAGGTCATTGATATTCTCCTTTGCCTGTGTAAAATCCTCATTTTCAAGACTCTGTATTATCCGAGAATTTATATCGCTCATTTTATCCGTAACGCCGTCTATTTTATGAGTATACATTAAACTCCCCGTCACCACCGCCGCCGCCAGTATCAGCGAAACAATAACGCTTTTCATATCATTTCCCCTTGTCCTTTTTCTGCAAAAACAATTCTCCCTCTGCGTCAACCGACGCCATAAAAACTTCCTTTATATCCTTTATTCCGTTTTTGCGCAGTTTATCGTCAAGCCATTTTCGGCTTTTTCCGCTCCGCATAAGTTCTTTTTCGTTAAGCTCTCCGTCCGCTATCACTGTACACGGAAGTCCGTCACGGCGTATGTTTTCATTTTGCATATCCTCCACGGTAACGCCCCTTGCGGTGTCTTTCGGAATAACGCTCAATTTACCGCTCGTTTCGATTATTGCAACCTCAACGTCCGAAATATCATGACAGCTGTTGAGCCGCAGTTCCGCCAGCAAATCGTTTATATTAAACCTCAGCCGTTCAAGCTCTTTTTCGTTGATTTTTCCGTCGTATATTACAATGCTCGGCTCACCCGAAATAATTTTCCGCATACGGCGGCTTTTAAGGCTTAAAAACGACATCAAAACCTCCGCAATTATAAGCGTTATAACGGGCAGAATTCCCGAAATAATCGGTATGTCTATCGCCTGCATCGGCACGGACGCCAGATCGGAAATCATTATTGCCACAACAAGCTCGGAGGGCTGTAATTCCCCTATCTGCCGTTTGCCCATAATCCGCAGCGACGCCACAACGGCTATATATAAAATAAGCGTTCGCACAACAATATTAAGCATATTGTAATCCTCCAAAAAAATAAAGCAGAGATTGCTGTTCCAATCTCTGCTTAGTATGCCTTATTTTTGAATAATGTATTCTATCTTATTTTTCTGCATTCAAGATAGAAACGCTTGTCGGCGGCATTTCCCATCGAGAACGTTTTTCTCGGGAGCGAGCCGTCCTTTATTACCGTTGCGAACAAATCGTTTTTCGCCATTTTATCCACCATAAAACCTATGGTGTTTTCCACCTCGGTAAGACTTCTCACAACATCATCGCCGTGAATATAATCTATTTTTCCGCCGTTTTTTGCGGTATAATCGTCAAGGAATTTTTGCAGCGTTCCCACACTCAGATTTGATGGCGGATTTTTCACATACACACTCCCCTCTTTTCCTTGGAAAGTATAGCGTATTTTCTGCCCCCCGTTATCGGTATACGAAATTTCGGGATAATACTCCATAAAGCTTTCCATAACCTTTTCGGGATCAACGTCAAACACAACACGCTGTATCGGCTCAAATTCAAGAGCCTCGTCGTGGATATTCATAATCTCCGCAAGCGCATACCTTGCCGGGTGATGCTCCGCCTCCTCGGGAGTAAGCGTTCCCTTGATTTCCTCCCAGCATCTTTTTGCGGTTGCAAGCGAATGGTTTCCGTCGCCTGCCGCAATAACAAGCACGCCCTTGTCCTTAACGCCGTATTTTTCCTCAAATTCGGCTTTGTTCTCAAGCTTTTCTATCATATCAACCACACGTTTTTTCGATATATCATCTGTCAAATATCCGCATATGTGTCCCGAATTTTGCATAAGGTCAAAATCATACAGTTTCTTAAACTCCGATTTTTTATCGGCAAGCGGTTCGATTATTTCCTTTTTGCGGTCGTCTATCAGCATAATTATATGCGGCATTTCGAGCGGCGCGTCTATTCTTATTTTACGTCTTGGCGGTATGCGTGACATAACAGTGCCTTCCGTTGCACGGATTTTTGACTGCGAACCTTTTGAATAATCGTATTCCTCCAAATCAAGCACGCCTATTACGCCCTTGTGCGTTTTACCGTCCGTTTGTGTTCTTTCCGCATAAATCAAGGCGTCCTTGTACTCCGTAAACAAGCCTTTGTCAAGATATTCCCGCATAGTTTCGTTTATTTTTCGTATGCGTTCGTCGGCGTTGCCGTCCTCAAGATACACCTCGGGAAAAATTATATTAAGTGCCGTAGGGTATCCGTCCGTTATTTTTTTGACCTGCTCCCAGTATTCCGGCTCGGAGGTGTACTGATCGCACGCAACAACCGACCATTTTTCAAGCTTTTCCATATTGGGTACCAGTATGTCCGCTGTATTGAATATTTTCATAAGTTTCTTCCTTTCATTCTTTTATAATATCGGCAAAGGTACACTCCGTTGCTTTTTGCAAATCTGACGGCGAAAGCAAAAGCGTACAGCCGCAAACTCCCGCACTTACCGCATCGGTATCGAAATTTTGGGCGGTATCGTTTATATACGTGGGATATTTCTTTTTCATTCCTATCGGCGAAACTCCGCCGCGTATATAGCCTGTAAGTCCCAAAAGTTCTTTTACGTGTATCATCTCAACCTTTTTATTGCCCGATACCTTTGCGATTTTTTTCAAATCCGCCTCGTTGCATACAGGTATGCAGACAACTATAACGCCCGTTTTATCGCCGCGCATAACAAGCGTTTTGAATGATTTTTCGGGCGGTATTCCCGTTATGTGCGAAATTTCCTCGCCGAAATTTTCGCCCACTTCATCGCACTCGTACTCCACCGCATCAAATTTGATTTTTGCCGCAGTGAGCATACGCATTGCGTTTGTAACCGTTTTCTTTTTAGACATTTTTTAACCTCTATTTCAGTTCGCATATCGTAACGCCGTCCTCGCCCTCGCCGAAACGTCCGTTACGGTACGATTTCACATATCTGTGCTTTTTTAAGTTTTCCTGTATTCCACGCCGCAAAATCCCCGTTCCTTTGCCGTGAATAATGCTCACCGGCGAAATCCCGGCAAGATAGCAGTCGTCAAGGAATTTGTCGACATTATCCCATGCTTCTTCAAGATTTTGCCCTCTTACGTCAACCTCGGTCGAAACATTTTTGGTTTTTGATTCAAATGCATGCGTGTTACGCACATATTTCTCCACAAGCTGTTTCGACTTGTTTTCTTCTATCTTTTTCAGGTTTGTTATATGCACGTCAAGCTTTATTATGCCTGCCTGTACACGCACGTTTCCGTTTTTGTCGGGCTGTTTTAATACGGTTGCCTCCTCGTTCATATCGAGAATTTTGACCGTGTCGCCCTCTTTGAGGTTTTTCGGAGGATTTACGAATGTCTTTTTAGGCTTTGCGGCACGTTTCATAGCATTATCGATTGTGTCCTCTTTGTTCTTCAGCTTTTCACGCGCCTTTGCGGTGTGCTTTTCTATTTCCTTTGACGCTACCCCCTTTTGGCGCATACGTTCCAGGTCTTTTATAACAGAATTTGCCTCGTCACGTGCGTCCATAACAATGATTTTCGCTTCTCTGCGTGCCTCGTCGAGAATACGCGACTTGTTTTCCTTAAGCTTTATCCTGTCTTTTTCGATGTCCTTTCTGAGTTCCGAAAGCTCCCGTTTCATACGTGCCGCTTCCTCCGCCTCGGAGCGTGCTTTTGCTCTGTTTTGTTCAAGTTCGGTTATAACGTCCTCAAATTTAACGTCCTCATCGGAGAGTATATCGTTCGCACGGCTTATTACACGTTCGTCAAGTCCGAGTCTGCGTGAAATCGCAAACGCATTCGATTTTCCCGGCACGCCCGTAAGCAAGCGGTATGTCGGCTGTAAGCTTTCCACATCAAATTCGCAAGACGCGTTTTCCACGCCGTCCGTTGAGAGCGCAAACAGCTTAAGCTCGCTGTAATGCGTTGTCGACACCGTTTTAACTCCCCTTGCACGCAGAAATTCCAGTATGGCAATCGCAAGAGCCGCTCCTTCCGTAGGGTCTGTTCCTGCACCCAATTCGTCAAACAGTGCAAGCGAATTATTGTCGATATTTTCAAGTATGCTTACTATATTAATCATATGCGACGAGAAAGTGGACAAGCTTTGTTCTATCGACTGCTCATCGCCTATATCCGCAAAAATATGCTCAAACACAGCCGCCTCGCTGTTGTCCGCCGCACTTATGTGCAGTCCTGACGCCGCCATCATCGAAAACAAACCGACCGTTTTAAGCGTTACGGTCTTACCGCCCGTGTTCGGACCTGTTACTACAAGCGTGTCATAATCACGCCCGAGCCGTATATCGTTTGCGACAACCGTATCTTTGTTTATAAGTGGGTGCCGTGCTTTTTTGAAGTTTATTATTCCCTTTTCGTTAAGAACAGGCTCCGTGCCGTTCATATCAAGCGAAAGCTTGCCTTTGCAGAACATAAAATCAAGCCGTGTAATGCACGAATAATCCACAAAAACCGTATGCGAATTTTCCGCCGCCAACGCCGACAGCTCCATTAAAATCCGCTCAATCTCTATTTCCTCACGGTTTTTAAGCTCACGGATTTCATTGTTCGAGTTTACCACGCTCATCGGCTCAACAAACACCGTCGCACCGCTTGCCGAGGTATCGTGAACAATGCCCGGCACTTCGTTTTTGTATTCGCTCCTTACGGGGATAACGTATCTGTCGGAGCGCATTGTAACTATCGGGTCCTGCAAAAATTTCTTGTAATGACCGCTGTGTATCATATTATTAAGCGTATCCTTAATTTTTGCGTTAAGCGTTCTTACTTTTCGGCGGATTGTCCCAAGTTCCGATGATGCCTCGTCCGTTATCTCGTTTTCGCCTGCAATGCAAAGCGCAATTCTGTCCTCAAAAGCCTTTGCGGTTATTATTTCCTCCTCGATACCGTGCAAAACGGCACATTCCTCCGCCGCCTCGCCAAGGTACGATTTCATTCGCCTTGCAATATAGAAAAGCCTTGCAATATCCAAAAGCTCGCGCGTGTTTAACATTCCGCCCTGCTCCGCACGCTTTACCGCTCCCGTCACCTCCGCTGCCGTAAGATTTACCGGAGGTGCGCCGAGCTTAAGCATGGTTATAAGCGCCTCGGTCGTTTCGCGCTGTGCCGTGCGTGCCTTGTTAATATCGGTGTACGGCACAAGCTCCGCTATCTGCTTTTTTACCTTTTCGCTTTCCGTATATGATGCGAGCCGTTCTAAAATTTTATCAAATTCAAGCGTCTTTACCGCTTTTTGTTCTGTTGTTTTCATTTTAACTCCGTTCTTTATCTTTATTACTTACTTTATTATAACATTTTCTTCACGCAAACACAACATTTTCGTAAAAATTCTTGAAAAAAAAGTAATTATAGTGTATAATAGCAATATCAAAAGTATGGAGGTACATATAATATGTGCGGTATAGTAGGTTACGTAGGTAAAAAACAGGCGGCGCCCATTCTTCTTGAGGGACTGTCAAAACTCGAATACAGAGGTTATGACAGTTCGGGTATCGCTGTAATAGATGATAATAAAATTAATATGACAAAAGCAAAGGGTCGTTTATCAATTCTTGCAGAAAAAACTGATAACGGCAAAAATCTGCACGGTACAATCGGTATCGGACACACACGCTGGGCAACCCACGGCGAGCCGTCCGACGTTAATTCGCACCCGCATCTTTCAATGTCGGGAAGATTTGCGGTTGTTCACAACGGTATTATAGAAAATTATATTTCGCTTAAGAAAAAGCTTATCGACAAAGGCTTTGAATTTGTATCGGACACCGACACAGAGGTAATAGCGCACTTGTTTGAATACTATTACAAAGGCGATATTCTTGACGCTATGATAAAGGTTATCGAGCATATAGAAGGCTCGTACGCTTTGGGCGTTCTCTGCTCGGAATATCCCGATCAGTTTATTGCGGTAAGAAAATCAAGTCCTATGATAGTGGGCTTGGGCAAAGACGAGAATTTCATTGCCTCCGACGTTACGGCTATTTTAAAACACACAAAGGACGTATATTATCTTGAAGACAATGAAATAGTTATTCTCAAAGAGGGCGGCGTTACCGTCTATAATATGGATAAAGAAGAAGTTCCGAAAGATGTATTCACCGTTGACTGGGACGTGAGCGCAGCTGAAAAAGGCGGTTACGAGCATTTTATGATGAAAGAAATGGAGGAACAGCCGAAGGCTCTCCGCGACACCATAAGTCCCAGAATAAAGGGCGGAAGAATTGTTCTTGACGATATTTCGCTTACCGCCGAGGACATCAAAAAAATACACAAAATATTTATCGTTGCCTGCGGAAGCGCATACCACGTAGGTTTTGTGGGAAAATACATTATCGAGAAAATGTGCCGCATACCTGTTGAAGTACAGGTTGCGTCCGAGTTCCGTTACTGCGATCCGCTCGTTTCAAAGGACGATCTTGTAATCGTAATAAGCCAGTCGGGCGAAACGGCAGACACTCTTGCCGGTCTTAAAGAGGCAAAAAATCACGGTGCAAGAATATTGTCGATAGTAAACGTTGTCGGAAGTGCAATCGCAAACGCATCGGACGATGTTATATACACATGGGCAGGTCCCGAAATTGCCGTTGCCACAACAAAGGCATACAGCACACAGCTTGCGGTTATGTACCTTATTTCGCTGTATATGGCTGACAAGCTCGGTATGGTTACCTCGGGCGAATACGCAAAATACTTAAAGAGCATTGAGGAACTTCCCGAAAAGGTTAAGTCAATACTCAAGAACAAGGATAACATTCAGTACCTTGCTTCCCTGTTCTATAACTCACATTCGATATTCTTCCTCGGCAGAAATCTCGACTACGCCGTATCGCTTGAGGGTTCGTTAAAATTAAAGGAAATATCTTATATACATTCCGAGGCATACGCCGCAGGCGAGCTTAAGCACGGAACAATCTCGCTCATCGAGGAGGGCACGCTTGTTGTTGCGCTTGCAACAGTAAACGATTTGTTTGACAAAACAATTTCAAACATAAAAGAGGTAAAAGCAAGAGGCGCCGTTGTTATGGGACTTACCACACAGGAGCATTTCGATGATATGGCATCGGTATGCGACCACGTTGTTATAGTTCCCGACTCGGAGGAATTTACGCTCCCATCGCTTGCTGTTGTACCTTTGCAGTTATTCGGATATTATGTTGCGTCCTTGAAAGGCTGCGACATTGACAAGCCGAGAAACCTCGCAAAATCAGTTACAGTAGAATAAATCATAAAAACAAGCGCCGCTTTGAGCGGCACTTGTTATTTTAGAAAGGGAAACATATGAAAAAAATCGGTTTTGACAACGACAAATACTTGAAAATGCAGTCCAAATACATTGAAGAACGCATTCAGAAGTTTAACGGCAAGCTCTATCTTGAGCTTGGCGGCAAGCTTTTTGACGATTATCACGCATCACGTGTCCTTCCCGGATTTAAGCCGGACAGCAAAATTAAAATGCTTATGCACCTTACAGACAGTGCGGAAATAGTAATAGCGATAAATGCGGCGGATATTGAAAAAAATAAAATGCGCGGCGATCTCGGTATCACTTACAGCCAAGAGGCAGTGCGCCTTATAGAGGCGTTCCGCAATATGGGACTTCTTGTAAGCAGTGTTGTTCTGACGCAGTATGCAGGTCAGTATGCGGCGGATAGTTTCAAGAAAAAGCTTACAAACCTCGGCGTAAAAGTGTATCTGCATTATCCGATTGTAGGCTATCCGAACAACATACCGCTTATCGTAAGTGAGGACGGCTACGGCAGAAACGAATACATAGAAACCACCCGTCCGCTCGTAATAGTTACGGCGCCCGGTCCCGGCAGCGGCAAGCTTGCCACCTGTCTTTCGCAGTTATATTGGGAGCATAAGCTCGGCATTACCGCCGGATACGCAAAATTTGAAACGTTCCCGATATGGAATTTACCGTTAAAACATCCCGTAAATCTCGCATACGAAGCGGCAACTGCCGATCTTAACGATCTCAATATGATTGACCCGTTCCACCTGGAGGCTTACGGTGAAATGACGGTAAACTACAACCGTGACGTTGAGGCGTTTCCGCTGTTAAAGGCAATTCTTGAAAAGATTATGGGCGAAAGTCCGTATTGCTCGCCTACCGATATGGGCGTTAATATGGCAGGAAACTGCATATTTGATGATGATGCGGTATGCGACGCCGCAAAAGAGGAAATAATACGCAGATATTACGAAATACTCTGCGGCAAACTCCAGGGACGTGTCGGCGAAAGCTCCGTAATCAAGGCTGAATCTATTATGCAGCAGGCAGGCGTTACCGTATCGGACAGAAAGGTTGTCAAAGCGGCAAATGACAAAGCAGAGAAAAACGGCACTCACGCCGTTGCGATAGAACTTAATGACGGAACAATCGTTACGGGAAAAACGAGCGAGCTTTTAGGTTCGGTTTCGGCGGCGCTTTTAAACGCAATTAAGGTAATGGCGGGAATAAACGACAACGTTCCGCTCCTTGCACAGGCAACCATTGAGCCTATTATAAAATTAAAGCGTGATGTACTTCATTCCCCGTCATCACACCTCGACTCCAACGAAATGCTGATTGCGCTTTCAAGCTGTGCGGTTGTAAATCCGCAGGCAAGCCATGCTCTCGGCACAATTTCAAACCTCAGCGGTACGGAGCTTCATTCCTCCGTAATGCTCTGTGACGCAGACCGCAAGGTATTGAAAAAGCTCGGAATAAACTTTACCTGCGAGCCTGTCAGACGTACAAAATCAATATTTTAAAACAAAATTTTACCACAACAAAACTTTTCATAATTTTGCATAAAACACCTTTTTGCTACAGACAATAACTTTACAAGTTAAAAATTTTGTAGAAAGGCAAAAGGAGTTTGATTATGAAAGCTACGGGAATTGTAAGAAGAATAGATGACTTAGGCAGAGTGGTAATACCTAAGGAAATAAGAAGAACTATGAGAATACGTGAAGGAGACCCGCTTGAAATATACACCGAAAAAGACGGTGAGGTTATATTCAAAAAATACTCTCCTATCGGTGAGCTTGGCGATTTTGCGGCTAATTATGCCGAAACTCTCGCACAGGCAAGCGGTCACTGCGCTTGCATTACCGACCGTGACAACGTAATCGCCGTATCGGGTATCCCGAAAAAAGAGCTTATTGAAAAGCCTGTTTCGGCAGAGCTTGAAAACGTTATGAATGATAAAATAACCGTTACCTACGAATCGGGGAAAATCATACACGTTGCGGACGGAAACGATAAATACAACGCAGGCGTTGTTGTTCCGATAGTTTCCGAGGGTGACACGATAGGTTCCGTTCTCTTTATTATGAAGGACGGCGAAAAGCCGTCGGAGATTGAAAGTAAGCTTGCCGAATCGGCAGCAGGTTTCTTGGGAAAGCATATGGAAGGTTAAGCCTTTGGAAAAGAGCCTGTCGGCAAAATATTGCCGACAGGCGAAAAAAGTGACATATCACTTTTTTTCAAAACTACTGTATGAAGTCTGAAATCGGATAATTTCAGACTTTTTCTTGTTTTGCGCCGCACAATGTGATATAATACGTAAGGCAGGGATTTGCTCCTGCAACGTATTAGGTTTATAAGGAGGTTACAATGGCACTTGACGCACTGGCAGTCCGCTGTCTTGTTAATGAAATTTCGCCGCTTATCCAAAACGGCAGAGTAGATAAAATACATCAACCCGAAAAAGATGAGATTATTATTCATATCCGCACCTTTGACGGCAAATACAAGCTTCTCGTTTCGGCTTCGAGCGAAAATCCGAGAATACATTTTACGGAGCAGACAAAGCAAAATCCCAAAACCGCTCCTATGTTCTGTATGCTTTTGAGAAAGCATATCGGCAGTGCAAAAATACTTTCGGTTGAGCAGGTGGGATTTGAAAGAATAGTAAAAATTACATTTGAAAGCTATGACGAGCTTGGCGATCTCACAAAAAAGCATCTGATTATCGAGATTATGGGACGTCATTCAAATATCATACTGGTAAACGACAGTATGAAAGTTCTCGACTCGGCAAAACACGTTGATTTCACAATGAGTTCCGTCCGTCAGATACTGCCTGGCGTTATATACGAATATCCGCCGGTACAGCAAAAAACTCCCCTAACGGAGGTTTGCGCCGACACAAAATTCTCGTTTTTACCGACCAAAACTTGCGACAAAGCGCTTATGGACAATATTTCGGGAATAAGTCCGCTTACCGCAAGAGAAACCGTCTACAGCGTGTTCGGACGAACGGACGTAAAAGTATCGGAGCTTAATCTGAACAAGGAAAGCACCTTAAAAGCCGCCGTTATCAAGCTTGCGGAACGCATTAAAAACAACGAATTTGCGCCGTGTATGATTGAGGCAAACGGCAGACTTGCCGATTTCAGTTCGATAAGTATTAAGCAATACGAAAACACAGCGTCTGTTACCGAATATGAAAGCATAAGCAAACTGCTTGACGATTTTTACGCTCTGCGTGATATGCGTGAACGTATGCGCCAAAAAAGTTCCGGTTTGGTAAAGGTGTTGAACAACAGCATTGAGCGTGTAACAAAAAAACTTACGCTCCTTGAAAAAACCATTGCCGATGCGGAGAACAAGGAAAAGTACAAAATTTACGGCGACCTCGTAACCGCAAACATATACGCAATAAATCAGGGCGACAAGCTTGCCGAGGTGAACAATTATTACGAGGACGGCTCTCCCCTTATAAAAATTTCTCTCGACGTTCGGCTTACGCCCTCGCAGAATGCGCAGAAATATTACAAGAAATATTCAAAGTGCAAAATTGCGGAAATTGAGGCGGCAAAACAGCTTAAATCGGCACACGAGGATTTGGATTATCTTGAAAGCACGCTTGCGGCTCTTGACAATGCCGAAAACGTTTCCGACCTTACGGCAATACGTTCCGAGCTTATCCGTGAAGGATACATAAACAGAAAAGCTGCACCGCAAAAGCAGACGGCGTCAAAGCCTATGCACTTTATAAGCGATGACGGATTTGATATTTATGTCGGAAAAAACAACACGCAAAACGATTATCTTACTCTGAAATTCGCAAACTCGGGTGATATGTGGTTTCATACAAAGAACATTCACGGCTCGCACACGGTAATAAAGCTCGGCATTGACAAGGACATTCCGAAAAGCACAATGCTGTATGCCGCAGAGCTTGCGGCATATTATTCAAAGGCACGCAATTCCTCACAAGTGCCTGTTGATTATACTCAAATTAAAAATGTAAAAAAACCAAGCGGTGCAAAACCCGGAATGGTCATATACGACAGCTACAACACCGTCTATGTCACCCCGAAAGAACCGCACGAAAAAACGAAGGCATAAAGCCTTCGTTTTCTCGATTTATAATTTCCGATCAGTCGATGACATACAATTGAGAGAGATGCTACAGATAAACAGCATACCATCGACCAATCAAATCTTATAAACTATAATCATTATAACACACTTTTCCAAAAAAGAAAAGCCTTTTTTGAAAATTTTTTTAAAAATTTTTTTCAAATTTCGACATTCTTTTTAATCGGCTATTTTTTTAGGCATAAACTGAAGATAATCGGCGCTTACCAGCGTATATTCTATCCCGTCATACACGCCGTCTACGCCGTTTCTGTGCGAATTTCCGTGAAGATGCCCGTATATAACCTTTTTAACTCCGTATTCCTTAAGTTTGTCCGTAAAGGCATTTCCCTCAATGCGGTTTGACATCGGCGGATAATGTGTAAAAACATATATATCCTTGTTTTCGTACTTCTGCGCATTTTTAAGCGACAGTTCGAGCCTTGCCGTTTCGCGGTCAAACATTTTTTGATCCTTCTGTGTAAATCCGTCCCATGCAGGGTGAAGCCACCCTCTCGTTCCGCAAAGTACAATGTCCTTATACACAAACGCATTGTTCTGCATAAAATATATATCGGAAAATCTGTTATCGGCAACAAAATTATTCAGCTTGTTCATAGTCGTCCACCAATAATCGTGATTGCCTTTTATAAGTATCTTTCTGCCGTTTAAGCTGTTGAGATATTCAAAATCCTTTTTGCTTTCTTCAAGGTACATTGCCCATGAAAAATCCCCCGGCAAAACAACCGTATCGTCTTTATTAACCGTACACTGCCAGTTATCAAAAAGGCGTTCCACATAGTTTTTCCACGAATTGCCGAAAATGTCCATCGGCTTATCCACTCCTAGCGGAAGATGCAGATCTGCAATTGCATAAAGCGCCATATGTATGTCCTCAACTCCTGTTATTTTCTGTGCTTGTCCCTTATTTTTTCAAGCGTACCGCCGAACCTGTCGGATTTCATTTTCGGGAACGCCTTTAATAATCGCTTGTGCAAAAAATGCTTTTCCTCAGCCAGTGCGGCGTACTTCTTCTTAAGTGCGTCAAGCTTCAGCTTTATTTCCTCCGCCTCCTTCTCGGATTTTTGCTTTAACTCGCTTGCGTCAACCTTAGCCGATAATTCCTCCGTAGCCTTTTGAGTTGCGGCGGCGCCGTCATAAATACGCTTTCCCATAGCGTCCGATACGCTTCTGATCTTTTCCGCAATATCCTCCATAACCACCATACGATCCGTGAGTTTTTTGACGGATATAAACGTAACGATACAATCGGCAATAAATACCGCCGTAAATACCGACAGCAGTATAGTCCCCAAAACGTGCGGGAACACGTCTATTATTTTTGAAACCGCAGGGTGTATTCCACGCATAAGTATAACGCCGACTATTCCCCAAGCAAGCGAAAATTTAAGGCAGATATATCCTTTAATATTAAACGGTTCTTCGCTGTAATCCCACCACCGTGCATGATACAGTTTTTCAAGCGCATATCCCGTCAAAAGCTCAATTAAAGACGTTACAACCACCGCTCCCAAAAACAGTACAAACACATTCCCCGAAATCGGAGTCAAAAGCGTGATTATAACAACGCCGCCCACTCCGTAAATCGGGCATACGGGGCCGTTTAAAAAGCCTCTGTTTATAAAATGTCCGTTATTAAGTCCGCAGAAAACCACTTCCATACACCAACCCATACAGGCATATACAAAAAACATACTTAAAAGCTTATATAACGTCATACCGTACCTCCTGCGTATAAATTTTATATTCTTATTATACCACATTTTTTGATTTTTTTCAACTTTGTTTTTTATTGAAAAAGGTAAAAATTACACTGAATATATTTTGTATCATAGCGTAAAATATGAGTGTAGTCGATTTAATTCGACAACAAAATTTAGATAGATTTAAGGACTATGATTTCAGGAGGGAAAGATTATGACAGTACCGGAAGCTAAACAGGCAATGGAAAAGTTCAAGATGGAAGCTGCAAGCGAAGTAGGCGTAACATTAAAGCAGGGTTACAACGGTGACCTTACAGCTAAGCAGGCAGGTTCAATCGGCGGACAGATGGTTAAAAAGATGGTTGAAGATTACGAAAATAAAATAAAGTAATCGCTCTTTAAACTGAAATAACGGCTTGACTTTATCTAAGATAAAGTCAAGCCGTTATTGTTATTGTTGTTCTATTTCGTGAATTTTAGCAATTCTTTTTTCGTGGCGTCCGCCCTCAAATTCTTCGTGAAGCCATACATCCGTTATCATATACGCCAGCTCACGTCCGATAACTCTGCCGCCCATACAAAGTATGTTTGCATTGTTATGACGTCTTGACATTGTTGCGCTGTATGCGTCCGAACAAAGTGCGGCACGTATTCCCTTATGCTTGTTTGCCGCAATTGAAATGCCTATTCCCGTTCCGCAGATAAGTATTCCCTTTTCCGCCTCACCGCTTACAACCGCATCGCACACGGGTGCTGCGCAGTCGGGATAATCAACGCTGTCCTCGCTGTATGTACCGTAATCCTTTACGGCGTATCCCTGTTCCAGAAGATACTTTACAATATAATTTTTTAATTCAAAACCGCCGTGGTCGCTTCCTATTGCTATCATTTTAATTCCTCCCGATGTCTTTCATCATATTCTCTTTCTGCCTGTGACTTCCTCAGGTAAAACGGCGTAAGCTCCGCATAATTCATAGTTTCGCCCTTCTTTGCCTTTTCCAAGGCAAGCGCCGCAATCGACGACGCCCTTTGCATAAACACTGCAGACGGCGCAAAATGCGCTCTTTCGCCAAGCTTACTTACTATATATTCACGGTGTGCCTCCACTCCGTCACCCACAAAAATTATATCCAATAATTCGCCACAGTTTTTAACACATTCTTCAATGCTCATTGCCTCGTCCGTACTAAGCTCTTTAAATCCGTCCTCGTCCCAGATATATGAGGCTGTGTAAACCTGGTTTCTGCGTGCGTCCATAATAGGAACGATTATATGCTCGGCATACGGCAGATTGTAAGCCAGTCCCGCAAGCGTGCTCACTCCCGCAACAGGCTTATTTACGCTGTGCGCAAGCGCCTTTACGGTTGCAACGCCTATCCTAAGTCCCGTAAAAGACCCCGGTCCGTTTGCCGCCGCAAACAAATCTATATCCTGCACGGTAAGTTCAAGGTCGTTTAAGAGTTCTTCAATCATAACCATAATCTTTTGAGAATGTGTCTTTTTATGATTTAAAATATTCTCGCCCAAAAGCTTGCCGTCCTCCATCACTGCAACAGTTGCCACGTTTGATGAAGTATCCAATGCTAAAACTTTCATTTGTTTTCCTCTATTGTTATTTTTCTGAAATCGTCGCCCATATCGTAATTTTTAGATATGGTAACGTTATACCGCTTATGCGGCAGTATATCATCTATAAGCTGCGGCCATTCGATAACCGACACGCCGTCGCCGTCAATGTATTCATCATATCCGATTTCGTACATTTCATCGGGATCGTCAATTCGGTACACGTCAAAATGATACAGCGTAAGCCGTCCCGAATATTCATTCACAATAGTGAATGTAGGGCTTGTTATAGGCTCAATTATGTCAAGTCCTCTCGCAAGACCGCGCACAAACGCCGTCTTTCCCACGCCCATTTCGCCGTACATACATACCACATCGCCACTTTTAAGCTTCTGCGAAAAATCATATGCGATTTTTTCCGTGTCCGAACACGAATTTGATACATACTCCATAGCTTAAAACAACCCCGAAATAACGCCGTTTTCGTCAACGTCTATCTTCTCGGCTGCCGGTGCTTTAGGAAGTCCGGGCATAGTCATAATATCTCCTGCCTCGGCAACTATAAAGCCTGCGCCGTTCGATATACGCACAACATTTATATTAACCGTAAATCCCTCGGGACGTCCCAAAAGCGAAGGATCGTCCGAAAGCGAATACTGCGTTTTTGCAATACAGACCGGCTTTTTATCCAAACCCAATTCCTCAAGCTTTTTTATCTGCTTAAGCGCCTTTTTTGAATAGCAAACGCCGTTCCCGCCGTAAATCTTGGTAACAACCGCATTGATTTTATCTTGTATTGACATTTCCGTATCGTATGCCGGAATATACTCTGCTTTTCCGCTTTCTGCCGCCGCTATAACCTTTTGGGCAAGCTCCGTTCCGCCCTCGCCGCCTTTTGCAAAGACTTCGCTCAAAGCACATTCGGCACCCCATTCACGGCACATATTTATAACGGTGTTAAGTTCCTCTTCGGAGTCCGTGTCAAATCTGTTCACCGCAACAACAACGGGTGCACCGAAACTCTGCATATTTTCTATATGTTTTTTAAGATTGGATATTCCCTTTTTGAGCGCCTCAACATTCGGGACTTTTAGCTCGTCCTTTTTAACTCCGCCGTTGTATTTAAGCGCTCTTACGGTCGCAACTATAACCACCGCATCGGGACGTATTCCGGCAAACCGGCATTTTATATCCATAAACTTCTCTGCACCCAAATCTGCACCGAAGCCTGCTTCTGTAATGGTGTATTCCGCCAGTTTCATTGCAAGCGTTGTTGCCTGAACACTGTTACAGCCATGTGCGATATTGGCAAACGGGCCGCCGTGAATAAGGCACGGCGTATGCTCCAGGGTCTGAACAAGATTTGGTTTTATTGCGTCCTTCATAAGAGCGGTCATTGCGCCCTCCGCATGCAGATCGGACGCCTTTACCGGCATACCGCTTGTATTGTAACCTATAATAATCTCGCCGAAACGTTTTTTCAAGTCCGAAATATCGGAGGCAAGGCACAGTATCGCCATAATTTCCGATGCAACGGTTATCATAAAACCGTCCTCACGGGGAACTCCGTTTATCTTTCCGCCCATTCCGACAACCGTCTTTCTGAGCGCTCTGTCGTTCATATCCATAACACGTTTCCAAACAATGTTTGTTGTATCGATATTAAGGCAGTTTCCCTGTTTTATATGATTATCAATCATAGCGGCAAGAAGATTGTTTGCAGCTGTGATTGCATGCATATCCCCCGTAAAGTGAAGATTAATATCCTCCATAGGCACTACCTGACTGTATCCGCCGCCTGCAGCACCGCCTTTAATTCCCATAACGGGACCGAGCGACGGTTCACGCAAAGCCAGCACGCATTTTTTGCCCATTCTTGAAAGCGCATCTCCCAAGCCTATAGTTGTGGTCGTTTTTCCCTCGCCTGCAGGCGTTGGGTTTATTGCGGTAACAAGCACAAGCTTTCCGTTTTGTTTTTTGCCAAACTTGTCCCATACTTCTTTGCCAAGTTTTGCCTTGTATTTTCCGTAATACTCCAGTTCATCGTCATCAATTCCGACAGACGCCGCAATATCACGTATGTGCTTCATTTCGGAGCGCTGTGCAATTTCAATATCGGTAAGCATAATCTTCCCCCTTTGTCACTTATATAACTTCAAATAGAGTTGAGCATATGCCCAACTCTACCGTTTTATTATCTGCCTTGTTCGATGATTTTTGTCATTAGTTATTATTGAAATATCCTCTGTCCTCACGTACTTTTCTCAAAAGAAGATCAAGACGATGTTCAACATCATTAAGCACATCATCAACATACTGATCCGTGTCGGTCTTGATTTCCATTGCCTTCTGAGTTGCGTTGTTCACAAGATCCGTAGCCTGTTCGTAAGCTTTCTTTGTTATTTCATGCTCATCGATAAGCTGCATCTGTGTTTCCTCGGCATTCTTCTGAATGGTTTCTGCTCTGGACTCTGCCTCGGAGAGAATTCTCTGTCTTTCCTCCTTGACCCATTTAGCCTCCTTAAGCTCATCGGGGTAAACCAAACGTATTTCCTGAATATAGTCAAGAAGCTCATCTTTATCGATCATGACTTTGCCTGTAAGCGGCACTGACGACGCCTTATCAATAGCCTCCTCCATCATATCGATAATCTCCATTATGTCCATATCCATATCCATTCTACTCAATCCTTTCGTCTATTTGTATTTTTTGTTTTATTGTGTTTATAATTCTGTGCGGTACAAGTCCCGCCAAATCACCGTTAAAGCCTGCCAGCTCCTTTACCATACTGGAACTGATGTATGAATACTTGCTGTCCGTCATAAGAAAGACAGTTTCATATTCCGGATTCAGGGATTTATTTAAAAGCGCCATTTGAAATTCATATTCAAAATCAGCAACCGTTCTCAAGCCCTTAACGATAACCGTAGCACCCTTTGCCTTTGCAAAATCAACAAGCAGACCTGTAAAAGAATCAACCTCGACGTTATCGATATGGCTTGTAACCTTCTTTATCAGTTCCACTCTTTCCTGTGCGGTAAAAAGCGGATTTTTCTTTGCGTTGTTAAGCACTCCCACAATCACCTTATCATAAATATGGCTTGCACGCTCCACAATGTCAAGATGACCGTTGGTTATCGGGTCAAAACTACCCGGATAAACAGCTATTCTCATTTGAATTGTTCCTTTTTGTATACTGTAATATAAGTTCTGCCGTACTTTTTTTGCCTGTATACCGACAATCCGGCAATATCCCCCCGAAAATCGCCCGAATCGCTTTCAAGCACAATTATGCCCTCCTCCGAAAGCAAACCGTATTTAACAGCCGACTCAAGCGCATCCTCAATGAACCCTTTGTTATACGGAGGGTCAAGAAAAATAATATCAAACTTTTTCTCTGTGTTTTTCACATAGTCAAAGCAGGACATATTCAAAATTTCGCATTTTTCCGAAAAGCCAAGATTTTCGGCGTTTTTCCTTATAATGTCTATAGACTTCGGGTCAATGTCCGTGCAGACAGCCGCCTCCGCTCCCCTCGACAGCGCCTCAAAACTGAGCGCACCGCTTCCGCCGAACATATCGAGAACGTATGCGTCCGGAATAAACTGCTGAATGATATTGAATACAGATTCTTTAACTCTGTCCGTTGTCGGGCGTACCGACTGCCCCTCAAATTCGAGAAGCTTATGCCCTCTGCGGACACCGGCTATAATCCTCATTCCTGTTCCTCCATTGTATATCTCTTATTTTAACCCAAAATCCGCAAAAGGTCAATAATGTTACGCTTTTTTCTTTGAATTAGTATAAAATATACATTATTCAGTAATCTTTTTGTAATAATTGCACGATTTTATTACATTTTATGACACACTGTTACTTTCCGAAAGGCAATCAAGGCTTTTAAATTCATATCCCTCCTCTTTCGCTTTCCTTATTATGTCCTCTAAAGCGGCGGCATTGTCGGAGGAAACGGCATGCAGGAGCAGTATTGCGCCGTTATGAAAATACGGTACTACCTGGCTTATTGCATAATCTTTCCCTTTTTGAATGTTTACGTCCCAATCCTTGTACGCAAAGCTCCACAATATTGTTTTATATCCCATATCCTTTGCGACCGCAAGTACCTTTTCACTGTATTCTCCCTCTGGCGGACGCATATAATGCATTGACACGCCGTACATTTCCTCACACATTTTATTGAGTTCGCCAAGCTCCGTCTGCACCTTAGCCGCTGTTTGATTTGGCAAATTAAGATGATTTACCGTATGATTGCCGACTATGTGTCCCTCGTCTATCATTCGCTTTACAAGCTCTGTCTGATTTTTCAGATACGGACCTGTCACAAAAAACGCCGCAGGAACATTTTCCGACTGCAAAATATCGAGAATTTTTGCGGTAAATCCGTTCTCATAACCCTCGTCAAAGGTAAGATACATCACCTTTTCCGCATTTTTATCTATGTAAAATCCGTTATTTTCTTCAAGCAATTTTTCGGATTTTGCCTCAACCTCCGGCGGCGCACCTTTTTTGCGTACAAGTCCCCAGCCTGTACCCTTGCTGTTTAAGCCGTCATATTTTTCGGGCGGCGGAGTACAGGAAATTGTCGGTTCGGGCGATGCTGCAGGCTGCGGTGTAATCTCCGGCGCCTTTTCCGTTACTGTTTCACCGCATGCAGAAAGAGTCAGCACTGCGGCAAGCATTAGTGGTAAAATTTTTTTCATTTCAAAACTCATTCCTTTCAAAAAAAATTATATCTTTTTTAATTTATATGTTGAATTTTATCGAATAATAGTATATACTATTACTATATGCGATTTTAATAATTATTTTGTCGAACTACAGTATCTTAGGAGGGTTATCATGGCTGAATACAGAGATTTTGAAAGCAGGCGCCGTGAGCGTATAAGAAAAAGGCGCCGTAGGAAAAAGCGCATACGTGCCGTTATTATCCTCATATGTATTATTGCAGCCGCAGTTATTTTGTTTGCGTCATTGTCAAAATGCACTCATAACGATAACGGGCAGACTTCGGAAACGCCGTCTGCATCGGTTGAGCCTTCATTAACCCCCGTCCCGGAATATACAATTCCCCCTGCATCGGAGGAAAACGATTTGCTTAATGTGCTGAAAGACTCGGGACAGACAAAGCGCTGTTATCTTACGTTTGACGACGGTCCGACAAAGAACATAACTCCCCAAATCCTCGATACACTGCGCAAATACAACGTAAAGGCAACGTTTTTCCAAACCGGCTCAAACATTGAGAAAAATCCCGATATAGCACGCCGTGTTTATGAGGAGGGACATTTGATTTCCGGACATTCATACTCCCACGATTACAATAAATTATATGATACTGAGGAAAGCTTTAGAAGTGAGGTAGAGAAAACCCACGAAATTATAAACGGAGTAACGGATAAAGAAGAATTTAAGCTGATGCGTTTCCCCGGCGGCAGTTATAATGCCGGCGACCATGCATCGGAAAAGCAGAAATACAAGAAAACGCTTAAAGATATGGGATTCTATTACGTTGACTGGAACACATTAAACGGAGATGCGGAAGGCAAAAAGAAAAACGCGCAGGAGCTTTTGGAATATTTAAAGCGCAACACCTCCTTAAAGCTTAACAATCTTGTGGTTTTGATGCATGACGCATCTGCAAAACAGGCAACGGCGGACGCACTCGGTTCGATAATAGAATATTTGAGCGGAGAAGGCTACACTTTCCACAGACTGGACGACATCGAATACGGCGTTGAGCCGTCACCGTCGCCTTCTGCAATGCCTTCATCTTCACCAAATGCAGAATAAAAAAATCTCACCGAAATCGGTGAGATTTTTTTTATCAAGCTTTTCCGAATAATACGTAACTTCCCTGTTTGACATTTCTGCATTTTCCGTCGATTATTATTTTTGCGTCCGACGGTACGGTTATATCATACCGCACGTTATCGTTTTCATAAACCCATTTTACGCTTACCGTTCCTTTGACGGTTTCATATGACGCCTCAAGCCACTCAAGGTGCTTTGACGGTTTCGGCTCGATTATAATGCTCTCAAATCCCGCCTTATCGGGCTTTATTCCTGCCGCAACGCTGTATATCCAATCCATTACCGAACCGTAAGCATAGTGATTGAATGAATTCATATCCGCTTTCCAGAACGATCCGTCATCTCGTATTCCATCCCAATGCTCCCATATCGTTGTGGCGCCCTTGTTTACGGGATACAGCCATGAGGGATATTCCTCACGACACAAAAGGTCGTATGCGGACTCGGTATGTCCGTTGTCGCTTAATGCGTACAGCAGATACGGAGTACCGACAAAGCCTGTTTTTAAGCCGTCCTTTACCATTTCGGCAAGGCTGTCCGCTGTTTTCTGCTTTTCATCCGTAAGATTGAACATCAGCGCAAGCACGTGAGCCGTCTGCGTATTATATGTATTAAACCGCTCCTTGAACGCTTTTACGATATTTTCATACAGTTTCTCATATTCCGACATATCACGTCCGAGGGCATTTCCTGTTTTCACAAACAGCGATACCGAATAAGCATAAAATGCACTCGATATAAAATCCTGATCGGTATCTCCGCCCAGATTGGCAGGATTTGTTGTGTCGGGGTTATCAAGCGAAAGCCAGTCGCCGTAATCGTTTTTATGATCGCTGTGCGTCCAGAGGTATTTGTCAAGCGAGTCCCCTCCGACAAAATCTACCCATTTCTTCATTGCTTCATACGTATCTTCAAGAAAGCGCTTGTCACCGTACATCATATACATTGTCCACGGAACTATCGTCACCACATCGCTCCATGCCGCCGCACCGCTCACAGTATCGGGTTCCTCGCCCCATACATACGGAACAATCCTTTGTATAACTCCGTTTTCCGCCTGGTCGGCACACATATCGTGAAGCCATTTTATAAAGAATTTTCTTACATCGAAATTATACGCCGCCGTTTTTGCAAATACCTGTGCGTCGCCCGTCCAGCCTAAACGCTCGTCACGCTGAGGACAGTCTGTAGGCACATCTATAAAATTATCCCTCTGCGACCACAAAACATTGCTGAAAAACTTATTGAGCTTTTTATTTGAGCAGGCAAAATGTCCCGTCTGCTTAATATCGGAATAAACAGCAACCGCCGTAAAATTATCCAAATCTACCTCGCCCGGATACTCGTCAAGGCGGATATATCTAAATCCGAAAAATGTCAGATGCGGCTTATATACCTGCTCGCCGTCGCGGCATATGTATTCAAGCTTCGCTTTTGCCGAACGGTAATTTTCTGTATAGAAATTACCGAATTTGTCAAGTACTTCGGCGTGGGAGATTTCCACCTTGTCCCCTGCCTTTGCTCTGACGCAAAACTCTACATAACCCGATACCTCCTGCCCGAAATCGATAACACGCTCGCCCCTCGGCGTTACAATATACGCAATCGGTTTTATGCGCTCATGCTCGCAAATCTTTTCGCCCTCCTGCGGAATAAGAACCTCTTTATTCTCGGCAGTGACTTTTACGCTTTCTTCTTCGCTTTTTGCCAAAGCGTCATATGTTTCTCCGTCATAAATATCCGAAAATACAATATTACTCTTTTTCACGCTCCAACTCTCGTCAGTATTTATCGTTTCGCTTGTTCCGTCCTCATACTCAACACTGATTTGCGCAATCAAGGTATACGGCTTGTCTATCATACTCTGAACGCTCGTTATACGTCCCCTGCACCAGCCCTTGCCGACAAATACCGAAATTTCGTTATTCACCGAAAGCAGCGGCGTTATATCATAGGTCTGATACTGTAATCTTTTCTTATACGCCGTCCAGCCGGGCGCAAGCACAAAATCGCCTATTCTTTCTCCGTTCAAAAACGCCTCGTATACTCCCAAAGCCGAAATACTTATGTATGCTTTTTTTACCGTTTTTTCCGTTTTAAATCTTTTGATAAATTCAGGGCACACGCACCCGAAATCCTCTTTCGGGCATATCCATTCCGCATTATTTATCATAGTAGCGCCTCCGTTATTGAAATTACGCATACATTCTACCACACAGACATAATTAAGTCAATAAAAACGTATTGAATTTTTTCAAGTTTTGTGCTACAATCGAATTATGAAATTTTGCGGGAGGCTTTGCAATGAAAAAATTATATAAATCTCAGACAGACAAGAAATTATGCGGTGTATGCGGCGGCATAGCCGAGTATTTTAATATTGATTCCACAATAGTACGGCTCATATGGATAATTCTTGCGGTATGCTTCGGCTCGGGAATATTGGCATACATTATAGCGGCGCTCGTTATGCCCGATTATCCGCAGTATTAAAAAAAGTCCTGTTCACTATGAACAGGACTTTTTTATATTTTATGTAGCCGCTCGGCCGCATACTGTTTAAAATCCGCACAATCCGAAGCTTATCGAAAGAGCCGCATTGACCTTTTCCATAAGTTCCTCGTCCAGGCGTCCGATTTTCTCACGTAATCTTTTTTTATCTATCGTTCTGATTTGTTCCAGTAAAACAACGCTGTCCTTGTTAAGTCCGTACTCTGAAGCCGCCAATTCAATATGCGTGGGCATTTTTGCCTTGTTTATACGGCTCGTTATGGCAGCGGCAATAACCGTAGGGCTGTATTTGTTCCCCACATCGTTCTGTATTACCAGAACAGGCCTTACTCCTCCCTGCTCGCTGCCGACAACCGGACTTAGGTCGGCATAATAAATATCTCCTCTTTTCACAATCACTTTTTATTCACACTCCGTCAGTTTTTCCTCACGCTGCGAAAGACACTCATTGTCCGCATTTAAACACTCTTGTGCCAATTCAAGATTGATTTCTGACATTTCCTTATAGCCTTTTTCAAGCTCTTTTATAAGTTTTTTATCAGCTTTACCGTTGTGTGACAAAGCAATCAGGCCCCTTTCCGAAAAGTTTCTTCTCTTATATCAGAGAAGATAATCAAGGACTTTCACCGCCTTTCCGTCCTTTGTATATATTCTCGGGATACGTTTGCTGATTGTACAGGAAATTTCGTAGTTAATGGTTTCGCACCACTTCGCAACATCGTCTATCGTAACTCCCTCACACCCGAAAATGATTACTTCGTCGCCTCTTTCTATATTATGGACATCTGTGACGTCAATCATACACTGATCCATACATATTCTTCCGATTATAGGAACTTTTACGCCGTGAACAATCATTTTTCCGTGCTTTGCAATCTTTCTTAAGTATCCGTCTGCATAACCGATCGGAACAGTCGCTATTTTGGTAGTTCTGTCGGTTATGTACTCCTTGCCGTAGCTGACCCCTCTGCCCGCTTCCACTTCTTTTACATAGGATATGCGTGATTTAAGGGTCATTGCCGGTATAAGGTCAAGCTTTGATTTGTCTACCTCGTCCGATGGATACATTCCGTACAGGATAACGCCCGGGCGCACCATATCAAGATGCATTTCGGGGTACATCATCACTCCGGCGCTGTTGCATATGTGCTTTATGGGAATATCCAATCCCCTTGCTTTAAGCTCATCGGCAACAGCCATAAAGCGTTTGAACTGAAGTCTTGTATACGTATCGTCCTTTTCGTCGGAAGTGGAAAAGTGTGAAAACAAGCCCTCAATATTGATATAAGGAAGTTTTGAAATTCTCAGTATTTCGTTGATAACCTCCTCGTTATTGTCGGAAATTACAAATCCGATACGGCTCATACCCGTATCAAGCTTAATATGAACATTTGCAGTCTTTTTCTTTTTCTGCGCCGCTTTTGATATTACCTCCGCAAACTCGTAGGAAAAAACATTGGTTGTAAGATCGAGGTCTATTATTTCATCAATATCGTCCTCCATTGTTGCGCTCAAAATCAGAACGGGAACGTCTATTCCTCTTTTTCTGAGCTGTTTTCCCTCCTGCGGAATTGCCACGGCAAGTCTGTCCGCCCCGTTTTCCAAAAGAGTTTTGGTAACCTCCAAAAATCCGTGTCCGTAACCGTCCGCCTTTATAACCGCCATAATCTGTGCTTTCGGATCGGTTATTCTTCTTATTTCTCTCATATTATGAGCTATAGCGTCCAGATCAACCTCTGCCCAAGTTCTCTTATTCATATTAATTCCTCTCTATAATAACATATTTTCAGCTGTTTTTCCAGTTGTAATATATGGTTACTTCATCTGTATCTTATCAAGCGCTTTCGGAATACACTCTATTACATCGCCTGCGGAGAGCCAATCCATACTGCGCCCCGAAACTGCAATATCCGCCGCCAGCCCATGCACATACACAGCCGCCGCTGCCGCCGAGGCTTCGTCCATACCCCTTGCCGCAAACGCCGCCGTTATGCCGGCAAGTACGTCTCCGCTGCCGCCCTTTGCCAAGCCTGCATTGCCTGTAATATTAATATATTGCGTAAGGTCTGAACCTGTTACAATCGTATGATGTCCTTTTAATATAACAGCTGCACCGTACTCCTCCGCAAACTCCTTAGAGACCGAAAGCCTGTTTTCCTCGATATACGGAATATCCATTCCGCACAACCGTGACATTTCAGCCGAATGAGGCGTGAATATAAGATTACAGCTGCATTTTGACAGCACGCTCTTATCCGCACAAACCGCATTTATTGCGTCTGCGTCTATAATTACGGTAATCTTTGACACCTCAAGCACTCTGTCTACTACCGCTTTAATATCGTCACTCCTGCCCAATCCCGGTCCTATAAGCGCCGCATCGTATGAGTTTATCTTATCGGCAAGCGCCTCTGCCGCCTTTTGCGACAAATGCCCGTCCGTATCCGGTAAAGGCAGTGTCATAACCTCTGTTGTTTTTTCCTCCAGCACACCGTTAAGCGACTCGCAAATTCCAAGCGTGACAAGTCCGCAGCCCGAGCGCATTGCCGACTCGGCAGCCATATATGCCGCTCCCGTCATACCGCGACTCCCGGCGATTATCAGAAGCTTTCCGTAATCGCCCTTGTGTGAATTGTTTCTGCGTTTGGGAATAACACTGTTTACAAAATCCTTGTCAATTACGGTTATACCGGGAATATCATCGGTAATGTACTGCGGTATCGATATATCCGCCACAATTGTTTCGCCCGTAAAATCCGCCGCAGGGAACATTAACATTCCCACCTTATATGCCGCAAACGTAACGGTTTTATCCGCCTTTACGCACACGCCGCATATCTCTCCGCTGTCCGAGTTGATACCGCTCGGAACGTCCACGGATAAAACATACTTTGCATTTTTATTTATTTCGTCTATAACGTCATACGCAATCCCTCTTACGGTACCGTGTATCCCCGTGCCGAAAATCGCATCAACCGTTATATCAAACGCTCTTATAATATATTTAAGGTTTTCCGTATCAGAAATGACATCTATATTAACGTCCATTTTTCGGATAATATCGTAATTTATCTTTGCGTCGCCCGAAAAATCCGTTCCGCACACCAAAAATACCGAAACGTCAATCCCGGCATTATACAGACGGCGTGCAAGCGCAAATCCGTCGCCGCCGTTGTTGCCTTTTCCGCAGAATACGGCAACGCTCTTTTTATGTATATCGGGTATCTTCTCCAACTCTTTCATACAGGCGGCAGCGGCGTTTTCCATAAGCACAATGCTCAAAATACCGCCCTTTTCCTCCGCCGCACGGTCAACCGACCGCATCTGTTCCGCAAAATAAGCCTTCACAACTATACCCGTCCCTTTCTGTCATTAAGACTTTATTACTTAATAAAAACGTTTCTCGGGTTAAACTTTCTTATGTCCTCCATAATTTTCTCGGTAGGTCTGAAAAGCAGACGTATTTTTTTGCCGTCCGACGAAAAGTCGGCAAAATAAACGCCGTCCTCATAATTTCCCGATGCGTCATACACGGTGAAATCCGTATTTCCGTAAGCGGAATTATGCTCGCTGTCATCTACTGCGGCAACTATTTCCGCCTCCTTAAAATCAACGCTTATAAGCCTTTTTCTGCTTCTCTTTGCAATGATTTTGTCTATATCCATTTCCGAATTTGCCAAAGTATACTCAAACTCGATATACCTGTGCTGCATAAGTCTGTACGCTCCGTACCATGCAAGCGCCGTCAACACAAACGGCAGTGTGAACGAAAACGCTAATCCCGTTGCCTGTGCAATAATCATCGGCAGTATGAAAAGAAAACACGAAACCAATGCCGCAGCGGCTACTATAAGTCCCATTATAAGATAATCCTTAGGTGTTCTCTTTCCGGCAAACATATACTCCTCAAAAATATCCATTATATTAACCGTTCCTTTCCGTGCCGAAGGCACAAACCTTTTTATTCACTCTCCGTCATTTCGGGAAAATCCTTTATCTTTTCGTACAATGCCCGAAGCGCACGGCTCCTGTGGCTTACGCTGTTCTTTTCCTCATCTGTTGCCATGGCAAAGCTTTTTCCTATCTCACGGCTGTAAAATACGGGATCATAGCCGAAACCGTTGTTTCCCTCGGGAGCATCGAGTATATAACCCCTTACCTCGCCCATTGCCGTAACCTCACGTCCGTCTGGGAAAACCACCGCCGCCGCAGTCACAAACATAGCCGATCTTTCCGTTACGCCTTTCATCTCCTTCAAAAGCTTTGCTACCTTTTCGCTGTCCGATGCGCCCTCGCCGGCATATCTTGCGCTGTAAATCCCCGGACGGCCGCCCAGTGCGTCCACGCACAATCCGCTGTCGTCCGCAAGAACGATGCTGTCGCAGAACATAGCTATGGAGCGTGCTTTTATAAGAGAATTTTCGATAAATGACGAACCGGTTTCCTCAACCTCAACGTCTATACCGGCGTCCTCCGCCGATACTACCTCAATCCCAAGCTTTCCGAAAATATTTTCTATTTCACGGATTTTACCTTTATTTTTCGTGGCAGCAATCATCTGCATAACAATTATCCTCCGTTACTTTTCCTCATTAACAGCCGCAATCGCAAGCTCCTGCATCTGAGCGTCATCAATCGGTCCGGGTGCGCCCGACATAAGCTCTGAAGCATTCTGAACCTTCGGGAACGCCGTTACGTCCCTTAAGCTGTCCGCACCGCACATAAGCATAGAAAGTCTGTCAAGACCTATTCCCATACCGCCGTGAGGAGCGGCGCCGTATTTATACGCCTCTACCAAAAATCCGAATTTTGCCTCGATTTCCTCATCGGTAAGTCCCAGCGCCTCAAACATCTTCTGCTGAAGCTCGTAATCCGTTATACGGATAGATCCGCTCGACAGCTCTATGCCGTTAAGGACAAGGTCATACGCCTTTGCTGTAACCTTTTCGGGCGCTGTATCAAGATACTGAATACATTCGTCCATAGGCATTGTAAACGGGTGATGCATTGCGTCCCAGTTACCTGTTTCATCATTGTATTCAAAGAACGGGAACTCCGTAATCCAGAGGAAATTCCAACCCTCGGGTATAATATCAAGCTGTTTTGCAACCTTTAAGCGCAGTGCGCCGAGTGTCGGGAGCGTTACCTTGTCTTTATCGGCAACAATAAGAACGACATCGCCCTTTTCTGCGCCGAGCCTTTCGAGTATTGCGTCCGTTTCTCCGTTCTGCATAAACTTCTTAAAGCTTGCGTTAGGCTCGTCCTCCGACCATCTGATATACGCAAGTCCCTTTGCGCCTATGCCCTTTGTATACTCCGTAAGTTTGTCTATTTCTTTTCTCGTAAGTACAGACGCCGCATTCTTTGCAATTATCGCACGAACCGAGCCGCCGTTTTCTATTGCGCCCGTAAACACCCCGAAACCGCAATCCTTAACAAGGTCGGATATATCGGTTATTTCCATACCGAATCTTGTATCCGGCTTATCCGAACCGTATCTTGCCATTGCGTCCTTATAAGTAAGTCTGGGGAGCGGAGTAGGTATGTCGATATTCATAACGTCCTTAAACAGGCGCTTTATAAATCCCTCCCCCATTTCAAGAATATCCTCAACGTCAACAAAAGACATTTCAAGGTCTATCTGTGTAAATTCGGGCTGTCTGTCCGCTCTCAAATCCTCATCACGGAAACAGCGTGCAAGCTGAATATATCTGTCATATCCCGCAATCATAAGAAGCTGTTTATATATCTGCGGCGACTGCGGCAGAGCATAGAACTTTCCGTGATGTACTCTTGACGGCACAACGTAATCTCTTGCGCCCTCGGGAGTGGATTTCATCATCATCGGTGTTTCTATCTCGATAAATCCGTTTTCATAGAAATAATCTCTTGCCGTTTTTGCAATCTTACCTCTCTTTATAATGTTTTCCTGCAAGACCGAACGTCTTAAATCAAGATAACGGTATTTGAGCCTTAATTCCTCGTTTACGTTCGTATCGTCTGTTATTTCAAAAGGCGGAGTCTGCGCCTTTGCAAGTATTCTCAGATCATCAACATATATTTCTATACTGCCTGTTTTTATATCCGTGTTCTTGCTCTCACGCTCTCTTACAGTACCTTTTGCCATAAGCACAAACTCACTGCGGCAGGTTTTGGCTTTGTTGAAAACCTCTCTGTCGGTGTTATCGTCAAACGCAAGCTGAACAATTCCCGTTCTGTCCCTTAAATCTATAAATATCAGATTTCCCAAATCTCTTATTTTCTGAACGTAACCCCCTACAACAACCGTTTTGCCTACGCCCTCGGTTTCGCCGCAATAATTTGTACGCTTTAACCCCTTCATTGTATCCATTAATTATACCATTCCTTTCGATTATTCAGACTTTTGCAAAAAATTCGGACAGCTTATCAAGCTCGATTTCCGTCTGTTCGCCGTTTTCCATATTCTTAACAGACGCATGTCCCGTATCCGTTTCGTTGTCACCAAGAACAAGCGTATAACGGCAGCCGAGTTTGTCCGCATATTTCATCTGTGCACGCAATCCTCTGCCCGTATGATCCGTTTCCGCCTTTATGCCGTCACGGCGCAGATTATATATAAGCTTCTGCGCATACACCGAGGCTTTATCCCCGAGCGGTGCGATGTACAAATCGAGAGGTTCGGGCAAAGGAATAACCGCTCCCGTTTCCTCAAGTCTTAACAAAAGTCTTTCTATTCCGAGTCCGAAACCTATTCCCGGAGTAGCCTGACCGCCGAGTTCCTCTACAAGTCCGTCATAGCGTCCTCCGCCGCACACGGTGAAATCTCCGCTTATTATTTCAAACACCGTTTTTGAATAATAATCAAGTCCTCTTACAATGCCCGAATCTATCGTATATTCAATACCCATATTGTCAAGGCAGGTCTTGAATTTTTCAAAATGCTCACGGCAATCATCGCAAATATAATCAAGCAGGACGGGCGCGTCCTTGCCTATGCTTTGGCATATCTCCGATTTGCAGTCCAGAATTCTCAGCGGATTTCTTTCAAATCTGCCCCTGCACGTTTCGCACAATTCGTCAAGGTGCGGTCTGAAATACTCTCTTAAACGCTCATTGTACGCCTTACGGCATTCCTTACAGCCTATACTGTTTACGTGTACCGTCAAATCCTTCAGTCCCACACGGTCAAGAAATGTGAGCGCAAGCGAAATAACCTCGGCGTCGATTGTCGGCTCTTTTGCGCCGAAAACCTCTACGCCGAACTGATGAAATTCTCTCAATCTTCCCTTTTGGCTTTTCTCATATCTGAAACAGGGAATATTATAATACATCTTTGCGGGCATAGCCTCCGCATAAAGACTGTTCTGCAAAAAACTGCGCACTACGGACGCCGTTCCCTCGGGTCGAAGCGTAACGCTTCTGCCGCCCTTGTCAAGGAACGTGTACATCTGCTTTTCCACAACGTCCGTTGTGTCGCCGACGCCGCGCTCAAACAATTCCGTATGCTCAAATGTCGGAACACGAGTTTCCTTATAATTAAAGCAAGCGCATACCTTTTTAAATTCCCCTTCTATATATTGCCACTTATAGCTCTCAGAGGGTAAAAGATCCTTAGTGCCCCTCGGCGCTGTTGTAATAAGCATATAATCACTCCCATAAAACATAAATACTCAGAATATATTTTAACCCCTATACGGTATATATGTCAAGTAATTTTGACAAAATTTATTGCATTAAGACCTCAATCGCCTTTGAAAGCTGTGTATCATTGCCTTCGGGGATTGATTCGGGATAGTAGTTTTTATACTCCTCACTGAGTTCAACGGTTATATCGGGCTCTACCCCCGTACCGTGTATGCACACGCCGTTCGGCGAATAGTATTTGGCAACGGTGACCGACATTCCCGATCCGTCCGTGAACGGATATACCGACTGCACAATCCCCTTTCCGAAGCTTGTAGTGCCTATAACGGTCGCTTTTTTATAATCCTTAAGGCATATTGTCAAAAGCTCCGACGCACTGGCGCTGTCTTGATTTATAAGTACCGCTATGGGAATGTTCATTTCATTCGAGTCGGAGGAATACGTCTTTTTCTTTCCGTTTTTATATTCGATTGTGGTGATTGCTCCCTCCGGCGCTATCATATCGGCAATGTCGCACATGACGTCCAATGCGCCGCCGGGGTTTCCCCTTAAATCTATTATCATTTTCTGCATACCGCTCTCGGTAAGCTTTTCCACTTCGTCCTTAAACTCTGTATATGTGCTTCGTTTACTGCCCGCCGCCTTGGAATTGAAGTTTGTTATACGCACATAGCCTATATTGTTTTCAAGCATTTTTCCCGTTACCGAGTCTTTGTCAATATCCTTGCGGACAACGTTTATATCTTTTGACTCCCCGTTTCTTACAATTGTAACGGTAACGCTCGTGCCTTTTCCCTCGCTCTTGATTTTTTCCACGGCGTCGCTCATATGCTCGCCGTCAAATGCCTCGCCGTCCACGGCGGTAATTATATCGCCTATCTGTATTCCCGCCTCCGCCGCAGGGGAATTTGCCGACACGTCAACAATCTCTATGCTGTTGTTTTCCGTATTTGCCAATACCGTTATTCCTATTCCGACATATCCGTCATTCATAGCGGACAGATACCGTTCAAAAACTTCGGGGCGGTAATAATGCGTATACGGCTCGCCCAAACCCTCCACATAAGCGGTAAGAGCCGCCTCGTTTGCGTCCGTATCGTCAACATCATAAAAGTATTTTGTTTTAAGGATGTTGTTTATTACCGTCAGCTTATTTGTAAAATTCTTATTGGGCGATAATGACGGCAGATACACAAACACGTAAGTATTAAGAAAATTGGCAATCCCGAAAGTGATTATTGCCGTCATCACTATGGCGATTGTCACCCTTTTTCTGCTTTTTTTCTTTGGGATAACGTCAAGCTGTTCTTCCACTTCAAAAAACTCCTTCCAAAAACAAAAGGGCGTTTTCACGCCCCTTATTTACGTTTAATCATATTTTCATCGGATTGGACGCCAAATACTTATGAACCATCATCGCAACCTTAAATACAATTGCCTGGTCAAACTTTCTCAGATCCAGTCCCGTCAGCTTATAAATTTTTTCAAGTCTGTAAACAAGCGTGTTTCTGTGAACGAAAAGCTGTCTTGACGTTTCGCTGACATTAAGATCGTTACCGAAGAATTTGTTGATGGTAAGTATTGTTTCGTCATCAAGCGCGGTAAGATCGCCTTTCTTGAATACCTCCTGCAGGAACAGCTCGCACAGCTTTATCGGAAGCTGATATATAAGTCTGCCTATTCCGAGATTATCATAATTCAGAATATACTTCTCCTCATCGAACACTTTGCCGACTTCAAGAGCCGTCTGTGCCTCTTTATAGGAATTGTTAAGCTCATCGATATTGTTTGCCGGCGAGCTTAAGCCGATAAGCACCGTAAGCATTGTTTCGGCATTTATTGTATCGAGTATCGACTGCGCCGTATTCTCAAGCTCCTCCGACGAAACAACCTCTTTAAGCTCTTTTATAAGAGCGATATTGTTTGCGTCTATATGCACGATAAAGTCCTTTTCCTTATCGGGGAACATATTTCTTACTACTTCGTAAATTCCCGTTTCGCCAGTTTCCTGTACCTTTATGATAAACACCGCTCTCGGTGCTTCAATATCCACATGTAGTTCGCGTGCTTTCTGGTGCAGATCGAATGACAGAAGATTATCCAGAATGATATTCTGCATAAAGTTTATCTTATCATATTTTTCATCATAATAATGTCTTACATTGTTTGCCGCAATAACGATTGAATTACAGCAGTATTTCGACACCTCATCCGTACCGTCAACATATACAATATATTCCGCATAAGGCTTATTTGACATTGCCTTTACTGTGTATCCGTTTTTAAACAATGTTTTATCACTGTTTGAAACAGCCATAACCAGTTCGTCCATTATGTCGGGGTCAGGCTCCGAACCGTTGTATGCTAAAATCAATCCATGAGAATCCGCAATTCCGAATCTTTTCGGGAATACATCAGCCATTTGTGTTATTATCGTCTGAAACGCTTTGCTTATCATTCCTCTTATCCTCCAGTTTGGTTATAATCAATTATACTGCTATTATACAACATTTTTTTTCTAATTTCAAGATATTTTTTTGTTAATTTTGTATGAATATCAAAATGTCAATAATTAAGCCTTAAAATATAGCAATTTTATTGCATCATAGGCGTGTTTTTATGTCATTGAGCGCAATAATGTTTACATTTTGAGCATTATACTGCGCCTCCATAACATCAACAAGTGCTCCCACCGTATCAAGGCTTGTCATAATCGTCACGTCACATTCTATAGCGGTACGTCTGATTTTAAATCCGTCCGATTTTACATCATTTCCTTTTTTGGGAATGTCTATTATAAGGTCGACTATTCCGCTTCGGATAATATCAAGAACGTTTGGCACGCCCTCGCTTATCTTTTTCGCACGCTGAACGATTATGCCGTTCTCTTCAAGCAAATCCGCCGTTCCCGACGTTGCTATAAAGTTACAGCCGCACGCCGCAAATCTCTTTGCAAGCGGTAAAAATACCTCTTTGTCTATATCACGTATCGTTGCGAGTATGGTCGAACCCTTTTTCGGTATTCTCGTACCTGCCGCCGTAAAGCCCTTGAACATTGCCTCCTCAAAGCTCTTTCCCACTCCGAGAACTTCGCCCGTGGAACGCATTTCCGGTCCTAACGATACCTCAACCTGCGGAAGCTTTTCCGTTGAGAACACGGGAACTTTTATCGCAACGGCGTCCGTTTCGGGCGCAATTCCCGTTTTGTATCCCATATCCTTAAGCTTTTCGCCGAGCATTATCCTTGTTGCAATATCGATAACGGGTACGTTCGTAACCTTTGTTATATACGGCACGGTACGGCTTGAACGCGGATTTACTTCGATTATATACAAATCACCCTCAAACTCGATAAACTGAATGTTTATCATACCGATTACTTTAAGTTCGATTGCAATTCTGTATGTTACGTCCTTTATTTTTTCGATTATATCAGCCGGTACATGCTGCGGCGGATATATCGATACCGAGTCGCCGCTGTGTATTCCGGCACGTTCGAGATGCTCCATTATTCCCGGGATAAGCACGTCCGTTCCGTCACAGATTGCGTCCACTTCAAGTTCACGTCCGCTGAGATAACGGTCGATAAGTACGGGGTTTTTGCTGTCCTTTGCAAATGCGTCCGTAAGATAGCGTACAAGGTCGGCTTCGTTTCGTGTTATCTCCATTCCCTGTCCGCCGAGAACGTATGACGGACGTACAAGCAGAGGATATGAAAGCTTTGCAGCCTCCGAAACACCCTCCTCAACACTCCATACAGCCTTGCCTTTCGGGCGCTTAATATCAAGCTTTTCAAGCATTTCGTCAAACTTTTCCCTATCCTCCGCCTCATCTATATACTTAGGCTGTGTGCCGAGAACTGGAACGTTCTTGTCTGCAAGGAAATTTGCAAGCTTTATTGCCGTCTGACCGCCGAACTGCAATATAACTCCGTCAGGCTTTTCAAGCGTTATGATATTGTATACGTCCTCCTCGGTGAGCGGCTCGAAATAAAGCTTGTCGGAGGTATCGAAGTCGGTCGACACCGTTTCCGGGTTATTGTTTATGATAATTGTTTCAACGCCTGCTTTGTCAAGCGAAAGCACGCTGTGTACCGAACAGTAGTCAAACTCTATTCCCTGTCCTATTCTTATCGGGCCCGAGCCTATAACTATAACCTTTTTCCTGTCTGATGGGAACGATTCGGTAACCTCGTCATATGTCGAATAGTAATACGGCGACACCGCCTCAAATTCACCGGCACACGTATCAACCATTTTATATACAGGCGTAATATTCATTTCCGCACGCTTTTTATACACATCGTCCGCACTGCATCCGATAAGCTCCGAAATTCCCTTGTCGGAAAATCCCATTTTCTTAAAGCGTTTCATCTGCTCAGCCGTAAGCTCTTCAAGCTTATACTGCTTTATTTCCTCCTCGGCGTCAACAATGTTCTTTATCTTGTTTAAGAAGAACATATCCATACCCGTTATATCGGAAAGCTTATCGAGATTATAGTTTCTTCTGATAAGCTCCGCAAGGTCGAAAAGTCTTTCATCATCGGGCACTATTACTCTCTGGCGCAGTTCCACTGTGGAACGCTTTTTCGAGCTTGCACGCTCTAACGTATACTGCTTTATTTCAAGCGAGCGTATACCCTTTAAAAGCGACGCCTCAAAGCTGTTTGCGATAGACATTATCTCGCCCGTTGCCATCATCTTTGTGCCGAGTCTTCTTCTTGCACCGAAGAATTTATCAAACGGCCACTTCGGAATTTTTGTTACGATATAGTCCAAAGCAGGCTCAAAACAAGCATAAGTCTTGCCTGTAACGGCGTTTTTAATCTCGTCAAGATTATATCCGAGCGCTATCTTTGCGGCAATCTTTGCAATCGGGTAACCCGTTGCCTTTGAAGCAAGTGCCGATGAACGGCTCACACGCGGATTTATCTCTATTACCGCATAATTAAAGCTGTCGGGATCAAGTGCAAACTGAACGTTACAGCCGCCCTTTATTTCGATTGAATTGATAATATCTATAGCCGCTTTTCTGAGCATCTGATATTCTTTATCCGCAAGCGTAAGCGCCGGTGCAACAACTATCGAATCGCCCGTGTGAACGCCTACGGGGTCAACGTTTTCCATTGAACATATCGTGATACAGTTTCCCGCACCGTCACGCATTACTTCAAATTCAATCTCTTTCCAGCCTTTTATTGATTTTTCAAGAAGTACCTGTCCCACTCTCGAAAGGTGAAGTCCCTGAAGAAGTATTGCCTCCAGCTCTTCCGGCGTTTCGGCAATACCGCCGCCCGTTCCGCCCAACGTGTAGGCAGGTCTTACTATAACCGGGTAGCCTATCCGCTTTGCAAAATCAAGTCCCGACTCCAAATCCGTCACAATTTCCGACGGTGCAATCGGCTGATGCGTGCGCTCCATAAGCTGTTTAAACGAGTCTCTGTCCTCGCCCTCTTTTATCGAGGCAATGGACGTGCCGATTACACGCACGCCATATTTATCGAGAATTCCCTTATCGTACAGCTCAACGGACAGATTAAGTCCCGTCTGTCCGCCCATGCCCGCAACAAGCGCATCGGGGCGTTCCTTTTCTATTATTCTTTCAATGTATTCTGCGGTAAGCGGTTCAATATACGTTTTGTCCGCCATACCTCTGTCGGTCATAATCGTTGCAGGGTTGGAGTTTACCAAAACAACCTCTACGCCCTCTTCTTTTATCGCACGGCAAGCCTGTGTACCCGAATAGTCAAATTCGGCGGCTTGTCCTATTACTATCGGACCCGAGCCTATAACGAGTACCTTTTTTATAGATTTATCCAACGGCATAATTTCTTCCTCCTTACTTGTTTATCGTTCCTAAAAATCTGTCAAACAGCCACTCCGTATCCACAGGTCCGGGCGCTGCCTCGGGGTGAAACTGCACGCTCATAACAGGAAGCTCCGTATGCATAATTCCCTCGCACGTTCCGTCATTTACATTCACAAACATATTAACCACCTTATCGGGAAGGTTTGACACGATATAGTTATGATTTTGGCTTGTTATATAGCATTTTCCCGTAATCAAATCCTTTACGGTATGATTTCCGCCGTGATGTCCGAACTTAAGCTTTTCGGTAGTTGCTCCGAGCGCAAGTCCTATTATCTGATGTCCCATACAAATTCCGCATACCGGTATTTTTCCGATAAGCGCTTTGATTGTGTCCACTGTTCCGGGAGCGTCAAGCGGGTCTCCCGGTCCGTTTGATATAAACACGAGGTCTGCGTTTACGGCTTCTATTTCCTCCGCTTTTGCGTTTGCCGGGAACACCGTTATTTTACAGCCGCGTTTTTTAAGATTTCTTAATATTCCGTCCTTTGCACCCATATCCACAAATGCGATATGCGGCGTTCCGTCCTCGTTAACGACATACTTTTCATCGGAGGTCGTTTCCATTATTACGTTTGAGTTATCGAGAGAGTCCATAAGCTTTTTCACTTCTTCGTCCGTCGGTTCGCCCTGCATTATAACGGCTTTCATACAGCCGCCGTCACGAATTATTTTCGTAAGCGCACGTGTATCCACGCCCTCAAGTCCGACAACACCCTCCTCCTCAAGGAAATCGTCAAGGTTCATTTCATTTCTGAAATTTGACGGCGCATTGCATTTTTCTCTTACAACGAATGCTTTAAGGTGAGTATGCTTTGCTTCGTTATCGTCAAGATTTATACCGTAATTTCCTATAAGCGGAAAGGTCATTGTTACTATCTGTCCGCAAAATGACGGGTCGGTAAGAGTTTCCTGATAGCCTGTCATTCCCGTTGTAAAAACTATCTCCCCCGCTATATCCTTTACCGCACCGAACATATCGCCCGTAAAGCGCTGTCCGTTTTCCAAAATCAACTGTGCTTTCATAAAACCATAACCCCTTCCGTAAACCATTCAGAAAATGCATAAATTTTCAAAAAAAAAGACAATGATTATACATTGTCAATTAAACAAAAACGAACCGGCAAGTCCGCTGCCTGCATATGAAGTTTTATTCTTAATCTTTACCGCCACTGACATTGCCGTTCCTCCCGTATTCATTTCAATTATTATACCATTATATTGCCGCTTTGTCAAGCACTTTTTATTATTTGTTGCATTTTTTTGCATTTTGAGTGAATATTATGCAGATAAATGTATATTGTGCATACACAAAAGCGGTAACAAACCGAAGTTTGTTACCGCCCAAATTAACTATTTGCCCTCTACAATATTCTTTGTATCGATTGCAATCATAAGTTCTTCGTTTGTGGGAATAACAAGAGTTTTTACTCTTGCGCCGTCCGCTGAAATATCAACCGTTCCCCTTGTGTTGTTCTTATCCTTGTCGTATGTTATTCCGAGATAATCGAGTCCGTCAAGAATAAGGCTTCTTGTATACGAATCGTTCTCGCCCACGCCTGCCGTCATTACAACAGCGTCCACGCCGTTCATTGCCGCAACATATGCGCCGATGTACTGCTTAACATGATATGCAAACATATCAAGAGCCAGTTTTGCACGCTCGTTGCCTTTATCTGCGGCACTGCACAAATCTCTGAAATCCGAAGATACGCCGGATATTCCGTAAACGCCGCTCTCCTTGTTCATAACTTTGTCAACCTCTTTGTCGGTCATACCTTTGTTTAAAAGATATGTCACAACAGCCGGGTCCATTGAGCCTGTTCTTGTTCCCATGGGAACGCCATCAAGCGGAGTAAATCCCATTGAAGTATCAACACATTTTCCGCCGTCAACGGCACTTATTGATGAACCGTTTCCGAGATGGCACGTAACAATCTTCAATTCTTCGGGCGCTTTGCCGAGATATTTTGCCGCCTCCTGCGCAACAAACTTATGGCTTGTTCCGTGGAAACCGTATTTTCTTATACCGTACTTTTCATAATATTCATACGGCAGCGCATACATATACGCCTTTGCCGGAATTGTCTGATGAAACGCCGTATCGAACACAGCAACCATAGGTGTGCCGGGCATAGCCTTCTGACATGCGTTTATTCCTATGATGTTCGGCGGATTGTGCAGCGGTGCAAGCGGTGTGCATTTTTCAAGCGCTTTTAAAACAGCGTCCGTAACAAGACACGATGATGCAAATTCCTCGCCGCCATGTACCACTCTGTGACCTACCGCATCTATTTCGTCCATCGACTTTATAACGCCGACTTCCTTATCCGTAAGTATATCCATAACAGCGGCAATTGCGTCGCTGTGATCCTTCATCGGGATAACTTTCTTTATCTTGTCCATACCGGCAGCTACGTTTGTATACTGTATATCCGGCTCGTCAATGCCTATTCTTTCGCAGAGTCCTTTTGCAAGAACGCTTTCGGTATCCATATCTATAAGCTGATATTTAAGCGATGAGCTTCCTGCGTTTATAACCAAAACTTTCATTTTTTTAATCGTCCTTTCTGATTATGAATTCTGAGCCTGAACAGCCGTTATTGCAACAACGCCGGCTATATCTTCAGCCACACAGCCTCTTGAGAGGTCGTTTACCGGCTTTGCTATTCCCTGGAGAATAGGTCCGTATGCTTCAGCCTTTGCAAGACGCTGAGTAAGCTTATAGCCGATATTGCCCGCATCAAGGTTCGGGAATACAAGTACGTTTGCCTGTCCTTCAAGCGGTGATGACGGAGCTTTCTGACGTGCTACCGACTCAACTATTGCGGCGTCAAGCTGTAATTCGCCGTCGATTTTAAGCTCGGGTGCTTTTTCCTTGGCAAGCTTTGTAGCTTCCTGCATTTTTGTAACGAGATCGCTCTTTGCCGAGCCGTATGTAGAATATGAAAGCATTGCAATTTTCGGTTCATCGCAGATAAGCTGTCTGTACGATTTTGCCGAGGAAATAGCTATTTCCGATACCTCGTCCGCATTCGGGTCCTGATTAAGTCCGCAGTCTGCGAATATAAAAGTACCGTTACAGCCGTATGTACAATCGGGCACAATCATCATAAAGAATGCGCTGACAAGCTTTGTGCCGGGAGCTGTTTTTAAAATCTGGAGTGACGGACGTATTACGTTTGCCGATGAATTTACCGCACCGGCAACCATTCCGTCTGCCGCACCTGTCTTAACCATCATATTTCCGTAATAAAGCGGATCTTTTATGGTTTCTCTTGCCTGTTCGAGAGTTACGCCCTTTTTCTTTCTCAGTTCAGCGAAAAGCTCAGCATATTCTTCATTGCCGTTTTCGGGATTGATGATTTCAATTCCGTCAATATCAATTTTTTCGGCAGCGGCAATTGAATTTATCTTTTCGGGATTTCCCAGAAGTATTACCTTTGCATAGCCTTCCTTTTTAACTATGCCCGCACACTGAATTGTTCTTAATTCTTCACCCTCTGCGAGAACGATTGTCTTAATGTCCTCTTTTGCACGTTCCTTAAGCTTGTCAATAAATGCACTCATCGTAATCTGCTCCTTTTCAAATTTTTCCTAATGTTTAACAATTGTTTTTGCACGCAAAAACGGCAAACCCGAAAGGCTTGCCGTGATGTGGTGCCGATGGCCGGGGTCGAACCGGCACGGGAATTTCTTCCCACAGGATTTTAAATCCTGGGCGTCTGCCAATTCCGCCACATCGGCATATACTCCACAACGCAATTTAGTATATCATAATTTTTTTACGATGTCAATATATTTTTTGGTTTTTATTCATATTTTTTCTTAAACAAAACCTCCCGATATATCGGGAGGTTTTGTTTTACTTTTTTTACTGACCTAATGTTCTGAGATAGTCACGGCTCATCTTAACAGCCTCCATAGGCGGTCTGTCCTCAGATGCGTCCTGCTCGACTATTATATACTCCGTACCTGCTTTTTCGGCAGCCTCAAGAATTGACTTGAAGTCCTGAACGCCGCTTCCGACAGGCATAAACTTAAATCCGTTTTCCTCCATTGACGAAGGCTTCTGCTCCTTGCCGTTTTTATCGATAAGCGCATACACAGCTCCGCCGTAATTCTTGCATACAAAATCCTTTAAGTGAAGTACCTCAACATGGCCGCTGTACTTTTCGATATACTTGCAAGGATCCTCGCCGGCATATTTTACCCAGCAGGTATCAAATTCCGGCTCGATTGTGTCAAGACCGATTTCATCATAGATGTAATCTATCTTATATTTTCCGTCTGCTTTTTCAAATTCAAAGTCATGATTATGATAAAGAAGCTTTATTCCTGCCGCCTTTAATGCCTTTGAATAATCAGCAAATTCCTTCTTTGTATTTTCCCATGCGTCCGTACCGGCAAGCTTTGACTTATCATACCACGGAATAGCGCAGTATTTAACGCCTACGGTTTTAAGATAATCTATTGCCGCCTGACCCTGTTCGAGGAAAAGCTGATTTCCCTGATGTACCGAAACAGCTGTAAGACCGATTTTATCAAGCGCCGATTTCACTTCTTCCGCACTCTTGTCATAAAATCCGGCAAACTCCACGTAATCATAGCCCATATCCTTTATAGCCTGCAAAGTTCCTTCAAAATCCTTTGCAAGGTCTTCTCTTACGCTGTAAAGCTGAACGCCTACTTTAAACTTTTTCATAATAAGCCTCCGTTTCTGTTTTGCAACAAATTATATTTCGGGAATTTCAATCTCTATTTCCTTACCGAGCTTAGCCGACTTCACGATACCGTCAATGATAGCCTGGTTGTACAAAATCTGGCTTGACGGTACGGGAGCTGTTCCGTTTTCCTTGATAGCGTCAAGGAACGAACGTATCTTTCTGTAGAAGTTGCCTTTGAAATCATCGCCTGCCTGTACGAGCGGTATCTGTGTTTCAACCTGCGAACCGCCGACTTCGCTGTAAATTGTCATCGGACCGCCGATAGAGCCGTTCCAACACTCTGTTGACGGAATTCTTAACGAACCCTTTGTACCCATTATGATAGTATCTCCCGGTGTGTCGAGATTCATTGCCCATGCAATTCTGAAGTCGAGAATAATTCCGCCCTCGAGTCTTACAAAGCCTGCCGCAAAGTCCTCAACGCCGAATATATCTGCATATTCCTTTGCCATTTCCTTTGACTTGCCTTCGATTTCAAAGAAATGCGGGTCTTTTCCGAAGAAGTTTGACGTATAACCCGAAACGGTAAGCGGCTTCGGATAACCGATAGCGTTAAGCACCATATCGAGTGAATAACAGCCTATATCGCCCATTGCGCCGATAACGCCCGTATCCTTTCTGATAAAGGTTGTTCCGAACGGAGTAGGTATGCCGTGGCGTCTGCCGCCTCCTGTCTGAATATAATAAATTTTACCTAAAACGCCGCTCTGAACAATCTGGCAAACCTTTATCATATTAGGGTCGAGTCTGGGCTGGAATCCTATCGAAAGGATTTTTCCGCTCTTCTTTTCCGCACGCATAATTTCAACGGCTTCCTCCGTTGTAACGCACATAGGCTTTTCGAGAAGAACATTTATGCCGTGCTCAAGAGCCGCAATCGCACATTCTGCGTGAGTTGCGTTATATGTACAAATGCTTACCGCATCAAGGTCCTTTTCCGCATCAAGCAATTCCTTGTGGCTTCTGTAGCATCTTACGCCCTCAACGTTCCACTTTTTAAAGAACTCTTCAGCTTTGCCCTCAACAAGGTCTGCGCCTGCAACGATTTCAACGTCCGGCATCTGGAGATAGTTATTGATATGCGCATCGGCTATCCAGCCCGTGCCTATTATACCTACCTTAAGCTTTTTTGAGCTGTCTATTTCTTTTTTTGTCTGATCGCTTTTGAACTGATCTAAAATATTATTATCATTTGCCATTTGAAAACTCTCCTTCAAATATTTTTTATACTTATATTTTAATAATTATATCGTCTTTTTTCTACACATATATTGACTTTTAATAAGAATATTTTGACTTTTTAAATTTTTTTCGTATTTTGTTATACAAAAAGCATAACGTTCAAGCCGCTTTTTTAAAATGGCTTGAACGTTATTTTTACTGCTGACTTGCTTTTTGTTTCTGTTCTTCCTGCTTTGCCTGTCTTTCCTGTTTGATGTTCTCTATTATCTCGGCTTTCTTCTCGTCGTCCTCTTTTATCTTTACTTTGTACTGATCGGCATAATCTCTTAAACTGCTCATAAACTTCTCGTTCATAAGCTTTGTGCTTATTGTTGACTTAGCCTTATCGTAGCCTGCGTTGTAGATGTCGGTCGTTTCGTCAAGCGCAAGTCTTTTGATTATATGATATCCGAAACTTGACTTGCACATTTCAACCTTGCCAATTTCAAGAGACTTTACGGTGTTCTCAAATTCCGATACCATTTCGCCGTCCGTAAACGTATAGCCGTCGGGTGAATTTTTCGTACCGGGGTCCTCCGTATACTCGTTCATAAGCTTATCAAAATCCTCGCCGGAATTTACTCTTGCAAGTATGCCTTCGACTTTTGCCTTTGCTTCCGCATCGTCGTCATCATCAGCCATTATAAGTATGTGCTTTGCACGGTAATAATGAGTATTGTAGTAATCCTTTATCTCATCGTCCGTAACCTCAAGTCCCATTTTTTCCTGAAGCTTGTCCTTTAAAACATCTGCCGCAAGAACCTCCTTGACAAACTTTTCGTTAAGTCCCTTTTCCTTAAGGTACTTATCGAACTCCGTTGTACCGCCCTGTTCCTTACGAAGGCTTATAAGTGTGGATTTAATAAGCTTGTCATCATCATCGTCCGTTTCAATGCCCATTTTGTCGCACAGCTCGATAACAATTCTGCTGTTTATCGCCTGCTTAACCGAGTTTTCCGCTTCGTTATCCGTAAATCTGTAGTTGTCACTGTAAAACTCCGCCTCCGCCTGCGTTACCTTATGTCCTCCCACAACTGCGGCAGCCGGTCCCTGTGACTGCAATGCGCAGCCCGAAAGCGCAACAACTCCCGCAATAGCCAATGCTGTAATCTTTCTCATAAATTTCTTCCTTTCCCTGTTTTTGAATATATCATTATTATAACATTTTATTTCGCATTGTCAACTGTATTTTTCTGCATTTCGCAAATAACCGGCAAAAGCCCGTTGAGATATTGCAGAGGATTTGTACCCTCGTCCGTTCTGAAAGTTATTGCAGGTTTTTCCGACGCCGATATTTTTATACGTTTCGGATACTTGGTATCGAGCGCAAATATCGTTTTTGCGTCAATGCAGTCCTCGTTGAATTTAAGCTCTATACCGTTTCCGTGTTGAGATATTTCATATATTCCGCACTCGCGCGCCTTTATTTTCAATGCCGACACATCTATGATATTCTGCACAAACTTCGGAATATCGCCGTAGCGGTCGATAAGCTCGTCTTCTATTTCAAACTTATCGCTCTCGTTTTCAATCGCTGCAATTTTCTTGTAAATATCTATGCGCTGATTGTCGTTTTCGATATAGCTTTCCGGCAGATATGCGTTTATGTTTATATCAATCGACACGCCCGTATCACGCTTTTTCTCCGTTCCCTTAGCCTCGTCTATGCTTTCCTGCAAAATTTTGCAGTACATATCGTATCCGACGCTCTCCATATGCCCGTGCTGTTCCGCACCGAGAATATTTCCCGCGCCCCTGATTTCAAGGTCGCGCATCGCTATTTTAAATCCCGACCCGAACTCCGTAAACTCCTTTGCCGCACGCAGTCTTTTCGACGCCACGTCGGAAAGTATGCTGTCACGCCTGTAGGTAAGGTACGCATATGCCGTCCTGTTTGAACGTCCCACACGTCCCCGAAGCTGATACAGCTGTGCCAGTCCCATTCTGTCGGCGTTTTCTATTATAATGGTGTTTGCGTTCGGTATATCGAGTCCCGTTTCGATTATCGTTGTGCATACGAGTATATCAATATCGCCGTTTACCATATCGTACATTATGCCCTCAAGCTCATCTTCATGCATTTTGCCGTGTCCCACGGCAACCTCCGCATTCGGGAACTGAGATTTGAGCCATTCGGCTTTGCGGTATATTCCCTGCACTTTGTTGTACAGATAAAACACCTGTCCGCCTCTCGAAAGCTCGTTCCTTACGGCGTTTAACACAACCTCGGGATTATCCTCAAGCACATATGTCTGCACGGGATAGCGGTTTTCGGGCGGTTCGGTAAGCACACTCATGTCACGTATGCTCGTCATTGCCATATGCAGCGTCCTCGGTATCGGCGTTGCCGTCATTGTAAGCACGTCCACGTTTTTCTTTATTTCCTTTAAACGCTCCTTATGCGCCACTCCGAAACGCTGTTCCTCATCAACCACCAAAAGCCCCAGATCGTGAAACTCCAAATCCTTTGATAATATGCGGTGCGTTCCGATTATTATGTCTATTTCTCCCGTTTTGAGCTTTTTTATTATTTTTTTCTGCTGTGCGGCGCTCCGAAATCTTGACAGCATTTCAACCTTTATCGGGAAGTTTTCCATACGCTTTAAAAACGTTTCGTAGTGCTGCATCGCAAGCACCGTTGTCGGACACAAATATGCCACCTGTTTTGAGTCGCAAACCGCCTTAAAAGCCGCACGTATGGCAATCTCCGTTTTGCCGAAGCCCACATCTCCGCACAAAAGTCTGTCCATAGGCTTTGTGCTTTCCATATCCTTTTTTATTTCCTCAACGGAGCGCAGCTGATCGTCCGTTTCACGATACGGGAACGTGTCCTCAAATTCACGCTGCCAGGGCGTATCTGCGCTGAACGCATACCCCTTTGCTCCCGCTCTTTCGGCATACAGCTTTATAAGGTCTTTTGCGAGATCGTCCGTTGCTTTTTTTACACGCTGTTTTGTTTTGTTCCAGTCTGCGCCGCCGAGTTTGTTCAGCTTCATTTTCCTGTCGGTATCGCCGCCGACATATTTGTAAAGCATATTGAGCTGATCTATCGGCACATACAAAATATCCGTTCCCTGGTACTGAATTTTGAGATAATCCTTCGTTATCCCTCCCACAACCATTTTATGTGTGCCGAGATAACGTCCTATGCCATGCACCGCATGAACAACATAATCGTTTTCGTTTATATCGCTATACGATTTTATTCTGTTCGCATTATCAATATTTCGTTTGTTTCTGCGGCGCTTTTGCTCAAATATTTCGCTGTCGCTTATAACAACTGTGCGTATCTCGGGATATTCAAAGCCTTTTCCGAGACTTCCGCGGACAATATTTGTCCTTCCCTCGGTGATTTCGCCCCCTTCGGGAACAATTTTTGTCTTTATGCCACGCTCGTTAAGAACTCCCGACAGATTTTCTCCCCTGCCCCTGGTTGACACGAGTATTATCGAAGTATATCCGTCCTTCTGCCACTTTTCCAGGTCATCATACAAATAATCGATTTTACCGTGGAACGATATTGTCGTTTTCGTAGTAAACATTTCGAGATATTTGTAATTGAAATCGGTTTTCGTATGCGAAAGCGCGTCTATCGAAATAACCTTTTTCTGCGTTATTTGGGCTATAAAATCGTCATAGTGTGCGAAAAAGCTTTCCTTTGTTCTCTTGCCTATGACTTCTTTTTGCTTTAACTCCGTAATAAGCTCGCCCTTTTCCCACTCAAAGGATTTCCCACGCTCCGCAATACGCTTGGGATCTACCACAAACACAAAGCTGTCTTCGGAAAAATAGTCGGCGATTGTCGGGATTTTTCCGTAAATCATCGACGCATATTTGTCTATCGATGGAAAATAATGACGTTCGTTAAGGCTTTCAATATCTGCCGACAACGTAGTTATATAATACTCCGACGGCGCTTTTGTTTTCTTCTCGTTATTTATTCTTTTTTTAAGTTCCGAAACTATCCCGTCCTTTTTCTCATACGACATAACAGCCTCGGTAACGGGTATTATATTAACGCTTTCAAGCTTATCCGAAGAACGCTGGCTGTAAGCGTCAAACAGTCTTATGGAGTCTGTTTCATCATCGAAAAACTCAATTCGCACGGGCATATCCATATTTGGCGTAAACACGTCGAGAATACCGCCCCTTATCGAAAACTGTCCCTCGCCCTCAACCATATCCTCACGGACATAGCCCATTGTTACAAGCTTATCCGCAAGCTTGTCAAGCTCAAACCTTTTTCCTATTTCGACTTCAATACGGCTGTTTTCAAGAACGGCTTTATCCGCAGTGTACTGCAAAACGGCGTCAACGCTCGCAACAACAATGCAATTGCCGTCAAGCAGTTTATCAAGTGCCGCAAGACGCTTTTTCTCATTTTCGTGACCCGATGTTTCGATATTATAAAAAACGTATTCCTTTGACGGAAACCACGCCGCATTATCGGTATAAAAAGACAAATCGGAATAAAGCGCTTTTGCCTCCATATCGCTGTATACAAGCACAAGCGCCGATTTTTTTCCGTTCTCCGCAAGCGAATATATGAGCTGGCTCTGCGCCGACTCCGTAACGCCCGCCACTGATATGGGAGTGTTATTAAGATTTTCCGATATCCGCCGATAAGGCGGATATTTTTCAAGCATATTTAAAAAATTCATTACTGCCTCGAATTATATTTATTCATTGCCGAGCCGACGCCCTTTGCGATTATTTCATCAACTGCTTCGGCGGCTCTTATTATTGCCTTTTCCATAACCGGTATTTCATCACGGGTAAATTTTCCTAGCACAAAATCCGCAAGGTCGTAATTTTCGTTCTGCGGTGCGCCCACGCCCATTTTTATTCTCGGAAACTCATCGCTCTGCAAATGGTATATTATCGACTTTAAGCCGTTGTGACCGCCGGCGCTGCCTTTTGGTCTTACCCGTATTCTGCCCGTATCGAGCGAAATGTCATCATTGATTATTATTATGTTTTCGGGAGCAACCTTATAAAAAGACGCAAACTCGCCTATGCTCTCACCGCTTAAATTCATATACGTCTGCGGTTTTACGAGATACACCTTTTCACCGCATATCTCCGTTTCGCCGTACAGCGCCTTGAATTTCAATTTTTTTACCTTAACGTTTTTTTGCTCCGCAATATAATCTATAGTGTGAAATCCGATATTATGACGGGTCATTTCGTACCTGCTCCCCGGATTTCCCAATCCTGCTACAATATACATATTACTCTCCCATTAAATCAAGAATTTTTTTTGCACAATCATCAACCGACATATCCTCCTTTATATGCAGTCTGTAATCACAGTTTTCATAAAACGGTATGCGGTCATTAAACCTTTTCCGTATATCCTCTATGCTTTGGTTCTGCAAAAGCGGACGCGTCTTTGCCGCTTCGATTATTCTTTTTTCTATTATTTCAAAATCGGGCGCAAGATAAAACACCTTTCCCGTCTTTTTCAGACAATCAATGTTTGATTTGTCAAGCGCCGTACCTCCGCCCGTGGATATAACTGCGTTTTCCTCATCTGCAACGGCTACGACCGCCGCTTTTTCAAGCTCTCTGAAATATTTTTCGCCGTGCGTTTTAAATATTTCGTTAATGCTTGTACCCTCTTTTTCTTCTATATATTTATCGGTATCTATGAGTTTTCGTCCCGTAAGATTTGCAAGCCTTTCCGAAACAACGCTCTTTCCCGACGCCATAAACCCCGTAAGAACTATATTCATTGCCCGAACACCTCGCTTTTGATTTCTGCGCCGATATTGTCGGGGAGCTTTTTATCCATAAAAAGCTCATACGCCAATATGCCTTGATTTATAAGCATATCAAGTCCGTTCATTGTTTTTGCGCCTCTTTTTTTTGCTTCTTTCAAAAAGAGTGTTTCCGACGGATTGTATATCATATCGAATACCGTTGTATTCCCGTCTATAAAGTCAAGATTATCTATCCCGCTTATGCTGTCAATCGGAAGTATGTCTGTCTGCGGTGACATTCCTGCGGAGGTGGTATTTATTACAATATCATACTTATCCTCACGCATATCCGTATACACGCAAAATCCCGTCTGCTCCTCCGCTTTTTTGCTCAAAGCCTCCGCTTTTTCACGTGTCCTGTTCATAATCGTTACGGATTTGGGATTTTCCTGTATCAGTCTTATAAGAACAGGTTTTACTACGCCACCTGCGCCGAGTATGAGTATATTTTTACCGCTCACATTCGGCTCTGCGGTGCAAAGCGCTTTATAAAATCCGTCCGCATCGGTGTTATAGCCGTAAAGTCTGCCGTTACGGTTTACAACCGTATTCACCGAGCCGAGAATTTTCGCCTGCTCCGACACCTCGTCCAGATACTGCATTATATCCAGCTTGTGTGGTATTGTGGCATTTATTCCCCGTATATTCATCGCACGCATACCGCAAATCATATCGCCAAGATTTTCCTTTTCAACTCTCCACGCACAGTATACGCAGTTATCGCCCTCACGGTCAGCTATAAAATTATGTATTGCCGGCGAGAATGTATGTTCCACAGGACAGCCTATAACGCCGAGCTGAATTGTTTTTCCGTCTATCTTCATAATAATGCACTCCGTTTCTCCACTGTAAAAAGCCCGACAAAACGCAGTCGGGTTATTATATAATATATGAGAGCCGAACATGGCTCCCATATATTATATCACACTCTTTTCAATTTTTAAAGTATTTTTTTCAGTCATTTAACAAAACCGCCGAAATCGCACGTGCTATATCCGCACCGCCCTCCAGTGCCTCCTGCAGCGAATTGCCGTTACTGCCCACTTCAAGCAGTATACTCCCCGGTGCGGCATGCATATTAAAACGTTCACGGCGTATATCTATCGGGCGCATCAGTCCCGGGTACATTATCTGAGCCGTGTTTTGTATCTTTGCCGCAAAAGCAAGGTTTCCTCTCCAGTTCGGGTGCTCCAGTCCCATGCTGTCCGTACCGACAACAAGCATAACCTTCGCCGTTTCCGTGCCGTTTTGATCACTTGCCACACGAAGCTTTGACCCGTCCTCATACACAAAAGCGTCACGGTGTACATCAAGCGCCACTTTTATCGAGGGATATTTTTTAAGGTTTGAATTTATGGTGGTAAGCGCCCTCGTGTATGCGCTCTTGTATGACGGGTAATCATGCACCGTTGTGTCGTGTACGGTTTTTATGCCGTTTTCCTCCAGTATTCCGCAGATCACATTCCCCACTGCCGTCATATTTCTTGTATCGTCCGTTGTCCTTTCCGTTTCTCCGCTCATTGCGTCGCCGTTGTAGCACTCGGTTGTGTGCGTATGTATAACAAGCACGGACGGTTCTTCTTTATTTATTGTAAAAGGCATTTCCGTACCGCAAAGCTCGTTTACGTCAACAGTGTAATCCGTTGCGTTGTTTGCCGTTATGCCGACTGAATTGTTTATCTGCTCCTTTGACGGAAATTCCGACGGCTGTTTTGTCGGTTCGGGTGTAACTTCTATGTCGGGCGTTTCGGTACTCATCGGCTCGGGCGACGGCTCCTCATACGGCAAGCCCTCTTTCGCTATCTCCGCCGGCTCGTCCGCATTAAAGCCGATAAGCCTGTTTATCAGCTTTTTAATATTAAGCGTTCCGTCCTCTCCCGGAAGCTCCTCCGAAACAATCTCGCTGTAATTAAATGTCGGAACACTTTCTCTGCTTTTCATAACCGCCGCACCCGTACACAGCAAAGCAGCCGCCAGCACACAAGCCGATACTGCCGCTATTTTCTTTTTGGTAATAACTATCGCCGTAAATCTCATAATATTTGTCCTCCATATTAATGATACGGCAAATACGGCTGTGATATTACATAAAAAAAGAGCCTGTCAACAAAATATTGTCGGGCAGGCGAAAAAAGTAATAAACTTTCTAAAAACAAAGCAGACAAACCTTAAGCGGTTTGCCTGCAATTCTGAATAATGCATATTATTCCTTATTTTTTTACACGTTCTGAAAGACGCTTTCCCACTATCGGAATACAGCTTATATACAATCTTTTCAGTTTGCGTTTCCAATGAGCATAATCTCTGTCAGAGCATGCTCTTCCCAATTCGTTTTTAATGTATTTTCTCTCCGCTAACATAGGAAAGACCACATTTAATAAAAATACAATAATACATATTATAACCACCGGCGCTGTTACCACCACAACAAGCATTATATCATTCTTCATTGTTAACCCTCCTTGCGATGTATAATATATATTTTATCATTTTTTGTTTTTTTTGTCAAGATTTTTTTACATTTTACACATTTTTCATCATTATGCACTCAAAGAATTTATTTCTCGGCTTAATACTGTATTTTTCTTACAAGCTCATAATCGATTTTGCCGCAGAAAATTAGCTTATAAATAAAAAAAGCAAATTTTTCAAAAAAAGTGTTGACAAAGTCGCAAAAATCGAGTATAATAATAAACGTTGTACGGCGGTATAGCTCAGTTGGCTAGAGCATGCGGTTCATACCCGCAGTGTCACTAGTTCGAATCTAGTTACCGCTACCAAAAAAAACGGAATGGATTTATCCATTTCGTTTTTTTGATATTACAGCAAACAAACGCCTATAAGCGATAATACTCCGCCCGCCATTCCCACAGTCTGACGCGCCGTTAATTTTTCTTTAAAAATAATAACCGAACACAGCGAGGTTAATATCACGGGACCACCGTTCACGACCGGGAAAAATATCTGACTCGGAATAATTCCCGATAATTTTAAATTCAGATAATTCATCGTAAACGTACACACTCCGCACACAAGAGCAAAAATAACGGTTGCTTTTTCAAACTTCTGCGTTTCGCCCTTTTTTGCCGCAAATGCGGAATATATAAACGATACCGCAAACGAACAGGCAAGAAACGGAAAAAGTTCATCTTTATGTACCGAGCTTTGGTGAATTTTCTGCATTACCCCTATGGCTCCCTGCGCAAAAAACGATACCACACAAGCGATAATCCATTTTAAATTCACCTTTTTCCCCTTTTCGCCGCTCTTTGCGCCGAGTGCAATAAAACTTATCAGAAGCGCCATTGCCAACATTTTCATAACACTGACCTTTTCCCCATACAAAAGCACGCCCGACAGCGCCGGTATAATCATCGATGCCGTTATAATCAGCGCTGTTATGTGCATAGGACCTTCCGCAAAGGCTTTTATTCTGCATGAATACATAAATACTCCCGTTATACCGAATATTATACCCATAATTACACTGTAAAGCGATACACCGCTGCCGATCGACAATGCCGTAAACACTAATGTACACACCGCAAACATAATGCAATTAAAAGCATATACACTGCCTCCGGATTTTAATTTTTCCTTGCCGGCTATATTAAATACAATATCCTGCACCAATACGGAAAGCATCGACACCGATAAAAGCAAAATATTCATTTTAAAATTTCTCCTTAAATTTATGCAATCGGTTGCAATTTGTGCATTATATCACGCCGAAGCGTGATTGTTAATGGTTACATCATACCCATAATGCTCATTACAGTTATTATTGCCGTGGGTACAATCATAGCTATCGCTACTACTATGCAAATAATTCTTATCATTTTTTTACTGAACATTTTAAATAATCTCCGTTTCCGCTCAGCCTTCCGCCTGAAGCTTATTCATTACTCTTAATATAACTGCCGCCGCCTGCGCTCTTGTTGTTTTGCCTGTCGGGTCAAATCTGCCGTCGTTTCCCTTTATTATGCCGTTTGCCGCCGCAAGCTTAACGCCCGTAACCGCCCATGGAGTTATTTTACCGCTGTCCTCAAATTCAATCTCCTGTTCGGGTGCAAGCGTTTTCATTGTATTCGCATTTAATATGTACTGATACATACTCATTGTGATAAAAGCCATTTCCTCTCTTGTTATGGGAGTATCGCCGTTAAACGCACCGGTATATTTTACAGTACCGTCCACTACACTGCTGTCGTATGACGCAATCATTTCTTTCGGAATAAGTCCTTTTACCATTGCGCCGTTAAGGTATGAGCTGTACCACACCTGCGGAGTAACGTCAAGGCAGCCCTCGGCGCCGCATTCTTCGGGAGCTATACCCGTAACGCCCATTATCATTTTCAGGTACTGCGCTCTCGTTACAACGCTGTCGGGGGCAAAATATCCGTCATCTACACCGTTTATTATATTCTTTTGGGCAAGCTCGTCTATCGCCTGTTCTGCCCAGTGTCCTTTTGTATCGTAAAACATTTCGGCATATGCGCCCGTTGAGAGCATAACCGACGCCGCCAATAAAAATGCTGTTATCTTTTTCATATTCTTCTCCATTCCGGCACGCATTGCGTGACTTGCTGATTTATGTTAATTATAACGCAATATCATAAAAAAATCAATGCCATTTTCTGCCTTGCCTTAATTCACGAAAAAAATCTTTTAATAGAGCGGTACATTCCTCCATACACACACCGCCCTCCGTTTCCGCCGTGTAATTGCATAAATTCATTCCCAAAATATCCACCGCAGATCCCGCACAGCCGGATTTTTTATCGTATGCGCCAAAATACACCTTGTCTATACGTGCATTGAGTATCGCCCCGGCACACATCGGGCACGGTTCAAGCGTAACGTATAATTCACAATCAGGCAAACGCCAGCCGCCGAGTTTTCTGCATGCACGGTCTATCGCAATAATTTCGGCATGCAATAATGCGTTTTTCTTTGTTTCACGGCGGTTGTACCCCCGTGAGATGATTTCACCGTTCCGAACAACAACCGCTCCCACAGGCATTTCACCGAGTTTGTATGCCTTTTTTGCCTGTTTTATTGCCTCATACATAAACTTTTCTTCCATAATAATTCTCCGTGAAATTTATTGAGGATACGCCCTCTGTTCTGACCTGTTAGCGTATGCAGATACTCCGAGAAACGATAAATAGCGAGATGCGCAGCTTATTTTCCTTATTCCCCTGCACCGAAAAGAAGCAAGCAGATTGTTGTTTTGAGTTTCGACGGCGTATGCAGATACTCCGAGAAACGATAAATAGCGAGATGCGCAGCTTATTTTCGGTGCAGGCTTTCGAGCCAGATTATTAATACCGACAAATCCGCCGGAGAAACACCGGAAATACGTGATGCCTGTCCGAGAGATTTTGGCTGTACTTTGTTAAGCTTTTGGCGTGCCTCAAGGCGCAAGCCGTAGATTTCGCTGTAGTCCTGATTTTCGGGAAGGAGCTTGCGCTCCATTTTTTTGAACTGCTCAACCTGGCTTAACTGACGGTCGATATAGCCTTTATACTTTATCTTGATTTCCGCCTCCTCGCATACCTCATACGACAGTTCGGGGCGGTTTTCGTCAATCGGGGCAAGCTTTTCATAGTCAAGCTCCGGTCTTTTCAGCAAATCGCCGAGCGTTATGCCCGTTTTAACGGGCGTTGAACTGTATTGTTCAAGCAAGGGATTTGCTTTTGACGGCGGCACAACAGTAGAATTTATACGCTGTATTTCGTTTTCAATATCTGACAGCTTTTTTTGAAGCTTTTCGTATCTTTCATCGCTTATAAGTCCCACTCTGTGACCGAACGGTGTTAGCCGTTCGTCCGCATTATCCTGTCTTAAAAGCAGTCTGTACTCGCTTCTTGACGTCATCATTCTGTACGGCTCATTCGTACCCTTTGTTACGAGATCGTCTATCAGCGTGCCGATATATCCGTCGGAACGGCTCAATATAAGCGGTTCCTCCCCTTTCAGTTTCAGGGCGGCATTTATTCCTGCAACAAGTCCCTGCGCGCCGGCTTCTTCATATCCCGATGTGCCGTTGAACTGTCCTGCTCCGTACAGTCCCGAAATATTTTTAAATTCAAGCGTTGCATATAACTGCAAAGGGTCACAGCAATCATATTCGATTGCATACGCACTGCGCATTATTTCAACGTGTTCAAGTCCTTTTACGCTTCTGTACATTTCAAGCTGAACGTCCTCCGGCAAACTTGTGGAAAAACCCTGTGCGTACATTTCCTTTGTATCGAGTCCCATAGGCTCAATAAAAAGCTGATGTCTCGGCTTTCCCTTAAAACGCATAACCTTGTCCTCTATGGACGGACAGTATCTCGGTCCTATCCCCTCCACATATCCGCCGTACATTGCGGAGCGTTCGAGGTTATCCATAATGATTTTATGCGTGTTTTCATTTGTGTACACAAGATAGCACGGAACCTGTTCTTTTTTTATCTCACCGCTTTCAAAAGAAAACGGAGTTATGCGCTCATCGCCCGTTTCAAGCTCCATTTTGTCATAATCGAGAGAATCGGCGTGTATTCTTGCCGGTGTTCCCGTCTTGAAACGACGCAGTTCAACGCCGATTTTTTTCAAGTTCTCACTGAGCATATTTGCGGGAAACATTCCGTCGGGACCGCTCTCCTTGGAGTAACTGCCGATAAGGATTTTTCCTCTCAGATATGTGCCGGTTGCGATTATAACGGCTTTTGCCGTATACTCTGCTCCCGTCTGCGTTACAACGCCGCTTACCTTACCGTTTTCGGTCTTTACTTCCACGATTTCAGCCTGTTTTATATCCAGGTTTTCCTGCATTTCCAGGCGTTTTTTCATTTCCGTGTGGTATGCGCTCCTGTCTATCTGCGCTCTCAGCGAATGTACCGCAGGACCTTTGCCGCGGTTAAGCATTTTGCTCTGTATAAACGTTTTGTCTGCGGCTTTTCCCATTTCACCGCCCAAAGCGTCTATCTCACGCACAAGATGTCCTTTTGCCGTTCCGCCTATGCTCGGATTGCACGGCAAATTTCCTATAGCGTCAAGGCTTACCGAAAACATAACCGTTTTCACGCCGAGTCTTGCACAGGCAAGCGCCGCCTCAGCACCGGCGTGTCCTCCGCCTATGACGGCGGCATCATATTCTCCGAGTATCATTTGTTTTCTTCCTTCTTTATCTTCTTTGCCAAATCGTCGTCAAATACCTTTTCTTCAGTATCGCTTTCCGTGTTTTCCGCTGTATTCAGCACAAGCTTTTTCACGGTTCTTGCGGCATAAAATTCTATCAAAAATCTTGTAAAGAACATTCCTATTATGCCCGAAAAGAGCAATACTGTAAGGAATTTTGACGTAATCATATACGGGAGCAATGACACAGCTCCGACAATAACGGTAAGCAATATATTCATCGGCAGTCTTGTAACTGCAACAATTGCGGCATTTTTATAAAGCTGTTTTATTGTACATTCAACCGTTACCATAAGCTGATATATGTAGAACTGCATCCACGTGAATATTATAAGCAGAACTACCATTACATACAAAAGCACCGCAAACACAGTCTGTCCCGAGGCGACAAGCGCATAATAAAATTTGATTGCCACACCGCCGGCAAACAACAAAACGGTATTTATCAAAAGCACAACAACGGACTGTTTCAGATTTTCCTTAAACTTGTCCCAACCGTCGGAAAATATCCACACGTGCTGTCTGTTTGAAAAGCACCGCACTATATACGCATACGATGCCGAAACAGGACCGCTTCCGAAAAAGTTAAATATCAGAAATGCGCCGTTTATGTACACGAGCCGTAAAAGTCCCGACGCACCGTCGGCATCTATTTCCTGCCCCAGCTTTGAGAAAAGTCCCACAACATCATCGGGCGAGGCGTTTATCATCATAGGCACGTATATCACCGCCAAAAACGCAAGCCAAATAATGGACGTGAGCGTATAGAGGGTGTTCGCCCCCAATATTTTTGTAAATTTATGAAATACTATATCCCAGTAAAGGAAAAAGCCTTTCTTTTCCGGCTCGTCCTTTGAAACGCCCTTTCCCGGTTTATTATAGTTTCCAAATCCCAAAAATCCCATTTATTCTGCACTCCTTAAACATTATATAAATTGACTTTTTCAGCAAAATCAAATCCGCATACAGCTGACCTCAAGGTCAATTTAGCTGCGAAGCAATTTAGTGTACGTAAGTACATTTAGCTCGCCGTCAAGCGAATTTAGCTGAATAAATTATTTCTATTTTATCACAAATACAATGCTTATACAATACGTATATTGTAAACTTTTTTAAAACATTGCCTTTATTCCGATTATCAAAAGTATTACTCCGCCAAGTATTTCCGCACGGCTGCCGAGCTTTTCGCCCACTTTTCCGCCGATAAGCATTGCCGCCGTACTTAATATAAACGTTGTTGCGGCTATAAGCGGTGCGGCTGTAAATATCGGCGCACATCCCGCCGCAAAAGATACTCCCACCGCAAAGGCGTCTATGCTTGTCGCCACCGCCTGCAGCAATAATACCTTAAACGTAAGCTTTTTTTCCGTTTGCTCCGTTTCGGGCGATAATCCCTCACGTATCATATTTATTCCTATCACGCCGAGTATGATGAGTGCGACCGGTCCCGAAAACTTGTCTATCAGCTCCGCAAACAAGCTTCCCAGATAATATCCGCCGATCGGCATTATCCCCTGAAATATGCCGAACGCTATCGGTAATGAAAGCTTTTTTGCGCCGTTTAGATTTGTATATGCCATTCCGCTCGAAAGACAGACTGCGAATGCGTCCATGCTCAGAGCGACCCCTATAAGTAAAATTTCAGCAATTGTCATACTAACCCTCCGCCCATAAAGACTATTATACTTCATTTTTATGAATTAAGCAAGTAAATCTTGTATAATTTCACGCAGTATGTTAAAATAAATTTAATAACACTTGACAGGCGGTAAAAGATATGCGTGAAATCACAATAAACAAAAATGACTGCGGACAAAGACTGGATAAATTTCTGACCAAATTTATGCCGCTTCTGCCCAAAAGTATGCTATACAAGGGACTTAGGAAAAACTGCGTCCGCATAAACGGAAAGCACGTTAAGGACGGCGGTGTATTTCTTAACGAGGGCGATATTTTAAAGCTGTATTTCAATGATGAATTTTTCGGCGGCGGAAAAAAATTCATTCCGATAAGCCACCGCCTTGACATTGTATACGAGGACGAAAACCTCATTATAGTGAACAAACCGAGCGGTATTTCCGTGCATACGGACGACAAAAGCGAAAAACGCACGCTCATAGCGGAAATACAAAGCTATCTCTACGAAAAGGGCGAATACGATCCCGAGTCGGAGCAAAGCTTTGCTCCCGCTCTGTGCAACCGTCTTGACAAAAACACATCGGGACTTATTATTGCCGCAAAGAATGCGGAGGCATTGCGGATTATAAATGAAAAAATCAAAAACCGTGAAATACGCAAATTTTATCTGTGCGTTGCAGAGGGACATATGAAAAAAAGCGGTACACTGTCCGCTTATCTCACACGCCTTGATAAAAAGGTGTCCGTATCGGACACTCCGTCGGATGGCGCAAAGCCCGTAAAATTAAAATACACCGTAATCGGCGAAAATGAAAAACATTCGCTTGTCGAGGTTGAGTTGCTTACGGGGCGCACGCATCAGATACGTGCGCAGTTTGCGCATATAGGGCACCCTCTCGCAGGCGATGTAAAATACGGCGGCTCACGCTCCCATTCATATCAAGAGCTTATAAGCCGCCGCCTTGTGTTTGATTTTAAGTCCGATGCCGGAATTTTAAATTATATGACAGGCTCCGACTTTTCAATCCCTGCGGAGTTTTCCGAAACCTTTTCGAGCACAAACTGATACAAATCCTCTGCGGCGTTGGGTTTTCCTATATGCCGCACGCTTTCCTCCATAAGCTTAATCCGCCACGGGCAGTTGAGCACCTGGTAGAGCGCCTCCGATATTCCGTAGCGCTTGTTTACCATTATCGCCGCACCGCTGTTTACCAAAAAATCCTCGTTTCTGTCCTCCTGACCGGGCAGAGGATTGACCGTAATTATCGGCACGCCTTTGGCAAAAGCCTCGGAGGTTGTGAGTCCGCCCGGCTTTGTTACAATAATTTCCGCCGCGTCCATCATATCGTATATATTATCCACAAACCCGAAAATATGTATTTCCTTTTTCCAGTTACATTTTTCTATTGCCGTTTTTATTCTTTTGTTTGAACCGCACACGCACAAAATCTGAAAATCATATGCAAAATCGTCCATTTCGGCTATAGTCTTTTTTATGTTTCCGTACCCCATCGAACCGCTCATAACAAGCACCGTAGGCTTATCGGGAATACCCAGTTTTTTTCTCGCCTCACCTTTTTCCGTACGATAGGAAAACTGTTCACGCACAGGAATACCTATAGGCAGTATTTTATCCTCCGGAATACCTTTTCGCATCATTTCATATGTAAGCGCCCCCGACGGCGTTACGTAATAATCAAGGAGCGTGCTTTCCCAAAACGGGTGTATGGTAAAGTCCGTAACTATGCCGAGCGTCGGACAAGTGAGTATTTCAAGCTCCTCCATTTCCGTCATTATCATTCCGGCAAAACTGTGCGTACCTATCACAAAATCCGGCTCAAACTCATTTATATATCCCTCAAGTTTTTTTGCCACAAGGTGCGAAGCAAGCACAGGCGCCGAATATCGGTCATACGGCTCATTCTTCTTATCCAGTCTGCCGTACACCTTGCCGTAAGGCATCGGCAGAAACTTGGTTGAAAGCAGGTATCCGTCCTGAATGGAGTCGCCCAGCTTTTTGCTTATATATTCAAAAATATCAAGCATACGGCATTCATGCCCATGCTTTTCAAAACGCTCTATAATTGCCTTTGCGGCGCTGTGATGTCCGTATCCTGCCTTAACCGACATTATAAGCAGTTTCATATCTTTCTCCTCCAAAACACTTTTTATTTATTTTATCATAAAAACATTATTTGCGCAATAGATTATTGAGAAATGTCATTTTTAGGCGCTTCGGTTATTTTTTTGTATGCAGTAAGCTTTTTATCGTCGCATATTCCGAGGAATATTTCGTCCGTGTTTAAATTGAGCCTTTGAAGCTCGCCCGAAAGCCATTTTTCGTCACAGCCTGCTGCGGTAAGGTTTTCGCTGAGCAGCTTTCCGTCAATGATTACCGTTACGGGCGTATGCTCCTCTTTTATAAGCAGATTAAGGTCCTTTGTATTTACGGGGCGTGCCGCAGTTTTTGGAAGAAAGGATATTTTTCCGTTCTCCTCTATCATAGCCGTTTCAATGTCGCCGACATTAAAAAATCCGTTTGCTCGGCACTGCACGAGAAAATCATTAAGGTCTATTTTGGCGGTTTTAAAATTATCCTTGTAAATTTTGCCGTCCTGCATAAGCACAATGGAACGCCCCGTAAAAAAACGCCTTAACACAATGCTCTTTCTGGTGATAACAGCTATAACCGCAATCACCGCCGTATACACGCCCATAGCTATCACCGAATTTAATATGTTTTCAAGCGAGGTTGCCATTTCGGCGGCAATAGAACCTATGGTTATGCCGTTTATATAATCAAACATACTAAGCTCCGACATCTGCTTGTTTCCGATTATTTTGGTCGAGAAAAACAATATAACTATCGAGCCGAACGCCGCACAAACAATTTTTAAATAATCCATATTTCACACTCCTTAACGGTAGTATGTCATAAAAGCAAAAAAATAATGTCCGAAAAATGGTTTTTGACAAAGGAATTCGAACAAATTTACATATTGCGATTTGGTAACAATTTATAAATCCGTTAAAATAGATTGGCAAGGTTATATCTAACGTGGTAGACTATGTATGTCGACAAGAGTAGAATATATGGAGGTATGCCTTATGACAAATATAAACATAGGTGAAGCGGAGCTTGAAATTATGAAGGTTGTATGGAAATCAGACGATCCGATAGGCTCAACGGCTATCGGAAAAGCCGTTGAAGAAAAAGGCCGGAAACGCACAACGATCGCCACATTTCTCGCAAGGCTTGTTGAAAAGGGGCATTATCTGCCGAAAGGTGCGGTAAAGCGTGGTATTACACACCGATTTTGACTGCAAAGGACTATGAAAAATCACAGGTAAAAAGTCTTATAAAAAATCTGTTTGACGGCTCTGCCGAAAATTTGGTTGCCGCACTTTTTGAGGAGGAACAGTTTTCAGATGAGGATATACGTGAACTGAAAGCAATTTTTGAGAAAAATGAGGGATAAACTTGACTGGCGAAATATTTAAGGCTGTTTTAATCACATTGCTTGCAGGGTCCGTGCTTGCAGGGATTATAACTCTGTTCCGCCCGATAACAAAGAAGATTTTCGGGTATTCATGGCATTATTATATATGGCTGTGCGTACTTTTTGTAATGCTTATCCCCGTGCGCTTTAACATAAAGCTGACACCCACGCCTAGCATTGCACCGCAAGCGGTGCAGACGGAGCAAACGCCCGTTGTTGAACAGTCCGAAACGACCGAAGATATCGCAAGGGCGGATACGGCTCAAAAACCGCAGATTTTGCAAAAAGTATTTGCTGTATGGAGCTATAACCGAATGAACATCTTGGCGTATTTGTGGCTTATCGGTGCAATAGTTTTAATACTTTTTAATGTTGTATGCTATGTAAGGCTGAATATTAAAATACGCAAAAACGCCGTAAGCATATCCCTCCCCGAAACAGAAGAGTACACCGACAGGAAAATCACTGTTCGGGTATGGGAAAATATTGCGTCGCCGTTTATGACGGGTGTTTTAAGTGCAACGCTGCTTTTGCCGAAAACGGCAGCCGAAAAATCGACTGCCGTTTTTTATATGCAAAATCAAGAAATATTACAACGGTTTTATTATTTTGTTGTACGTGCGTATATAGAAAACAACCGACATTGTAATCGACGCAATTTCCGCAATACAGAACGACCACCACACCAAATCAACATTTCCCAAAAGCGACAGCAGATATGCCGACGGCAAAAGGATTATCAACTGACGTGTGATTGATACGAACATACTTAATATACCGTGTCCGAGTGCCTGGAACACCGATGAGAACACTATACATACTCCTGCAAACGGGAAGCTTATGCATATTATTCTCAATGCAACAACGCCTATTGCCTGCATATTTTCCGACGCTTTAAACAGCATAAGGAGCTTGTCCGGTATAAACATAAACAACAGTAAGCCGATTACCATAAGCGCAACGGCATAAATCACGCTGTGCCTTATTGCTTCGGTAATACGTTTTCTCTTGTGCGCACCGTAATTGTATGCGATTATCGGCACCATTCCGTTATTAAGTCCGAACACGGGCATAAACACAAAGCTGTTAAGCTTGAAATACACGCCGAATACCGCAACAGCCGTTGACGAAAATCCGTTAAGGATTTTGTTCATACCGAACGTCATAACCGAGCCTATAGACTGCATAATCATTGACGGTATTCCGACGGAAAGAATATGCTTTATAATAATTCCGTCCGGGCGGAATTTCTTAAACGATATATGTATATCGGTATTAAGATTTATATTTATCACCGCCGCCGCAATCGCCGCACATATCTGACCTATTACCGTAGCAACCGCCGCTCCGGCAATACCCATTTTTGGTGCGCCGAGCAGACCGAAAATAAGTATCGGGTCAAGTATTATGTTTATAACTGCGCCAATGCACTGCGTTATCATTGCAAATATCGTTTTTCCCGTTGCCTGCAAAAGCCTTTCAAAGCCTACCTGGCAGAAAACGCCGACAGATACAAGCAATACAATGCGCAGATATTCCACACCCATATCGGTTATTTCGCCGCTGCCTACCTGCGCCGTGTAAAACACACGTGTAACGGTAAGTCCCAGTATCATAAAGATTACACAGGCTATAAGTTCAAGAAATATCCCGTTTACAGCCGCTCTGTTCGCATTTTCGTAATTCTTCTCGCCCAAAGACCTCGACAGGAGCGCATTTATTCCTACGCCCAGTCCGACAGCCGCCGCTATCATAAGGTTCTGCATCGGAAAAGCAAGCGATACCGCCGTAAGCGCATCCTCCGAAAGCCGTGCAACGTATATACTGTCCACTATATTATACAATGCCTGTACAAGCATTGAAATCATCATCGGAAGCGACATCGAAATCAGAAGCTTTCTGATAGGCATTACGCCCATTTTGTTTTCTCTAACCTGTTCCATATAAAAAAATCTCCGTTTTCGTTGTTTTCTAAGATAAAAAGAGGGCGCTGTATTTAATATACAGCAGCCTTCTTGTTTGTTACTTATTCCTCATCCGGCATATTCCACGAATGGTATACGTCCTGAACATCGTCATTATCCTCAAGCTTATCGAGGAGTCTTTGCATATTCTTTATCTGTTCTTCATCGGTAAGATCGGTTGTGGTCTGCGGAATCATACTTACCTCCGCCGACGAAATCGTATACTTACCCTCCAGATTTTCACGAACGCTTCCCATATCGTCGGGGTCGGTTGTTATCTCTATTATTCCGTCCTCAACGGAAATATCCTCCGCACCTGCTTCGAGTGCGTCCATAGTTATTTCGTCCTCGTCGATGTTTCCGTCCTCGTCCTCTATAACAATAACGCCCTTGCGATCAAACATAAAGCTTACACAGCCGCTCTGTCCCATATTTCCGCCGTATTTTGAAAACGCCGCTCTTACATCTGCCGCCGTTCTGTTTCTGTTATCCGTAAGCGTTTCGACTATTACGGCAACGCCTGCGGGTCCGTATCCCTCATAAGTGATGCTTTCGTAATTGTCGCCATCACCCGAGCCTGCCGCTTTTTTGATTGTGCGGTTGATGTTATCATTCGGCATATTATTTGCACGTGCTTTTGCAATAACGTCCTTTAAGCTTGAATTATTATTCGGGTCAGGTCCGCCTGCTTTAACCGCAACTATAATTTCACGGGCTATCTTGGTAAATATTTTTGCTCTCTGCTGGTCATTTGCGCCTTTTTTGCGCTTAATTGTACTCCATTTTGAATGTCCTGACATAACAAATTTCTCCTTTATCTGATTTACAACTTATTATTTTATCATATCCCTATACATTTTTCAAGTTTTTTTCGCAATTTTTTTAAGAGTCGTAATATTTTACGTACACAAACAGATACTATATAAAAAAACACGAGGAGTTGTAAATTATGTTTCGAGGAAAAATTGTAATAGTCGGCAGCGGATTTGTCGGCTCGACAACGGCATATACAATAATGTGCGGAGGTTTGTTCAGCAACATAGTAATAATAGATATTGACCGTGACAAGGCGGAGGGCGACGCCATGGATATGTCGCACGGCGTATCGTTTGTGCGCCCCGTAACCGTTCAAAGCGGCGGATATGAGGAATGTTCCGATGCGGATATTGTTATAATTACCGCCGGTGCAAATCAAAAGGTCGGCGAAACACGTCTTGATTTATTGAAGAAAAACACGAGTATTTTAAAAAACATTGTGACGGAAATTATGAAATACGCCCCCGATGACGTCATTTTGCTTACGGTTTCAAATCCCGTGGATATTCTGACATACGTAACCTGGAAGCTTTCGGGACTGCCGAAAAATCAGGTTATAGGCTCGGGAACGGTACTCGACACGTCACGTCTTAAATATATGCTCAGCACGCACACGCACGTCGACGCCCGAAACTGCCACACCTTTATTATCGGCGAACACGGCGACAGCGAGGTTGCGGCATGGAGCATATCGAACATTTCGGGCATACCGCTCGATGATTACGAGCATCAGACGGGACTCTGTTCAAAAGCGGCACGTGAGGAAATGCACGCGCGTGTAAAAGACGCCGCATATGAAATTATAGAGAAAAAGGGCGCAACGTATTACGCAATTGCGCTCGCCGTGGCACGCATAACGGAATGCATTGCCGGTGAGGAAAATTCGATACTGACCGTTTCAAGCATACTTGAGGGCGAATACGGGATAAACGGCACGGCGCTTAGCGTTCCCGCAAAGCTTTCAGGTTCGGGGATACAGCATATACCGTATGTTCCGTTTTCCGATGCGGAAATGAAAGGACTTATAAACAGTGCCGAAACAATGAAAGAATATATTTCACAGCTTGAGATATAAAGTAAAAAGAGGGTGTTATACCCTCTTTTTACTTTATATCGAGCGTCAATCCCTCTTTGCAAAGGCAAAGAGGGGCATTTTCACGTGCAAAAATATTGCGGAAAACAACATTTTCAAGCGTATGTTCCTCACGCATAAGGCGGAAGTCGAGCGTACAGCCCGTATCGCCCGGAAAGCCTACCAATTCTTCATCATGCTTTGCCGCACCGCACATTAACGCCGTCCCGGTTATTATGGTGCGTACCGTAGTTAAAATGTATATTGCTTACGTGTCCGTTTGAGCAATACAGCTGATTGATTGCCCAGTGACTCATATTGATGCACGAAAATCCCGTAAACTCATATTCCGTGATATTGTGCAGAAATATAGTTTTCACCTCGTCTTAATTTGTTAAAATAATTGTATCAGAGCGCAGTAAAAGTGTCAACAGCAGTCACAGCGAAAAATTTTCGTAAAAAAATATCCGACAGCGCCGTGCTGCCGGATATTTTTTATATTTCTTCGATTATAGGCAAAATCATAGGATTACGCTTTGTCTGTTCGTAAATATAGCGTGCAACCGAATTTTTAAGACTGCTCTTAAGCGTTGCCCAATCTACGGCTCTGCCGCTCGAAAGACAGTTTTCCATGCTTTCCGCCGCAACATTTTTTACGCCGTCGATAAGCCGTTCGGCTTCGCGCACATAGACAAATCCTCTCGAAATAACGTCGGGGCGTGACACCATTTTTCCGTCCTCGTGCGAAATCGTAACGACAACGATAATAAGTCCGTCCTGCGACAGATGCTTACGGTCACGGAGAACGATATTTCCCACATCGCCGACGCCCAGTCCATCTACGAGTATCTTGCCCGCCGGCACACTGCCGGCAAGAGACGCCGACTCTCTGTCCATTTCAAGAACAGAACCGTTTCCGAGAACGAAAACATTTTTCCCCGGCATACCCATTTTCTCGGCAAGCTCCTTATGCAGAACAAGATGACGATGCTCGCCGTGAACGGGAATGAAGAATTTCGGCTTTGTAAGCGCCAAAATCATTTTCAATTCCTCCTGGCAAGCGTGTCCCGAAACGTGTACGTCCATAAGCGATTTGTAAATAACGCTTGCGCCTATTTTAAACAATTCGTTTATAACCGTCGAAACTGATTTCTCGTTTCCCGGTATAGGCGTTGCGCTCAATACTATGAGGTCGTTCTTTGTTATCTCGACTTTTCTGTGATCCGAAAATGCCATTCGTGTCAGGGCGCTCATAGGCTCGCCCTGTGAACCTGTTGTAATAATAACTATCTGATTTGGTTTGTATTTTCCTATGCTGTCAAGGTTTATAAGCACCCCTTCGGGTATCTTCATATAGCCCAATAATATCGATATTTCGACTATATTCTCCATACTCCTGCCCGAAACGGCAACCTTTCTTTTATTTTTCACCGCCGCATCGATTATCTGCTGTACGCGGTGAACGTTTGATGCGAATGTCGCAACTATAATGCGCTTGTCGCACCACTTAAAAATCTGTTCAAACTTCTCTCCTACAGTTCTTTCGCTCATTGCAAATCCGGGGCGCTCCACGTTCGTGCTGTCCGACATAAGCGCAAGCACGCCTTCGTTACCCAATTCTCCGAGCCTTGTAAGGTCAATCATATCGCCGACAATAGGCGTTGTATCTATCTTAAAGTCGCCCATATGAATAACCGTTCCCACAGGCGTCTTGATTGCCAATGCAACCGAATCGGCTATTGAATGATTTGTCCGTATGAACTCGACCGAAAAGACGCTTCCCGCAGAAACTGTATTTCCCGGCTTAACACGAATCATTTTAACTCTTGAAAGCATATTATGCTCCTTAAGCTTGTTTTCGACCAATCCGAGCGTAAGCCTTGTTCCGAACACCGGAACGTTTATCTCCTTTAAGAAATACGGAAGTCCTCCTATATGGTCCTCATGACCGTGAGTGAGAAAAATACCGCGTATCTTATCGCTTTTCTTCAAAAGATACGTAATATCGTTTATTACCATATCTATTCCCGGCATATCATCGTCCGGGAAAGCCATACCGCAATCCACAATAATAATCTCGTTTCCGTATTCAAGTGCGGTCATATTCTTTCCTATCTCGTCAAGTCCGCCCAACGGTATAATCTTTAATTTTTTATTTTTTGCCATTTTTCCTCCTTTTTTCAGATTTTGTCCGTTCATTACAACATCTTATATTATACCACATATTATATACTTTAGTCAAGTGCAGAAAAAAAATAAAGACTGACGCTTAAAGCGTCAGTCTTTCAAATTACAAACAAACCGTCCGGCTTTTTTAAAACAGTCCCATTCCGCCGTACTGAACGACTATTGCCGCAAATACGATAGATACCATTGACAAAAGCTTGATAAGAATGTTTACAGACGGACCCGAAGTATCCTTAAACGGATCTCCCACCGTATCTCCGACTACGGCAGCTTTGTGATTGTCACTGCCCTTTCCGCCGAAGTTTCCTGCTTCGATATACTTCTTTGCATTATCCCATGCACCGCCCGAATTTGCCATCATAACAGCAAGAGCAAATCCCGATACAAGCGCACCTGCAAGCATACCCACAACACCGTTACAGCCAAGTACCAGACCTACTACAATCGGTGCTACTATGCCGAGCGCCGCAGGTAAAATCATTTCCTTAAGCGATGATCTTGTACAAATATCAACACAACGTTCGTAATCAGCCTCTGCCTTGCCTTCCATAAGGCCCTTTATTTCCTTGAACTGACGTCTTACTTCAACAACAATCTGCTGAGCCGCACGTCCCACAGCTTTCATAGTCATTGCGCTGAACAGGAACGGAAGCATTGCACCTATCAAAAGACCTATCAGTACCGCAGGCTTGGTTATTTCAAGTGAAAGGTACTCATCTGGTATTTTATCCGTATACGAAACGATAAGCGCAAGCGCCGTAAGAGCCGCCGAGCCTATCGCAAAGCCTTTTCCTGTTGCGGCTGTTGTGTTGCCGAGCGAGTCGAGAGCGTCTGTTCTCTCTCTTACATATTCGGGAAGTCCCGACATTTCGGCAATACCGCCGGCATTATCGGCAACAGGGCCGTAAGCGTCGGTTGCAAGCGTGATACCGAGCGTCGATAACATTCCAACCGCACTTAATCCCACGCCGTAAAGTCCGTGCGCAAAATCTGAGCCGCCGCCTGCCGTGAAAAAGCTTATAATAATAGATATTGCAATGATTATTACAGGTATAGCCGTTGAAAGCATACCGAGCGATATACCGTTTATAATGATTGTAGCCGAGCCTGTTTCCGATGATGCAGAAAGCTCTTTTGTCGGCTTATACGAATCGGAAGTATAATATTCCGTGAAAAATCCTATAAGCACACCCGCTATAAGTCCCGATATAACCGCCCAGAACACGTTTCTGTTATCGGGAAGCATTGTGTATATCAAAACCGCAGAGCCTATAGCCGCTATTATCGAGCTTGCGTATGTTCCGCGTCTTAATGAGCCGAGAAGCATCTTCTGATCGGCTTTTTCCTTTGTGCTTACAAAGAATGTTCCTATTATAGACGCAATAATACCGATTGCCGCTATAAGCATAGGCACAAGCACGCCGTTAAGGCCGAGTCCGGCTGCGGTTGCAAGCGCACCGCACGAAATTATCGAGCCGACATACGATTCGTAAAGGTCTGCGCCCATACCTGCAACGTCGCCTACGTTATCGCCAACGTTATCTGCGATACATGCAGGGTTTCTCGGGTCGTCCTCGGGGATACCCGCCTCAACCTTACCTACAAGGTCTGCGCCGACATCAGCCGCTTTTGTGAATATACCGCCGCCGACACGTGCAAACAATGCCATTGACGAAGCACCCATACCGAAGGTCAGCATTGCCGCCATAATCTCGTCAACGCCGAGCTTAAATCCGAATTTTAATATCATAAACCAAACGCTTATATCCAGAAGCCCCAGACCTACAACCGTAAGTCCCATAACCGAACCCGAAGAAAATGCAATCTTCAGACCCTTGTTAAGACTCTCACGTGCGCCGTTTGCGGTTCTTGTATTTGCATACGTTGCAATTTTCATACCGACAAACCCCGATAATCCCGAGAAAAATCCGCCCGTCAGAAACGCAAACGGAACAAACGGTGTTAAAAATCCCGTAAATGCCAATATTAACAGTATAACAAACATAACTGCAAAGAAAATTCCCACAGTCTTATACTGGCGTTTTAAATACGCCATTGCGCCCTTTCTTATCTTGGCGCTTATATTTGCCATTTCCTCCGTACCCTCGGGTTTTCTCTTTACTGCATAAAAATTAATGCCTGCGAAAACAAGAGCAATTACAGCACAGCAAAATACCGCTATTGCAGAATAGTTTTCCATTTTTCATTCTCCTCTCTGAAAAAGAAATTCTTTACTATTATTTTAATCCATTAAGCGGCTTATGTCAAGAAATTTAATATTTTTGTAAACTATTATTAATTCCGCACCGTCCGTTATTATTAAGAAATCCCCAATAATTTCAATATATATACAAAATTCCCGAACTTTTTAATTTTTTTGAAAAAAGGACTTGACAAAATATATTTGAATGCATATAATGAACATATGAACAAATATTCATATGAGGTGATATTTATGGAAAAACATAACCACGATTGCGCATGCCATGAGCATGAGCATCGTCACGAACACGAGCATGAACATCATCCCCACGGCGACTGCTGCGGTCATAATCATGATGAATGCGGATGCGGATGCGGTCACGAACACGGCGGCGACGAAAAGCCCCCGATTGTGCAGATGATTTCGGGCGGCATTCTCTTTGTAATCGCTTTCATACTGCGGCTTGCAAAGCTTGATATACCCTCTGCCGTATTATTCGGAATATCCTTTATAGTGCTGGGATACGACATTGTTATAAGCGCTGTCAAGGGCGTTATCAAAGGACGTATGCTTGACGAGAATTTCCTTATGTCAATCGCGTCGATAGGCGCATTCGCAATCGGAGATTATCCCGAAGCGGTTGCCGTTATGCTGTTTTACCGCATAGGTGAAACGTTGCAGGATATGGCGGTTGACAAAAGCCGAAAATCAATCGCTGCGCTTATGGACATACGCCCCGATTACGCAAATTTAAGACGTGACGGCAAGATAGTGCGTGTTTCCCCCGAGGACGTTCACGCAGGCGATACTATAGTTATAAAGAACGGCGAAAAAGTTCCGCTCGACTGCGTTGTGGTAAACGGCAGTTCGTTTATGGACACCGTTGCGCTTACGGGCGAAAGTGTTCCGAGAAAGGTGCAGATAGGAAGCGAGCTGTTAAGCGGATACATTAACACCGACTCCCCCATATATGCTGAGGTTACAAAAGAATATCACGAAAGCACGGTCGCAAAAATACTTGAAATAACCGAGCATGCAAGAGAACGCAAATCACATTCGGAAAAGTTTATAACGAAATTTGCGCATTATTATACGCCGATAGTTGTTATAGCCGCAATTCTTCTTGCAACAGTTCCGTCAATCATTGTTGGCGACTTTAAGACATGGCTTTACCGTGCGCTTATATTCCTCGTTGTATCCTGCCCCTGCGCACTCGTTGTATCCGTTCCGCTCGGATTTTTCGCCGGAATAGGCTCGGCTTCGAGAAAAGGTATACTTATAAAGGGCGGAAGCTATCTGGAGTTGCTCTCAAAACTTAAAACCGTTGTATTTGACAAAACGGGAACGCTTACCAAAGGAGTATTCGAGGTTTCGGATATTCGCTGTGACGGTGACAAAGAAAAGCTTGCCGAATATGCGGCATATGCTGAAAGCTTTTCAAATCACCCGATAGCAAAGGCAATAGTTAAACATTACGGAAAAGACATTGACCGTTCAAAAATCAGCGATTACACAGAAAAAGCCGGTATGGGTATCTCGGTAAAAATAGACGGTGCGAACATTTTATGCGGAAATATCCGCCTTATGTCAGAAAATAAAATTTACGTACCCGACGAAAAATACACCGGAACAGCCGTTTATGTTGCGGTAAACGGTCAGTATTCGGGTATGATAGTAATTTCCGACACCGAAAAGGAGGACAGTCTGACGGCTGTTTCAACGCTGACGGCAAAGGGCATATCCACTGTTATGCTCACGGGCGACACAAAGGAAAGCGCCCTCCCCGTTGCGGAACATCTCGGCATAGAAAAGGTATATTGCAGTCTGCTTCCGCAGGATAAGGTTGCAAGAATGGAGCAGATAATGTCATCATCAAACGGCGGTGCAACGGCGTTTGTCGGCGACGGCATAAACGACGCCCCCGTTCTCGCAATGAGCGACATTGGTATTGCAATGGGCGGAATAGGCAGTGACAGCGCCGTTGAGGCGGCGGACATAGTTCTTATGACAGATGAGCCGTCCAAGATAGTTTCTGCCGTATCAATATCCGGAAAAACAATGCGCATTGTCAAGGAAAACATAATTTTTGCGCTGGCTGTAAAGGCAATAATTATGCTTCTCGGCGCACTGGGTATTACGGGAATGTGGCTTGCAATCTTTGCTGATGTCGGAGTTTCGCTGATTGCGGTTATCAATTCACTGCGTGCGTTATATTAATTTTTTGTAACAAGACTTGATAAATCCGAAAAAAGGTTTATAATAAAGTAGTAATATCTGAAAGGACTATTTATTATGAACAAACTGAAAAAAGAAAAGACTCCGTCTTTTATGATGAACGTTGCCATTATTCTGTTTGCGCAGATAATGGTGAAAATACTCGGATTTATTTACAGAATAGTAATAACCAATATACAGGATTTCGGTGACGCCGGAAACGGTTTCTACAACGCCGGTTTCCAGGTGTACACGGTTCTTTTGGCAATTTCCTCGGTAGGTATCCCCAATGCCGTTGCAAAAACGGTTTCGGAGCGTGCCGCCGTAGGAAATTACAAAGGTGCGCACAGTATATTCCGTTCGGCGTTTATCCTGTTTGCGGGCATAGGCGTTATCGGAATGGGGCTTTTGTACCTTGGCGCTGATTTTATTGCCTTGAATATTATGAAAATGGACGGCGTGCAGTATGTTATGCGTGCTTTGGCGCCGTCTATATTCTTTGTATGCATATCCTCGGTTATCCGCGGTTATTTCCAAGGCTTGAACGATATGAAAGCGACAAGCCGTTCGCAGATGTTTGAACAGGTGTTCAAATGCGTTACAACAATCATTTTCGTAATGCTTGCAGTCGGCACAACTCCGCCTGCCATGGAATTTGTAAGCAGACATCTTTTCCTGTACAGAGGAAATCTCACGAAAACTCCTGCGGAGCTTTTGGCGGCTTGGGCAAACGCCGCAACCGCCGTTTCTACATTTTTGTCTTTTATTTATCTCGCTTTATTCTATGCGCGCCGCAAAAAGGGAATTGCAGAGCAGATACGCCAATCTGCGGTGCAGTCGGCAAGCGAATCTACAGGGAAAATTATGAAAGCAATTCTTTTTCTTTCTATCCCAATATCTCTTGCGTCTATTATAACTGCTGTAAACAGAGTGGTTGACCTTGCAACCATAACACGATGCATAGAAATCGCTTTTGCGGACTGTATTCCGGCATACGGAAACACCCCTGCCGTATACAACCCCACGCTCGCCCAGCTTGATGCGGAGGCGGTACGTTTATCGGGTATGCTTTCAAAGAGCGACACGCTCATCAATATGCCGCTTGCCCTGAACGTTGCATTCGCAACCGTTCTTGTGCCGTCAATATCACGTGCTTTGGCGCTCGGCGACAAGAAAGAAGCTTCGGAAAAAATCACGTATTCGTTTTTGATTTCGATACTGCTTATCCTCCCCTGCTGTGTAGGATATATTGTACTCGCAAAACCGATATACACAATAATCTATCCCAATGCCTCGCTCGGCTCGGACCTTCTGGCATATATGGCGGTATCGCTTATATTCAGCGCACTTTCGCAAACAATGTCGGGAGCATTGCAGGGGCTCGGAAAAGCGCTTGTTCCGGCAATCAGTATACTCGCCGGCTGTGTTATAAAAATAATACTCAATATTGTTCTTATACGTCAGCCGGAAATAAATATCTACGGTGCGGCAATAAGTTCAATTGCCTGCCAGTTTACGGCGTTTCTTATAAGTTTTATAATACTTTCAAAGTATATAAGCCTTAAAATGTCGCTGACAAAATACATACTGAAACCGCTTTCGGCATGTATTATAATGGGTGCGGCGGCATACCTTGTATATACCGCATCGATGCATATTGTACATTCAAATCTCATCTCGGCACTGCTTGCTATAGCAATAGCCGCCGTTATTTATGCGGTGCTGATATTCGCATTCAAAATAATGTCGGAGGACGAGGTTAAAATGCTCCCCGGCGGCAATGCAATATATAAATTGCTTGTAAAACTTAAAATATATAAATAAAAATACAAAAACATCTGTGAAACCGATTTGTTTCACAGATGTTTTTTATAAAATCACAGTCTTTACTTTATCATATACCTCATTGTGTATATCTTCAATTGTTCTTACGCCATTTTCGTTTGCGCATATGATACGCTCCCAGCCGAATTTCTCCGCCGCATACACGGCGTTGTTGTAGCTTTCTTCAAGATACTCCTCATTGCTTTCGTGAATATCCTTAGCCTCGCCGCCCGTCGCTTTGTTTGGGCGTTCCGAAAGAAGCTTTATGCGCCATTTTACGGGCATATCGAGAAATACCGTTATATTCGGTCTCGGAAGTCCGTAAATATTATACTCGAAATCATCAAGCCACGAAAGAAACTTATCCTTTTCGTCTTTATCCTTTATCTTCCCTGCCTGATGTATCATATTCGACGAAACGTATCTGTCCGCAATTATAATCGTTCCGTCATTGTAATCCTTACCCCAGTCGGTTTTATAGGTGGCAAATCTATCCGCCGCAAAAAAACTCGACGCCGCATATGCGCTTGTGTCCTCCGGTTTATTTCCGAAATCTCCGTTAAGATACATCTTAACAAGCGCCGATGACTCGCTCCCGTATGCCGGGAACGAAACGAGCCGTACCCTTTTGCCCTCCTCCGAAAGGCGTTTGTACAAAAACTCCGTCTGCGTCTGCTTTCCGCTTGCGTCGACGCCGTCCACCGCAATTAATATCCCCATTATCCTTCTCCGTTTAATCCTGTTTATACTTTTTCCCCTTAGTAATTACCGTCATACCGAATTTCGGCAAATCCATCATTCTTCCGGCACGGCTCGGCTCTTTGCAAAGTCTGTAGAACCATTCAAGTCCGAGTTTGCAGAACACATCGGGCGCACGCTCCGCAGTTCCTGCAAACACATCAAGGCTTCCGCCTATTCCCATTGCAACCTTTGCATTAAGCTCGTCTTTATGCCTTGTTATCCATTTTTCCTGTAAGGGTGCTCCAAGGCATACAAAAACTATATCCGCACCCGACTCGTTTATGTCCTTTACAATATCGGCTTCTTCTTCTTTTTTGAAATAGCCGTTTCTTAGTCCCGCTATTTTAAGGTTTTTATATTTTTTAAGCAGATTTGCCATTGCCTTTTCCGCAACGCCCGGCTTTCCGCCGAACAGATACAGCTTATGCTCGCTGCCATCCAGCTTTTCAAGCACTCTGCACGCTATGTCATAGCCCGCCGCACGCTCTTTTATCGGCTTTTTAAGAATTTTTGACGCATACACCACACCTATGCCGTCCGCCGTCAGAAGGTCTGCGGAATTTAAAATATCGGCAAACGAGCTGTCACGGTACGCCGCCATAATTATCTCGGAATTCGGCGTAAACACCGTATGAAGGCGATCCTCATCAAAAAAGTCCATAATCTTATCCGCCGCTTCGGAGATATTTACCATATCGACCTTTACGCCGAGAATATTAACTTTATCCATTGTTTTCTCCTTATCTCTCACTTATTGGAACGTATTCCTTTTTATGCGTAATCGACTTATATGCCGGACGTATAATTCTGTCACAGCCCATCGTTTCCTCAAGTCTGTGCGCACACCAGCCGACAATTCTCGCAACCGCAAACAACGGTGTATACATATCCTTCGGTATGCCGAGCATTTTATAAACAAATCCCGAATACATATCCACATTTGCGCACATTACCTTGTCATTGTGCTTTACTCTTGCAAAAATGCCCGGAGTAAGCTTTTCAATTTTGTTGTAAAGCTTATACTCCTTCAAAAATTCTTCATTGTTTGCCGCAAGCTTTTCGGCTTTTTTCTTAAGCAGTACGCATCGGGGGTCGCTGTAGGTATAAATTGCGTGTCCCATTCCGTAAATAAGACCTGCGCCGTCAAAAGCCTCCTTGCGGAGTATTTTCTCAAGATATGCGCTTATTTCGTCCTCGTCCTCCCAATCGTGCACAGCCGATTCTATATCGGACATCATTGCCATAACACGCTCGTTTGCACCGCCGTGCTTAGGACCTTTCAGCGAGCCGACAGCCGCCGCAATAGCACTGTATGTATCCGTTCCCGACGAGGATACGACTCTCGTTGTAAAAGCGCTGTTGTTACCGCCGCCGTGTTCTGCGTGTACCATAAGCATAATATCAAGCATTTCCGCTTCTTCACGGGTATATTTGTTATCGGGACGGAGTATATACAAAAGATTTTCCGCCGTGGAAAGCTTTACCTGCGGTGTATGCAGATACAGGCTGTTTCCGTCATGGTAATGGCTCTTTGCCTGATAGCCGTACGCCGCCATAACAGGCATACGTGCTATAAGCTCTATAGACTGCCTTAAAATATTTCCCACGCTTATCTCGTCCGGATTTGAATCATACGAATATGCAGCAAGCACCGATCTTGCCATTTTATTCATAATATTTTTCGACGGCGCTTTTAATATCATATCCTCCGCAAATCCGTCAGGGAGTTTTCTCAGGTTTCCTATAAGTCTGGTAAATGACGCAAGGGTTTTTGCCTGCGGCAGATGTCCGAACAACAGGAGATACGCTATCTCCTCAAATCCGAATCTGCCTTCCTTTTCGCAGTTTTCAACAAGGTCGTTAAGGTCGTATCCTCTGTATTTCAAATGACCCTCCATAGGATACTTTTCGCCGTCGTCCATATAATATCCGACAACCTGACCTACCGAGGTCAGACCTGCCATAACGCCTGTTCCGTCCTCGTTTCTCAGACCTCGTTTTACTCCGTATTTCTTAAACGCCTCCTTTGAAAAAGGTGCATATAATTCTTCTGCTTCCGCCTGAAATTTTCTCTCAAGCATTACACGCTCTTCTTCTGTCAGCATAACGTCACTTCCTTTCAAAGGTTTTTATAATCAGATAAGGCTCATTTGTGTATCGTCCTTTTTCAAAAATGCTCCCGCCGCCGGAATATTTTTAACCCTGTAGACCTCGGGGTTATTCAGCGTACAGTCCGCCTTTGCGCTTACACGTGTCAGAACCGCACCTTTCTTTTTAAGCGTCATAACCTGCACACCCTGTGTGCTTTTTGTTGTTTTAAGCGGTATTTTATCCGTGTTTATACACAAAACCTTATTATTATCAGACATCACAACAATGTCGATGTCATTTTCGATAAGCCTTATATCGCATATCGGCGATTTATCCGAATATGCGCCTATAAGCTTTTTCCTGTTTGTTTTCGTTTCGTACTTATTAAGCTCAACCTTTGCCATTTTTCCGTTTTCAAAAGCAAACAGCATCATTCCCGAATAATCGGTTGTTACTACAGTATACAATATTTTTTCATTTTCTTCAAGTCCCAAAATTCCCGGCAGATACTCGCCCATTGCGCTTACCTTGCAGTCGGGCATATCGTAGGTGCGCATTTTGTATACGTTGCATTGATTTGAGAAGAACAAAAGCTCCGATTTATTGGTGCTTTCTATTGTCTGCAGTATTTCATCGTCCTCCTTGAGTTTATGCTCCGTAGTTGTGGACCTTAACGAAACTGCGCTTATCTTTTTAAAATAATTCTCACGTGTGAAGAATATCGTAAGCGGATAATCTTCTATATGATCCTCCTCTTTGTATTCCTCAAGCGTTTCGCCTCTCACTATCTCCGTCTTTCTCGGCTGACCATATTTCTTGGCAATCTGCGTAAGCTGATCCGATATAAGCTTTTTAACCTTTTTATCGCTTGCAAGTATGGAGTTAAGCTCATTCAGCTCCTCCGTCAGCTTTTCTATATCCGCCGTTCTTTTTATGATATATTCCTTATTTAGATAACGCAGCTTAATATCCGCAACGTATTCCGCCTGAGCCTCGTCCAGTCCGAAGCCGTCCATCAAGTTCGGAACAACGTCCTCGTCACGCTCCGTATGGCGTATTATGGCAATAGCCTTGTCTATATCAAGCAATATTTTCTTTAAACCTGTGAGAAGATGCAGTCTTTCGCTCTTTTTCTCAATATCGTATCTGATGCCGTTTTTGATGCAGTCCATACGGAATTCTATCCAGTTTCTGAGAATTTCCTTGACTCCGAGTACCATAGGACGATTGTTTATAAGAACATTAAAGTTGCATGCAAAGCTGTCCTCAAGCGGTGTAAGCTTATACAGCTTAAGCATAAGCGCATCGGGATCGACTCCACGCTTTAAATCAAGCGTTATCTTAAATCCGTCAAGACCTATTTCGTCACGTGCGTCCGATATTTCTCTTAATTTGTTTCCCTTTATAAGCTCCATTATTTTGCCTATTATTGCTTCGGAGGTTGTTGTATAAGGAATTTCGAGAATATCTATGCAATTGTTCGCTTTATCGTACACGTATTTTGCACGCAATTTAAAGCTTCCTCGCCCCGTCTCGTATATGGCACGCATTTCATCTCTTGAATAAATAAGCTCCGCACCCATTGAAAAGTCAGGTGCAGGCATTATTTCAAGCAAATCGGCATTTTCGTCCTTCATATACGCAATAGCGGCATTGCACACCTCGCTCAGATTAAACGAGCATATATTGCTTGCCATACCTACCGCTATACCCTGATTGGGATTTACGAGAATATTCGGGAAAGCGACCGGCAAAAGTGTAGGCTCCTGCATTTCGCCATCATAGTTATCCACAAACTTGACAGTGTTCTTGTTAATATCACCGAAAAGCTCCTCGCAAATCGGTTCAAGCCTTACCTCCGTATAACGTGCGGCGGCATATGCCATATCTCTCGAATACTGCTTACCGAAGTTACCCTGCGACTCGATAAGCGGGTGTAAAAGCGCCTCGTTGCCACGCGTAAGACGCACCATTGTTTCATATATGGCGCTATCTCCGTGCGGATTTAATTTCATCGTCTGACCGACAACATTTGCGGATTTTGTAAGCTTTCCGCCCAAAAGCCCCATTTTGTACATCGTATACAAAAGCTTTCTGTGAGCCGGCTTTAATCCGTCTATTTCCGGTATGGCACGTGAAACTATAACGCTCATCGCATACGGCATATAGTTTTTTTCAAGTGTTTCGGTTATCGGCTGCTCCTCAATCGGAGCTGATATTATAACCGGTTCTTCTTTTTTCTTCTTAGCCATAAATTACTCCTTATGATAAATCAAGCATTTCCATATAAAGTCCGCCGTTGTTTGCGATGTAATCTTTTCTGCTTGCGAGATTATCGCCCAAAAGCACATCGAACATCTGCGCCGTTCTCTCCATACTCTCCGGCGTAACACGGATAAGCCGTCTTGTGGACGGGTGCATTGTGGTCAGACTCATCATTTCGGGCTGATTTTCGCCAAGTCCCTTTGAGCGCTTTATATCGTAATCGTCACTGCTCTTTTTAAGTCCGTCCCCGTTAAGCTTTGCGACTATTTCGTCCTTTTCCGCATCGGTGTAGGCAAAATGCTTTTCTCCCCTGCGTTTTGTCTTTGTAACGGTTATCTCGTAAAGCGGAGACTCTGCAATGTACACCAAACCCTCCTCTATAAGCGTCGGGGTAAGTCTGTAGAGCATTGTAAGTATCAGCGTACGTATCTGGTATCCGTCAACATCGGCATCGGTACAGATTATTATTTTGCTCCATCTGAGATTATCAAGACTGAAGCTGTCCAGTCCCTTATTGTGCTTTGATTTTATCTCAACGCCGCAGCCGAGAACTTTCATCAAATCCACTATGACATCGCTTTTGAATATTTTCGGATAATCAGCTTTTAAGCAGTTTAATATTTTTCCACGTATCGGCATAATCGCTTGGAAGCTTGCGTCACGTGCAAGCTTGCACGAACCGAGCGCCGAATCACCCTCCACTATATACAATTCACGGCGTGACACGTCCTTTGTACGGCAGTCGACAAATTTCTCGACTCTGTTGGTTACGTCCATAGAGCCTGTAAGCTTCTTTTTAATGTCAATTCGTGCTTTTTCCGCATTTTCACGGCTTCTTTTATTAACAAGCACCTGGTTTGCAATCTTTTCCGCGTCCGCTTTGTTTTCGATTAAATATACCTCAAGCTGATGACGCAGAAATTCCGTCATTGCCTCCTGTATAAACTTGTTGTTTATAGCTTTTTTCGTCTGGTTTTCATAGCTTGTCTGCGTTGAGAACGAATTTATAACAAGAGCAAGGCAATCCGCAACGTCATTGAAATTTATTTTGCTTTCATTTTTGTTATATTTGCCGTTTCCTTTCAGATACTGATCTATTGCGTACACAAACGCATTTTTAACGGCTTTGTCGGGCGATCCGCCGTGTTCGAGCCAGCTTGAATTGTGATAATACTCCAAAAGATTTACCTTGTTTGAAAAGCAGAACGCAACCTGCATTTTCATTTTGTAATCGTCTTTATCCTCACGGTCTCTGCCCGTGCGCTCACATTCCCAATCCTCAACGGTGGTAAACGCACTCTCTCCCACCGCCTCTTTTACGTAATCGACTATTCCGTTTTCGTAATAATACTCGAACATTTCAAGTCCGTTGTCGGTTTCGTTGTACAGGACGAATTTCAGTCCCGCATTTACCATAGCCTGTTTGTTCAGCGTATCCTGAAAAAATTCGAGCGGTATATTTATATCGGTGAAAACCTCCATATCAGGCTTCCATCTCTGCGTTGTACCCGTCTGCACGCTCCGTGTAGGCTCTTTTTCAAGCTTTCCCACAGGCTCGCCCTTTTCAAATCTTAATGTATATTTTGTTTTATCCCTTACAACCGTAACGTCCATATATTCCGACGAATACTGCGTTGCGCACGCACCGAGTCCATTAAGACCCAGGCTGTATTCGTACATACCGCCGTTATTGTTGTCATATTTTCCGCCTGCGTACAGCTCGCAGAACACCAGTTCCCAGTTATAGCGTTTTTCCTTTTCGTTATAATCAAGCGGTATGCCTCGACCGTGATCCTTTACTTCTATCGAATGATCCTTATATCTTGTTATCTCTATCAGATTTCCGTAACCCTCACGTGCTTCGTCTATTGAGTTTGAGAGTATTTCAAAAAAAGAATGCTCGCATCCTTCGAGTCCGTCCGAGCCGAAAATTACCGCCGGACGCTTTCTTACCCTGTCCGCTCCCTTGAGCGAAACTATAGAGCCGTTTCCGTAATCCTGTTTCTTCTTAGGCATAAGCTTTTCCTTTCCCCTTTTTAATATATACCTATATATTGTATCATACAAACCTTTGTTTGTCAAATCACATACTATTCATTTATATTAAATCCTTGTTACAAAGTGGTTAATTTTTACGTATGAATTCTTCCAAAATTTTAACACTATTTTTTCTTAATTCCTATTGTCTTGCGTATGAAAATGTGTTAAAATAATAGTATAATTATTTTATCTTACGAGGAGCATATTATGAACGCCGCATATATATATTTACAACTGTACCGGCTGTTTGACAACAGCACTCCGATTAAAGCCGACTGCGGCAAGCTCTGCAACAGTCTTTGCTGTGACGGCGATGACTGCGGTATGTATCTTTTTCCCGGCGAAATTGAGGTGTATAAGCTTTTATCGCCTGCCTGGGCAAAAATCGAAAAGTCGGATTTTTTCTATGATTTTGACGGCAAGCAGTACAATGTTCCGCTGCTGATGTGCGACGGAAACTGCAGCAGGTTTGAGCGTCCGCTCGCCTGTCGTATCTTTCCATTGACGCCTTACATAAAAAACGGCAAGCTTGAAATAATTGTCGATCCGAGAGCAAAACGCCTGTGTCCGCTTGCAAACGGACTTCTTCCCGAGGACTTTGACCGTGATTTTACCGATAACGTAAAAAAGGCATTCGTTCTTCTTATGAAAAACAGGCATATAAGACAATATATGAAAGAATACAGTTTATATCTTGACGATTTTCTTAAATTTTATAACTAAAATATTTTTGGGGGTAGAAAAATGGAGGAAGAAAAGAACACATCTGCCGGAATACCCGGCGAAAGCGAGGAGAACACACCTGCGGCGGATGACGCTTCGGACTACTACAGCGGTGACGACACAGACGGTGACGATTTTGGGGACGATACCGCCGAACAGCCAACCGAAGAAGTACCCGACGAGCCGAAACGCAAACGTGAACGCAAGAAAATCGGCAAAAAAACGCTGAAAATGGTGAGAAACACCGCAATTGCGGTATGTTCCTTCGTATTGGCGGTAATTATTATACTTTTTATTGCGGCATCTGCGCTTAATCCTGACAATAAGGTTGCAAGAAATATATGGATAGGCGATGTATATGTCGGCGGAAAAACATATACCGAAACGCTTTCCGCAATAGAAAATTCCGATCTTATGCAAAATCAGCAGATAATGCTCAAATGCGGCGATGATTATTACGGTTTCAGCGGCAGTGACGTTGAGGCATATATCAATCCCGAGGAAACCGCAAAGATTGCGTTTAACTACGGTAAATCGGGACATTTCTTCAAAGACGGATTTGACGGAATACGTGTATTGTTTGCAAAGCTGACGCTTTCACCGGCAGCGGACCTCAACACCGATTTGCTCTCACAGCTACTCACGAGATTCGGAAAGGATATATACGGCGAGCTTAAACAGCACTCCGTAGAATTTAACGATACCTCGGCAATTGTAACGCCCGGCACATCAGGCTTTGACGGCGATGTTTCAACAGCGCTTGAGGAGGTCGAAAAAGCATTCAAGAGCGCCGCATACAATCCCATTAAGGTAACGTTAAAATCAGCTGCACCTGACGATTTTACAATAGAAACCTTTGACCACGTATGCTACAAAGATCCCGTTGACGCACATTTTGAGGTTGCAAACAACGAGGTAAATATAATTCCCGAAGAAAACGGAAGATACCTTAACAAGGACGAAGCAAAAACGTACCTCTCAAAAATCAAAGAGGGCGGCGAAAAGGTGAGTATTCCGATATATCTTTCCTACCCGACCGTGACTGCGGAAATGCTTAAAGGCAAACTTTTCAACGCCACGCTCGCCTCATATTCGACAAATTACGGTTCGTCCACCGCAAACCGCGCGGCAAATGTCGCTCGTGCGGCAAAGCTTATAAACGGTACTGTTTTAAACGTCGGAGAGGTGTTCTCGTTTAACGGCGTTGTCGGTCCGAGAACGAAAGAGAACGGCTTTTATCCCGCAACGGAATACGTGAACGGAAAAAGCGTGGAGGGCATAGGCGGCGGCACGTGCCAGGTAAGCACAACGCTTTATTCCGCCGTTCTGTACGCTGATCTGAACATTGTTTCACGTATAAACCATATGATGACCATAGGCTACGCTCCGCTCGGTCAGGACGCAACGGTTGCATACAACAGTGTTGATTTTAAATTTAAAAACTCAACGGATTATCCTATAAAAATTCAGGCAACCGCAAACGGCTCTACACTCACCGTTTCAATAGTCGGAACAGCATGGGAGCCGGCACGTGAGGTAAAGCTTTCGCACAGCACCTCAAAATCGGGCGAAAACACGATTGTAGACTCGATAAGATACGTTTACTCAAACGGTCAGCTTATCTCCACCGACAAGCTCGGCAGAAGCGTATATCAACCGCACAAGTCCAACACCGAAAGCGAACAGCCGGCAAGAAGCACCTCAACAGGCACGTCCCGTGCAAGTGCAACCCCCGCCCCCGTACAGCAAGAGGAAAGCAAGCCCGCATCATCTGATACCGCGTCCGAGGAAACAGACAGCGGAAGTACGTCGAAAAACCTTGAAGAAGAAGAATAATAAAAAACACCGCCGCATCTGCCCTTTAAAAAGGCAATGCGGCGCTTTCTTTTTTTGTAAAGCTTTTGTAATCTTATTTTAACCCAACTGATATAACTCATTCTATATATAGTTATTATGCCGTTTTCAAGGTTTTTGATACACTATATCTTGTGTTTGCCATATTGACAGTCGCCTGTTTCGGTGATATAATGACGTCAGTTGCAATATTTCGGATTTATAAAAAAAAGGAGAGAAAAGAATTATGTACAGGGTTATCAAGCGTGACGGTCAGATTACCGATTTTGATTTGTACAAAATCAGCGCCGCCATCACAAGGGCTTTTGATTCACAGGATAAGCAATATAATACCAACATTATAGACCTTCTTGCCCTCAAGGTCACATCGGATTATGCGGACAAAATTAAAGACGAGCTTATATCGGTAGAGGATATTCAGGACAGCGTCGAGGACGTGCTTGTACAGGCAGGCTATGCGGACGTTGCCAAGGCATACATTCTCTACAGAAAACAGCGTGAGAAAATAAGAAATATGAAGTCGACAATTCTTGACTACAAAGAGCTTGTCGACAGTTACGTTCACTTAAAGGACTGGCGCGTAAAGGAAAATTCGACCGTAACATATTCTGTAGGAGGACTTATCCTTTCAAATTCGGGTGCTATTACGGCAAATTACTGGCTCAGCGAAATATATGACGAAGAAATTTCACGTGCGCACAAAAATGCCGACATACACATTCACGACCTTTCAATGCTCACAGGCTACTGTGCCGGCTGGTCGCTGAAACAGCTTATCAAAGAGGGATTTGGCGGTATCAGAGGAAAAATAACCTCCTCGCCCGCAAAGCACCTTTCCGTACTGTGCAATCAAATGGTAAACTTTTTGGGAATTATGCAGAACGAATGGGCAGGCGCACAGGCGTTTTCGTCATTCGATACGTACCTTGCACCGTTTGTTAAGGTGGACAATCTCGACTACATTCAGACAAAGCGCTGTATCGAATCGTTTATTTACGGCGTAAATACTCCGAGCAGATGGGGTTCGCAGGCACCGTTTTCAAACATTACGCTCGACTGGACAGTCCCCGATGACCTTGCGGAACTGCCGTGTATAGTCGGCGGCAAGGAAATGGATTTCTGCTACAAGGACTGCAAAAAGGAAATGGATATGATAAACAAGGCGTTTATCGAGATTATGATAGAGGGCGACGCCAACGGCAGAGGTTTCCAATACCCGATACCGACATACTCCATTACACGTGACTTTGACTGGTCGGACACGGAAAACAATCGTCTTTTGTTTGAAATGACTTCAAAATACGGTACTCCCTACTTCTCAAACTACATCAATTCGGATATGCAGCCGAGCGACGTAAGAAGTATGTGCTGCCGTTTAAGACTCGATTTGAGAGAATTGAGAAAGAAAACGGGCGGATTTTTCGGCAGCGGCGAAAGCACCGGTAGTGTGGGCGTTGTTACGATAAATCTTCCGAGAATTGCGTACACTTCGGAAAACGAGCAAGAATTTTTCGCACAGCTTGACCATATGATGGACATTGCGGCACGTTCTTTGAAAATAAAGCGTACAATTATCACAAAACTGCTTGACGAGGGATTATATCCGTACACAAAGAGATATTTGGGAACGTTTGCAAACCATTTCTCAACAATTGGGCTTATAGGTATGAACGAGGTCGGACTTAACGCAAAATGGCTTCGTGCCGATCTTACTCACAAGGAAACACAGGATTTTGCCGTTAAAGTGCTTACGCATATGAGAGAGCGCCTTTCCGACTATCAGGAGGAGTACGGCGATTTGTACAATCTTGAAGCAACTCCGGCAGAGTCCACAACCTACCGTCTTGCAAAGCATGACGTTGAGAAATATCCCGACATAATCACAGCTGCAAAACCGGGAGATACTCCGTATTACACAAACAGTTCGCATCTGCCCGTAGGCTTTACCTCGGACATTTTCGATGCGCTCGATATTCAGGACGAATTGCAGACGCTTTACACCTCGGGTACGGTTTTCCATGCGTTTCTCGGTGAAAAAATGCCGTCATGGCAGTCTGCGGCGGCGCTTGTTAAAAAGATTGCGGAAAATTACAAGCTCCCCTACTACACCCTGTCGCCGACATATTCGGTATGCCGCAACCACGGATACCTTGCAGGCGAGATTTACACCTGTCCGCACTGCGGTGAGAAAACGGAAGTTTACAGCCGTATAACGGGATATTACCGACCGGTTCAGAACTGGAACGACGGTAAGGCACAGGAATTTAAGGACAGACAGCTTTACGATATAGAACATTCGGTGCTGAAAAAATCATCGAATTTACCGACATACAGCGAGTGTGAAACCGTTTCGGACAAAGACGAGGTACTTCTTTTTACAACCAAAACCTGTCCGAACTGCAAGATAGCAAAAAATATGCTTGACAGCTCACATATAAACTACACCGTAATAGACGCCGAGGAAAATTCAGATCTTACGGCGGAATACGGAATACAGCAGGCTCCCACGCTTGTTGTGGCAAAGGACGGAGCGGTTGAAAAGTATATAAACGCTTCAAACATCAAGAAATACGCAAAGGATTATACAAATGTATGATATTATAATTATAGGCGGCGGCTGTGCAGGACTCACAGCCGCCGTATACTCTGCACGAGCCGGCAAATCGGTGCTTGTTATAGAGGGTGAAACTTTTGGCGGTCAGATAACCGCCGCACCGAAAATTGAAAATTATCCTGCTATAGGCTCGATAAGCGGTATGGAATTTGCCGACAGCCTGTTTTCACAGGCGGAGCATGCCAGAGCACAGTTTGAATTCAGCACCGTTACCGAAATAACGGACGGAGAGATAAAAATCGTAAAAACAGAGGACGGCGAATTTTCGGCACGCTCCGTTATAATTGCGTCGGGTTCAAAGCACCGCAAACTTGAAATTGAGGGTGAGGAACGCTTTGCAGGTCACGGTGTATCCTACTGTGCCGTATGCGACGGTGCGTTCTTCAAAGGCAAAACCGCTGTTGTTGCCGGAGGAGGAAATACAGCATTTTCCGATGCGCTGTACCTTTCGGCTATATGCGAAAAAGTATATCTCATACACCGCCGCAGTACATTCAGAGCGGATAATGTTTTGATTGAGCGTGCGAGAAACTGCAATAACATTGAAATAATAACCGACACGGTAATAAAACAGCTTATCGGCAATGACAGCTTAACGGGAATTATTACCGAAAGCAACAGCATGCAAAGTGAGATAAAAACAGATGCGCTTTTTGCCGCCATCGGCAGAATACCCGAAAATGAAATTTTTAAAAATATTGTCGAGCTTGACTCGGACGGATATATAATAGCCGGCGAGGACTGCCGCACGTCTGCCAAAGGAATATTTGCCGCAGGCGACTGCCGCAGGAAGTCGGTGCGGCAGCTTACCACAGCTGCCGCAGACGGCGCCTGTGCCGCCTCAGCGGCATGCGCGGAGGTGTGATATGGATTTATCACACTGCACGTTATGCCCTCGTTTATGCGGCGCAGACCGCATAAACGGCGAATTGGGATATTGCCGTTCTTCGGCAAAGATAAAAATCGCACGTTCCGCACTGCATTTCTGGGAGGAGCCGTGCATATCTGGAGAACACGGTTCGGGAACCGTCTTCTTTTCTCACTGTACGCTCAAATGCGTATTCTGCCAGAATTACAATATAAGCACCGAAAACAAAGGGAAAATCATTTCGGTATCGGAGCTTGCGGATTGTTTTCTCGACCTTCAGACACAAGGCGCAAACAATATAAATCTCGTCACGCCCACGCATTATGTACCGCTTATAATACAAGCGCTTGACATCGCAAAAGCAAACGGGCTTACTCTCCCGATACTATACAACACAAGCGGTTATGAAAATCCCGAAACTATTAAATCGCTTGACGGTTACATAGACATATATATGCCCGATATGAAGTATTTTGATAACAAATACGCCGTTAAGTATTCAAATGCGCCCGATTATTTCAATATTGCAAAATCGGCAATACGTGAAATGTACAATCAGGTCGGCAAGCCTGTATTTGACGAAAATGGGATTATGCAAAAAGGTATGATTATACGGCATCTGATGCTTCCTGGGCTGTTATTTGACACGAAAAAGATTATAGATTATATTTACCGTGAATATAAGAATAACGTGTATGTAAGCCTTATGAGCCAGTACACACCGCTTGAACACGTGAAAAGATTTCCCGAGCTTAATAAAAAGCTTAACCCAAAGCATTACAATGCAATGATAAACTATTGCACCGATCTCGGTATGGAAAATGTCTATATCCAGGACGGCGAGGCGGCAAGCGAAAGCTTTATTCCGCCGTTTGAAGAATAAAAAATAACGGCTGTAAAAATATTTTACAGCCGTTATTTTTTTCTGAAAAAGCCGCTTTACAGCGGCTTTTTAAATTACTTCTTTTTAAAGAAATCGGGTACATCAATATCGCTTGCTCTTGATCTGAGCTTTCTCTGGAAAATTGCACTGTCATCAAGATCGGATACCGACGAAGTCAGTCCCGAGGGAGTTCTTCTTCCCTGCTGTGCAAATTTCGGAGTAATCTTTCTTATTGCCTCCGCATCTGCATCTTTCTTACCGCCGTCAAGACCTGTTGCGATAAGAGTTACCTTTATCTCGTCCTTAAGGTTTTCGTCCATAGCAGTACCTACAATAATATTAGCTTCTTCCGAAACCATATCACGCACAATACCCGAAACTTCGCCCATATCAACAAGCGAGAACTCGCTTCCGCCTGTGATATTAAGAAGCACACTTTCTGCGCCTGTAATATTTGTTTCAAGCAACGGACTCTCGATTGCCGCATGAACAGCGTCCTGAGCGGCATTTTCGCCTTTTCCGATACCGATACCCATATGTGCAACGCCGCTGTCCTTCATAATTGTGCGAACGTCCGCAAAGTCGCAGTTCATTATTCCCTGCTGTGTAATAACCTCTATAATCCCCTGAACGCCCTGGCGAAGAACATCGTCAGCAAGCTTAAAGGAATCCTTAATGGTTACTTTCTTATCTGCTATCTTTAACAGCAAATCGTTCGGAATGGTAACGATAGCGTCAACCTTTTCGGCAAGCTGTTTTATACCTTCCTCGGCGTTTCTCATTCTCTGAGGTCCTTCAAAGAAGAACGGCTTTGTTACTACCGCAACGGTAAGTACACCCATCGACTTTGCCGCTTCGGCAATTATCGGAGCTGCACCCGTACCCGTACCGCCGCCCATACCGGCTGTTACAAATACCATTTCCGTATCCTTTACAAGATTTTTTATTTCGTCCTTTGTTTCCTCAGCCGCCTGTCTGCCAATTTCCGGCTTTGCACCTGCACCGAGTCCGCCCGTAAGCTTTCCTCCGATCTGAAGAACCGTCGGAGCTTTAACTGCTGAAAGCTGCTGTGCATCTGTATTGATGCAGATAAACTCCGCTTTTGTAACACCGGCTTCAATCATTCGGTCAACAGCATTGTTACCGCCGCCGCCGACGCCGATTACTTTAATTCTCGCACCTTCCATTGAATTGTTTTCTTCCATATCTATAGGCATTGCGCTCATTTATATATCCTCCTTTGTGGTCTTTATCCCGCACCGGGATATTCCTCACACATATATATTTATTTTACTATGTTTTGTCAACTTATTCAATAGTTTTTTTTAACTAATTTGAAAAAAGTTGCATAAAAAATATCAATTATTTTATATCTTTTTGTGCTTTTTGTACTTTTGGCACATATCGGACAAGATATTTTAAGATGTTTTGTATATTTTTGTACTTTTTACTGTACCAGTGTCGCACGCCCCGCGATTGACAAATCAAGAGTTCCGCGCGCGTCGGGAGCAATATTGTTGCTCTTTACCGTTTCCTTGAACAGATTAAGCTTTCGCTCAAGCGAATTTGATGAGCCGCACTCCACATTTATTCTGTCCTGGTATCTGAACTCTATATCGGTTATGCTTGAAATATCAAGGTAATTTATGTCCTGAATCATTTCAAGTCTTTCCATTGACGAAAGAAACGTCTTTAATGCGTCCGTTTTTTCGTCGCTGTCCGTCTTAAAGGTTTCGCCCTTTTGATAGCTGTCGGTATTCACTCCCGAAATCTGCGGAATATTGTCTACATCTATATTGTTGCTGTCGCTTATTACCTTAAGCTCGGAATTTAGCACGACGTTAAATCCGTTTATACCCACATAGCCGGCAGGTCTGCATTCTTTTATAACCACCTTAACCGACGGCGGAAACAGTCTTTTCGACACCGAAACGTCCTCTATATACGCTATATTCTTCAAGCGCTTGACAATCGTATTGCCGCTCGTTTTGAAAAGATTTTCTCCCACAAGATTTCCTATCTGGGCGTCCATTTCCTCAGCAGTCACGACCTGATTTCCCGAAACGGCTATCTCTCTTATATTGAACAGCGGAGTCATAAACAGCAATATTACCATAAATATAACGGCGCTTGCAAATATCATAAGCGCACGTATACGCTGTATTTTGAGTTTTTGCTGTTTTTGCTGTTGTTTGTACCGCTTTTTTCGTTCCGCTTCGGAAACAAGCTTTACGCTCGGTTCTGCCGTTTCCCTTTTTACGGGTTTCATTGAGGTACGCCTGTCAAAAGCCTCCCAGTCGTACTCGTTCATCACTTTTCTTCCCGATGTTTTTTCAGAACGGGGTCTGTTATTCTTTTTGTCCATATTATCCCTCCGTACTGCCTAACACTGCACACGTTTTATTTTTGCATTACAGCTTTGAAGATATTTTTCTATGCTCTCATAACCTCTGTCAATATACTCCACGCCGCTTATTTCGCTTACTCCGTCCGCCGCCAGCGCCGCAACCGCAAGTGCCGCTCCGCCCCTTAATTCGCGTGCCACCATATTTGCCGCAGACAGCTTTTTTACTCCTCTTACAACGGCGCTCCTGCCTTCTACACGTATATCCGCACCCATTCTGACAAGTTCGTCGACGTGCTGAAAACGATTTTCAAAGATATTTTCCACAAACACACTCGTACCCGACGCAAGAGATGCAAGCGCCATAAACGGCGACTGAATATCCGTAGGAAATCCCGGATACGGCATGGTTCTAAGCATATGCACGCTCTTAAGTCTGCCACGGCTTTTCAGATGTATTGTCTTAACGCCGATTGTAAGCTTTGCGCCCATCTCGTCAAGAACATGGAGCATTGCGCCCATATCGGACGGCTCGGCGTCCGTCAGAAAAATCTCGCCGCCCGTTGCCGCCGCAGCGGCAAGGTATGTAGCCGCAACTATTCTGTCTGGCATTACGGTATATTCCGCACCGTGCAGTTTTTCCACGCCGTCTATCTGTATACAGCTTGTTCCCGCTCCGCTGACCCTTGCTCCGCACATATTAAGAAAATTTGCCAAATCTATTATTTCCGGCTCTCTTGCCGCATTTGAAATAATTGTCGTTCCGTCAATGCAAACGGCGGCAAGCATAATATTTTCCGTTGCGCCCACACTGGGGAAATCAAGATGTATATCCGCACCGCACATTTTATCGGCGCTGCACTTTATGTATCCATGCTCCTCATCTATTTTCACGCCCAGCTCACGCAGAGCCTTAAGATGCAAATCAATCGGTCTCAAACCTATCGGGCAGCCGCCCGGCATACTGACAGCCGCTTCTTTGCACCTTGTTATTATTGCCCCGAGAAATATTATGGACGAGCGCATTGCACGCATCAAATCCTCGCATATTTCACAGGAACACAAACCGTTCGGGTTCACCGTTACGGTGTTTCCCTCACGCCTTACCCGACAGCCCAGCCGTTCAAGCACCATATCGGTCTTATCTACGTCTCTGAGTCTGGGGCAGTTTTTTATCACGCATTCCCCGTCCGCAATCACCGTTGCCGCCAAAATCGGCAGTACGGCGTTTTTGGCGCCCTGAACACGTATCTCACCCAACAGCGGAATACCGCCGTCTATGACAAGTTTATTCACCTAAAACACCTCACATTATACGCATATTTCTTATGGTATAATATGGATTTAGCTGTGTTTTGGTTACATTACAACAATTATATCACATACCTTTGCTTATTGAAACAGATTTTCACAAATATAATATGAGTTTAACACACCCGTAACAAATCCTAAATTCTTCTTGAAAGCTTTTCAACATTTTCCTTGCGGAACTCCTCAAATCTATCCTCCTCGATTGCCTTGCGTATGCGTGCGGCAAGCTCGTTGTAGAAGTACAGATTATGCATTACGCACAATCTCATTCCGAGCATTTCCTTTGCTTTAAACAAGTGCCTTATATACGCTCTTGAGAAGTTTCTGCACGCAGGGCAGCCGCATTCTTCGTCAATCGGGCGGTCGTCAAGCTCGTATTTTTCGTTTAACAAATTCATTGTTCCGTTTCGGGTAAACATAAACGCATGACGTGCGTTTCGTGACGGCATTACGCAGTCAAAGAAATCTATTCCACGCGCTACGCCCTCGATTATATTAGCCGGTGTTCCCACGCCCATAAGATACCTCGGTTTATCGTACGGTGCATACGGAAGCACTTCGTCAAGTATGTGATACATTACCTCCGTACTTTCACCCACAGCAAGTCCGCCTATCGCATATCCGGGAAGATCCAGCTCCGCAATCTGCTTCATATGCTCTATTCTTAAATCATCATATGTTCCGCCCTGATTTATTCCGAACAGCATCTGTTCCTTGTTTATCGTATCATCGAGCGAATTTAACCGCTTCATCTCAGCCTTACAGCGCACAAGCCATCTGTATGTTCTGTCCGCCGACTGCTTTACATATTCATACGGTGCAGGGTTTTTAACGCACTCATCGAACGCCATTGCGATAGTAGAGCCTAAATTAGACTGTATCTGCATACTTTCCTCGGGACCCATAAAAATCTTCCGTCCGTCAATATGAGAGCTGAAATGTACGCCCTCCTCCGTTATTTTCCGCAAATCCGCAAGCGAAAATACCTGAAAGCCGCCGCTGTCGGTCAGTATCGGTCTGTCCCAGTTCATAAACTTATGCAGACCGCCGAGTTTTTTTACAACCTTATCCCCCGGACGCAGATGCAGATGATATGTGTTGCACAGCTCCACCTGACAGCCCAATTCCTTTAAATCAAGTGACGATACCGCTCCCTTAATAGCGGCAATAGTTCCCACATTCTGGAACACAGGCGTCTGCACAACGCCGTGTACCGTGTGGAACTCGCCCCGTCTTGCATTTCCGTTTGTATGTAATACCTTAAACATATATCAATTCTCCGTTTCTTATAAATGTTATAACACCCTACTCGTCCAAATTCAAGATTTCCGCCGCAATTTCGACGCAATCCTCCACACAGCCGATGCACGGGCGTTTTTTACCGTTATTGCCGTCACTGTCAAGTCCCAAAAGCTCACCGCAGACTATAGTGCCGTTTTTATCTTCAAACCGTTTTGCCATTTCACGAATGGTTTCATATATTTTTGTACGCGTTTCAATATCTTTCGGCTCGCCTTTGCTGTATTTAAGACCTGCCAGCATAAACATTCCCGACACCGCACCGCACGTCAGCCGCATTTTGCCCATACCGCCGCCGAAGCCCTCCGCCGCGCGTATTATCTCCGTGCCGAATATGTCGCTGTACGCTCCGACCACCGCCTCGGCGCAGTTATATCCCGACATAAAAAGTTTCCTCGCCTTTTCCGCTCTGTTCATTATTTTCTCTCCCTTTATCGAATTTTACCAAAAAAACACTTAAAAAAATGTGTATTCTTCTCTTGATTTTCTTTTTTAAATATTATATAATCATATAATAACATATTAATGTAGAATTTTCAATAATAATGCGGTTAAGAGGTAGTTTTTTATGAATAAAAGAAGAAAAATCTTCTCAGGTTACTCGATTTTCTGCATATGCTGGTCAATACTTTCGATTTTGCTTTCGGTATTTTCAGTATGTGTCAGATTATTCGGCGATCAAAATTTCAACAGAGTTTCAAGTATATCCATACTTCCGGGTATAAACGCCGGAACGTTTATAATTGCGAGCAGTATATATTTTCTCATTGTGGCAATTCTGACACGCAGAGAAAATAAAGTAAACGGAAATATGGTGTTCTCCTCCATACTTGCGGCAATACTATTCATATGCCAGTCGCTTGTGGTTGTTTTTATGTATTCCATACATAAGATTAATCTGAGAATTTACATACAGGCAATTATAGCAATTCCGTTTCTTATTCTTCCGCTGTACATTATGATGACCGCACTGCCCCAGGCACGGCGTTCGGTAAACACCGCAAAAGGCAAGCGTTCATTCTTCACAAGCCTTGATAAGATTACAAAGAAAAAAGATATATCCAGAATGTTCAAACCCAAAGGGTCAAGACGACACAGATAATACCAAGAGCCGCTTTTAAGAGCGGCTCTTATTTTATTCTTTTTGCCACCACCACAAATCTTTCGTTTTTCTTATTGTACGAACACGTGGACAGCGTCAGCAATTTATCTCCGTAAACCGCCGTTTCGTCTATCGAATGTACCGAAAGCATTTTTGCTGCCGATACATAATTTTCAAAATCGTCCTCCGATGCGGCATCAACAAAATTATAATACTTAAACTCGTTTTTTGCTCCTACCTGCGTTTTAAAAACAGATATTACCGCGTATTCTTCTTTCTCATAAAGCGTATTAAACTTCACGGTTTTATGCTCATTCAAAAACTTTTCATCCGAATATTTCAAAAGGTCCGCAAACATTGTACCGTTTTTCATATTATGAGCATATATTATCAGATTATCGCTCGGCTTTGCCAGACTACACTCCTTATCCATAAACGGAATACCGCCCTCATTATATTCACGGTCAAAATTCCTGTGCAGATAATAATCGTTGTCGGTATTTTTATACATAACGGGATAATCTATATTTGTGCCGCCTATCTTTATCCAGCCGACCATATCCTCATTCTTTTTATAAAGCTCGTAATATTCCGACAGCATACCGTTTTCGGTATACTTTTCATCATCGGAGGTGTCGACGTATTCCTGTACCGACGATAAATCGCTTTTTAAATGATAATCCTTATAAAAATATATTCCCATATATACGCAGCAGCATATGAAAATCAAAAGGGAAAGGATCTGCACAAATATTTTCATTTTTCGCATTGCAGCACCCCTTCCCCGGAATTCTTAATATTTAGTTTTTCTTTCTCTTTGAATATTCAATATATGCGAATATTCCCAAAGCCGTTATCGCTAATGCGGATACTGCCGCAATAGGAGCGGCATCGCCCGTTTTCGGGTTTGTTTTGTTGTTTTTCGCATTTGCCGGCGCCGCAGTTCCTCTCGGTGCGGCTGTTGCCGATGATTTCTGATCATACGGCTTTAAGCTGATATGATCGTAAATTTCCACCTTATCGCCGTCCGCAAGAGTCAGCACATAGCTTGCCACAGCTCCCGCAGGTGCCTCCGATTTGCAGTCCGTAAGCACAATATCTGTCTTTGCGGCGTCTTTGCTGTCATACACCTTAACTGCGCCGTTTCCCGTCAATATGTACTTGCCGGGCATTATATCCTTGTCCTTGCCGACATATTTTATACCTTTCATTTCCTGCTCGGGTACAACAGTTGCCGACGGTGTTGCCGACGGAGCAACCGTTGCCGCTGCAGTCGGGGTCGGAGTAGGCTCTGCTTTCTGCTCCGCCGTTGCTTTTATAACCCATTCCGTGTTCTCTTTAGCAAGATTTATATCACGTTCCGATACATTATCGGCAACGGAGATTTTAAGCTTATATGTTTTTTCTTCGAGTGATGACTCTGTGTTCAGTTTTCCCAAACTGATATTCTTTATGTATTTTCCGGCATTATCCGTCTCTATATCGTCCGTTCCGGCATCAATTTTCGATATTACCGCTCCGTCCTCGCCCGTAATTTCAATATCATACGTTCCGACAACGGATTTTTCTTTCCCGTCCGCATTTTCTGTACCGTCAACCATAGTAAGAACAAAGTCTACCGCACTTCCGTCTGCGCTTGCGCTCGTTACTTTCAGTTCCTGAACCGTTTCGCGGTTCCTTACGGTTATATCCGAAAGCTTATTGAAAAGCTCGCTTATATTCTTGGTTGTTTCCGCTTTTGAGCCTGCGGTGTATTTGTACGAAAGCGACTTGGAGTCATTTGCAACCTGCACGGTTGAAGTATTATCCGCAAATGCGCCGGACGCTCCGACAAGCATACTCGCCGCCGTTATAATACTTATTAATAATTTCTTCATTTATCTGCGCTCTCCTTTACATCATTGCATAAATATACAAGTATTATTATAGCACCGAATTTTATATTTGTCACTACTTTTTTTTAAAAAAATTTTGCTTTTTTGCGTCTTTTATGGTAAAATTAATCTGTATGTAACACAATTTTAACAAAAGGAGACTTTTAACGTGAAACTGAAATATGAAAAGCTTTCTTCCCAAACCGAAGCTTTAATATCCGAAAAATCCCCCGGCAGAGTACAGCCGAAATACAGTGCGCTGCGGCGTGACGAAAATTCAGACAGGCATACCGTTCTGCGCCCCGCATACTTACGGGATACCGAAAAAATAATGAACTCTCTTTATTACAACAGATATGCCGACAAAACACAGGTATTTTCTTTTTACAAAAACGACGATATTTCAAGGCGTTCGTATCATGTACAGCTTGTATCGAGAATAGCACGCACAATTGGCGGTCTTTTGGGACTTGACCTCGATTTGATCGAAGCCATTGCGCTCGGTCACGATATAGGTCACACGCCGTTCGGACATACGGGTGAGCGTTTTCTGAACAAAATTTATCACGAGCGCACGGGCAGATATTTCAATCACAATGTACACAGTGTGCGTGTTCTTGACAAAATACTGCACCTTAATCTTACCTTGCAGACCCTTGACGGAATATTGTGCCACAACGGCGAGCTGGAACTTGACGAGTACAAACCGTCACAGCTTAATTCTTTTGATGAGTTTGACAAAAAGGTCGAGGCGTGCTACATTGATGAAAGCGCTATAGGCACGCTTATTCCATCCACGCTTGAGGCGTGCGTGGTGCGCATATGTGACATTATCGCTTACATAGGAAAAGACAGACAGGACGCCGTAAAAACTCACATAATTGAAAACGAATACATTTTTGAGGACAGCATTATAGGGCGTCACAATGCACCTATGATAAACAACCTTATTGTGAACATAGTTGAAAACAGTTTTGGCAAAGACTATCTCAAGCTTGACAAGGAGCATTTTGAGTCGCTCCGCCGAACGAAAAAGGATAACTTCAAATATATTTACAACAATGATGAGCAGAACGAAAAGTACGACAATATCATACGCCCAATATTTGAAAGGCTGTATGAAGTGCTTATAAATCAGCTTAAATCCGGCGACAAAAACGCAATTATATTCCGCCACCATATTGATTACATCAATGAAAGCACACGCTACAAAACACGTGAGAATTACTTTGAAGCAAACACCTTTGACGATATTGTAACCGACTTTATAGCCAGTATGACGGACGATTATATTATAGATTTGTACCGTTATCTTATAGATGAAAACTTTGACATCGGCTACATATCATATTTTGAACATTAAAAAAAGTCCGTAAAGGACTTTTTTTAATTTAACTCAATATAATACGGGCAAATATCCTCATATTCCCCGTTTTTCAGTCTGAAGCCGTTCGGAATAGTTCCGAGTTGTTTAAAGCCTATACGCTCGTACAAATGTCTTGCGTGGACATTTGTTGCCACAACGGCATTAAACTGCAAAACACCGAAGCCTATTTCCTTTGCACGGCTTATGCAGTCACGCACAAGCTTTTCGCCTATATGCTTTCCGCGCACGTCCGACGCCACGGCATAGCTTGCATTGCAGATATGTCCGCACCGTCCGACATTGTTCGGGTGAAGTATGTACATACCCAGAATTTTGCCGTCTGAAACCTCCTCCGCAACACCGCAAAAGCTCTGTGCCGCAAAAAATTCAGCCGCCGACTTATCATCGAGCGTTTCCTCCTGCGGAAACGCTATTCCCTCTGTAACAACTTCATTCCATATTTTCGCCATAGCCGAAATATCTTCTTTTGTATAACGGCGTACAATAATATCACTCACAGCCGTTTGCCCCCAATTATAGGTTTTTTGATTTGTCGATACAAGCTTTCATTGCGTCAATTACCGCACCGCGAAATCCGTTTCTTTCAAGCGACGCAACCGCCTCTATCGTTGTACCCGACGGTGAGCATACCATATCCTTAAGCTCTGCAGGGCATTTGCCCGTTTCAAGCACCATTTTTGCACTGCCCAGAACCGCCTGTGCCGCAAAGGTATAAGCCTGATTTCTCGGCATACCGCCCATTACGGCAGCGTCCGCCATTGCCTCTATAAACATAAATACATAAGCCGGTGATGAACCGCTTACCGCCGTTACGGCGTCCATAAGCTTTTCGGGTACGATTTCCGTTTTGCCAAAGCTGTCAAGTATTTTTTTTACTTCCTCTGCCTCGGTTTCGGTCACATTTTCGTTATATGTCATTGCCGTCATACCCTCGCCGACAAGCGCCGGTGTATTTGGCATAAGGCGCACTATCTTAGTGTCACTGCCCAAAGCATTCTGCAATTTTTCAAGCGACTGTCCCGCCGCAATGGAAACCACAACCGTTTCTTTTCCGACACTCTCCTTTATTTCGTCCGCAACAGCGTATATAACATTCGGCTTAACGCACAGAAAAAGCACATCGGAGTCCGCCGCAACGGATATGTTATCCGTTGTTGTAAGCACGCCGTACTTTTCCATAAAGCTGTCAAGCTGTTCCTGCAAAACGCCCGATACGGTTATATCTTTTGGCTCAAAACCGCTTTTTACAATCCCGTCAACAATTGCGCCGCACATATTTCCGCTACCTATAAAGCCTAATTTCATAAAATCACATCTTTCATAAATATTCTAAATAAGGAGCTGTAAAAAATCTTTTACAGCCCCTTTTTTAATTATACAGGGTAAACCTTATTTTCTCTATCGACAAGAGTATTGTCCACCTTGTCGAGCTCCGCTTCTCTGTATTTGAAGAAATCCACCGCAACCTGACCGAAGAGCGCATACGAAAGTACGTCCTCCTCCTGTCTTGTCCATTCGGCACATTCCTTTTTCATATTTTCAAGTTCGGGCTTTAAGAGGTCTGCCGGACGGCAGGTAATCTGCTTGTCGTTTCCGATTATCTTCTCAACGATTTCCGGCTTAATCGGTACGGGAGTTCTGCCGTACTCGCCCTTTACTATACCCTTTGTTTCCTTGGTTATCATCTTGTATCTTTCGCCCATAAGAACGTTAAGAACAGCCTGTGTTCCGACAATCTGCGATGACGGAGTAACCAACGGCGGGAATCCCATATCTTCACGGACTCTCGGTACTTCCTTAAGTACTTCGTCATACTTATCCTCGGCGTGCTGCTGTTTAAGCTGTGAAACGAGGTTTGAAAGCATACCGCCCGGTACCTGGTATTTCAGCGTATTAACGTCAACGCCCATGACCTTTGTACTCATCAATCCGCTTTCGATATATTTTTCTCTGAGCGGCTTGAAGTAATCGCTTATTTCTATAAGCTTGTCAAGGTCATAGCCTGTATCGTATTCCGTACCCTGTAAAGCCGCAACAATCGACTCTGTAGGCGGCTGAGATGTACCCATTGCCAGCGGTGACATTGCGCAATCGATTACGTCAACGCCTGCCTCAACAGCTTTAAGATAAACCATCGAAGCCTCGCCGCTTGTATAATGCGTATGAAGCTGAATGGGGATTTTAACCGTTTCTTTCAAAGCCTTTACAAGCTCATATGTTGTATACGGCAAAAGCAAGCCTGCCATATCCTTGATACAGATAGAATCTGCGCCCATTTCTTCAAGCTGTTTTCCGAGCTTTACAAACGATTCGGTCGTATGCGGACCGCCTATTGTATAAGCAAGCGCCGCCTGGCAGTGTCCTTTTTCCTTTTTGCAGGCGTCAATAGCGCACTTTAAGTTTCTGACATCGTTTAAAGCGTCAAATATTCTTATTATATCAATTCCGTTTGCAATTGATTTCTGAACAAAATATTCAACAATATCGTCTGCATAATGTCTGTAACCCAATATGTTCTGACCTCTGAAAAGCATCTGCAGAGGTGTATTTTTTGCTCTGTCCTTAATTTTTCTTAATCTTTCCCACGGATCTTCGTGAAGAAATCTCAGGCATGAATCGAACGTCGCTCCGCCCCATGCTTCTATTGAATGATAACCTACTTCGTCCATTTTTCCGACTATCGGAAGCATTTCTTCTGTAGTCATTCTCGTTGCTATAAGTGACTGATGTGCGTCACGGAGGACTGTTTCCGTAATTCCAACAGCTTTACTTCCCTTTGCCATTTATAATCACTCCTTATCTATTAAATTCCGCTAAACATTGACAGGAACACGCCTGCGGCAACTGCCGAGCCGATAACGCCGGCAACGTTCGGTCCCATTGCGTGCATAAGCAAAAAGTTTGACGGATTTTCTTTCTGTCCGACCGTCTGCGAAACACGAGCCGCCATAGGCACAGCGCTGACGCCCGCCGAACCGATAAGCGGATTAACCTTACCGCGCGTTAACCAATACATAATATCACCGAGGAGCAATCCGCCTGCTGTTGAGAAACAGAACGCCGTCAATCCAAGAACTATGATAAACAATGTCTGTCCGCTCAGGAAGTTTGATGCAACCGCCGTTGCGCCGACGGTAATTCCGAGGAATATCGTAACAATATTCATAAGCTCGTTCTGCGCTGTCTTTGCAAGCCTGTCGCACACGCCCGATTCCTTCATCAGGTTACCAATCATTAAGCAGCCTACGAGCGTAACCGCATCGGGGATTATCAATCCTACGACGATAGTAACAACTATCGGGAACAATATCTTTTCCGTTTTTGAAACAGGTCTTAACTGCTCCATAACGGTACATCTCATTTTCTTTGTTGTCATCAGCTTCATTATCGGAGGCTGAATAACGGGGATAAGCGCCATATACGAATATGCCGCAACTGCAATAGCCGGCAAAAGCGACGGAGCAAGCGACTTTGTAACGTAAATAGCCGTCGGTCCGTCCGCACCGCCGATAATACCTATCGAAGCGGCTTCCTTAACGCCGAAGCCGAGCGACGGGATAAGAGCCGAAAGCACCAATGCGCCGACAAAAGTGAAGAACACTCCGAACTGCGCCGCCGCACCGAGGATAATACTCTTCGGATTTGCTATAAGAGGACCGAAATCCGTCATACAGCCTATTCCAATAAATATAAGCGGAGGATAAATACCCAGCTTAACTCCGAGATACAGCAAATCCAGTAATCCGCCCTCACGGCAGACTTTTCCGACGTCCAAATAATGTCCGTCAATCATATATTTCGGATCCGTAAACCATTCCGTATGCATCATTATTGCCGCAGAATCCTTTATCATCGGCAGATTTGTAAGAAGCATACCGAATGCTATCGGAAGGAGCAGTAAAGGCTCAAACTTCTTTACGATAGCCAGGTATAAAAGCACGCAGGCAATGGCAATCATTATTATCGTTTTAAGCGCATCTATACCGCCCGTCTGAAACAATGCCGCAACACCCGTACTGCTCAAAAAGTTCTCAAAACTATGTAACACTTTTATGTCACCACTTTCTTAAAATTTTTCGTTTTGTCAGTTAATCGAAACGATAACGTCGCCGCTGTTTACGCTGTCGCCTGCCGAAACGTTTACGCTTGCAACAGTACCCTCAACGCCTGCGAATATTTCGTTTTCCATCTTCATTGCTTCAAGAACGGCAACCAAAGTGTTTGCGTTTACCGTATCTCCCGCTTTAACCTTAACCGATACTATTGTGCCCGGCATAGGCGATTCAACCTTCTTTGAGCCTGTTGCGGCAGGTGCTGCCTTTACAGGTGCGGGAGCCGCTTTCTGCACGGGAGCCGCCTGTACGGGCGCTGCCTGAACCGGTGCTGCCGCAGGTGAGAGTGCGCCTACTTCTTCTACGTCTACCGAATAAGTATTTCCGTTTACTGTTATATTAAACTTTCTCATTTTAATAATTCCTTTCTGTCAAACGATTTTAAAATCTTCCGTTAATTGTATCCTGTATACCCGCTTTGTTCCATATAGGTCTGTCATCGTTTATTCTTCTGTATGATTTTATTTTCAGATTATATGTTGAGGTATTGAGATATGCGGCAACAGCCGCCGTAAGCACTGCAACAAGCTCCTCGTCATTCTCTGCCGCCTCCGCCTGTGCCGGTGCCGTTTCCTCGATTATCGGCTTTTTTTTTTCGTTCTTTTTATAAAAGATAACCTTAAAAAGCATAAGGATTATCATCAATACAATCAGTACCGAAAACACAATGGTCAGTCCCAATACGGTTGTAAGTCCGCCCATTGAAAGCGCTTCCGAGAGAGTTACGCCCTGTCCCGTGGCTAATGACTGTGATATATTCATTATTCATTTCTCCTTTCGGTTTTATACATCGGCTTATTCCTTATACAGGAATATTTCCGTGCTTTTTGGACGGTCTTGAATCACGCTTTGAACGAAGCATCTCAAGTGCCGCAATAATTCTCGGTCTTGTCGAGTCGGGCTCTATGACATCGTCAACATAGCCTCTCTTTGCCGCCTCAAACGGCGATGCAATCTTATTGCGGTATTCCTGAACCTTTTCGGCTCTTGCCGCAATCGGGTCTGCGCTTTCTTTAATATCGTTTTTGAATATGATATTCGCCGCGCCTTCGGGTCCCATAACCGCTATTTCGGCTGTCGGCCATACCATAACGATATCCGCACCCGTGTGCTTTGAATTCATCGCTATGTATGCGCCGCCGTATGCTTTTCTTGTTATTACGTTTATCTTCGGAACGGTAGCCTCCGAGAATGCATAAAGAAGCTTTGCTCCGTGTCTTATAATTCCGCCCTTTTCCTGCTCGAGTCCGGGGAAATATCCGGGAACATCGGTAAAGGTTACAAGCGGAATATTGAATGCGTCGCAGAAGCGGACAAATCTTGCAGCTTTGTCCGAGGAATTAATATCCAAAGCGCCTGCCATAACATTCGGCTGATTTGCAACTATACCCACCGACATACCGTTAAGCTTTGCAAATCCTACCACGATATTTTTCGCAAAATCCTTCTGTACCTCAAAGAAATCCGCATTATCGACGATTTCCGCAATTACTTCCTTTATGTCGTATGCTTTTGCGGCATCGTCGGGAACTATTGTGCTTAATTTTTCGGAAACTCTGTTGATTTCGTCCGTCGGAATATCGTACGGAGCTTCGTCAAGGTTATTTGACGGCAGATACGAAAGGAGCTTCTTTATCTGTGCAAAGCAATCTTCTTCGCTTTCCGCTCTGAAATGCGCAACTCCCGATTCGCTTGCCTGAACCTTTGAACCGCCCAAATCCTCAGCCGTAATCTGTTCTCCCGTTACCGACTGAATTACCTGCGGTCCTGTTATAAACATTTGACTTGTCTTGTCAACCATAAATATGAAGTCCGTTATTGCCGGCGAATATACTGCGCCGCCTGCGCACGGTCCCATAATTACGGAAATCTGCGGAATGACGCCGCTGTTTAAGGTATTTCTGTAGAATATTTCGCCAAATCCCGCAAGAGCGTCAACGCCCTCCTGTATTCTTGCACCGCCGCTGTCGTTAAGACCGATAATCGGTGCGCCCATTTTCGCCGCCATATCCATTACCTTGCATATTTTCTTTGCGTGCATTTCACCGAGCGATCCGCCCACAACGGTGAAATCCTGTGCATAAACGTACACCAAGCGTCCGTCAACCGTACCGTAGCCGGTTACAACTCCCTCGCCCGGTGCCTCTACACGATCCATACCGAACTCGGTACATCTGTGCGTTACAAATGCGTCAAGCTCCACAAAGCTTCCCTCGTCCATAAGAGCGTTTATTCTCTCACGGGCAGTAAGCTTATGCGAATCATGCTGTTTTTTGATCTTTACTTCTCCGCCGCCCTGTTCAATGACATTTCTGCGGTATTGAAGCTCTGTCAGTTTATCAACTGTTCCCATTGACTAAGCCTCCGTTTTCTGTAAACTTAAAATATCTTATCCGCAAATTATGCGGAATAATTCATTTCGTGCGGCGCCGAAATATGGCGTCACATTGTTATAAGAATAACAATTTATTCCTATTGTACATTATACCCCATAAACGATTTTTTTTCAACGTTTTTTTGCTTTACCGTCCAACTTCGTCATTTTAATGAATTTTCAGTTACATTCTTCCCGTATTTATTGTAAACTATCACAATAAACCACAGCGCCGCACAATATATTGTGCGGCGCCGTTGCCTTATTCGATACTGTCTATGATTGTTTTGTAATCCAGTTGTTCTTTTATGTACTCGTTCATACAAACGAGGTTTGAGCAGGTATAGCCTATCGCATTGTACCTGCATTTTGAAACGTCCTCGCCGCAGCCATCGCAAAGGCACATCTGTCCCTTTGTAACCGGTACGACTATATACTCGTTTTTATTCAACAGCTCTATCGCCTTTTTTATTTCCTCGTCCATTATCAGTCAAGCTTTAAGACAGACATAAACGCCTCCTGCGGAACCTCCACCGAGCCGACCTGTCTCATTCGCTTTTTACCCTCCTTTTGCTTTTCAAGAAGTTTCTTTTTTCTTGTTATATCGCCGCCGTAGCACTTTGCAAGCACGTCCTTTCGCATTGCACGGACGGTTTCGCGTGCTATTACCTTGCCGCCTATCGCCGCCTGTACAGGCACTTCAAAAAGCTGGCGGGGAATTGCCTCTTTAAGCTTTTCCGTCATTTTTCTTCCCCGTGCGTATGCATTATCCTTAAATACAATAAACGAAAGTGCATCAACCATCTCGCCGTTTAAGAGAATATCGAGCTTTACAAGGTTGCTCCTTGCGTATCCACAAAGCTCATAGTCAAATGACGCATAGCCTTTTGTACGTGATTTCAAAGCGTCGAAAAAGTCGTAAATTATTTCGTTAAGCGGCAGTTCGTAGAATATTTCCGCACGTGTTTCGTCCATATACGTCATATCCTTATAAATACCCCGCCGTTCCTGGCAAAGCTCCATAACGTTGCCGACATAATCCTTGGGAACCATAATAGTAGCCTTAACCATAGGTTCCTCCATATAGTCTATTTCCGCAGGATCGGGAAGATTTGAGGGATTATCGCACCAAACCATCTCGCCGTTTGTTTTGTACACTTTATAGATAACACTCGGCGCAGTGGTTACAAGGTCGAGATTGTATTCACGCTCAAGGCGTTCCTGAATTATTTCCATATGCAAAAGTCCCAAAAATCCGCACCGAAAACCAAACCCCAGTGCCGCCGAGGTTTCCGCCTCGAACATAAGCGCCGCATCGTTTAACTGCAGTTTCAAAAGCGCCTCTTTTAAATCCTCGTACTGCGCTCCGTCCGCCGGGTAAATACCGCAGTAAACCATTGGATTTACCTTTTTGTAACCGGGGAGCGGTTCTTTTGCCGGATTTTGTGCCGTTGTTACGGTATCGCCGACACGTGTATCCTGAATATTTTTTATCGACGCCGCTATATAGCCGACATCGCCTGCAGCCAAAGAGTCTGTAACACGCAGTCCCGACGGGTGCATTTCGCCGACTTCCACCACATCAAACATCGCACCCGTTGCCATCATTTTAATCTTCTGACCAGCTTTTAACGAGCCCTCCATTACTCTTACATAAACTATAACGCCCTTATAGCTGTCGTAGTAAGAGTCGAATATAAGAGCCTTTAACGGCGCTGTTTCATCGCCTTCAGGTGCAGGGATTGCCTCGACTATTTTCTCAAGCACCGCCGCAACGTTCTGCCCCGTTTTTGCACTTATCTGCGGTGCGTCTTCGGCAGGTATTCCGATTACGTCCTCCACCTCTCGTATAACCATATCGGGCTGTGCGGACGGCAAATCTATCTTGTTGATTACAGGCACAACTTCGAGGTTATGATCCACCGCAAGATATGTATTTGCCAGTGTCTGCGCCTCTATTCCCTGCGATGCGTCGACAATTAGTATTGCTCCCTCGCACGCCGCAAGACTTCTCGACACTTCATAATTAAAATCCACGTGTCCCGGTGTGTCGATAAGGTTTAATGTGTATATCTCACCGTCATCACGCTTATATCTGAGTTTTACGGCGTGTGCCTTTATCGTAATTCCGCGCTCACGCTCCAAATCCATATCGTCCAGAAGCTGTTCCTGCATATCACGCTCCTCAACCTCTCCCGTAAGCTCCAAAAGCCTGTCCGCAAGCGTGGACTTTCCGTGGTCTATGTGCGCTATTATACAAAAATTTCTTATTTTTTCCTGTCTGCTGTTAGGCATCTGTTATTTTCTCCGTTTCTTATATATTTTCGGTATGAGGGTCGATGTGGGCATCGACCTCTATACATTATCGTCAAGCCTGCTCTTTATCGAGTCCGCATACTCCCTCGGCGACATACCCGTTATCGCTTTAAACTGCTTTGAAAAATGGTGTATGTCGTTATATCCCAAATTCATCGCTATTTCGGTTATATTCTTATTCTTTTCACGAAGCATCTGCTTTGCATAATTTATCTTCATATTACGGAAATATGTCATTACGCCGACACCCGTTTCCGCTTTGAACAACCGTTTCAGCTCGCTCTCGCTTTTCATAACGCCTTTTGCAATATCTTCTATGCAAAGCCGTTTATCAACATTTTCGTCCATAAACTTTATCGTTTCCTCTGCGGCGGAGGAATTTCTGTGCAACAGCACGGGCTTTTCATCGCCTGCCCGTAAATACAGCGACAAAAGCAGCTCCTCAAGATAAATCCCCATAAGCTGTTCTGCGGCAATGTTCCCACGTTTTGTAAGGCATTTTGTGTACGGGTCGTCAAGAATTGTCGTAAAAGCCTTTTTAGACTCGGCAATTATCTTTCCCAAAAGCTTTTTTTCTTCATTGTTAAGCGGGCATACCTTATCGTCAAAATAGTTCATTGCCTCCGAACGGCACTCAAACGTAACAACCGCCGCATTCGGCGCAACAATGCCGTTTGCACGCAAGTTATGGAACTCCATCGGACGGTGGAAAACAACACTCCCCGGCGAAAGGCTCTGCCATTCGCCGCCCGTGCAAAACTCCATTTCACCCTTATCAGCATAAACTATTTCCCAAAAATTATGCTTTTCGCCGCTAAACGCATAATTTTTTCCGAATTCAAAATAATGCACGGTAAAAATCCCGTCCACTTCAAACAGTTTATCGAGTTTTGTAACAACAAATTCCTCCATTTTACCGCCCTGCTTAATTGAGTCTAATCATAAAACGATTAAAATCATTATAACATAATCTCTCAATTAATACAAGATATAATTTTTAAAGCCGTTTGGTTTTTATAAATTATTCTTTTGCTATCATATCGCAAAACATTTCGGAATAATTATCAAGTGTAAAGCAAAAGAAAGGACGAACTTCAATGACAGATAACTATTGCAATATGACCGCAAAAGACACCGCCGCACAGCTTGGTGCGGACATAGTCGACGGACTTTCGGACAAAGAGGCGGCAAAGCGGCTTGCCGCAGACGGATACAACGAGATAACCGAAAAAAGAAAAACCTCGCTCATACGGAAATTTCTCGCACAGTTCAATGATTTTATGATAATCACACTCATTGCCGCCGCCGTTGTTTCGTACATAACCTCGCTTATAGGCGGCGACGCCGACATTACGGAACCCGCGATAATTCTCGCCATAGTTCTTTTTAACGCTATCCTCGGAATAATTCAGGAAAGCCGTGCGGAAAGGAGTCTTGAGGCGTTAAAAAAGCTTTCTTCGCCGCACGCACGTGTTATAAGAGGCGGCAAAGAGAAAAGCATACCTGCCTCGGAGGTCGTAAAAGGCGATACACTGCTCGTTTCCGCCGGCGATGTTGTATGCGCCGACTGTCGTATATGCGAATGCGTCGACCTGATTGTGGACGAAGCTCCGCTTACGGGCGAGTCCGAGCCTGTGGAAAAATATGCGGATACCATATCCGCCCGTGACATTCCCATAGGCGACAGAAAAAATATGCTTATGTCCTCCTCACCCGTTATAAGCGGTCACGGCAGAGCAATAGCCGTAAAAACGGGAATGGATACCGAAGTCGGGCATATAGCCTCTATGCTTTCCGAAACGGACGAGCGGGAAACGCCGCTTCAGAAAAGGCTATCCGAAACAGGCAAAGCGCTCGGTATGGCAACGCTTGCGATATGCGCCGTCATCTTTATTGCCGGATTGTTTATGCATCTTCCCCCGTTGGATATGTTTATGACCTCGGTATCTCTTGCGGTTGCGGCAATACCTGAGGGTCTGCCGGCTATCGTGACAATAATGCTTGCCATAGGGCTTATGCGTATGTCAAAGCGAAATGCCATCGTAAGAAATCTGCCGTCTGTTGAAACGCTCGGCTCGGCATCTGTCATATGCACCGACAAAACGGGCACGCTTACACAAAACAAAATGCACGTCACCTCCGTATATTCAAACGACGAGCATTTTACCATGTCGCTTGCCGCACTCTGCACAAGCTCCGACAAATCGTCACGAAATCCAACCGACACGGCAATTCTTGAAAAGGCGGAAAAATTGGATATTTCAAAAGCGTTGCTTGAAATGACATACAAACCTACCCTTGAACTCCCGTTCAATTCACGCACAAAGCTTATGGCAGTGCTTTTGACTACACCGTCAGGCAGCCGCACCGTTATAAAGGGTGCGCTGGAATACATTCTTCCGAAATGCACCGGATATATGAAATCGTCAAATGCGTGCGATATGACAAATGTATTAAAAAGCCGTATCCTATCGCAGAACAAACATATGACGGACAACGCACTGCGTGTAATAGCCGTTGCTTACCGTGATGATGACCGTGTGCCGAGTGAGATTAATTGCGAAAATCTCATATTTGCGGGGCTTATAGGCATTGAAGATCCGCCCCGCCCCGAAGCGGCAAGTGCCGTTTCGGTATGTAAAACCGCCGGCATACGCCCCGTTATGATTACGGGCGATCACGCAGGCACGGCGCTTTCGGTTGCAAAGCGCACAGGCATTGCGGACGAACACTCAAAGGTTATGACGGGAGAAATGCTCGATAAAATCTCGGATGCCTCTCTTGCGGAGCATATAAACGAATACAGCGTGTTCGCACGTGTCACACCATCGCACAAGGTAAAGATAGTAAAGGCTTTTCAGAAAAACGGCGAAGTAACTGCAATGACGGGCGACGGCGTGAACGATGCGCCGGCGCTTTCCAAAGCGGACATCGGCTGCAGTATGGGCAAATCCGGCACGGACGTGGCAAAATCCGCCTCGGATATGATTCTTACGGACGATAATTTTGCCACTATAGTAAGCGCCGTAAAAGAGGGCAGAAACATATTCGCAAATATCAGAAAGGCGGTTCAGTTTCTGCTGTCCAGCAACATTGGCGAGATACTGACCGTTTTTGCAGGACTGCTGTTCGGATTTTCCGCACCGCTCACCGCCGCACAGCTTTTGTGGGTAAATCTTGTCACAGACTCACTCCCCGCAATCGCCCTGGGACTTGATCCTCCCTCGCCCGATATTATGTCGCACCCTCCGCGCGATCCCAAGAAAAGCCTTTTTGCGGACGGATTATGGTTTTCCATTATTATGGAGGGACTTATGATAGGAGCACTGTCGCTTTTGGCTTTTTCGGCAGGCGCAAACATTTTCGGCTCGCTCAGATGCGGAAGAACAATGGCTTTTGCCGTGCTAAGCCTTTCGGAGTTGGTACACGCTTTCAATATGCGCAGTGAAAAATCGGCTATAAAGGCAGGCTTATTTAAAAATCTGTACCTCGTAGGCGCATTTGTACTCGGACTTATACTCGAAATTGCCGTTATAACAATTCCGCAGGCGGCAAAAATATTCGACGCCGTACCGCTTAATTTTATGCAGTGGCTTATAGTAATCGTTTTAAGCATTATGCCCTTATTAATCGTAGAACTGCAAAAATGGGTTACTTCGCTCGGGAGCAGAAAAAAATGACGCTTAATGAATTGCGAATAGGGGAATCGGGAACGGTCACGGCGGTTGTTACGGAGGACGCAATGAAACGCCGTCTTGCGGCAATGGGAGTCGCCCCCGGCATTTCCATACGGCTTTTGCGCACCGCACCGTCGGGCGACCCCTCGGAGTACAGGGTTATGGGGTATAATCTTGCACTGCGAAAGTGTGACGCCGAAAAAATAATAATCGAAAAGGATGGTGGGAGAAAATGAACGTTGCACTGGCAGGAAATCCAAACTGCGGCAAAACCACTCTTTTCAATATTCTTACCGGGAGCCGCTGTGAGGTCGGGAATTTTGCCGGTGTAACGGTTGAGCGCAAACGTGGAGTCTGCTCTTATAAAGGCATAAATTTTTACATAACGGATTTGCCCGGAATATATTCCCTCTCCCCCAACAGCGCCGAGGAGATTATCGCACGTGATTTTATCGTAAACGAAAAACCCGACATTCTCTTAAACATTACGGACGCAACAAATCTGCGCCGAAACCTGTATCTTACCACACAGCTTGCCCAAACGGGTACGCCCGTACTTATGGCGCTCAATATGACGGACGCACTTGAAGAAAACGGTTTAAGTATAGATACAAAAACTCTTGAAGAAAAGCTTGGCATACGCATTATACCGATTTCCGCAAACAAGGAAACGGGCATTAACGAACTCCTCACCGCTATGAGCGAAAGGATATATCCCTGTAATAAAGCATTTAAAAACGATGATGAGCGGTACAGGTTTATAAATAAAGCCGTATCGTCCTCTGTGTTCACTATCGGGAAAAATAAGCAGGCGGAGCGCACCGAAAGGATTGACTCGATAGTAAGCCACCCGATTTTTGCACTGCCGCTGTTTCTTTCGGTAATGCTTTTTGTGTTTTGGGTAACGTTCGGCTCATTCGGCAGTGCTCTTTCCGATTTTGCGGACAATATATTTAATGTAAAATTCGCCTCAATAATAAATGCACTCCTATGCAGACTCGGCGTCGGGATTTTTATAAAAGGCTTGATTATTGACGGCATAATTGCCGGTGTCGGCGGTGTTGTAAAATTTTTCCCGCAGATAATGCTTCTCTTTCTGTTTCTCGCATTTCTCGAAGATTCGGGATACATGGCACGCACCGCCTTTATTACGGACAGCTTTTTTTCACGCCTCGGCTTGGGCGGAAAATCGTTTCTGCCCCTGCTTACGGGTTTCGGTTGCAGCGTGCCGGCGGCAATGGCTGTAAGAACGCTTGAAAATGAGCGTGACAGACGGCTTACTCTGTTGCTTATTCCGTTTATGTCGTGCAGTGCAAAACTTCCCGTATATACGATATTTGCCGCCGCACTGTTTCCCGACAAGGCATGGCTTGTTATATTTTCTCTGTACATTACGGGAATACTTATCGGAGCGGTTTCGGGACTGATATTTTCAAAAACGGTATTAAAAGGTCAAAATCCGCCGTTTGTGCTTGAACTTCCGCCGTATCGTATGCCCTCTTTAAAATCCGTTTTTCGGCATATGTCGGAAAAAGCAAAGGACTTTGCCGTCCGTGCCGGAACAGTTCTGCTTTTGGTAAGCATAATAATATGGCTGTTTGAAAACCTCAATTTCAACCTCCGCATAGTTTCCGACAGCAGAAACAGTATTCTCGGAGTTTTGGGAAATATTATTGCACCCGTATTCAAGCCGTGCGGTTTCGGCACTCCCGAGGCGGCAATAAGCCTTCTGTCGGGCGTTGCCGCAAAGGAGGCTGTTGTCTCAACGCTCGCAATCCTCGCTCACAAAGACCCGATTTGCGCCGTGTCGGCACATTTTTCACCGCTCGGCGGATATTGTTTTTTGGTATTTGTTCTGCTGTATGTACCCTGCGCCGCCGCACTTGCCGCACTGCGCACAGAGCTTAACTCAAGGCGGCTGCTTGCTTTTTCGGTATGCTGGCAGCTGTTCGCCGCATGGTGCGTATCGGCGCTTATATACCAATCGGCATCGCTGTTTTTATAAAAGGAAATATTTTTAAAAAAATGCTTGCAATCTTATAAGAAGTGTGGTATAATGCTATAGATTACGGATGGTCCTCTGCCTTATGGCCGGCACGAACATCTCAGAATATAAGGAGGAATTAATGATGAACAAACAGGAAATCATTAACGCTTTGACAAAAGACCAAATCAGAACAGACCTGCCTGAATTAGTGGTTGGTAACAACGTAAAGGTTTACCAGAAAATCGTCGAGGGTTCAAGAACAAGAACTCAGATGTTCGAAGGTACAATCATTAAAAGACAGGGCGGCGGTATTGCCGAAACCTTCACCGTAAGACGTATTTCCTACGGCGTTGGCGTTGAAAAGACATGGCCCGTAAACTCACCGAACATCGAGAAAATCGAAGTTGTAAGAAACGGTAAAGTTAGACGTGCAAGACTTTTCTATCTGCGTGACAGAGTCGGTAAAGCCGCAAAAGTTAAGGAAAGAATATAATTCCTTAATATACAAGGGAGATACTTATTATCTCCCTTTTTTAAACGATTATTAATTAAATATATACGGAGGGTATTGTTATGAACGAACAATCAAACCGCCCCGACATTGCCGAAGAAGCCGAGGCAGAAAAAAAACCTGACAAGAAGATGAACAGCGTGGGAAAAGAGATTTTTGAATGGTTTTATACAATAGCCATTGCACTCGTTATTGCATTTGCGATAAAAGCGTTTTTATTTGACGTTGTGCGTGTTGACGGCTCAAGTATGTTCCCTACTCTTGAAAACAATGACAGACTTATTGTTACAAAGCTCGGATACGAGCCGAAACAAGGCGACATTATAATCCTTGACAGCTCTTATAAAAACCGTGAGGAATATTACGATAAGCTTGCGCAGTACAAGAACAAGGAAAAGCTGTCGGCAATGGATAAATTTTTAAATCTCAAGGATTTACCGAAAAATCTTAAAAAGAGATATTATGTCAAGAGAGTCATTGCGCTCCCCGGTCAGACGGTAGACCTTAAAGACGGCAAGGTATACGTTGACGGTAAACTGCTCGACGAGCCGTACTACAGCGGCATAACCCAGTCGATTGACGCAACAGTGGAATATCCCGTAACCGTTGAGGACGATATGGTATTTGTTATGGGCGATAACCGCCCCCATTCAAAGGACAGCCGTTCTTCGGAGCTGGGTCAGGTGCCGTACGAAGCGGTACTCGGAAAATCACAGCTTCGCATATGGCCGTTGAATGATATAGGTTTGACAAGATAAAAAGCAGGGGCTGTAATTTTTACAGCCTCTTTTTTGCAAAAGGAGATTTTTATGCAGAATAATATACAGTGGTATCCGGGTCATATGACAAAAACACGCCGTATGATTGAGGAAAACCTAAAGCTTATAGATGTTGTTGTTGAAATATTGGACGCACGTCTGCCGTATTCGGGCAGAAACCCTGCTTTTGACGATATATTGAAAAACAAGCCGCGTTTGCTCGTTATGAACAAATCCGACCTTGCGGACAAAGCCAAAACGGACGAATGGATAAAATGGTACAAAGAACACGGACTTACCGTTATTCCCATAAGCTGCAGCACGGGAGCAGGTATCAACAAGGTTTTAAACTGCGCAAACGACCTTATACGTGACAAGATAGAGCGCGACCGTGAAAAAGGACGTAACAGAAGCCTTAAAATTATGATGGCAGGTATACCCAATGTCGGCAAATCAAGCCTTATAAACAGACTTTGCGGCAAAGCAAGCGCAAAAACAGGAGACAAAGCAGGCGTTACACGTGGAAAGCAGTGGATAAGAATACAGGGCGGCGCCGAACTTTTCGACACCCCTGGTATGCTTCCTCCGAAGTTTGAAGATCAGGAGGTTGCAAAGCGTCTTGCATACACCGGAGCGATAAAAGACGAAATAATAAACACCGAGCTCCTCGCCTATTCCCTGTGCGAGTATCTGCGTGACGAATACCCCGATCTTTTATGCGCACGGTACAAGCTTGACACTGTAGAAAATCTTGAAGGTTATGAAATACTTGAAAAGATAGGCAAAAAACGTGGGTTTGTGATTTCCGGCGGCGAAATAGATATGGAGCGCGCCGCAAATATGATAATAGACGAGCTTCGCTCAGCACGCATAGGAAACATTACGCTCGAAACTCCGCCCGAAGAATAAAAAAAGCGGAGATTATCAAATTCTTTGATAATCTCCGAAAAAAATCGGTTTTATTTAACGATAAATCTGTCGAGATCCTGAACAAAGCTGTCACAATCGTCACTGTGTATCTCAATTTTTATCGGCTTAGATAAATCCAAGCTAAAGATACCCATAATTGATTTAGCATCTATAACGTATCTTCCAGATGTTAAATCTACATCGAAATCATACTTGCTTACGATGTTGACAAAATCCTTGACATCATTGATTGAACTCAATAACAGGTTAAATGTTTTCATAACAAATTCCTCCTAACCTTTTGCTTTCTGTAATCGTCACCTTGTATGATTTTTGATTACAATACTATAATATCCCTTTTGGGGCAAATAGTCAATACTAATTTTTATTTTTATATAATACTACTAACAAAATTAAGAGAAAAGTTTACAATATGTAGAATTTTTTACACACGAAAGGCTGATGTGCAAAATGAAAAAAGCTGCGTTTTATACTCTCGGCTGTAAAGTAAATCAATACGAAACCGAGGCAATGGAGGAACTGTTTTCCGACGCCGGATACGAAATCTGCGATTTCTCCGACCATGCGGATATTTACGTTATAAATACCTGTTCGGTAACGCATATGGGCGACAGAAAATCACGTCAGATAATACGCCGTGCCAAGAAAGCCAATCCCGACGGCGTTATCGCCGTTACGGGCTGTTATTCGCAGACCGCTCCCGAGGAAATACTTAATATAGACGGCGTAAACCTTGTTTTGGGAACGCAGGGTCGGCATAATATTGTTGAGCTTTCAAAAAATCTTACATCGACCTCAAAAGTAAACGGTGTGTCGGACATTATGCACACGCACGATTTTGAGCAGCTCAAAATCAACCGTTACGCAGACCGTACAAGAGCATATATAAAAATCCAGGACGGGTGCAGTCAATTCTGCTCGTACTGCATTATCCCCTATGCGAGAGGGCCCGTAAGAAGCCGCCCCGAAAATGAAATACTCAAGGAAATATCGGAGCTTGCAAAAAACGGCTACAGCGAGATAATTCTTGTCGGAATACACGTTGCGTCATACGGAAAAGACATCGGTACAACGCTTGAAAATCTTCTGATTAAAGCAGACAAAACGGACGGAATAAAAAGAATACGTATGTCATCAATTGAGCCGATGACCCTTAACGGCGAATTTGTCGAGCAGATAAAGCACGCAAAAAAGCTTTGCCCGCATTTTCACATTTCGCTCCAGTCAGGCTGTGACGAAACGCTCAAGCGTATGAACAGGCACTATACCTCAAAGGAATTTGCGGATATTGTTGAGGGACTTCGCAGTGCTTTTCCCGACGCCGCAATAACAACCGATATTATGGTCGGCTTTCCCGGCGAAACCGATGAGGAATTTGAAAAAACGGCGGAGTTTGTAAAGTCCGTTGATTTTGCGGACGCTCACGTGTTTATGTATTCTCCCAGACGGGGTACGCCGGCGGCAAAACGCCCTGACCAAATCGCCCCCGAAATAAAAGAACTGCGCTCAAAAAAAATAATAGAGATAACAAACAATTCCCATGCCGAATTTTTAAAAAAGCACCTAGGCAAAACCGCCGAAGTGCTGTTTGAGCAAGTCACAAAAGACGGGTACTGGGAGGGCAAAACCGCCAATTACATTACCGTAAAGCTGAAATCAGCCGAGTATTTAAAAGGCGTATACAAAACTGTTTTGCTTAAAGAAATCAAAAACGGAGAAATAATTGCCGTAAATTGTGATTGACTGATGACAAAATCGGATATATAATATAAATCAAGGAGGTGCCGTTATGAAATTCAAATTACCCGATGATGTTACATACATTATCGAAAAGCTTCACAAAGCGGGATTTGACGCATTTGTCACAGGCGGCGCCGTCCGTGATATGATGATGCATAAAGAGCCGCACGACTACGACATTGCCACATCGGCGCTCCCCGAGGATACAAGACGGCTGTTTTCACGCACCATAGACACAGGCATAAAGCACGGCACGGTAACGGTAATCATAAATGGTGTCGGTTATGAAATAACCACTTTCCGCACGGACGGAATTTACCTTGACGGACGCCACCCCGAGCATGTGCGCTTTGTAAACAGCGTTTACACCGATTGCGCACGCCGTGATTTCACCATAAACTCAATGATGTACGGCTCGGACGGCGAAATTATAGATTTTTTCGGCGGTCGTGCAGACATTAAAGAAAAGCTTATCCGCTGCGTCGGCGAAAGCGAAAAGCGGTTTAAAGAGGACGCTCTGCGTATGCTCAGGGCTGTGCGTTTTTCGGCGGCGCTTTCGTTTGACATTTCGCCCGAAACGGAAAAAGCAATAAAAAAATGCTCCATGCTCATCAAAAGAGTAAGCACGGAACGCATATTTGAAGAATTAAACAAAATACTTCTTTCGGATAATCCCGATTATATCCGCACTCTGCACAATCTCGGACTTTTACAGTATATCATACCACAGCTTGACATATGTTTTTACGAGGAACAGCGGAACAAGTATCACCTTTACAATGTCGGCGAGCATATTATGCAAACCGTTAAAAACACACCCTGCAATTTAATTCTGCGCTGGGCGGCGCTTTTGCACGACGTCGGCAAGCCCTGCTGTTCAAGCGTTGATTCGCTCGGAATAATACATTTTTACGGACATCACCGTGAAAGCTGCCGCATTGCAACAGATGTGCTGTACCGTCTGCATATGGATAAAGACTCGATACGGAGCATTTCCATTCTTATAGAAAATCACGATGTGCGTGTAGAGCCTTCCCTGCCTGCGGTTAAGCGTATGATGGCACGAACGGGCGAAAAGCTTTTTGAACAGCTTATGCTCCTGCAAAAGGCGGATAATATGGCAAAAAACCCCGAATATTATCCTGAAAAGGAACAACGCATAAACGCCGCTCTCGATATATACAAAAGAATTGTTGCCGAGGGTCAGCCGTATCTGATTGCGCATCTCGCCGTAAACGGGCGTGATTTGCAAAAAATCGGATATAAAACGGGGCGGATTATCGGCGATACCTTAAAACGTCTTACGGACGAGGTTATTATAGACCCGCAGTTAAACAACCGTGAATATCTTCTTGAGCGTGCAAAACAACTGCGGAAATCAATGCAAAGACAATAAAAACAGTTCGGTAAAACCGAACTGTTTTTATTTACTCCCCTAACGTCAGTACGACCTTGCCGACGTTTTCGCCGCGCTGAAGTACGGCATGTGCTTCCTCCGCCTGTTCAATCGGGAAAACTTTATAAATTGTCGGCTTTACAAGTCCCTCCTCGATTTTTGGGAACACATTTTTTACAAGCTCCGCAAGAATCTGCGCCTTAACCTCGGGAGTTCTCGAACGCAGAGTCGAACCTATAATTCTTACATTTCTCACATATATGTTTTTAAGGTCTATTTCCGTTTTCTGTCCTGCCAAGGACGCAATCATTATCCATCTTGCTCCATGCGTCAGATACGGCAGACACTCGCCCATATGCTCACCGCCCAGGCAATCTATTATCACGTCCGCACCGTGACCGTTTTCCAGCTCTCTTTTTAAAACGTCGGCCGTTTTTTCCCTTGACATATCAATTATAACATCTGCATTGAGATGTTTTATCGAATTCGCAATTTCAGCGGACAAAACAGACGTTATAACCCGTATTCCGAACGCTTTTGCCATGGGAATAATTACGCTTGCGAGTCCGCTTGCCCCAGCGTGCATTAAAAGCGTGTTACCCTCTTTGATTTTTCCTTCGATAAACAAATTTAAGTATGCTGTTGCGAACGCTTCGGGGATTGCCGCCGCCTCAACCATTGAGCAATTCTTCGGTACGGGCATAAGCATATCATATTTTACGGCAACATATTCGGCATATCCGCCGCCGCCCAAAAGTGCGCAAACCTTATCCCCTATTTTCCAATCCGACTTTTCCTTTGCTACGTTTCCGACTTCGACAATCTCGCCCGAGATTTCAAGTCCCATCCACTCGGGGCATCCCGGAGGAGGCGGATAATCACCCTCTCTCTGCATCAAGTCGGCACGATTAAGCGCCGCCGCTTCGATTTTCACAAGCGCTTCGTCTGACTTTATAATCGGATCGGGTACTTCGCTCCATGATAAAGATTTGTCATCATTTACAAGTATTGCTTTCATTTTTGTTCCTCCATTTTTATAATGAGTTTTTCATAGTTTATCCGGCACATAGTCCATATTATCGGTAACATACCTAACAAATCCGAGCGGCGGCTGTGATTTGGTTGCAAGCTCATCATACCGCTGTACGCACAGGCTCATACAACTGCCAAGCATTGGAGAAACCAGTCTGTGAACTTTATAATGCGTTCCGCCCGACAGGAACAAAAATGGAATATCAAGCTCTTTCTTTAAAAGGCTTGTTATTCTTATATTTTCCGCTTCCTCCTCCTCGCTGTTTGCGGCGGTCACGATTTTTGCAATATCAGCGCCCCGTTTTTGCTGTTCGTATGCTATTTCAAGCGCTTCCTCGGCTTTTGCAAATCTATACAAATGAGAGGACATCAAAACTTCCTTACCCATTTGATGAATTTCATCAATCAGCTTTTTTTGTTTGTCCACAGCAATGGGATTTGTCGTCAGCTCATTCGGTGATTTGTCAAAAGTATCGCCCATTATATCGCCGAGCGTACCGCCTGCCTTAAGTCCATCAATTAAACCGTTCATACACTCCTCATCGGACAATCCCTCGTTATAACCGTATCTGTAATTTGTAATGTAGAAAGGTCTGCCCGAAGATGCGGCGTATATCTCCTTTAAGCGCTTTCTTTCCTCAGGCGCAAGCCTGCAAATCTGGAGTCCGAAAGCGTCCGCTCCCTCATACACGGAATTTCTTATCGTATTTATCGCATTTGCCGCCGTTTCAGACTGTATCATAACCGTTACGGTCGGTCTGTATCCGGCAAGAAAATTAAGTTTCATCTTCAGTTCCACCTGCCCATTGCGTTTCTTCCGCCGTCAATCATAATATTTTCGCCGTTTATAAACTGTCCTTTATCCGACGCAATAAATAAAACCAGGTCTATAATCTCCTGCGGATCCGCCGCTCTGCCGAGAAGCGTTTTCATTTTCGCCATTGCCGCTCTTGTCAGCACAGGTCCGGGCGATACGCAGACACAGCGGACATTATATTTTGCTCCGAACTGCGCAAGTGATTTTGTAAGTCCGTACATCACTCCGCTTTTTGCTGTCGGATAGTCCATTCCTATTCCGTCGCCCTCTTTGCCCGTTATCGAACCGATGTTTACAATAAGTCCGCTTTTTTGCTCACGCATCTGTTTCATACAAGCATGTGCGAAATAGAACTGTCCTTTCAAATTTACATCAAGTCCCCAATCAAATACGTCAATAGGTATATCGGGAAATTCTAAAGAAGGAACATTCAGCATACGCACAGCCGTTCCGCCCGCAAAGTTTGTTAAAATATCAATTGACCCAAACGTCTCAACCGCCTTATCACGAACATTGCAAACCTGCTCATAATCACGCACATCGCAAATTACGCCTATGGCTTTGCCCTGACCTTTCGAGTTGATTTCGCTTACTTTTTCATTCAATACCTTTTCGTTTACATCACACATTACAACGTTTCCGCCGAGCGCCGCAAAATTTTGCGAGAACAGCAATCCCATTCCCGACGCCGCACCCGTAGCAACGGCAGTTTTATTTTTAAAATTCATTGTAACATCTCCTTTCACCGACATTATAAAACACCGTAAGTAATTAATCAATGCATAATTCGATATTACTTTAACATTTCCGATACTTTTTTAGCTTATATCTTGACAATATTTTTCCTAAATGATAAAATTTATTAAAGGGCGTGATACTATGCAAGAATTAAACACGGCAGTAATAACCGACGTATACGATACTATAAGAGTTCCGTCTGTGCGCGGCGGAAAAGAAATGATGCGGAACAGAAAAACCTACGGGATTTCTTTTTGTATCAGCGGTAAAATCACTTACCGCCACAAAGGACGGGAAATTCTATCCGATCCGAATTGTGCCGTTATACTTCCAAAGGGCGGAACTTATGAAATATGCAGAAATAAAACGGGAATTTTCCCCGTAATAAATTTTGATTGTCTTAACAATTTATGCGATACCGTAACGTCAATTCCGATATATGACGCCAAATCGTATATAAGCGATTTTGAGCAAATAGAAAGGCTGTGCCTGTTCCCCCGAAACAGAGCAAAGGCATTAAGCATATTTTATGATATGCTGTACAGAATATCGCAGTCAAATTTAAACCAATACGGTATTCTGCGCCCGGCGATTGAATATATGGAAACCAATTATTCCAATCCTGCGCTTACAAACAAATTGCTTGCGGATTTATGCAATATAAGCGAGGTGTATTTCAGAAAGCAATTCAAAAATCAATTCGGGATTTCCCCCAAACAATACATATTGAACATACGTCTGCAAAGAGCAAAACAATTGCTGTCCGAGGGGATATATAAAATAAACACAGTAGCGGAAAAGTGCGGTTTTTCCGGTCAATATCATTTCAGCAGATTTTTTAAAGAGAAAACAGGAAAATCCGCAACCGAATTTATGAAAGAAAATATAAATTATAAAATTTAAAGCCGAAACAATTAATGTTTCGGCTCAACGCCCACCCTTTTGCATACCTCGTATATCGGGCATACATCACATTTCGGACTGCGTGCGGTGCATACCGCCCTGCCGTGATATACAAACTGATGACACATTCTCAGCTGATAATCGGGAGGTACAATTTTTTTCAGGTCCATCTCGATTTTCTGCGGTTCCTCCTCTTTTGTCAGACCTATACGGCGTGACAGACGCATACAATGCGTATCGACCACGACCGCCGGTTTTCCGTAAAGATCGCCGAGTATCAGATTTGCCGTCTTTCTGCCCGTTCCTGCAAGCGTGAGCAAATCCTCCATTGTATCGGGGACTTTCCCGTCATAGACTTCGACCAGCCTTTGACAGCAGGCAATAATATTTTTAGATTTGTTCTTGTAAAATCCCGCCGATCTTATATACTCCTGCAATTCATTTATATCGGCGCTTGCAAAATCCTCCGCAGTTTTATATTTTTTAAAAAGCTCCTTTGTTACGATATTCACTCTCGCATCGGTACACTGCGCACTTAACTGCACTGCAACAAGCATCTCCACAGGTGTTTCAAAATCAAGCGAACATTTCACATCGGGGTATGCTTTATCAAGCAGTTCTCTCAGTTTTGCAACTCGTTCTTTTTTTGTCATATCTTTTCCCTTCCCTCACAAAAATCACTGCGAAAAATTCATTCCGCAGTGTTTTCGGATTAGCAGTTTGTTTTATGGTTAAAGGTCGGCACAATTTCGGCAAGCTCCGAAATTACCGTTTCTTTATCATTTCTCATAGCTGTTTCTTTTATTTTATGTATTTCCGAAAGCAGAAGCTGTTCATTTACTTCTATCTGCTTTCCGATAAATATTTTCTTGTTTTCGGTCTTACGCAAGCCCTCCTCGTCCATAAGAAGTTCCTCGTAAAGCTTTTCGCCGGGGCGAAGTCCCGTAAACTCGATTTTAATATCAACATTCGGCTTTTTGCCGTGTATTTTAATAAGATTTTCCGCCAATGTGAGGATTTTAACAGGCTCGCCCATATCAAGCACAAATATTTCGCCGCCCTTTGCAAACGTTGCCGACTGCAAAATGAGCGAAACCGCCTCGGGTATAGTCATAAAATACCTAACAATTTCGGGATGCGTCACCGTTACGGGACCGCCTTTTGCTATCTGCTTTTCAAACAGCGGAATAACCGAGCCATTTGAGCCGAGAACGTTTCCGAAACGCACCGCAACAAATTTTGTGCTTTTTGATTTCTGCGCCATATTCTGCACTATCATCTCACAGCAACGCTTTGTTGCGCCCATAACATTAGTCGGATTTACAGCCTTATCGGTAGAAATAAGCACAAATCGCTCAACATTATATTTATCCGCAAGGACTGCCGTGTTATACGTTCCGAGGATATTGTTCTTAACAGCCTCCTCGGGGTTTGTTTCCATAAGTGGAACGTGCTTATGCGCCGCCGCATGGAACACAAGGGTCGGCTTGTATTTCTCAAACAAAGTTTCAAGCTTGTCATAATCACGCACGGACGCTATTTCAACATTAAGATTAAGCTTATCGCCGTAACTGCGAACAAGCTCCTGCTGAATGTCATAGGCGTTGTTCTCGTAAATATCGACTATAACAAGACGCTTCGGGTTGTACTTTGCAATCTGACGGCAAAGCTCCGAGCCGATTGAGCCGCCGCCGCCCGTTACCATACAGGTACTGCCATCTATCAGCGTTTTTACCTCGGTGTTGTCAAATCTTATTGCATCGCGTCCCAAAAGCTCGTCAAGATTTATACTCTTTGCCTGTCTTATCAGACTTTCCATATTGAACACTTCGTGTATGTAAGGGAGTGTTTTGATTTCGCATTCGGTTTTTAATGATATATCGATAATTCTCTTGCGTTCCTCTGCCTTACAGGAGGGCATTGCAAGCATAATTACCTCTATATTTTTATCACTGCACAAATCGGGAATATCATATGTATTTCCGCATACCTGAACATTCCTTATAATTCCGTGCAGCTTCGACGGATCGTCATCAACGATACATACAGGCTCATACTCACATTCCGACTCATACATTTCGCCTATCGTTCTTTGCGCCGCAAGTCCCGCTCCGACAATAAGTGTGCGCTTTTTATCACCGCACTTTGCTCCTTTTGCCTGACGCACATAAAATCCGTACAGCCAACTGTAGCAGGTACGCAGTGAGATAATTCCGAAAGTTGCTATAAGGAACGAAATTATCAGAAAATTTTTCGTATATATATCTAATCTGGATCCGTTTTTTATCATCAGAATAGCCACGGTTATAACCAAGCCCATAACCATTCCCAGAAAGCATTTTACAAAATCTTTAATCTGCGCATACTTCCATATATTGCGGTAAACTCTGCAAAACACCAAAGAGACAATAGTTGCGGCGGTATATATGGCAATTCTCTCATAATATTCGCCCAACAAAACAACATTTCCTCTAATTCCCAGTTCGTTTATAAGCAGTATCGCCATAAAACAACTGAGCACAATCATAATTACATCCAAAGCCGCCAGAGCTATACGTCTGAAATTAATTTTTTTCAAGAATCATCCCCCATTACTGTTTCAACAGATATGAATACTTAATATAAAGTCCGATAAGCTCGGCATATTCATCTTCTGTCAAGGTATTTTTAATATATTTCTTAAGTTCTGCTCTGTCAGATGCCAGACTGCGTATTTTAGACATATCAAGCTTGCCTAAAAATTCGTAGCCTCTTTTCAAGTCCTCCGCCTCAACCTGCGACTTTACACGTTCGTACAAATTTGATGTATCAACCGACGGTTTGGGAGTGGTCTTTTCTGCTTCCGCCTGTGTTGTGTTATTCTTTTTTCCGTAGCTGTATTTTCTTCCTGTTGTCTCCGTTGTTTCCGTATTCTGCGGTTCTGCCGGCTGTTCCGCATCGGGCGTCGGCTCCGGGGTTGCCTGCGCTGCGGCGTTTTCCGCCACAAACTCGCTTACCAAATCGTCGTCCAGCAGTCCTTTCTGCCGAAGCTCCTCCGCAATCTGTGATATTTCGTCTTTTACGCTGTCATCATTTAATATGTACGCCGCCGTTTCAAGCATAGGTTCAATATATTTCGGAACAACATAAAAATGATATACCGAAAATGCCGCCCCTGCAGACAGTACAATTACGGAAACAATAATTATCAGTACTATTTTCCATTTTTTCATAGATCTATTCTCCGCACAATATTTAATTTACATATAAATATTGTATCACAAACCAAATAATTATTCAATAGAATTTTGAAAAATATTTGCATTACTGTATTTTTAAAATGTAGTTATCAAGAAAATATTTTTAATTTTTGCGGACTATATATTGACATTGTAAAGAAAATATTGTATAATTCAAATATCCTATAAATATTTTTTGATAAGATGAGGTATTAAAATGAAAAAGGAAACAAAAAGAGAACGCTTTGAGAGAATTTCCTCCGCACGTTCGCAAAAAATCACAGAAATGATACGTCTGCTCGGAAATTGTTCGAGCAAAAACAATTATGAATACTCCGCAGAAGACACCGAAAAGCTTTTTTCCGAGCTGGAAAACGAGCTTGCACAGGCTAAAAGCCGTTTTTCGGATTCGAATGCGGGAAGTATTTTAAGCAACTTTAAACCCGTATTTGAGTCGGAATACACCTGGCTCAACGGCTTTATGAGAAATGTATACAGATTCGGAAACAGAGAGGCGCTGTTCTTTCCTCAGACCGAAGAAAGCTGGACATACACCGAGCTTAATGCAGAAGCGAACAGATTTGCATCCGCTCTCGCCGAGGACGGCGTAAAAAAAGGCGATGTGGTAATGTATCAGCTATTGAACTGCCCCGAGTTTGTGTTTGCATATCTCGCTTCGCACAAACTGGGAGCGATAAACTGCCCAATGAATTTCCGTCTTTCCGCAGGCGAAATAGCGCTTACCATCGAGGACTCAAAACCCTCCGTATTTTTATACGACTCGCACATGCAGAAAGTAACCGAAAAAGCGCTTGCAATGTCAAATCACAAGCCGTCAAGAATAATAATGGTTGACACCGACCAGACAAAGAAAGCGCCCGACGGATATATAAGCTACACAGACTATGTTTCGGGCAAAAGCGAAGAAAATCCCACTCCCTCCGCTCCGCTCTGCATTTATGATGAAACCACACGCCTTTACACCTCCGGCACAACCGGCAGACAAAAGGGCGTACCGCTCACAAGCATAAACGAAGTGCTTTCGGCGCATGATGTGCTGATGCATTTCCCGTTAAGCTTTAACGATAAGACAATGAACACCACTCCGTGGTTCCACAGAGGCGGTATACATTCGGGCGGTCTCACCCCTACCCTTTATGCCGGCGGAACGGTTGTAATTATGCCGAAATTCGATGCTCGGCTTTGTCTTGAATATACCGAAAAATATAAAATAACCTTCCTTATCGGTGTTCCGACCGTGTTGGAAATGCTCGTAAACGAACAGCAGAGATCGGGACGGGATTTGAGTTCGCTCAACGGTATAGTTACCATGGGCAGTCCGCTCGAACGTGCCGCCTGCATCAAGTATCAGAACACGCTCACTCCCAACATTTTTAACGGCTACGGCACTACGGAAACCTTCTGGAACACTTTCCTGCGCCCGTGCGATCTTCCCGATATGTCGGGTACTGCCGGACGTTCCTGTACGGACGATGATGTGCGTGTTGTAAAAACCTATGACAACCGAAAGGCAGAACCGGACGATACGGTTGATATGAACGGGAATGAAGTCGGCGAGGTTATTATAAAATCACCGGCAAAATCGGCATATATGTACTTTAATAACCCCGAAGAAACGGGACGCAAATTCTACAAGGGATATATGTATACGAACGACCTCGGCACATGGGACAAAAACCATTTTGTAACGATAGTCGGAAGAAAAGATGATATGATTATCTCCGGCGGCGAGAACATCTATCCCACGCAGGTAGAGGAGATTTTAAACGAGCATGCAAAGGTTGCCGACTGCATAGTTACGGCTGTGCATGACAAAGCATACGGACAGCTCGTTACGGCATATATAGTGCCGGCTGACAAATCGCTTACCGTTGCCGAGCTTGAAGACTACTGCCGAAATCACCCGATGATTTCACCCTACAAGCGTCCGAGGTATTATCGCTTTATTGAGGAAATACCGAGAAACGCCACCGGCAAAAAGCTTCACTACAAAATACGTGAAATGGCTGAAATGGATTTACTGAACGGTCTTTTATACCGTGCGTAATTATATAACAAGAGCCTGTGTATCTTTGATACATAGACTCTTGTTTTATTAATGCAATTAAAAAAATGTATACTGCCTTTCTTTTAATATTGCATAAAACCGCATAATATGCTATAATAAATATAATTTTATTTAGGGGGGATTTTATGGCACTGTCTTTCAGGGGCGGACTGCATATCCGTGATTTCAAAGACTACACAAATTCGTGTGAAATAAAGCCGCTTTTACCGTGCGGCACTCATATTTTCCCGACAGAACAGCATATAGGCGCATCGCTTAACGTGCTTGTAAATGTCGGGGACACCGTATGCGTAGGTCAAAAGCTGGCAGACGCAGAGGATTATATGGCTGTTCCCGTTCATTCTTCCGTTTCGGGAACGGTAAAAAAAATTGAAAAACACCCGCACCCGTCGGGTACTATGGTAACGTCTGTTTTTGTCGAGAACGATAACCTGTACACACCGTACGAGGGAATAAAACCCGTTAAGGACATTTCCGTACTTTCAAAGCGTGAAATGCTTTGGGTAATCCGTGACGCAGGCATAGTCGGAATGGGCGGAGCGGGCTTCCCTGCTCACGTTAAGCTTGACACGGACAAAAAAATCAAGTTCCTTATCATAAACGGTGCGGAATGTGAGCCGTATATAACGGCAGATCACAGACGTATGCTTGAAAACACGGAGGATATTATTTCGGGCATACGCATAGTTATGAACATTCTTGATTTGAAGCGCGCATATATAGGTATAGAAACAAACAAAAGCGACTGTATTTCCTCATTCAAAAAGCTTTTAAGATACGATGACAGCATACAGATTATGCCGCTCAAGCCGAAATATCCGCAGGGTGCGGAAAAAATGCTTATAAAGGCAGTTTCGGGACGTAACGTACCTACGGGAAAACTACCCGCGGACGTTGGAGCGATTGTGCTTAACATAGAAACCGTATACGAAATCTCACGTGCGTTTGCAACGGGTATGCCGCTTACCGAAAGAATTGTCACCGTAAGCGGCGACGCCGTAAATACGCCGTCAAACTTTCTTGTTCCGCTCGGAGTTCCGGCATCGTTTTTGTTTGAGGCGGCAGGCGGATTTAAACAACCGCCCAAGAAAATCATTTTCGGCGGTCCGATGATGGGATTTGCTCAGTATTCGCTCGATGTACCGATTATAAAAACCACCTCTGCCGTTCTCGCATTTTCCGAAAGCGAAACGTCATTTTACGAGGATATGCCCTGTATAAGATGCGGAAAGTGCGTGGCGCACTGCCCCATGGGACTTATGCCGAACAAATTGAGCAATTTCGCAAAAAACGGCAATGCTGAAAATGCAGAAAAATACAATGTTCTCGACTGTATGCAGTGCGGTATGTGTTCATACGTCTGTCCGGCAAGAAAAGATCCGCTCGGCAACATACGCACCATACGCCCCGTTGTATTGAAAAATATCCGCAAAAGACAGGAGGCGGCAAAAAAATGAATAAATTAACCGTATCTGCTTCGCCGCACATACACACACATGACTCGGTTCGTTCGATTATGCTTGATGTGTTTATAGCGCTTATGCCGGCGGCTATCTGCGGAACATACTTTTTCGGCATACGGAGCGCACTTGTGCTTTTGGTGACCGTTTTATCCTGTGTTCTGGGCGAAGCGCTGTTTGAAATTCTCGCCAAGCGCAAAATAACCGTGTCCGACTGCAGTGCGGCAGTGACGGGACTTTTACTCGGGCTTAATCTGCCGAGCGGTATTCCGCTTTGGATGGCGGCTCTGGGCGGATTGTTTTCTATTATAATTGTGAAACAGATATTCGGCGGTCTTGGCAAAAACTTTATGAACCCCGCACTTGCCGGACGATGCTTTATGCTTATAGCATGGACGGGAGCAATGACAACATTCGCCTCTCCCCTTGCCGCAGACGCAATATCCTCGGCTACTCCGCTTGCGGTTATGAAAAGCGGTTCGTCCGAGCTTCCCTCGCTTTGGAACGCCTTTATCGGACGTATTCCCGGCTGTATAGGCGAAACCTCGGCGGCGGCTCTCATTTTAGGATTTATATATCTGCTTATACGCCGTGTGGTATCGATAAGAATACCGGCGGCATACATTATCACGTTTGCATTACTTACATACTTGTTCGGCACAGGTGCGGAGGGTATGTCTCAGGCGCAGTATACCGCATATCAGCTTTGCACGGGCGGACTTTTGCTCGGAGCGTTCTTTATGGCAACGGACTACGTTACCACGCCCACAACTCCTATGGGTATGGTGATATTCGGCATAGGCTGCGGCGTGCTGACGTTTATAATAAGAAATTTCGGTGGTTATCCGGAGGGCGCTTCTTTCTCGATAATACTTATGAACATCGCCTCACCGCTTATCGAATCGGCAACCGCGCCGAAATGTTTCGGAAAGGCAGGTAAAAAGATATGAAAAAAGCATCGGTAATAATCAAAACCACTCTTATTTTGTTTCTGATAACCTCCGTTTCCGCACTGCTTTTGGCGTTTGTCAATGACAAAACAGCGCCCATAATTGCAGTAAACGAAAGCATTAACAGGCAAAATGCTTTAAAAAAGGTCATAAACGCAGAAACATTCGAGGACATTGAACTGACCGACGATTTAAAGAGCATAGCCGAAAAATACGGCTGTGAGCTTAACGGCGTATATTCCGCCAAAGACGCAGACGGAAAGAGCGTGGGCATATGCTCAATCCTCACCGGAAGCGGTTATGACAGCGGCTTGCAGATAGCCGTCGGCGCAGACAGCGAGCAAAAAGCGTCGGGTATTGAGATAATTTCTTCAAATGAAACCCCGGGACTCGGGCAAAACGCTTCAAAACCTGAATTCCGTGAACAGTTTATCGGCAAAAAAGCAGGAATAGGCGTTGTAAAATCGGGTGCTGATGACACGCAGATAAATGCGCTTTCCGGCGCAACGCTGACCTCGAACGGTGTTACAAGAATTGTCAACGCCGCTCTCGAAATCGCACAGAAGGAGGCTGAATAATATGGAAGAAAACAAAAGCGCCTTAAGGGTATTTTTAAACGGTATAATATTTGAAAATCCGACGTTTATACAGCTTCTCGGTATGTGCCCCACTCTCGCCGTTACCACAAGCGTCAAAAACGGTTTGGGTATGGGGTTAAGTGCGGCGGCAGTTCTGATATGCTCGAATATGATAATATCTCTTTTAAGAAAAATTATTCCCGATAAGGTAAGAATTGCGGCGTACATAGTAATTATAGCGGCATTTGTAACGATTATACAGATGTGCTTAAACGCTTTTCTCCCCGACCTTTCAAGCTCATTGGGAATATTCATACCGCTTATAGTCGTAAACTGCATAATCCTTGCACGTGCGGAGGCTTTTGCATCAAAGAACACGGTGTTCAAAAGCGCACTCGACGGCTTGGGTATGGGACTCGGTTTCACGCTTGCACTCTGCATAATAAGCGCAGTGCGTGAATTTCTCGGCGCAGGCACGATTTTTGACATTCCCGTATACGGCGGTGCAATAACGCCGGCATCAATAATCATAATGGCACCGGGCGGATTTATTGTACTCGGACTTTTGGTTGCGCTCGTACAGCACATAATGAGCAAGGAGGGCAAGTAAAGTGTTAAAGACTGTAATAGCTATCATAATTTCCGCACTGTTTACGGAAAACTTTGTAATGGTAAAATTCTACGGGTGCTGTCCGTTCCTCGGCGTTTCAAAAAAGACGGACACGGCTCTCGGTATGGGTATAGCGGTTACATTCGTTATGGGCATAGCGTCTATGGCGACATATGCCGCATATACATATCTGCTCGTCCCGTTCGGACTTGAGTATCTGCAGACAATATTATTTATACTCATAATTGCCGGGCTTGTTCAGTTCGTTGAACTGTTCATAAAAAAATCAATGCCGCCGCTTTACAATGCGCTCGGCATATATCTTCCGCTCATAACCACAAACTGCGCCGTATTAAGCGTAACGCTCCTTAATGTGGAAAAGAGCTATAATTTCATACTTTCGCTCCTGTACGGCGTATTTGCCGGTCTCGGATTTACGCTTGCGATAGTTCTTATGGCAGGCATACGCGAACAGCTTGACGAGAGCGCAATGCCGCAATCCTTCAGAGGTTTTCCTGCCGCACTTATAACGGCGGGACTTATGGCACTTGCGTTTATGGGCTTTTCGGGGCTGTCATTCTGATGAAAGGAGCGATGTGTGATGAATTTTCAAAGTATACTTATTGCCGCCGCAATAGTCGGCGGAGTGGGGCTTTTGTTCGGACTTATTCTTTCGATAGCGTCGTTTGTTTTTGAAGTAAAAACAGACGAGCGCACGGAAAAGATAACCGCCGTTCTCCCCGGTGCAAACTGCGGTGCGTGCGGATACGCCGGCTGCGGTGCTTATGCCGACGCAATCGTTTCAAACGGCGATCCCGTAAACAAATGCGTTGTCGGAAAAGGTGCGGTTGCCGAAAAGATTGCGGAAATTATGGGTGCGACGGCAGAAGCTCCCGAAGAAAAAGCCGCACACGTTGCCTGTTCGGGCGACTGCGGCTCCGTTGTGTACAAATATGATTATGACGGAAAAAGCGGCTGTATAAGCCAATCACGACTTGCCGGCGGCGCAAAGCTGTGTCCGAGCGGCTGTCTTGGAGGCGGAAGCTGTGTAGATGTATGCCAATTCGGCGCAATATCCGTAAAAGACGGCGTTGCCGTTGTGGACGAGGATAAATGCACTGCCTGCGGACAATGCATAAAAGTCTGTCCCAAGCACCTTATCGGCTTTGTTCCGAAAAAGATAAAACAGCGTGTAAACTGCCAAAATCCCGAAACGGGACAATACGTAAACAAATATTGTTCCTCCGGCTGTATCGGCTGTAAGCTGTGCGAAAAGAATTGTCCGTTTGACGCAATTCATGTCGAGAACAATTATGCCGTTATTGATTACGATAAGTGCAAAAACTGCGGTTTATGTGTTCAGAAATGTCCGCGGAAGGTTATATCTAAAATAAGCTAACACAAAAAATCCTGTCGGCAAAGCATTGCCGACAGGATTTTTTATTATCGATTTTCAACATTCATATCACTAAGCGTTTTTAACTCATAGAATTTCCCGTGCTGTGTCATAAGCTCGTCATATGTACCGCTTTCGACACAGCTTCCGTTTTCCATTACGATTATCTTATTTGCATCGCGTATCGTGGAAAGCCTGTGTGCAACAATAAACGTTGTTCTTCCCTTTATAAGGCTGTCCATAGCCTTTTGAACATGATACTCGGATATATTGTCGAGTGCCGAAGTTGCCTCGTCAAGAATGATTATCTTCGGATCACGCATAAGCGCTCTCGCAATCGATATTCTCTGCTTCTGACCGCCCGAAAGATTTCCGCCGTGTTCTTCGACCATAGTGTTTATGCCGTCCGGCAGTTTATCCACAAACTCACGTATATTTGCAAGGTCTATAACCTGCTCCAGCCGTTTTTCCGAATAGGATTTCAAGCCGTAAACAATGTTTTCCTTTATCGTACCGCTGAACAGTATGCTGTTTTGCGGCACAACCGACAGAAAATGCCTGTATGTACGCAAGTCCAGCGCCTCAATCGGCTTGCCGTCAATAAGTATCTCACCCTCGGTTGCACTCAAAAATCCTATTATCATATTCATTATTGTTGATTTTCCCGATCCTGATGCGCCCACAAACGCCACGCAGTCGCCCGGCTCAACGTGCAGCGATAAGTTGTTTATTACTTTCTCATTGCTTTCGGGATAATGATACGATACGTTCTTGAATTCAACCGTTCCGTGTACATACCTAAGCTTTATTTTTCCGCTGTTATGCTCGATATTATCCGAAATCATTATTTCCGCAACGGATTTTATCGACTCCGCACCCTTTGTAAATTCGGGGTAAATGTTAAGCAATCCGTCCACACCGCCCGTAATGGTGGAAAAATACGACCTGAACAGCACCACATCGCCTATGGACAGCTTTCCAATATACGCCATATAACCCGTTACTATAAGGCATATCGAACTCATAACCTGGCTGACAACCCACGCCCATGAGCCGAACTGCGCCTGCGAATGGTCGAGCGCAACGCCCGAAGCCTGCATATGCTTAAGCTCGCCCTCCATTTTGTTTATCTCGGTTTCTTCAAGACCGTGCGCCTTTGTTACGGGTATCATTTCAAGCATGGTTGTAATCTTTCCCGAAACGTTTTCAACCTCTTTGCGGAACTTTCTGTTGTCGTTTGACATTTTCTTTCTGAAAGCTCTCACCACCCCGACATTCACCGGAATTATCAGCAGAAAGAAAAGCGCAACGAGTCTGCTTTTCATAATTGTTATCGTAACCGTAATCGCAAGCGTTATAACGTTCGGAATGACGGAAAACAATATTTGCCTTAAAAAGTTCTCTATTGCCTCAATATCACGCAGAAACTTGGATTGCAGCTCACCCGATTTGAGCTTATTGTGATACGTGATTGACAATTGCTGAAGCTTTTTAACAAGTGAATTTCTTAATCCTGCGCCTATTCCCCTCAAAAACCGGCTGGTGTAGTTTATGTACCAGACATGTGTGAACAGGTTCTGCACGCAAAGCAATATCAGTACCGCACCGTTTATAAATATTCCGCTGACCGAATGGCTTGACGGGTCGGTGGCAATATCGATTATGTTTGCGGTAACGATAGGAATTACCCACACCGCACAGTGTTTTACGATAAATAGCAATGTGGAGCATATAAATTCGCTGAAATTCTTCTTTAACAATCCCCCAAGAAGTTTTACAGTGATTTTATCATCCTTTGCTCCGTCAAACAAGCTTCCGTAATCCGGCAGAGCATTGTCCCTTTTTCGTTTTTCTTTTTTCATTTTCCCCACCCCTTTGCAGGTATATTTTTTTAGGTTTGTCACATTATACAGCAGTAAAAAGTATATGTCAATACATTTTTAAAAATTATTGTTGCACAAATATTTTGCTTGATTATTGTGTAAAATATTTACCTGCAATAAAAAAAAGAAGCAACTCACTTTGAGCCGCCGTCTTAATTATTTTTCGTTAAATTCCTTATCGGCAAGATTGCAAAATCACTTGATAAGCTTAATTTCGTTGGGATTATACGGGTGCAGGCTCGGACGATACAAATCGTGAAGCCATTTATCAAAATCCCACGAAATATGTTCCGGGTCTTTATTATACAAATCCCACATACCTTCCCACTGCTCATAGGTCTGCGTTTTACCGGCACACAGTTTCTCACATTTAAAATTGTTTTCCTGAGCAAATTCCAATATACCGTTTCGTAATTTATTTCATTTAACAGCGACCTCTGCGTTATGCTGTCGCCAAACGCAACAATCGTAATGGGACCCTCTTTTAAAAGTCCCTCTTTATCCATTAATATTTTTTCGCTTATATGCATCTTGCCCCCTATTTAATTTTATTATATAGAGGAAATTGCTAAAAAGCTCGGTTTTGCAGACTCGCACCAATTTTCGACGCAGTTTAAAAAGCTGATGGGCTGTAAGCCATCCATGTATCGGCAAAAATAAAAACGGCGGACGATTAAACAACGTCCGCCGTTTTTTATGCATTTATTTTTGCCGCTTTAACGGTATTTTTCATAAGCATTGCGATTGTCATAGGACCTACACCACCGGGAACGGGAGTAATTGCCGATGCTATATCCTTTGCGCTCTCAAAATCAACGTCGCCGACCAGCTTTTTCGGCTCAATTCTGTTAATTCCGACATCTATAACAACAGCACCCTCTTTTATCATATCGCCTTTAATAAACTCGGGTATACCGACAGCGGCAACCAAAATATCCGCATTTTTAGTTTTAGCCTTTAAATCAGCGGTTTTTGAATGGCAAACGGTTACCGTACCGTTTTGGTGCAGAAGAAGCATTGCCATAGGCTTTCCTACTATATTGCTTCTGCCGACAACCACACATTCCTTACCGCACGGGTCTATTCCCGACTCCTTTATAAGCTCCATTACTCCCGCAGGCGTACACGGCACAAAATCATAATCGCCCGTCATTATCTTTCCGACATTTACGGGGTGGAATGCGTCCACGTCCTTTTTGGGATTGATAGCGTTTATGACGGCTTTCTCGTCAATATGTTTAGGCAGCGGCAGCTGACACAAAATCCCCGAAATATCACTGCGGTTATTGAGTGTTTCTATAATATCAAGCAAATCCTCCTGTGAGCTTTGCTCGGGCAGTGTATACTCCTCGGAATAAATTCCGCAATATTCGCACGCTTTTTTTTTGTTATTTACATACACACGGCTTGCGGGATCATCTCCCACGATTATGACCGCCAGACCAGGATTTATTCCCTGTTTTTTCAGTTCTGCGACCTCGTCCCGTACTTCGTCCTTTATTCTCTTTGAAACTTCTTTTCCCATCAGTATTTTTGCCATTTCTATTCCTCCTTTTATCGTTCGGTCTTATAAGACAGTGTTCTCCGTAACCTATAAGATCCGTTCTGCCCGTCTTTACAAGCGCCTCATGCACAAGCTTGTAATTATCGGGGTTTTTAAACTGCAAAAGCGCTCTTTGCATCGCTTTTTCCGCAGGTCTGTCGGGTATATATACCTTCTTCATCGTAAACGGGTCAAGTCCCGTATAATACATACAGGTTGAAATTGTTCCCGGTGTGGGGTAAAAATCCTGTACCTGCTGCGGATTTATATGATGCTTATTAAGATACTCCGCAAGTCTTACCGCATCGTGCAGTGTACTGCCGGGGTGGCTTGACATCAGATACGGCACAAGGTACTGCTTCATACCTATTTTTTTATTTATTTCATAAAACTTGTCCGAAAATCTCGTATAAACCGAATTTTCGGGTTTACCCATATATTTCAGTACATTATCGCTTATATGCTCGGGCGCAACCTTTAACTGCCCGCTTACATGATACTTGCAAAGCTCATAGAAAAACGTATCGTCTTTGTCGTTTACAAGATAGTCAAACCTTATTCCCGAACGGATAAACACCTTTTTAACGCCCTTTATCGCACGCAGCTTTCTGAGCAGATTAAGATATTTTGTATGGTCTATCTTCATATTGGGACACGGTTTCGGAAACAGACATTTTCTGTCTCGGCACGCTCCCGATACAAGCTGTTTTTTACATGCAGGTTCACGAAAGTTAGCCGTAGGGCCTCCGACATCATGGATATACCCTTTAAAGTCGGGGTGCTTTGTCATTTCCTTTGCCTCATTAACGAGTGACTCGTCACTGCGTGAGGTAACTATTCTTCCCTGATGAAACGCCAGTGCGCAGAAATTGCAGTTGCCGTAACAGCCACGGTTTGCCGCGAGCGAAAACTTAACTTCTTCGATAGCCTTTATTCCGCCGCTTTCCTCATACACGGGGTGATAATTCCGCATATACGGCAAGCTGTACACATCGTCAAGCTCCTGCGTATTCAAGGGCATTGCAGGCGGATTTTGTACTAAATATCTGTCGCCGTGCTTTTGAACAATCGTCTTTCCTATAAACGGATTTTGCTCAAGATACTGCTCGGCGCAGGATTTCGCATATGCTTTTTTACTCTCAAGACACTCCTCATATGATGGTATTACAACAGCATTTGTATCGGTATAATCTCCCGAAATATAACACGTTCCGGGAACATCGGTTATTTCTTTTACCGGCACTCCGTTATTGAGCCTGTCCGCAATTTCAACTATCTGCTTTTCCCCCATGCCGTACATAAGAATATCCGCACGACTGTCGAACAATATTGAACGCCTTATTTTATTTTCCCAGTAGTCGTAATGTGCAAACCGCCTTAAACTTGCCTCCACACCGCCTATAAGTATCGGAATATTCCCGAAAGCCTCTCTTATGCGGTTGCAGTAAACTATTGTCGCCCTGTCGGGTCTTTGCCCTGCTTTGTTGCCGGGTGCGTATGCGTCATCGCTTCTGCGCTTTTTGCTTACGGTATAGTGATTTACCATACTGTCAATGTTCCCCGCGGAAACGAGCACGCCGAGCCTCGGTGTACCCATACGCTTAAAATCGTCCGTACTGCGCCAGTCGGGCAGTGCAACTATGCCGACTCTGTAGCCGTGGCTTTCCAGCACACGTGAAATTATTGCATGACCAAAGCTTGGGTGGTCAACGTATGCGTCACCCACAATATAGAGAAAATCGAGCCTATCCCAGCCGCGCTTTTCCATGTCCTTTTTACATATAGGCAAAAAATCTTTCTTACTCATCATCATCTGCACTGTCGAACACTCTGTCTGCATGGCTTATCAATACATCACGCGGTTTGGAGCCGTTTGCTCCCGATATTATTCCGCGAGCCTCCATCTGGTCTATGATACGTCCGGCACGTGAATATCCCACTCCGAGCCTGCGCTGTATCATTGACGTGGATATTTTTCCGAGTTCTATTGCAAGCTCTATCGCATCGGGTAAAAGTGCGTCGCCGTCCTCGTCCGTATCGGGCGTTACTCCGTTTTCGCCCGTTGCGCACCGCTCTATCTGCTCCGCCAAATCCTCGCTGTAATGCACATCGCCTATGTTCTGCTTTATAAATCCGATTATCCGCTCTATTTCATCATCGCTGACAAAAGCGCCCTGAACACGTGTTTCCGTTCTCGCACCTGTCGGATAATACAGCATATCGCCCATTCCCAAGAGCTTTTCCGCTCCGCCTTTATCGAGTATTGTTCGGCTGTCCACCTGGCTCGATACGGCAAACGCAATACGCGACGGGATATTTGCCTTGATAAGACCCGTAATTACGTCTACCGACGGACGCTGTGTCGCTATAATAAGATGTATTCCTGCGGCACGTGCCAGCTGTGCCAATCGGCATATATAATCCTCAACCTCTTTTGCGGCAACCATCATAAGGTCGGCAAGCTCGTCTATGATTATGACAAGCTGAGGTACTTTTTCGCCGCCCGTGGAGGCCATAAGCTTATTATATGATTCAAGCTTTCTTACGCCCGTTTCTTTAAACAGCTCGTATCTGCGCATCATTTCGGTAACTGCCCAGTTAAGCGCACCCGCCGCTTTTTTCGGGTCGGTAACGACGGGTATTAAAAGGTGTGGTATTCCGTTATACACCTCAAGCTCAACGAATTTTGGGTCAACCATTATAAGCTTAACGTCCTCCGGCGACGCCTTGTACAAAATGCTTGTTACAATAGTGTTTATGCACACACTCTTACCCGAGCCTGTGGCTCCGGCAATAAGCACGTGCGGCCACTTGCCTATGTCGCCGACAACAACGTTGCCGCCTATATCCTTACCCAAAGCAACAGTAAGCTTTGATTTTGCACTGTTAAACTCATTCGATTGCAGCATATCACGTATTGAAACACTGCTGACTTTCTTGTTCGGAATTTCAACGCCCACGGCAACCTTGCCCGGAACAGGCGCAACAAGCACCGTTGACACCGCAAGATTAAGCGCCAAATCGTCCGCAAGTCCTACGATTTTGGACAGCTTTATTCCCGTATCGGGCTGAATTTCGTAACGTGTGACGGTCGGCCCCTGCGTTACCTGCAAAAGCTTTGCCTTAACGCCGAAATTATCCAGCACCGATATAAGCTTTTCGGCTGTACGGCGCATTTCGTCACGGTGGTCGGATACCGCGCTTTTGCCTTTATCAAGCAATGAAAGCGGCGGAAATACATACTTTACAACAGGTCTTTCTATAGCTTTGTCAAGCTCTTTGTTATATTTTTTCTTTTCCGCCTCGGTTATCGTTTCCGCCTTTTCTTCTTTTTCGGTCTTTTTAGGAGCTTCCTCCTCTGCCTGTTTGGGTGCGTCCGCCTGCGGCATTGCCTCAAATACTTCGTCTATTCCGTCCGAAAAATCCTCTTGCGGTTCTTCCGCCTTAGGTTCTTCAGTTACTTCTTTCTTCTTTTTCTTCTTGGGAGCGTCTCTTAAATATTCGTTTGCGGCATCAAATATGGAATTTGTTTCGGGTTTCTCCTTTTTGGGTGCTTCTCTCTTCTTTACCTTATGCTCGTCATACTTGTCCTTTGTGCCGTTGGCAATCTCCTTAATCTTCTGCGCCGCTTTCTGCAAAAACGGAACGCCCGTCAGAACACTTGTAAGGAATATGAACAGTGCCGACAGTATCATATACGACGCCGCCTTTTTAAACAGCTTCTGCGACGCCGCCGATATTACCGCTCCGCACACACCGCCGCCCGAGGACTCATGCGCACCCATAAAGACCGCATCGCTTATGGTGTACTCATAGTGAAGATTTATAAGTGCGCCTATAATTATAAGCATGGAAAATGAAATTGCGCTCTTGTACCAAAATCTTTTTATATCCCTCGTTTTTCCGAGATATATCTCAAGTCCGATTACCGTAACCGGCAGAAAAATCCCCGGCACTCCGAACACCGAATAAACAGCACTCTTTACGCTGTCTATCACGATTGCACCGTTCTGACCTATGTACATAAAAACGCACAGCAAAAAAGATATAACGCTCAATGTTATCATATATGTGCCGATATAATTCTTTTTTGCCGTAGTTTTTTTCTTTTTTGTATTTTTTTTAACCTGTGGCATATTTTCAATACCTTTCTGACATTAGTATACTATTAAGCCTGTCGATAAATAAGATTAGCACTGCAAACAATTTGACAGCAGCCTTTTTTATATTTTATCACAAACCGATTGATTTTTCTATACTTTTCGAGAAATTGTAAACTTATATTAACACTTTAGTATTTTATTTATGATTTCCGTTTCGGTAAGAGTTTTCACAATCCTCCCTTTTTCATCTACAAGAAACACAATATTATACTTTCCGAAATCGAACGACTTTACAATATCACGCTCCGACTCGGATATGTCCGCCGCTTTCACGGCAACGTATTTCTTATTTTTGTCTTTATAGAACATTAGTTCTTTTATGTAGTCGAGATTATATTTTTCTTTCTGTGTAAAAATATTTCCGACAACAAGTGCCGAAAGCAAAAGCACCGAAAAATTAAATCGGGTAATATAAACGACATATATTCCCATTGCAGCCATAGCCATGGCAGTAAGAAATGAAACAGCTTTAAGCACCTTTACCCCGATGCCGTTTCCGAATTTATGAATAAGGATTTTTTTAAGGATTATTCCCCCGTCAAGCGGCAGTGCCGGCAGAAGATTTACCGCAAAAAGCGCAGTATTTGCCATATACATATACTGTAAATGATACAGCGGAAAATGTCTGTACAGCGATGCCGACAAAATTGCAATCGCAGCATTGACAAGCGGTCCTGCCGCATACAGTATTATTTCGTCCGACAGCGAGCAGACTATTTTATTTTTCAATTTCATATTCACGCCGAACGGGTAAAACGTGATATGCGATATTTTAAGCCCGATACACACCGCCGCCAAAGCATGAGCAAGCTCATGCAAAGTCATTGCCGCATATGCCGCCGTTATTTCAAAGGTTCTATGCGTAAAAAAGCACGCCGCAAACAATGCGGCGGTGAGTATATGTATATAAAGATATTTCGTAATTCTTATCATAGCCGTTCTCCTTCGGAAAATATCCCTTATACAATTATATTCATATCAACAATCAAAAAGCACCATAAGGTGCTTTTTGTTATTTTGAATTTTCAACTTTAAGAATTAATGCGGCATTTTTCTTTTCAATCGAATTTAAGTTACTGCTGTCATCATTATAATTGTAATTCGGATTTATCGAATACCACGAGCATTTGCTGAAATAATTATTATATTCCGCCGTTTTGAACTTTCTGCCGTGGCGCGCGTATATTTCGTTTCTCGCAAGACCAAGCTCCGCTTTCGTGTACCCCGAGAGTTCCTCCTCCGTCAGAAGTCTTGTATTTGAGTCGCTTATGATATACTTACCTCCGTCATACTTTGTCATTGACGTTATCTCATATATCGTATTTCCGTAATGTATATCCTGAGTCGGCACTGCGGAAACCGTCATATACTTTCCGCTTATCTGCGCCGTTGTACTGCCGGGAGATACGTTTGCATAATACAGCGTATTGTCTGCCGTAAACGTCATAAACCATCTTCCGTTATACTGCATAACCTGACCGCCCACAACAAGCTTTGAATTTATCGGCGCTGTTGTAATTCCCGTTGATTTCGGTACGGGGGTTGCCTTTACGGTCGGCTTTGCGGCAGCGCTTGTACTCTTATTTGATGAGGACGTTTTATTCCCCAATGATGAGGACGTGCCCGATCCGCTGTTTGTACTCTTTCCCGTCTGACCATTTGAGGACGGTGCTGTCGTTGCCTGTACGGTAGGCTCGGGGGACGGAGTCACCTCCGGAGTCGGCGTTGCCGGCTCTGCCGTCGGTGTCGGTGTTCCCGACGCAAACGACGGTTTCGGTGACGGAGTAGCCGTTGCAATCTGCTTATCCCGTGTATTGTTCCTGATATAATATGTGCCCGCTCCCGCACCTACGGCGAGTATGAACACAATAACAGCAATTACAACTATTCTGTTTCTTTGCTGTTTTTTCTTTTTAACGTTGCGCCTTTCTTCTATTTCCGACAACTGCTGTTTTTTCTCGGCAATCATTCTTTCAATCTGCTCACGGCGCTTGCGCTCGTTCTCATCATACACCTTTTCTTCTTCGGGCTGATTGGGAACATTCTCCTCTGCGGCAGGTTCTTCAGAGCCTAATGTTTCACCGCAGAAAATACATTTTTCTGTACCGTCCGGTAATTCCGCTCCGCATTTTTTACATAGCATTTTTATTTCCTCCACTTTTACCTGTCACTAACTCTATCATATTAATTATATCCTTTTATACATTTCAAGTCAATAGCAGCAGTATTACATTATTTTTTCTCATACATCGACAGATTAAGTTTTTCTGTTATATTTATTCCCTTACATCCGGCAAAATATCCCAATAGCGACGAAATCACCGGTACAACCGCCATAAGCGCCAGAACCGTTACCGTAACCACGTTTGCACCATTGCCCATAAAGCCGTAATACGGGATTATCCATACTACAAATATAACATTGAATATCTTTGGAACTACTCCCGAAATAACGCCGTCCGAGCCAAACGCCGCCCATAATCCCTTATCAATACCAAACAATAAAAAGGTCAGCGCCGCAATCATAACGCCCATAAGCAATCCTTTTTTCAGGCTCGGTTTCAGGACTGAATATGACTTATTGTCAGCCTCGGCAACTTTTTTTGCACGGCAGTATATTATCGCCGCATATATGATAACAAACAGCACACCACCGAACGGACGGAACGCGTCCTTCATAAACAGAAATCCCAGCAGAAACAGCTGCAAAAACGCCTCTGCAATCACCGCAACGATATGCCCCGCAAGTACATTCATATACTGTTTAAACAATAATTTTCCGTTATTCATTTTTTGCACCTCTTATACACACTTTTTACCCGCAACATATCCCGACGCCCACGCCCACTGCAGATTATATCCTCCGCAGTCGCCGTCTATATCGAGTATTTCTCCGCAGGCATATACACCCTTTACTTTTTTTGATTCAAGCGTTTCGGGATCAAATTCGCTTGTCAGCGCACCGCCGTGCGTTACCTGAGCATTGTTCCACGACATTGTTCCGATTACATCAAACCGCCATGCCTTAATTGTTTTGGCAATTTTTACGATTTCCTCCTCCGAAAGCGTTGACGAAAGCCTTGAGAGCGGAGCAATATCCAGATATTTTAAGAGAGCCTGTCCCACACGCTTGGATAACATTCCCGTGAAAAACTCCTCCAAACGGCGTTCGGGAAAAATCCCCACACGCGTCCAGAGCATTTCCGCAATTTCCTCCTCGGAATATTCGCACATAAGGTCGATATATGCGTACTTTTCTCCCTCACAATAAGCCGAAAGTGAAAATGCACACGGTCCCGATATACCGTATTCGGTAAAAAGTATCTCGCCCGTTTTGGAACGTCCGCCCAAAGTAAGCTTACCCTCAACCTTTATTCCCTTTAGCTTTTTCACCGTTTCGGGTTCGGTTTTCAGCTGAACGAGCGAGGGTTTTAACGGAGTTATACGGTGTCCGAGCTTTTTTAAAAGCTCATAGCCGCTGCCGTTTGACCCAAGGCTCGGCGACGCTTTTCCGCCGCAGGCAACTATAACCCTATCGGCATACGCCTTTTGCCCGTCATAGGACGATATTATAAACCCGTTTTTTGTACGCGAAATATCGCTTGCTTCAAAATCTGTTCTTATAACCACACCGTCCTCGGCAAGCTTCATTCTGATAACGTCCAGAACGGCGGACGCCTGTCCGCAGTGAGGATAGACCTTACCCCTGTCCTCTGTTCTGCATACAAGTCCCATATCCGAAAATTTGCTTAGCGTTTCCTCAACCCAAAACGAGCTTATAATGTTACGCATAAAGTCTGTATCCGTACCGTGATAATCCTTTTCGGACGCATTAATATTTGTAAGATTGCATCTGCCGTTTCCCGTTGCGAGAATTTTTCTTCCGACACGGTCGCACCTTTCGTAAACGGTAACGCTGCTGCCCCTCTCACGTGCGGCAATTGCCGCAAACATTCCCGACGCTCCTCCGCCGATTACCGCAATTTCCATATCAATCAGTTTCTCCTGTTTCCTGTCTGAGTTTTTTCTTTTCCTCGTATTCCGTCACAAAATCTATTATTATTGTACGTATAACCGCCGCAACCGGCACGGATATAAGCATTCCCAAAAATCCGAACAAGCTTCCGCCCACGGTTACAACAACGATAATTTCAAGCGGACGCATATCGAGCGATATACCCATAATCTTCGGTGCGAGCAGATTTCCGTCAAGCTGCTGAAGTATCAGAAGAGCAAGCGTGCTCCAGACGGTTTTCCACACACCGCCCGTTATAAGGATTACTATTTCCGCAATTACTACCGATATTATCGAGCCGAAGTACGGTATCATATCCATAGCGCCTATGAAAAGTCCGAGTATTACCGCATAGCGCACCTTCATAACTGAAAGCGTGATGGTACACACAAACGCCATAATGATACTGCACCACAGACGGCAGTATATATAACTTGTGAACACTTCGTTTATATGCTTGGCATTTTTCAAAATATTTTCCGCTCTTTCGGATTTGAAAAATATTTTTACCGTCTTTTTTGACAATTCAATTATCCTGTCCTTGTCAAGGAGCATATACACCGAGGATATAACCGCAATAAAGGTTGAGACTATTCCCGATGTCATATCGAAAATCCCCTGGATATATGTTCCGAACTTTTCGGTGTTGATTTTTGAAATGAATTTATCTATCGTATCCGAAATATCAAAATTTTCAAACACCTTAAGCTTTCCGAACACTTCGCTGTTACGAAGCTTTGCAATAACCTTTCCGGCATATCCCGGCAAATTCATCGACAAATCGATAATATTTCTTGACAGTGCCGGAACAACCATTCCGATTATCAGTGCAATTAACGCAAATGTTATAAGATACACCGTGAGAATACTTATTCCGTATGCGTGTTTCTTTATATAATTAAGCTTTATTTTGCTTATAAGTCCCGTAAGCTTTTTGGTGGGAATATTTAAAAGATATGCTATCGCAAAGCCTATAAGAAACGGACTTACCGCCTTAACGCACAGACCGATAACATTCCATATTACCTTTATGTTGTCAAAGGTTTTGTAAACAGCTATTACCGCCACGCAGAAAACAAACGCAATAAGCCACTTATAATACTTCTGAAATATCTTCAAACTTCTTTCCCCCTATTATCTGTTATACAGCAAAAGGGCGGAAATTACTTTCCGCCCGTAATTTATCGGACAATTTATTGTGTTACTATTACAAGTGTTGCCTCAAATGCACCGTTTGAAACAGTACCCCTTATATCTACAATATCGCCTACTTTTACATTGCTCATCTTAAGCGTTTTGCCTGCGCTTGTTATGAACGTTGTTTTTGTATCCTTGCAGAATACGGTTGTTTCGCCCGAGCCGTCCGTCCCCTCGATCGTGATAAATCCGTATGATGCATTTACAGCCCTTACAGTACCCGAAGCCGAGCCTGTTGTGTTCTGGGTTGATTTTGCCGTGATTGCCTTTACGGCGTCGCTCTCGACATTAAGAGTAATCGAATCGCCGACACGGAAATCATAGAGCGTTCCCGCAACGCCGTTTATTGTTATCTTTATGTCGTTCGTTATCATATATTCTTTGTCTTTTCCGTCAACCGTAACTATCATAGACGGCTGTGTTGCAATTGTAAGCGATTTTATTGTTCCCGTAACAACAGAAGATTTAGCCGTTGCCGCAACCTTCTGTATTTCGCCGTAACGGAGAGTAAGCTTTACCGTATCGCCTATATATATGTTGCTGAAATCTGCCGAAGCGCCGTTTTTCGTAACAATTACGCTGTTGCTTACTTCGTATGTTTTTCCGTCATATGCCGAATCGGAATGGCTGATTGTAACCGTAAGCTTTGGACTTATCGAAATATCCGTTACAACAGCGCCCGAAATAACCGTATCGCCCTTTGTTACCGCTACGCTCTCAACAACACCGTTTACAACTGTCATTTCAACCGTATCGTCCTTTGCGAGGTTTCTTACGTTGCTTGCCTTGCCGTCATATACGAACGAAACGTCCTTTGCGCAGGTATACACCGTTTCTTCCGATGCTCCTGTGGGGATTACCCTGAGGGTTATTGCGCCGTTCTTGTTACCGTAGCCGACATACTTACCGATAATCGTTTTGTCCGACTCTGCCGAAAGAGCGTCCACATACACAAGCTTACCGTCCGAATATGTTGCAATAACCGATACGTCCGTTATCATATTTGACGGTATTACCTTGACTCCGAGAGAATTCATAACGGTATTGTCGTCATATTCTTTTTCGGTTGTGTTTCCGTTATTATCCTTGAAAGTACAGGTTTTTGCGTCTGTATCAACCGATACAAGCTTTGCCGCTTCAAATGTATAATCCGTTTTATCAACAGCACGCTTTAACATTACAGCTATCTGACTTCTGGATACAGATGTAAGTGGCGAGAATTTGTTATCCTCCATACCGGTCATAATCTCTTTATCCATAGCATATTTTACGTATCCTACCGCTGCGGCGGGTATTCTTGATGAGTCCGCATAGCTTAACGAGGCGTTCTTGTTGCTTTCAGCCTCTGCCGTACCGCCCATTGCCTTGGTGATTATCATTGCCGCCTCATATCTTTTCATCGGCTTTGTTTTTTCATCACCCTTTAAATATGTATTAAGGTCTGCCTTTTCCAGAGCGCCTCTGTATAAAAGATATACTATCTCGTCCGTGCCCCATGTAAGACCGTATGTATTTATCGTATCGTCATACAATTCATGTGCTATCGCAAGCACCTGCTCGTTTGTCTTGTCACTGCTTCCCATCGCTCTTGCAAACAATGAAAGACATTCCTGACGGGTAACCTCATTGTCGGGACGGTATGTATTGTTGTCATATCCCGTTATAAGTCCCTTTGTGTACATTTCCTGTATCTGCGGTGCGCACCAGTCGTACTTATCGTCCGAAATATCGGTAAACGCATACTTAGCCGCCAAAGCCGGTACGTATGAGAGCACCGTAATCGACGCACACGCCAGAATTGCCGATGTAACTTTTACAAACTTTTTCATGGTTTATTTCTCCTTTTCTTATTTAGAGGGGATCGTTCCCCAAACCTGCACTGTGTTAAGCGATTTTTACAAATCTACAATTATATTATAGCATATACGCAAACTCTCCGCAAGCAATTTTGTCTTTTTACCAAAAATTTTAACAATCTTTTCACATTCGACACAATACTGCAATCTTTTTGAAACTTCCATAACTTACAGCTTGATTTTTCATTCGACATGGTGTAAGATATAAAACGTGGTCGGCGGTTGACATAATTCGGTTGACATAATGCAGATATATGCAGCCGGCAGAACAATATTCACAAGGACAAGGGGTAACCCCCAAGGAGGATTTATATGAACAATTCAATGAAGAAGCTTTTATGCTCCGTTATCGCTTCGGGTGCTTTCTTCACTTCCCTTCCGTCATTTGCGGCGATACCGTCGGACGTTGCGGGAACAAGATATGAAGAACCCGTGCAGATTCTCTCCGCTCTCAATATAATGAACGGCGACGAAAATGCTCAGTTCCGCCTTGACGATACCATCATTCGTTCCGAGGTTGCAAAAATGGCGGTTCACGCCATGGGACTCGACGCTGCTGCCGAGGCTTCAAAGAGCCAGTCGGTATTTACGGACGTTGCAAACGATCACTGGGCGCTCGGATATATCAATGTTGCCACATCGCTCGGACTCATCGAGGGCGACGGCGACGGAACGTTCAGACCGAACGATTCCATCACCTATGCCGAAGCAATGACAATTATGGTAAGAGCAACAGGCTACAATATATCGGCAATGAACAAGGGCGGTTTCCCGTCGGGTTATATGTCGGTAGGTACTTCAAACGGTATGTCCAAGAACGTTGTATGCGGACAGCTTGAGCCTATTACAAGAGGAAACGTTGCATTCCTTACCTCAAACGCTCTTGAAGTTCCCATGATGGAGCAGAAAGGTTTCGGCACATCGGTAAGCTACGAAGTAACCGACAAAACTTTGCTCGGCGACAAGCTTAACGTCACAAAGGCAGACGGTCAGATAACGGCTGTTGAAAAGACATCTATAAAAGGCTCGTCTTCGCTTAACAAGGGACAGGTAATAATAAACGACACAACCTATGACTCAAAGCTTAACCTTAACAATCTTCTCGGTTACAACGTAACCTACTACGTTAAGGACTCAAACAAAGCCGACAGCGAGCTTATACTTGCAATGCCGATAAAGAGCAAAAATGCGTCTTTATCAATTGATTCGGAAGCATTTTCAAAACTCACAACAAAAAACGGCAATGACGCAATAGTTTACTACAACTCAACAAGTTCATCAAGCACTTCAACAGCAGAACTCGGCAAAGAGCCGATACTGATATACAACGGCAAGCACGAGGATTATGATAAGAAGTATCTTGACATCAAGAGCGGCAGCGGTCACATCAATCTGCTTGATGCAGACAAGGATGGCAAGTATGAAATTGTATTCGTTACAAAGTACGAAAACATCGTTGTTGAGGAAGTTACAGCCGCTAAAAAAGTCATAGACAAGTACGGCAGCGAGCCGCTTAAGCTTGATGACAGCGTTGACTACACGCTTACAAACGGTCAGAACGAAATGAAGCTTTCGGAGCTCCGTGAGTTCGACGTACTGACGGTTGTAAAGAGCCTTGACAATCAGCTTTTTAACATCACAGTTACAAGAAACAGTGTTGACGGTACAATAACAGGCACGGACAAGGACGGCGTTTATATCGACAGCAAGCACTACAAGGTTGCTTCAAACTACACCGATTCTTTGACAAACGGTCTTAAGGGTGTGTTCTACCTCGACGCAGAAGGCAGAATTGCCGCAGTTGACACAGCCGGCAGATTAAGCACAAACTACGCTTATCTTACAAAGGCGTATACGGACAAAAATTCTGACGTAAGCTCTTTCAAGGTGTTCACACGTGAAGGCAAAGAAAGAACGATAGAAGCAAAGGATAAGATTAAGTTTAATGACAAAAACGGCGTTAAGGCGTCAGAAGTTGTAAACACACTTACGGCAGAGGACGGTACAACTGCACAGCAGCTTATCACACTTACCGTTAATTCGGACGATAAGATAACTGCATTGCGCACAGCCAAGGACAATTCCGGCACAGGTGCGGTTGACAAGGACAATTTCACAAAGAACTTTGTTCTTAAAAATGCGGAGTATTCAGCCGCAACATCAAAACTCGGCAACGTAAGAATTGCGCAGAACACGCTTATATTTGAAATCGCCGAGGACAGCAAGGACTACTCGATAGCCGACAAGAGCATTTTCGAGGACAAGCAGTCATACGATGTAACGGTTTACGATATGGAGGAAAACTACACCGCAAAGGTTATAGTTCTCACAAGTTCATCGGTTAAGGCAACAGCCGAATCATCGCTTGCGGTTGTTAAGAACGTTATTTCGGCAGTGAACAGCAACGACGAGGATACGGAAATGCTCGAAGCATTAGTTGACGGCAAGGAAGTATCGGTCTATGCTGAAAATGACGGAATACTCGTAAAGGGCAAGGCAAAGCTTGAAGAAGGCGACCTTATCCAGTACAAGACAAACGCCAAAGGTGAAATCACAAGCGTAAGAGTATTGATGGATATTTCATCAAAGAACACGGAAGCTGTAACAACCCCCGTTGAAAACCTCAAAACGGTATACGGAAAGGTTGTAAAGAAGTTCTCCGATTCGATAAACGTAACGGTAAACGATGAAAGCGCCGTAAACTACGAACTCGGTGACGCAGTGGTTTATCAGATAGATACAACTGCTTCAAAGAACAAGGTTACAAAAGTTTCCGCCGCAGACATTCAGAATTACGATGCTGACGAGAACAACAGAATTTTCTTAAGACTTTACAAAGATGAAGTTAAGGAAGCCGTAATCATAAAATAAACAGTGTTCTCCTCTTTTCACAATACAAAAAGAAATCTGTCCTTTCGGACAGATTTCTTTTTATTCTTCGATATGAATTAATCCCTGCTCTATAATTCTCTTGACGTGCTCGTCATCAAGCGAATAGAAAGTGTTTTTGCCGTTTCTTCTCGATTTTACAAGCCTTGCCTGTTTAAGTATCCGCAGCTGATGGCTTATTGCGGACTGACTCATTCCCAGTGCTTCGCATATATCAAATACGCACAGCTCCTTGTCGAACAGCGTCCATAGCACCTTTATACGTGTACTGTCTCCGAATATTTTATAAAATTCCGACAATCGGGTAATAACATCATCGTCAGGTATCTCGTTTTTCAGCCTTTCTACTATCTGAGGATTATATCTGCAATTTTCACACAGATTATTCTCCATAAAGTCACCGCCTAAATTATTATTATTATGTTTATTATACCCTTTTTTATGAAATTTGTCAATGCGGCATTTTGGCAAATTTATCGGCAAACAAATACACTCCCGCGCTCCAGCCCATCATAGCGGGCATCTTGCCGGGGTCCTCCTGGTTTATATTTATGTTTCCTTCAACGATATTGTATTTTTCCCAGAGCTTGCCCGTTTCGTCAAACACCTTTTCCGCAAGGGTAACATATTTTTCGGCAAGTCTTTTTGCCGTTTCGGTAAAACCGTATCGTGCAAAGCCCGATATTGCTATATGCTGAAGGCACGCCCAGCCGTTCGGATAGTCCCACTGGAAGTTGATTTTGTTATCCGATTTCTCGCAGGTTACAATGCCGTATTCCGTTTCAAGACGGCAAAGCACCCTGTCCATAAGCTCCGCATAATCATTATCGGCAAGGCCGGCATAAAGCGGATACAGTGACGCCGCCGAGAATACATTGCTTAATTTCCCCGTAACAAAATTATAATCAAGCATTATGCCGTTTTCATCGCACATATACTTGTACATAAGCGCCTTTCTTTTATCCGCCCTTTCCGTCCAGATTTTTTCCTCGCCGTTTTCAAGCGTTTTTGCAAAATGCGCCATATTGCTTTCAAACAAATACATCAAAGAATTGAGATCGACAGGCGCATAGTTATACCCCTCTCCGTTCCATCTCGGGTTCATATCCCAGCCGCTTTCGCAGCAGGTTATTGCCTGTCTTGCCATATCAAGCTCATTTCTTCCGTCGTCACTGTGCGTTCTCTTACGGTACATATCTGCAAATATTTTTACCATTTCATCATCGGCAAGAGTTCCGCTGTAATAGTTAAGACCTACGGGCGAAAGTCTTTTCGCCATCCAGAAATCGTATTCCTTTTTAAGCGTTTCATATGCGCCCTTAAGCCATATTATATCATTGTAAAACTCATACACATCTCTCACCATCTGCGATAAAAACGGCGGCTGTGAGTTTTTTAAGAAAAACGTCCTGTTTCCGTTCGGCATATAGCCGTATTTGTTTACGAGATACAGCATATTATCGGTATTGCATTTTGCCAAAAGCGCCTTACCCGATGTAAGCAGACCGACATTTGTAAAATATGTATCCCAGTAATACAGTTCGTTAAAATGTCCGACAGCCGGAACGGTGTACGGATACGGAAGCCCGATAAGCGTGCCGTCGTCTTCCCTGTTTTCTTTTATACATTCGTCCCAGTGTTCGGATATGTATTTTTCAATTTTGTTTTCCATAATAATTTCCTCTTTTCCAAGCAGTAAAAACATTATATCACGCAAATGTTTTATATGTCAATTCAAAAAAAAGAAATCCCTGACGGGATTTCTTCAAACTGCAGTTTTGAAAAAAGTGATATTTCACTTTTTTTGCTATTTCATTTCCGCTATTGCCTCTACTTCAAGCAATACGCCCTTCGGGAGCTTTGCAACCTCCACGCACGAACGCGCCGGGAACGGCTCCGTAAAATAGTTTGCGTATATTTCGTTTATCTTTGCAAAATCGTCCATATTCTGAATAAATACCGACGTTTTTACAACATTATCAATGCTTGTGCCGGCTGCTTCAAGCAGATTTTTCACGTTCGTGAAAGCCTGGTTTGCCTGTGCCTCAACGCCCTCGGGGATTTCGCCCGTTGACGGATTTACCGGAATCTGTCCCGACGCAAAAACCATATTTCCCGTTACAATTGCCTGTGAATACGGACCTATTGCCGCCGGTGCATTGTTTGTTTTAATTTCTTTCATTTGTAAAACCTCCGTTTAATGTATTTATGATAATCTTATCAGATAACATACTATACTGAATATAATGAAAAATCCGAGCATCATTGCATATATGATTTTTCCCGAGGATTTTGTCACCCATTCAGTTTTCAGCCCCTCATAGGTCAGTACCGCCCACATCGACGCTCCGCACAGCATTAAAATCATAAGCGTTGTTGACGAAAACACACTGCACACCGCACCGACAAGACCGACTATGGCAAGCGGTATTCCCGTAAGCGCAAACCTTTGCGAAAAATCCCAATAGCGTGTATCAAGCCTGAATATCAGACGGTTTATTCCGTAGAACACTCCGCTGTATATGAAGAACATCAGAACGCCGCTCAAAGCGCCCGACAAAGCAACCAGTAAAAATTCAAGTATATTTCTGTAACCCGTACCGTTAAACGATATAAGTGATGCCAGCATTGCAAACGGACCTCTGCGCACGTTTGTAAGTATAAAATACATACTTATCCATATGAGAGCGCCCTGAACAGCCGTCAGCACCATTATCAGAAGCTTGCTGATATACGGAGGATTGATTACCGTTTCCACCGGCGATTTGCAGAATTGCTTTACAACCGCAAACAGGTTTTTGGATACATCCTCACCCGAACGGTTGACCGAGCGTTTCATTTTATGCCTGTTCCATGCCTGTTTTGCTTTGCCCTCTTTTTTTGTATATCCAGTCTGATACGTGTTCTGACTGTAATTGGGGTCATACGAATTATTTTCACGCTCACCACTCTCGGCGGCGGACGCATTGTTTTTTGCGTTTCTGCGTGCCACACTCTGCGGACAATCGCACACTTCGCCTTTTTCCAGTTCTTTACCGCAATAAATACAGCTTCTCATATATATCTCCGTTTCTGCCGCCCTTCGGCGGCTTTTAAACTATATCTATAATATAGACCCTTATTTATGAAAAGTCAACACATCAACTGTAAACATTCTGTAAACTCTATTTGTATAGCCTCGTTTCAAACTCACGCATGGCGCTTTCGCTTACCTGTTTGGTACGCTTATAAAGCTTTACCTTTAATCCGTTTATGTCCGTTTCGTATTCGGGGAGTTCCTCATATGCCGTTGCAAAATCGGCATACGCCTCAAAGCTTCTGACCGCCTCGGCAACGACCGTTTGATTTTCTTTTGCCAGATGTGTCTGCGCCGGGAACACGGCAAGAATATAATTCACATTGTAAAATGCGCTCATATCTCTGTCCCTTGAGTCTACCTGCGGCAAAGATACTATATAATTTTCACGGCTGCACTTCTCACCGAGCGATGCCTGAACATTCTTTAAAATATCCTCGTTTATTACAAACGACGATGCCAGAACGCCAAGCGTCTCCCCCTCGCCCACTACGCCGTCAAGCTTATTTTTCAAATCAAGTATCTGATGTGTATCGGTACGTGTTTTCGGGAGCATTGAAAAATCGGGAATTACGGCATAATGCCTGATTTCCGATATGCTCTGCGGCTGTTTTCTCGGAATACACGGGTTTACCGTCTGTGCCAATGCCAATACTATTGCCACCGCAAGCATATACCCCGTCGAAATATGCTTTATAAGTATAATGCTAAGCATTATCACGGACGGCACGTACAACAGCAAATGCTGCTGACCGTGTGTCTGTGTAAGCACGAACATCACAAAGCACACGCACATCTGTATCCACATAAATACGGTGCGTTTTTCGCCCCTTTTCATCATTGCGGCAATACTTCCGCCCAAAAGCGCAAGCAGGAAAAGTATGCCGAAATATCTCGTTAAAAGCTTAAAATCAATACTCAGTGCAAATTTATATCCCGAATACATCGTTCCGTAATCCTGCATAAGCTTTCCGAACAGAAATCCGCGGAAGCACAAAAGCAAAAACAATCCCGCCGACGCCCCCGTAACAAGTACGGGGATTTTTTTCCGTCCGAATAAAAGGCAGTCCGCCACCATTGCGGTGATGAATGACACCGAGAAAAACGCATACCATCTGCGCCACACCATTGCAAGCACAAGCAGTATTCCTATCGCTATGCTGTACGGTATTGCAAGCTTTTCCCTTTTCGGATAATACAGCGAGTAGCACAAAAGGCATATAAACAATCCGCCTATATCAACAAACCCGTTAAGTGTCAGAAACAGCATTACAGGACATAAAAGCACTGTCAGTACCGCTGTCACAGCTGGTGCTTTCCCGAGCTTTTTCGCAAGAAAATATATCATCACGTACAACGGAATTAGATACGTATTCACAAGTCCCAGTATATATATAAGTCTTGATTCGCCGAATATTTTTACATAAAATGCGCTTATCACGCCTGCCGTATAGTTATAATCCTGCGTGGCAACGGAATGATAAACATCGCGCCAGAATTGCATCGAAATATCACGTTTGGCAAGATTTCTCGCAATATCCCAATAGGTTGCGTCGTCCCAGAAGTATATATTTTTACCGCATTTTATATACAGCACCGCAATAAGATTTACCGCAAAAACGGATAACACAAGCAAAATCACGTTTACGGCAGTTTTTCTTTTTTCCATACCTTCCTCCTACTCAAACAGCGACATTATCTCATCATTTGACAAGTTTCCGAACGTTTCCGTGTTTACCTTCACAATATCGTCCGCAAGCGAACGCTTCGACTCCTGTAATTTCAGGATTTTTTCCTCTATAGTCCCCTTTGCGGCAAGCTTTATCACCTGTACGGCTTTTTTCTGACCTATGCGATACGCACGGTCGCTCGCCTGATCCGTCACTGCCGGATTCCACCACGGGTCGTAATGGATAACCATATCCGCACCGACAAGATTAAGTCCCGTACCGCCGGCTTTAAGTGAAATCAGAAATACCTCACGTTCACCGCCGTTAAACCTGTCAGCCATTTCCGCACGCTCGTAAGACGGCGTCTGACCGTCAAGATAAAAGCAGTCGATTTTTAATGCTTTCATCTGCTCGCGTATTATCGAAAGCATTGACGTAAACTGCGAAAATATAAGTATCCTGTGTCCCGAACCGACTCCGCTCCCGACAAGCTCCATAAGCATATCCAGTTTTCCGCTCCCCTTGCGGTATGCCTCGTCAAACAGCGATGGGTGGCAGCATATCTGCCTTAACCGCATAAGCAGTGACAAAATACGCATTTTCCCCTTTCCGCCTTTGCCGAGCAGTGCGGCGGTTTCGTTTTTTGCAAGAGCAAGATATGCCGAATACATCTTTTTCTGCTCCGATGTAAGCTCCGCATACATTGTGTTTTCTATCTTTTCGGGCAGTTCGCTCAAAACGTTCGCTTTCATACGCCGCAGAATAAACGGGCGTATTTTCGCTTTCAAATCAGTCGCCGCAAAGCCGTCGGCGTCACGCATTATCGGATATTCGTACCTGTTTCTGAATTCGTTTAATCCGTACAGATACCCGTGCATAACAAAATCGAACACCGACCACAGCTCGCTTAAGGAATTTTCTATAGGCGTACCCGTTACGGCAAATTTATGAAGCGCCTTTATCTTTTTCACGCTTTTTGCGTTTATTGTTGACGGATTTTTAATATGCTGTGCCTCGTCTATAAAGCAATATTGAAAAGTTATATCCTCGTACAGCGCAGAATCACGCCTTAATATCGGATACGACGTTATGACAAACTCATAATCGTTTACCGATTTGATACGTTCTGTGCGTTCCGCCTTACTGCCGTCTATAATTATCGCTTTTGCATCGGGTACAAAGCGTTCTATTTCGTTGAGCCAGTTATACACAAGCGCACTCGGCGTTATGATAAGCGTGGGTCCGTCCGGCTTTTCGCCATGTACAAAAGCCAATACCTGTAACGTTTTTCCCAGACCCATATCGTCCGCCAGTATTCCGCCGAAATTAAGTTCCGAAAGCTGTTTTAACCATTTCACGCCGTCATACTGGTACGGGCGTATAACTTTTTTCAGATTTTCTGGAATTTTCGGCTCAATGCTTTTTACCTTTTCTATATAATCGATAAAGCTTTCCTTATGCTCTATGCTGTCAAGTGCAGACAGATACAGCGCCTGATATTTCGGCAAAAATTTCTTTCTGTTCTGCAAATCGCCCTCGCCGAAATCAAGACGTTCGAGAAGCGAAAACACCTTCGTTTTCTCGTTCTTGTCAAGGCTTACAAATCTGCCGTCCTTAAGTCTGTAAAACGGACGTTTTAATTTGACGGCTTTCAGTATTCCCGAAATCTGCTCGTAGGTAAGACTGCTCTCAAAATCCGCCTCAAGCAAATCAACTCCGCTGTTGTACCGCACCGATGCGGATATGTCCGTATCATTTGCCGCCAATGCCTTGAATTTGTCGGAGGCTATCACCTCTGCACGTGCTTCAAGATACGGCACATCATCGGTCAGAAATTCGTATATGTCCGCATTGTCATACAGCGTATATGTTCCGTCCGCAAGCGAAAAATGCGAGAACACGTCAAGTATTTCCGATTCCTCCGAATATTTTCTTACTATTATCTTTCTGCTTTCAACCTTTTCATCGGGAATACGCATGGTTATACTGCCGTAGCTTACGGTAACAACGGCGCTTATCCCTTTTCCATCAACGTCAAGATACACCTTAAACACCGGAGTTTCGTTCACTATGGTTTCGTCAAGTCCTCGTGTGATAACGCCGTGCTTTCCTCTGAGCGCAGGCAGTACCTCCGCCGCAAATTCGATTGTATTGTCACCCTTAAAGCTTATCTGTGTTCTGTTATCCCTTGCAAGCGCACGGTAAACGGGCATAAAATAACTGCGCCATTCCGCACTTGTACGGTAAATAACGTCCTCATATAAAAACCAACTGCCGTCCTGCGTGAGCGCACATCCGTATTCGCTTACGGACATATTTATCTCTCCATCTGCGGCATCAATATCTATTATAATATCGGGATTATCGTTTTCGATATGCATATCAGTAACCGCCATACCGTCAAATACAAGCGTAAAATCCGCATCGCAAAGGAGTGGAAATATACGTGCGGCGCACTTTTCCCCGAACGGTGTGCGGTATATGGCTTTTGTGTAAAGCGGATTTTGTATCGAGCGTGCCTCATACGACTCCGCAAGAATATCGAGTATCTCTTTCTGCTCACGGTAAAAATATGTTTCCGACGGCTTATACAGCGTACTTCTGTTAATCAAAAATTCTCTGCCGTTTAAATATGCGTCAAGAAAATTCTCTATTCCCTGCATTTCGCCGCTGCCCGTTTCAAGCGCCATTGAATACGACATTCCTCCGTGCGGCAGCCTGTCCGCATACAAAATGAATTTTATATATATCGGCTGTTTTTTCGTATGCATCTGCGAATACTCGGCGCACAGCAAACCCGCAATCGCATCGTTGCGGTCAAAAAACGTGTCGCTTTCCTCAAGCTCCGCCTGACGCTGTTTCAGTGCCGCAACTATATGCTTGCACATTGCGCCCATAGTTTCATAGTACGGACAGGTGCACATATAGTCGCCTATCCCGTTTTCATCAAACTTTACCTGTACATTATATATATCCTCGCCGTCAACAACGGCATTTATTAAGTTGTCGCTTCTTTTTCTTAAATGCACACGTCCCTCTCGGTGATATTCAAGTCCGCGCTTGTATATCGTAGCGGAACACGCTCTCTTTATTAGTTCATCGGTAATTTTCATATATACCCCGCCGGAATTATTAATATTTTTTCGTATCAGTACATTATACCACGTTTTCCACGGTTTTACAAGTGTTTTTTATGTTATATTTGAGTATTTACGGGCGTGCCTGTTTGCTATATATTGTCTATTTTTGCTGTAGAAAATTAATTAATAGTATGGTAAAATATTATAAATGATTTGAAAGGTTGATTTTATGGGTAGATTTGACGGATTGCTTTTATGCACCGATCTTGACGATACGCTCCTTACCACCGATAAGCGCATATCTCACGGCAACAGGAGAGCAATAGAACATTTTAAAGCTGAGGGCGGACTTTTTGCGTTTACAACAGGCAGATGTATCGCAGGCGCAAAGCTTTTGCTTAATCACATAAAGCCCAACGTGCCTATGATATGCTTTAACGGCGCAGGTATTTACGATTTTGAAAATGATAAGATTTTATATCTGAATAAGCTTAATGATAACGCAAAGCGTGCAGTTGAATTTATTTACAATAAATTTCCTTATGCGGCCATAGACGTATGCACCGCACGGGAAAGCATTTTCTGCCGTACAAACAAACGGCTTGAAATGCATAAAAAGTATGAAAATCTTCCCGATAATTACGGTGATTACCGAGATATATCGGATGATTGGGTAAAGGTAATATTTATGGTTGAGGAGGAGCAGGTGGATACAATCCGCCAAGCCTTTGCCGAAAGCGAGTTTGCCGAAGAATTTGAATTTATGCAGTCGAGTCCGTGGTATTACGAACTGCTCCCGAAAGGCTCAAACAAAGGCACGGGACTTCTGGAACTTGCGAAATTATTGAATATCCCCGTTGAAAAAACAATAGGTATCGGGGACAACTACAACGATATACCGCTCATCACCCGTGCCGGAGCGGGCGTAGCGGTTGCAAATGCGGTAAAGCCTGCGCTTGAAGCGGCGGACTATATCACTGTCGACAACAACTCGGACGCATTAAAAGCTGTAATCGAGGCTATAGAAAAAGGAATAATATCAATATAAAAAATGCAGACAAACCGTTTGAGGTTTGTCTGCTTTGTTTTTTGGGAGTTTGAGGTACAAATCTAAAGTCTAAGCCTTCTCCTGGCGTTTTTTCATCTTTGACCAGCTTATAAAGCCGTACATATCGTTTATCAGAAACATTATAAAGCACAGTACCATAGGCAGATATTTCGGATTTTCAAAGGAAGCTATAATCCACATTATAATAAGCACAATATCGTTCAAACCGTAAGCAACAGCGTAAAATCTGTTTCTTCTGAACACGAGATATGATGCAGAAAAGCTTGTTGCAATCGACACGGTGCTGATTGCAAGATTTGCGGTATTAAAAAACTTTAAAATGAAATAAAATACAAACGTCACCGCCGCAGTAAGAATAAGCATAAAGTGAAGCTCAAGCTTTTTCATATGCCCCACCTCAACCTCGCCGCCATCGCCTTGCTGATGTCTGAGCCACGATATAACCGCCATAACGGCGCTCGGTGCGGTCATACAAAGATATGTAATCATTTCGCCGTAGTAGCGGAATGTCCATGATACAAGTCCGTACAGTACGCTGAAAATAACCGTCATAACCTGCCCCAGAACATCGCCTTTAGCAACAAAAATCAGCGCACTCACTCCCGTAACCGACGCCGCAAGCGACATTAGCCCGTCACGGCTGCCCAAAAAATACGAAATCACCACAACGGTTACCGACAGCGCCCATAAACACCTGTCAAAGGTATTCAGATTTTTCAATGATTTTATAACGTTCATTTTTCCTCCTTTTCCGCCGCAAAAAAAATAGCACTTGTAACACATTTTCAAAGGCCTAACAATGTGAACAAGTGCTGCCCGGCGGCAGTTTCCGTATCATTTTTTATGATTATAGCATATAAATGCATATGTGTCAATATTTTTTTGCCGTGCCGTTATAAAAATACACTTTTTTTAAAAATAATGCTTGCATTTTATAAAAAAGTCTGATATAATATATTGGTGTCAATGAGAAGACGCATATTTGCGGATATGGCGGAATCGGCAGACGCGCTAGATTCAGGTTCTAGTGAAAGCAATTTCATGGAGGTTCAAGTCCTCTTATCCGCACCATACCGAGTGTTCTTACAGGATCTGAAAAGGTTATGTAAGCACTCGGTTTTTTATGCCTATTTTATCCGGCACAAGGTGCATAATGCACATCTACACCTTGTCTTGTGTGTATCGACACATTGTTTTCAGGTATCTTATCTAAATCCGGTATGTCTATAACACCGACACAAGTATAGTGTATGGTTAATCGTTGAACTGTTTTTCCATCAATCTTTTCAGATTGGTGGACTTCTATTTTTTCAATCAATTCATTTAACATTCTCGGTGTTAGCTTTTTTGCCCTTGTGTATTTGCGGACTGTTCTTAAAAACATATCACTTGTGACTGATTTGTTTTTTGTGGCGTTTATTTCAATTTCAAGCTCCTTTATTTTTATTTGTATCTCTTTTTGTTCTATTTCGTATTTGACAGACATTTTTGCAAATCTATCATCAGATATTTTGCCACATACATTATCTTCATAAATTCGCTCGAATAAAACATCTAACTCCTTATCTCGTGTTTTTAGTGATGAAAGCTCCTTTTGCCTTGCTTGTTGCTCCTGTTCAGCTGCTTTTATAGAATTACCCATAACTATATTGGCAAACTCATTTTCATATTGCATTACAAACTTTGTAAGTCGCTTTATCTCGCCAAGTACCAGTTGTTCCAAGAAATCTGTACGGATATAATGTGTTGATGAGCAAATTTTTCTGCTACCTCTGTTATATCCCGAACAATTAAAATATGTTATATTGGGATTTCCTTGATGAAAATGATAGAACAGATTGCTACCGCAATCAGCACAAACCAACAAGCCTGAAAACATATTTTTCTCACCATTAGATTTGGTGCGTTTTCGTGTAGTTCCACGCTTTTTCTGTATTTTTTCCCATACAACTCGCTCTATTATCGGGGCATGCACATCCTTAAATACAACGATATTTTCAGGATTATTTTTTATTCTTTTCTTATTCTTGTATGATTTGGAATAAGTTTTGAAATTGATAACATCACCACAATACTCTTATGTTGTTAGAATTTTAAGAACTGACGTACTGTTCCAACTGTACGGCTTGTCCATATTCGGTTTACTCGGTCTGCCAATACCTTTTACAAACCAATAATTTGAAGGTGTATAAATCTTATCTTTTTCTAATGTTATTGCAATCCGTTCAGGAGCTAAACCACTTATTGTCATGTCAAAAATTCTTTTAACAACACTTGCAGCTTCATCATCTATTACCCAATTTTTACTGCCATCGGGGTTTTTGATGTATCCATAAGGTGGAAGTCCTAAAGGCTCGCCTGCGTTGCCTTTTATTTTGTTGCTTATTCGCCTTTTCTTACTGATGTCCCTTGCATACCACTCATTAAAAAGATTTTTAATAGGTGCAAGCTCATTTTCGCCTTCTTCTGTGTCGATATTATCTGATACTGCAACAAGCCTGATGTTTTTGTCAGGAAAATATTCTTCGGTTAATTTTCCGACTTCAATATAGTTTCTGCCCAATCTCGATAAATCTTTTACAAATACAGCAGATACTTTATTCTGTTCAATAGCATCTATCATTTCGATATATCCGGGGCGTCTTCCCAGATTTGATGGACAGAAAAAAGTGTGATATAATGGAATGGACACAAACAAATCCAAAATCACAGGAGGAATTTTCATGTCAATCAAAAAAGGAACAATACCACCTCGTTATGATGAGGCATTCAAGGCTGGCGCTATTAAAATGGTTACCGAACAAGGGCGCTCATCAAAAGAGGTTGCCGCAGAGCTTGGTATCTGTATAGATACTCTTAAATCATGGCTCAAGCGTGCCGGCTTTCAGCCCATGGCAACCGACCGGTAAAACCGTAATGACAAGCGTTAGCGTGAGCTTGAGGCTGAAATTCGCTCACTTCGCAAACAGCTTGCTGAGAAAGACGAGGTCATTGATGTCTTAAAAAAATCCATCGGCATATTTTCCAAACTATAGAGGATAAGTATCGTTATGTTGATGCTAACTGCTCTGAGGTCTCTGTAGATAAATTATGCCGCTTGCTAGAAATTTCTCGGAGCAGCTATTATGCATGGAAAAATCGTGGTATTTCCACCCGCAAACAGCACGAACAGAAACTTTTGCGTATACTGATTTCTTTTCATGAAAAACACCCTGCGGCAGGACTTGATGTCCTTGTGCATATGATAAAACCGATGTGACCGTGCTCGCGAAACACGCTGCACAGATTGATGAAGCTGCACAACATACACTCCATACGCAAAAAAGCATATAAAATTACCACAAATTCCAAACATAGTTACGCTGTTTCACCGAATCTTTTACAAAGAAATTTTATAGCAGACAAACCCAATCAAAAGTGGGTGGGCGATATTACATATATTCGGACCGACGAGGGGTGGATGTATGCCGCCATCGTTAAGGATTTATGCCTTAAAAAAAACGTCGGCTATGCCTTTTCAGACCACATTGATACCAATCTCACGGTTACCGCTCTTGAAATGGCAGTAAACCGCCAAAAAGCGCAGGAAGACTTAATTTTTCATAGTGACCGAGGTGTACAGTACGCTTCTTCACAATACCGTGAAGCTTTAGCAAAACATAACATTACGCAAAGCATGTCAAGAAAGGGTGATCCATATGATAACGCTGTAGCAGAAAACTTTTTCAGCTGTCTTAAATGTAAACTTATTCATCACAAGCACTATAGAACAAGAGCTGAAGCGCAAACTGATATATTTTCATATATCGAAACGTATTACAATGCTGTGCGTCCCCAATCGCCTCTTAATTGGCTGTCTCCGATAGCGTACGAGCGTTTACTGAGCGTTTATGGTAGATGCGTCACGTGACAATGAGGAGCCGATATGATAGGCTTGTGCCGGGGCGAACCGCCCTTGGGACTGCTTCGTTCTTTCACCGCATCATCATATCGGCAGAGGCTCGTTGTCAATTAAACCGTGGAATAAATGCGGACGTTTTCACAAAAATAAAAGAATTATTAAGATTCATTCCGTTTTTTAAAGCTATTTTGTGTCTATTTTTGCTGGGAGGGCACAAGCCACGTTTTTTCCTTTATTGATGTGCATTTTTATTATTCTTGTTGCCGCCATATATAAATACTCCTTCTGTTCAAAAAAGAAAAATGGCGACATCTCTGCCGCCAAAATTCTATCGTTTTATTCAGTTTGTGGGATCGCTTCAAGAAGAAATTTTCTCGCTCTTGAAAACTTTACAACATCAGCCGCAGGAATATCCAAGCAAATCCTGTCTATCCCGATTTCACCGTTCGGTTTATAGCTCGGATCAATGCTTTGGTAAATTCTTGTGTATGCTTCATCCAAGGCTTCGCTGTAATCCTTTCCGCTCTGTACCTCGGCTATTAAATCGGAGATAGTGTTGTAAACAGCTTCATTCTGCGCTCTGTAGTAATCGGGGCGCAAATACATATCCCGATATTGAATAAGTGCGTTTCGGGCAATGTTGGCAAGATCGGAGTACCCGTAACCGTTGGTCTGTTTAGCGATTACTGAGTCAAATATTTTTCTGTTTGCCCTTGCCCACGCGGGCTGATACCCCTCGCCGTTCCGAACAGCCGTCAGCTCGTCCGATATGAGTTGTTCCGTTATAACAATACTTTCAACAGTAGCATTACAGGGAGCAGACTCAATCGGGATTTCTGTGGCAAGCGATGTTTGCGAAACTGTCGCCGTAAGCAATATTACTAAGATGATTTTTGATAGTGAGAACCTCCGTTTTTTATATATTTTCAACTTTTGCTCAAGTTGAACAAAAGCTAATTTACACAGCTTTTATGCCGACATTTCAAGATGTTTTCACTTTCCGACATTTTGTCGGAAAGTTGATTTACCCATAAATTATATACTTTAAATTCTCTCTAATCCTCTGTATTAGCTTCCTTTAACAGTTCTTCAAGAGATACTCCCTCATAAGGTACAACAGTAAAGTCTTCCTTGCCGTATTGTGTACTCTCAGAAGTCTGCCTGCCAAGCACCAGTCTGCATTCTTACCAAGATGTATCCAGTCAGGCTCAATCTCAATCGGGCTTTCCCGCTTCTGCAAAATGATAATATCAGATACAACACTCGTATAAGCATAAATCACAAGGTAATCACATAGTTATGTACAAATACATAATTACAATAAATAAAAACATTAAGAAAGGCGGGATGCTTATATGACAAAAACTGTACAAGCAAACGATACATTAAAGAAGAACCGTGAGCAGTTCAATAACGAACTCAAGATGTTCATCAACCAAAAACTATTTGACAAGCATATTATTTCAGAAGATATGTATTGGACAGCCAAAGAGCTTTTGTTAAAGCAGGCAAGCTGATAAAAGCAATCGGAAGTGTGCTGCACTAAATCGTCAGCACACTTCCTTCATATAGATAGAAATTTTAAACATAAGACAGGAGGAAATAAAAGTGAATATTTACGAAATACGGCAGGATATGAGAGCACGGCACACAAGAATATCTGACTATAATTTGCGTGTTGTATATTACGCCAGAGTATCAACGGACAAGTACGACCAATTACATTCCCTTGAAGCACAGAAAGCATACTTTGAAAACCTTTTGGCAAGAAACCCGAACTGGACATTTGTAAGGGGTTATGTGGATGAGGGCTTAACAGGAACAAAAATTGATAAAAGAGACAGCTTCATTGAGATGATGCGAGATGCCAAGCGTGGCAAATTTGACCTTATATGTACAAAGGAGGTGTCCAGATTTGCGAGAAACACGCTGGACAGTTTAAGCTGTACAAGGGAACTTCTGACATACGGCGTTGCAGTTCTATTTGAAAATGATAATCTTAATACCATTGATGAGGATTGTGATTTCAGACTTACCACTATGGCGAGTTTAGCGCAGGAGGAATCAAGAAAAACCTCTGAAAGACTTAAATTCGGTTTTCGTGAATCTGTGAAAAAAGGAACTGTACTTGGAAATGACAGTATCTGGGGATACAGAAAGGAAAAAGGCAAACTGGTAATCGTCCCCGAAGAGGCGGAAATGGTAAGAACAATCTTTGATTTATATGCCAATGAGAATTTAGGCGTTAGAGCAATCGCTAAGATATTAAGCGACTCTGGTCTCCGTAATACAAATGGTAATCCGTTTTCTTTTTCTACTATTAAAGGAATTTTAGTTAATCCTAAATACAAAGGCTTCTACTGTGGAAGCAAGACACACAAGGTTCATTTTTTAAGCAATGAGATAGCGTACGTGCCGAAAGATGAATGAGTTGTGTATGAAGACCACGAAAAAGTTCCACCAATTGTATCTGCTGAACTTTGGGACAAGGCTAATCGCAAACTCAAAGAGCGAAGTGAAAAGATGTCAAGCAGCGATAAGACAAGTTATCAGAATAAGTACCTCTACTCCGGCAAGATTATCTGCGGGGAGCATGGCACTTGTTATCATCACCCCATATACAAATACAAATCGGGTGATAAAGAGCTATGGACTTGTAAGGAGTACGGCAATGGGAATAAATGCAGAAATCCGCTTGTATATACAACTGAGATTGATGCAGTCATTAGTGAAGTATATAATCAGATTATCTGCGAAAAAACTACTATTATAAACGAACTATTAGAACTCTACAAGGAAAGCGGAAGCACAAAGGCGATTGCAAAATCCAAGCACAAAATTAAAGCTGACATCAATGCAATTCTTCTTAAAAAAGATAAACTCTTAGACTTATGTGCAAAAGGCAAATTGTCTGATGATGATTTTGAGAGATTTAACAACGATTTGAGTATGCAAGTAACCGAACTCAGGACAAGACTTGCAGAACTGGACGAAGAGGAACAGAAAAGTCTTGACTTGAAAGAATCAATAGATGAGCTTCGTTCAAGTATTGCCGATGAACTCAACTTCACAGAAGACCTCGGCAAAAATGTTGTTGATAGTTTTATAGATAAGATTGTAGTATATAAAAGTGAAGTAGAAAATCAGATTGATTTAAAAATCTTTTTAAAACTTCTTCCAACTAGCCCACAGAACTTTACAGAAAACTCTCACGTTTTAACTTTCGGTTCAGGACAGATAATTCAAACCCGAGGCGGTAATTCAAGAACGCGCAAAGCATATGATTTGACTTTCAATTATGAGCTGTGCTATCACCTGGAATAAAATCAAATGGTATAGATAATTTCTCTATCTATACCATTTTTAATTATTTAATTGAAGAAGTATTTTTGATGTTTTGAATATCTTTTGAGCAAAGTACTTTCTTATCCAACAGTTCTTTTGCGATATTCTCAAAAAAACTATTATTTAATGCAATAATTTCTTTCGCTTTGCGATAATATTTCTCAATCTCTGTCGCAACAGCTTGTTCTTGTTTTGATCGTAATTCATTTGAGTATTCACCATATTCTCCGTGAAGATAAAATCCTGATGTACATTCGTTCACAACAAGGTCACGGACTAAATCAAATGCTCTTTCTAAATCTCTGGAACATCCCGTATCAGAAACTCCAAATTTTTGTTCAACAGCAGCCATTCCCGCAAGGGCTGCGATTATTCTGATTTCATTTTTTATAAAAGAATCAATGCATGAAGATGAGTTAAATACTGTACGACCTCCAAATGCATTATAATTTGAGCCAAACATAGATACAAGAGCAACACTTTCAGGATCTAATATTTCATGTACCAAAACATGACCTGCTTCGTGGTAGGCAACCTTCAATAAGTCTGACTGTGAAATTTCATCAAAAGCGCTTTCTTCAAATGCAGATACAGGAACATCAAACACCAAACGCATAGCCGCCTTTAAAAAATGAGGCATTTTTATGCACTCTGAGTTTTCAAAACCTGCATATATACCCGCTTCATTTATAATCGTTTCCAGTTCCGCACATGAATGATTATACATAATTTTTGCAACAGACTTATAGTCCAGTTCATCAGAAACCTTTTTATTTAACAAATAGTGTTTGATTATATGTTCTGCATCTTTAATATTTGGAGTGTCTACTTCTATAATTCTGTCAAATCTACCTGCTCTTAAAAGCGAATCTGGTAAACATCTTAAATTATTAGCAGTTGCCAGTACCAAAACATTCTTGTTTTTTACTTCGTCAATACAAGATTGTACTGTTACATATTCTTCTGCGTCAGGATGTCTTTCGTCTCCGTTTGCAAACTTGTCCATATCATCCAGAAAAACAATCGAAGGAGCTTCTACGGTTGCTTTATCAAATGTTTCTTTTATGTATTTTACAAAATCCCCATTTGGTTTATCTTTTCTACAAACAAAGCATTTTAGAGAAATCGCACTAATTAGCGCATTTGCCATAGAAGATTTACCAACCCCAGGAATCCCATGTATTAATACGCCTACGGGAGGTTTTACACCAAGATTGTCATATTTTTCTTTGTTTTTAAAAATATCTGCAATTTGTTCAAGCTCTTTCTTAATTGAAGTGTAACCTATAATTTTTTCAAATTCTTTCATGTTTTTTTATTCCTTTCTGTAACTATAATATTTTTAAAAAGCATAATCGTCATCTTCGCGCTCATTCCATTCAACATTGTACCTTTTGCACCACTTTCGTATTGCCTCACATAAAGGGACACTATTGCAGACCGGACGATTGTTGCACATAAATGCCTGTGTTATTCTTTCATAATTTAATATATCAAACGCAATGGCGGCGATATAATTGCTGTTTGATTTTATGACAATTACCGGTTGATATGTTGATGCTAAGCAATTGTGCATTTTCTGTCCGGCTTTTTCATAATCACTTGAAGTTACCAGCCATTCAAATCTATAATATTTCGTATCCGTTTGGAATCTGTAAGTTTATTGCCTGCATAATCTTAATCCCCCTTTCTTGATATAAAATATATCACAAGAGGTGGGACAAAAATAGTGCATCGTAATTTAATAAAAAAATAAGGCATATCTATGTGATACACCTTAAAAATAGAGTTAGTCTTTATATTTTTGTATTATTTCTTCTAATCCTTTCTTGATTCGATTTCTTATATCTAACGGTTCAGTTACTTCAATATGTAGCCCGTATTGCATCGCCCAGCAGAAAAAGGCTTCTTTATTGACAGAAACTGTTATCATACATTCTTCATCATTTATTACCTTGATATCTGCTTCCGTTCCATACCAATCAATTACCTGATCAATAATATAGTTTTTTGCTTTGAATTTTGCACGGACGCTTTCTCCTGCAAACATATAGATGTGTTCAGCCATATGTTTTGGAAGATTGATTTCACCTTCTTTAACATATTTTAACGGTTTTGCAGCATCCTCTAAAATTTCAATTCTTGTAATTCTGTCAACACGATAATTTGAAAGATTATCATATTTATCATAATTGCATATTAAATAATACCTGCCATTTGTCGCTACCATCTGATAAGGATTTACTATGTATTTTTCATCTCTTTTGGGATGAAGTTTTTTGTCTGCACCATAAGTATTGTAAATAAATGAAACTTTTTTATTCTGCGAAATTGCCTCATCTAAAATATCAATGGTATAAAATAATTCTTTGTTCTCTGGTTGATTTTCCGGCAAATTACAGATGTGCTTGACTTTTTTATCAAAGTAAATATTTGAAAGACCTTTTAGTTTAGCAATTAACTTTTTGCATTGATAATATGGAATGTGTTTTGAAAAAAGAATACTGTCAATTAAAAGCCTTAGTTCTGAATCATCAAACTCACGCGTCATATACCAATCAGTACATATGAAACTTTCTTCACCGTTTTTGTCTTTCTTAGAAATTTCAGTATATTCTATACCGCAGTCTAAATCTAAAAGATTCATAAGATTTCTCTTTACCGTCTTTCTGTCAACATCCATATAATATTCTTTTTTTAATTTTTCCATAATATCAGCTTGCGTCAAGCGATGGTCCATATCAGAATATTTTTTTAAAATCTCTAATATGTTTATAATAATCATTTTTTTCGGTGGTATTGTATACATAAGACATAGCTCCTTAATCACTTAGTCCAAGAAAATCACATAACATCTTTTCTTGGTTTACTTGTCTTTCTCTTACTTGTTCAATTCCCCAGGAGTTACCAGCGGCTTCAATTTGCTGCGCAACATTTTCAACAGCAACAAATTTGGGTTCTTTATTATATCTTGAACTTTCTTTATATTCCTTCACCTTCTTGCTGACATCTTTGTCGCCTATACTTCTGTTAATACTCCTGTTTAAAACAACGAGATTTCCGATACCATTATATTCTGAGATGTTTTTGGGATCAGTTTTTTCAAATATGTTTCTTGCACATATATGCTCCATATCATATTGAAAGTTTTTCCAATCAAAAAACTTTGTATCAATTTTCTCTATATCCGTTTGGGCAATTATTTCTTCAATTAACGCTGAAAGAGTACATATTATGTATGCTCTTTTACCGTTGTAGAACAAGTCCTTTTTTATTCTGTTTGCAAATTCTTTTTTATTCCATTCAGGATAATCGGTACGCCGCCATTCGTACGGAGATTCACATATAACATCTTGCACTATTGTGTCTATATTTTCATTTTTACTTATCGCAGGCAAGATTTTATTACACATAAATGTTTGTACCGGATTAATTACCTTATCAAAATTCACCGAGCATACAACAAGGTATTTAGCAACCTCTATTGCGCTATTTAATGCAGCTTCATAATTTGATTTGTTAAAATATGCAGCAACATAAGGAAGTGTCCAATATCTCCCATATCGAGTCATCCAAATAATGTCTGTTGCAAAAGCAGATATAGATTTTACATTATAGACTTTTTCGGATAAATCAAGATATATTTCAACAATTTTATCGAATTCCTGAAACTTCAATAGCTCTGATTTCGGCTCTGGTTCTTTCTTATCAAAAATCTCTTCGAAAAAAGATTCATTGCTTTTGGATAACATTTCCCAGCCTAATTCATACTTTGCAACAATGCAATGCTTGTAAATATCTAAGATGTCGTTCATATTTATGTTTTCTTTATTCACTTTTTCATAAACATCACAAATAAGGCGCATCCAATTATCAGTATCAGGATAGTTTTTCTTTAAATATTCATAATACTGCAACTTAAATAGGTCAGTGCAGTTCAAATCAAGCCCTGTTGTATTTATGGTATTAAAAATTCCGACCACCTGCGGGAGAGGAATATCTTTTGTGACAAGCTCCACAAAATATATTTTCTCGAAAATAGCTGATATGATTTTATCAGGTTCACACTCTAATTCTTCAATTGCACTTTTCAAAATCTTTGTATTTTCAATGTAGCGATTATTGGGAATATCTATGTTATCTATTTCTTCGTATTTTATAGCAAGTGTTTCTGCCAGCTTATAGTTATTTGATTCAAAGTTTCTGATACTTAAATTCATATTGTTCTTTGACAATATTTTATTACCGATTTGTTTTTCAAGCACATTGCATAGAAGCAGAAATGTTGTCATACGTTGTTGTCCGTCTATAATATGTAGTTCTGATGCATTTGTACTTTCATATGCAAATTGAACAGTACCCATAAATACACTTTCTCCGTCAATTGCACGCTTTAAACTTGTAATAAAACTTTCAATCTGAGTTTCACCCCAAGAATATTCTCGTTGATATTCCGGTATAATGTAATTTTTATCTTCACCGTAAATGTAGCCGTCTTCTTTTGAATTCTTTACTAACCCCACAATTTTTGTTTCCATTGGAAAGTTCATAAATTTCACCTCATAGATTTAATATTAAAATTATATCACATTTGAAATGATTATACAATAGAATATGGGTATTTTTTGGTACATCGTAATTTGGAGACAAAAATCCTTGCAATTCCATGAAAAATGCGGTAAAATACACATCATAAAATGAAAAACAATTAAAGACTTAGGTTTGCTACCTATCATACATATGATGTGTAACAAACCCAAGTCTTTGGAAGCCGCATAAAATGGGCATTTTGAAGGGGCAGTAGCCCAAACAAACAGCCGCTGAATAAGGAAAATGAGGACGATCGAGCTGTCAAAAGTCCTCATTTTTTTGCGTTCTTAGAGAGGATTTTTAAAATTATTATCAGTCTATAATCCAAATATCCAGCTATATTTTTTTAGAATCTTTTTTCCGCAATAACAAAGACCGGCTGTTACTAACAGGACTATGATTGCATTTATCGGAAAAATGTTAGTATTACCTATTGTTCGTTTAAATATACTTATTATTAAGATATGGGATAAATATATGCCAAACGAATAATTTCCTACACGCACAAAGAATTTTGAAATGGCATTTTGGGTGTTCCCGTTTCTTATATAAAAATAACAAATTGTTATAAATATTGATGATGTTATAATTGAAGTTAGTCTTAATTGCGTTGTAGCTAAATCAAAATCACCTGCTTTGTACCAAATAAACCCTTCAGTAATTGAAAGAATTACCGAAAATAAATATAATAACCAATACATATATTCCTTTTTTATCGGCTTAAAAATATCATTTCCCATATACAATCCCATATAATAGTATATAAACCAAGCAAAAAAGAAATAATTAAAATTGGCAGACAAGATGGTTAATCCCATATATTTAAATATATATCTGAATATTAATGTAGAAATAGGCGTTATTAACCACCCAATCCATGCATATTGGGACTTAATCAACCGTGAAATTAGCGGTGTCAAAATCACAAATTGCACATATACAAAAATGTAATAGTATATACCGCAACACCTGCCAGTCAATAAGTTCAGTACGAAATGTTCAAATTTAGAAGGAACTGAAAATATAATTGACCAAATCATATAAGGAACAATAACCTTAATAATTCTTTTTTCATAAAATTCTTCTTATCGGAAATATCAATATTTGTCAAATATCCCGACAAGAATATAAATAACGCAACTGCATAGTTTACAAATGGCCTGATAACAACACGAAGCACATCAGGCATCGATGAATGTATTATTACAACTGCTAATATTGCGATTCCCCTTAAAAATTGAATGTTCTCATTTTTTGTCTTAGTCACTATTGGTATATTCATAAAAATTCTCCTCTGTTATTATTTTATATTTTATTCTCCAAACAGTTAATCAGTTACATTGCTATACTGAATACCCTCATAATTTGCCTCCTTGCCGATATAGTCAAGAATTATAATATTAGTTCCTTTTTATTCCCATTCTTCAAAATCCTCATAAGCATCTTGCAACTTTTGAACCTCGCCTTTGAGTAAAGCATTTAAGGTTTCAATGTCAAATCTTATATAATCCCATTCCACCTCACATAGTGGAATATAATGATGTTCATACTTTGGCAAAACACCTGTTTTGTCAATCTGCTTAATATAATCTAAAAGCTCACCAGGGCAAGTATCTTCAATGATACCCCAACCGGCTCCGTCTGTGATATACGGATAATGAGTTCCTGTGCCTTTTTGCATAGGTGATATTGATATAAGTTCAATGTCAAAAGTCCAGCCTGCACCATAGTCGTATTCCATTTCCAGCTTATCCCCAACTTTTAACTTTAAGGAAGATAATTTAACTGTATTTGGTGGAATAACATCTTCAATATCATCATCCAAGCTGTCAAACACCTCTCCGTCGTAGTCAAATTCATATCTGAAATTATCATAAGTAATTCCAAACAAATGACTGCCCTGTGCTTGATATGAAGCAAGGATTGAATAAGCAAATTTTGACATAGTTGATAAAGACGAAATCTCAATATCTCGCCATAAATATTTTTCTAATTCTTGTAATTTAACTCTGAATTTATATACATTTGCCATAGTAATTTCTCCTTGTTAAATTCCTACTACCATAGTGATATTTATTTCTTTAATGTTAACCCGTCACTAAACGCCTTACCAACCACATCACCAATCTTACGATATGTATGATGCACCGGATCATATGTGATAGGACTAAACTTATTCAAATCAATTTTACCGTTGTCATCAAGTATTCTTTCATCAGCACAGACATTTACGATTTCGCCAACAAGTCTGCAAGTTTCTTCATTATAGCTGATTAGCTTACATTCAAGTGCCATAGGAATTTCATCAAAAAGCGGAGCATCTACAAACTCACTCTTTGTTGCATGCCAACCTGCTTTTTCAATTTTATCAGGTTCTTTATTGCCTGAAACAATACCAACATAATCACAGGCAACAACATTTTCAGCATCTGCAATGCTTACTGTGAATGCACCTGTTTTAACAACATTCTTTGCCGTCTTGTGTCCGTCATCCACACAAATAGAAATCTGTGTTTCCTCGCTTATCCCACCCCAAGCGGCATTCATCGCATTAGGTGTCCCATCCTCGTCATATGTGCCGATAATCAATACCGGCATCGGATATAAAATAGCTTTCGCTCCAAAGTTTTTACGCATAATAACAACTCCTGTTCATCATATCATTTTCGAGGTGCACGTTTGCGTACTGTCAAATTCAAATCCTGAATTGTTCTTCCTAATGTGTCATCTTTTGCAACAAGCAACAAATCTTTATCCATACCATTCAATGCATGAAGAACTGCGGCATATATTCCAATAGCAACGGTTTTGTCGCCTTTTTCCACTTTCCATAAGGTTGCACGACTTATATCTGCTCTTTCAGCCACAAGTTCAACCGAAAGATTTCTTCTTAACCTTGCAAGTTTAATCTGTTCACCCATAGTAGTTAGTATGTCCTGCGTAGCAGGTAATATATCAACGGTCTTTTTAGCCATAAAAACACCTCCTAATGTTTATTATTATATACTATAATTCTGATTTTGTCAATTATAATAAACATTATTTATTAGAATCTCATTGTATTTTTGATAGAATCGTTGAAATATTCAAGGAAATGCGATATAATAAATCCAAACTCATACACAAGGTGGTGAACTGCTATGAATTTTTATATAATGTCAAAAGATGTAGCAGTTGCGAAATGGCTCGACAATAATCTTGAAGTTATAAATGAAAACTTATTGCCTTTATACTTAAAGAATACGGGTAATGTAGAGAAATGACTTGAAACAAGGGCAATAGATTGCCATAGAGCGAATTCAAGACTATTAAAGAAAGCACTCCGTTTAGCAGAAAAAGATGATACATCGACGGTTTTAGCTGTTAATGCCGCTACAATTACCGATAATTATTGGATAAAACCCTTAGATTCAGATTTAACTTATGATGATGTTAGGTTTGATAATGACTACTTTGCAAATCTCGCATTGACAGGAAATTATGACAGCTTTAACAGAGTTGCCAACAGTAAAACATCTAAAACTCCTGAACTTACGAACATCGGAAGTTTTGAGAAATGTTGGAAACTGAAAAAAGGTCAATGGTGGATGTATAAAAAAGCAAACCATGATGAAATGTTTTCAGAGTTATTTATTTATAAATTGGGTATCGAACTTGGTTTTAAAATGGCATAATATGAACGTGGCAATGGTGTTATTAAAACAAAAGATTTCACAGATAATGCTACTGTGAATTTTGAACCGGCATTTAACATCTTTGATGATGATGAAGATTACATCAAATGAGTCAACCCCGAATTTTGTGTAAAGTCTTTACGAGACCTCCAAGATGATATATAATAAAAATATCATCTTGGAGGTTTTAATTATGCCAAGGTACAAATTAAGTCCCATCGAGAGGGCAGCGGAAAAAGAACGCAAGGAGAATTTACGTAACATCATGAAAGGGCTGGATGTAAAGAATTTTGATGACCTAAAAGATGTGTTTAAGATGATGGTCGGAGAAATGCTTGAAAACGGTCTTGACGGAGAGGTTGACGATGAATTAGGCTATACTAAGTACGATTATCGCAACAAAGAGGGAAATAACAGCCGTAACGGGTATTCCCAAAAGACACTTAAAACAAGCTTCGGCGAAACAGAAATCAAGGTGCCAAGAGATAGAGAAGGCGAATTTGAAACGCAGCTTGTTAAGAAAAATCAAACTTCACTGACCGGAGATATTGAAGAAAAAATCATCTCTATGTATGCAAAGGGTATGACCACAAGCGATATAGAGGCTCACATCAAGGATATTTACGATTTAGAATGTTCAGACACAACCATAAGTCGAATAACAGATAAAATACTGCCTGTTGTTCGTGAATGGCAGTCAAGACCGCTTGAAGAAATATATGCAGTTGTATTTATGGATGCAATACACTTCCACGCCAGAAGCGAAGGACAAATTATCAAAAAGGCTGTATATATCGCAATCGGAATCAATATGGATGGACAGAAGGAAGTCCTCGGAATGTGGGTTGGCGAAAATGAAAGCGCAAAGTTTTGGCTTTCGGTCTTAAACAGTATAAAAGCTCGCGGTGTCGAAGATATACTGATCGCCTGCATTGATGGACTGACCGGCTTTACAAACGCCATAGAGGCCGTATATCCTAAAACAGAGATACAGCAGTGCATAATCCATCAAATCCGCAATACAACAAAGTTTGTATCATACAAGGATATTAAGGCTTTAATGGCTGATTTGAAGAGGGTTTATGCGGCGGTTGACGAACAAACTGCTCTTTCGGAGCTTGATAGCTTTGATGAAAAATGGAACAGCAAATATCCTAAAATAGCTATTTCGTGGCTGGCAAATTGGGCTAATTTATCGACATATTTCAAGTATCCGGAGGCGGTCAGAACCTTGATTTACACAACGAATGCGATAGAGGGATTTAACCGTCAGTTTCGGAAGGTTACAAAAAATAAAAGCGTATTTCCAACGGATGACAGCCTTTTAAAAATGCTTTATCTTGCAATGATAGACATTACGAAAAAGTGGACAGGCAAGCGCAAAGACTGGGGGCAAATCCGCTCACAGCTTGAAATATTCTTTGCCGATAGATTACCGCAGTAGCATAAAATAGCCGCCAAATCAAGGGTAAATGCACGCCCTCATACAAGGGCGCCCTTGACATGCCGGCAATTTTATGCTAAATTACAGCTAAGGGCTGAAAGCCGAAATTACGGATTTCAGCCCACAAAAAACATTTAGATTATATTATCATTTTGGAGCCAATTTTGAGGTTTACACAAAATGAGGGATTACCCCTGTCAAACCATTCTCCCGTTTTTATACAGTCTGTCTTAAATTGATTGCTCTGATGAATTGAATGTTTCTTCAAATATCTGTTTTAGAACTTCATTCCGTCAACATATCTCTCACTCGCAGGCGAAAAAAAACAGCTTTGACACTAAGTCAAAGCTCGAGCCTGTCGACAATATTTTGCCGACAGGCTCTTTTTGTATTATTGGTTATCCGCAATAAATTTCTCCGCTGTTTTTATTGCTTTTAAAACCGTTTCTTTAGCGGGACCACCCGTTACTTTTCTGTCGTTTACACAGGTTTCCATACTGATTGCGTTATAAATATCATTTTCGATTATATCCGAAAATTTCTTATATTCATCAAGCGAAAGTTCATCGAGCGCTTTGTTATGCTCTATGCAATAGAACACCAAATTTCCGACAACGGCATGCGCCTCACGAAACGGCATCCCTTTTTTCACAAGATAATCCGCCGCATCGGTGGCATTTGTAAAGCCGCCTTTTGAACCTTTTAGCATATTATCCTTTCTGACCGTCATTGTATCTATCATACAGCAGAACACGGGCAGACACAGCTTTATCGTATCTATACTGTCGAAAATCGGCTCTTTATCCTCCTGCATATCCTTATTGTATGCAAGCGGAAGTCCTTTCATTGTAGTGAGAAGTCCCATAAGATGACCGTACACACGTCCCGTTTTGCCGCGGATAAGCTCCGCCACGTCAGGATTTTTTTTCTGCGGCATAATAGACGAGCCCGTTGAATATGCGTCGTCCATTTCGACAAATGCAAATTCGTGGCTTGACCACAATATAAGCTCCTCGCAAAAACGGCTTAAATGCATCATTACAAGCGACAGACAGCTTGCCAGTTCTATAACAAAATCACGGTCGGAAACACCGTCGAGCGAATTTTGCGTTACGCCCTCAAAGCCGAGAAGCTCCGCCGTATATTCCCTGTCAAGCGGATACGTTGTTCCGGCAAGCGCGCCCGAACCGAGCGGCATAACATTGGTGCGCTTTTTCCAATCGTCAAGGCGCATAATATCACGCTTGAACATTTCAAAATACGCCATACAGTGGTGCGCAAAGGTTATCGGCTGTGCTTTCTGCAAATGCGTATATCCGGGCATAATCGTTTCGGTATGCTCTTTTGCAAGCTTTACGAGCGTTTCCTCCGTATACATAAGCATTTCACGTATTTCCGCCGCCTCGTCCATCAGAAACATACGTATATCGAGCGCAACCTGATCGTTTCTGCTTCTTCCCGTATGCAAACGCTTTCCTGCGTCGCCTATACGGTCGGTAAGTATTTTTTCAATATTCATATGAATATCTTCCGCATCTATAAGAAACTCCACCTTGCCCTCGTCAATATCGTGAAGAATATTTTTAAGCTCGGCAACTATCTTTTTGCTGTCCTCCGCAGGGATAATGCCCTGTTTGCCAAGCATTGACGCATGCGCAATAGAGCCTGTAATATCCTGGCGGTACATACGCTTGTCAAAGCGTATGGAGGAATTGAAATCATCCACCTTTTTGTCCGTAGCTTTTTGGAAACGTCCGCCCCATAATTTTTCCATAGTATTATCTGCCTTTCGTTAGTTAATAAAAGGGGCTGTTGCTCAATGCAGCAGCTCCTTAAATATATAATTTAGTCCTCTATACCGTTTGCTTTCTTCATCATTGAACGAACCTTGAGCGGTAATCCGAACAGATTGATAAATCCTTCGGCGTCCTTATGGCTGTAAAGTTCGTGGCTGTCGCCGAATGATGCGATGTTTTCGTTATAAAGCGAATACGGCGATTTTGCGCCTGCCGGTGTGCAGGAGCCTTTGTAAAGCTTTAAGCGTACCGTACCCGTAACGTACTTATCCATTTCGTCATACATAGCGCTCATAGCCTCACGGAGCGGTGTGAACCATTTTCCATCATATACGAGCTGTGAGAACTGCGTCTGGCTGAGTCTCTTAAATGCCTGTGTATCACGGTCAAGGCAGAGATATTCAAGCTCTTCTATAGCCGTGTAAAGGATTGTGCCGCCCGGAGTTTCATATACGCCTCTCGACTTCATACCTACAAGACGGTCCTCAACTATATCCGCAATACCTACTCCGTTTGCACCGCCGAGTTCATTTAATTTTTCCACAAGCTGACGCGGAGCAAGCTTTTCGCCGTCAACCGAAACGGGCACGCCCGCCTCGAAACCGATTTCCACGTATGTCGGCTTATTCGGTGCTTTTTCGGGTGAAACGCCGAGCTTTAACAATGTGTCAAACTTCGGCTCGTTCCACGGGTCCTCAAGGTCCATACCTTCATGGCTGATGTGCCATATGTTTCTGTCACGTGAATACAAATCCTTCTTTGTAACGGGAACTTCTATGCCGTGAGCCTCTGCATAATCAACAGCGTCCTCACGCGATTTAATGTCCCAAATTCTCCAAGGAGCGATAATCTTAAGCGACGGGTCGAGAGCTTTTATTCCCAATTCAAAACGAACCTGATCGTTTCCTTTTCCCGTTGCGCCGTGACAAATTGCAACTGCGCCTTCTTTATGTGCTACTTCGACAAGCTTCTTTGCAATAATAGGTCTTGCGTGCGAAGTACCGAGAAGATATTTTCCCTCATATTTTGCGCCCGATTTAAGAGTCGGGAATATGTAATCTTTAACATATTCGTCACGCAAATCGGCAATGTAACATTTTAATGCGCCGGATTTCTTTGCACGTTCTTCCAGTCCGTCCGTTTCCTTGCCCTGACCGACATCTCCGCATACACATACAACATCATAATCATAATTCTCCTTTAACCAAGAGATTATTATGGACGTATCAAGACCGCCCGAATATGCCAGTACAACTTTTTCTTTAGCCATAGTTGCAATTCCTCCTCAAATATTATATAATAACGGTGAGTATCTCATCACTTCGACATTATTATACACCAAGCCGTGTAAATATGCAAGTGGCAAGATGAATAAAAATAATGCATAATTTACGAATAATTATACACTATTTACGAAAAATATGCACAAAGGAGAATGCTGATGATAATAATCGGAATAGACCCCGGCTACGCAATAGTGGGCGTGGGCGTTGTTGAGTACAAGGGAAACAAGTTCCGCACGCTTGAATATAATGCAATAACCACCCCTGCCGGAATGAATACCGTGGACAGACTGAAAAAGATATATGATGAGATGTGCGCATATCTTGACAAATACAATCCCGACGCAATGGCGATTGAAGAATTGTTTTTCAATTCAAATCAGAAAACCGCCATAAATGTCGCACAGGCAAGGGGCGTACTGCTGGTTGCAGCGGCAAATAAGGGCGTTCCCATAAGCGAATACACGCCGTTGCAGGTAAAGCAGAGCGTAACGGGATACGGGCGTGCGGAAAAAGGACAGATACAGCAGATGGTAAAGATGATACTCGGCTTAAACGTTATACCAAAGCCTGATGACGCCGCCGACGCACTCGCTCTTGCGATATGCCACGCACATTCAAACAAAATGAATAATATGCTGAATTTAAACACCGTAAAATGAAAACAGGATAAAATTTCGCATCTCGCACTTGTTAAATACTAAAAGTAAGGAATGAATAAATATGAGCAAATCAATTTCGGATATTGATAAAAATTTAAAAATTGAAACAAACATACAGGAAAAGGACATAGTTTTTTTTGACGCATCACGTCCGCCGTTTGACGTATACGGACTTATAAAAGATGATGAGTCCGGCAGAAGCTTTGTACGAATGAAAAAGGCGGACGCCGAAAAGGTGAATGAGGGTGTTGAAGTTTTAAGCACCAATACGTCAGGAGGCAGACTGCGCTTTAAAACCGATTCAAGATATGTTGCAATAAAGGTTGTGTCGGAAAAGACGGGATTTATGCCGCATATGACCATGTCGGGAAGCAGCGGTTTTGATATGTACGAAAAAACATTGGGAGAATACATTTACACCGCAAGCTTTCTGACGGACTGGGATTTAGCAAACTTTGCAAAAAACGGCGGATACGAAAACATAACGTATTTTACCGAAAAAAGGCTCAGGGATTTAACGCTGAATTTTCCCCACTACAACAGTGTTGAAAAGCTTTACATAGGCATTGAGAAAGGCTCGGTAATAGAGCACGGCGGAGAATACAGCCGCAAAAATCCGATTGTTTTTTACGGAAGTTCAATAACACAGGGCGGTTGTGCGTCACGCCCCGGAAACGCATACGCAAATATCATCTCCCGAAGATATGATACGGATATTTTAAATCTCGGATTTTCGGGCAGTGGCAAAGGCGAACGTGCAATTGCAGAATACATCGCCGGGCTTGATATGAATGTTTTTGTGTATGATTACGACTACAATGCGGACAATGCGGAGTATCTTGAAAAAACGCACAAGCCGATGTTTGATATAATCAGAAAAGCTCACCCGAATACATCGATAATAATTATGTCTATGCCGAAACTGCGCCTGAACGATGAGGAAAAACGGCGCAAGGCGGTAATAAAAAGTACATATGACAATGCAATCAATAGCGGTGACAAAAACGTATACTTTATTCCGGGCGATGAAATATTCAAAATCCACGGCGGCGACAGCTGTACAGTTGACGGCTGCCACCCGAACGATTTGGGATTTATGTGTATGGCGGACGCCATCTCGGACGTTTTAGACAAAATATTTAACTGAAATCAATTATGCATAAAAAAAGTGATATATCACTTTTTTCGCCGGTCGGCAACATTTTGCCGACCGGCTCACAACCTGTTTTCCGGTACAAATTTACTTATGGTTTTTCTCGTATTCTTCAACCATTTTCTTGACCATTCTTCCGCCGATTGAGCCTGCCTGCTTTGCGGTAAGGTCTCCGTTATAATTCTCGCCCATTGTTACGCCGACTTCTCTTGCTGCTTCCATCTTAAAGCTTTCCAGTGCCGCTTTTTTACTCTTTGACATATTTAACCTTTCCTTTCCGTGCCGTAGCACAAAGCAAATTTTTAAGCAGATTTTATCTGTCTGCTGATAATTTGCCCCGTTTTTGAAAAATTATACCGTCAATTCATAATAATTTTATCTATAAAAAGCTTTTTACAGCGCTCGCGCAGTTTTCCGCATTGAATATTTCCGCTTATTATATCCTTTGCTGCCTGCTGTGCGTCACGCAGAATGTCGCCGTCCTCGAACAAATTTGCGATTTTCATTTCGGGCAGTCCGTGCTGGCGTGTGCCGAAGAAATCACCCGGACCTCTCAGCTTTAAATCCTGTTCGCTTATATAAAATCCGTCGTTTGAAATACACATTGTTTCCATACGCTTTTTTATAATTTTACTGTTCCCGTGGGAAATCAGAACGCAGTATGCCTGCTCGGCACCTCTGCCGACACGTCCTCTCAGCTGATGCAACTGGGAAAGTCCGAACCGCTCCGCATTTTCCACTATCATAAGGTTTGCGTTCGGCACGTTTACGCCGACTTCTATTACCGTTGTGGATACGAGAATATCAATCTTGCCGTCGGCAAAATCGTTCATTACTTCATCTTTCAGGGTGTTTTTCATTTTGCCGTACACAAGTCCCACACGGAAACCCGGAAAAGTCTGCTGTAATTTCTTAGACAGATTTTCCGCATTTTCAAGGTCGCTCTTTTCCGTTTCCTCAACAAGCGGACAGACAACGTACACCTGCGTGCCGTTTTTTACGTTTTTCTCGATAAACGCCGTTATCCTCGCACGCATATTTTCGCCCACGGCATACGTTTTGACCGTTTTTCTGCCGGGGGGCAGTTCGTCTATCACGGATATGTCCAAATCGCCGTACAGAATAAGCGCAAGCGTTCTCGGAATGGGCGTTGCGGACATTATAAGCATATGCGGATTTTTGCCTTTTTCCGAAAGCTTTGCCCTTTGCTCAACCCCGAAACGGTGCTGTTCGTCCGCAATTACCAGTCCGAGATTTTTAAACTCCGCCTTATCCTGTATGATTGCATGTGTTCCGACCGCAACGTCAGCCTCACCGCTTGCGAGCATTTCATAAGCCGCACGCTTTTCCGCCGCTTTCATACTTCCCGTAAGCATTACTACTTTAATATCAAAGTCTTTGAAAAACGCTTCAAGCGTTTCCTTATGCTGATTTGCAAGTATTTCGGTCGGCGCCATCATCGCCGCCTGTGCGCCGTTTTTCACCGCCGCAAATATTGCTCCTGCCGCAACCGCCGTTTTTCCCGAACCGACATCGCCCTGCACAAGCCTGTTCAGCACTCCTCCGCCCGAGCAGTCCGCAAGTATTTCGTCAAGCGTGCGTTTCTGTGCACCCGTAAGAGGAAACGGCAGCGAGTTTAAAAACTCGTCTATACAGGTATCCTCAAACACTATTCCCTTTTTCTTTTCCGTATTGCCTTTTATCGAAAACAGCGCAAGCTGAAGCATAATAAGCTCCTCGAAAACAAAACGCCTGCGTGCCGTATTATAGCTTTCAAAATCATCGGGGAAATGAATATTCCGCATTGCGTAGTTTATTTCGGCTATTTTATACTTTTCACGCACCTCGTCGGGAATGTATTCGTCCAAACGCCCCGCCTCTTTTATTGCAGTTTCCATAACCGATTGGACGGTTTTCTGCTTTAAATTCTCCGTAAGCGGATATATAGGCACTATTTTTCCCGTAAACTTACCGCCTTCGCCCTTTTCAAACATAGGGTTTACCATTTCGATTTTATTGCGGTTAAACGCTATTTTTCCGTACAGTATGTACTTTTCGCCCGTTTTAAATGCGTCTTTTACAAAGCGGTTATTGTACCATACAACATTCATAACGCCCGACTCATCGCTTGCTATCATACTGTACACCGTCATATTTCGGCGTATGCGGTGTTCACGCACAGGCGAATAAACCGTAATGCTCACGCATACGGTTTCTCCGTTTTCACAGTCGGCAATATATTTTGTTTTGCTCCTGTCCTCATATGTGCGCGGAAAAAAGTACAGCAAATCCTCAACGGTCTTTATTCCCTTTTTGGCGAAAAGCTCTGCCCTTTTCTCGCCCACGCCTTTTAAATATCTTATATCTTTCATAGTCCTCTTAAAAGCAAAGGCTGTAAAAAATCAACTTTTTTACAGCCTTTTTATATCACTCTACGCCTATTACATAATAATATACCGGCTGTCCGCCGCTCTTGAGCGAAACTTCGATTTCATCATCGGCATATTTTTCTTCTATTCTTTTTGCAATTTCCTCTGCCTCTGCCTTTTTAACATCTTTGCCGTAATAGAGCGTTATATATTCCGTATCCTCGTCCGCAAGAGTGTCCGCCAAATCCGCAAGAACGTCCTCCGCATTTTCGCCGACAACGGATATATCACTGCCCGATATTCCGAGAATATCGCCTTTTTTGATTTCTCTGCCGTCTATTTCGGTATCACGCACGGCGTACGTTATCTGTCCCGCACGCACTCCCTGCACCGCTTTGTTCATTGCTTTTTCGTTTGTTTCGGCGTCAAATTTATCATTATAAGCGGTAACGGCGCTTATGCACTGCGGTATGTTCTTTGTCGGAATAACAACAATTTTCTTGTCAGACGCAAGCTCTGCCGCCTGATTTGCCGCAAGAATGATATTTTTGTTGTTCGGGAAAACGTAAACCGTCTTTGCCTTTACCTTGCTTACCACCTTTAAAATATCGTCGGTGGACGGGTTCATTGTCTGTCCGCCCTCAATAACCTTGTCAACGCCCAAATCCTTTAAGATTTTAACAAATCCCTTTCCTGCTCCGACCGCCGCAAAACCGACCTCTTTAAGCTCCACCTTTTTCTTGGGAGCTGTCTTTTCCTTATCCGGCTTTACCTCCGCCGGCTTGGGAGTCTTCGGTTTTTCCGTCTGCGGTGCGTCGCTTATAATGGAATTATGCTGATGCTTCATATTATCTATTTTAAGATTTATAAGCTCGCCGACCTTAAGCGCCTCTTCAAGTACAAATCCCGGGTGATTGGTATGGATATGTACCTTTACTATATCGTCATCATCTATTACAAGCATACAATCGCCCTTGGGGGATATTGTATTTCTGAAATTATCCACGGGAGAACCCGTTTCTTTCTTCTCGATAATGAACTCCGTACAGTATGAGAACTTTATATCCTCTGTTTTGATATTTTCCTGCGCCTTTTTCTTATGCTGTACCTCGGGAGCGGCGTCGCCACCCTCTTTTTCGATAATTTTACCTGTTTTAAGGTATTCCAAAGCGCCCTCAAGCACAAATATCCAACCCTGTCCGCCTGCGTCAACAACGCCTGCCTGTTTCAGCGCCGGGAGCTGTTCCGGAGTTTTTGCAAGCGCTTCTCTGCCACGCTCAACGGCGCTTTCGAGAATAAGCGTTATATCCTCCTCGGTGCTTGCTTTCACCTGCGCACCCGCAGCCGCCTCGCGTGCCACGGTGAGAATAGTTCCCTCGGTAGGCTTCATAACGGCTTTGTACGCCGCCGCAGAACCTTCCGCAAGCGCCGCCGCAAAGGCTGTGCCGTTACACTCTTTCATTCCTTTCATACTTTTCGATATTCCTCTGAAAAACTGCGAAAGGATAACTCCTGAATTTCCTCTTGCACCTCTTAATGCCGCAAAAGCCATAGTATCCGCCGATTTTGTTACCGTAGACGGTTTCTTTGACAAAAGCTCCCTCGAAAGAGCCGTTATAGTAAGCGACATATTTGTTCCCGTATCGCCGTCAGGCACGGGAAATACATTCAAATCATCAACCGTTTGTTTATTATTATACAGATTATTCGCACCCGAAATTATCATCTGCGAAAAAATCTCTCCGTCCAGAATATTAATTGTACTCACCCCTTAATCAACTCTGACGCCTTCAACTCTGACGTTCACCTTGTTTACACGCAGTCCGATTGTGTGCTCCAGCGTATACCGCACACGGTTTACAATGCTCTTGCAGGTGGTGTTTATATTTATACCGTATTCGACAATTATATGCATATCAACGATTATGCCGCTGTCCTCAATCGTAACGCTTATACCCTTCGTCATAGTATCTGCACGGAGCAAATTAACTATTCCGTCCGTTTTATTCCTCGACGCCATTCCGACAACGCCGTAGCATTTAACCGCCACCGCGCCGGCAATTTCCGCTATAACAGAATTTGAAATCGATACCGTTCCCAAAGTTTCATCTGTCTTTAACTGCATAACATTCATTCCTTTCTCCGATATGCTGTCTGTTTCTTTATTATTCTATTTTACTATAAAATTTCCGTTTCGTCTATAGTATTTTTAAAATAATATTGAAAAATTCAAAAAAAAATCTTATAATATATGTATAAATACTTGATATTTCGGAGGGGCGTATGAGTAAATACACAAAGCTTTCAAACTTTTTGTCGCAGCTTCCCGACTTTGTGTTTGAATACATAGAGATGGCGTACAACGGCGAAAGCGTGAACACACAGATAGGCTACAGCATTGATATAAAGGTATTTCTTGAATATCTGAGAAAATTCAAATTCAAGGACGTTGCCGCACTTGAGGATTTTACGCCTGCGCATATGGAGCAAGTCACACTGCGTGACCTGACGGCGTTTCAGGCTTATCTGCGTGAGTACGAGGCGGATATTGTAACGCTTGACGGACGGCATATGAAATGCACACGCCGAAACAGCGAATACGGCATAAACCGCAAGCTTTCCGGCATACGGGGATTGTTTTCGTATATGTACAAAAACGATATGCTCACGCAAAATGTGACGGACAAAATAGATTTCAAAAAAATACATCAAAAGATGAAACGTCCGCTTTCGTCACAGGAAACGGTCGCTCTTATAGACTGCATCTATAACGGCGAGAATTATTTTACGGGCCGCGACCTTGCGGAATACGAAAACCGCCGTCTGCGAGATGTTGCGCTGTTTACGGCGTATCTCGGCACGGGCTGCCGTGTGAGCGAGCTTATAAATCTTGATATTACGGACGTGGATTTCGACTCCTCCTCATTCATTGTAACACGAAAGGGCGGCGATCAGCAGGAGGTGTTTATGCCGATACAGGTTGAAAACGAACTGTTTGCATATATGCAAAAACGCCTTGAAACAGAAAACGCCAAAGACGCAAAAGCGCTGTTTTTAAGCCGTCTGGGAAAGCGTATGACGGCGCAGAGCGTCGAGAAAAACTTAAAGAAATACTGCCGTGCCGTCGGCATAACCGACCCCGACAAAACACGTCCCCACGCACTGCGCCGAACGTTTGCGTGCAATCTGATAGCGGACGGCATAGACATAAAAATGGTTGCCGAGCTTATGGGACACAAAAACATTGAAGTAACTCACAAATATTATGCACAGTACGCCTCGCAAAAGCGCAAAGAAGTTATGCGCAGCTATGATATTATGGGCAAAAAATAAGTGTTTACTTTCACGCTTTAATGTGGTATAATGATACAGTAATATAATAAATAGCAGGTGATTAATTTGAAGGATTTACGAAACGAACACACAGACACGCTCATGAGGGCAATTCTGCAATTAAAAAACATTGACGAATGTTATGATTTTTTCGTTGATTTATGCACAATATCGGAAATACACTCCATGAGCCAGCGAATGGAGGTTGCGCTTATGCTTGCGGAAAAGAAGATATATTCCGACATTGCCGCACAGACAGGTGCCTCCACAGCAACGATAAGCCGTGTCAATAAATGTTTAAATTACGGCAATGACGGCTATAATTTAGTAATCGGACGTCTTAAGGAGCAGAATAATGAATAGCTACGGAGAATTTGCCGAAATTTACGACTATCTTATGCACAAGGACATTAATTACGAGCATCTTGCCGACTATATCGAAAACATTTTCTCGCACTACGGCGTAAACCCCGATTTGGTGTGCGAGCTTGCGTGCGGTACGGGAAATGTGACCATTCCCCTTGCAAAGCGTGGTTACGATATGACCGCAATAGACATTTCCGAGGATATGCTCGACATTGCACGCAGAAAATCGGAGGGACTTGATATTCTCTATCTTAATCAGAATATGGCAGATCTTGACTTGTACGGAACAATGGGCGCATTTTTATGTATGATAGACGGAATAAACTATGTTCTTCCCCCGAAGTCGCTCCTTAAAATGTTTACACGTATGAAAACCTGCTTTATGGACCCGGGCGCACTTTTTATATTCGACATAAGCACACGCTATAAATTAAAGCAGATTGTCGGAAACAACACTTTCACCTATTCCGACAAAAACGTGTTCTACACCTGGCAGAACAGATACATAGACGGCAGAAATATTTCGGATATGCTTCTCACCTTTTTTGTCCGCACAAAAAACAATTACAAGCGTTTTGAGGAACGTCATCTTCAGCACGCATATTCCGTATCTGAGCTTAAAATACTGCTTAAAAAGGCAGGATTTAAAAACATTTACATCTACCGTCCGTATACGTTTGAAAAGCCCGATGATACAGCTGAAAGAATTGTGTTCGTATGCTCGTAAAATCGTTTTAAATCCTTGCTTTTTTTTGCAAAATGTGATATAATTTATAGAGTATTATTAATGAAAATCAAACGTTAAGCCGCATAGGCGGAATGGAGATTATTATGGCGAAAAAATCCAAAGACAAAGAACTGGATATGTCCGTGATCGAAAACCAAACGGTGGTTAATGTCGATCTGGACAAGGAAATGAAAAAAGCGTATATTGACTACGCCATGAGCGTTATCGTGAGCCGTGCGCTCCCCGATGTGCGTGACGGTATGAAGCCCGTTCACAGACGTATTCTCTACGATATGTACGAGGGCGGTCTTTTATATGAAAATGATTTCAGGAAGTCCGCAACGACGGTCGGCGACGTGCTCGGTAAGTATCATCCGCACGGCGACGCATCAGTATATGAAGCAATGGTGCGTATGGGACAGGATTTCTCACTGAGATATCCGCTCGTGCAGAGCAAGGGAAACTTCGGCTCGATTGACGGCGACCCCCCTGCCGCATACCGTTACACAGAGGCGAAAATGTCCAAGATTTCCGCACTTATGCTGACGGATATTGAAAAGAACACGGTTGATTTTGTACCGAACTTTGACGATAAGTTAAAAGAACCCGACGTTCTTCCGTCACGTTTTCCCCAGCTTCTCGTAAACGGAAGCGCAGGTATCGCCGTAGGTATGGCTACAAACATTCCGCCGCACAACCTCACCGAGGTTATCGACGGCGTAATAGCGTGCATCGACGATCCTATGATAACGATTGACGAGCTTATGAATTATATTCCAGGTCCTGACTTCCCCACAGGCGGAGTTATTATGGGCAAGAGCGGTATACGCCAGGCGTATACCACGGGCAGAGGAAAAATCACCTTAAGAGCAAAAGCCGAAATCGAGGAGGACGCAAACGGCAAAGCACGAATTATCGTTTCCGAAATTCCGTACAAGGTAAACAAGGCTCAGATGGAAAAGCACATCAACGAGCTTGTGCGTGACGGAAAAATCGACGGCATTGCGTCAACACGTGACGAATCGGACGAGGAAATACATTTTATTATAGAGCTTAAGCGTGATGCAAACCCGAACGTTGTATTAAACAACCTCTACAAGTTCACGCAGATGCAGGACTCTTTCGGAATAATATTTATAGCGCTTGTAGACAAACAGCCTAAAGTATTAAATCTCCGTGAAATAATAGACTATTATATAGCGCATCAGGAGGATGTAATAACAAGACGTACCAAGTACGACCTCAACAAGGCGCAAGAACGTGCGCATCTGCTTGAAGGCTACAAAATAGTTATAGACAACGTTGAAGAAGTAATACAGCTTATACGTGCCTCGAAAAATATCCCCGACGCAAAAGAGGCGTTAATAGCTCGTTTCGGGCTTGATGATGTTCAGGCAACTGCAATCGTTCAGATGCAGTTGGGACGTTTATCGGGTATGGAGCGTGAAAAGATAGACAACGAATACAACGAACTCACCGCAAAGATTGCCGAGTACGAGGCTATTCTTGCCGACAAGGGCAAAATACTTCAAATCGTACGTGAGGACCTCACCGCAATAAAGAACAAGTACGGCGACAGCAGAAGAACCGAAATTTCAATGGCGGCGCTCGATTTCGAGGACGAAGACCTTATCGAAGAAGAAGAATGTGTTGTTACCGTTACAAGAAACGGCTATATAAAGCGTATGCCCGTTGACACATACAAATCACAGCGCAGAGGCGGACGCGGTATAACAGGCATAACAACACGTGAGGAGGACGTTGTGGAGCATTTGTTCACCACCTCCACACACAACAACATTCTGTTCTTTACCACACGTGGCATAGTTTACCGCTTAAAGGGTTATCAGCTCCCCGAAGCGACACGTCAGGCAAAGGGTACGGCTATAGTAAATCTTCTGCCGCTTGAACAGGACGAAAAGATAACAGCTATGATACCTGTTCCCGTATTTGAAAACGGATATTATCTGACATTTGTAACAAAGAACGGACTTGTAAAGAAAACCGATATAATGGACTATTCACGCATACGCCAGGGCGGTTTGCGTGCAATAGAGCTTGTTGAGGACGACGAGCTTATAAGCGTAAGCCTTACGGACGGAACAAACGATATCATTCTTTCCACCTACAACGGTCTTGCAATAAGATTTAACGAAACGGACGTCCGTGCCATGGGACGTACCACCAGAGGCGTGCGTGGAATAAGATTAAACGACGGCGACAGAGTTGTAAGCGCCGTTATCCTCTCACCCTCCGATACTTTGCTTATGGTTACCGAAAACGGTTACGGCAAAAAGACGGAGCCTGATGAATACCGTGCGCAGTCAAGAGGCGGTAAGGGTATATTCACCTATAAGATTACCGAAAAGACGGGCAAGCTTGCCGGAATGGTCGGCGTAGGCGAAAACACCGATGTAATGCTTATCACGTCCGAGGGCGTTGTTATACGAATGAACACCGAGGAAATAAGCACTTACGGACGTCAGACGCAGGGCGTGCGCCTTATGAAGCTTGACGAGGGCGTTAAGGTTGTCGGCATTGCGGTAACGGATCATGAGGAGGAGGAAGAAACTTCCGACTCCGAAGAAAATACCGAGGAAACAATCGGAGGTGATGAAGAATGAAAAAAATTACGGCAATAGCACTGATTTTTGCACTGATATGTATGCTTTCCGCCTGCGGAAAGCAACAGACCGCACCGTCACACTCACCGACGGCAGCAGCGGACATTTCTCAGCTTAAAGCCGACCCTGTCGGCATAACAATAACGCTTGAAGACGGAAGAAGCATAAAAGCAAATCTTTATCCCAAGCTTGCTCCGATAACGGTTGAAAACTTTACAAAGCTTTGCAATACGAATTTTTATGACGGACTCATATTTCACCGTGTAATAAACGGATTTATGATACAGGGCGGCGGTATGGACAAAAACGGCATACAAAAGCAAACCGACACTATCAAAGGCGAATTTAAGCAAAACGGCGTTGACAATCCGCTTTCGCATAAAAGAGGAGTTCTCTCAATGGCAAGAACGGCGCTCAGTATGGACAGTGCATCGAGTCAGTTCTTTATCGTTCAGGCAGACAGCACGCACCTTGACGGTCAGTATGCGGCGTTCGGAGAAGTTACCGAGGGCATGGACGTGGTTGACGAAATCGCAGCCGTGCAAACAGACTCCAATGATGCACCCACAGAGCCGATCGTGATAAAAAGTATAACAGCTGATTAAACAATCAAAACGAAATACAACACAGCCGAAAATGGCATTTAATTTTGCAATTCGGCAGGAGCAAGCCCCTGCCCTACGATGATCTACAATCATTGTAAACACAACCTGTAGGGGTCGATGCCCACATCGACCCACAAACAACACACAAACCGTAGGGGTCGATGCCCACATCGACCCACAAACAACACACAAACCGTAGGGGTCGATGCCCACATCGACCCATAAAACAGCACACAAACCGTAGGGGTCGATGCCCACATCGACCCACAAACAACACGCAAACCGTAGGGGTCGATGCCCACATCGACCCTTAAATACAATAAAATTAAGGAGAATACTAAAATGGATATTGAAATTGTAATGGAAAACGGCGGAGTTATCAAAGCAGAGCTTTATCCCGCCTCCGCACCGATAACGGTAGCAAACTTTTTAAAGCTGATTGACGAGCATTTCTTTGACGGTCTTATATTTCACCGTGTCATAAGCGGATTTATGATTCAGGGCGGCGGTATGGACAAGGACGGAAATCCCAAGCACGCCGAAAGCATAAAGGGCGAATTTAAGCGAAACGGCGTTGATAACCCTCTAAAGCACACCAGAGGAGTGCTTTCAATGGCGAGAACGATGTTCCCGAACAGTGCGTCGAGCCAGTTCTTTATTATGCACGCCGATGCTCCGCATCTTGACGGCGAGTATGCCGCTTTCGGAAAAGTTACCGAGGGCATGGACATTGTTGACCTGATTGCCGAAACGCCGACCGACAGAAGCGATCAGCCGATTGAGCCGCAGATTATAAAAACAATAAGAAAAGTCTGAAAATTATACAAAAAGCGAGGGTGCGGATATATTCTTTACTCATTACCGAGCTAAAGAAGTTCCGCACCCTCGCTTTGCTTAATGCAATTTTTATTTTCGGATTATATGATGTCGTTTCTGATTATATCTTCATATGTTTCACGTTTTACTATAACCTTTGTTTTTCCGCCTGCTACAGCGACAACTGCCGGTCTCGGAATTCTGTTATAGTTTGATGCCATTGAATAGTTATACGCACCCGTAGCCAAAACTGCCAGAATATCTCCCGATTTGAGTTCGGGGAGCATAACATCTTTCATCAATATATCGCCCGATTCACAGCATTTACCGGCAACCGTTACCTTTTCAGAAGGTTTTTCGTTTGCTCTGTTTGCCGTTACTGCAGAATACTCCGACTCGTACAGAATGTATCGGGGATTATCGCCCATACCTCCGTCAACGCTGACATATTTTCTTACATTCTTTATATCCTTAATACTTCCTACGGTATACAATGTTATGCCTGCAGGTGCAACTATCGAACGTCCCGGTTCCATTAACAGGAACGGTAAGTCCAAGCCACGCTTTTTTGCAGTGCTTTTTATGACTTCGGAAACTTTTTTGATATATTCATCATACGGAACAGGATCGTCCTTTTCTGTATACATTATTCCGTATCCGCCGCCGAGATTTAATTTATTTATCGTTAAGCCGAGCTTGTCTTTTAAATCTCCGGCAAAATTCATCATTATTTCCGCCGCTTTTTCAAACGGTGCAATATCAAAAATCTGCGAGCCTATGTGACAGTGTATACCGTCGGGATTTACGTTAGACATTTTATTTGCTTTTTCGTATATCGAAAATGCCTCGCCGTTTTCAAGTGCAACACCGAATTTTGAATCAATCTGACCCGTTTGAATATAGCTGTGTGTATGCGCCTCAACTCCGGGCTTTATTCTAAACATTATGTTCTGAACAATTCCCTTTTCCTTTGCAATGTCATTTAACAAAGAAAGCTCATATTCATTGTCTACAATGATATGTCCTACTCCGTTATCAACTGCAAGCTTAAGCTCATCCACAGTCTTATTATTGCCGTGGAAATAGATTTTATCCATAGGAAATCCTGCCTTTACGGCAGTGTAAAGCTCACCGCCCGAAACAACGTCCGAGCCGAGTCCCTCCTCATCGGCAACCTTAAAGGTGTGCAATGTGCAGAACGCTTTGTTTGCATACAGAATTAAGCCTTTGCCGTCATAATATTTGTCAACGGCGTCTTTGTAAACACGCATATTTTTACGCATAAAATCCTCGTCAAGCACATACAGCGGAGTCCCAAACTCCTTTGCCAACTCAACGGTATCGTTCTCACCTATTACAAGATGATTTTTTTCGTTTACGGATAAATTCTCAGATACAAACATTTTCTTCACCTTCCATTGCCATTGTTTTTTATCAGCCGGCTTTTGTACCGTCAAGCGCCAGCCGTTCCTCAAGAGTTTTTTTATCCTCACGCTCTATGAGCGGATTTTTACCCTCTGTAACACATTCCTTTGTTACGGTTATTTTTCTTATGCTCTTGTCGGACGGAGCCTCGTACATTATATCAGCCATTGTTTCTTCTATAATTGCTCTCAATCCTCTTGCGCCCGTATTTCTTTCGATAGCCTTGTCTGCTATTGCAATTACGGCGTCCTTGTCAAACTCAAGCTCTACCCCGTCAAATCCCAAAAGTGTCTGATACTGCTTTACAAGAGCGTTTTTAGGCTCTGTTAAAATAGTAATCAGAGTTTCACGGTCAAGCTTATCGAGTTTTGCAAAAACGGGAAGTCTGCCGACAAATTCGGGAATAAGTCCGAATTTCAAAAGATCCTGCGGGATAATATTGTCAAGGAGCTCCGATATATCAAATTCCTTCTTGCTTTCTATCTTAGCGCCGAAACCGAGTCCGCGTTTGCCGATACGGTTGCTTATTATTTTATCTATTCCGTCAAACGCACCGCCGCAGATAAACAGTATATTGGTTGTGTCTATCTGAATAAGCTCCTGGTGCGGGTGCTTTCTTCCGCCCTGAGGAGGAACAGACGCAACCGTTCCCTCAAGCACTTTCAAAAGTGCCTGCTGAACGCCCTCGCCGCTTACATCACGTGTTATGGACGGATTTTCCGACTTTCTCGCAATTTTATCTATTTCATCGATATAAATTATACCGCGCTCCGCAGCCTCAATATCATAATCCGCCGCCTGTATAAGCTTTAATAATATGTTTTCAACGTCCTCGCCGACATATCCTGCCTCGGTAAGCGAGGTTGCGTCCGTTATGGCGAACGGGACGTTCAATATTCTTGCAAGGTTTTGAACAAGGAACGTTTTTCCGCTACCTGTCGGTCCTATCATAAGAATATTACTTTTCTGGAGTTCAACATCGTCGCTTCCCTCCGCCTCGTGCTCAATTCTTTTATAATGATTGTACACCGCAACGGACAAAAGCTTTTTGGCTTTTTCCTGACCTATTACGTAATTGTCCAGAAACTCTTTTATTTCTTTCGGTTTAGGCAGTTCCTCATACTCACCGTCATAGCTTTTGCTGTCATAATCTCCGGCAAGAATAGAGCTGCACGTCCGCACACAGTCACTGCAGATATACACGCCCGGTCCCGAAAGCATTTTTGAAACTTCGTCCTCGCTTTTTCCGCAGAATGAACACCTTATTTTCTTCTTTTCGTCCATATTTACGCCCTTTCATATCAAAAAATATAAAACAAGGAATGCAAAAACTTACATTCCCTGCATAATAAATTACTTTGCCGGCTTTGACGCAATAACATCATCTATAATACCGTAAGCCTTTGCCTCGTCAGCAGTCATAAAGTTATCTCTTTCCGTATCCTCGCAAACCTGCTCGTACGATTTTCCTGTACGCTCGGAAAGGATTTTGTTCATCTTTTCCTTTGTTTTTACAAGATGATCGGAATAAATCTTTATATCCGTTGTCTGACCGCTCAGTCCGCCTCCGCTGATAAGCGGCTGATGTATCATAATCTCGCTGTTTGGGAGCGCATAACGCTTGCCCTTTGCACCTGCCGCAAGCAGGAATGCTCCCATACTTGCCGCCATTCCGATACAAATGGTAGAAACATCGCATTTAATGTACTGCATAGTATCGTAAATTGCCATTCCCGAGGTTATTGAGCCTCCGGGGCTGTCAATGTACAGCTGAATATCCTTATCGGGGTCTTTTGCTTCAAGGTAAAGCATCTGCGCAACAACAAGGCTTGATGTTGCATCGTTTACCTGATCCGACAAAAATATTATTCTGTCCTCAAGAAGTCTTGAAAAAATGTCGTATGACCTTTCTCCTCTGTTTGTCTGTTCAACAACTACCGGTACAAGTGCCATAATCGCTCAAATCCTTTCTGCCGATTTATTTTACTTTAGCATTGTTTACAAGCATTGTAATGGTCTTCTGGATAGCCAAATCCTGCTTGATGTTTTCCTTTTCCTTGTCGCCCAAAAGCTCCTTAAGCTTATCAAGCTCCATATTGTACTTCTTAGCCATATCAACAAGGTGAAGCTCAAGCTCCTCCTCGCCCGTTTCGATACCCTCGGCATTCTTGATTGCCGTAAGAACAAGCGATCCGCTTATCTTCTTAACCGCATCGGGCTTGAAGTTTTCTCTTATTGCGTCCATTGACATACCCGTGTACTTAAGATATGTTTCCATATTAAGGCCCTGATATGACAATCTCTGTGCAAAATCGTTTACCAATGTATCAACGTTTGCCTCCACCATAGCGTCGGGAATATCAAACTCCGCATTTTCTATTGCCTTTTCAACAACGGCATTTTCGGTCTCTACCTGTGCCTTGTTCTTTGCTGCTTCTTCAAGCTTCTTTCTTACATCGGCTCTGAATTCGTCCATTGTTGAAAATTCGCTTACTTCGTCAGCGAAATCATCATTAAGCTCGGGAAGCTCTCTTTCCTTGATTTCCTTTACGGTTACCTTAAAGAGTGCGTCCTTGCCCGCAAGATTTTCAGCATGGTATTCTTCGGGGAATTTAACGTTTACGTCAACAAGGTCGCCTGTGTTTGCGCCTACAAGCTGATCCTCAAAGCCGGGGATAAATGTACCCGAACCGATTTCAAGCTCATAGTCCTCGCCTTTTCCGCCGTCAAACGGAACGCCGTCAACACTTCCCTCAAAATCGATAACCGTAATATCGCCGTTCTTTACGGCACGGTCATCAACAGTGATAAGTCTTGCGTTTTTCATCTGTGTTGCTTTGATGTCATTGTCAACATCTTCGTCTGAAACAGTATAATCAATCTTATCAACTTCTATACCTTTGTATTCGCCCAATTTTACTTCCGGTCTTGTTGTTACGAGAGCCGTAAATACAACAGGCTCGCCGTCCTTGATTTCCTCAACGTCAATCTCGGGTCTTGCGACTGCGTCAACTTCAGCCTCCTCCAAAGCTTTTGAATACGCTTCGGGAAGTACATTGTTTACAGCCTCGTCATAGAATACAGCCTTTGTGTAAAGCTTTTCTATAATTGCCTTCGGTGCGTGACCCTTTCTGAAACCGGGCACGTTAAACTTCTTTACATTTTTCTTATAAACCGCATTTATTGCCTTTTCAAAATCTTCGCTTGATACTTCAAATGTCAGTTTGACAAGATTCTTTTCTACGTCTTCCTTTTTCACTGCCATAGTGATTATTTCCTCCTTTTGTATCGTAAAACATTATAACATACAGTATATTATAACATATGCCGAACAATTTTTCAATTACTTTTTTGATTTTTTATAGATTTCACAATTTTATTTTATTTTGTAAAGAGTATTACCGCCTTTTGAATAAATTTTATCAAAATTGCTGTAATTTTCTTCGTTTATATTGAATTCGTCACGCTCGTATCTGCCCACAAAAACGTACTTTATACCGCCGTATGAACACAGCTCGGCGAGCGTTTCTCCGCCGTTTTCGTAAGCCGATTTGACAAGCTCGCTGCGTTTTGCGTATTCCTCGCCGAAGCCGTGGAAATACACATAAAACGACGAGCCCAAAAACAGATTTCTTCCGCCGAGCGATGAAACGGGATTTACAGTTTCGCCCCCTGTAAGGAATACTGCATCTTTTTCCGTATTTTCCCTTATAAACTCCGCCGTTTGAATATCCTCCTCCGTAAAGGTCTGATACTCCCTGCCCGACTTATATTCCCTTGCTATGGTAAGAGCTCCCGAAAAAGTTCCGAAAAATACAACCGCCGCCGCCAGATACACACATCCGCCCGTACCTTTAAGCTTTTCATACATTTTTACAAAATATTCGCTCACGAGAATTACGGCTATCATATAGGTGATAAAAATCAGCTTATTGTTATCATAGCTGTTCGGCTGAAACAGCACCAGTTCCGCCAAAACCATTACCGCTGCACCGCCCAGAGCAAGCTTTTTGTTCTCAATGCCCGTACAGAGAACCGCCGGTACAATAAACAACGCTGTTATGCCCCAGTTTTTCAAATAAAACCACAGATACGGATCCTCCGTATTTACCCAGTTGAACGACAGCCGCAAAAAGCTGTCATTACCGCTCGTCTGCGAGAATGTCCAGAAAATAAGCTGAGGAAGTGCAAGCACCGCAGCCGTTACACCGTAAACCGCCCACATTTTGAAATTTGCCTTGAAATCACTTATAAGCGAGCATATGCAAAGCACAGCACTTATTACTCCCAAAGCAAGAAAAGTGTGCGTGTGTATCATAGGCATACAGCCTGCAAGAACGCCGAGAATTGCAAAGGTTTTTACGCTTTTGGTGCGTATTCCGTCTGTCAAAAGCCACAGTGCGGGCATCAGCACACACCAGCCTGCCATTGTTGTTCTTTGCGGAATTATCATATCGCAAATTGTATTTACCCATCGGAGATTTCCGTCAAGATAGTTTGTCGGCGTTTTGTAATACTCGGTGAAAATCTGCGTAAAAATTCCGCCGTCGGCACGTGCGCCGTTCAAAAAATACGCAAACCCGAAACCGCCGTTAAAGAAAAACATCACGACCGCAAGCGCCGCCGCTTTTCGGTTTGTTATTTTCCGTGCCAGAATATAAAATCCCGCAACAAGCAACAGCGACATTGCATAACTCGGAACAAGCACCGCCCATCTGAGCGCCGTGCCGAACAGATACAGGCTTGACGAAAGCATGTCGACAAGAAACGGATAATTAAGCTTATATCCCGAAAGCTGACAGTATTCGGGAGGAAATTTTCCCTGCTCCGCAATGCTTGTCACAAAGCTTAAATGCATATTTAGATCGCCGTAAGTGGATTGCCCGGAGCTTACTCCGCCGTCGGGAAACGGCGCAAGTATATGGTTTGTCATAATCACCCATATAACGAGAGTCACGGGCAGAATGATAAACAACGCCGCCTTATGCGGCACACATTCCTCTCCGCCGATTTTAATATTTATTTTTTCCTTTTTAACTGCTTTTATAACGGCATACGGCAGAATAACCGCCGCCATAAGCGCAAAATGAGCGGTTTTCGTAAAACCGAAAACCGCCGCAAACGGCATAATTCCCGCCATAAGCAGTACGTTTCCGAAAACCGAACCTATCCATATGCGAAAATATATATCCTTTTCCTTAAACAGCATATCGGCATACAAAAAGCCGACCGCAAGGAAATAAACGTATAATACTATTCCCATACTTACTTCAAAGCCGCCTCAATATATTGCCTTAAAACCTGCTTGTCACTGCACTTAAATTCTATTGCGGAAATATTGTTTGAGGTATTGAGCATTATAAGTGCCGGCGTCTGCTGATCCACGGGGAAATTTTCCTTTGCCTCGGGAGTATCGTCAACATTTATTATGTCAAATTTAACACGTCCGTCATATTCCTTTTTAAGGTCCTCGATCATACCGTTTGTCGCATCAAATCCCGCATCGCTTTTTGAGATAAAATACATAAACGTAGGCGTATACTTCTTTTCACTCTCGCTCGTCTCCGTCACCGCCTGCACGGGCGCAGCAGTGGTTTCGGGTGCGGTATTCTTTTTCTGCATACCCTTTGCGGCAAATATAACCGCCGCCGCAACTATGACAACCGCCGCTATGACCGCCGCTGCAATCTTTGTTTTCTTATCCATCGTTTTCATCATTCCTTTCAGAATTATTTATCCGGCGCTTCAGCGTATCCAATGCTCTCAGCGCAATTTTGTTATACCGTTCCTGTTTATTGCGTATTCTTTCGTTCAGTCCCTCTATGACGCCGAAATTGGCGTTCATAGGCTGAAATTTCTCAACACGCTCGTCCGATATATAATTTGCAAGCGCACCGATTGCCGTTTTCGAATCGGGCTCAAACGGCTTTTCGCCCTTTATAAACCTTGCCGCATTATAACCTGCAAGTATTCCGCTTGACGCACTCTCAACGTATCCCTCGACTCCGGTTATCTGCCCTGCAAAGAATATTTTTGGATACTTTCGCATCTGATAATATTTATTCAAAAGCTTGGGGGAATTTATATATGTATTCCTGTGCATAACCCCGTAACGCACAAAATCTGCGTTTTCAAGTCCCGGGATCATCGAGAACACACGCTTTTGCTCTCCCCATTTAAGATTTGTCTGAAATCCCACAAGATTGTACAGAGTGCCCTCCATATTATCCTGACGGAGTTGTACAACGGCGTATGCGTCATCTTTTCCCGTTTTGGGATTTACCAACCCCACAGGCTTTAACGGTCCGAAAACGAGCGTTTCAAACCCGCGCTCCGCCATAACCTCAACAGGCATACACCCCTCGAAAACCTTTCTGTCCTCAAAGCTTTTAAGCTCCGCCGTCTGCGCCGATATAAGCGCATTGTAAAACGCCTCGTATTCTTCACGTGTCATCGGACAGTTTATATAATCGGCTGTTCCCTTATCGTATCGTGCCGCTTTAAAAACCTTTGATTTGTCTATGCTTTCCTCCGTCACAATAGGTGCGGCGGCATCGTAAAAATACAATCCGCTGTCCCCCGTAAGTTTTTCTATCGCCGGGGAAAGTCCGTCCGAGGTGAGCGGTCCCGTTGCGATTATTGTGTATTCGTCGGGGTCTATTTCCGTAACCTCGCCGTGTATTACCTTTACAAGGCTGTTTTCTTTGATTTTTTCCGTAATGTATTTTGCAAACATATCACGGTCAACCGCAAGCGCACCGCCTGCCGGAACACGGCTTCTGTCCGCAGACTCCATCATAAGCGAGCCAAACAGCCGCATTTCCTCTTTTAAAAGTCCGCAGGCGTTTTCAATTCTGTCCGCCTTAAGTGAATTTGAGCATACAAGCTCCGCAAAATCCGCATTTGAATGTGCCGGCGAATATTTCTGCGGTTTCATCTCGTACAGTTCAACGTTTATTCCTTCCTTTACAAGCTGCCAAACCGCCTCGCATCCTGCAAGACCCGCTCCTATAACTTTTACCGTCATTATCGCTCCGCCTTATTTTTCGTTATTTTACGCTCATACTTGCATTCCTGATTCCAACAGTATATCTTCTTTGTCCTGCCGTCCTTTTTGAGCAGAAGTCCTCCGCACTGCGGACATTTCTCGTCCTTTACGGGTTCGTCCCATACCATAAAATCGCACTTGGGATAATGCTCGCAGCCGTAATAAACCTTGCCCTTTCTTGAACGCCTTACAAGGATTTCACCGCCGCATTTGGGGCAGATTGCTCCCGTTCCCTCACGTATCGGCTTTGCGTTCTTACATTCGGGATAACCCGGACATGCCAGGAATTTTCCGTATTTGCTGAGCTTATAGACCATCTTTCTGCCGCATTTTTCGCACACGACGTCCGACTCCTCGTCCTTAAGCTTTATCTTTTCTATATTTTCTTCGGCTTCTTTAAGATTTTTCTCAAACGGCGGATAAAACTCCTCCAAAAGATCTACCCATTTTTTATCTCCGCTTTCGACATCGTCAAGCTCCTGCTCCATGCCTGCGGTAAACTCGACATCTACAATGTCCTTGAAGTTGTCCTTCATTATATCCGTTGTCACCATGCCGAGTTCTGTCGGCATAAGCTGTTTTTTGCTTCTTACAACGTATCCTCTCGACACGATTGTTGAAATTGTGGGCGCATAGGTGGACGGTCTGCCTATACCGTTTTCCTCAAGCTCCTTGATAAGCGACGCGTCCGTATATCTTGCCGGCGGCTGTGTGAAATGCTGCTTTGCATTACATTCCTTAAGCTGTGCCGTGTCCTTTTCGTTAAGCTTTTCAAGTACCTTTGCGTCCTTGTCAGCCTTTCCCGTTCCGTCCTCGTAGACGGCGGTATAACCCTTGAATTTAATCTTTGAGCCGCTCGCCTTAAACGTATGGCCTTTTGCGTCAAGCGTAACGTTTATGCTGTCATGTATGCTTGCCGACATCTGGCTCGCCGCAAATCTCTCCCATATAAGCTTATAAAGCTTGTACTGGTCGTTTGTAAGCTTATCCTTTATGTCAATAGGCTTTATGCCCGGCGAGGTCGGACGTATCGCCTCGTGGGCGTCCTGTGCGTTCTTTTTCGTTTTGTACTGTCTTGTGCATACGTACTCTTTTCCGTACTCCGCCGCAATAACCTCCGCCATTTCACGCTGCGCACCCTCGGATATTCTTAACGAGTCCGTTCTCATATACGTTATAAGACCTATCGTTCCTATCTTTCCGCCAAGGCTTACGCCCTCGTACAAAGTCTGCGCTATCTGCATCGTCTTTGCCGCCTGGAAGCCGTATTTTCCCGATGCGTCCTGCTGCATTGTAGATGTGGTAAACGGCGGCTGAGGGCTTCTCTTTACTTCGTTCCTTTTGATTTTTTCCACAACAAAATCAACGCCCTTGACGCCGTTGGTTATATTTTCCGCCTGCTCTTTTGTTTCAAGGGCGGTTTCCTTGTTGTTCTCGCCGTAATACTTTGCCGTAAAGTCCTTTTTGGACGTCTTTTCGGTTAAAAGTGCCTCAACAGTCCAATATTCTTTCGGGTTGAAGTTTAAAATTTCTTCCTCTCTGTCGCATATAAGCTTTGTTGCGACAGACTGCACACGTCCTGCACTGAGTCCCTTTTTGACCTTCTTCCACAAAAGCGGACTTATCTGATACCCTACCACACGGTCAAGTATTCTTCGCGCCTGCTGTGCGTTCACAAGATCCATATCTATGGCTCTCGGCTCTTTTATTGCCGCTTTAACGGCGTTTTTCGTTATTTCGTTAAACGTAACACGGCACTTTGATGCGGGGTCGATATTAAGCGCTCTTGCCAAATGCCAGCTTATTGCCTCTCCCTCACGGTCAGGGTCGGTTGCGAGATATACTATATCTGATTTTGCCGCTTCTTTTTTGAGTTTGTTTAGAAGTTCTCCCTTTCCGCGAATGGTTATATATCTCGGTTCAAAATGATGCTCCACGTCCACCGCAAGCTGACTTTTCGGCAGGTCGATAATATGTCCCATTGATGCGACTACCGTATAATCGTTTCCGAGATATTTTTTTATTGTACCTGCCTTTGCGGGTGACTCCACTATCAGCAGTTTCTTTTTACTTTTCTTTACAGCCATTTTTTCCTCCATAAAATTTATATTTTCAGCTTGTAGCTGTTTCCCGGCAGCCTTGTGACAAATCCGTTCATTTCAAGAAGTATCATTGTCGTGTTAAGCTCTCCGGGCGGCATTTCGGTTTCACGAATCAGCTCGTCCGTATACCGCTCCTTTTCAGTTAAAAGTTCTATTATCTTCTTTTCGCAATCACGCAGTCCGTCATAACGGCTTTCGTCAACAACGGGCGTTTTCGGTGTTTTTATCTTTTGTTTTTCCTTAATCGGCTCTGCGTTTTTTAATCGCATTGCGTCATACGGATATTCGATTATTATATCCTCCGCACACGTCACGAGCTTTGCGCATTTTTGTATCAGCTCGTTTGTGCCTTTGTACTGAGCGTCAAAGATATTTCCGGGCACGGCAAACACGTCACGGTTATTCTTAAACGCACATTCGGCGGTTATGAGTGCGCCGCTCCCTTTGGGCGCCTCCGTTACAAGAAGTCCTCTTGCAAGACCGGCAATTATTCTGTTTCGTTCTGGGAAATGATGTCCCATCGCCTGTGAACCGGGCGGATACTCCGTAAGTACAACTCCGTTTTCGATTATTGAATAATACAGCTCCGTATTTACTGCAGGATATATAACGTCTATACCGCTCCCCAAAACGGCTATCGTATTCATTCCGGCACGCAAAGCCGACTCTGCGGATATTGCGTCTATGCCCTTTGCCATACCGCTCACTATCGTGACGCCGTACCTTGCAAGGTCACGGCAGAGAGTTCTCGTTGCCATTCTGCCGTAATCGCTGCACCGCCTTGTCCCGACAACGCCTATCATAAACAGCTCATTCCAATCGGGAATTTCGCCTTTCGCATAAAGAACATACGGCGGATCGATTATTTTTCTGAGCTGTTCGGGATAATTTTCATCATCAAACGTAATTATCCTTGCATCGCACTTATTTGTTTTTTCATACACCTTCTTTGCCTCGTCGAGCTTTTTATCGCAAAGCGCCGATTTTTCATGAGGTGTGAGTATTTGAATATTATTATATTCCTTTGCTCTGTAAATATCCTCTATACTGTCAAAGCACTCCAGCAAACAGGTGATTTTGGTGGGATTCATTCTCGGCTTAAGCGTCAGCCAAAGCCAATGCAATGTATTATCCATTAGTTTATATTTCCTCTTTTGTTTTACATTCAATATCAACAATACTACAATTCAACGGAATTGTCAAGACTTTCCTCTTACAACTTCATACATAAGTATTCCTGCGGCAACGGAAACGTTTAAAGAGTCTGCCTTGCCGATTATGGGAATTTTTACACGTGTGCAAAGCTTCAGCACCTCGTCGGAGATACCGTTTGCCTCGTTTCCCACAACTATTATTACGGGTTTACTTATATCCGCACTGCGGTAATCTATGCTGTTGCTGCCGAGCGCTCCGCCTATGAGCTTAAATCCCATATCCGAATATCTTTTGAGGTCGGCAAAATTTTTTCCCGTTACAACCTTCATATTGAAAAAAGAACCCATACTCGCACGCACCGTCTTAGGACTGTACAAATCCGCACACCCCTCTGACAATATAACACCGCCGAAGCCTGCGGCGTCCGCCGTGCGTATTATCGTGCCGAGGTTGCCGGGGTCGTTTATCCCGTCGCAGTAAACGTACGCCTTTGACGTATCGGGTATAAAATCCGCACTGTCCTCCGCCTTTATGACCGCAATTATCCCCTGCGGCGCCGTTGTATCGCACAGGCGGTCGAAAATATTGTCGCTTATTTTAATAAGCATTGCGTCTTTCGGGTAATCAAAGCTTTCCTCATTGAAAAAACGCTCCGACACCGCAACGACCGACACCGTCCTGTCCGACGCTATTGCATCGGAAACGGATTTTTTGCCCTCGACGGTATATTCGCCGTGCTTTACCCTCTCCTTTTTGGCAGACAGCGATTTTATGTATTTGAATTTTGCGTTTGAAGCCGATGTTATTTCAAGCATTTCAAAACTCCGTTTCAGCCGTTTTTTATACGGCAAATTATTTTACCTACATTATTATATACCGTTTATCTTTTTTTCGCAACAGTTTTTTTGATTTTGCCTTTTTCAAAATTTATTCATAAATAAATAAAAAATATTTTTTATTTGCCTACCCGTTTTGACAAATTTCTTGAATGTGATGTAGTATAATGTATTTCGAGGTGAAGGAAATGACCGTTTATGCCGACAGTCTTTTTCTTGTAAATTTTCTGTCCGAATATGCATTGCTTTTTCTTACGGAAAAAATAATATCGGTAAAGGCACGGAAATTCCGCAAGGGTGCGGCGGCGGTGTTCGGCGCATTGCTGTCGGTGATAATATTCTGCACAGACATTCCTCTGCCGCAGAGTGCGATAACCTTAGCCGCCGCTTTTCTTATAGTATGTGCGGCATATATCGGGAACAAACGTGCCGTATTGCGTGCATATCCCGCATTTTTGCTTATTTCCTGCATATATTCGGGAATTATCACGGCTGTATCGGGATTTTTGAATATCAATGCCGTGATACGAAGCGGAATGATATATATGAGCATAAATACAATGCTTTTTGTTATTATATTTATATGTACATATCCCGCAATTTTACTCGGCGCACGGATATTCAATCCACACCGCAGAAAGATATGCAAAATATCCGTTTCATACGGCGGAAAGTCCGTTACAATAAATGCGCTCTATGACAGCGGAAATCTTTTATGCGACGGCGCAAAAGGGGTAATAATCGCCGAATGGGACGCTGTAAAGCCATTATTTGATATTGAGGATATGTATGAAATTGACGGTGCAAAAATACTTCCGTTCGGTTCGCTCGGCGGTTGCCGCACGGTGCTTGTATTTTATGCCGATAAAATCGGCACGGAAAACACTCATTTTGAAAATGTGCCGATAGGCATTGTCCGAAACCGCATTTCGCAAAACGGCAGTTATCGGGCATTGATTGGAAAACAATACTTTTAAAGGAGTCTGATTATAATGAATTTGCTGGCGAAGCTGAGCCAAACACTTATGATTATCCGTTCACATGAGGATAATTCCGTATTTTACATCGGAGGCAGCGATACTCTCCCTCCGACTCTCTCACGTGACGAAGAAAGCGAGCTTTTATACCGGCTTGGGAACGGGGATATGTCCGTAAAATCACAGCTTATAGAGCATAATCTGCGGCTTGTGGTTTATATTGCGAGAAAGTTTGAAAATACGGGGATTTATATCGAGGATTTGATTTCGATAGGCACAATCGGTCTTATAAAGGCGATAAACACCTTTAAGCCGTCCAAAAATATCAAGCTTGCGACATACGCCTCACGATGTATAGAAAACGAAATTCTTATGTATTTGAGAAAAAACTCCAATATGCGCAGTGAGGTTTCGATAGACGAGCCGCTCAACGTTGACTGGGACGGAAACGAGCTTTTACTTTCCGACATACTCGGCACCGACAATGACGTGATTTGCAGAAACATCGAAAACGAAGTGGATAAATCTCTTTTAAAGAGCGCCTTAAAAAAGCTTAATGTCCGTGAACGGCAGATAATGGAGATGCGTTTCGGTCTGGGCAACAAAAACACAAAAACGCAAAAAGAGGTTGCGGACTTGCTTGGAATATCGCAGTCATACATATCACGGCTTGAAAAACGGATAATATGCCGTCTGAAAAAAGAAATAGCAAAATTCAGTTAAATACATAAAATCGCCGTCATACACGTACATAGCTGTTAATAAAACAGCTTATTACAAGGAGGAAAAGTGTATGACGGGTAAAGTTGAAATATGCGGGGTAAGCACATCTAAGCTTCCCACGCTGTCAAGGAAAGAAAAGGACGAACTTTTTGTCCGCATAAAAGCCGGCGACGAGGCGGCAAGAGAAGAATTTATACACGGAAATTTAAGGCTTGTACTAAGTGTTATCAAGCGTTTCAATAACAGGGGCGAAAATGCGGACGATTTATTTCAGGTGGGTTGTATCGGGCTTATAAAGGCGATAGATAATTTCGACCTTTCGCAGAACGTACAGTTTTCCACCTACGCCGTACCGATGATAATAGGTGAAATACGCCGTTACCTGCGTGACAACAATTCAATAAGGGTAAGCCGTTCGCTAAAGGACATCGCATACAAGGCACTGCACGTAAAGGAAAAGCTTATAAACGAACATTCAAAAGAGCCGACAATCTCCGAGATAGCCAAGGAGCTTGATTTGCCGAAAGAGGACGTTGTATTTGCGCTTGACGCAATCGCCGACCCTGTATCGCTGTTTGAACCCGTATATCATGATGGGAGCGAGGCGATTTTTGTTATGGATCAGGTGCGTGACACGAAAAATCTTGACGAAAACTGGCTCGAAAATATTGCATTAAACGAAGCTTTAACGCATCTTGACGAGCGTGAAAAGCATATTCTTAATCTGCGTTTTTTTATGGGGCGCACACAAATGGAGGTTGCAAACGAAATAGGAATTTCGCAGGCGCAGGTATCAAGGCTTGAAAAAAGTGCATTAAAGCAATTGCGGAAATATATCTAAATGCATAATAAAACAAACGGTACGATTGTACCGCTTGTTCAGACTGCAGACAAACCTTAAACGGTTTGTCTGCTTTGTTTTTGGGAGTTTGAGGTGCTAATCTCAAGTTTCAGATTTTGACACTTCAAAATCCGGTCAATGGAACTACATATAGTAGTTTAAAAAAGTGATATATCACTTTTCAGTGTACAAACAATCCCGTAACAAACGCCGCCGCACAAGCGGTTATTGCAACGGTTATGAGCGATTTGTTCATATAAGCCGGCACAAATGCCGCAGCCGTTCCGACAGCGGCGGTGACAATGTTCCCCGTCGAATAAAATATGTACGGGAACGTCATTGCGCCAAGTACCGAATACGGTACATAATACAGCAAGCTTTTTATATATGCCGATTTTATTTTGCGTCGCATAAGCGTGAATGGAATCATTCGTATAAGATACGTTACAACCGTCATAGCCGCAAGATACAAAAAAAATTCCCTATTCATCGTCTTCCTCCTTTTTCGGAGCTATCCATGCCATAAGCGCCGAGGTTACAAAGGCGCATATAATAATAGAAAATCCCTGCGATATGCCTTTAAACAGCGGTATAAAGTAAAAACAGCAGCTCATTACGGAGGATATTAAAACAGCGGCAAGAACGCCCTTGTCCGTCTTTGACGGAGGGATTATTATTGCAATAAACATACTGTATATCGCAATTCCCAAAGCAGAGCACACGGACGGCGGAAGAATGTGTCCGGCATATGCGCCGAGCATCGTTCCCAGTGCCCAGCCGATATACGGGAGCGTTATAAGTCCGTACATAAACCGTCTGCCTATAAGCCCGTCCTCCGACGCTGCCACGGCAAACACCTCGTCGGTTATGCCGAATGAGGTTATGAGCCTGTGCGGTGTGGTAAACGTATTATCAAGCTTTTGCGTAAGCGCTATTCCCATAAGGCAGTAGCGTATGTTTATAACAAACTGCGACAGAAGCATTTCTATTATAGGTCCGCAGGCGGCTATAATCCCTATGCCCGCAATCTGCCCTGCCGAGGTCATATTTGCCATGGAAATCAGTATTGCCTGAAGTCCCGTTAACCCCTTGCCCATCGCCGTTATACCGAACCCGAAAGAAACCGACAAATAGCCGAGCGCAATAGGTATCCCCTTGTTAAGTCCGTTTAAATACGAATTGTTGGATTTCATCTTTCATCACCAATTAATCATTTTATCAGATTGCGCCCGATATGTCAACGCTGCCGAAAAAGCTTATACAAAATGATAAAACAACGTGGCGTATTCAGATTAAAATATATGAATTTTCCGATACGGCAAAAATCCACCCGCAATGCGAGTGGATTTTTTCAGAACTCATCGTCCTCTTCCTCGTCTTCGTCTTCACTGCCGTTTATATCCCGATACACCATGTATTCCAACATTCTTTCTCCGGGATCGATTACTCCGTCACCGTTTATATCAAACATATCATCAAATGGACCTTCAAACATAATAAATTCCTCCTTAATAAAACATTCTTTTTCATTGACTTTGGGGTCTTCCCTGCAGTGTATTTCCTCCTTCATTTACGCTTAAATGAAAAAGTGAAGTTAGGGTAATTAGTCCTGTTACACCTCAAAATTCAAATAAGCCCATTTTTTATCGCTTTTTGGAGTGTGCACAACTCAAAAAAG